>LAZR01000038.1_pt1 | contig 209033 bp, 210 predicted proteins | sample 329461 | NCBI WGS metagenome assembly LAZR01 (sample SAMN03002196, study PRJNA259156) | marine sediment metagenome | biome: sea floor; feature: Hydrothermal impacted sediments; material: marine sediment; isolation source: Loki non-amplified sample from Loki's castle hydrothermal vent sediment ...
GTACCTGATAAGTAGTCAGCCAACCAAATCATACCGTCTATAAGAGTATCTTCATTATCTAAGTAAAATCTTAAAGTACCGTACTTTTCTTTTACCTGAGCAGCTTGAGGTATTTCTTTATTGTTATTTTTACAGTAGTTAGTAATACAAGCACATAAATTATCAATTAAATAGAACCACCCATCACCTGTAGTGATTCCCCAACACATACAGGTTTGAGACATTGGTAAATCTTTTTGAACAAATAATTCAGGATATTTGTTATAAAGTTTTTGTTGTAATTCTTTTTTCATTTGGCTTTTCCTCTTTCTTTTCTAAAACCGTATCAATTTCTTTTTTAACATCATTAAAAATGTTCACCAACTCATTTAAAGCTTTAACTTCTTCAAATGTGTTTAAAGTAGTTGGATATGCTTTTGCTTGCTTTATGGTATAGCCAGAAGCATCTAAAGTTTCATACCCATAATAAGTAGATAGGTCTCCCTGATCTAAAACACGACTGCTGTACCAAAATGAGTTGTGGTCTGGATAATCTACTTCCACCTGATTAATTCCTAAATCGATGGTATATGTATTACCTTTTAGATTATAATTAGCTCCGGTTATTTTTAAATCGAATAATTTTCTGTCGTTCTCCGGTATCTTTTCATATTCATCCATACTAATAGCCTCGTAAGATTTCATTGCAATCGTATATATAGCAGATAAAATAGAGGTATAATTAAGTTTTCTAATTTCTTGTTTTTCTATATCGCCATCGTAACCACCAGATTCTATTAAAATAGTACTTGTACCCCATTTCTGAATATTATCTCCAAAAGCTCTAGGCTCAAAATCATCATTATAACGCCCTACTTGTCCAGGGGCATATTTTTGAAGTATGTCATTCATGAACACGATAATTTTCATAGCATTACCACGTGTTTCATTAATTTCTTTTTCAAGATTATAAGCTGGTGCCAAATATGAAATAGTAGCAGGCTTGTCGGTGCGTTCTGCATTATAATAAGTGCTTTGATCGTGTAGGTTAAATCCAAAATCAGCATCTAAACTATCGCGTACACGTTTTAAAGTTTGCGATTCTGGCGATTGTAAACGCAAAGCATCTCTATTAATATCTATACCCAATAAATTTCTACGTTGAAAAAGTTCTGCGCCATCTGGGTTTAGCATTGGTAGAAAATGAACTGTTAGGTTGGCAAGAATAGCTTGTTTTTCAGTTTTAAAATCAGAGCTATCAAAGAAATTTAAAATGTCGAAAATAGCTTGTGTTGCAGTAGGCTCGTCTCCATGCATTTGAGACCAAAGAAAAACATTTGTTTCGCCTGTACCAATACTTATTAGACTCAAATTTTTACCTCCAATAGAGGTTCCCACTTTATTTACTTTAAACTTTCCGTTATTGGAATATTTATCAATTAACGGTTGAATATCCGCTCGTTTAATACGTCGTTTTCCAATAGAGCTTTCCTTATAATTATCATAGCTGTCAAACAACTGAGTAGTTATGTTATTTGATTGACCCATTACAGAAAAGGAAAATAAACCTATTAATACAAGTACTATATGTTTCATTTAGATTGTTTTGTTTTATTGATTCTTTTTTAGTTTTTCGGTAGCTCCTTAAAATTTAAATTCTTCACAGCTTTTCTAACATTGTTCATAAAATCTGGTCCCGGGTCTGTTTTTACAGTACGGTATCCGTCATCTTGCTCTAACCACAAGGGGTGATTTTCAAACAATGTGTATTCGTAATGTCCTATTAAATAGTCAATATCATATTTATCTTTCAAATAGTTAACCAACCAAATGTTTGATTTTAGTTGTGCTCTTGTCAAAGGTAAATCTTCGGTTCCGCCAACATTCTCAACGCCAATAGCACAATGGTTAAGCCCTATGACGTGCCTTGCCATGGTTGTTTCAGGTAAAAGCTGATAAATGGTTCCATCTCTATCTACCATAAATTGAGAAGAAACATTTAAACCACTAACATTTTTAATATCTGGTCGCCAATTAGGTAATGTAACAAGATCAAAGGCTTCGAATGATTTTTCGAATGTAGGAATGACCGTCCAATGTAAAACAATCATCTTAGGGTCAATTTTGGGTAGCTCCTGCTCTAATCCATATCTATTTTGAAGATATTCTAGAGTCAATATTTTTCGCTCTTCATTAAATGTAATCGGATGGTCCACAATACTTTTTGTAGAAGTACATGATATTAATAATAGACCTAAAATAAAATAAATAGCACTTTGTTTCATCATTCAATTATTACTAAACTATCCTTTTTTACGGCATAAGTAATGGTCAGTTTGCGTCTACCCCATTCTTTAGCTTTTTTGACATCTTCTCCCATATATATGTCAATACGATTTCGCCAACGAGCATGCATTTTATCCTTAACAATATAAATACCATCAAAAGTATCTATTTTGATCATGGTGTTATATGAAAGCCCTTTCTTAAGTAAATCTCTAGAAACAGCAATCCATTTTACACCAGGTTTTATAGAATCTCCCCATGCAGTTATAGCAGGATGCTCGTATGATGTTTGGTAAGGAAGTGAATTGTATGCGGTCGCCGTTACTTTTAAAGGAATCCAATTATACTTATCATCCACGGGTTTATCCGAACAGCTAAAAGCTATTACCAAGAAAAACAAAATGGATAATCTTTTGATCATACCTACTAATGTAGTTTATTTTCTAAAATAAGAAGGTCTGTATAACTTTCTCTCCATGCTTCTTCTAAATCTTTAGGTGCAGGCGTAAAAGAAAAAGTTAGTGAACTTAAAACAATATCGTCATCACCATCACCGTCAATGTCTGCCGTATCCATTAAAAACCATCTTGCCATTTTGGTGTCAGCAAAATGCTCTTGTTTAAAAGTATATTTCTCACTGTCCGTATTCTCTAAATACACAAAATTGTATTCAGGATATTTATCAAAATCAGGAAAAGTCGCTAAAAGGGCAAAATCTATATCACCATCTTGATCAAAATCATTTGCGATTACACGAGTAGCACCATTTAAAGAATGAAAATAAGTTTCCTTAAAATTGTTTTTGCCATCGTTAATATGAATACGCATACCATGATATGGTTTGTTTACGAAAGATTTATCGGCATTATCCCCATTTACGGTTATAATATCATCGAATCCATCACCATTATAATCTATCAGCTCAAACCAGCTAGAGCCGTATACGGGACTAAATCTCAGTACTTTTTCTATCTCAAATTCTAGATTCTCTTTTTGGTATAAAATATAAACAGCCTCATCGCCTTGAGCGACTAAGACAACTAAATCATCTTTACCGTCTTTATCCATATCTCTGTGAACGACTCGTAAAGAACCAGGTAAGTTCAATAGAATTCTCTTTTTATAAAAACCATATTTATCTTTTACTAACAACGACAATTTCCCGGTAAGATCACCGAATTCACTGATGACAATTTCCTCATTTCCATCATTGTTTAAATCTGCATAAAGAGTGTTCACTGGTCTATGTAACGAATCTTGTAAAACGGCTGTAGCACCACCATGTCTCAATATAGTATTTCCTCTAGGTATTTCATTAGGATCCATTACACCCATATTAGTAACATATGTGCTGTCTCCAATAATTCTCGCATCTATAATTGCCGAAGAATAGTAATCTAAAATGGTATTCTCTTTACTTTTTAAATTATAAGATGTTAATACTCCACTACGTGATCCGGTAATAATATTTTGGTTTAGTGTATCTATTTTTAAAAAAGTATATAAACTTCCTTTTACGCTGTCAAGAGTTACTGGGTTTGCCGCGAATTGTGTTAAGGGAGAACTCTTAATCGTATTTATATTTTGCAGACTATCTGGAGCAAGATCTATAATATAATCTTGCAGAAGTTTCCAATCTTCTTCAGTAATAATAGGTTTAAAAGGGTATACGCCTGTTTTTATAACTGCCATCTGTTCCCTAAAAGTTAATTTATGGTATGGATGGTTTTCAGCTGTAATTATCCCCATACGTGCACCCATAGCGGGTAACACATTATCTTTCCAAATATTCTTGGGTAAATCTATTATGGCAGGTGCTATATGACAGCTAGCACAATGATTATCGAAAAGAACTTCTCCTTTAGAAGGCTTTTCTGCAGTATTACATGATATTAAAAAACAGAACGAAATACAGTAAAAGCAAGATTTGAAATCCATTTATTTGAGAATGATTATTTGTATACAGAATTAAAGAATGGAAGATACCTATACCCTTAAAATCTGGCAAGTGATAAATGAAGGCTTTTATTTAAATTTGTACTGCTATGAAAAAAGAGAAAAAACCAGATAATGTAGTTTTCAATGAGGATACTCAAGAATATCACGGAAAACTATCACCCTTTGCTACAGGTGTATCCGCACCAAAAATTACTCCGCCAGATGTAACTTCTTGGAAGAATACGCATATTGTAAGTGCTAATAATCAGTTTAAAGCTGAATATGAAACATTGCAAAGTTCGTATAAGAAGTTGATGGACAATTTTGAGTATAACAACTTAGTGTACAGTGCTAAGTTTAGTTTCGAGCCTATTGTAGGCAAGGAATATCATTTATACAAAGCAAAAGACGAGAGCACATTTCTTTCTTTGATACAACCTCAAGAATGTAATTTTAATCATGTAGGTAGCTTTAGACTAACGTCTGATAAAACTTGGGAAAAGTTATAATTGACTACTTCTATTATGTATCATAGGGTCAGAAAACAAATCATAACACATCTATAAATTAAAATAATAATGAGGAAAATAAAATTGCTTTTGGGTATTGCATTAGTTGGAATTATTGCAGCCGTATATTTTAACTATCCAAAGCTAAATCTTATATCTGGCTATGCTTCTAAAAACATGGCTTCTAGTGTATATATAGCAGATAGAGACCCTGTGGATGTTACGATGGACCACGATGAAATGCCATTGATAAACTTGTCCGATTGTGAAGTATCGAAGGCTAATAAATCATCTACTGCTTCAGTCTATGGACTTATGCCTAGAACCTCTGTTTATAAAGAAGGTTTAGGAGCCGTGCTAACCAACAAGGAGTTTACCAAACATAATTTTGATATTGTACCTAACAGATTTATAGAAAAAGATACGCTACCCTTTCCATATGGAAATCAGGGAGTTATTGATACGCTATTGGATAATGTAGATTACGATAAGTTAGAAGTAGCATTTGTTAATGCGTTTAAAGACCCTGAGCAAAAAACAAAGTCGCTATTAGTAGTACATAAAAATCAAATTATTGGTGAACGTTATCTTCGAGGGTTTTCTAAGGATAGTGAAATATTAGGCTGGTCTATGACCAAAAGTATTTTGGCTACTCTTTATGGGATTTTAGAATATGAAGGAAAGATTAAGATGGATGACACCCCTTTTTCTGAAGAGATTAGCATGAAGAATCCGAAAGGGAATATTACGATTAACCACTTACTTAGAATGCAGAGTGGCTTGGCTTGGGACGAAAACTATTTTAAGATTTCAGATGTTACAAAGATGCTTTTTCTGGATTCTGATATGACTTTGGCACAGCGCAATAAAAACGTGATTGCAGCTCCTAGTTTAGTATGGAACTATTCTTCTGGTACTACTAATTTACTATCAGGTATACTGCGTGAACAATTTAATACGCACCAAGAGTATTTAGATTTTCCATATAAAGCTTTGATTGATAAAATAGGCATGAACTCCATGCTTCTAGAAACCGATTTAGAAGGTAACTATATACTTTCGTCATATGGATGGGCAACAACAAGAGATTGGGCTAAATTCGGAATTCTTTATCTTAATAAAGGTGATTGGAATGGTGAACGAATCTTCTCAGAGTCATGGTCAGACTATGTGGCTAAAACAACTATAAATTCTAATGGAGCTTATGGGGCGCATTTCTGGTTGAATGCAGAAAGTAAATATCAAGACATTCCAACTGACCTATATTCGGTTAATGGATTCCAAGGTCAACGCATCTTCATTATCCCTTCAAAAGATTTGGTAGTGGTACGTACAGGAACAAAAGAACAAACCGATGAGCAGTTTAATACCCTGCTTAAAGGAATTATACAATCTATTCGATGAAACGGTCAAAATTTTAACCATCTGAATACAATACCACAATTTTGTAGACTTTCACAACAGAATTCCCTTAGATGGCAACAATAGTTTCAAAGAACTGAAGAGGCTTTATATATTTACAATGTTATTAAAAACGAATTAAAATTTTTTCATTTTCATATAGTGTTCTCGTAAAAGAGTCTGATCTTCACTGATCGGACTCTTTTTAGTTTAGGTACATTCTAGCTTCTTTATATATGAAAAAAGCCAACAGTTTAAAACTATTGGCTATATCTTAAAGGCTACTGAGAATCATTTAAAAGTCAACTCATTTACGGTAGCCAATTATCTTTACCAAAATTTGGTTTACGTTTCTCAAGAAAAGCATTTCTACCCTCTTTAGCTTCTTCGGTCATATATGCTAATCGTGTTGCTTCACCAGCAAATACCTGCTGCCCCACCATACCATCATCTGTTAGGTTCATGGAGAATTTTAACATTTTAATAGAGATTGGAGATTTCTCTAAAACCTCTTGTGCCCATTGAAATGCGGTATCTTCCAACTCGTCATGTGGTATTACGGCATTTACCATTCCCATATCAAAAGCATCTTGAGCAGAATAGTTTCTACCTAAGAAAAATATTTCACGCGCTTTTTTCTGTCCCACCATTTTTGCCAAATATGCAGATCCGTAACCACCGTCAAAACTGGTAACATCTGCATCGGTTTGTTTAAAAATTGCATGTTCTTTACTCGCCAAAGTCATATCGCAAACTACGTGTAAACTATGTCCGCCACCAACGGCCCATCCTGGTACAACGCAAATAACCACTTTAGGCATAAAACGAATCATTCGTTGAACCTCAAGTATATTTAAACGGTGTTGACCATCTTGACCTACATACCCTTTTTCTCCTCTAGCCTTTTGATCACCTCCACTACAAAAAGACCAAATTCCGTCTTTGGTAGAAGGACCTTCCGCAGAAAGTAAAACGACACCTATGGAAGTATCTTCCTGCGCATCATAAAAAGCTTTAATTAGTTCACTTGTTGTATGTGGCCTAAAAGCATTACGAACATTAGGTCGGTTAAATGCAATACGGGCAACTCCGTCACATTTTTTATAGGTTATATCATCAAATTCTATGGCAGTTTTCCAATTGGGTGATTTCATAATTTCTAACAATTCTATTATCGTATAAAGATAAGGTTTCAGTGCCTACCTTACCAAATATGATTACTAACTGGCTTGTGGTTAATTCGGCAAATTAACTCAATCGAGTTATTTATCAATTTATATGAAATACAAGTTATAGTCAATATCTATTATGTTTACACCTAATTTATGATGCTTGGCATGAAACAAACTTTATTTAGTTTAATAAAAACGCTTCGAGAGTTTTTAGGGAATAAACTCAACCAATATAACACAACATTACCCTATGTAATTACTGTAATAATTGCGTTAATAGTAGTTGTTGGTGGTATAAATATTTTTATAGAATTAACCGAAACATTAAAAACAGAAATACTGGCAACTTACGATACAGCAATAACAGACTATGTTATTTCGTATCGCTCCCCTAGCCTTACTACTTACTTTAAAATTATGACTAACGTTGGTGATGCATATGGGTATTTAATAGTTTTAGCTATATTTTTATTACTTTCTCTTTTGGTTTTTAAACGATGGAAATATGTGGTACAAGCTACCTTAGTTTTGGCGCTGGCTACAGTTTCTAATATGATTCTAAAACGATTTATTGACCGTGCAAGACCGGGTATTGAACACTTGGTCTCAGTAGAAACATTAAGCTACCCAAGCGGTCATGCCATGAGCGCTATGGCGTTCTACGGATTCTTAATTTTTCTGGTTACCAAATTCAAGATTCATAAAGCAATTAAGTATGTTTTGATAACAATACTGATACTATTGATTTTAAGCATTGGCATAAGCAGAATTTATCTGGGAGTCCATTTTCCTTCAGATATTGCAGGTGGATTTATTGCTGGATTCATTTGGGTAGTTTTCTGTGTACTTGTATTTGATGTCATAGAATTATTTAGAAAAGACCCAAAAACATAATAATCGACTCTAATTTTAATATAAGAATAACGTAATCGAAATGCTGTTGGTTATCATTTTTGATACTTTAGTAAAAGCGAATGATTACCCTAAGTATATTTAAAGCTCCTTAGAATTATGTCTACAAATAAAATTGCATTAATTACAGGCGGTAGCCGCGGATTAGGAAAAAATATGGCATTGAAAATTGCCGAAAAAGGATTAGATGTAATTATAACATATCACGCTAACAAAGATGCTGCACTTGAAGTAGTCACTGAAATTGAAAAGCTTGGAAAAAAAGGAGTTGCGTTTCAATTAGATACTACAAACACTTCTAGTTTTAAAGCATTCATTGAAAAGGTATCTGTCTACTTGAAAGAAAACTATGCTTCTGGAACTTTAGATTATTTAGTAAATAATGCGGGAACGGGAATTTACAAGCCGTTCCTAGAAACAACTGAAAATGATTTTGACGAAATGATGAATATTCATATCAAGGGAGTCTATTTTCTTAGTCAGCAAGCTGTACCGTTGTTATCTGATGGTGGTGGAATCATAAATATCTCATCTGGGCTAGTAAGATTTTCTTTGCCCGGCTCATCGGCGTATGCAAGTATGAAGGGAGCAGTAGATGTGTTTACTAGATATTTAGCTAAGGAATTAAGTAATAGAAAAATTAGGGCTAATGTAGTTGCTCCTGGTGCTGTCGCAACAGATTTTGGTGGTGGGGAGAATAAGGATAACGATAAAAAGCGAGCATTAATTAGTCAAAATACGGCATTAGGTCGTGTTGGCGAACCTGAAGATATTGGCGGAATTGTCGCCTTTCTATGTACAGAAGATGCACGATGGATCAATGGTCAGCGTATAGAAGCATCTGGTGGTATAATGCTTTAAAACACTTGTTCATTTAAAATGGCAAATTATCAATTCTATAGATAAAAGCTTGTTAGAAGCTTTTTAGAACGCTAATAATTAATTGAAAATCAAGGTATTAATACTATATAAGTAAAGGATCAAGTATTTAAATCGAACCACAGATAGGTTTTTAGTTACTGATATAGATGAAACTGCAAATACTAAAGATTTTGTAAATAATATTGATAAAACGTATGCTTATAATCAAGCTTAATTACTTTTAATATAGCAGTTTAAAACTATGTTATTAGCTGTAATAACTAAATATTAGGTTGATAATCCTTAAATTCCCTTACTTCTATTAACCATAAAGATTTTCAGTATGAGAAATATTTTTGCAGTAATCGTGATTTTCAGTTTGTTCACTACCATTGGATTGGCACAAGATTTTAGAGGATTAGATAAAAGCCCGTTAGATAGAGTATACTTACCAGATCATTTTGCTCACGATATAAAATTTGCTCCTGAAAGAAATCTTCCAGATTCTCCTGTATTAAAAATTGATTATAGTAGACCACAAAAAAACGAAAGAGAAGTTTTTGGGGGTATGGTAAAATACAATGAAATATGGCGCCTTGGTGCTAATGAGTCTACAGAAATTAAGGTTTACAAAGACGTAAAAATAGATGGAAAATTACTTAAAGAAGGTACTTATTCCATGTACGCAATACCTACTGAAAAGCAATGGACAATTATATTTAATACAGATATAGATCATTGGGGTCATTACAGTTACGATGAAAATAATGATGTACTAAGAGTGGAAGCTCATGTATTACCCAACAAAAAGTCAGTTGAAGAATTCTCCATACAATTTGAAGATGTAGAAGAAGGAATAGCCGTTATGTATATAGCCTGGGATCTGGTTAGAGTAGAGTTGCCAATTAGCTATTAAAGGGTTACATTTTTTAATTTGAAAGAAATACCCAACATATCGTTTCAAGGTCCCGATAACACTAAAGATTTTGAGTGCTTAATATTAACAGAGCTATTCACAAGAATACCTGAGATGACAGACCACGACCCTACTCAATCTCATAGAATTCATTTTTTTGCTTTATTGATTGTTACCAAAGGAACTGGAAAACATACCATAGATTTAAAAGAATATACCTTAAAGAAAGGTTCAGTTCTTAAAATTGCAAAAGGGCAAATACACGCATTTCAGAAAAATGCAGATTATGAAGGTTTCTTATTAATTTTTACAGAAGACTTCGTCTTAAATCATTTCTCAAAATCTTCTATAGCTATTATTTCTCATCTGTATAATTACCACATTACCTCTCCTATTTCTAATAATGAATCTCTTAACGAAGACTTTTTAAAAGAGCTAAGTTTTGAACTCAATAATATAAACACCTTTGCACAAATTAATATTGTCGCAGCTTTAATAGACCTGTATTTATTACGATTAGAGCGAAATTCACGGAGCAATACCGAGCAGAACAACTCAAAGTACTACCCTGTCTTTATTACATTTAAAAATTTAGTTGAAGAGCGTTATATAAAAACTAGAAATGTAAAAGATTATGCGGAAATGCTATCTATTACAACAAAACACCTTAATGAAATAGTAAAAGAATTCACCTTAAATACCGCTAAAACCTTCATTGATAATTATGTGGTATTAGAAATTAAGCGAGCCATCGTTAGTACAAATAGAAGCTTTAAGGAAATTGCTTTTGATACCGGTTTTGACGAACTCACCAATTTTACCAAGTTCTTTAAAAAGAACATGAATTTATCTCCTAAAGAGTTCAGAAACAAGCAACTCTAGAAATCCCACATTTACCATTCTTAGCATCATATTGATAATCAAAACAGATTAATGTACCATTAGTTTTGCAGTGTTAAATAACACTAAGCAATACAAAATGAACATTATGAAACCTAAATTAATAGCATTAAGTCTTTTTACAATGGCAATAGCTAGTTGTAACACAGAAGATAAAAAAATAGAATCAATTTTAGAAGTAACAAGTTTTGATCTAAAAACCACGGCAAGTGAATTAGAATTCAACAAGCTTGATGCTGAAATAGAAGAAACTTTTACAAGTAAACAACCGGGTTATATTAGACGTGAAAGTGGTGTAGATGAACAAGGTAAGTATGTTGTATTGGTGTATTGGAAATCACTTGCAGATGCCAAAGCCTCTATGGACCAGTTTATGAATGACCAGTCTGTAGCAGATTATGCTAGTATGATTGAAGGGTCTACCATGAAAATGTCTCGTTTCACCATCACAGATAAATTTACAGCAACCAATAACACTTTTACAGAGGTAATGACTTTCAACATAAAAGAAGGTACTGATTTAAAAGCTTTCAATAAAGTAAATAATACCGTTGGTCCAAAGTTTACCGAAAAACAAAAAGGCTTTATACAACGCATTATGGGGTCCAATGACTCTGGTGAACAAGTAGCAGTCGTTTATTGGGATACAAAAGCAAATTCAGATGCTGTAATCAATGATTTCATGAATGCTCCTGTAGCCAAAGAGTTTATGGGAATGATGGATCAGTCTACTATAAATATGAAGAGATTCCAATCTTTATCTTCTTTAAAAAACGTAACGTTATCAAATAAGGATAAAGTAGTTGCTTTGTTAAACAGTTTTAATACAGGTGATCAAACTCCTATTTCTTACATTAATCCAAATAAATACATTCAACACAACTTAGGTGTTGCAGATGGTTTACAAGGTTTTGGAGAATTAATGCAACATGCTCCAGAAGGTGGTTTCAAAGCAAATGTAGTTCGTGCGTTTCAAGATGGCGATTATGTATTTGCACAAACGGAATATGATTTTTTCGGACCAAAAGCTGCATTTGACATATTTCGTTTTGAAGACGGATTAATTGTAGAGCATTGGGATAACCTTTCAGGTGTTCAACAACCAAACCCAAGTGGTCATACTCAGTTTGATGGTGCAACTGCACTTACAGATTTAGACAAGACTGAAGCTAATAAAGCAATAGTTAGAGGATTTATAGAAGATGTATTGTTAGATCATCAAATGGATAAAGTACCTAGTTACATCAATCCTAAAGAATATGTACAACATAACCCTTCAGTTGCAGATGGTTTAGAAGGTTTTGGAGCTGCAATGAAGTACTTCGCAGAAAACGGATTAGTAATGGAGTATGATAATCTTCATATGGTCTTAGGTCAAGGGAATTTTGTATTAAGTGTAAGCGAAGGAAAATTCGGTAAAGGTGACCATACGGCATATTACGATTTGTTTAGACTAGAGAACGGATTAATAGTTGAGCACTGGGATGTGATAGCTGCTATTCCTGCAAAATCAGAATGGAAGAATACCAATGGTAAATACTAAATAGTAAAACTGGAATCAAGAAGGAATAGCTGTAGTCACGGGTATTCCTTTAAATTTTTTTTTAAAAATAATATGATAACAGCAGCGCATAATCCTATTACAGCCACTTTGTTTGAATTATTTACTGATGCTAAAAACGATAAGTTAAGAATTATAAAAGGTTTGGTCAAGAGTATAGTTAGACCAATGCAACCTGAAGATTTTAAACATGCCTATCTCTCTATATCAGAAGAACAAGGACTGTATTTAGTAGATTTAATAAAGAAAAATAAGCTTAAGAATATTGTAGAATTCGGAACGTCATTTGGTATCTCTACCTTATTTTTAGCGCAAGGTGCCTTAGAAACGAAAGGCAGAATTATTACAACCGAGTTAATTGCTTCAAAGGCTGAAAAGGCTATCGAGAATTTTAAGAAAGCGGAAGTATCCAATATCATCGATGTAAGAATTGGTGATGCCATGCAAACTTTACAAAACCATATAGAGCCTATAGATTTATTGTTTTTAGATGGCTGGAAAGATTTGTATCAACCCCTATTTAATATGTTAGAGTCAAACTTTCATACCAATACCATAATTTATGTTGATAATGCGAATATGTCTGATACCCAAAAGTTTTTAAGTGTAATTAGTGAAACCGAGAAATATCATTTACAATCAATGTATGGTGGTAAGTCCGTGCTAATTACTTATAAACAATAAATTGCTTTTCATGTCAAACACAATTACAAAATTTAGCCTTCGTACTGTTGGTACTGTTTATCTTATAGGCACAATGCTGATTGGCTTGGCAAGTTGTTCTAAAAAAGTAATTTACTCCGCTCCGCCCTCCCTTTTAAATAACTATGCTACTACCCGTTCTATTGAAAAGCAATTGGCGTATCAGTTTGTAACCAACCCGAAATATGACGATAAAACTTTAGATTCACTTTTAAGTGTTAGTTTTTATAGCCATGATAAAGATTGGGAAGGTGATGGTATAGATTTCGTAAAGAAAAGAAATTCAGATTTAAGCTTTTCGCAAATTAAACCAGTTCGAATTTTACAAGACGATTCTTTAGTGGCAGTACATAGTAGAATGTTAGGAGATACATTGCAGTTTAGATGGGATATTTTGCGCATAGAGCAACATAAAATTCAAGAACATTGGAGCAATGTATATGATTCAATAGGACTTAACCCTGCCGGACACACAGAAATCGACGGACCAACCATTCCTAGTCAATTGGAAAAGACAGAAGTTAATCGTGCACTAATTACCCGTTTCATTGACCAGTGTATGATAAGGGAAGATGGTGGCGCTTCTAAGTTTTTTGATTTCGGATTGTATATTCAACACAATAGAGATGTTGGAGATGGATTAAGCGGACTCTTGTGGGGAATGTTAAAAATGGGTTTAAAAGGAGAAAAAATAAAATTTAAGTACAATTATCATGTAGTTGCAGAAGGAAACCTTGTATTAAGTGCTACTGAAGGATATATCGGAGATGAGAAATATGTTTTCTACGATTTATTCAGAGTAGAAGAAAATAAAATAGTAGAACATTGGGATATTATTATGCCCGTCAATAAGTTTTTATATTATCAACCTGAAAAAAAATAGAAAAATATGAGCGATATAGCATTATGCCCAACATGCGGAAGCAAATCGAAAATAAAAGAGATTGACGAACAAACGGTTTATACAGCTGTGCAAGATGAAGAAGCCTTTAAAAAAATAGGTCAATTAAAGAAGGCTATGGAAAAGTTCAAAGCAAAATCTGAAGCTTTGGAAAAAGAATTGAATGAATTAAAAGCTTCATTATAATATGGCATTTTTAAAGAAAAATTATGGGTGGATCATTGTTGCTATTTTGACAATACTTCCATTATTCATTTTAAGCAATATGTTTAAAATTGATTTTACTAATGGTTTCCATTTATCATTGGTGGATAACGGTGGAAAAGAAGGAATGACTACTTTAGAAATGTTATACCACATTACAGGTGAATTTGCTATTCGATGGATGACTGCTGTACTAACCTGTACACCATTTTTTATACTATTCGGTGTCACTAATCTATTTGTTAGACAAGCAATGGGTATTGCTACTGCAGTATGGAGCTTATTACACTTTATAATATTTATTTGGGCAGAAGGCTTTTTAGAAACATTTACACAAGTAAATTATGTAGCAGGTTTTATAGCTGTTTTAATACTCATTCCGTTGTTATTTACCTCTAATAGAAAATGGATGAAAAAGCTAAAAGCTACATGGAAAAAGCTTCAGAGTTGGTCATATGCCGCCATTGTACTTAGCCTTTTACATGTTGCCATTTTAGAAAAAACTTGGATTATTTATGCCGTAATTGTGGGATTAGGTTTCATTATTAGAATACCCGTTGTAAAAGATAAATTCATCAATAGAAGAAAAAACAAAGCTAACCTAGCTTAAGAAAGCTACCTCTAAGCAATCCCATTAGGCATACTTTAGGGAACCGAGATAAAATTTAGAGACTGGTTTTGGAGCCTTATAACCTCGATTATCGAAGAAAATATAAAATCAAATGAAAATAGCAGTAACATCAGCAAGTGGAAAATTAGGAGCATCTATTGTTAAACACTTAATTAACTTAATAGGAAAAGAGAATGTAATAGGTATAGCCAGAACTGTAGAAAAGGCAACCTATCTAGGAGTAGAAATTAGAAAAGGAGATTATAATAGTCGTGAAGATTTTAATTCCGCTTTACAAGGCGTAGATGCCGTTCTTTTGGTTTCTGGAATGGACGAGCCTCAAAAAAGAATTCTACAACATAAAAATGTCATAGAAGCTGCAAAACAAAATGGCGTTAAAAAACTAGTGTATACTAGCATAGTTGGTGATGAAAATGAAAATGCTTTTAGTCCTGTAGTACAAAGCAACAGACAAACAGAAAAAGATGTACAAGCATCTGGACTGCAATGGGTAATTGGTAGAAACGGAATCTATATTGAGCCAGATTTAGAGTATTTAGATACTTATGTAAGAGAAGGTAGAATCGAAAACTGTGCAGGTCAAGGAAAATGCACCTACACCAGTAGAGAAGAATTAGGGTATGCTTACGCCAAATTATTAACTGAAGATAAACATAATGGTCAAGTATATAACTTGGTAGGTGATCCAGTGACACAAAGCGAATTAGCTGAAAATATCAATAAGGTGTATGGCACTAACCTTATCTACAATTCGGTAACGGTTGACAATTATGCTGCAGATAGAAAAGCTGCTTTAGGAGATTTCATGGGTACCGTTATTGCTGGTATTTACGAAGGTATAAAAGCTGGGGCTAACGATGTGCCATCAGACTATGAAAAAGCAACAGGCATGGCTCCTAAGTCTCTTTTTGAAATGATTTCTGAGTATAAGGCTATTGAAAAATAATAAATATTACTTAAGACTGGTTTATAACTATAATCATAGTCAAAAAATTCTTCTTTTGTTTTTAATTTATATGTTCATTACAAGGTTATATTTAACTTCAAATTAAATTTCATATTTAAAAAGCAATAATGAAAATAGCTGTCTTTAGCACAAAATCTTACGATCAAGAATATTTTGAAAAATACAATAAAGAGTACAACTACTCTTTTTCATATTACGAAACAGCTTTAAATACTGATACTGCCAAATTATCTGCAGACTGTGATGTGGTCTGTGTATTTGTAAATGATAGTGTAGATGAGAATACTATAAAAATCCTTTCTAAAAATGGAATTAAATTAATTGCATTACGCTGTGCTGGCTACAATAATGTAGACTTAGATGCTGCCGCAAAAGAAAATATAAAAGTGGTAAGAGTTCCTGCATATTCTCCAGAAGCAGTTGCCGAACATGCCACAGCATTAATTTTAACTTTAAATAGAAAAACACACAAAGCTTATAATCGTGTAAGAGAAGGTAATTTTTCGCTTAAAAATCTTATTGGTTTCAATTTAAGCAATAAAACTATTGGTGTAATTGGTACGGGAAAAATTGGGGAAACATTTTGTAAAATTATGAATGGATTCGGTTGTAAGATAATCGCATATGATATCACCGAAAATGAGAATTTAACAGCACTTGGTGTAGAATATATGTCATTGGAAAAGGTCTTTGAACAATCGGATGTGCTATCGCTTCATTGCCCGCTAAACAAGCATACCAAACATCTGGTAAATAAAATTTCAATAGCATCCATGAAAGATGGAGTCATGATTATTAATACCAGTCGCGGGGCATTGATAAAAACGGAAGATGCCATAGAAGGTCTTAAGAATAAGAAAATAGGGTATTTAGGTATCGATGTTTATGAACAGGAAGAAAACCTGTTTTTCGAAGATTTGTCCGAAATCATTATTGAAGATGATATGATTTTAAGACTGTTAAGCTTCCCAAATGTTTTGATAACCTCTCACCAGGCATATTTTACTAAAGAAGCTATGGATCAAATTACCATTACCACGTTAGAGAATATTACCGCTTTTGACCAGAGTAAAGCATTAAAAAATGAGGTGAAACAGTAATTCATTTATAATGAAAATTCACTTACACTAGGAGAAGAATATAGGATATGCTAAGAAAAAGCAACGATTAAGGTTCCTTAATCTCTTCTTATGATGACTACTGAGTACAAGAATAAAAATTAACAGTAGCTTTTAATAAGTACTGTTTATATCAAATTATAAGCGAATCATTGAGATATTGAATTCTTGGTTATTTGTTCATTACTTAAAAGTAAACGACATGGGTTTAGTTGAAACCATTATAAAGAAAGTACTTGAAAAAGGAATTATCCTTACAAAAACAAAAATATCAGATTCAGTATACAAAATTCAAATTAAGAGCGATGCTGTAATCAATTATGATTTTGTGCCTGGGCATTTTTTAAGGTTAGGTGTAGGAATCGATCAAGATGAAATTTCTTTAAAAGACAAAGTTAGAAGTTACAGCGTTTGGGATATTAACAAAGAAAATAGTACTATAGCTATTGCCATAGCTACTCATAGTAAAGGTATTGGAACTAAATGGGTAGAAACTTGTAAGCCCAATGATACCGTATATTTTAAATGGAAGAAAGGAAAATTTCTTGTTGATGACTCCGCAGATAGTTATTTAATGATTGGCGATCTATCGGCACTTTCACATCTATATATTATTAGTCGTAATCTATCGGATAATAAACAAATAGAGAGCATTATCTACAGTGAGAATATGGATGATTTTTTTCTAGATATAACTGGCGCTAAACCTTTTGATTTTTATGAAATGAGTCAAAACCCTTCTAATGCGATTATTGAAAAACTAGAGGGAATCATTCCGAAATTAAAAGGGAATACCATGGTATATATTGCTGGGGATAGTAGAGTTTGTGTAGCATTAACCAATTATTTTAGAAAAGAGTTGAACTGGGCAACAAAACAAATTAAAACCAAACCATTCTGGAATCCCGATAAAAAAGGGTTGGAATAAATGTATATCTTACGGTGAATATATGCCGTATACATGAAAGTAAAAGTCTGCCTTATTCAAGATAGTCCCGTTTTCTTTGATAAGGAGAAAACGATTCAAAAAATAGAAAGCCTAGTAAAAACCCACGCTAAGCAGGGTTGTGAATTAATTGTGTTCCCAGAATCCTTTATTCCTGGGTATCCACGAGGGTTCTCTTTTGGTGCCGTGGTTGGTAGTAGAACAGATGAAGGTAGAAAACTCTATACCGAATATCATAAGAATAGTTTAGACTTAGAAAATCAAGAACTTCAACGATTAATTAAGCTAGCAAAAACAGAAAAGGTTTATTTGGTTATCGGCATCACAGAAAAGCAATCTAATAATGGTAGCTTATACTGTTCAATGCTTTACATCTCCCCTACTGACGGATTTTTAGGAGTTCACCGAAAAATAAAACCTACAGGTAGCGAACGTATAATTTGGAGTGAGGATGATGGTAAGTCTCTGGTTAGTTTTGATACTAAAATCGGTAAATTGGGCGGACTCATTTGTTGGGAGAATTATATGCCTTTGGCCAGAATGTCGATGTACCAAAAAGGTGTAGAAGTCTATATCGCACCAACAGCGGACTCAAGAGATGAATGGACATCTACCATGAAACATATTGCTTTAGAAGGTAGATGCTTTGTATTAGGTTGCAATCAGTATTATACCAAATCTATGTATCCAGAGAAATATCAGCATTTGGTAGAAAATGAACCTGAAAATTTATGTCGTGGCGGCAGTGTTATCGTTTCCCCATTGGGTAAAGTTATTGCAGGCCCATTATTTGATGAAGCAGGTGCATTGGTAGCAGAAATAGATTTAGATGAAATAGTACATGCCAAGTTAGATTTTGATGTCATTGGTCATTATTCTCGTAACGATATTTTTGAATTTAAAGCCAACAATCAGCCCGATATAAAAGTTGAAAAAGATATTACTTAATCACATTGATTACTACATAAAATGAAAGCTTTTACTAAAAGAACATATGGTGGACCAGAAGTACTTCAGCTAGAAAAAGCTGAGATACCTACTGTAAAAGACCATTGTATTTTGGTGAAAGTTATGGCGAATTCTGCTAATCCTGCTGATTGGCATATCCTTCGTGGGAAACCTTTTATTGCACGTTTGTCTTTCGGATTATTTAAACCAAAGGAGCCTATATTGGGGTCAGATTTTGCTGGAATAGTTAAGGAGATAGGTAACGGTGTAAAAGACTTTATAATCGGCGATCGCGTATTTGGAGAAATCTTGGGCGGTGGTGCTTTTGCTGAATATGTTTGTGTGGAAACTAAGGTATGCGCCAAAATGCCTGAAAATATAGATTTCCCCATTATGGCAAGTATTCCCGTTGCCGGACTCACAGCTTACCAAGCACTAATTACACATGGAAAAATAAAGACAGGAGAATCAGTTCTAATTAATGGAGCATCTGGTGGTGTAGGGCATTTTGCAGTACAAATAGCAAAAGCATATGGTGCTAGTGTTACTGGGGTTTGTTCTGTTAAAAATATAGACTTTGTAAAGTCGCTGGGAGCAGATAAAGTAATTGCGTATGATAAAACCAATATCCATCAGCATAAAGATGAATATGACTTGGTAATTGACACCCATGGAAATCTTACGCATTCAGATTATAAAAGAATGGGTAAAAGAGGTGTTATAGTCGGGTTTACTACCATGGGACATATGTTTTCGGTTTTAATGAGCAATGCAATTAGCAAATATCCCTTAACCCAATTTACTGCACAAGCCAATTCAGATGATCTTAATATGTTAGCATCATTGGTAAAGGATGGTAACATTAAAGTTCATTTAGAAAACACATTTCCGTATACCAAAATACCTGAAGCAATCTCTTTTATTGAGCAAATGCGCACAAGAGGAAAAGTTGCAATGGTTTGGGAATAATTCCAATTACTTAGATTTATTTACTGAATATTGCAAACATAATCACTTGTACCCGTTATGTAATTTTTAAGGTATAACTGTTAAAATGACAAAACTATTCATAACTTATCCCCCTATATAATAAGAAAAATGAACAAAAACACAACCACATTAGTAGCTTCCCTTTTAGTTTTAGGTATGTCCTTAACTGGCTGTAAGGATGCCAATAAAAAAACAGATTCAGCAAATGAGAATAGTTCTAGCGAAGAACAAATGGAAAAAACGGTTTATGCCAGCGATGTCATTCCGTTTTTTGATAAATGGAAGTTGATATTGGGTGATGGTTCCAATGCAGGAATTGCCAATAATTTTGAGAACAAAGACTTCTTTTACACTGTTAATGAAGGTGGTGAGAATTGGGTGGTTTTTAAAGCACCTAATGGCGGTGATACCCACGGTACATCTAATAATACTAGAACAGAATTGGCACAGACTAAAAAATGGTTTCCAAAAACTGCAGATGATAAATTAACCGCTACACTAAAAGTTATGAATGTTTCAGCTACTGGCGATGCTCGCGTTGCAGCTACACATGCTGTTGTGGTTGGTCAAATTCATAGTGCAGATGCCTTTGAGAACGAACCGCTTAAAATATTCTATAAAAAATATCCAGGGCAAACAAAAGGTTCGGTGTTTTGGCATTACGAAATTAATACTGCAGGAGATGACAATGCCAAAAGATGGGATTATTCTAATGCTGTTTGGGGTAATGATTTTTCGGTTGTCGGTACTGGTGAAAACACTTATCCGGCGGAGCCTGAAGATGGTATTGCTTTAGGTGAAGAATTCAGTTATGAAGTTGTTGTAAAAGATGGTATTATGACTTTGAAATTTACAAGTGAAGGTCATGAGACCAAAACGTTTACAAAAAACTTATTGGAATCTGAATATGCTACGAAAGCTAGTATTCCAGAGCAAACCAGAAAATTATTTTTCCCTATTGGTCAAGATGGTGTAGAACGTGAAGAAGCTTACACTGGCGAAGGTTGTTTTTTTAAGCTAGGAGCTTACAACCAAACGAATGGTAAATCTCCTGACGTAAATAAAAACTGGTGCTCAGGTGCCGAGACCCATGGTGGTGATATTAAAAAACAATATGCAGACGGTAACTATGTAGAAGTTTGGTTTAAAACCGCGAGCATTTCGGTTAGTGATGCAGCCGTGTCTAACGAAGGCTATTTTACTAAAAATGATTAATTCAGCTTCAAAACTGAAGCTAATTGTATTATAATGTACTATTGATTTAAGGAGCTATAGTTTCAAATTGTAGCTTCTCAATAGTACTTCTAAATCCGGTTCGGTTGTTTGTAATAGTAAGTCCGCCAATCAGATAATACTCATTGTTATACGTTACCAATTGAGCATCTCTGCAGCTTTCGTAAAAAGGAGTGTTCATAGTACCAAAAGTGTCCGTAGTAGTATTATAGTAATGAAAATTCAACGTTGAAGGGTCTCTTGTAATATTTCCATTAGCATCACCTGTGGGGACTCCTCCTAATCCAAAAATGATATAATCACCAAATTGGCAAGCAACACCTTCGTCTAAATAGTTTTCGGTTTCTAATACATTTATGGTTTCAAAAACCGTGTAATCTTCATTGAATTTAGATATTTTCATATCCTCCCAATCATTCAAATGAGCTACATACCGTGTATCGTTTATTATAAATGCATTTTCAGATATTGGATACCAACCAGCGTTATTATCAAAAGTTGAGTGTTCTATTAATTCATTAGTTAAAAGATCATACTTGTAGATGATTTCCGCTCGGTTTATTTGGTCTAAGACATACACAGCATTTTCAGCTTCTACGTAATACCCTTGTATAGAATATATTAAATCTGATAAAGGAAATGATTTAATGACCTCCCAATCATTTAATTCAAAATCAAATACAAAAAGTCCTTTTCTAATTAATCGATACCATTTTCCATCACGTATAAAATTTAAACCGATATCAAAAGCTGTCTTTGGGGTATCTATATCTGTGGCTAATAGACTCCAAGTTTTTAATCCAAAATCGAAAACATAGGTTTCATCTTCAGCTGTAGCATAAATTTTATTATCATATACAAAGCTCGTATTAAATTGGGCTACAGGAATATCTGCAACAAACTCTGCATTTACAAAATCTAAGGTTTCTACAGGTGCTATCTCTTCAGGGATAGCTTCAATTGGTGGTGTTATAGAGGCATCATCACTAGATGAACACGCCATTGCGATTATCATTAAAATGAAACAAACACTCTTTCCTATATTTTTCATACTAAAAGCTATTCTAAGTAGTCCGAAATTATGTGACCCATTCTTAAATAAACTAACGGAATATCAATGGCTTTATTTTACTTGAATTTATTACATACCGTTAATAACTTATCACAATGGTAACACGATATTGTTTTCTATTTTTTTGAAATTATCGAACTTAGTTGATTCAGTTTAAAATGAATTATCCATCATATAATCAAAAATATAAATGAGCAGTTTCGCCTCCGTCTTACAACAAATAAGAACAAAGAGTCCGTTAGTACATAATATTACCAATTACGTGGTAATGAACAACACTGCAAATGCATTGTTAGCTGTTGGGGCATCGCCAGTAATGGCACATGCTATCGAAGAAGTTGAAGATATTGTAACCATCTCTTCTTCCCTTGTCATTAATATGGGGACGTTAAGCGAAAAATGGGTAGAAAGTATGCTCATGGCAGCCGAGAAAGCAAAGAAAACCAATACACCATTTGTATTTGACCCAGTTGGTGTTGGTGCATCTGCTTATAGAATAGAAGTTGCCCAAATGATTATGAAAGCTGCCACGCCCAATGTAATTCGTGGTAATGCTTCTGAGATTATGGCATTGGCTAAATTGACCAATTCAACCAAAGGAGTAGATAGTACAATGGACACTCAAGATGCTATTGAAGGCGCTACACTTTTGGCTAAGAAATTCAATAACACGGTAGTTATTAGTGGTGAAACCGATTACATCATAACAGGAGATACCGTTAGTAAAATAGAAAATGGCAACCCTATGATGGCAAAAATCACAGGTATGGGCTGTACGGCAACCGCTATGGTTGGCGCATGTATGGCTGTTGAAGAAAATACTCATTTGGCAGCAACAACTGCTATGGCTATAATGGGCGTAGCAGGAGATTTAGCAAATGAAAAGTCTACGGGTCCTGGTAGTTTTCAAATGAACTTTATTGATAGTTTATATGCAATTACTCCAGAGGTTTTAGAAGCTAAAGTAAAAACAAATGCCTAAAGTAGACTACGCTTTAATGTATGTTACCGATGACAGCATAAAAGATGATAATAGCTTTTTTAGTATTCTGGAAGCCAGCTTAAAAGGCGGAGCAACCATTATTCAGTTACGGGAGAAAACTTGCGATACACAGACTTTTTACCAGCGTGCAGTGCGCTGTAAAGAAATCTGTGAGAAATACAACGTACCATTGCTAATTAATGACCGATTGGATATTGCTTTGGCTATAGATGCAGACGGAGTTCATATTGGACAGACAGATATGCCTTATGCGATTGCCAGAACATTATTGGGTGATGATAAGATTATCGGACTTTCGGTTAGTACTACAGAACAAGCTGTTGCAAACGATGCACAGCAGGCAGATTATATTGGCATCTCCCCTATTTTTTCTACAAATACGAAGACCACCGATTTAGCAAAACCAATAGGTATTTCGGGATTGAAAAAAATACGAGAATTGTATGCAAAACCAATTGTTTGTATTGGCGGAATAGACAAAAATAACACACGAGATTTAATGGATAATGGAGCGGACGGAATCGCCATAGTATCGGCAATTTCTAAGACAGATAATCCTGAAGAAGCAACAAGAGAACTTAAAAATATACTATGCAAGACTGGTACCAACTAACACGAAAAAAAACGGATTATATTCTGGAAGCCATAAAAGAACAACCCTTTATTATGGAATTGATGAGCGGTACGCTCCCTTCCGATGTTTTTCAGTTTTATATCAATCAAGATGCAATGTATCTGGCAGAATATAAAAAGGTATTGGCAACTGTCGGTATTAAATGCGAGCATGTAGATGACACGCAGTTTTTTCTAGATTCGGCTACAGGGATTATAAATGTAGAGAATGCACTGCATCAAATTTTTCTAAAAGATAATCAGTTAGCGCACGAGCCCTCACCTACTTGCGAACTCTATACAAGTTACTTGAGCCGTATCGTTGCTAATCATTCGTTAGAAGAGGCATTGGCAGCTGTACTACCTTGCTTTACCATTTACAAAGAGATTGGAGATTACATACAGGCAAACCAGACCAATAAGGAAGATAATACCTATCAAAGTTGGATAGAAACTTATGGTGGCGAGGAGTTTGCAGCTTCGGTTAATCAAGCTATTGCGATCACCAATACATATGCTGCAAATGCGTCTGATGATGTATTGCAAAAAATGGAAGAAGCGTTCGTAAAGGCGTCGAAATTAGAATGGATGTTCTGGGACAGTGCCTATAATAAAGAAGCATGGAAGATATAAAAACACCTTACAATAGTGTATTGTCCATTGCCGGTAGCGATTCTGGTGGTTGTGCTGGTGTACAAGCAGATATTAAAAGTATTAGTGCCTGTGGTGCCTATGCTGCTACAGTAATTACGGCAACTACGGCACAGAATACAAAAGGCGTTACCGATATTCATGCAATCCCCATTTCACATATAGAAAAGCAATTAGATGCCGTACTAAGCGATATTAAGTTTGGAGCGGTTAAAATTGGTATGCTGCATTCTTGTGAAGTCATAAAAGTGGTACAAGAAAAGCTAAGTGAATACGGACTAAAAAATATAGTTCTAGACCCTGTTATGGTAACCACATCTGGTCATAAATTAATAACCGATGATGCCATTGAATGTTTAAAGAACTTTCTGCCAAAGGTTGGTTTAATAACCCCGAATATCCCTGAAGCAGAATTGTTGATCGGTCAGAAAATTACAAGTGATAACATGAACGTTATGGCAAAGAAAATTGGCCAACAGTTTCAAACTTCTGTGCTACTAAAAGGCGGACATGCCAATGATACCACGAACACTATGACCGATGTTTTTTATGTTTTTGAAACGGGAGAAGTAAGTGTTATTACCAACCCAAGAATAGATACTAATAATACTCATGGTACGGGTTGTAGCCTATCTTCAAGCATTGCCGCTTTTTTAAGTTTGGGCGAATCTATGGACAGTGCTATTAAAAAAGGCTGTAACTATGTTAACCAAGCAATAGCTTCAGGTCAGCATAAAATTTTAGGTCATGGCAACGGTCCAATTAATCATTTTGGGCTTTAATTAAATTAATAGGTTCTTATAAATGATGTAAGAAAATACTTGGGTACATTTTTTTTAATAACGAAATTCGTTATTAGACACTAAAGACAAATCATTGTTATTTAGTTTAATACGAACCAATTTATAATACTTATTATGTTTAAAAAACTAACCATTACTTTCCTTTTCATCATAGCATGTGCTCAAACAAGTATCGCTCAAGAATTACAAGAGCAAGTAGAGACTATTAATGGTTTTATAGAAGAACATAGTGAAGGCAATAGAAACTACTACGCTAAAATAAATGCTACTCAAGGAAATATTTATTTCTATAACGGACCACAACATGTGATCGAATTAACATTTGACGTTACTAAAATTGATGCGGAGAATATAAAAGTTGGAAAAAAAGGATTGACATTTTTTCCAAATGAAAAGAGTTATCTGGTAAAGAAGCGTTTTTCAACTACAAATTCCACCGTTGGTTCAGCCTGGCTTAATGTGATTAAAATGAGTAAGAATGACAAAGCCGAACTTAAAAATATGATGAAGAAATTCATTCTCGATTATCAAAAGGCAATGAAATAGTCAGTTACTGCTACAATCAATAACGGAGCATATGCTCCCCTACTAAACTACTCCTTAAAATTTCTTATAAACGAGAGCTAAACGAAGTAATTAATCTTCCTTTAGCTCTTTGTTTAATACAATAAAAATTAAAATGATAAAATCTATTTTTTCTAGTATCATAGTACTTTTTACATGCTCTTTGTTCTCGCAAAAAGTAGTTTCAGGTTCTATTGTGGACAGTGAAACCAATGAAACCATCCCCTATGTAAATATTGGAATCCTAAAACAGAGTCTAGGTACCGTATCAAATGAAGCAGGTAAATTCGAATTTGAGGTACAAGACGATTTTATGAACGATACCATTAGAGTATCATCCATAGGTTATAAAACAATCTCATTGGTAGCAACCGATTTTATCAAAACATTAGAAGCAAATACTGTACTTGCGTTAACTGCGGATGTTACAGAACTAGCCGAAGTAACCATTACCGCCAGAGAATTAAAAGAAAAGGTACTAGGTAATAAAACCAAATCAAAATCTCTTAACCTTGGGTTTAGTGTAATTGAATTGGGTAACGAGTTAGGAACAAAAATTAATATCAAGCATAAGCCAACATTTCTAAAGAGCTTTAATACGCACATTATAAAAAACACCAATACAAGCTTAAAGTATCGATTGAATATTTACAGTATTAAAAACGGACTGCCGGATAAGAAAATAGTGAATGAAAATATTATTTTTCCTATTGATGTAGAAAAAGGTGATTTCTCTTTAAACTTAGAGCCATACAGAATACTTGTTGAAGACGATATTTACATCACTATCGAATTAATTGAAACTCCAAATGAGGATGATGATATTAATTTTTCAGCGTCATTGTTCGGTCATGCTATGATCATTAGACCTACTAGCCAGGCAGAATGGGAAAAAGCAGGTACTATTGGTGTTGGTTTTAACTGTACGGTAAAGTATTAACTTGTACTTTGGATAATCATTCTCTCTATTAACAATTCATCAATGGAAAATCTAATCAACTACATACAGTCAAGAGCTACCATATCGCAAAATGATATTGATCTACTCAAGAAGTATTTCGTGTCGGAAGAAGTTCCTGCGCAAACCATTCTCTTAGAGGCAGGAAAAGTAGAACGGTATATTTATTTCTTAGATACCGGTATTGTTAAGGGATATCAGAATATTGACGGAAAAATAGTAGTTCAGCATCTCGTGGCGGAGCAAGATTTCTTCACATCACTAGAGAGTTTTATGACGGGCACTCCGTCAATGGATTATTACGAAACTGTTACCGCTGCCAGTCTTGTTAAAATAGCAAAGCCGGACTTTGATCTATTACAAAAGGAAACCAATTTCTGGGCAATATTTGTGAAAGAAGTCACCAATGAGCACTTAAATTGTAAACTAGAACGTGTTAAAGACTTTCAGATTTTAACTGCAAAAGAGCGGTATCTAAAATTTGTACATCAGTACCCAACATTGGCTTTAAATGTATCTATAGATAATATCGCTTCATTTTTAGGTATGGAACCGCAATCGCTAAGTCGTATTAGAAAACAAATCGCTTTCTAACAAATGTTATTTCTTACCAATTAAAAGTCACGGAAATTTGCGTAAGCAAAATTCAAAAATAGTATGAGCAACGAGATTTCATTAGTAACAGGTGGTACGGGACATTTAGGAAACAACTTAATACGATTATTACTTGCCAATAATCAAAAGGTTAGAACAACCGTTAGAAACCTAAATAATACAGCACCTTTTAAAGGGTTGGACTGTGAGATTGTACAGGCAGATATAACTGATAAAGCCTCCTTAAAAAAGGCATTTAAAGGGGTCACCAATGTATACGCAGTAGCGGCAAATTTTAGTATGTGGGCGAAAGACCCTAAAACTGAAATTTATGATAACAACCTACAAGGAACCCAAAACGTTTTTGATGTCGCTAAAGAATGTGGCGTACAAAATATGGTATACGTTAGTTCTGTAGCTAGTTTAGATTACACCAAGCTACCCGCCAATGTAGCTAATGGCTATAATAAAGATCGAAGAAACTGGTATTTCAATTCTAAGAATGATTCAGATAAACTAGCCATAGCATTAGGTAAAAAATATGGTATTAGAACGGTACTGGTTTTACCATCTGCAATGGTTGGTGCTATAGCGTTTAAACTCAGTTATTCTAACAATTTGGTACTACAAGTATTAAATGGGGAAATACCTGTAGATACTAGTGTTACCTTAAATTGGGTCGATGTAAAAGATGTTGCTTTAGGCATGTTCAATGCCATGACAAAAGGCAGGGATGGCGAGCGCTATATTTTAGCGAACGAAACACATACTACCTTACAAGAGAGTGTAAAAATCGCAGCAGATCTATACCCAGAATTAATGTTAAAAATGCCAAAAAAAGTACCCAAATGGCTTTTGTATGGTGTAGCTGGGTTAATGGAGTTTAGCAGTAAGCTAACCGGTAAAGAACCCTTGTTGCAACGACATTACTTAGATATGTTTTATGGTTTAAAACAAGACTATGATATTCGTAAGTCTAGAGAAGAATTAGGCTTTAACCCTAAACCTTCTAAAAAGGCTTTGGAAGATGCGCTTGCGTATTTAAAAAACGACTGGAAAGTACAGAAAACTGTCTAATTAGTATTAACTCATTCGTTAATAACTTCTTACAACTCTGATTGTAAGTGTTTGCGTACAATTTTACAAAAAGCGAACTTCGTTATCATCCGCTAAAAGGAATTGAAACTTCTCTTAGCTCAACGTTGTGCGTAATTAAAAAAAATGATAGAATCAAAATATAAATTTAGCTTTCAAACTTCAAATAATGGAGTTTTAGACATTAACCTTACAGAAGGAAATGCACTTTTCGTTTTAGGAGCAAATGGAGTTGGAAAATCAACTCTTATGCACAATCTATTTACTCAAAATCAAAATCACGCAAAGAGAATTTTAGCTCATAGGCAAACTTGGTTTACTGATAATGCAATGAATATTACAGCTTCTCAAAAGAAAGAAAACGATTCTAACATCAAATACTGGGATTCGTTAATTGATTCACGATGGAAAGACAATTCTTCATCAATGAGAGCATCTTTATCAATTTTTGATTTAATCAATTCGGAAAATATAAGAGCTAGAAAAATCGCTAACGAAGTCGACCAAGATAATATTGACTTAGCAAAAGAACTATCAAATAAACAAGCACCTATTCAAGGGATTAATGAATTATTAGCTTTATCAAATATTCCTATTGTTATATCTCTTGAAAAAGATGAACAGCTTTTTGCTTCAAAAAATGGTAGTGAGTTATACAGTATAGCAGAATTATCAGACGGAGAAAGAAATGCTTTATTAATATGTTCAGATATTCTAACAACAGAACCAAATCAATTAATAATTTTAGATGAGCCCGAAAGACATTTACATAGGTCTATCATTTCCCCTTTACTAACTTCATTATTTAATAAAAGGAAAGATTGTGTATTTGTTATCTCTACGCACGATATATTTTTACCAATAGACCATAATGAATCTAGTGTTCTATTAATTAGAGACTGTACTTGGAACAACAAAAACATAAAAGACTGGGAAGCTGATTTAATCACCGAAACAGATGAAATACCAAATGAAATTAAACAGTCAATTTTAGGCGCAAAAAGGAAAATACTATTTGTGGAAGGAGAATCAACCAGCTTAGACAAACAAATTTATCAGCTAATTTTCCCAGAATTAAGTGTTATTCCGAAAGGTAGTTGTAAAGATGTGGAAAGAGCAGTTGAAGGTGTGAGAGGAACAGATAAATTACATTGGATAAGTGTTTTCGGTTTAATAGACGCTGATGACCGTACAGCTGAACAGCTACAAACACTTATAGATAAAGGAGTTGTTGCTCTTGAATCTTATTCAGTTGAATCTCTTTATTACAGAACAGAAATAATAGAAAAAATTGCGGAAAGATTTGCGGATATCTCAGGTAAGAGTAAAGATGAATTATATACAAATTCAACTTCGAAAATTATAGAGAATATCACTTTACATAAAGATAGACTTTGCTCACGACTTTGTGAGAAAAAAGTTAGAAACTCAGTAATGTCAAATCTTCCAAGACATCAAAACATATTAAACAAAGAACAGTTTGTCTTGAATATGGACTTAAATGAGGAATTTGAAAAAGAGGAAACAATTTTTAATGACCTTATTCAAAGCCAAAATATAAATGGACTTATTTCTAGGTATCCAATAAGAGAAACACCCGTTATTAATGGAATTGTTGGAGGGTTAGAACTCAATACAGACACATATGAAAGTGCAGTAAGAAAATTAATTATTGATGACCCAAATATTAAATCCTTTTATCGAACATTATTGATTAAACTGACAAATTTGATATAAAATAACTACGCACAACAGTGTATAAAAAACATAGGGCGTGTGTGATTTAACCGAAAGGTCAGTGTTTATTATAAAGTCCGCTAAATATAAAATTCAGCGTTTATGGAACAAAAGATAAAAACAAAATATTTATATTTAGCTAAGTAATAAATCGAAACTAAAGTGCTTATCACCTGCCCTACGTTTCTTATACTAAACGATAACGAAACCCTTTAGCTTACCCCCTATTCTTCTCCTCAATCCATTTACTCATAAACTTAGTAGCTGTCATTGTTTGGTGCTGTAATAAAGCTCCGGTGAAGTTTTGTGTTCTATGATGGGTCAGGTCTTTTTGAAGTTGTGTAACTTTCTCTAAAAATACACGTTCTAAACTTGTTTTAGCGTACAGCGTATTGATCAAAGTTTTTCCTTGGTTTTGTGATTGCTGCCAGGTGTCTTTCACAGTATATAATCGTACCGCTGCAGCAACAAAAGCGGTGTGATCATTTTCTATATAACCGTTCCAGTCCAAAATGCCGGCCATGCCTTCTGCACCAATAGTTGTGGTAACACTAGGTGTACCATTTTGCATGGCAGAAATCAATTTCCCTTTAATGCCGGCACCAAAACGTAAAGGAGCCAAGCATACTTTAGCGGTACTCATAACATCATCAACAGCTACTGCCCTGCCGTGTACTAGAAAACCAGTTGCAGGGTTATGCATTTCTAAAATTTGCTGTGGCAAGTAAGCACCATACACATGTAATTTGGCTTCGGGCAATTGTTTATGAACTAATGGCCAAATAGTAGTTTTCAAGCATTTAACCGCATCTATATTTGGCGCATGTTTTCCACCACCTATGAATATGAAATCGGTACGCTCATTAAAAGAATTCCATTTGGTTTCATTGGTAATTTCATCGACCATAAAAGGAAGTAACAAAAGTAGACTTTCATCTATTTTAATAACATCGGTCAATAATTCTAATTCGTAGCTAGAGATAATTAAAGAAAGATCACAACGGTAAATACTCGCAATTTCTCGTTTGGTCTTATCATCTGCCAACCATGAATCTGTAGTAAACGGAACATCCTTTTTAAAACACTGTTCCCGCACATGACGTAGGCTGTGTAAATCTTCGGTATCTAAAATTCGTAATGCATTTGGGCAGTTTTCAGCCACACGCCACCCGAATTGTTCTTCGGTCAAAAATCGATCAAATAACACCACATCAGGATTCAAATCTTTTACAAAAACATCAAACGAAGCATCGTTCATTTTTATATCCTGAGAGTTGTATCCTAAAAGTTCAACATCTGCAGAATACTCCGACTTAGACGCGGCAGAAGTAATAGTTATGGAATAGCCTTGCTTTTTAAATACTTCTAATAATTGCATCATTCGAACTCCCGCAGCCGTGGAAGCAGGTTCTGGCCATACAAGTGCAATTACGAGAAGGGTTTGGGTTTTGATAGGAATTAGGTGTTAGGAATTAGATGTAAGTGCAAAGTAAATGAATCGTTGGACGGATAGCAAGTATTTAGTTTACGGTTCGCTGTATCAGTTGACAGTTTTCAGTACTGCTGTCACCCTGAGGATTGATGAAGATTTTTGAGTTCCAGTCCTTTCGAATGGACTCAGGGTAGTATTCTAAAAACCAAAAACTCATCACCTTAAGAATTACATTTTTGCAGCGAACATCTTGGATATTTTAGAACGTAATTTTCGCTCATAATCCTCTTCTAACCATTCTTTGTAGTTCTTTGTATTATTCATAATACAATAGGAATATTGACGGACACGGTATTTAATTTCCTCTTTTAGTTTTTTGGCTAGAATACGGGCATCAAACACATCTTCGGAATTCTCTACACAAATTTTTGCGTGCTGGTCAATACTTTTTTCAAGTACCAGTTTAGATTTCTCTCCGTTTGCAAAGCTCTTTTTATATTCCGCTTTAATATCAAAATCGATATCGGTAGAATTCGCAAACTCAGCTCGTAAATCTGCCGGCATTTCATATACGAATTCACGTTCTATCTCCTCATCATTCTTTATGTTTTCCAAATAGAAATCTGGAAAATGGAAAATCTCTTGCCAATCGATACCTGCATTCCACAGACCAAAACGGGCAACATTGTTCCCCATATCAATAACATTGAATTCCTCTTTGTGTGGTAAGTATCTAGACCCACGACCGATCATTTGAAAATATAAGGTAAGCGAGCGTGTAGCACGGTTTAGAATAATGGTTTCTACACTAGGCTCATCAAAACCAGTAGTTAAAATACTTACCGATGTTAATATAGCGTCGGGCGTTTCTTTAAACCATTTTAAGATCTCTTTACGTTCCCCTGCATTGTTCTTATTGTCTAGATGGCGAATATTGTAGCCAGCCTTCTTAAACGTTTCACATACGTACCTAGAGGTGTTTATTCCGTTATTAAATATCAGCGTCTTGGTTCCTTTTCCTACTTCATTATAGGCAGCGACCAGCTTGTTCAGCATACTATGGTTACCGTATAATTCATCGGATGATTTTACGGTATAATCTCCACTAATTCCCAGTTTAAGGGTTTGTAGACTTACATCGTAATTATACATGTTCGCCTTAGCCAAAAACTTCTTTTGGATCAAAGAATCTATAGACTCGCCCACAATCAACTTTTTATAGTTGTCTTTCATGGGAAGCTTAATATTTGAACTTAACGGTGTTGCGGTAACCCCAAGAATAACGGAGTTTTCAAAAAACTTAAATAGCTTACGAAAAGAGTTATAATGCGCCTCATCGATAATGACAAGGCCTATATTATTAATTTCAATCTTCTCTTCTTGTAGTCGGTTGTTCAGCGTTTCTACCATGGCTACAAAACACATGAACTCGTCTTGGTCTTGCCATTCTTTTACTTCGCTGTTTATAATCTTGTTCTTAACCCCAAAACCATTTAGCATTTTAGAAGTCTGCTGACTTAGTTCTATACGGTGGGTAAGTACAATAACCTTCTTATTGGTCTTTGCGATATAACGCTTGGCAATTTCAGAGAATACCACTGTTTTACCACCACCGGTAGGCAATTGGTATAATAAGTTAGAATTATCTCCATTCTCCTCTAGATACTTAAAAATAGCATGTAGATCTTCCTCTTGATAATCATATAAGGTTTTCTCAACGGTCTCTTTCTGTAATTTCAAAAGGTGGTAGGCTTAATTAGATTAATAATGCAAAAACCTTATAAAATTATGTGATTTTTATGGGTCTAGGAAATAAAAAACTTTAAAAACACAATATTAATATCCCTTGTCAGAATCTACCATATGAAGTAAATTCTTACCAGAAATTAGCCTTTTATAGTTATCTACAATTTGCGGCATTACCGAATTGGTATCAGAAACGCTTGCATAATGGGGTGTCATGTGTACTTTCTTATGATTCCAAAAAGGATGTGTTATAGGTAAAGGCTCGGTATGGTAGACATCTAAACAAGCACCAGATAAGTGTCCGGAATCCAATAACTCCAACAAATCTTGATCCACTAAATGTCCGCCACGGGCAACGTTTATCACATAAGCGTTCTTAGGAAGTTGAGACATTAACGATGTATTTAAAATACCCTCGGTAGCAGGTGTCAATGGTAACAAGCATACCAGAACATCTGTAGAAGCTAGAAAGCTTTGCCGTTGATCTGTACCAGAAAAAGTTTTTACACCGTCAATATTTTTTTCGCTCCTACTCCACCCTTGCACATTGAAACCATATTTGGTAAGGTCCGTTGCAGTAAGCGCACCTAGTTCCCCAAGACCTAAAATACCAACAGTAACATCTTTAATGCGTAGATAATCTTTGGGTTCCCAAACATTGGCAACCTGGTCTAATTTGTAAGCGTTTAAATTCTTTAGATGTGCAAAGATTACAGCAAGCACATGTTCGGACATATCGCCGGCCAAAAAAGGATCAACGATACGGGTGATAGGAATGTTTTTTGGACGGGTATCATCTTCGAATATATAATCTACCCCTGCACCAGCAGAGGCAATACATTTTAGATTCGGATACTCAGCAAGCGAACCAGCCGGATGTTTCCAGATGACCGCCATAGTAATGTCATCTTTAGGGTGGTCTTCTAAATAGCTGTACACTTTTAAAGAACTATCCGCTTTTTGTAAAGCGTTCTTCCACAATTCAATTTTAGAATCTTGTCTTATAATAACTATTGCCATATGCTAATCTATAATATCCAACGCCTTTGAGAATTCATCTTCTAAAAGCCATTTTTGATTTTGTGTTTCTGTATATATTTTTAAGATGCGTTCTCTAAACTCAGGAAAAACTCCTTGTACAGTGGTGTACTGTATGACTTCGTTAAATGAGTTTAGCATGCTTCGGTAAAAGGAGTCTGCCACATTTTTCTCCATAGAAAAGGTCTGTGCAATTTCTAGATTATAACACATAACATCTGCTACAAGATGAGGGTCTACACCCAGTTTTATAAAATGTTTCAAGAATTTCTGAGCAACAGAACGTCTTGCTTTGGGTCTTCTTCGTTTTAAAGGAAAGTATTCGTTAGATATTTTGGCCTTCGCATCTTGCACCAATTTATCTTCCTTGGGGTTAAACGCAAAATCGTAATATGTTTTTACGATTGGGAATTTTTCGTAAAGCTCCACTATTTGTTCTTCCAATGCTTTTTTAGGAAGTTTGGAGATATATGTTTTTAGGGCTCTTTTACTCATATTAAATAACAGTCTAAGTTCAAAAATAAGCTATCGAAATATAACGTCCTAAATGCTTAAAGCTTTGTTAAAGGGTATAATTGCTGTACAACATTAGTGGAATACATTAGGATATTACGATAAAAAGCGGTATACTGTAAACTTGTACAACTTCTAAATTCCATACACACATATGAGGCAACTAAAGATTATCAAGCAGGTAACGAATCGTGAGTCAAAATCACTGGATAAATACTTGCAAGATATCAGTAAAATTGATTTGATTACTGCGAATGAAGAGGTAGAATTAGCACAGAAGATTCGTGAAGGTAGTCAAGCAGCATTGGAAAAGTTAACTACAGCCAACTTAAGATTTGTGGTTTCCGTTGCAAAACAATATCAGAATCAAGGTCTTAAATTACCCGATTTAATTAATGAAGGAAATTTAGGATTAGTTAAAGCAGCAAAAAGATTTGATGAAACTAGAGGATTTAAGTTTATATCCTATGCCGTTTGGTGGATCAGACAATCTATATTACAAGCTTTAGCAGAACAATCTAGAGTAGTTCGTTTACCGTTGAACAAAATTGGTTCAATAAATAAAATCAAAAAGACATTTTCTTATTTAGAACAGGCACATGAGCGCCCACCTTCTCCTGAAGAAATTGCAAAAGAATTAGAAATGACGGTTTCTGAAGTGAAACAATCACTTAAGAATTCAGGTAGACACGTATCTATGGATGCACCTTTACGTGAAGGCGAAGATTCTAACCTATATGACGTATTACGTTCAGGTGAATCTCCAAGACCAGACAATGTTTTATTACAACAGTCATTAAATACAGAAATTAATAGAGCTTTAGATACATTATCTCCAAGAGAGGCAGATGTAGTTAAATTATATTATGGTATTGGTGACCAACAGTCAATGACTTTAGCAGAAATTGGACAAACGTTCGATTTAACTAGAGAGCGTGTTAGACAAATACGTGAAAAGGCTATACGTAAATTACGTCATGCCTCTAGAAGTAAGTTACTTAAGACCTATTTAGGCTAGACATAACAATTGTTTAAAAAAGAGAAAGCGCCCGTAAAAACGGGCGCTTTCTCTTTTCCTAATGTTTAGAACATTACGAATGGGTCAATTTGTTGATATTAAAGTTTACTAGAATACTATTAAGATCCTGGATAAAGTTTTGATAAGATGAGAAATCTTGATTTTGATGTGCCATGGGATATTGTTTTTGGTGTTTGGTTTGGTTTACATTTACATATAGTCCAACTCAGCTAATTCGTTGATACTAAGAATTTCATTTAAATCTTGAAGAAACACAAGGTATTCTTCACCGTAGGTGTCGTAAAGCATATTGTAGGTTTAAAAGTTAATCTTAATTTGGGTATACATATCTTGGAAGTAAATATATACTGATGTTAAGGGTGTGACAACAAATTGTGGTGAACCAATTTAAATATGTTGTAAAACCTACTAAAAAGTGTTGTTTACCATCTAAAATCATTGAAACCTATATATTACAAGGCTTTTAAGATGTGCAGTTCATCCTCTTTATTGGTATTTCACCGAGTTCTTAGAAATAAAACAGCTAGATTTAAGGGTTTGTTGATGTAAGAACATTTAATAAAATGAGATATAGTTTAATTTTAAGTTAAGAATTTCTAATTTTAAGAGCTATAATTTGCTCTATATTAGCCTAATACAATTATTTAACTTACCACAATACCAAACTTTTAATTTCGTTTTCTTTATAACCTTAATGGTATAACATATGCTGTACGGTAAACGAGTGTTCAAAAAATCAATTATAATGATGAAACCCCCCATTAGTGCTATAAACTTCAAAATCTGTTTGCTATTCGTTTCCTTATTATTAGGAAATCAATTAGAAGCAGCTACTTCAACTACTTTGGGTTCTTCTAATGAAAGTGTGGTATACGAAGATGTGGTACTTAATAGTCATAGCTTTAATACACATGAACGAAGCACCTTTAGTTATGCCTCGCAATCAGAAGCCATAGAGCGTGGTCTCACCATTGTTCATTTTCAAGCGGATAACAATTTTGAATTTAAAACTTTTGATACTTACGGTAGTAAAGAAGATGTGCAAGGTCTTTTAGATATTATGGAAAAAATGATAGAATCAAAAGCTACGTTTGCCATATTGGCCCATGATTCCGCCGCAGCACAATTAACGGGATTTGAAAAACAAATCAGCGCATTAGGACTTATTCAGTTAAGCACCTTAAAAGGAAGGCAAGCTTATGTAATGCATAATATAAGCGGAGTTATCTCTGAGCAAGTAAATGACAATTCTATTACAGAAACCATTCAGGTAAATGCGCAATTGGGAAGCAAAGAAATATTCTTTCCAAAAGAGGTATATGAATTTGAACCTAGTAGCGATAGATACATTGCACATGCAGGTGGTGAGGTTAATGGTGTAAAATCTACAAACTCGAAACATGCCTTAGATCAAAATTATAAAAAGGGATTTCGAATTTTTGAGCTCGATATTATTGAAACATCTGACGGGAAATTAGTAGCTGCCCATGATTGGAATATGTGGGCACGTTTTACCGATTATACAGGTACCTTACCTCCTACCCATTCGCAATTCATGAAACAGAAAATTTATGGTGATTACACAACCTTAGATATGGATGGTATTAATACCTGGTTTAAGAATCACCCAGATGCTACTTTAATTACCGATAAAGTAAATGACCCTATTGCATTCGCTGATGCCTTTATAGATAAGGACCGTCTAATAATGGAACTATTTAGTGTTATGGCTGTAGAAAAAGCATCTGAACATGGAATAAACACCATGATTTCTCAAGAACCTTTATTGAGTATTAAAGGTGATAAGGTGAACTTCTTAAAAGTAAATAATGTTAAGCATGTTGCGGTTTCAAGAAGGATAATCGCAAGTCAGAAGAAATTGATGCTACAATTAAGAGACGCCGGAATTAAAGTGTACGTTTTTAATGTGAATTTTGACACTGGTAAAGACGAACAATATGTGTATGATAATGAGTTAGGCTTGGTATATGGTATGTACGCCGATAAGTGGATACCTGCTATGAAGTCTAAAAATTAAACTCGTAAGTTAATCCTGCAGAGATAGAGTAAAAATAACTACCAGGATCAAAAGATTGCTCTTGGCGTAATACTCCGACATTGGTTCTGTAAGAGCTAAGGTTATTTTTACTGGTAAATTGATATTCAAAACTTAAACGTTGCGATTCTATATATAATAGCGTTTCTGCCAGTAATTGATCACCAGAAGTAAATTGTCTTAACTCAGGAGAAAAACCTACTCCCGCATTAATACCCATATAATTTTCTGCATCCTTTAAATACTTACGCACCAATAGATTTCCAGAAACATTGGTTAGGTTATCGGCAGCCGGAGTGATGTATGACCGTAAAGAAAAATAGTAATTACCCTTATAATACCCGACTGAGTTGGTAATGGACTTCACATCTCTAGTTGCAAAATTTATTAGCCTACCACCACCAGAAAATTCAAAACCGCTTTTATGGTTGTAATAAATATCTCCACCAACTTTATGATTAGGATACAAATCTGATTCGGAATAGCCGTAGTTGACATAAGCATAAAAACCTTTTGCAATTTTGGGATACAAATCAATATCTAATTGAATTCCGTTTTTACCTACTCTATTACTATTGTTTATTCTTGGAATAATAGAACCGTAAGGTGTCTGTCTTTTAAAAGCAATACTTGATGTAGTTATGGGATCAAAACGTTGGTCATAGAAAGTAACAGAACTATTTACCATTACAGAATTCTTTAGCTTCTCTTCTGTAACCGGTGTTTTTCTTACTAATTCTACGTTCTTCTCTTCAATGTCCTTTGCTACTGTTGGTTTCTGTTTTTTAGCTACTACAAATTTTGTTTTTACCGCACTATCTACATTATACCAGCCATTTTTAGCATACGATAAACCATTAACTCCGTCAGAAGCTATTGCTTGAAGTCTAATTATTTCTTGGTCATTTTCTATATGTACCAATGCTTTGTTGGACAGACCCAATGCAGTAGGATAGTTTTTAGCATAAAGCTCATTTTTAATTGCAGAGATCCATGCTTTTCTATTATTCTTAGTAGTGGATAAAATAGTATTAAACGATGAGCGTGCTAAATCGTAATTGCCTCGCCAGCTTAGCGTACTCGCCCATAGTAATGAAGTATCCACATCTGTAACGGGCTTATTAACTAATAAATACAGCATATTATGCGCAGTATTCGTTTTGCCTTCATAAGCCAGTGCATATGCCGTGTCAAAATTATCAGCGGTATCCTGTCCTGCACCGCGATAAATACCGGCTAATAGAACCAAAAGGATGATATGTAAGTATTTATTACTCATTATTTAACAGACGCTATTGTATTTGCAGGTTCTTTCTTTTCTGGTTGGTGAACTTTAATTCCGGCATTTCTTGCAATTGTACGTGCCCTTGAAATTTTATCTGCAATTTCATTGGCACTAGAACTATTAGCTTGAACCTTGTCTATTAACTCTAAACCCTCTTTCAACTTATCTGACCAATAATAAACATCAAATAATGCAGCATAAGAATCTATGTAATTCGGATTTATAGAAATGCATTCTTGTAATATCTCCGCAGCCTTTTCATGGTTTCCTTTCCATGAATTCACCCTACCCATTAATATTTTAGTATCTATATGACTAGGTGCTCCAGAAAGGTTGTATCGACATAGTAATAACGCTTTGTCCCATTTTTTATTCCATGCTAAATCCCTCGCCTTAAAATAACCTTTATCAGAATCTTTGCCATCGTAAACACTGTTCAACCAAACCGTTTCACTATCGGTAAATTTTTCTTTCTGAATGGTGAAAATTGCCAAACTATCAGGAATTATCTTATTCTCTGTGGTTACGTAATGGTTTACGGACTTAAAGCGTTCTAATGTAGATTCAATCGCACCACCACCAAAAGCGGAACTGATATCCATATTTTCATCCAATTGCATAATATCGCCATCCGTATACAGTTTTTCACCACTTATGTATTCCTTCAATTCGTTCTTATTTCTCATTAAGGGAATGTTCTTTGTGGATCTAAAAGCAGTTTGCATATCTATGGCACCACCCATCCAAGCAACTTTCTTGGGCATTTTTAATTCATAAGAGCCATTTAATAGTGCCAAAATAGACGGAGTAACATCGAAATGAGAAGAAACAGAACTCATCTTTCGTGTAGATTTTAGCATTGGGCTGTACATAATTAAAGGCACATGAAAACGACTGATGTTATTACGCTGTGGAATTGGAATTAATCTATGGTCACCGGTAATAATGAAAATTGTATTCTCATAATTTGGTTGTGACTTATACGATTCCATAAACCATTTTATAGAACTGTCAGTGTATAACAAGGTGGCAAAGACATTATCGTTCTTTTCAATGACTTTTTCAACTCTAGAATCGAAACCTCCTTTTGATAGTATGTTTTTTACTTTGCCTTCATATACATCTTGACTTGGCGGAATAAAAGGTTCGTGTGTACTAATGGTCATATAGACCTCCAGCCTTGGCTGGTTTTCACCTCTTTCTAAGCTGATACTTTTTTTAAATAATTCTAAATCTGGAAAACCCCATGAAGAACCTGCGGCATCTTCTGCTTGCTGTTGGTACTTATTTCCGAATCCTGATTTGTCTAAAACAAAATCAACATTCTCACTTTTTAAGAATCTATCGACCTTATCAAAAGAGCTATTCGTTCCTTGATAAAATGAAGTATGATACCCGTTATTTTTAAGAACACTGAACAGCGTCAATTTATTTGGATATTCCTCTAATTCCATGAAACCACTTTTACCAAATGGCAATGACCCCAATAAAGAAGGCAATACACCAAAGGTTCTACCGGTATTACTTAAAAAATTCTCCCAGTATAAGGACTTAGTAGTCAATGAGTCTAAATAAGGGGTGAATCCGCCATATTCAGCACCTTCACCAACAAAATCCCTGCCTAGACCTTCAACCATTATAAAAACGATATTAGGTTTCTCTTCTTTTAGTTCGAAATATTCTCCAAGTACATTTTCAATATTTGCACTTTCTACCAATGGATATTCTTCTGTTGAAGTATAAGAGTTGTCTTCGGTAGAAGAATTGTAAAGGTTTACTGCCAGGTATTGTACTTTGTTTTGGTTAATTGGTTTACCATCTGTAAATAATGAGGCAACGAATAAACTAAACAATACAATTGTAAACGGGTACATTTTACTAATTCTGTTATAGAATTTAGAAGTGATTCTGTACAGTCCTAAAAATAGACCAATTAATATAGTCGAGGCAATTAGCAAATACAATGAAATTATGTATCCACCAGAATTGGCTATGGTAATTTTCATGTCAGCATAGCTATACCCCAATAAATCTGAACCTAACGGTACCAATGTCGTGCAGTAGTATGCAGTTAGCATTGCTTCGATAATTAAAATTATACTTAGCAGTACAAATACAAGATTGAAGCCATATTTGGAGCGTAGATTTTCCCAAAAGTTGAACGGAAAAACCAAAATAATACCCATTAAAGCTGTAAACCCAATTTGGTGTACTATTGCTTTTAATAAACTAGTAGAGAAAATAGAATCTAAAACTCCTTTATAGTACAGCATACCATATTGAAAAAGCGTCAATACCAGCAAACATCCAAAAAAGGACATCATAAGCCGTGTATACTGCTTTAAAGAATATCTATCTATACTACTTGTGTTCATTATCTTAAGTTGCTTTTGCAAAACCTTTTCTAACTTGGGATCCCCAACCAGATTTTATTTTGAATAATTTTTTATAGTTACCCCTAACTGCAGCATATACTACGATTGGGTGAAAAATGAAAGGCTCTAAAATAGCTAAGCCCATTAATATTAAAATGTCTTTTGTTTTCCGGTATTGATTATATGAATACACATCCCACAAAATAGCATAGAAAGAAATCATGATCGAAAACAGGAATATGGCTAACGTAATCATTAAAAAGAATTCCCAATTAAGAATACCTAAATAGGCAAAAAGTAGGATGGTGAAAAAGCCGAAAAACTCCAATAACGGAGAAAGCCATTCATAGAAAAACCAGTATGGATAACTTAACAAACCTAACCTCCCATATTTTGAATTGAACAGCATGTCTTTATGCTTAAACAATGTTTCTAGATTTCCACGTGCCCAACGATCCCGTTGATTTACAAGTATATTAAGGTCTTCAGGTACTTCTGTCCAGCATAGCGGATCAGGTATATATTCTATAGTATATGGTTCTTTTCTGTCATGCATATACCTACGCATTTTAAAAACGATTTCCATATCCTCACCAACCGTATCCGTATCATAACCACCAACGGCCAAGGCAATTTCACGCTCAAAAAAACCGAATGCCCCAGAAATAATTAACAAACTGTCTATTCTACCCCAAGCCATTCTACCTAAAATGAAGGATCTGGTATATTCTAAAAGTTGAAATCTGGCCAACCAATTGGTAGGCAATCTAATTTCTTCTAACTGTCCGCCTTGTATTATGCAAGAATTTGCAACCCGTATAACTCCACCAACCGCAATTACCCGTTTTTTGGAACGTTGAAAGAAAGACTTCACTACATGTAATAATGCATCGGGCTGTAATAGGCAATCAACATCTATACAACCAACATATTTACTGGTAGATAAAGAAACACCTGCATTTAAAGCATCAGACTTACCACCGTTCATTTTATCAACCACGGTTAGTTTTTCAAAAGCTCTATTTTTTGATTTGTAAATGCCCCGAACTGTTTTAGATTTCCAGTCTGGGTCCATCTCAACATCAATTTTCTCTAGGTCGTATGAATCTATTAATTTTTGCAGCGTATCGTCTTTACTACCATCGTTCACTACCATTACATCGTAGTTTACATATTGTAATGATAATAAGGACCTTATGTTTTCAACAATGGTTAACCCTTCGTTATAAGCTGGCGCAATAATGGTAATAGTTGGAGCCAACGGTGAAGCCATTATCTTGGAAATATCTGTAAAACTGTTCTTATTTCTATAATGAAGAGAATTTCGAGTAGAGAAATACGCCATTGCAGAAAACATTACAAACAGAACTAACGTAAATACAAAGAATACAAAATTGATGTATTCCAATACTACTCCAAATAACTCACTATCCATTTTTCTTTTTGTATAAAGAGTTGGACATAGAGCACAATTGATCGAATAAGGTAGAACCGCTATTATTCGATGCTATATTCCTCTTAATTGACTCGCTAAGTTCTATTTCAAAATCAACATCAAAAATAGAATCATTATCTATTTCTTTAGGAATAAACTCAGTTACTAGTGATAGTTGAGATTTAATATTTTCTAACGCTTCAGTAGCTGCTTTTGCTAGAAATTTTGATTCCGTTTTAATAACACTTTCAAGTAAGTGTATTTCTTTTTCGTCACCAACACTTTTAATTTCACTTAAAAGCATAAGTTTCGTTTCTTCATCTGCCAGATTATATATTTCTGTAAATACACTTTCAGAAAGGTTGTTATCTGCTGAAAATAATTCCGTAGGTCTCGGGGATTGATATAAGAATTTTTGAATTAATTCATTAGCACGTTCTTTTACAAGGGCAGAGCTATTTTTATCTGCAATATTCTGTAACACATCTAGCTCACGGCAATCTCCCAATTCCGCAATATTTTCTAGAATTACCATAGCGTCTAACTCTTCTTGAGGCATAAAATTAGCAGAGAATGAAATTCCATCACTCTCAAAAGAAACTAATGGCTCATCTATACTAGAAGGCTCGCAATAATTATCGGTTATGGCTTCTGCAGTAACTGTAGACCAGTCGATATCTTCAAATTCATTTGTTGTTCTTTCACCCAGGGTTAAAGATGCTACTTCTTCTTGTTCATCAATAAAACCATCATCCAACACAAATAATGGTTCAAAATCCTCTTCTACAAAAGCTGAAATCTCCTCTTTATAAGCAACCTCTTCAATCACGAATGGCAGAAAATTAAAGGTTAATTCATTTTCTAGCTCCTCAACTAATTCAGCTAGCTCTACTTTTTTAACTTCTTCATCCTCTACAACTTCTACGTCATTATTTGCCTGTTCATTTTTATCATTGACATGTGTTAAGAAAGTTAAATCTATGTCAAGTTGTTCGACACTATCACTAGCAACTTCTATATCCAACTCAACTTCATCTTCAATTTTATCAGTACTAGTTTCATTTACAATTTCGCCTTCCGTTTCTTCATTTGGTAAGCTATTTATAGCTACTGATTCCAATTCGATATTCTCTTCTGAGAGTTCTGGTTCATTGTTTAATTCCATTGTAATATCCAAAACAGGTTCAGTTATTGAAAGCTCTACCTCTTTTTTAATTTCGTTATTAGTAGAAAGTGTTTCTTCTATTTCAATTTCAGATTCATAAAATTCTGCAGTCGAGATGTTCTTTGTTGGCAGTACACTTTCCGGATTAATTTTATTCAACGTACTATTTACCTTTCCTTTGATGTTAAAATGACGTTCTGTAGATTTCAAGAATTCTAAAAAGGATACTTCATTTTCAGAACCTACTTCTCCAATAGCATCTAAAATGGCTATTTTAATATCATGACTAGCTTTTGGATACACTAGTTTTAATGTAGGCAAGGCACTTACGAAATGAAAGTCTTTAATACATTCAATAGCTTCTGCCTGTATATCGCGATTCTTATGTTTTAGAAGGGTGATAATAGATTGTTCTGCTTCGTTTTGATTGTAATATTTTATCAATCTCAATGAAAACAATACCACATGTGTATTCGTTGCAGTTAACCAAAGTCCAAATTGAGGAGCATTAAAATTAGGTTTGTGCCTTAGCACGTCTAACAACTTCAATTGTTGCCATTCTGCAATTTTATATTTTGTATTATCGAGGAAATATTTAATTCCTTCTTCTTTCAAATTAACTACTGCTATTTCTGCTTGCTTGCGAATAGTACTTTGTCTATGGTTAATGAATTTTATGATTAAACCATAAGATTCATCAACTTCCATAGTAGTTAACTCTAATATACCACTAGATACAACTTGCCATTTTCTGCTGCTTAATTTTTCATAAGCATCATTATGCAATCCTAAATCTTTATATAAATCGATTAATACGGTTTGCGATTGCCCAGATAAATCTTTTCGTAAATCTAGCAACACCTCGGTAAGAACATTTCTATCGAAATCGTTTTTAATTAATTCCCTTATTTGGATTTTAAGGTTTAAGTAGTTCATTTTTTCCTCCTTAGTATTTGAATCTTCAAAGAATAGGAATTCATTGATCATAGGGGAGAATTGGATTTTTTTATCTTTTGTACGACTGTTCTTAGAAGTAATTCTGTTCCTAATCAGAAAAACTCCAAAAAAATAAATAACAGACAAGACAAAAAACAATATAGTAAGCCACCACAGATATTCTAAATTGAATTCTGGTGCTGTTATTAACGATATTTTAATTTGTTTTGGGGGAATCAACAAATGGTTTTTTGGTTACTTATTTATCTCTCTTGCTATGCGTACTAATAATTCTGTTGGACTTACCGGTTTAGTAATGAAATCATTTGCACCTAACTCAAAAGCTGTAAGAACATTCTGTTCATTACCTGCAGATGAAATAATTATGATAGGCGTTTTTGATTTTAGTTCGTTTCGCACAAAGTCAATGAGCTCAATACCAGAAAAATATGGCATCATAATATCACTGACAATAATGTCTGGCATTTCATTTTTTAAATACTCTTTTACTTCTTTACCATTAACAGAATGATGTACAGAGTACCCACCTTTCTTTAACCTAAAGTTTAATAAGGAAGCCAAAAGTTGGTCGTCATCCGCTAATAATACACGTTTACCCATATTATTTCTTGTTCAATAATTTTAACTCATCGGTTAGGTTTTTTTCCAACAATGGATAATCATTTAAAAAAGCTTCGTATAACTCTCTTACTTTGTTAGGCTTTTCTGTTTTGCAGCTAGATTCTAGCTCAACAATTAAATTGCGCATGCCGTCAGCTTTGATCATTGCAAACCCAGCCTTTAGTTTATGGGCAGATAATGCTATCTGTTTCAAATCCTCGGTCTGTAAATGGACTTTTACATTACCAATGAACTCAATGGCATTAAGTTTAAATAACTTAATAAGCTCATTCAACATATCAATCTCTCCAAAACAATCTTTTAAAAGACTTGTAAGGTCAACTACCGTGGTTTCTTTTGGCTCTATCATTGGTTTCTGCAGTATTGAAGTAAACTCTGAAGGTTCAACTTTCTTTCTCTTATTCTTTACTATGGTCGACATTAAATCTTCTAAGGTGTATGGTTTAAGGAGAAAATCGTTAATCCCTATTTCTTTACATTCTTTGCTGTCCCTTTCGGTGAAATCTGCACTAAAAGCAACAATAGGAATTGAATTTACTTTCGAATTGTCGTTACCTCTAATGACTTTAGAAACCTCAAATCCGTTTAAATTCGGCATTTTCAAATCCATTAGAATAAGGTCTATGTTATTGGTAGTTAAAATTTCCAATCCTTTATCAAGTGTAATGTCGGTGTGTACTTTACATCCCCATTTGGTCAATTGCTCAACTATTAAAAGCTGATTCATTTGATTGTCTTCAAACACCATAATCTCGGTACCAGCTAATAATTTCCCGTTCTTTAAATTTTTATTATTCTTTACAGATTCATCAATAATATCAGAAGAACTTCCATAAGGGTAAGGCAATCTAAAAGTTACCTTAGTACCTTTATTAAGTTCGCTTTCAATTTCTATCTCACCTTTGAGTTTCTCGATAATTTCTTTTGTAATGGTTAAACCTAAACCGGTACCACCATATTTGCTAGAAGTATCATCTTCTGCCTGAGTATATTGATCGAATATTGTATTTACCTTTTCTGATGAAATACCAATACCAGTATCGGCAACAGAGAACTGCAGCATACAATTACCATTTGAAGTTTCCTTAGAAAAAACTTCAAGTTTTATAAAACCTTTTTCAACAAATTTCACTGAATTACCTAACAGATTTAAAAGAACTTGAGAAAGTTTAGATGGGTCTCCTTTTACTATTTTAGGTACACTTTCATCAATATCTATTAGTAATTCTATTTTTCTATCCAAGACTAGCGTTTCACATAAAAACATAACGTCTTTAAGTAAACTATGCAGATTAAAATCTACAGTCTCAAAATTGGTATTTCCTGAAGATATTTTAGAATATTCCAGAACCTCATTAATTAGTTTTAACAGCGTATTAGATGCAAATTTTATAGCATCTACTTTTTTATGCTGTCCCTGAGTTAATCTTTCATCGTTCAGAAGATTTGCATAACCAATAATACTGTTTAGAGGCGTTCTTATTTCGTGGCTTATATGAGCTATGAATTGTTTTTGAGAAATATCTTGTCTATTCCCAGCATCAAATTCCTTTTTCTGTGGAAGAGGGTGCTCTTCTTTAGAATCATAAATATGATTTTCTAAACTAGATCTAAACGTGTTAAAAGAGTTTTTTAACACCTTAGCTTCGTCGGTATTTAATTCCTCGAAAGAGAATTCACTTACAGTTCTTTCTAGTTGAGATAATTGACCAAGTAAATCCTTAGTTTTTGAAATAGGCATAAATAGGTATTCTTTAGTTTAAAGGGCTTATTATTTATAATTATCTAAAAATGCACCATAACCTCTGTGTGAACAATAAAATGTTCTCTAAGAGTGGTTATTTGTTGTGAATACCCCTAAATTGGAGGTCTAAACTTACTCTATGAAGCAGCTTATCTATTTTATGTGTTTTATAACCGCAATTTCTTGTGCAGAAAAAAAAGAAAAAATTGTAGAAACTACGCTTGAAAAAGCACAGCGAATACATGAAGATGTTATTACGATCGACACCCATAATGACATTAATATCAAGAACTTTACCGACAGTATCAATTACTCGCAGAAACTAGACACTCAGGTTAACATACCTAAGATGAAAGAAGGTGGTTTAGACGTTTCTTGGTTAATAGTATACACCGGGCAAGATACCCTTACAGATGAAGGCTATGCAAAAGCTAAGGAGAATGCAATGCAAAAATTTGAGGCAATACATAAGCTTTGTGAAGAAATTGCTCCAGACCAAATAGAATTAGCCTTAACATCCAATGATGTAAAACGAATTGTAGGCTCTGGTAAAAAAGCTGCTATGATCGGTGTAGAAAACGCCTACCCTATTGGAACGGATATGGGAGAGTTTGAAAACTATTACAATTTAGGTGCACGCTATATTTCATTGGCACATAATGGTCATAGCCAATTTTCAGATTCCAATACCGGTGAAGCCGATGATACATGGTTACATAATGGATTAAGTGATTTAGGAAAAGAAGCTGTAATAGAAATGAATAGATTGGGGATTATGATTGATGTTTCTCACCCATCTAAAGAAGCTATGAAACAAATGATATCATTATCAAAAGCGCCTATTATAGCATCTCATTCTTCGGCAAGAGCTTTATGTGGTCATAGTAGAAACCTAGATGATGAGCAATTAATGATGATGAAAGAAAATGGCGGAGTCGTACAAACTGTTGCGTTTAGCTCTTATTTGAATACAGAAAAACATGAAGCAAGAGCAGCTTACATGAAATCTATTTATCAGCAAGTAGCGGATTCTTTAAGTATTGCTTGGTACGAGCGTTCTCAGATTTCTAGTTTATCAGATTCTGATAAAGAAACTTTTATGGAAAACTATCCAAAGGTTCTTAAAATAGGTAAGGAATTGGCAGTAAATAAAACAGATGCACCAGAAGCAGTTAATGTAGCCGATTTTGTTAACCACATAGATTATATGGTAAAACTAATAGGTGTAGACTATGTTGGTATCAGTTCAGATTTTGATGGTGGTGGTGGTATAGAAGGTTGGAACGATGCTTCTGAAACTTTCAATGTAACGTTAGAACTTGTAGAACGTGGTTATACTGAAGAAGAAATAGCAAAACTATGGGGCGGTAACCTTATGAGAGTACTTGATAAGGTACAAGCCGTAGCTAAAGAAATGGGTGAAAGTTAATCTTCACCCATTGCTGCCAAACGATCTTTTACGAACTCAATTTTAGTTTTACCATGTGGCTTAGGCTTTCCGTTTTCACCAAGGTTGACCATTATAATATTGTCTACAGTAACAATTGTTTCGTGGTTCATTTTATTACGAACCTCACAGTTTAAGGTTAACGATGTTTTACCAAATTTTACTACTTCAATACCAATTTCAATAACGTCTCCTTTAACGGCAGCGCTCATGAAATTAATTTCGGACATATATTTGGTTACAATTTTTCCATTTTCTAATTGAATAATGGCGTAAAGCGCAGCTTCCTCATCTATCCATGCTAGTAACTGACCTCCAAATAAAGTACCGTTAGAGTTTAGGTCACCAGGCTTTACTAATTTTCTAGTATGAAATCTCATAGTCTTATTTTTTGAAAATTTACTTTGCAAAGTTAGGCTGTAAATAAAGAAAAATACAATTTAGACTCAGTTAGTAGAACGAATTACCAATTGCAACAGTGGAACAATTAATAACTTATATATTAATAATTGTCCCTTGACAGAATTATTATACCCTTAATTTAATAGGTCTTTTTTTGACACTAGCTTTATTGTTTATAATAGGTTTAAAACTTATCAACGGCTTAACATATGAGTTTTATCTAATACGTACCTTTAAGTAAAATCAAAACATAATGGACAGAACACAGAAATTGCTATCGATACGCCCTTTAATTGCCTCTGCCAAAATAATGCCTGAAATGAGTGATGCTGAACGATTTCAGAATCAAACTTTAAGACCAATTATAAAACTACAAAACGACTTATTACTAGTCTCTTTTAGGAATTACATTAAAAAAATGAAGAATACATTTTACGAGCTAACGCTTGAAAAACGTATGGATTATATTACCAAAGCCATTCAAAAAGACGTTAAACTAAGAAACTCTTTGAAGGGTATGATCATAGGTCAACTTACTGTTGAGGAGTATGAAATTTATATTCAAAATTCTTCAGCGCTAAATAAGCGTATGATGAATATGGTTATAAAAAGAATAGAAGATCAAATTCAATATTTTGATAAGTACGAGTTAGTCTAATAACGACTCTCCATTTAAATTAGTGGTAAGTATATTACTCATTAAATCAAAATAAGGGCGAATCGTCACAAAACAGTCATTTACATGTTTTGCAAAATCATCTGACAAAACTTCTTTATCCGTAAAGTTTTTTACAAAAATAAATTGCTTTTTACGAATGAATTCAATGTTAGGGTCTTCCTTGTCAAAACCTTTTGGAGCTGTTTTTAGTTCATCGCCAACCAAAGGTCCCCAAACTTTTTTGAACTTGTCATTATCTATGATAGAGACAAGGTCGCTAGTATCTATCTCCCATTCTTTTCTTATACGTAACAAGTCATTTTTTTCAGGATTCCAAAATCCTGTTGCAATGAAACTATTACCAGGTTCTATTTGTAAATAGTAGCCACCACGTCTATGTTGTCCTGCTCTAGAAAAAGATGCTGAAAAGTTATGCTTATACGGTGTCTTATTTTTAGAAAAACGAACATCTCTATAAATTCTAAATACTTTTAATTTTTCAATTTCATCATGGGTACTTAGTAATTCAAGAATGTGGTTAAAAAAGCTTTTTACCTTTACTTCTTCTACCTTAAAATCCGATTTATGTTCTGCAAACCAATCTCTATTATTGTTTTTCTTTAATGTATTTAAAAATTGAAGTGTACTTTTTGTAATATTCGATTCTAACATACGACCTAACTCTTGTTATTTTAAGCTAAAGTTAACCATAACATGAGAACTACTTTTAGTTATTTGGTTAATTTTGATGAACTAATGAATGCAAATGGACCATCGATCGATTATCGAAAAAATTAATACCCATAAGAAACAGCCTAATCTTAGATTTCGTTTAAAAAGGAATACGGAGAAATTTACCGACCTTCTTTTTTACATGCTGTTTGATATTGAAACCCCTGTAGCCGAAAGTCTTGAAAAACTAGAACATCAGTTTGATGAGCTTGTAGATATGGCTTGCTGGGAAAGTGAAAAGCCATGTAAGAAAATATGGGAAAATTATGTGGAGAAATTGCCTTTAGTTCTTGAGAGTTTAAATCTTGATGCAGAGGCAACTGTAAATTGTGATCCTGCCTCATTATCTATTGAAGAGGTTTATATGGCTTATCCTGGTTTCTATGCAATATCTGTATATAGATTGGCACATGAACTTTATAAGACGGGATTTCCGCTGGTACCACGTTTAATGACAGAGTATGCACATCGACAAACAGGAGTTGATATTAACCCTGGTGCACAGATAGGTAAATCTTTTCATATTGATCATGGTACAGGAGTTGTTATTGGTGAAACAGCCATTATAAAAAATGATGTTAAAATTTACCAAGGTGTTACTTTGGGCGGTCTGTTTGTTGCTAAAAAATTACAAAAGACTAAACGTCATCCAACAATTGAAAATAACGTAACTATATACGCTAATGCGACCATTTTAGGAGGAGATACCATAATTGGAGCAAATAGCGTCATTGGTGGAAATGCTTGGATAACATCAACGGTTCCACCCCATTCTACTGTTTTTCATACCCCAGAAATTAAAATAAAAACATTACCCCATGTCTAAATCATTATTATCACTCATTGGCAATACACCATTGGTAAAGTCAAGAGTTCTGAATACAAACCCCAATGTCTCGTTATATTTTAAAATGGAAGGTCATAACCCAGGTGGTAGCGTAAAAGATCGTGCAGCCTATAATATGATTAAAACCGGTTTTGATAATGGCGATTTTACGGTTAATGATAAATTAATAGAAGCAACAAGTGGCAATACCGGTATTGCATTAGCAATGATTGCAGGAGTCTACGGACTTGATATTGAGTTGGTGATGCCAGAAAACGCGACTAAAGAGCGCGTACAAACGATGAGGGCTTATGGTGCAAAAGTTACTTTAACCTCTTCAGATGTAGGTATTGAAGGTGCACGAGATTATGCGGAAAGCAAAGTTGCAAAGGAAGGTTACATTATGATGAACCAATTTGGAAACCCAAATAACTGGAAGGCTCATTACAAAACTACCGGTCCAGAAATATGGAACGATACTGAAGGGAAAATCACCCACTTTGTATCCTCTATGGGTACTACAGGGACTATAATGGGTACTTCAACCTTTTTAAAAGAAAAGAATAGCAATGTGCAAATAGTAGGTGTACAACCTAGCGATAATGCAAGTATACCAGGTATACGTAAATGGCCACAAGAATACTTGCCAAAGATATTTGATGCTAAAAAGGTAGACCGCATTATGGAAGTCAGTGAAATTGAAGCTAAGACAATGGCTAGACGGTTAGCTAAGGAAGAGGGAATTTTTTCTGGCATGAGTAGTGGTGGCGCCGCTACGGTAGCCTTACGTTTGGCAGAAGAGATAGAACATGGTGTTATTGTATCTATTGTTTGTGATAGAGGAGATCGATACCTTTCTTCTAATTTGTTCGAATAGGATACAATTAAAAATTTCGCATAAAAAAAGAGCCGTATTTACGGCTCTTTTTAATTTTATAAATAATAGCGTAATTATTCTTTTAACATAGCAGTTTCATTAGGCCTACTATATTCTTGAACTAAAAATTCTAAATTTTCTCCATGTTCATTGGTAAAAATATAAGTCGTTTTATCATTCGTAGTTTCTTTGCTTTTTAAACTTATACTTTCAACGATTTTTAGATTTTCTCCTTCATTCATTGCTACGACCAATTCATCATTTTTGGAAACTAGAACAAAATCTTCTGGTGTTTTAGATTCATAGCTAAATACTATTTTCTCATCGAATTCATCATCGTCATCATTATCAATTTGTACGGTCTTAATAATGGTTGAAATACTATCCACTACCCTATCTTGATCAATTTTTCCTGCGTCTTCCTTTGCGCTTTCTACCGTATTTAGTCTTTGAGTAGTTATTTCTACAGTATTCTTTACCAATTTCTTACCGTCATTAATCGTATAAGATTTTGATATTTTAGTATCTAATACTTCTTGATTTTCCTCTTGTGCAATTAAGCTTCCCGTTACCAAAAAGAGTCCGGCAAGTGACATATAAATAGATTTCATTTTCATATATATTGTTTTAAAATTACAATTAGATTCAAAAGCAGTTTTAAGGCATACTCTTAAATCACTCATATCTGACATTTTAGATATGAGCAAGATATATGAAATGTAAATTTTTGAGTGACCCATATAAATTTATCTTTAATGGGATTCCTTCTAGAATAGAGCACTTCAGGTAGTCTTAGATAGTTTATAGTATGGTGTTACAACCATTTCTTCTTTTTAAAATATATCATCATACCTATAAACAGAACAATCATTACCACCCATACCAGTTGGTAACCGTATTTATAGTGAAGTTCTGGCATGTGATCAAAGTTCATTCCATAGATACCGGCTATGAATGTCAACGGAATAAAAATAGAAGCCATAATGGTTAATACCTTCATTACCTCGTTCATTTTATTACTCATATTACTCATGTACATCTCCATTAAACTCATAGACATTTCTCTATATATCTGTAAGCTCTCATTAATTTCAACGGTGTGGTCATGTACATCTCGTAAAAATAATTTTGTGTCTTTGGTAATTAGTGGATTATCGGTATCAATTAGTCTGCTTATTAATTCCTTAACAGGGAATACCCACCTTCTAATTTTAAGCACCTCTTTTTTTAATTGTTGTATGTTTTTTGCAACAATAGGTTCTGGATTATTATAAACTTCTTCCTCTAAAATTTCAATTCTATTGTTTAAATTTTCTATGGCTAAAAAGTAATTATCTACTATTGCATCTAATAGTGCAAAGAATAGGTAATCTGCTCCTCTACTTCTAATGCGACCAAGCTTACCGGTAATACGACCGCGTAAACCATCAAACACATCTTCCTTAACTTCTTGGAAAACTAAAACAGTATTCTCATGTAAAACGATTGCTACATGCTCGCCCACTATTTCATCTTCCTCAGAAATATAAAGCATACGGAATACTGCAAATATATAATCGTCGTATTCATCTATCTTAGGTCGCTGCTCGGTGTTTACAATATCCTCAAGCACTAGGGGGTTTAAATTAAAATGCTTTCCTAACTTCTCTATAAAGGGTTCATCTGAAATCCCCACTATATTGATCCATGATATTTTATCGGCACGCTCTTCTTTAATAAAGAGTTCTAGGTCTTTGAATTCTTTGGTTTCAAATCCGTCGACATTATATGTAGTACTATAAATAAGACTATCACTACGTTCCTTATCTCCCATGTAACTAATGGTTCCAGGAGCTTTGCCCATTTTATTTTGCTGGCGGGATTTTTTCTTTTTACGCTTCGGAAAATTGAGTTTCTTATTTACAGCCATGTAGAATTTTTTATAAATATATTAAATCTAAAACCTATTTATTAAAGTGAAGTTGGTTTAGCATCAATCCTGACCCTGGTGCTATGGTATTTAACTTTAGGTCCGATCCTGTTAGTAATGATGCTTTAATTTCTTCAAGAGATAGTTCCTCTTTACCCAGTTGAACCAGTACTCCCATAATCATTCGAATTTGATACCTCATAAATCCGCTTCCTTTAATTTTTAAAACATAACTATGTTCAGGAAAGAAATTCGCTGTCAAAATATCATTTGCAACAATACTACAAGATTCAATCCTGCGAACAGTTTTTGTATTCGGCTTTAAAGATGCGGTATACACGGTAAAATCGTGTATACCCGTAAATAAACCCGCACCTTCCATCATAAGTTCTATATTCAATTGATCAATGTAATTAGTGATGAAAGGAGCACTAAATGGGTGGTTTTTAGATCCAAAGGAAAAAAAATAATGATACTCCTTTGTTTTACTATCCTTAATAACATTAAAGTCTTGGTCAATAGGCTTTATAGAAAGTAACCGTATATCTGAAGGTAAATTTTTATTGAAATCTAAAATAAAATTATCCAAATCATCAATTTCCTTCTCTACAAAAAGTTCAAAAGCACCATCTAATGATGAGACTTTAGCATCGGTTCTACCCGCTCCTAGTATCTTAAAAGGTTCATCTGGATATAAAAAAGTGAACGTTTTATTAAGCATACCCGAAATTGTACGCAGCTTAGGTTGTACCTGCCATCCATTAAACCTAAAGCCCAAATATTGTAAACGTACTAAATAACAAAAGCGCTCTTTCTTCATTTATACAAAAGTAATTACAATAAGTACATGTGCATATATTTAGCGTAATTAGTCTTAGTAAGTTTTTTTTGTAAATTGATATACTCAAACTCCACCTTATTAATAACTTATGACAATTTTCACTAACGAACAACCAAAGTGGTTTTGGGCGGTTTCTGTTTTTACTTTGTTTTTTAGCTTCTGTGGGGTTATGACATTTGTAAGCGAATTATTGATGTCTAAAGAAGTATTCAGTAGTCTTACTGCTAATGAAAGGTATTTTCAAACCCATAGACCTTTTTGGGTTTTAATTGTATTTGGGGTAAATGTCATCTGCGGTGGTATTGCGGCAATACTAATATTACTTAGAAATAAGTTGGCTTTTAAATTTGGGACAATTGCAGTTCTATGTACCTCAATACAAATTTTGTATTTTAATTTATTTACTTCTATCACAGATATAATCGGGATTATAAATATGCAATATCCGCTCATCATATTAATTACCAGCGTTTTATTGTTATTGTTTGTGAAATATAGTATTATTAAGAAGTGGTTATCTTAGAATTAATGAATTGAACAACAAACTTTACCGTTCATCGAATTGTTTAAAATAATCGAAAAACATACCCGTTCTTGAATCGAAATTATGGTTTCCCTAAGGCCATATAAATTATTTTTTATGAATTCTATCAAAGGAATATTTACTTGGAAGCTAACATTAATTGTTTCAATTGCCGTACTATTTTTATTGAACATTTTTAGTTTCTACGGTCTGTACACCAACAAGTTTTATTTTTTTAGGATTGACAACTATATTTTTCCTTTACTATCAATAGTACATTTCGTATTTCTTTATGTGCTTTGGTTTAAAATTAGTGAGAAGGAGTTGAGTGACCCACCTATGAGAACTTTAGAATATGTCCTTTATATTATTTCATTAGTATATATCTACAAATTAGTAGAAACTGTTATAACGGTATCAAGCTATTCAGATTTCGAAAATCATCTTATTCCTAGTACATTTTTACCGTTAGGCTTTTTTATGATGGCATTATATGCTGTTTTATTACTAGTAACTTTATTAGCAGTACTATATAGAAAAGAAATTGTAGGGACCTATTTATTTGATGATATGAACCAACATGTAGATCACTGGAAATAATTAGAGTTTCATCTATAAATAAAAACCCTCAGCACCTTAGTACTGAGGGTTTTTATTTACTCTAATACTTGATTAATTTGCGCTAGCCGTTATAGAAACTTTAATTACATTACTATTTGCAGGTATGTTCCCTGATGGAGAAATCAATCTCACATTAGTATTTGCATCAACAGTACCACTGTTTGAGCTAGGTTGTCTAATTACTTGGAATAGACCTGCCCCTGCATATTCATCAAGTTCTGTTCCTGCATCATATAAGAAAATCGATTCGGTCAAATCACCAGAAAGAGCTACACCATTATTGAACAATGGTAATCCACTCGGGTTAAAAGCATAGAACCAATCATTACTTTGTACAAACATTGTAGCCAATGATAAATTTTCATCTTCTATTGCTGTGAACGAAAATTGAAAACTTCCGCCTGGACCAATTGCACCTGGGTTAGCACTACCTACACCAGTATCAAAAGAACCAGAATCAGAAACACCAGCTTTACTTGTCAACGTAGCTGCTAATGTTGATGGATCTCCATCTTCAGCTATACCTTCAACACCTTCGCCAAAATCAGGTTCGTTTAATTGATAAATAGGTTGAGTACCAGTTTTATGTGTTGCCCATGCTCCAGGAGATAATGGAACAATTAAACCTGTAGCAGCATCGCCATCTATAAACAAAGCTTCAGGAAAGCCATCTTCAGCAATATTTTCTACTCCTTCTGCACTAGCAATACTACCCGCTCCTGAAGCTACTTCACCTGCAACAAAAAATGGAGCAGTACCGGTATGTACACTATAAACACCCGGAGATACCGGTACAGGAGCCATGCTTCCCGCTCCTTGACCAGGAGTAGCTATTGTCGTACTATTAGAAACGTTTTCTATTCTTACCTTAAACATTGCGTCACCAACATTTTCAACAGTAACCTTAATCACCTCATTCGTATTTGGAATTGTATTTCCAAAAGAATCGATATTATTCATTATTTGAGTAACAACACCATTTTCATCAATACCCTGATCTTCAGCTGTAGCACTCTGTTGTGGTTTCTGGTTCGGACCACCTGTTTCTTCGTTTACCTCTGTTCCAGAATCCCATATAAAAACTTGATTAGTAACATCTGTTGGTGTTCCATTACTTCCTATGGCCGTTCCATTTTCATCATATAAGGCGATACCCTCCTCATTCGGAGCGAAAAATAAATCGTTTGATTGTACAAACATCGCAACAAAAGAAAGTCTTGTACCACCGTCACCAGGTAATACTACAGGTCCTGCATTAACCATAAATTCGTATGCATCTTCAGGGAAAATCGGTGCAGGATCCGTGCCCCCAACTGGTATACTGAATACCCCAGTTTGAAAAATTGGTTTCGGAGTAGTTACATTTTCTATAGTCACCGTAAAATTAGCAGATACGGGCTCTTCCATTGGCATCATTTCTTCATTCATTATTGTACTATCATCATCAGAGCAAGATGAAGCTAGTACAAGAAATAATCCGCTTAAGGTTAATAATAAGTTCTTATTTTTCATAATCGTAAAATGTTTAATTTCTTTTACTTCAAAATAACGGAATGGATATAACAAAAGGGTCACAAAAAGGTCAAGTTTTTATCACAATCAAAAGAGTTTGTACCTCAATCAAAAGAGTTTTATGACAAAAATGGTTTGTTTAAAAGATTTTAAATCGTAAATATGTTATTAAACGGTAGCTACACTAGGTATTTCACCATTTATATCTCCTTGTGATTCTTCTGTGATACTTTTTTTCTTTATTCGTACTTGATTATGAAACGTATACTTATTATTGAAGATGATCCCGAAATCATTAAGCTACTAGAACTGCATCTATCTGATGTTAGTTATGAAACTACAATGGCGATGGATGGTGTTGAAGGATTAAAATTAGCTCTTGAAAACGATTATGACCTTATACTATTAGACCTAACTCTACCAGGTTTAGACGGTGTAGAAGTTTGTAGAAAATTACGAGCTACCAAAAATACACCCGTTATAATGCTAACTGCAAAATCTGAAGAGATAGATAGAGTTTTAGGACTTGAGATTGGTGCTGATGATTACATGACCAAACCTTTTAGTATAAGAGAACTTTTAGCTAGAATTAAAGCGGTGCTAAGGCGAACCTATGAACCTAGTAAAAAGCAAGAAGGTACTTCAATCATTTTTGCTGAAGGGTTATCAATTGATATAGATAAAAGAAAAGTAGTTCTGGGCGATTATAAAATAGAGTTGTCTCCTAAAGAATTTGAACTATTGGTGTTAATGGCGTCTAACCCTGGTAGAAATTATACTAGAACAGAACTACTTAATATTATTTGGGGATATAATTTTGAAGGATACGAGCATACGGTAAACTCTCACATCAATAGATTGCGTGCTAAAATTGAATCTGACATGGCAAATCCTAATTATATATTAACAACCTGGGGTGTTGGTTATAAGTTTAATGAAGAGATAATAGTATGATGAAAAAGGAAAAAACGCTTACACCTAAGCTCATTAAAAAATTGTGGATAGCTTTTGCCTTCCTTATAATTTTAATGGGAGCGTCATATATTTTTATAACAGGATATCTTACGTTAAACTATAACCAAGCAATAACGCAGCGTATGAATGCTGATGTTGCCAGTCATGTAATTCAAGAGAAATTTGAAAATGCAGCTCCATTTTTAGAAGATGGTAGTGTCAACAAAGAACTCTTTGGTGACTTAATGCACGATATGATGGCCGTTAACCGTGGCATTGAAGTTTACTTATTAAATAAGTCGGGAGACATACTTTACTCAGTCGTATTAAAGCATAAAGAAAACGAACCTTTAAAATCTGTGGCTTTAGCACCAATAGAAAAATTCATTGACACAGGTGGAGAAGAATTTGTTTTAGGTGACGACCCATTGAACCCAGAAAAGCAAAACATATTCTCAGCAGCTCCTTTTACCATAGATGGTCATGAAGGGTATATTTATATCATTGTTGCCGGTAAACAATTAGAACTCATTAGTGATAGCCTTTTTGGTTCCTATTTCACCAAATTAAGTATTGGCGCAATGGTGCTAACTATGCTATTTGCGGCACTTATAGGTATACTAAGTATTTGGTTCTTGACTAAAAACCTTAGATTGATTACACAGACCGTACGTAAATTTCAAGAAGGTGATCTTGATATTAGAATAGAGAATCCAGAAGAATCGGACATAGAAGTGGTTGCTTTATCTTTTAATAAGATGGCAGATACTATTGTAGAGAATATGGATAAGATGAAATCTGTAGACAATCTGCGTAGAGAATTAATAGCCAATGTATCTCACGATCTTAGAACACCGTTAGCTGTTTTAAAGGGCTACATAGAAACCCTTCAAATAAAAAAAGACACGCTAACCGAAAATCAAAAAGAAGAATACTTACAGATTACCCATGACAATATAGATAAGTTATCTAGCCTAATTAATCAATTATTCGAGTATTCTAAATTAGAAGCAGAACAGGTAACGCCAATTAAAGAGCCTTTTTCAATTACGGAGCTTTCTCATGATCTTATTGCTAAATTCAAAATCTTAGCAGAGCAAAAGCAGATACAGCTAAAACTAGATAACCCCGAAGAAAATTACATGGTTTATGCTGATATAGGATTAGTTGAAAGAGCTTTACAAAATTTAATTGAAAATGCAATAAAGTATACAGAACCTAAAGGAAAGGTAACGTTGAGCCTTATAAAAATGGGCAAACAAATAGAAATAAATATTACCGACACTGGTAATGGTATACCTGTAAGCGATCAACCATTTATTTTTGATAGATATAAACAAGTGGATAGCACCACCAAAAAACAAGGATTAGGACTTGGTTTAGCTATTGTTAAGAAGATTATGGATTTACATGACACTACTATTGTAGTCTTGAGTAAACCGTATGAAGGAAGTTCTTTCATTTTTAAACTACCTGCTTATCAATTACAGTAATTATAATTTTGCTATGAAGAAGAAAAAAGCCCCATCCAAATTGGATAGGGCTTTTTTAGAATTATATATCTTTTAAGAAACTGCTATAAAGGTCTTTAAATTCAAACCCGTCGGTAAATCGCTGTTTATTCAATTTCTTGTAAGAAACCAATCCCCACAAAAGAAGCTCTTTTAAGAAGTAAGCATCTTTTACTTCATAATCGGGTTGATGTTCTTTCATTAATTGGTTTAACGCTGGTATACTATCTAAAGCACGCTTGTATTCTTCGTCAGTAAAATCGTCCATCAATTCAAAACCTTCACCTTGAAAAAACCAATGCAACAATTCATCATAAACGGTTTCTTCATCTTTCCGTTCTAGTTTATTGATTGTAGGGAAGTAGTTTGGGAATAACGATTTAACAGCGTCATCTATCAAAATAGCTGCCACTCCATCGGCTCCCTCCTGCTCTCCTTCGTATACTAACTCAATTTTACCAGTGATAGAAGGTATAATACCAAGAAAATCACTTAATCGTACCATAGTATGATCACCACCATTTAATAATGATCTACGCTCTGCTGTACTTAACAAGTTTTCAAAAGCGGTAATGCTTGTACGGGCACTAACACCACTTTTTGCATCTACATATTCACTTTCCCTAGCTTCAAATATAATCTGCTCAAGCAAATCTTTAGCCAAGTCTGGTACATACACTGCATCGGTTTGTCTAGAATCTAGTTTAGCTTCTTGCTCCGTAATTTTTCTCGCAGTTTCAACATCATCAGGATAATGTGTTAATATCTGAGACCCAATTCTATCTTTTAGCGGAGTAACGATACTACCTCTATTGGTATAATCTTCTGGGTTTGCAGTAAATACGAATTGTATATCTAAAGGCAATCGTAATTTAAAACCACGGATTTGAATATCACCTTCCTCCAAAATATTGAACAATGATACTTGAATTCGAGCCTGTAAATCTGGTAATTCGTTAATTACAAAAATACAACGGTTAGCACGTGGTATCATTCCAAAATGTATCACTCTATCATCTGCGTACGATAACTTAAGGTTAGCCGCTTTTATAGGATCTACATCACCAATTAAATCGGCTACGGTAACATCTGGCGTTGCTAATTTTTCAGCAAAACGTTCCTCTTTATGCATCCAAGTTATTGCAGTATCGTCCCCTTTTTCTTTGATAAGCTCCATGGCATATCTAGACATAGGTTTCATAGGGTCGTCATTGATTTCAGAACCTTCTACTACCGGAATATACTCATCTAACAGATTCACCATTAAATGCGCTAAACGTGTTTTTGCCTGACCACGAAGTCCTAATAAATTTATGTTATGGCGAGAAAGAATGGCGCGTTCCAATTCTGGAATAACAGAATCCTCATAACCCCAAACACCTGGAAAAGTATCTTCTCCTTTTTTTATTTTTTCGATAAGGTTGTCTCGCAACTCATCTTTCACACTTTTTGTTTGGTAACCGGCAGCTTTTAACTCCCTTAGTGTATGTATGTTTTTATAGTCTAATTTCATATGTATTGTTACTATTATTTCTTTAAAATAGGAATCGTTTGCTTTAACTCTTCCGGTTTCTTAATTCGAATATTTATGGAAATATATTCCCATTTATCATTTATTTTTTCAGCCAAAACATCCATTTTTGAACGGATATTTTCTATGTGTTTATCTCCCTTAACATCGATAGTAATTCTAACAGAATCACCGCTTTGTGAATAACCTACAGAACCATTTAACATATCTAAAGAACCTAAAGGTTCTAAATTACCAAGCAATTTCAAAACTGTTGGGTCTGTTTTTGCAATTGATAAAGCACCTTCGCATATTTCAGGTTCGGAATATGCCTTTGTTAAATAACTGATATTCCGAGACAATTCTGGTGGCAATGTTGAAATAAATAAACCCATAAAAACTAAAAAGAATAGTATTATCCATGTCCTTTTTAACTTATACCATGGTCTTTTATAAGATTTCATTCTCCGTTCTTATTTCAATCTTTTTTTTCTGTTCGCTTCGTAATCTTCAAATATCATTTCACCCAACCCTTTTAATCCGGTAAAAAATGCTTTGCCTTTGTTCGCTTCTGTAAAATGGCGAATAAACTGCATTAAATACGGGTCTTGGGCAATCATAAAGGTAGTAATTGGTATATGTAACTTACGTGCCTGCCGTGCCATGTTATAGCACTTCTCCACAATAAAATCATCTAAACCAACACTATTCTTATAATACGTACCATCTGGCATGCGTAAGCAACTTGGCTTACCATCGGTAATCATAAATATCTGTTTATTGGTATTTCGCTTTCTACGCAACATATCCATAGCTAATTGTAAACCGGCCACGGTATTGGTATGGTAAGGTCCTACTTTTAAATAAGGGAGGTCCTTAATAGGTATTGGCCAGGCATCATTACCAAAAACCAAAATATCTAAGGTATCCTTTGGGTATCTAGTCGTAATTAATTCTGCTAGTGCCATCGCCACTTTCTTTGCTGGTGTTATACGATCTTCGCCATACAAAATCATACTATGGCTAATGTCTATCATTAGAATTGTACTCATTTGCGCTTTATGCTGCGTATCCTCTACAACAAGATCATCTTCGCTTAGTTGAAAACTACCCATACCATGATTAATTTGGGCATTTTTAAGACTCTCGGTCATAGATATATTTTCTAGACCATCTCCATATCTATATTCCCTTAAATCTCCGGTATGTTCATCTCCTTGTCCAGATTTACCTGTTTTATGATTACCGGCACCACTACGTTTTAACTTCCCGAATATTTGGTCTAGCGCACGCTGGCGAATAATACGTTCCATTTTTGCAGTAATGGAAATATCTCCACCACCAGAACCTTCTTCACCTTCTTGTCCGTCACCACCACCATCTTTAAACTCTTCTCGTATATACCCTTTAGCCTTTAAATCTTCTATAAAGTCTTCTATGGTATACTCGTCAGTGGTTAATTCATATTCCTTGTCCAATTCGCGTAACCAATCTATAGCCTCGTCAAAATCCCCTGATGTATGTGTAATAAGCTCTTGAAAAATATCAAATAGCTTGTCAAAAATCGATTGTTCGGGTGCTTCGTAAGTTTCAAAGCGGAATCCTTTTCTTTCATTCATAGCCATAGTATAAAATTAACACTTTTAGGCTGGATGCCCCTGCTATTTAAGAAATGTTAACGTTGTTGTTTAATCTATTGCATTGCCGTTATTAGTCGATAAATACGGGTAAACCATTACAGATTGATGCGAAATTGTCTGTTCAAGCAGATTTCAAGGCTTGAGAAATATGAATAGAGGAACCTTTTCAATGTCCAAATCATTTTGGTAGCTTCTTTTACTTAAGTAGCACGCCGCTGGATATTGCTTGCAATGACGTAGGCGGTAAATTAAACTCAGTTACTGTATAAATGGAAATCAAATAATTAAAAGTAACTTCGAGCAAAAGCAATAAAATCAACGAAAAATTGACATTGATTAAGCAGTTTCAAAGTTTTTTAAATACTCCGTCGATATGGAATAATGAACAGTTTGGAATAGAACAGTTTAATTTTCCAGTGGTAGATTTGGTAAATTTCTCTCCTACTCCAATACCCGATAATTTAAGATTAGGGCACCAGATGGAATCTATCTGTAAACAGTTGTTAGAGCATTCCTCTCAATTTGATGTACTGGTGTATAATTTACCCATACGAGAAGGAAAACAAACCTTAGGGGAAATAGATTTTATACTTAAGGATGCTGCTACCAAACAGATTATACATGTAGAATTGACCTATAAATTTTATATCATAAATCCAGACATATCGGAGCCTTTACACCAGTTAATAGGACCCAATAAAAGTGATGCATTCTTTATGAAAATGGAGAAAATAAAGAACAAGCAATTTGCATTATTACATTCAGAAGCTGGTACAGCTGCATTATCCAGTTTAAATATAGATGCTTCTAAATTGGTACATCAAACTTGTTTTAAGGCGCAACTCTTTAAACCTTACAACTTAGAAGCTTTACATCTAAGTCCATTAAACAAGAATTGTATTGTTGGCTATTGGTTACGGTTAAAGAACTTTACAACGGATGCTTTTAGAAACTACCAATTTTATATTCCAACAAAAAAAGAATGGGCACTAAACCCAGAAGTAAATATAGAATGGATTTCATATACCGATGCACTATTAGATATTGAACTACAACTAGCTAAACAAAAATCGCCATTAGTGTGGATGAAGAAAAACGATATGCCGTTTGAGAAGTTTTTTGTGGTTTGGTGGTAACAATTACATTTTAAAATTAGTTGTTTGTAAATGTTAAAAGGTAAATTCTATAATACTTCTAAATTATATTACTTTTAAAATGGGGATATGTGTAATTGTATATATATCCGTACGTTGTGCTTCATTATGACAAACCACTAAACAATGATAAAATTCTTTCGTAGAATACGTTACGACCTTTTTGATAAAAATAAAACAGGAAAGTATATAAAATATGCAATTGGTGAAATAATACTGGTAGTTATTGGAATTTTGATTGCCCTGCAAATTAATAATTGGAACGAAAACAAAAAATTAGTTACAAAGACACAAGTTTATTATGTACAATTATTAGACGACTTGAATAATGATATTTTATCTGTTGAAAATTCCATTCATGAATTTAACAATCACTTAAAAGAATATGAAGATTACACTAGCTCTTATGATAAAGAAAAGCTAACACCTCTTGTAGCGTATGAACAAATTTCTAAACTTTCATTCATCTCTACACCTTTAACATTCAACACAAATACAATAGAATCACTTCAGAATAGTGGTGATATTGGATTAATTCCATCGAACATAAGAAATAAATTAATGGACCTAAGACGACTTCAAAATCTTACCATAAGTCGTTTTGAAGACACAAACGACGGACAGAACAATATTACTTAAAATTTAAGCCGTTTATTAGGATCAACGACGCTCCCACAAAGACTAGAACAACAACCGAAATTGAAGAAATTTTTAAACATTGATAATAATTTACGAGAGTTGATTTTAATTTAGGAAGGAATTCATCGTTGGAAATCCTTATCTCAACAAGAAGCGATGGGAAGGTTAGAAGAAATGCTCAAAAAAATAGATAATTTAAAGAAACTAATTGGTAGGGAATTAGAAAAATAACGAAAGCACAACAAAATCTAAACATAATCCGGACTTTAGGGCTAAAAATAAAGGTCTGTGAATATTTAAAGAGTCGCTAAATCTTATGTATTTAGCTTTGGACAGGAAAAATAAAACTAAGCCCACCCAAACGTACCTTTTAGGTAAGGGAAGGTGATAAACTTTAGCTTCGCGGGTATGCGAAAAGGAAAAGTTCTCTTACTTACCTGTTACGTATAACTCATGGGTTACCAGCAATTTTTATAATGAATTCTAAGTATCAATATATCTCAGAAAGTTCAGTTAACCTTGATTCGGAAGATGAATTTCGCAATTTGATAAATACACAGGGAATATTTGAAGATGAATTTTCAGCAAAAATAAAAACTCAAAGCCCAAGTTTACAATTGAAGTATGACAATGATTATCTTACTCAAATTAGATATGTAGATCAACTAAACAATATCAATATTAAACTTACTAATTCAGCTAAAAGTTTTCGCTATTTTAAAAATAAAAGAAATCGAATCAACTTTTTAATTCCTACTGAGAAAGAATCAAATAGTTTCATTGGTGAAGATGGTACATCAAAATTTACAACTCCTAAATCAAATTTAATTGAAGTTCCATTTCAAATTATCGCAAAAATATCTAGAAAAGATGAACCATTTTCTTGGCTTCCATTTGAAGAGCTTTACATAACATATCCCATATTTTCAGGCACAGGTGAATTTATTTTTTTAAATTATAGTGAACCTTTATCTCCCAAATTAATTGGAAATTACAAAAATATTAATTATCCATTTGGAAAAATGGACACAGCAGGAATACATAAATTCAATCGAACCAATTTAACTATTAAATCAATTAAAGATCTTAATGAAGATGAGGATTTAGATTTTGAACATTGGTACGCTGGAATATCAGGAGTCCCTTTTTGGATTCAACATCCAGAAATACCTAAATGTCCCAAAACAGGTAATTTAATGCGATTTGTTTGTCAGTTTAACACTTCAGAATCAGTTAAGGTCAGTCAGTCAAATCTTAAATCTGAGGAAGACAATTTTACGCAATACAATAAAAAATTAAGATTTTGGGGCAGCGGGTCTTTATATGTTTTTATTGAGCCAATTAGCAAAGTCGTTGGACTTATAATACAAGACACATAACTCTACACAACGAAATCTAATGATTTCCCTAAATGTGTTTCATTACACAGCAATAATTTGTATTTACTAAATGAAAAAATGGACAGTTTTAAAAATATATTTTATCCTGTATTTAGCTTGTTGCTTAATTTATACGATATTAAACTGGAATTTTTTTTGGAATGAATTAGTAACCTGGAATACTACACCATTCTATGAAGGTTGGGAGGTTATTTCTTTAGCTACCCTTGTGTTACTTGGATTAATAGGCTTGTTAATTGACTACATACTAACTAAGTTTATAAAGAATAGGAGAACACTAAATAATGTTGAGATAGTATTGGCAATTGCTTTTTCGATTGCATTATGGTTTGGATCTAAATAAAAAAGCCCCAATTTCTTAGGGCTTAATTCTTAATAAAGTTCATTAAAATATGCTACTCAAACGTATAACTCGCTCTATTTACTTCGGTTAACCGAAAGTAACCATGTGCATAATTATCAGGATTGGTAATGTTAATACAGTTTCCTTTTAAGGCTACAGGCGTAGATGAAAAAATACTGACACCTCCTATTTGATCAACCAAAATATTCATGTAATCAAAATATGCTTCAGAAATACCGTGCATTTCAATAGTTACCACATCACCAGGTACTAAAACATCTATTTTTTCAGTATCATCATCTTCATCAATTTCAAACCACTCATCCACTTGATTACCATTTATAAAATAATCATCTCCAACTTCAAACTGCGGTAATAAATCACCTTCTCTTTGAAATTTAAATAAGTAATAATTCTCTTCATCTTCTGGATCGGTATATTCTACATGAAGTTCCAATTCCTCATCATCGAAACCATCTTCCCTATCTTGGTATAATCTGGTAATTTCAGTTACAGCAGTCATTGTTTCTTCTGCAGTGTATGTTTCTCCATCATAAATTACTAGAAGCTGGTACGTTTCATTTAAAATAGGTACAAATTCATCTGTAGTATAGTCTCCATTATTTTGGTCTGTAAAGATGATTTCCTCCCCACTCATGGTATTTGTTACCGAAACAAATGCACCATTAACAGCTGTATTGTTCGATGTATTAAAAAATTCTGTCGACGTACTTAATGTTACAGCTTGCTCATTACCAATGGTTCCTTTTTCCCAATCTAAAGAAGCTTGAATTACCAAACGTGTAGACGCTTGTTGCACTTCAACATCTATAACATCTGTACAAGAAGTAAATGAAACTATTATACCTAATAGTATGATTTTTATATAATTGCGCATCTTTTAAAATTTAAAGTTATAAGTCAATGAAGGAACAATACCGAAAATAGCAGTTCTAGAAGCTTCATTAGCTCCTGTTTCTATATTCTGACCAAAGGATATGGAAGCCGCATTTTTACGGTTGTAGGCGTTATAAAGACCCAGTACCCACTCCCCTTTGAATTTACCTTCTGGTTTATTATTAGGTTTGTAATTAACCGATAGATCTAAACGATGGTAAGCTGGTAATCGATCAGAATTTCTATTGGCATAACTAGCTACAGAAATACCTTCATATTCATATTGCCCATTTGGGTATGTAACTGGTCTACCCGTTTGAAAGACCAGGTTGGAACCAAAGCTCCATTTATCAATTAATCGATACGAACCAGAAATAGAAATATCATGGGTTCTATCATAAGGAGTATTATACCATTCCCCATCATTTATGCCTAAACCACCTGCATTACCACCTGAGCTTTTTTGCTCCGATTTAGAAAGTGTATATGAAATCCACCCAGTGAAATCACCTTCGTTTTTACGAAACAACAATTCTAATCCGTAGGCTCGCGATTCACCATTTAATATTTCGGTCTCTATTGTATTCTGCCCAATTAAATCAGACCCATCAATATAATCGATTCTATTATCGGTGTTTTTAAAATAGACTTCAGCCTCCATTGAATAAGCTTTGTTCTTGAAATTTCTAAAATATCCCAATGCATATTGGTTAGATAATTGTGGTTTAATATACTGTCCGCTTGGCGCCCAAACATCTAACGGAGTTGCAGACGATGTGTTAGATATTAAATGAATGTACTGTGCTACCCTTGAAAAGCCTGCTTTGAACGAGGAATTGTCATTTATGGTATACGCTAAAGATGCTCTAGGTTCTAAATTCCCAAATTGCTTAATAACATCACCTTTATCATAAACGGTCTCCCCTATTTCGGTACCACGTTCATAAATACCCAATTCTTCATTGTAAACTACAGGTTGGTCGTTTTCATATTCAACCATGGGTTGACCTCCAAGTCTTGTAAATGCACTATAACGTACCCCATACTGCGCAGTTAGTTTGTCCGTTAACTTATGTTCCGCATTTACATAAACCCCACTTTCCAAAGCTCTCTTTGGGTCTAAAGTAAACAAGTTCACCGCAGACGTTTCTGAAGTAGGACTAATTTTTCCTGGATCAAATTCATAGTAAATTCCACTTGCTCCAAAGTCCAATTTAAACTTGTCGCTGAAATAGTACTTAAGATCATATTTTAGATTGTAGTTGGTAATAGAAGAAACCCAATCAAACTCCGCCGTTGTAATTCCCAAATCATAATCGTACTTACTATATATTGCCGAAAGATTAGAAAAGAGCTTATCGTTAAAAATATGGTTCCAACGCAGGTTAGCTGTCGAGTTACCATAACTACTGCTAAAATTTTCTCCCAGTTTAAAAGCATCTCTACCAAAATATCCAGAAAGATATAGTCTATTATTGGTGTTGATCTTGTAGTTCGTTTTTAGATTTAAATCGTAAAAACTAACACTATTGTCATTGCCAGAAGCTTTCAGTAATAAATCTGCATAAGAACGACGTCCTGCTATTAAGAATGATCCTTTTTCCTTAAATAAAGGACCTTCAAGAGCTAAACGACTAGAAATAATACCAATACCACCAGTAGCAGCAAATCGTTTACTGTTACCATCTTTCTGTCGTACATCTAACACAGATGAAACCCGACCGCCATATCGCGCAGGAATTCCGCCTTTGTATAATTTTACATCTTTAATGGCATCTGCATTAAAAACAGAGAAAAACCCGAACATGTGCGATGTATTGTAAATAATAGCCTCATCTAACAAAACAAGGTTTTGATCACCCGCTCCCCCACGTACATGAAAACCGCCAGTGCCTTCTCCGTTATTGGTGACACCAGGTAGCATCTGCAATGACTTTAAAATATCTACTTCACCAAGAACAACTGGCATCTGTTTTACGGTTTCAATATTCATTTTAAGAACACTCATTTCTGGTTTTCTTAGTACCGCAATTTCAGATTCTTCTGCAATCACTTCAACTTCTTCTAATTTGGTAGATACCTCAGAAATTTCAAAGTTGAATTGTTGATTTTTATTAAGGTTCACCTCCTCCTTAATATCAGAATACCCCATGTAAGTAATTAGCAAACGATATTCTCCTTTAGGTGCGCTAATGGAATAAAAACCGTATTCATTGGTAACTACACCAATAGAAGTACCTTCTAAAAAAACAGACGCCCCAAAAAGCGTTTCTCCATTATCTATATCTGTAATCTTACCGCTAATGGTATAGCTTTCTTGAGCAATTATGAAAGTACTACTTAGAAATAAAGTTAGAATGGTGATCATGCTTAACCACCTTAAGCGAACTTTCTCTTTTCTTTTTCTTGTCATGTTATATATTTGAATGATTGATGAATGCCACTAATTGACAACTAAATTTTAAAAAGGTTGCACGTTTCTAAATTTTTAGTAAAATGGTAACATTGATATTCACTAATCATAGTACCTTCATAACGCTATATTTCTTAAAAATTGTTGGTAATATGCAACCATCAATATTTTCAACTGTCTTTATTATTGAAACCAAATTTAGAGTACAATCAACCTCTTTAATTAATTGGAAACCGAAATACGTTTTACACATAAGTCCCTTGTTGAAAACAGCAAGTCTGGCGACAGAAACTCACAGTACCAACTGTATGAGCTTTATGTTGATGCCATGTATAATGTTGGAATGCGGTTTTTAGGTTGTAAGGAAGATGCAGAAGATGTTGTGCAGGATAGTTTTATAGATGCTTTCAAAAATCTTTATAAATTTAAATATGAGAGCACATTTGGTGCATGGTTAAAGCGAATTGTTATTAATAAAAGTATCAATCACTTAAAAGTTAAACGGTTACCACTTAGTACAATAAATGATCATGAGTTTCACTTAACCGAAGAAGTAGAATATGAAAAGGTAGCTGCAGTGGATATTTTAAAAGTGAAAGCAGGAATAGAAAAACTTCCCCAAGGCTACAGACAAATTATTAACCTATACCTACTTGAAGGGTTTGATCATAACGAAATAAGCGAAGTATTGGGCATTACAACATCAACTTCAAAATCTCAATACCACAGAGCAAAAAAGAAATTAGTAGAAATTATAAACACATTATAATGGATCAATTTGAAAAAAACATAAGAGAAAATAAATCGGTATTTGATGACCAAAAGGCAGACCTCACCAAAATGTGGGCACATATAGAAGCGGAATTAAATGGTAACCAACCAAAGGTTATTCCACTTTGGAAATCACCCATGCTTCGTATTGCTGCTAGTATAGTATTAGTAATGGGCCTTTTAGGTCTTATCGGTATTTCTGCTTTTAGTGGCGTAACCACAGAAACAAATTATGTCTCCCAAGAATTGCAGGATATAGATATGCATTACCAAGGTTTGGTGTCTTATCAAGTTCAATTGGTACAAAGTAACCAACAATTATCCGATTCTGATAAGGAAGAATTTCTATCCTTTATGGTAGAACTAGATACAGAATACAAACAGTTAAAAATTGAAATGCAGAACAACTTAGATAACAAGCTAGTACTTGAAGCGATAATAGGCAATTATAAAAAGCGTATTGAACTTATAGAGAATCTATTGCAACAGCTTAATGAATCTAAAATTAAAGACGAAGATTATGGATATACTTTGTAAAAAACTGTTCCTTTTCGCCTTTGCAATGGTTGTAGGCTTTACCGTTTTGGCACAGGAAAAGGTGTCTAAAGAGACAACTAAAACCTACTCATTCGATAATGCAGGCGAATTACATTTAGAAAATAAATATGGTGATATTAATGTTTATGGATGGGCAAAAGAAGAGGTTTCCATAACGGTAAGCATTACTGTTACCGATAAGAAAAAAGAAAATGCCAAAGACTTATTGAGTCGCATAAAACCTATAATAAGACAAAGTGAAAAATTTATTTCTGTGAATTATGAAATTGGTGAAAAAAGTACAGGGTTCTTCTCCAACTTATTTGAAAAAGCCAATCCGTTTGATTTTGATCGGAGCAATGTTCAAATAGATTACAAAGTCTATATCCCTAAAAAGGTCGAGTTGGAAATCGTCAATAAATTTGGTGATGTGTTTATAGAAGATTGGGTAGGTATTTTGAAAGCGGATATACAACATGGCGATATGTGGATAAATGATAATTTGAACAAAGCGGATATTAGTATGAAATATGGCAAGTTGAGAGCTAAGAATATCAACTATGCCAATGTTGACTTAAGTAATGGTGGCTTAGATATAGATCATGCTAACACTATGAGGCTAAATAGTAGTGGTAGCACAATAGATATACAACAAGTTGAATCTTTAGAATATTACTCTAATAAAGATGAAGCGGAAATTAAAGATATAGGAACGTTATATGGCAATCTTAAATTTAGTCAATTACGTATACAACACTTAAATAAAGACATTGATTTAAATTTGAAGATTTCAGATTTTTGGATTGATCATGTTGTTTTTCCAAATTCTAAGATTACCATTGAACAGGAATCTTCTGAAGTAAGTATAAATGTTTTAAACTTTCCACATAGTTTCTCTGCTATATTGGAAGAAGGTTTGGTTCGTTTACCAAAATCATTTCAGAATGTAGATTCAAAAATGCAAGATAAAGGTAAAAAGTTACGAGAAATAAAAGCTACCTATGGTAAAAGCGGAAAAGGGCATATTTCCATTTCAGGCAAAAAGGGAGTGATTTTATTGAAAGAAATTTAAAAAAAGGATAAGATTCATTTATAATAGTACCCATTTTTAAATAAAACGGTAAATTGAAAACTTAAATTAAAACTAGGTTTACCACATGAAAGGAATAAGTAATTTAACGTTCATTCTCTTTATTTTTTTAAGCATAAACAGTATTGCACAAGATGCCAATTATGCCAATCTTCTTCAGAACATAGATTCCAGAGAAAAGACTTCGTTAAATGGGAAATGGGATATGATTGTAGATCCCCTAGAAAATGGATTTTACAACCATAGATTACAGGAATATGATAAAGGGTATTTTAAGAATGCAAAAATGCAATCTCCTTCCGACCTAATTGAGTATGATTTCGATACCAGTTTACAATTAGATGTACCAGGTGATTGGAATACACAAATGGATAAGCTTTATTATTATGAAGGCACTGTCTGGTATAAAAAGGACTTCGACTATACGCCTGCTACCAACGAATTAGCTTATCTATATTTCGAAGCGGTAAATTATGAGGCTATTGTTTACTTAAATGGAGAAAAAATAGGCAAACATGTTGGTGGCTACACTCCTTTTCAGTTCGATGTAACCGATAAACTTGTTGATGGAAATAACTTTGTTGTCGTAAAAGTTGATAACAAACGTAAAAAAGAAAATGTACCTACCGTAAACCAAGATTGGTGGAACTATGGTGGCATCACTAGATCTGTACACTTGATAAAGGTACCTAAAACTCATATATCTGATTACTATGTTCAATTAGAAAAAGGAGAAACCGGTAAAATAAAAGGATGGGTAGCTGTAGAAAATGGCGTTGACGGAGATGAAGTCAATATTAATATTCCTGAGCTTAAGAAAACTGTAAAAGCAAAATTAAAAGATGGGAAAGCATCTTTTCTAATCAATGCTAAACTTAGCTTATGGTCACCAGCTTCACCGAAACTTTATGAAGTAATCATAAAGACTAATACAGATGAAGTTGTTGATCATATTGGCTTTAGAACGGTAACAACAGATGGCTCTAAAATACTTATAAATGGGAAAGAAACTTTCCTTAAAGGTATTAGTATACACGAAGAAGCAGCGTTTAAGACAGGACGTATAATTTCTGTTGAAGAGTGTAAAGTGCTTTTAAATTGGGCAAAAGAATTAGGTTGTAATTTCTTAAGATTAGCGCATTACCCACATAGTGAAGCTATGGTAAAAGAAGCTGAAAAGATGGGCTTTTTAATTTGGTCTGAAATACCGGTATACTGGACTATTCAGTTTGAAAATGAAGACACCTATGCAAATGCGGAAAATCAATTAACAGAAATGATTTCTCGTGATAAAAATAGAGCATCTGTGGTATTATGGTCAATGGCCAATGAAACACCAGAGAGCGAACCTCGCTTGTCTTTTATAAGTAATTTGGCAGAAAAGGCACGTAGCTTAGATAACTCTAGATTAATAACTGCAGCTTTAGATACCCAAGGTAAAGGAGATGATGGGAATTTAATAGAAGACCCCTTAGGTAAAGTTGTTGATGTTATTGGTATTAATAATTACTGTGGATGGTATTACGGAGATTTAGATTCATGCAGCAGTATTAAATGGGCTAGTGCCTATAACAAACCTATGATCATGAGTGAAATTGGTGGTGGTGCTTTGTATGGTAAACACGGCGATAAAAATGAAAGATGGACAGAAGAATACCAAGAAGCTCTTTTTAAATCTAACATTGAAATGATGAAAAATATAGATTTCATGGCAGGTCTTTCTCCTTGGATTTTGATGGATTTCCGTTCATCTAGACGTCCATTACGTCGAATTCAAGACGATTTCAACAGAAAAGGACTTATTTCTGAGCAAGGGATGAAAAAGAAAGCTTTTTACACTTTACAAGAATATTACCTTCATATGGATAAGAAATAGTTCAGATTATTGATATTATGATAGTAAAGCGATTGATTACAAATTAGTAATCAATCGCTTTTTTAATTTTTACATCAATTATTCTGTATATGCACCAGATGAATATGTTAATTCATAACTGTGTGTATAGACTTCAAAAACGATTCCGAAGGGATCTTCCACATAACACATTTTGTATGGTTTCTCGTTTGGGTAGTAAGAACGAATAGGCATACGTTGCTTGCCACCATGTGATACAATCTTAGCGACCAATTCTTCAATATTCGGATCCTGAATACAAAAATGAAATAATCCTGTATTAAACGGATTAAATTCTGGTGCCTCTTTTACGCCATGTGGAAAGCAGAATAATTCTACACCAATTCCATCGGAAGTAGACATATGAGCTATTTCAAATTCTTCCCAGTCGTTACCAAAAACATCAATACACATTTGACCGATTGCGGTATCTTTCTCTTTCTTAATTTTGGAAGGTTTCATGATTACATACCAACCCATTACTTCTGAGTAAAATTTTACTGCTTTCTCTATATTAGGAACCGTAATGCCTATATGTGAAAATGATTTTGGGTATTCTTTATTAGTATTCATAGTTCTGATTTTAATACAAAATAAATCTATATTTGTCTTATTAGCAATAACTTACCTAAAAGTACTATAGTTACCAAAAAGGGTTAATTGCTGATTATTAGATACTTAAATAGAATGAATTCAGAAAAATATTGTCCGTTAGATTATACTATGAATTTAATTGGTACCAAATGGAAACCAATAGTCCTATTTCATCTCTTAGAAGGGCCACTACGATCTGGAATTCTACAAAAGAAAATACCTGGTATTTCTAACAAAATGTTTACCCAAACCGTAAGAGAATTAGAAAAAGACGTATTGGTTATTAGAGAAGTGTTTCCCGTTGTACCACCAAAAGTAGAATATACTTTGAGTGAGCGTGGTAAATCTCTTAAAAGCATTCTGCTAAGTTTGGACTCTTGGGGTGCTAATGATGCTACAAATTACTAATTCATAAGTAATTAGCCATAGTCCAACACAACAAATAACGAAATTTTGGGTTTTATTTAAAAAATATAGGTTTTTGGTGCAACTATTTGTTAGTTAGGTTGTCTATTAGGTAATCAATCAAAAATCGAACAGTAATGAAACCACTAAAATTCACTCTTATCCTGTTATCACTCGTATCATGTTTGGATAGCTTCGGACAAGAAGAAACCAATGAATACCTAGAATTTAATGACCGTAATAATGTTGTACATGGTGTATACGTGGGTATAAACATGGGTATGGGAGAAATAGATGGAGAAAACGCATATATGGGCGGACTGAAAATAGCATACGTAGCCAATCAGCAATTCGAAGTTGGTTTTGCCAGTAATTTTCTTTACTCCGAACAAGATATATACAACAATAGCCTATCTAGATTTGAAGATTTAATTGCCGTTTATGGTGGTTTACATTTAGAACCTATTTTTTTTAGTAAGAATCGGGTCAATTTAAGTTTTCCACTATTATTAGGAGCCGGAGCCGTGGGTTATATAGATAATAAGGTTAGGCATGATGATAACTTTGAAGAAGAACTTACTGAAGATGATTTTGATGCCGTATTTGTAGCAGAACCTGGTGTAAACGCACTTTTTAATATTTCAAGATACCTACAAATAGAAGCTGGTGTAAAATATCGCTTCTCAAGTAGAATAGACCTACCGCCTACGCGTATTACACGTATTAATGGTTTTACTGCTGGTGTAGGAATAAAGGTGGGCATATTTAATATGGGCAGAAACCGTTATAAGAAAAACGTTCAATAATGAGTAAAAAGAAATTCAATAAAGTTTATTCTCAAGAAGTTATAGACACACAACCTGTATTTACCGAGGGTAATAAAGTTTTTGTAAAGAATAAAACTTCATTTAAGTCCAACCCAAAGGACCAATGGTCCCCTATAAAATTTTCATGGGTATCTGTAGCAAACGTTCAAGATTCTTTAGTTCTTGAATAAACTATAAAAGCTACCTACATTTGAGGTCAAGTATACTTGCTTCTTTATGACCACAAAAATAATTGAGATAACAGTCGATGAAACATTACCAATTAGACATCGGGTAATGTGGCCAAATAAATCGATTGACTACGTAAAACTGCCAAATGACATTGAAGGCAGACATTATGGACTCTTCTTAAACGAAAAATTAATCTCGGTTATTTCTTTATTTATAACCGATACCGAAGCTCAATTCAGAAAATTTGCTACTATTAAAGAATACCAAGGCAAAGGATATGGGAGCTTATTACTTCAAGAAATAATAGGTGTAGCTAAGAATGAAAACTTATCAAAAATTTGGTGCAATGCCAGACAAAACAAAACAGATTTCTATACAAAGTTCGGGATGGTATCAACCAATAGAACTTTTGTAAAAGGTGCTGTCGATTTTGTTATTATGGAAAGCTTATTGCCATAATATTTCAGGTTGCAATTACTTCTTTCTATTCATCAACTCTGCCTCTATATCTTTAAGCGTAAATCCTTTTGCTTGTAATAACATCAAATAATGAAAAAGTAAATCTGCACTTTCATATAGAAATAATTCATCATTATTATCCATAGCTTCAATAACCGTTTCAACGGCTTCTTCCCCTACTTTCTGTGCAATTTTATTGATACCCTTTTTAAATAAAGAGGCGACATAAGATTTGCTATCGTCTGCAGATGTTCTTCTTTCTTCTATGGTACGTTCCAGTTCAGATAAAAATCCGAAATTAGAATTATTATCCTCTTTCCAGCACGTATCTGTGCCAGTATGGCAAGTAGCCCCTACAGGGTTAACAGATACTAAAAGTGAATCATCATCACAGTCATTCTTAATAGAAACTAAGTTTAGAAAATTTCCGCTTTCTTCCCCTTTAGTCCATAAACGCTGCTTAGAGCGACTAAAAAATGTAACCTTACCTGTTTCTGTAGTTTTCTCTAAAGCCTCTGCATTCATATAGCCAAGCATCAATACGTTTTTAGTACGCGCATCTTGTATGATAGCAGGTACTAATCCATCGCTCATCTTCTCCCAGTTTGGTATATTGTAATCCATATTGTGTACTTATAATTTTAATTCTATATTTTGTATCAGGTCCTTTTATATACGCACAGGAATGCCGTTTTCTTTCAATTCTTCCTTCAATTCTTGAATTCCTATTTCTTTAAAGTGAAAAACACTAGCTGCTAAAGCTGCATCTGCCTTACCATTTACAAAGGTATCGGTAAAATGCTGTTTGTTACCTGCTCCACCAGAAGCAATTATAGGGATATTCAATTCTGTAGACAATTTTGCCAAAGCTTCATTTGCAAAACCATCTTTGGTACCATCATTATCCATAGAGGTAAATAAGATCTCACCAGCACCTCGGTCTTCAACCTCTTTTGCCCACTCGAACAATTTACGATCTGTAGGTACTTTTCCACCTACCAAATGAACAATCCATTCGCCATCTATCTGTTTAGCGTCAATAGCAACAACTATACATTGAGAACCAAATTTAGCGACCAAATCATTGATTAACTGCGGATTCTTTACAGCAGATGAATTAATTGAAACTTTATCTGCCCCATTTTGAAGTAAAACATCTACATCTTCAACAGATGAAATTCCGCCTCCTACGGTAAATGGAATATTCACTTTTTCTGCTACACGAAAAACTAAATCTGCTAAAGTTTTTCGTTTCTGTTCCGTTGCCGATATATCTAAAAAAACAAGTTCGTCTGCCCCTTCTTTACTGTAGATTTCAGCAAGTTCAACAGGATCTCCCGCATCTCTTAAATCGACGAAGTTGACACCTTTTACAGTTCTGCCATCTTTTATATCTAAACAAGGTATTATTCTTTTTGCAAGCACTAGTCTATATTTTTTTTGTTCAAATCCATTCCATCATAAAAGCCCAAATCTTTATTCTTTACTTGCTTTACCCAAAAAGCAATTTGCCCGGTGTGGTATGAGTAATGTTCCACAGTGTGAAGAATAATACCAACACCTGAAAATGAAAAGCCTTGGACAGACCTCATTTTTACCAATTGATTTGGTGTGATATCAAAAATCACTCTTTTAGCATCATCTACAACGCTTTCTAGCTTAGTAAACAGTTCGTCTTTCGTAAGTCCACCAGTTATTGAAAACTCATCACCCCTATTCCTTTTATCCTCGGTTTCGCCTAAAGATGAAATAACGTATTGTGAAATATTTCCACAAAGATGAAGCATTAAGTTAGCTATGCTATTCAATGAAGGATTAGGTTTTTGCCAAACTTCGTCATCTGAAATTTCTGCAAGACTTTTTTTAATCATGCGTGTACTTTCATCCATTCTGAACAATGCATTCTCCACAATTTCCTCCACCAAGCGAGCTTCTTTATCCATTGCTTAAAATATAAGATTCTAATTGTTTTAAACTGATTCTATTTTCATAAATAGCTTTACCAATAATTGTGCCTTCACAACCCATTTCAGCTAATTTAGGTAACTCATCAAAAGTAGAAATACCTCCGGAAGCAATTAATTTAAGCTCATTTGTCTGAGACAAAATTCGAGAATAAAGTTCAAACGAAGGACCTTCTAACATACCGTCTTTACTGATATCAGTACATATTACATACTTAATACCTTTTTCTTGATACCCCTGAATAAAAGGGATAAGTAATTCTTTAGATTCTTCTTGCCATCCAGAAACCGCTACTTTCTCATCCATAGCATCTGCACCAAGAATTATTTTATCAGCACCATGTTTTTCTATCCATCTAACAAAAGTATCCGAATCTTTTACGGCGATACTTCCTCCCGTTATTTGTTTTGCACCACTTTCAAAAGCGATACGTAAATCGTCATCAGTTTTTAATCCGCCACCAAAATCAATTTGTAAACCTGTTTGCGATGCAATTTGCTCTAAAACTTTATGGTTGACGATATGTTTAGACTTTGCTCCATCTAAATCTACCAAGTGTAAATGTTTAATACCGTGGGCCTCAAATTCTTTAGCTACTTCTAACGGGTTCTCATTATAAATCTTCTTAGTATCGTAATCACCTTTTGAAAGACGAACACATTTACCATCAATGATATCTATAGCAGGAATAATTCTCATTCTTTAATCTAAAATTTGTTTATCAACAGACATCCACAATGGTGAATCTCCTATTCTATTAAATCCAAAACGCTCATATAACAAATGGGCATCTTTAGTTTTTAATGCTAATGTTTTAAGCTTTTTAATGGTAGTATCTTCTAACATCGTTCTCATTAAAATTTTACCATAACCCTTACCTTGAAATTTATCTAGGATAATCACATCCATAAAATATCCAAAATAAATATAATCAGTAACCACTCTAGCAAAACCCATTTGTTCATTTTCAAGGGTATATATTCCAAAACAATAAGAGTTCTCAATTGTTATTTTTACATCTTCTAGTGTTCTATTATCGCCCCAATATGAGTTAGCAATAAACTGGTGAATTGCAACATCATCCAAAAGGTTTTTATCAGTTGAAATAAAATAATTTTGCTCCATTACATTTTTAAAAAATTCTCTAGAATTCTCTGCCCTACATCACTACTCTTTTCAGGGTGAAATTGAGTGCCATAAAAATTATCTTTCTGTAAAGCAGCACTGTAATCAACTTCATATGAACATTCTGCGATAGTTTCATTACACAATGGTGCATAGAAACTATGTACCAAGTAAATATGTTCATTTTCCTCAATACCTTTAAACAAAGTAGATTTTAAATTTGTAATCTGATTCCATCCAATCTGGGGGACCTTTACTTTAGATGAAAATTTTATAACATCAACATCAAAAATTCCTAATCCTTTGGTATTACCTTCCTCAGAAGAGTGACACATTAGCTGCATGCCTAGACAAATACCTAAAACTGGTTGTTTTAAGTTAGGAATAAGGTTGTCCAATCCGCTATCTCTTAACTTTGACATAGCGCTACTAGCCTCCCCTACACCAGGGAATATAACTTTGTCGGCATTTTTAATTTCCTCAACATCATTAGTCAAAACTGCATCAAAACCCAACCTTTTAATGGCGAACTTAATACTTTGAATATTTCCTGCTCCGTAATTTATTATTACAATTTTCATTTTAATAGACTTAAGTCCAAAGCGTGAGAACAAAGTAATAAGTTACTTTGTTCTCACCGCTGGGTACTATTTTAAAGAACTCCTTTTGTACTAGGCAATACCATTTTTTCAACGTCTCTTTTAACAGACATTTTTATGCTTTTGGCAAAAGCCTTAAAAATAGCTTCAATTTTGTGGTGTTCATTGGTGCCTTCTGCTTTAATGTTCAGATTTGCTTTGGCGCCATCAGTGAATGATTTAAAGAAATGATGAAACATTTCAGTTGGCATATCACCTACCATTTCACGCTTAAAGTCTGCATCCCATACTAGCCAGTTACGGCCTCCAAAATCTATTGCAGATTGTGCTAAACAATCATCCATTGGTAAACAAAAACCGTATCGCTCGATACCTAATTTATTACCTAATGCAGCATGAAATACTTCTCCTAAAGCTATACCGGTATCTTCGATAGTATGGTGTTCATCTACCTCTAAATCACCATCAACCTTTATCATTAAATCCATTTGCCCATGACGCGCCAATTGGTCTAACATGTGGTCAAAGAAAGCTAACCCGGTTTTAATATCACTCCTACCAGTACCATCTAAATTTAATTTGATGGAAATATCGGTCTCATTCGTTTTTCTGTGCGTTTCAGCAGTTCTATCTTTAAGTTTTAAAAACTCATAGATTTTCTCCCAATCGTTACTCTCAATAGCGATATGACTATCTAAATCGTCGCGTTTAACTGTAATTTCGCCAGTACCTAAATTGGTTTTATCATTTATAAAAATTCCTTTAGAGCCTAAGTTTTTAGCCAATTCCATATCGGTTAATCGGTCACCGATTACAAAAGAATTTTCCAAATCATAATCATCAGAAAAATATTCTGTCAACAACCCAGTACCTGGTTTTCTTGTATCTGCATTTTCATGAGGAAAAGTGCGATCTAGAAATACCTTATCAAAAACAACGCCTTCATTTTCAAATGAATTAAGAATAAAATTATGCACAGGCCAAAAGGTGTCTTCAGGAAAAACTTCGGTACCTAAACCATCTTGATTGGTAATCATGACTAATTCATAATCCAGTTCTTTAGCTATTTTCCCAAGAAAAGTGAATGACTTTGGATAGAAAATCATTTTTTCAAACGCATCTATCTGTTCATCAACTGTTTCTTTAATTATAGTTCCGTCACGGTCTATAAATAGTACTCTTTTTTTCATTGCTTTTCCCATATACGTGTTAATCTCTAAGAAACTTCAGAATCATCTTTATGTGCCTCAATTACTGGCTGTTCTTTTGATCCAAAAAACATCTTTTTTACGCCAGCAATCAATGCTATTCCACCAATTGCGATAAACTTCCAAAATTTAAGAATTAGTGCAAAAAATCCTGCTTTTGCCAAGATTTTACCGGCAATTAATCCGCCTATTCCATAAGCAGCTACATCATCAAAATCTGGATCAAACTCAGAATATTTATATCCTGTATTAAAAGACACACTGCCCAAAATTGGATCTAAGTTATTCTCTACATCCTCTAAGGTATCCATGTCTCCAATAACATTAAGATTCATAAAACCTTTTCTTCCGAGAACTCTTATATTATAGTTTAAAGTACTAGTTTCTTCATCTTCAAATAACAATTCTTTTGCCCAATATAACTTTTTATTATCTTGGTCATAATATGGTTTAGTAGCCCAGCCGATTAAATCTACAGTTCCATATCCTAATTTACTCCTTTCTGGATTTGATTCCTTTACATCACTTTGCATTTCACTCAACAAATCATCATAATCCATATCTTGAGCATCATCATCTTCAATGTATCCTTCCTCCGAATAAGAAATTTCAATAGCATAACTAGTTTCAACCGGAGATTCATCTTCCTTTAATAAAAGTCCCATTACAGAGTCATCATAAGGGTTTCCCCAAATATCAGAAAGTACACGTTGGGCTTGATCTCTATCTAAGAACTTATAGCCTTCTGGAATAATTATTTTTGCAACATCACCATTTAGCATTGACCTATCGTAAATGTATGTAAAGGTATTTTCCAAACTATCCGAATACATTTTAAAACTAACTAAAGCCTCTGTTTCTTCTTCGCTTAAATTTAAGCTATCGGCAATAAATTCTAGTCTTTCAATATCCTGAGCACGTGTAATCGCAACAGTTATGAATAAGGCAATAAAATAAATGAACTTGGTTTTCATTGGTTTTGGTTTAAAGGTTATATCGTTTTTAACGCCTCAGCAAGTATTTTATTCTCTTCAGAACTACCAACTGTAAAACGTAATGTATTCTCACACAATGGTTGTGTGGTACGATTTCTAACGACAACTCCTTTTGCCAATAATTGATTATATCTAAGTGTAGCATCATCTACTTTTGCCAAAACAAAATTTGCATCTGTATGGTGTATTGTTTCAACAAACGAAACTGTTTCCAATGCATCTATCAGTTTTGCGCGCTCAGATAAAATTTCATTTATCTCTTTTTTAACCGCTTCTTTATCTAACACACGGTCAGTTGCTCTCTCTTGTGTTAATTGATTTACATTGTAAGGTGGCTTTATTTTATTTACTACAGCAATAATTTCAGCCGATGCTATACAAATGCCCAAACGTATACCCGCCATACCATATGCCTTAGACAGGGTCTGCGTGATAATTAGATTTGGATAGTCTGCAAGCTTAGAGACCCAACTCTCTTTAGATGAAAAATCAATATATGCCTCATCTATAACTACTAGACCATTAAATGAATTCAAAAGTTTTTCAATCGTCTTTGTTGAAAAACTATTACCAGTAGGATTATTAGGTGAACAAATAAATAACAGTTTGGTACTATTATCAATAGCTTTCTTAATATCAATGACATTAGGCTGAAAATCATCGGTTAGTAAAACCTCCCTATTTTCGACCATATTAATACCAGAAAGCACCTTGTACATTCCATACGTTGGTGGTAAGGTGATAACATTGTCCTGTTTAGGCTCACAAAAAGCTCTGAACAATAGATCTAAAACTTCATCACTACCATTACCTAAAAGGATATTTTCTTCTTTAATTCCCTTCTGGTCAGCTAAAATGGATTTTAAACCACGTTGTTGTGGGTCAGGATAACGATTTACACCATTTTCGAACGGATTCTCATTTGCGTCTAAAAAGATCATTGTAGACCCGTCTGAAACATATTCATCGCGTGCTGAAGAATAAGGGCTTAAACCTTTAACGTTCTCTCTTGTTATGTTATCTAAATTGAAATTCATTACTTCACAATTAGGTCTCGACTGAGCTCGACCGGACAATACTCTATTTTTTTAGGCTATTTAATCTAAGGGTTACCGCATTCTTATGAGCTTGTAGACCTTCTGCTTCTGCCATTAACTCTATGGCATTACCAATAGCAAGAATACCTTTTTCACTTATCTTCTGAAAAGTCATACTTTTTAAAAAACTATCTAAATTTACGCCACTATACTGTTTTGCATAACCATTTGTTGGTAAGGTATGATTGGTTCCCGAGGCATAATCGCCAGCACTTTCGGGTGTATAATTACCTATGAAAACAGAACCTGCATTCTGAGTGTTATCAATATAGAAATCCTCATTTTCTACACACACAATATAATGCTCTGGTCCATACTCATTAATTAAGTCGATAGCCTCTTTGTCGCTAGCCACATAAATTAATTTACTATTAGCGATAGCTTGTCTGGCAATCTCTTTTCTTGGCAAGTCTTCTAATTGAAGAGCTACTTCTTTTTCAACGGCGTCAATCATCTCCTTAGAAGTAGAAACCAAAATAACCTGACTATCAACACCGTGCTCTGCTTGACTCAATAAATCTGATGCAACGAAAGCAGCATTTGCAGTATCATCGGCAACAACCAATAACTCGGACGGACCAGCAGGCATGTCAATAGCAACACCATGTTTAGTTGCAATTTGTTTGGCAACGGTTACATATTGATTTCCCGGGCCAAATATTTTATATACCTGTGGTATTGTTTCTGTACCAAATGTCATTCCTGCAATTGCCTGAATGCCTCCAACTTTTACAATTTTAGTAACTCCGCATAAATTCGCTGTATATAAAATAGCAGGATTCAATTTACCTTTTTTATCAGGTGGAGAGCAAAGTACAATTTCTGAACAACCAGCAATATTTGCTGGAACTGCCAGCATTAAAATGGTTGAAAACAAAGGAGCCGTACCTCCAGGAATATATAGGCCTACTTTTTGAATAGGTCTTTTTTCTTGCCAACAAGAAACTCCCGTAGTTGTTTCGACTTCAATACGACCAGTCTTCTGTGCTTTATGAAATACTTCAATATTGGTTTTTGCCAATTGTATAGCAGATTTCAGCTCATCTGAAACTAAAGCTTTAGCTTCTTCAATTTCTATATCTGAAACCAACATATTCTCTAAAGTAACCTTATCGAATTGCTCTGTATACTTTTTAAGCATAACATCTCCATCCTTGGCGACCTCGGTGAATATTACATTCACCAAACCTTCAATGTCAGCAACAGTTTGAGTAGGACGTTCTAAAACATCTTTCCAATCTGATTTTGCTGGATTATATATTTTGTTCATTTCTTTTATTAGCTATAAACCTTAAGCTTTTGGCTCTTGGCAAAACATAAAAATTAAGTTTAACTAATAGCAAAAGGCTAAAAGTTAAGAACTTTTCTACAATACCATTTTCTCAATTGGGCAAACTAATATACCCTCTGCTCCTGCTTTCTTCAACTCATCTATCACTTCCCAAAAAGAATCTTTTTTAATTACAGTGTGCACGGAGCTCCATCCTTCATCTGCTAAAGGAAGAACTGTAGGGCTACGCATTCCTGGTAATAATTTTAGAACACCATCCAATTTATCATTTGGTGCATTAAGCAAAACATACTTAGAACCTCTTGCTCTTAAAACCGATTGAATTCTAAATTGTAATTTTTCAAGTAGCTTTTTTCTTTCTGCAGTAATCTTTGGAGAAACAGCCAACACCGCTTCACTAGTTAACATTACTTCAACTTCTTTTAGGTTGTTCTTAAATAGTGTACTACCACTAGAAACAATATCACAGATAGCATCTGCCAACCCTATATTAGGTGCAATTTCAACAGAACCACTTATTATATGTAAATCCGCCTTAACACCTTTATCTTTTAAGTAATTAAGCACTGTATTAGGATAAGAAGTAGCAATTCGTTTGCCTTCAAAATCCTTAACCGAATTATATTTAACTGACTTTGGTACGGCCAAAGAAACTTTACACTTAGAGAATCCTAATCTTTCAGTAATTGATATATCCTCACCTTTTTCAATTAGTACATTTTCTCCAATAATGGCGATGTCTACTACACCATCTCTAAGGTATTGGGGAATATCCCCGTTTCTAAGATAAAATACTTCCATTGGAAAGTTTCTTGAAGAAGCTTTAAGTTGGTCTTTACCATTATCAATGGAAATTCCGCAATCTTTTAAAATTTGAAGGGATTCCTCATTAAGTCTTCCCGATTTCTGAATAGCAATTCTAATTTTAGTCATTTTCTTAATTTAATGCTTGGCAACCAAAAGAGATTTAAATAGAAAACCCGTTTGATTGCTCAAACGGGTTTTAAAATATGTTGTTCTACTACAATACATTCCTACCTCGCCTGAGCGTGTGTATGAATATGATGATGTGTAGTTCTATTTTTCATTATGCTGTAAAAGTAAAAGGTATTTTCCATTTCACAAAACAAAAGTTTAAAATGAAACAAAAATAATTGACTCCGTGTTTTAGTTATTGCCTAAAATTAAAGGAAGTCCATCGCTACCACCAACTATCACCACCTTAGTATTTGGTGATTCAGACAATTTTAATGTAGCATCAATACCCTTATCTTTTAAGATTTGGTCATTTAAAGAAGCACTTAAAATACGGTTGGCATCTGCTTTACCTTGTGCTTCAATAGTTACTTTCTCTGCCTCTTTTTTAGCTGTAACCAATCTAAACTCATATTCTAAAGACTCTTGTTCTTGCTTTAACTTTCTCTCAATAGCATCTTTAATCGTTGGTGGTAAAGTTACATCTCTTACCAATATCTCATTTAATTGAATATACTGTCCAGATACAATCTTCTGAGTCTCGTCAAAAATCTCTTGTTGAATAGCATCTCTTTTACTAGAGTACAATTGCTCAGGTGTATAACGTCCAACTACTGAACGAGCAGCCGATCTAATTGTAGGAAGCAATACTCTTTGTATATAATCCAGCCCTTTTTCTTGGTGTAACTTCCCTAAATCTTTACGAATTGGCTCAAACCAAGCTGATGCTTCTAGTTTAATATCTAGACCATTGCTAGATAATACATTCATCTGTTCAAGAACTTCTTGTTGTCGTACTTCATAAATAGTAACCCTATTCCATGGCGCTACAAGATGAAATCCTTCACCCATCGGTGGCTCATCGGTAACTACACCTCCACCAAAAGTTTTATACAAAACACCTGCTTGACCTGAGTCAATGGTAACAGTAGATTTTGATATTCCAATAATCAATACTATAAAAATAAATATTGCGGGTAACGCAATCTTTGGTAACTTATCCATTCGTTTCTATTTAAATTAATCCGTTATATTTTCTGATAAACCATTCTGCAGTGAAAGCAATAATGATAATAGCCAATAGCTTTTTGAAATCTATCAAAGATACGATATTTTCAGTGCCTTTCTCTGTTGGCACGTAAGCTTTATTAGTACTTAAATCGTTTATTAAATCTTCAATTTGAGAAGGATAAAATACTTTTCCACCAGAATTAACTGCAAGTTTTTCCATTTTTAAATTATCGCTAGAAACAAATTGATTTTCCATATCAAATTCTGATATAACAAATGTTCCTTTTGCTGTTTTTGATTCTTTCTCTACAGATACTATAAATTCATATTCACCAGCAACAAGATTAGTTAAATCAGCTTCAAAATAGCCATTTTTAAGCACCATAGGACTAGTTTGACTTTTTTGAGCCTCCTTATTTGTTACTTGAATTCTAATCTTGGCATTTTGATCGAATAGAAATGCCTCATCAAAGTATGTAGCAGTAATTACGGCATTACTGCTACCTTGATACACTTTTTCATAATCGACATTAAGACGCGATTTATTCTTTGAACTAGTTAGATAGCGAATTAAATTTCCTATAAACTCATCGAAATTTATGAATTCATTGGTATTCCTATACGTCTGTACACGCCATTTCCAAAGGTTCTCTCCTAGTAATAAAGCTCTTTTACTACTATTCTCATCAATTACCGACAGCAGCGGTTGTTGAACATTTAATCCTTTAATTTGAGTTCCCAATAATGTTTCAAAAGGTGACGTAATTAAAATAGGTCCTGCATCGCTAATTAACGGAGGAAAATCTGTAAGGTCAAAGCTTGCTGTGTCATACTTAGTAAAGGCATTGTTTAGCAACCCAAATATTTCCTGTTGCGGGTAACCATTTTCTATCTCAATGCCAATATTGGAGTTATTTATAAAAGTATAATCTGTTTGAGATCCTGTAATTATAAATGTATTTGCATTTTTACTTTTTGCAAAATCAAAAGATTGCTTGAATTTAGCTGTAGGTTGATAAAATATAAATAAATCAACATCCTCTAAAACATTTTTACTAGCACTAGATTTAAAAATAGAAACTTCGCGTTGCTCATTACTTTCAATTGCCTTTTTAAGAGCTCCCAAATCTGGATGTAAAATATCAGAAACTAAAGCAATTTTAGTTTTCTCATCAATAACCTCAATACTAGTGCTTCTGCGGTTGTTTTTAATATTTCGCTCTTCTGCTAATGGAGAAACTTTTACTTCCAAATTTTTAATACCAACGCTATTCGCATCTACTTGAATAGAAATAGCTTTAAAATTAACATCAGAATTTAATTTTAAATTCTCCCTATGCACAATCTTACCATTCATTTTTACTGAAACGAAAACTGAAACAGGAGTATTACCCTGATATGAAACATAGGTTTCTAATGGGAATTTATTTTTTAAAAACGCATACTTATTGGTCTGAATTGGACCTACAGAAATATCTTTGTACTTAGTAGTGTCTCCTAAAACCATTGAATATATAGTGTTATTCCTTTCGGCTTTAAAATAACTATAATCTTCACCTATGGTTTGATTACCATCTGAAAGTATAAGGGTAACCATTTGTTCTCTTGCATAAACATCTTTCAAAGCAGAAAGCGAATTATGAATATTAGTGTTTTTACCCTTGAAAGTAAGACTGTCAAGAATATTAAGGTCTGATCCAAATTTATAATCTGTTATTTTAAACCGATTAGAAAGCTCTTTAGTTGCCTTTATTTTTGAAATGATATTATTTAATTCTTTACCATTTTCGGCAACAGATGTAGAATTATCTGCCAAAATCACCAGATTAGGTTTTTCTAATGTGTATGTTTTTTGTGCGAACTGTGGATTTATCAGAAGAAGTAATAATCCGAAAATTCCAATAAAACGTAGGAAGGCTAAAAGCAAATAAATTTTGCTTTTAGCCTTCTGCTTATATATGTACTGAAAGACAACGATACCCAAGGCTACAATAGAAGCAAGAATAATGTATAATACCGTTTTGCTTTCCATGTAATAATTAAAGTTGAACTTAAATATGGAACCTAAAATAAATGGCCCAATGTATTTAACGCTAGATTTAAGTTAACATACCTCCATCAACATTCAATACTTGACCTGTTACATAACTAGAAAGGTCTGACGCAAAATAAAGACAGGCGTTAGCAATATCTTCAGTAGAACCACCACGTTTTAATGGAATACCATCCCTCCAACCTTGTACTGTTTTTTCGTCAAGCTTATCTGTCATTTCTGTTTCAATAAAACCTGGTGCGATTGCATTACATCTAATATTTCTAGAGCCTAATTCTAGAGCTACAGATTTTGTAAAACCAATCATACCTGCCTTAGATGCAGCATAATTGGTCTGTCCGGCATTACCCTTAACACCTACAACACTACTCATGTTAATTATTGAACCGCTACGTTGCTTTAACAAAGTACGTTGTACAGCTTTTGTCATATTAAACACAGACTTCAAGTTGATATCAATTACAGTGTCAAAATCAGCCTCAGACATACGCATTAACAAATTATCTTTTGTAATACCAGCGTTATTGATCAAAACATCAATTCTACCACCAAAATCTTCTAAAACTTTTGCGACCAATTCTTCAGCTTCTTGAAAATTAGCAGCATTACTTTTGTAAGCTTTAGCGTTTACACCTTTAGCTTTCAATTCTTTTTCTAATTCAAGAGCAGGAGCTTCGCTAGAACTATATGTAAATGCAACATTTGCACCGTGATCAGCAAAAACTTGGGCTATACCCATACCAATACCTCTACTTGCTCCTGTAATAATTACATTTTTATCTTCTAATAATTTCATGAGTCCGTTATTTTAAACCGATGTTTACCAAATATACCTTTTGTTTAATTTATAGGCTAAAAAAAATCCCGCTATAAACGGGATTTTATATGAAAAATATGAGTTCTTAACCCATTACTTCTTTTACTTTCAAGCCAATTTCTGCCGGAGAATCAACAACGTGAATTCCACAATCTCTCATGATTTGTTTTTTAGCTTGTGCTGTATCATCGCTACCACCTACAATTGCACCAGCATGACCCATAGTACGACCAGCAGGAGCTGTTTCACCTGCGATAAAACCAACAACTGGTTTTTTGCTACCACTAGCTTTGTACCATTGTGCAGCATCAGCTTCTAATTGTCCACCAATTTCACCGATCATAACTACACACTTAGTATCTGGATCATTGATTAAAAGTTCAACAGCTTCTTTTGTTGTTGTTCCAATAATTGGATCACCACCAATACCGATTGCAGTTGTAATACCTAAACCTTGTCTTACCACTTGGTCAGCAGCTTCGTAAGTTAATGTACCTGACTTAGAAACGATACCTACATTACCTTCTTTAAAAACAAAACCTGGCATGATACCAACTTTTGCTTGACCAGGAGTAATAACACCAGGACAGTTAGGTCCAATTAAACGACAATCTCTATTTTTAATATAGTTGGCAACCGTTACCATATCAGCAACTGGTATACCTTCTGTTATTGTAATAATAACTTTTATACCTGCTTCTGCAGCTTCCATAATTGCATCTGCAGCAAATGCAGGCGGAACAAAAATAATTGTTGTATCTGCTCCTACTTTTTCAACAGCTTCGGCAACCGTGTTAAAAACAGGTCTCCCTAAATGCTCTTGTCCTCCTTTACCTGGAGTAACACCACCTACGATATTAGTACCGTACTCAATCATCTGCTCGGCATGGAAAGTACCTTCACTACCAGTGAAACCTTGTACGATTATTTTGGAATCCTTATTTACTAATACGCTCATACTACTGTAGTTTTTATTTTATAATAGAACAAAAATATAAGTTGTTAATGAATTTTATAGCATTAACAGCCTTATTTATTATCCATTTTTTTAATTATTTCTGGAATCTTCTTTAAATATGCTAATTGTTTCAACTTTTCACGTGATTCTTCGATGGGTGTACCAAAATAACTCTTACCACCAGAAACTGATTTGGTTACACCGGTCTGTCCCATTATAACCGCTTTTTTGCCAATTGTTATGCCACTTGCAGTACCAACTTGACCCCAAAGTGTAACTTCATCTTCAATAATAACACAACCTGCTATACCGGTCTGTGATGCTATTAAGCATTTTTCACCAATAACAGTATCATGACCTACATGCACCTGGTTATCTAATTTTGAGCCAAATCCAATTGTTGTATCACCTGTAACGCCTCTATCTATTGTGCAAAGTGCTCCAATATCAACATTATCCTTTAAAACAACTCTACCTCCAGAAATCAATTTATCGAATCCTTCTGGTCGTTTTTTATAATAAAATGCGTCAGCACCTAAAACGGAACCTGCATGTATAGTAACATTATTACCAATTACGCAATTATCATAAATGGAAACATTAGAATGTATAAGGCAATTATCACCTATTTCTACATTATTACCAATAAATGTATTGGGCTGTATAACTGTATTCTTTCCAATTTTAGCCGTAACAGAAATAGTCTGACTATTTGGAACAAATGGTTGAAAAAAACTTGTTAATTTATTGAAATCCTTAAATGGGTCATCTGAAATTAACAATGCCTTACCTTCTGGGCATTCTACATTTTTGTTAATTAAAATTACGGTTGCCTTAGATTGTAAGGCTTTATCATAATATTTAGGATGATCTACAAAAACGATATCTCCATTTTCTACAACATGAATTTCATTCATACCGAAGACAGGAAAATCATCTCGCCCAACATATTCACTTGATATTATATCAGCAATCTGTTTTAATGAAAAAGTAGTCGGAAATTTCAAATGCCTTGTTTAGTTTCTAATTATTTAATGAACACTACTCCTTAACTCGTTCCATATAAGAACAAGTAGCCGTATCGACTTTTATTTTGTCGCCTTCGTTAATAAACAACGGTACATTTACCTCTGCTCCTGTTTCAACAGTTGCTGGTTTTGTAGCATTCGTAGCTGTATTACCTTTAACACCAGGCTCTGTATATGTAATTTCTAAAACTACACTTGCTGGCATATCAACAGACAATGGCATGCTATCTTCTGTGTTGAATAAAATAGTTACAACTTCCCCTTCCTTTAATAAGCCAGGAGCATCTAATGAACTCTCTTGAAGAGTAATTTGATTATAATCATCAGTATTCATAAAGTGATATGTATCACCTTCTGGATACAGGTATTGATATGAACGAGTCTCAACACGTACATCTTCAATTTTATGACCTGCTGAAAAAGTATTATCCAATACTTTACCAGAAGTAACACTTCTTAATTTAGTACGCACAAAAGCAGGACCTTTACCTGGTTTAACGTGTAAAAATTCGATAATCTTGTAGATATCGTTATTATATCTTATGCATAGTCCTTTTCGTATATCTGATGTAGAAGCCATTCGTAATATGTATTATTGTTGTTAACTTAAATCTAAAATAAATTACTAATTGTTACTGAAATATCCTTTCATAATTCCACGTTGAGAATCGCGAATAAATTGCAGGATTTCATCACGCTCAGGAGTTGCCTCCATTTCAGCTTCAATTATCTGTACCGCTTGAGAATTGTTATAATTCTTTTGATATAGAATACGATAGATGTTTTGTATCTCTCTAATCTTATCAGATATAAACCCTCTTCTTCTTAATCCTACTGAATTAATACCTACGTAAGATAATGGCTCTCTTGCAGCCTTTACGTAAGGTGGCACATCCTTTCTCACTAAAGATCCACCAGTAACAAAAGCATGCTGACCTACCGATACAAATTGATGTACAGCAACTAAACCAGCTAAAATTACATTATCACCAATGGTAACATGACCTGCTAAGGTTGAATTATTTGAAAAAATACAATTGTCACCAACTAGGCAATCATGAGCAATATGGCAATATGCCATTATTAAACAGTTTTTACCGATAACCGTTTTCATTCGGTCTGATGTTCCTTTATGAATTGTAGCACACTCTCTAATAGTAGTATTGTCACCAATAACTACGGTTGTTTCTTCTCCATCGTACTTTAAATCTTGTGGAGATGCAGAAATTACGGCACCCGGAAAAATATTGCAATTTTTTCCAATACGAGCACCTTCCATTATAGTGACGTTAGAACCTATCCACGTACCATCACCAATTGTTACATTGTTGTGGATAGTAGTAAAAGGTTCAACTACAACATTTTTAGATATTTTAGCGCCTGGATGAATATAGGCTAAAGGTTGATTCATTCTAAGTTCTTTTAACTATTTGCGCCATTAATTCTGCTTCACTTACCAATTTATCATTTGCGTATGCATATGCTTGCATATGACAAATACCTCTTCGAATTGGCGTAATTAAACTACAGTGAAATATTAAAGTATCGCCTGGCAATACTTGTCTTTTAAATTTCACTTTATCTATTTTCATAAACAAAGTCAAATAATTTTCTGGATCAGGAACGGTACTTAAAACCAAAATACCACCTGTTTGCGCCATAGCTTCTACTTGAAGTACACCTGGCATTACTGGAGCTCCTGGAAAATGACCAACGAAGAAAGGTTCGTTCATCGTTACATTTTTCATACCTACTACATGCTCTTCAGAAAGCTCGATAATACGGTCTATTAATAAAAAAGGAGGTCTATGGGGTAGCATATCCATAATCTTATGAATATCCATTAATGGAGGTAAGCTTAAATCGTACTTTGGAACTTTATTACGTTTCTCTAATTTGATGATTTGAGACAGTTTCTTAGCAAATTGGTTATTTACATAATGACCGGGTTTATTTGCTATTACCTTACCACGAATACGAGTACCAATTAGCGCTAAATCTCCAATAACATCTAATAGTTTATGTCTAGCAGCTTCGTTAGGTTGATGTAATGTTAGATTATCTAAAATACCATTAGCCTTAACAGAGAGCTTCTTTTTATCAAAAGCCTTCTCTAATTTGGACATTGTGGCCTGAGATATTTCTTTATCCACATAAACAATGGCATTATTTAAATCTCCACCCTTAATAAGTCCGTTTTCCAAAAGCATTTCCAACTCATGCAAAAAGCTAAATGTACGGGCATTAGAAATTTCAGATTTAAAATCAGAAATTTTATCTAAAGTAGCGTTTTGAGTACCTAAAACTTTAGTCCCAAAATCTACCATCGTCATCACTTGATACTCGTCTGATGGAATGATTGTTATTTCGCTACCAGTTTCTTCATCCTTAAAAGTAATAACATCTTTTACAATGTATTCTTCACGAACTGCTTCCTGTTCTACAATACCGGCACTTTCCAATACTTCCACAAAAAACTTAGAAGAACCATCCATAATAGGTGGTTCTGCAGCGTTCAGCTCTATTAAAACATTATCTATTTCAAGACCAACTAAGGCGGCTAAAACATGTTCTGAAGTTTGAATTTTTACACCATTTTTTTCTAAATTGGTGCCTCTTTGTGTATTTATAACAAGATTAGCATCTGCCGGAATAATAGGTTCTCCTTCTAAGTCTACCCTTTTAAATGCATAACCGTGGTTTTCATTTGCAGGTAGAAATTTAATGGTAACATTGCTTCCAGTATGTAAACCAACTCCCGTTAGGCTTACTTCTTTACTAATTGTTCTCTGTTTATTGTTTGTTGTACTCATCCTCAGTCCTTCTTTTCTAAAGTGTCGATTCTACTAATTATTTTTGGTAAGTTCTTGAAATGAACATATGACTTGTTGTAATCACCATAATTTAAGGCTGGGGATCCTTGTAAAACTTCGCGGTCTTTAACATTTCTGCCTATACCTGATTGGGCTTGTATTTTAACAAAATCTCCAATAACGATATGTCCTACAATACCTACTTGCCCACCAATCATACAATGTTTTCCTATTTTGGTAGATCCAGCTATTCCTGTTTGTGCAGCGATAACGGTATGCTCTCCAATCTCAACATTATGTGCAATCTGTATTTGGTTATCCAACTTCACTCCTTTTCGTAAAATAGTAGAACCTAAGGTTGCTCTATCTATTGTAGTCCCAGCACCAATATCTACATTATCTTCTAAAATAACATTACCGGTCTGTGGTACTTTCGCAAACTCTCCATCTTCATTTGGCGCAAAACCAAATCCATCAGCACCCAAAACTACTCCACTATTCACTACACAATTGTTACCAATTATAGTTTCTGAATATATTTTTGCTCCTGCAAAAAGAATAACATTATTTCCGATTTTTACGTTGTCACCAATATATACATTAGGATATACTTTAACATTATCCCCTAAGGTTACATTATTACCTAAATAGGCAAAAGCTCCTATGTAAACCTCTGAACCATAAGTGGCGGTGTCCGATTTAAAAATAGGCTCCTCTATCCCTACCTTATTGTTTTTGACTTGATTGTAGTATTCTAATAATTTAGAAAATGACTTATATGCATCCTCAACTTTAATCAAAGTAGTTTCAAGATCTTGTTCAGGAACAAAACTTTTATTTACTATTGTTATAGATGCCTTTGTCTTGTAAATGAACGAAGTATACTTAGGATTAGCTAAAAAAGTAAGGGAACCTTCTTCACCTTCCTCGATTTTAGCAAGTTTATGTACGGCTATTTCTGGATTTCCATGCACTTCTCCTTCTAAGATACCTGCAATCTGACCTGCTGTAAATTTCATGAGCGTAAAAGTAAGAAAAATTGTTAAACACCTTCTTTAGGATAACACATATAATATTTGATCACTGTTTTTGAAAGTGCATTCAAATTTAGATGGTCAGATAATTTAGCAACATCCGTTATCTTTCCGTTTTTTCTTAAAATGTTGATAGTCTGATGCTCCCTGTCGTAGGCCTTATTCTTAAGCTCTCCCTTAAAGACAAAGTATGAAGCTTCTTCATCTGTTAGCTTATATCGTTTTTTGACCTTGTTTTGTTGAATTAAAAATTTACTATCAGAAATAGAATCTTTTTTAACCTTTATATGTAGAAGCTTTCTATTTATTATCATCTCACAAAGAGCAGATAACACAAAATCACTTGAATATTGCCATTCTTTTAAAGCTGCCAATATATCTACATCATCAAGCTTGGCGAATTTTTCTAACGTATCACTATCAAAATTATTGATATCAATATGGTGCGTCAAGAAATAATTTAGCGCTTGGCTACAAACCAAAGTTTCTCCTTTTTCGATAAGAGATCGGGCTCTTTTTAGAATACTAATAAGTAAACGTTCTGCAACCACTGCTGTCTTATGTAAGTACACTTGCCAGTACATAAAGCGACGAGCCATTAGGAATTTTTCTACCGAATAAATACCCTTTTCTTCAATTACTAAATTACCATCTACAACATTTAACATCGTAATTAAACGTTCTGCATTGGTATTCCCTTCAGCTACACCAGTATAAAAGCTATCTCGTTTTAAATAGTCAAGCCTATCCATATCTAACTGGCTAGATACTAATTGATTTAAGAACTTTTTTGAGTGGTTGCCAGTAAAGATGGAAATAGCTTCCGTTAAACTTCCGTTAAATCGCTCATTAAGTTTCTTCATAAATTGAAGTGAAATAAACTCATGACTAACGCCTTCAACAATACTATGCTCCATGGCATGTGAAAAAGGACCATGCCCTATATCGTGTAAAAGAATGGCACTTAAAAGTCCGTCTTCTTCATCTTGAGTTATTTCAACGCCTTTAAAACGAAGTACTTGTATTGATTTTTGCATTAAATACATGCACCCTAGTGCATGATGAAATCTAGTATGGTGCGCACCTGGATATACTAAATAAGATAGCCCCATTTGAGAAATTCTGCGGAGCCTTTGAAAATAAGGATCTGCAATGAGATCAAAAATGAGCGCATTGGGAATTCTAATAAATCCGTAAATTGGATCATTAAAGATTTTCAATTTGTTTGATGTCTTCAAGATAACGTCGTCTTTTCTGAAATTAACATTTCAAAGTTATACAAAAGCATTAGCATAGAATTTGATTATCGTCAAATAATAATTCAATGAACAAAATAAAAATATTGTGGGTAGATGATGAAATTGATCTTCTCAAGCCTCATATCATCTTTTTAGAATCAAAAAATTATGAAGTAATTACCTGCTTAAGTGGGCAAGAAGCTTTAGAAGAATTAGCAAAAATTAGGGTAGACATCGTTTTTTTAGACGAAAATATGCCTGGTATTTCTGGTTTAGAAACCTTATCTGAAATTAAGGTTATTGACAGCTCTTTACCCGTGGTTATGATCACCAAGAGTGAAGAAGAGTTTATCATGGAAGAAGCAATTGGTTCTAAAATTGCAGATTACCTTATTAAGCCTGTAAACCCAAATCAGATTCTACTTTCTTTAAAAAAGAATTTAGATCATTCTCGATTAGTTTCAGAAAAGACCACAAGTAACTATCAGCAAGAATTTAGAAAAATTGCGATGGATCTTTCGATGGTAAGCTCGTATCAAGAATGGGCAGATTTATATAAAAAGCTGATTTACTGGGAACTACAGTTAGAGGAAATTGAAGATAGTGGTATGTTCGAAATTCTTGAATCTCAAAAGACGGAAGCAAATCAGCAATTCGGAAAATTCGTAGAACGTAATTACGAAGATTGGTTTACTGATATTGATGCACCAGTAATGTCTCACACGTTATTTAAAGAATGGATTGCACCAGAAATTAAAGATCAAAAAACTTTATTGATTGTAGTTGATAATTTGCGCTATGATCAGTGGTACGCTTTTGAAGATACTGTAAACTCCTTTTACAAAAAGAAAAAAGAAGATTCGTATTACAGTATACTACCTACGGCTACACAATACGCGCGTAATGCTATATTCTCTGGACTAACACCTTTGGATATGGAGAAAAAGTATCCGGATTGGTGGAAGAACGATACAGATGAAGGAGGGAAAAATTTGTTTGAAGACAAGTTTCTTGACGCACAATTAAAAAGACTTGGGCTAGATTTAAAATGGGAGTACCATAAAATTAGCAGCCTTAAACAAGGAAAGCATTTAAGCCAAAATTTCAAAGGGCAAAAAGATAATGACCTAACTGTTATTGTATATAATTTTGTGGACATGCTATCTCACTCTAAAACTGAAATGGAGGTAATTAAGGAATTAGCATCTAACGATAAATCGTACAGATCGTTAACCACAAGCTGGTTTAAAAATTCACCAATGCTAGAAATCATTCAACAAGCACAAACTTTGGGAATGAAGTTAATTATTACCACAGATCATGGAACTATAAATGTAAAATCACCTTCAAAAGTAGTTGGCGACAGAGATACTAGCCTGAATTTACGTTACAAAACAGGTAGGAGCTTAACTTATGAAAAGAATGATGTTTTAGCTGCGAAAGATCCAAAATCGATTCATTTACCTAGTATTAATATGAGTAGCTCTTATATTTTCGCTAAGAATGATTTGTTTTTTGCTTATCCAAATAATTACAATCACTATGTCAGCTATTATAGAAATACATACCAACATGGTGGAGTATCATTAGAGGAAATGATTATACCTTTTGTAGTTTTGGAGCCTAAATAGTTTTTTGGAATATGGAGTTCACTTATAAAGAAGGAGAGTTAAATAATATTGTTAAGCAACTAATTGCGCATACAAATAGTAAAACTTTAGCTTTCTACGCCCCAATGGGTGCAGGAAAAACTACATTGATTAAAGCATTTGTAAAAGAATTAGGTAGTATTGATAATGTAAGTAGTCCAACCTTTGGTCTTGTAAATGAATATGCTTTAGAAAATGGAGAATTACTTGCTTATCATTTTGATTTTTATAGACTAGAAAACGAAGTAGAAGCTATGGATATGGGCATAGACGATTACTTAGCTACTGACAGTTGGATATTCATGGAATGGCCAGAAAAAATAACTAGCCTAATTCCAAATGATGTTCAGAATATAACTATAGAAATTTTAGATGAATTAACTCGAAAGCTAACAATCTCATAACTAGTTATTTTAGAGCACTACTTAATATATGTCTCTACAATTGAAAAAAGAACATCGTTGAGACCAATTTTTTATTGCATTTATTCGATGAAAAACCAAAATATCGATGTAATGTTCATAAAATCAGATAAAATGCTCATTTTTAACGTTTAAAACATTTTTTATTGTACATTATTTCTTACGTTTGTAGGAGAACAAACAAATGTTTAACCAAAAACCCCTTGAAAATGAAAAACAAAAGGACATTCTTAGCTTCCCTTGCTTTAGGCGTATTTTTATTAGCAATGACTGCACCGATTATTGATATCGATAATCAGCAATTAAATGTTGATAAAAGGAAGTTGACTAAGAAAATATAACTTTTATATTTTTTGAAATAAAAAGAGCAATTTAATTGCTCTTTTTTTATATATAATAATTAACGATTTATGTCGTTAGCATATAGTAATACTATATGTGCCGATGAATAATAAATTAAAAAGAAAAAAAGCTAAAAAAAAGATTTTCCTAGAGTCTCTTATAGTTCTCTTTATAGCTATTTCTCCTTTTCTATATAAAACCTATGATTATTTGCCATACGACTCAAATGGTGATGTATCTTTTTTTGGTTTTACTTTAGGTGGAAACGGATTTCCTGATGCATCAACCTACTTATGGTTTTTGACCTCTAAAATTGTTCCATTATATCTATTAATATTTTGGTTTTTAACATCTAGAGATTGGTGGTACCATATTATTATCATTCCAATTGCGATGTATGCCTTTCAATTATTTGAAGTGTTCTATGATTCAGATCATTATATTGACACTGATAATATATGGTGGATAATTCCTATTTGCATGATAACAATACCTTTTGTGTATTTTATTCGTATTAAACTTTACGATAAACATGTACATGGCATAGACTTAGAGGCAATGGAAGCTGAACTGGAAGAGTTAAAAGCGAAAGGCTTCAATAACAAGGTTAAATCAACCAGTGATGAGGACCTTGAAGCTCCTTCTATTTCAGACGAGTTAAATACCAAATTATCTACAGGTAATATTGAGAATATTTTAAAAGGTTTACAAGATCGCGTACAAAATTGGCTTCATCTAAAATTTTAGCATTTAACTATCTTAACAGAAAGTACAAAACATTCATTTCTTTAAAAATTGTACATTTGAGTTTCAAGTCAATGATTTGAACAACGCACACTTTAGATATGAACCAACCCACTTCACCCTTTAGCAAACATCAATTAATTCCACAAGAGGAAACCCTAGAGGTTTTGCGTCAAAAAGGAGAATTATTTATAGGTATCCCTAAAGAAAACCAATACCAAGAAAAAAGAATTTGTTTAACTCCAGATGCTGTCAATGCAATTACAGCTAATGGACATCGTGTATTAATAGAATCTGGTGCAGGTGAAGGTGCGCATTATTCCGATGCAGATTATATTACTGCAGGTGGTGAAATAACAAGAGACACAAAAAAAGTATTTGCCTGTCCACTTATTCTAAAAGTAGAACCTCCTACCCTAACCGAAATAGAATTTATAAATCCGCAGACAACAATCATTTCTGCTCTTCAAATCAAAACCCAATACAAAGAGTATTTTGAAGAACTCGCCAGAAAAAGAATTACCGCGATTGCTTTTGAATATATTCGTGATGAAGAAGGAAAATACCCAGCAGTAAGATCACTGAGTGAAATAGCAGGTATATCTTCTGTCTTAATTGCAGCAGAATTAATGGCAGCAAATAATAACGGTAATGGTTTAATGTTCGGTAACATTAGTGGTGTTCCACCTGTAGAAGTTGTTATTATTGGTGCAGGTACTGTTGGTGAATTTGCTGCACGTTCGGCCATAGGTATTGGTGCAAATGTCAAAGTTTTTGACAACTCTATCACTAAACTTAGAAATATACAGACCAATTTAAAGCAGACAGTTTACACTTCTACTATTCAGCCAAAAAATCTACTCAAAGCTTTAAAACGTTGCGATGTAGCTATTGGAGCTACAAGAGGCAAAGACCGATCACCAGTAGTTGTTACAAGCACTATGGTAGAACATATGAAAAAAGGTGCTGTTATAATAGATGTAAGTATAGATACCGGTGGTTGTTTTGAAACCAGCGAAATTACAAACCATAACAAACCTACTAGAAGAAAGTTTGATGTAATTCATTATGGCGTACCAAACATACCTTCAAGATACCCGAAAACGGCCTCTGTAAGTATCAGCAATATATTCACCCCTTATTTGTTGAAAATCGGTGAAGATGGCGGTTTAGAAAATTCATTACGTTTTGATAAAGGCCTACGTAACGGGCTTTATATGTATCATGGTATTCTTACCAACAAATCTGTCGGCGAGTGGTTTGACCTACAATACAGCGATATTAATTTTCTTATTTTTTAGAATACTGAAAGCAATCTTTTTTCTATCCTATAAAAAGGCATAATTTTGCATTTTTAATTTTACATACAACGTATAAATGGATTTTCTAAAAAGGTTAGGTTTTTTCTTGGTAGGTTTATCCATAGGTATAGTATTTCTTACTTTTTTTCTAAAAAAGAAATCTCAAGAAACAGGAGTGTATTTCTGCTATCTTCCTGATTGTAGAACTCTAAAAGATATTCGTTCAAAGTCAATGTACTATAGCGATGAAGCAAATCAAAAGCTTCAAGAGTTTCAGTTGGACTCTATTGGGGTTACTTATATTTTAACAGAAGGAGATGTCGATTTTGGTAAAAGCGATACTAAATCTGTTCCCTGTAAAACTTACATTGTAGAATCTGAATACAAGGAACGTGATTATAGGTTTACTGTAAAAAATTGTAGAGAAAAAGCCACCATTCAGAAAGTGGAGCTACAATAAGCATTAATTATATTTTTCTACGCTTTCTTTCTTTTTTCAATAAAGATAACTCTCTACTGGTTTGCCCGGCTACAGATGTATTTTCGTCTGCCCTTCTAATTAAATAAGGCATAACATCACGCACAGGTCCAAAAGGCAAATATTTGGCTACATTATATCCATTAGCCGCTAAATTATAAGAGATATGGTCACTCATTCCGTACAGTTGACCAAACCAAACATGTTCGTTATTTTTAGCTATGCCTTTTTGTTCCATTAACTCCATTAGGCGGTAACAACTATCTTCATTATGTGTGCCTGAAAAAATAGATAGAGAATCAAGATTATCTATCATATACTCAATAGTAGCATTAAAATTATCATCGGTCTCTGCCTTTGTTTTACATATAGGAGACGGATACCCTTTTTCTTTGGCCCTGTCATTTTCCTTTTCCATGTAGGCACCACGTACAACTTTTATACCTACCAAAAAACCTTCTTTCACCGCACGTTCTTGTAGAGCTTTCAAATAAGGTAATCGATCCCATCTGTAAGTCTGTAAAGTGTTAAATACAATTCTTTTTTTCTTATTGTACTTTCGCATCATATCTTCAGCCAAATTATCTGCGGCTTCTTGCATCCAACTTTCTTCTCCATCTATAAGTAAAGACACCTCTAGATCGTGAGCTTTTTTACAAACCTTATCAAACCTATTAACAACACGTTGCCATTCGGCTTGTTCATCTTTTGTAAGTTCTTTTTTCTCGCTAACTTTTTGATACAATGAAAATCTTCCAAAACCGGTTGGCTTAAAAACCGCATAAGGAATAGCTTCTTTTTCTTTGACGAAGTCTAAAATTGTCAAAATCATTTCGGTAGCAGTATCAAATGGGTCTTCTTCCTCTTTACCTTCAACAGAATAATCTAGAACCGAGCAAACCCCCTTTTCCCACATACGATCAACCACAGGTAAGCAATCGCGCTCATTTACGCCACCACAAAAATGATCAAATACAGTAGCCCTAATAAGACCCTCTACAGGTAAATGTGCTTTAAATGCAAAATTGGTAATTACCGAACCCATTTTTACTAATGGTTCATTTGATATCATTTTAAAAAGAAAATAAGCTCTTTCTAATTCTGAATCTGATTTTAAAGCAAATGCCGTTGCGGTATTTTCAAATATTTGGTCCATTTTTTAAAATTTCTATAACGATCAAATATAATCACAGAATTTATAATCCTAAGACTAAAAATAACCTTTATTTTGCGGTTAAATAGTAATCAATACTAAGCCATATTCTTAATGGATTCTATAATCTCAGATTCTTACGCAGTACATTTTAACGAAAATGCTTTTCAAGCTTTAAATACTCATCTAGCTCAAAAGAAATATTCTATTGTTTTTATTTTGGTGGATGAAAATACACATGAGCTTTGTCTACCAAATTTTATGGCAGAAATTAGTGGTGAGTATCAATTTGAAATTATCGAAATTGAATCTGGTGAAGTAAATAAAAACATTGAAACTTGTGTAGGTGTATGGGAGGCTTTATCTGAATTAGGTGCTGACCGTAAAAGCGTTATGATAAACCTTGGTGGCGGTGTATTAACCGACATGGGCGGATTTGTAGCCTCTACATTTAAAAGGGGTATAGATTTCATAAACGTACCTACTACCCTATTATCTATGGTCGATGCTTCTGTAGGTGGCAAAACAGGTGTAGACTTGGGCTCTTTAAAAAATCAGATCGGTGTTATCAACCAACCAGTAATGGTATTAGTTGTACCCGATTTTCTTGATACACTAGAGAATAGACAAGTACGAAGCGGTTTTGCAGAAATGCTAAAACATGGTCTAATACAGGACACAGCGTATTGGGGGTCATTGAAAGACGCAGAAAGTTTAGATGATATGAAAAATCACATTCTAACATCTATTCAAATAAAAAACAAAGTTGTATTACAGGATCCAACTGAGCAACATATTCGTAAAATTTTAAATTACGGGCATACACTTGGTCATGCTATTGAATCTTACTTCTTGGAAAATGAGTCTAAAGAAATACTGTTGCATGGTGAAGCTATTGCAATAGGAATGATTTTAGAAGCCTATTTGTCAAATAAACTTCTAGGATTAACCAATGAAACTTTAGAAGATATAAAAACTACGTTCTTGAGTAGATATGATAAAATAGAATTTTTGAATGATGATATTGAAAACATTCTTAAACTCATGAAATATGACAAGAAAAATTCTCACGGTAAAGTAAATTTTGTTCTTTTAAAATCAATAGGCGAACCTAAGGTTGATGTAGAAATACCTGTAGAATTATTTTCGGACGCATTCGCTTACTACAAAGTTTAAAAACTTCACATACTCAAATGAGCACTTTCACAACTCTATAAAGAGATATGTGATTTTAATTACTAGCTTAGGTATAGATAACCACAACCATCTATAAATAAATTAGTTATGACCAGACGACTTATTGATTACCGTAAATTAGACCACCAATTAGCAGCTCTTTTAATAGAAACTTACCCATATGGATATGGTGATGAAGACATTATCAGTTTCAAAAATATTAAAGGAGATCATGTTGAAGCTGTAGAACTAAGAACAGCCGAGACACTGTATCTAGTTAAGATAAGTAAAAGCCTTTCTAACTTCATTGCAAATTTTGAAGAAAACATAGAAAAGGAGTTAGAAACCAAAACGCCAGAAGAAGTAATGCAATCGGAAGATATGACGAAAGCACTTTACTTGAATTTTGAGATGGAAAATGAAGAAGAGCTAGATTAACTAAAATAGCGCTCGTTCAATATATTTTCATGATGCTTTTGGTGACCACTAATTACCAATCCAATTGCGCCAACAGACCATGGCATTCCACTTGCCGTACCTATTCTTTTTAAATTTACAGAAGACATATTTTCAAATAGATTAATAGACGCATTACGTACAGATAGATATTCATTTAAAATATCTTCTTTGGTACGTTGATTGGCATTACTTTCTAAAACGTAGTCATCTTGCTCAAAGCCCGGCAAAGGTGTCTTATCGTTTCTATTTATTCTAAAGGCGCGGTATTGGAAAACACGCTCAGAGTCTATTAGGTGTACCAGAACTTCTGCTACGGTCCACTTACCTTCTCCATAACTATACTTCAATTGCTCATCGGTTAAACTAAAAACTAAATCTTTAAAGCTTTCTTTACCATTTTGCAAAGCTGATTTTAAATCATCTTGCTTTTCGAGAGTTTTTAAATAGGTTCCATAAAAATATTGAAATTCGTTTTCTTGTAAATCCTTAACTCTCATTGAATAAAATTTATATTATTAAAAATACAAAAAGCCCAATTATATAAGATAACAGGGCTTTTTTTAAGTTAGTTGAACAACCGTTATTTATAACTCATTAAAGATGGTGTGCATCAAACGTTTCTTATCGTTGAAGCTCTCTTCTAATGAAATCATAGTTTCTGTTCTACTAATACCATCGATATCATCTATTTTAAAGATAATGTTCTTAGCATGCGTAGTATCCTTTGCTCTAATTTTACAGAAAATATTGAATTTCCCTGTTGTTATGTGTGCAATAGTTACGTTAGGTATTTGATTTAAACGCTCAAGAACAAATTTTGTCTGATGTGTTTTTTCAAGAAAAATACCAACATAAGCTATAAAAGCATATCCGAGTTTTACATAATCTAAAGTAAGAGATGATCCTTTTATGATACCTGCTTCCTCCATCTTCTTAACTCTTACATGCACCGTACCAGCAGATATAAGTAGTTTTTTTGCAATATCGGTAAAAGGAGTTCTGGTGTTGTCAATCAACATATCCAGAATTTGGTGGTCTATTTCGTCTAATTTGACTTTGCCCATAGTTGTAAAATTTTTGCCAAAAATAAAAAATAATCACATTAAATTCATTGAAACTTCGTTTTTTTTATAGAAAACGTAAACAATTTTACATTTTCAAAGAAAAAAGGCAAAAAATATCACGATAGAAGATTCAATAAATCATTTTCTTTTAACCACTTAAGATCATTATCATCATTGCAATTCAATGTCTTATGTGCAAACAATTCTTTAGGTTCCTTTTCAAACACATGCACTTCTGGCTTAAACTCAACTTTATCATTATTTAAAACCTCTTTGTACTGTATTGCAACCACACCATTTTTCGTTAAATGATTAGAAATATAGTTGTCATTCTTAATTACAACATCTACAAACTGTTTTCCGTTTTCGGGAATAGATAAATATTGCTCAACTTTATAGTTAGAAATAGTATTATTTAGAAGAATTGAAATACCTTTTAAAAGTGCTTTAAATATGTAAGCTCTTGTTTTATCTCTATCATAATCTTCAAAGTAATGACCAGCTTCAAATAAAATAGTAGGTGTTTTACTCATTTGAAAAGCATCTCCTACACAATTAGCATTAAAACCATCGTCATATCTACCCACATGACCAGGAATCACTTCTTGCAACCTACTATTCATAGCTGCAATTAATTGCATACTTAATTTTCGTGAAGGTGAATTATTACGTTCCATATCAAAAGCTGGCGCCAAAAAAGAAACAGTAGCAGGTTTATTAGTATCCCCAACATTAAAAATAGTTCGCTGATCATGTAGATTAAAGCAAAAATCTGGCTTAAAATCTTCGAAGACATTCTTTAGAACACGACTCTCTGGTTGAGATAAATCTTGTGCATCTCTATTAAGATCTATTTTATTGGCATTGACTCGCGTATAATCTCGAGCTCCATCAGGATTTAAAATTGGAATAATTTTTAGTGTACATGCATTTGAAATATCAGATACTTCAGTAACATTTTGTTTTAAATAATTTAATAAATCAATTACAGCTTTAGTTGTCGTAGATTCATTACCGTGCATTTGAGACCACATTAAAATTCGTTTTGGTCCATTTCCAAACGTAATGCTCTTGATTGATTCCCCACGTACAGATTGTCCAACTTCATCTAATTTAAAAGTGTTAGGCAATCCATTTATAAAATCATTTATATGGTCATACGTAATATATCTCCCTTTAACATTAGGCACATAAATCTCACTATAATTTAATTCCTTCATTATCAATCAACTTTTATAATAGCAAAAATACTACAGCCTTAGTTTACAATTGTAAACAATGACAAATGACACAATTCTAAATATTTTTATTATTAATTTACAAATTTAACTTTTCAACAAAAATATAATTCAAATTATTATAAATCAGTTATTTATAATATTTCATATAAACTTTAACTTAATTAAAATTACAGATTTAATACCTACTTATTATCCATGTCGTAAAACTAGTTTAAAGAATACATTAACTTTGTAAACATGCTGGATACTACTTCTTTTATTCTAAGGTTAAAGACGATTTTAGCTCACAAGGAACTTTCTTCTGCTGCATTTGCAGATTTAATAGATGTACAACGGTCTAGTATTTCCCATTTATTAAATGGCAGAAACAAACCCAGTTTAGAGTTCATCATGAAAATAGATGAAGCATTTCCTGAAGTTGATTTACAATGGTTGCTATATGGCGAAGGTGACTTCCCTAAGTCTCAAAATAAAAATCAAGTTCTTTCATCGGGTAACAATAATGTAGTAAAAAATAATTCTGGTCAAAAGATAATTGAACGCATTGTAATGTTTTACACTGACGGAACATTTAAAACTTACTCGGAGCAATAAAATTATCTTAGAACAGAAACTATTCTACCTTTTTCATCATTACTTCACTCCTATTTTCATTATTTTGCAGCATGATGAAAAATATATTATCTACTGTAGCTTTATGCTTAATCCTAGCTTCTTGTTATCAACCTGAACGCGAATGCGAGAAGTACAAAACAGGCACTTTTCAATTCAATTATGAAATTGACGGTACAGAAAAAGTGGGCAAATTCACTAGAACCGAAGACTATAGTGTAGATTATTACGAGAATAAGATTGACAGTGCTACCGTTCGCTGGTTTAACGATTGTGAATTTGTTTTACAAGACATTCACAGCAAAACAGCCATTCATTATAAAATAATAAGCACAACGGACTCTTCCTACACCTTTCAATATAAAAGCGCAGTAAAAGACCCTAATAAAAAGTTAGTAGTTAAAACTGGAACCGCAATAAAAACCAATTAGCCATGTTCGAAGTTTTCACAAATCCAGATGCCTGGATTGCTTTACTATCATTAACCTTTCTAGAAATTATTTTAGGGATTGATAATATTATTTTCATATCAATTGCCGCAGGAAAGCTTGAGCCCAGCCAAAGAAAAAAAGGCAACGAGCTTAGGTTTGGTGCTAGCAATGGTAATGCGTATTGTATTGCTCTTTGGTATATCACTACTTACATCAATGAAAAAACCTTTTTGGGTATTTGAAAGCGATTGGATTACAGGAGGTATTAGCGGACAAGGAATAATCTTATTTCTCGGCGGTTTATTTCTACTCTACAAGAGCACCAAGGAAATTCATGAAAAGGTAGAAGATAAAGGACATGATGAACGTGAAGTAAAAAAAGCTAGATCAACCTCTTTAACTAACGCCATACTTCAAATAACCGTTATAAATATCGTATTCTCTTTTGATTCTATACTAACTGCCATTGGCATGACTAATGGAATATCGCCCAACCCTAACGATGCCCTTGTTTTAATGATTGTAGCTGTAGTAATATCTGTAATTATTATGATGTTATTCGCAAACCCTGTTGGAGAGTTCGTAAACAGACATCCTTCAATTCAAATTTTAGGATTGTCATTTTTAATACTTATCGGTTTCATGTTGATAGCAGAATCTGCACATTTAAGCCATTTGGTTGTATTTGGAAATGAAGCTGGCACTATACCAAAAGGCTACTTATACTTCTCGATTGCTTTTTCATTAATGGTAGAATTTTTTGACTTACGAATGAAAAAGAATAAAAAATCAGTTGAGGAAATAGAAGAATAATAGTTTATATCCTTTGCTACTTAAGCCCCTTGCTATCAATTGTTTCACGATTGTTTTGCAAGGGGCTTTTATGTATCTTGGTTACACCATTCAACTTTTAACCAAGAACAATCATGAAAGACAACAAAGAGAAAAAACCAATAAACATTAACCGACGCGATTTTGTCAAAAAATCTGCTTTGGCCAGTTCTATTTTTATAGTACCAAGGCATGTATTGGGTGGAACCGGGTTTTTATCGCCTAGCGACCGTTTAAACATTGCGGCAATTGGATCCGGCGGCAAAGGTATTAGCGATATAAAAAACGCATCTGTTAATGGCAGAGAGCGCGTAGCGGCTTTATGCGATGTTGATTTTTCTGGTAGCGCGGCAAAAAGTATTGAAAACTTCCCTAAAGCAAAATTATATGATGATTTCAGGGTAATGCTAGATAAAAAGAAAAATATAGATGCCGTAACTATTTCCACACCAGATCATGTACACGGTCCTGCAGCAAAATGGGCAATGGAGCGTGGTATACATGTTTACGTGCAAAAACCCATGACGCATAACATTAGAGAAGCCAGAGCTCTAACCCAAATGGCAAGAACGAATAAGATTGTTACTCAAATGGGAAATCAAGGTGGCTCTAATCCTCTTCTTGGTATGGTGCAACGATGGATTGATGAAGATAAGATAGGTGCGGTTTCAAAAGTACAGGTTTGGACCAATAGACCCGTTTGGCCACAAGGTATTCAAATGCCAAAACCAGACGCTAACCTTAAACCCGATGCTTTAAATTGGGACTTATGGCTAGGTCCAGCAACCGAGAGAGAATTTATACCCAATCTACACCCTTTCAACTGGAGAGGTTGGTGGGATTTTGGAACAGGAGCGCTTGGCGATGTAGGTTGCCACTTAATAGATATACCTTTTAGAACACTAAATTTAAAATACCCTACGGATGCGGAATGTAGTGTTGCATCAGTATTTTCAAAAATGTGGACTCCAGACTACTACCCAGAAGGCTGTCCTCCATCTTCTTTTATAACCTTACACTTTGATGCTACAGACAAATCAAAATCACCGATTGAGATGACATGGAGCGACGGAGGCATTCGCCCATCACATCCCGACATTATTCCTGCAAATGATGATATAGGCGGAAAAGGAAGTGCTAACGGAGTTTTAATTATTGGTGAAAAAGGAATTATTTCCACCAATATTAATGATAGCTCTCCATTAATGCCAAAGTTATATCTAAACGACGGAACCACTGAGTTCGGACCTGAAGTTGAAGAGAATTTAGAACCAGAATATGGTCATCAACGTAAATGGGTAGATGCTTGTAAAGCTGGTTTCGGTAGTGAAGAGCACTTAAATTTAACATCATCTTTCGATTACGCCGGACCAATGACAGAAACAGTTCTTATGGGCAATTTAGCCATTAGAAGTTATATGCTTCAACGAGAGAACTCTGAAGGTGCCATGGAATTCTTTGCTCGTAAAAAACTACTATGGGACGGAGAAAATATGAGAATAACGAATATGGAAGAAGCCAATCAATTTGTTGGCAGAGAATATAGAAAAGGCTGGGAAGTTTAAAACCTTGATTAATAAGCACAAAAAAAGGGAGGCTAAAAGCTTCCCTTTTTTTATAAAATCATCAATCTTAATTCGGTCTATTAAAAGCAACTTTTGGGTTTGCTTCTTTCTGCTCCTTATACAATCGTTGCTGTTGCTTTACAGTCATAGTACTACCATCATGACTCCATCCCGGAGGGCCGAAAATGTACATTAATTTATGACTTACTTTTTTAGATTTTTTAATATCAGCCCAAATATCTTTAAACTCGTGCGTAAGTATAACAATTGGGTTATTTGAATTAGGTGCATGAATAACACCAAATTTCACATCAATCTCTTCATCGTACTCTTTCCAAGTACCAAAAATTTTATCGAAAAAATTTAAGAAGCCACCATGATTTTTATCTAAATACTCGACGTTTTGAGCGTGATGCACCTGGTGCATTGTATGTGTATTGAATATTTTTTCAATGAATCCCATTTTAGGTACATATTGAGAATGTAACTGAAACTGCCAAAAAGATTCTATCGCCAAACAAACTACTACCATTTCTACCGGAAATCCTATAATAGGCATCCAAACATAGAAAAAAGGCTTGTACAACAACGTAAACCAACCGTTACGAATTGCAGTACCAAGATTAAAGTTATCTGAGGAATGGTGAACTATATGCGCCGCCCAAAGAATACGAATTTCATGATTAGCTCTATGGAACCAATAATATGTGAAATCATCTGCTAACTGACAAAGCAACCAAACGTACCAAGCATAGCCAAATGATTTATAGCCCATAATATTAGTTCTAACACCATCTACCATGGGATTGAAAAACTCATAAGCATATTCAAAAAGAACAACTAATAGGATAACCTTTAATAGCGGTCCAATAATTGCCGAACCAATACCCATTACACTACTGGCAGCAAAATCTTTCCAATCATAGAGATCATCATGTCCATGAGTTTTACTATAGGTTAATTCTAATAAGATAAAGGCAATAAAAGCGGGAGCACCGTATACCAGCGGGTTAGTAAAATCCATTAATTAAATTTTTTTTGTAAAGGTAGTTATAAAACCAATTATTCTTTAAAATTGTCTAATCTTAACTCTCTATATTGAAATAAGGCTTCTCAATAATTAAACAGTTATTTTTATTTCTTTCCTTTTAATATAGCATTCTGCTCTTGTAACAATTTCTCCATACTTGACAATAATATTATATTCTTAGGTGTCTCAACCTCCTTATTCGTTGGATCTTCTGACTTTTCCTTAAACCTATTTATAAATTTTACCATTACAAAAATGGTAAAAGCAATAATACCAAAATCAATCAAGGACTCTATTAATTCTCCATAGCCTATTGCCACCTCTTCTACCTTTTCACTTGCTTCTCTAAGTATCCATTTCTTATTTGAAAGGTTAACATCATCAGTTAATAAGGAAAGTGGAGGCATAATAATAGCGGAAACTATAGTACTAACCACCTTGTTAAATGCAGTTCCTATAATTATACCAACTGCTAAATCAATCATATTGCCTTTGACGGCAAAGTTTCTAAACTCTTTAAAAAAATTCTTCATAAAAACGACTAATCAAATAAAGTAGGATCATCTGCTGAAGGCTCTTTTCCATCCTTCAATTTTTCATTCTCATCGTTAGATGTAAGAGACTCTTCATCTACCACTTCTATATCTTCAGGTTGCTCAGGTACTGTCTGTTCAAATGGTAATGGATCTAACAAATTGATGTTTTTTACCTTTTCAGTAATAAATTGATTACCTAAAGCTTTAATACCCTTAACTGATATAAAATCCTCAATATCAACAGATTCATTATCTTTAGCTTCCTTGCCTCTAGGTTTTGGAAATTCAACTTCAACCATTGGTCTCCAATCTGTTGAAACTAGCTCTAAATATGATTTAGGATGTTCTGAAATAAATGATTCCTCTTTATTTTCACTTTCCACTAAGAATCTTTTTACATAAAAACGCTCTTTTTCGCCTTCCCAATAAATAGCTGAAATTGGTTTTTCAGGTATCCATTTCTCCAATACAATCATATCATCATCGAAGTGCGAAGTCAATACAGGTAAAAATGTTTTCACAACCCCTTTCTGATTAATAACCAATAAAAGATCATCCCCTTTAAATTCACCTAACAACTCACCTCTACCATCAACATTTAATCTACGCACAACATCATCAAACCAAATCTTTCTTGGCTTCAAGGTAGAAACACCTTTTTCCTTTAACTCAATTCTTTTTACAGAGTACTTGGTAACTATATTTCCTTTAGAAGCTCTACCTTTAATAAGAACATCTGAAAAATCTATATCCCATTTCAACTTTTTAATACTACCAACTTGACGCAGTAAAACAGTAATAACTTCTGCTTCTCCATTAGGGTTAGCAGAGAAATATAACGCTTCGGAACCAGCTTTTCCGGTTGTTAAATCGTAAAGCCTATCTCTAGTAATACTTGTCACGTTAAACCGTTTAATATACGTTGGACCACCCTTACCATCTTTATAAACTAAATTATAAGTAGTACGTTTATCTTTCTTCTTAAATACAGCAACATGAATAATTCCTTTGCCAACGAAAATTTTAGAATCAACTTTTGATACCATCATTTTACCCTCGTTGGTAATAACAATAATATCATCGATATCACTGCAGTCGGTTACATATTCGTCTTTCTTTAAAGATGTACCAACAAAGCCTTCATCCCTATTCACATATAGCTTCGTGTTCCTTATTGCCACCTTGGTAGCTTCAATATCATCAAAAATTCTAATTTCAGTTAAACGACCTCTATCCTTACCGTAAGTCTCCTTAAGATTCTTGAAATAGTTTATTGCAAACTCAATTAGATTTGCCAAATGATGCTTAACCTCTGCAATTCGCTCTTGAAGACTCTCTAAATATTGCTGCGCTTTATCTAAATCGAATTTAGATATTCTTTTAATTCGTATTTCTGTAAGCCTAGTAATATCCTCTTCGGTTACAGCTCGTTTTAAATGCTTAGTAAAAGGTGCTAAACCTTTATCAATAGCCTTAATAACGCCTTCCCATGTTTCCTCTTCTTCAATATCTCGGTAGATACGATTTTCAATGAAAATACGCTCTAAAGAAGCAAAGTGCCATTGTTCCTCCAATTCCTTTAATTGGATCTCTAGCTCTCGCTTTAATAATTCTACCGTAGAATCAGTAGATCTTTTAAGCATTTCCGTAACACCAATAAACAATGGCTTATTGTCTTCAATAATACAACCTAACGGGGAAATTGAAGATTCGCAAGCAGTGAAAGCATAAAGGGCATCTATTGTTCTATCTGGTGATATTCCAGACGGAAGATGTATTAAAATTTCAACATCCGCTGCAGTATTATCCTCAATTTTTTTAATTTTTATCTTGCCCTTATCGTTGGCTTTTAAAATTGAATCTATTAAACTACTAGTATTGGTACCATAAGGTATTTCATTGATTACTAGTGTATTCTTATCTAACTGAGCAATCTTTGCACGAACTCGTATTTTACCTCCTCTTAGTCCGTCATTATAGTTTGTAACATCTATAATACCTGCCGTCGGAAAATCTGGGTAAATCTTAAATCGTTGACCTTTTAGATGCTTAATCGAAGCATCGATAAGTTCAATAAAGTTATGCGAAAGTACTTTAGTAGATAAACCTACAGCAATACCCTCTGCTCCTTGTGCCAATAACAAAGGAAACTTAACTGGAAGATTTACAGGCTCTTTCTTTCTACCATCATAAGATGATTGCCATTCTGTAATTTTAGGACTAAAAATAACCTCCAAAGCAAACTTAGAAAGTCTAGCCTCTATATACCTAGATGCAGCAGCACGGTCACCTGTTAAAATATTACCCCAGTTTCCTTGAGTATCTATCAGCAAATCCTTTTGCCCAATCTGCACCATAGCATCAGCAATACTAGCATCGCCATGTGGGTGGTACTGCATTGTATGACCAACAACATTGGCAACCTTGTTGTACCTACCATCATCCAATTCCTTAAGGGAATGCATGATTCTACGTTGCACAGGTTTAAAACCATCCTCAATTGCTGGTACAGCACGCTCTAAAATTACATAAGAAGCATAGTCAAGAAACCAATCTTTATACATCCCAGATACTCTCGTTAGAGCATCGGCTGGTTCTGCATCAACATTATTACCCTCTGAAAGATTATCGTTATTTTCCTCGTTTAAATCGTCATTTTCTTCCATTCAGAAGCAATCGTATTTACCTAGTTTATATTACTTTATCTTCAATTAAATCAACCTCTACTTTAAGATTGTTAATTATAAATTTTTGTCTGTCCGGTGTGTTTTTTCCCATATAAAAACTCAGCAATTCTTCAATAGACATTGCTTTGTCTAGCATTATTGGCTCAAGACGAATGTCTTCACCAATGAAGTGCCTAAACTCATCTGGAGAAATTTCACCCAAACCTTTAAATCGAGTAATCTCTGGCTTACCGGTTAATTTATTCAAAGCACGTTGTCGCTCTTCATCGCTATAGCAATAAATAGTCTCCTTCTTATTTCGTACCCTAAATAAAGGTGTTTGTAAAATATACAAATGATTCTCCTTAATCAACTCTGGAAAAAATTGTAAAAAGAAGGTAATCAACAATAACCTAATGTGCATACCATCCACATCGGCATCGGTAGCTATTATAATATTATTATATCTTAAATCTTCTATTGACTCCTCTATATTTAATGCAGCTTGCAGCAAGTTAAACTCTTCGTTCTCATAAACTATCTTTTTAGACATACCATAAGAATTTAAAGGTTTACCCTTTAAACTAAAAACTGCCTGTGTATTTACATCTCTAGATTTGGTAATTGAACCAGATGCAGAATCTCCCTCGGTAATAAAAAGAGAACTTTCTAATCTACGGTCATGCTTTATATCACTTAGATGAACTCTACAGTCTCTAAGTTTTTTATTATGAAGGTTTGATTTTTTAGCTCTATCTCTCGCTAATTTACGAATACCAGAAAGCTCTTTTCGTTCTTTCTCGGCCATCATTATTTTTCGCTGAAGCTTATCGGCTGTAACTGTGTTCTTATGCAGATAATTATCTAAATACTTACCGACAAAATCATTGATATAAGTACGAACAGTCGGTAATTTACCACCCATATCAGTAGAGCCCAACTTCGTCTTAGTTTGACTTTCAAATACAGGCTCCATTACTTTTAATGCAATTGCTGAAATGATAGATTTTCGAATATCCGAAGCTTCATAATTCTTTCCGTAAAAATCACGAATTGTTTTTACGATTGCCTCCCTAAATGCAGCCTGGTGTGTACCACCATGAGTTGTATGTTGTCCGTTAACAAACGAATGATATTCCTCGCTATACTGTGTTCTACTATGTGTTATGGCAATTTCGATATCCTCTCCTTTTAAATGGATAATAGGATAAAGCATATCATCCATATTATTATTATCCTCAAGAAGATCACGTAGTCCGTTTTCAGAAAAGAATTTTTCACCGTTAAATACAATGGTTAGTCCTGGGTTTAAGTACACATAGTTTTTAAGCATGCGCTCTACATACTCATTTCTATACTTGTAATTTTTGAAAATAGCTTCATCAGGTATGAAAGTAACTTTGGTACCTTTTCTCTTAGAAGATTCTTCTGGACCAACTTCATTCTCTAAATTTCCTGAACTAAATTGAGCCGTTTTAACTTGGTTATCTCGCGATGATTGGACCTCAAAAAAACTGGACAATGCATTTACCGCCTTTGTACCTACACCATTTAATCCAACAGATTTCTTAAAAGCACGGCTATCATACTTACCACCTGTGTTCATTTTAGAAACTACATCTACTACTTTACCAAGTGGAATACCACGACCATAATCTCGTACTTTAACCACTTTATCTTTAATAGATATTTCTATGGTTTTACCGGCACCCATTACAAACTCATCTATACAGTTATCTATTACTTCTTTTAAAAGAATATAGATACCATCATCTGCAGACGAACCATCACCTAATTTACCGATATACATACCAGGCCTTAATCGGATGTGTTCTTTCCAATCGAGCGAGCGTATGTTATCTTCGGTATATTTAGTAGTGTCTTGGGACATTTAAAAAAGTTTATGAAAGTTGCGTTAAAGATAGCACCACTCGGCAAAAGATAAAACCCCTATCTGTTAAAGTAATTAACAATAAGTTTCGTTTTATTGTTGATAGCTCTTATAGCCACTTCTAAATTCAAATAAGAGATATTCAAAAAGAACTTTTAATTGATGATATGTATCATAGGAATTATTTTGTCCTTTTTATATCTTTAAACTAGATTTTGAATACCTATGGAATTTATTGATTATTACAAAATTCTAGAAATAGACAAGAAAGCCACACAAGCCGATATTAAAAAGGCATACCGTAAATTGGCACGTAAACTTCATCCAGATTTAAATCCGAATGATAAAACTGCTCAAGAAAAATTTCAACGGATAAATGAGGCAAATGAAGTATTGAGCGACCCAGAAAAAAGGAAAAAGTATGACCAGTACGGTAAAGATTGGGAACATGCTGACGCTTATGAGCAAGCCAAACGAAATCAACGCAGCTCTTCTTCTGGAAATAGAGGCAGTTACTCAAGGTCTAGCGGAGCAAATGAAGATTTTTCAGATTTCTTCGAATCTATGTTCGGCGGAGGCGGAGGCGGTTTCCGTGGCGGAGGTCAAAGAACTTCCCAATTTAAAGGTCAAGACTTAAACGCTACCTTAAAATTAAACATGCTTGATATTTTAGAGGACCAAAAACAAACCCTTGATATTGGCTCTAAAAAAATAAGAATAACAATACCTGCCGGAGTTGAAAATGGACAAACCATTAAAATCAGCGGATATGGAGGCGAAGGAGTAAATGGCGGACCCAAAGGTGATTTATACCTAACCTTTGAAATAAACAATAACACCAACTTTCAACGGGTAGGAAATGATTTATATAAAAATGAATCCATATCCTTATATAAAGCTTTACTAGGAAGCTCTATTGAAGTGGGAACTTTAATAGGAAAAGTAAAACTAAAAGTAAAGCCCGAAACCCAAAACGATACTAAAGTAAAATTGAAAGGAAAGGGAATGCCCGTTTACAAGAAAAAAGGTGTTCATGGAAATCTTTACATCACTTACAAAGTAACAATGCCAACCAACCTTTCTGATAAAGAAAAACAATTATTCAAACAACTTTCAGAATTACGATAATATGGATTCAGAAAATTATATACAAATAGAGCTGTATTGCGAACGAACACAAACCCCTATTGAATTTATAGATGACCTTTTAGAGTTTGATATGATTGAAGTTCAACAGATTGAAAATAAAAAATATGTTCAACAGCACCACATCATTGAAATAGAACGTATTTATAGATTACGCAATGAACTAGGAATAAATATGGAAGGCATAGACACCATAAACCATATGTTAGAAAAAGTCAACCGATTAGAGCAAGAATTAAAATTATTGCGAAATCGGTTGACTATTTATGAGCACTAAACATTAAAACGAAAATGCATTACATCATCGTTTTCAACTATGCATTATTTCTTCAGCAAAAAATCATTCACACATATCAAGCAAAGTATTAGCCTCTCCTTCCGGCAATATTGTACCATTACCAAAACCTTCAAGATAATAGTTCCCTTGATTGGCATCGTATAAGTTCTTTAGACCACATACATTATTTAATTTAGAATTTTGACTCAATGTTGCACCAAATATACCTGAGCTACCTGATGCCTTGTAAATATTAATCAAATTTTGAAAACCATCTAAATTTTCTAAATTTTCATTATACTCCACGATTATATATGCGTTCCAAGCAGTGCTTAAGTTTTCTAAAGCATCTATATTCACAAGAGAATTGTTCGATTGCAATTCAATTGAACCAACACAAAGAACACAATCATTTCCAGCTCCGGTAATTTCCAAGTTATTTAAACCTTCAAGGTTCTCAAGTAAGTCATTTCCAATTAATTTAAGTTTTCCCCCAATGGTTTCTAAACTATTTAACCCGTTTAAATTTTTTAATTGAATGTTATTAGTAACATTTAAATCTCCATTTAATACGGAGGTCAAAACCTCTAGCCCTTCTAAATTCTCAAGAGATCTATTGCCAGAAATCACCAAATCACCGTTAATATTGGTGATATTATTTAGACCAGACAGAGACAAAAGTGAATTATTAGCATTCAACCGCAAACTGAATAAGGTATTTAATTTTTCTAATCCGTCTAAATTTTCCAAATTCTCCATTAATGCAATAAAAATTGGACCGTTAACCATTTCTAAAGATTCAAAAAACATTAAATTTTCGATACCCGACACTGATTGCATGGTCATGTTAGAACCAATTGAACTTAAATTTCCAAATCCATTAATTAAACCAGCACCTTTGTTTACACCATAAATTTCTAAGTTTTCACTAATCGACATGATATTTTCAAAAGTATCTATAGATTCTAGATTGTCATTTGCAATAATAGTTAGACTACCTTGTATATTCTCTAAGGCGTTAAACCCCGTTATATCCTTTAAAAGAAGGTTTTCTTTAATTATCAAAGACCCTTCAATTAAAACAATAGTCGCTAACGGATTTAAATTTATTATAGAAGAAGGTGTATTTGTATCTTGTACAGTCAGATTTCCTATTACCTGCGTATAACTTGCAGCCCCAAAATCATCAACTTCTTGTTGTGAAGAAAGTACTATATCACCATTAAAAATTTTGACGACTGACTCCTGTTCAATTGTAGTGAAACTTATTTCATTCCCGTATGCCGTACCTTGACTGTTGGATGCATAAGCTCTTATAAAATATGCAGTACTTGGCTCCAACTCCTCAATTTCACTAATAAAATCGACAACACCAGAACCATCAGAAGTTATCAGGTCATCAATTGTTGGCGTAGCAGAAGTACTCCAACAGACTCCTTTAGATATTATTTCTGCACCACCGGCATCAGAAATATTACCACCTGAAACAGCTGAAGTATCTGAAATATCTGAAATAACATTAGTTGTCAAAACTGGCAGGCTCAATGCTTCAATTTCATCAGTGGGCAAATCTTCAGATTCCGAACAACTAATTGTAAATAAAAGAATAAAGAAAAGCGGTAATAAATTTTTAAATTTCATCATTTAGGAAGATGTTTAGATAATTCATTCAAAGAAAACAAAATAACTTAACATCAGCCTAAAAAACAGATTTAAGCATCAAATTAATCGCCAATTAGCATCAGTAAATACCTACACATTAAAACGGAAATGCATAACATCTCCATCCTTAACAATGTACTCCTTACCTTCTACTCTCATTTTACCGGCTTCTTTTACCTTTGCTTCGCTACCAAAACTAACAAAGTCTTTATAAGCAATAACTTCAGCTCTAATAAAACCTTTTTCAAAATCTGTATGAATAACTCCGGCTGCTTGCGGCGCAGTTGCACCAACAGGTATAGTCCAAGCACGAACTTCTTTTACACCAGCGGTAAAATAAGTTTCCAATTCTAATAACTTGTATGCTCCACGAATTAACTTTGCAGAACCAGGCTCTTCTAAACCTAAGTCTTCTAAGAACATTTTGCGCTCTTCAAAAGTTTCTAATTCAGTAATGTCAGCTTCTGTACCCACAGCCAAGAAAATAACTTCCGCATTTTCAGCAGCAACCATTTCTTTTACTTTTTCAACATATGCATTACCTGAAACTGCCGCATCTTCATCTACATTACAAACGTACATAACTGGTTTGTCTGTAATAAACTGAAGAGGCTTTACAAATTCAATTCTCGATTCCTCATCAATTTCAATTGCCCTAACTGATATACCTGCTTCAAGACCATTTTTAATTGCAAGTAAAACCGCTTCCTCTTTTTGAGCTTCTTTATTACCAGTTCTAGCAGCTCTTTTAACTTTTTCTAATTTCTTATCTACGGTCTCCAAATCTTTCAACTGAAGCTCCATGTCTATAGTCTCTTTATCTCTTATTGGATTTACGTTTCCATCAACATGAACAATGTTATCATTATCGAAACAACGAAGTACATGTAATATAGCATCTGTTTCTCTAATGTTTCCTAAAAACTGATTTCCTAATCCTTCACCCTTACTAGCACCTTTTACAAGTCCTGCAATATCAACAATCTCCACTGTGGCTGGTAAAACCCTTTCTGGATTCACCAATTCTTCTAATTTTTCTAATCTTGAGTCCGGCACATTCACCACACCTATATTAGGTTCAATAGTACAAAATGGAAAATTTGCACTTTGTGCTTTCGCATTAGACAAACAATTAAAAAGTGTTGATTTACCTACGTTTGGCAATCCTACAATACCTGCTTTCATAATTAAGAATATTTCGAGGGTGCAAATATAGTTTTTACTTAAATATTTTACGTTCAAAATCGCAGTATAACTTTTGTGAATTTTTATACACTTTATTTAAATAATATTCAAATTTTTTAGACGGAGGATAGTTAAAATATTAAATTTTAACATATTTTAAGAAATATTTCTTACTTTGGCGGTAGAACATGTGAAATTTATGGAACTTCATTCGGATGAAACTATATGGTATTTCTTTAAAAAAGGCGAGGCTAACGGCTTCAGTCTTCTTTTTAAAAAATACTACCCGCAATTACATGTCTATGGTTTAAAACTGAGCAACAACCAAGAAATCACAGAAGATTGCCTTCAAAACTTTTTTATTCAATTATTTGAAGATCGAGAAAAAGAGAACTCAATTAAAAACCTTAAAGCATATCTATTTGTATCCTTTAAGAGAAGACTAATTAAACAACTTCAAAAAAATCAAAAAAACCTTCCAATTTCAGAAGCTCAACTTTTTAAAACAAATTTCACCTTTTCCGCAGAAGAGATTTCCATACATCAAGAGATTCAGTTTCTTTGCACCTCTACCCTAGCCCACTTAATTAACAACCTTTCTCCAAGACAAAAAGAAGTTCTCTATTTAAAATATTATAGCGGAATGAATAGCTCTGACATTGCTGAAGTAATGGACATGAATTACCAAAGTGTTTTAAATGTGCTACAAAAAGCGTTATCAAAACTTCGTAAAGCATCTGAAAATCAACAAATTAAAAATATTTTGAAAAAAAGTTAAAAATAGTAGGGTATATTTTTAAGAAATAAATCTCTTATAAATGGAACACCTTACTAAATGGATAATAAAAATAAATTCGATTTACAGTATTTCTTAACAGATGCGTCATTTAAAAATTGGGCAAAAGGTCTCAACAAAAATGATATTACATATTGGAAAAATTGGATACAAAGCAACCCTGAATATTTAGAAACTGTTGAGAGTGCCAAATCGATAATTACTGGAATTAATTTTAAGCAAAATTATCCTGGTAGCGATAAAATAAATAGGGCACTTTCAGAAATTTTACCAAAACTAGATATTGATTCCTCTTCTCATAAAAAAACGAAAAAACCACCATCATTATATAGAGTAATTTTCACCAGTGCCGCTGCGGTATTACTTGTTCTTATCAGTTATACAAGCTTTGCATATTTCACAAATCAATCCACAACAATTCATAAAACCAATTTTGGAGAAATTATAGATTTAAAATTACCAGATGGCACATCTGTAGTTCTTAATGGTAATTCTGAAATATCTTATAAAAATGACAATCCAAGATTGTTACACCTTAAAGGTGAAGCATATTTTAAGGTAAAATCTATACCAAGTACAAATGCAAAATTTTGGGTAATAACAAATGATTTAAAAGTAGAAGTACTAGGAACTCAATTTCATGTAAACACCAGAAAGCAAAAAACAAATGTAGTGCTTGATGAAGGTTCTATTCATTTAGAGTTCAAAAATGGGGAAGTGACTAAAATGATACCTGGCGAAATGGTTTCATTCTCAAATGAAAGCGAAAAACTAGTACATAAGAAGGTAGACATTAAAACTCCTTATGCATTATGGCGTGGTGGCACATATGCATTTAACGAGATTCCTCTTGAAGATGTCATGCTCAATTTAGAATCAACATACGGACTTGAAGTTCAATACTCTTCGGACTCACTAAAACAAATACCTATATCGGGCGGTATACCAAATCAGAACTTAAAAATATGTATTGCCGCTATAGAGAAGGCTACAGGAACAAGAATTATTAACAAAGGAAATATATTACGAGTACAAGAAAACCCTATTTATTAACTAAACTATTTATTTATGAGAACTAACAAACTAATGAGAATGCTGGTTGCAGTACTACTTTTTACAAGTAGTATGAGCATGAACGCTTCTAATGAACTCAAGGAAAATGTAACCCTCAGTGAGTTTTTGAATGAAATCAGTGCAAAACATGAAGTGTTTTTTACTTACAACCCAACGTTGGTATCAACGACAAGTTTAAATCCTGAGGAATATAAGTTTCCAGTATTAGACAAAATAATCAACAAATTAGAACGCAAAACAAGTTTTGATTTTGAGTACCTAGGTAACAAATATTATGTTGTTTACCATAAAAAACCTGAAAGAGCAAAGGTTTTAAAAATCAATTCTACTATTAATGGAATTTCTGCTTTAACATTAAACGAGGTAGTGCAAAATAGTATTTCTGGTAAGGTAACAGATGATTCTGGAATGCCTTTAGCAGGAGTTAACATTATAGAAAAAGGTACTACAAATGGTACAACTTCTGATTTTGACGGTAACTACACAATTAATATAACAGATGACACAAAATTAGTATTCAGTTATATTGGTTTTGCTACACAAGAAGTCACTACGTTAGGCAAGAACGTTATCAATGTTCAATTATCTGAAGGAATGCAATTAGACGAATTTATCGTTGTAGGATCTCGTACCGCTCCAAGAAGCAATGCTGACACTCCTTTACCTGTTGATGTTATTGGCGCTAAAGATTTGAGTTCAACTGGTCAAGCTACTTTTGATAAAGCTTTACAGTACAGAATACCATCTTTTAATACAGTACAAACTCCGGTAAACGATGCAACCTCTTTATTAGATCCATATGAAATTAGAAACATGGGTCCTTCAAGAACGTTGATATTAATTAACGGAAAACGTAAAAACTTAAGTGCCTTATTGTATACACAAACGTCTCCAGGACGTGGTGAAACAGGTGCTGATATTTCTGCAATACCAACAGACGCGATTAAAAGAGTAGAGATTTTACGTGATGGTGCTTCTGCTCAATATGGTTCTGATGCAATTGCAGGTGTAATGAACATTATCTTAAAAGATTCTCCAAACGAAGGTTCTGCAACAGTAAGAACAGGAATAACTTCTGAAGGTGATGGTGAAATGTTCGGTGTAGCTTTAAACAATGGCTCTTCAATAGGTGAGGATAAAGGTTTTATAAATTACACCATTGACCTTTCAAAAGTAAATCAAGCAAATAGACCAGGTACTGTTAATGCCGCAGGTGAAGCCGCTGATTTTGGTGCTTCTATAGCAGATGTACAAGAATTCTTATCTAGAAGACCTGATGCTGGAAATATAAATGGATCTCCAGAAACGGCAGCAGCTAAATTTTCTGTGAATCTTGGCTATGACTTAAGTGAAAATACCTCAATGTATGGTAATGCTGCTTATGTATATAAGGCTGTAAATAGTTTTGCGAATTATAGAACACCATATTGGAGAACTGTAGATGATTTTCCATATTTAGCTGACTTCTTCCCAGGAGACAACCCGAACACAGCTGGTGGTTATGATGGTTATGTTCCAACATTTGAAGGAGAGTTGAGTGATTATAACGCAACAATAGGTTTCAAGTCTGTTATAAACGAATGGAATCTTGATGCAAGTTTTACAACTGGTGGAAACACTCAAACGTATAAAGTGAACAATACCCATAACAGAAATGTTGTTTATTCTCCATCAACTTGGGTTGATGCTAATAGCAACGGTACTGTAGATGATGGTGAACTTTCTGAAGGCTCTCAATTATATAGAGAAAACAGTCAGCAATCATTTGACCCAGGAGGAACAAAATTCTCTCACAATGTAGGTAACATTGATATTTCAAGATTGCTTTCTGATAAAGTTAGTATCGGTGTTGGTGCTGAGTTTAGAACTGAAACCTTTGAAGTAATTGAAGGTGAGTTAGCTTCTTACGATGGTGGTGGTGCAGATTCATTTGCAGGTGCTTCTCCTCAAAATGCTGGTAAATTCAACCGTTATAACATTGGTGGGTATTTAAGTTTAGATTATGATGTAACTGATGCATTTTTGTTAAGCGGTACTATTAGAACTGAAAACTATTCTGATTTTGGTAACGCTTTTGTTTACAAATTTAGTTCTCGTTATAAAGTTAATGATGCTTTCACTTTAAGAGGTTCTATCTCTTCAGGTTTCAGAGCTCCTACCCTGCACCAGATTTATACTCAAAAAGCTCAGTATAGTTTTGTACCTGGACAAGGTATTCAAGTTGGTGGTTTAATAAACAATGTATCTACACAAGCTAAATTATTAGGTATTCCACAATTAGATGCTGAAACATCTACAAACTTTACAGTTGGTTTTGGTGGTAAAATTGATAACAAATTCAGCTATACTTTCGATTACTACAACATTGCAGTAAAGGATAGAATAGTATTAGGTTCAGAGATTGGTCCAAGCGGAGACGCGACAAACCCACTTGATATTCTTTTAGCTAACAACAACTTAACTGATGTAAGTTTCTTTTCAAACGCTATAGATACTAAAACTTCTGGTATTGATGTAGTTCTTGCTTATAAAGGAATTGAGATTGGCGAAGGAAACTTAGATTTAAATTTATCTGGTAACTATACTATTCAAAACGAAAGAGATGGTGCGGTAAAAGATGTACCGTTAGTTGCTAATTCTGGACAGTCTGTTGTAAACGGAACTCAGGAAGCATTATTCTTTACTTCTAGACCAGAAACTAAATGGATTTTAGGAGCAAACTATGATATTAATAAATTTGGTTTCTCTTTAAACAATACATATTTCGGTAAAACTACTTTTCAACAACAAGGTTTAGATGATAATCTATTTACTGAGTTTACACCAAAAATTGTAACTGATTTAGGTATTAATTTTAGTGCAACTGATAAATTGACCTTAGCGTTAAACATCAATAACATATTGAATGTTTTACCAGAATGGAGCTTTAAGTCTAAAAATGCTGCAGGTAATGCTATTTTAGCTGATGCTGCTCAGACTCAAAACCAATCTAACTTAATAACTTTCAACCAACGTTATTCTCAAATGACGTATGATGGTTATCACTTTAGCCAATTAGGTACAATGTTCAACTTATCATTGAATTATAAGTTTTAGTTTGATTTAGTTTATTTAAAAAAAAAGCTACCTATTAATTTAGGTAGCTTTTTTCATTTAGTACAAGTATGTTAAGTGATTTATTAAGTTCTTCCTATATCAATAAAAATAATTAACTATCAATTTTCACTTACGCTATAGTCTTAAAAAATTCGATATTCTCATAAAAGCATAGTTTACCCTACTCTGGGTGCATAAAACGCTGCTTAGCCAAAAGTACTTCTTCGGTTTCAACATGGTCATCATCTGGTACACAACAATCCACAGGACATACAGCCGCACACTGTGGCTCTTCATGAAACCCTACACATTCTGTACATTTATCTGGAGAGATATAATATACTTCATCGCTTATAGGTTCCTGAACTTCATTAGCATCTACTTCTTTGCCATTTGGCAAAACAACACCACCTTCTAAAGAGGTGCCATCGCTGTAACGCCATTCATCTGCTCCTTCATATATTGCAGTGTTTGGACATTCAGGTTCACAAGCCCCGCAATTTATACATTCGTCTGTTATTATAATTGCCATAATTTCTTCTACATTAAAATGCCCAAAAAAGAACGGGCATGCTTATTTTTGCACAAAGGTAATTCCTAGTGAATTAGTATACAAATATAATGACCCATAGCAACCTTAGTATAGAAGCTTTTGTTAAACTTGGAAAATTTCTAAGTACATTTTGTGATTTAATTGAAACAAACACCAATTCTGATCATTTAAATGACAAATGGAATGTTTCGTTTAAAACAGAAATTGAAAGAGCCAAACATTATAATGGATGGTTCACAGAAGAAAATTGCATTCATGCATTTAAGGAATGGAGTACTGCATTAACCAAAGAGAACCTTGAGGCGTGGTTAGGACAGTATGATTTAAATGCAAATACCGAAAAAGTGGTGGCTCTTATAATGGCTGGAAATATTCCGTTAGTTGGCTTTCATGATTTGTTGTGTGTTTTAATTACAGGAAATAAGGCTTTGGTAAAATTATCTAGTAATGATCAAAAACTTATTCCTCTTATAATTGATTACCTAAAAGAAATTGAACCATTTTTTAATGACCGTGTCATTTTTACAAAAGAAAAGTTAGGTCATTACGATGCCGTAATTGCAACCGGAAGTAACAACACCGCTAGATATTTTGAATATTATTTTGGAAAAAAACCTAATATTATTCGTAAAAACAGAAATTCAGTTGCTGTTTTAAAAGGAGATGAAACTACTGAAGAGCTAACTGCTTTAGGTGAGGATATATTTAGATACTTTGGTCTTGGTTGTAGAAGTGTTTCTAAAATCTACATCCCTAAAAATTATAATATTGACTCTTTTTTCAAAGCGATATTCCCATACAACGACATAGTAAATCATAATAAATACGCAAACAATTACGACTACAACAAGGCGGTTTATCTTATGAGCGAGTTCAAAATTTTAGATAATGGTTTTTTAATTTTAAAGGAAGAAGAAAGCTATGGATCTCCCATCGCCTCTTTGTTTTACGAATATTACGAAGATATTGCTGCCTTAAAAACTAAGCTTAAAAACGAGGAAGATAAAATTCAATGTATTGTTTCTTCAGGTTTTATAGAGAATGAGGTATTATTTGGTGAAACACAAAAACCATCTTTAAATGATTATGCGGATGGGATAGATACTATTGAATTTCTATTGAGAACATCCTAGAATATAATATACAACTTTACCTAAAAATATTTAAAAAATCCTGACATTTGCATCCTTAAATTACACACAAAATGAAAAAACATAATTTTAGCGCTGGTCCTTGTATATTGCCAAAAGAAGTATTGTTGAAAGCTTCTGAAGCTGTTATGGACTTCAATGGTTCTGGACTTTCACTTATAGAAATTTCACATAGAAGCAAAGATTTTGTTGCAGTAATGGAAAATGCAAGATCATTGGCATTAGAACTGCTAGACCTAAAGGATAAAGGCTATACAGCACTTTTTCTACAAGGTGGTGCAAGTTTACAATTTTTGATGGTTGCTTATAATTTATTGGAGAACAAAGCTGGTTATCTAAATACGGGTACTTGGAGCGATAAAGCAATTAAGGAGGCTAAATTATTTGGTAAAGTTGTTGAAGTAGGTTCATCTAAAGATGAAAATTTTAAATATATCCCTAAGGGTTATACCGTTCCAACAGGGTTAGATTATTTACATCTTACTTCTAATAATACCATATACGGTACACAATTCAAAAAATTTCCAAAAACTGACGCACCATTAATTTGCGATATGAGTTCTGATATCTTCTCTAGAAGTTTAGATTTCTCTCAATTCGATTTAATCTATGCTGGTGCTCAAAAGAATATGGGACCTGCAGGTACAACCTTAGTTGTTGTTAAGGATGAAATTCTGGGAAAAGTTTCTAGAAAAATACCCTCTATGCTAGATTATAAATCACATATATCGAAAGATAGTATGTTCAATACTCCTTCTGTATTCGCAGTTTATACATCTATGCTAACTTTAGAATGGCTTAAAAATCTTGGTGGTATTGCAGCTATTGAAGAAGAAAATGAAAAGAAAGCAAGATTATTATATTCTGAGATAGACTTAAATCCTGTTTTTGAAGGCTATGCCAATATTGAAGATCGTTCTTTAATGAATGCTACTTTCAATATAACTGATGAAGTTTTAAAATCAACTTTTGACGAGATGTTAAAAGAGGCTGGTATAAATGGATTAAATGGTCACCGTTCGGTTGGCGGCTATAGAGCTAGCATGTACAATGCCCTTTCTTTAGAAAGTGTTGGTGTATTGGTAGACGTAATGAGTGAAATGGAGCGAAAAGGTTAAAATATATTTACCTAGTTCTGTAATTTATATTTCACTCAACAATTAAATTTTAGTAAAGCATATGAAGATATTAGCGAATGATGGTATTTCTAAAAACGGTATTACCGCTTTAGAGAAAGCTGGCTTTGACGTTTTAACAACCACTGTTGCTCAAGAACAGTTGGTAAATTATATTAACGAGAATAAAGTGGACGCTTTATTAGTACGAAGCGCAACTAAGGTTCGAAAAGAACTTATTGACGCCTGCCCTACCCTTAAATTAATAGGAAGAGGTGGTGTTGGTATGGACAATATTGATGTTGATTACGCAAAAGCAAAAGATATACATGTTATAAATACTCCTGCAGCATCTTCAGAATCTGTCGCCGAACTTGTATTTGCTCATCTTTTTGGTGGAGCTCGTTTTTTATATGATGCCAACAGAAACATGCCTTTAGAAGGTGATAGCAATTTCAAAGGATTAAAAAAATCATATTCAAAAGGTACTGAATTAAGGGGAAAGACTTTAGGTATTTTTGGCTTTGGCAATATTGGTCAAGCTACTGCAAAGCTTGCTATTGGGGTTGGCATGAATGTTATATATTTTGACCCAGAAGTTAAAGAAACTGACATTGAACTTTCTTTCTTTGATGGTCAAAAAATGATTTTCAATTTAAAAAGTAGCAAGAAGACTGAATTACTTGAAAAAGCAGATTATATATCGTTACATATACCAGGACAAGACAATTATGTATTAGGTAAAACTGAGTTTGCCCAAATGAAAAAAGGTGTTGGTATTGTAAATGCAGCACGAGGCGGGGTTTTAGACGAGGTAGCTCTTATAGAAGCATTAGAAAATGGATCGGTATCATTTGCTGGGTTAGATGTTTATGAATCTGAACCAAGCCCAGAAATCAAAATTTTGATGCATTCAAGCATATCACTTTCACCTCATATCGGTGCCGCAACACTAGAAGCACAAGAAAGAATAGGATTAGAATTGGCTGAGCAAATTATTACATTATTAAAATAGGTGCTCAATACCAAATAATGTTGACTCTTTTTCGTATTTTACAGCATAAACATTAAACTAACTATTACAATGGCAGGATTATTAGATTTATTAAATAGCCCAATGGGGCAACAATTGATAAGTGGTGTAGCAGGACAGACAAATCAACCTGAAGACAAAACCGCAAACGTACTTAGCATGGCAATGCCTTTAATTTTAGGTGCTATGAAAAAAAACGCTTCTACCCCAGAAGGTGCTCAAGGTTTAATGAGTGCTTTATCTAGCAACCATAACGGTGGTATTTTAGATAACTTAGGTGGTCTATTCGGCGGTGGAGTTGATGATAGCGTTATGTCTGATGGTGCTGGTATTCTTGGTCATGTTTTTGGTAACAAACAACCACAGGTTGAAAGTGCTTTAAGTGCAAAATCTGGTTTGGACGCTGGTTCGGTTGCTCAAATATTAAAAATAGCAGCTCCTATCGTAATGGGCTTTTTAGCAAAACAAACAGCGCAAAGTAATGTTAGCGATAGTACTGGTATGAACGCTTTATTAGGTAGCATGTTAGGTGGACAACCACAAGAAAACCAAAGCTTAATCACTACATTATTAGATGCTGATGGTGACGGTAGTATTTTAGATGACGTTGCCGGTATGGTAATGGGAAGTAATAAAAAACAAGGTGGACTTGGAGGTCTTTTAGGAGGTCTTTTCGGTAAGTAAGATTCTAAACCTTTTAATATAAGCCGCTTGCTAATGCAAGCGGCTTTTTTTGTATCTTATATTCTATGAAAAAGAATACATTCTATAGTTTAATAATTTCAGGCATCACGACCCTACTCTTCATAAATTGTAGTGCAACAAAAGACTCTTTGTCAATTACCGAAAATGAAGAGCAGACCTTTAAACAAACACTAGGAGATACAATTACAATTTCTAGCGATAAAACAGAATATAAGATTATAATTATTGAACCTGGGTTTACTACTTGGCTAAGTTCAATTGCAAAACCTGAGGGATATTATTCTCAAAACTTTCTTGAAAACAGAAATAATATCATGGTTTTAGAATGGAATAACAGGGTATTACAACCTACACGGTTCAACCCTAATTTATATGAACTTCGCATAGATTATTCACAGCAAATAGATTATGGCTACGAGGTTAATTATAAACTTTACAATTACTTCATCTATTTTCAAAGAAAATACAATCAACGCTTAGGACCTTTTGTACCCCGTATATAAAAAGTATATTTGTCGCTTTCAATACTTGTCATGCAAAAATTAAAAGAACGCTGGGGTGTTACCAGTAATTTTCAATTAACCATCATCTTTATAGTATTCTCAATAACTGGTTCTTCAGCTGTATTTGTGGCTAAACCATTTTTAAATTTAATTGGCTTGCACCAAGCTAATTTTCCAGAAGCTTGGTGGGGAACTACTTTTTACTGGATTCTAAGAATTCTATTAATTTTCCCTTTTTACCAAATTTTACTTGTGATTTACGGATGGTTATTAGGTCAGTTTAATTTCTTTTGGGCATTTGAAAAGAAGATGTTAAAGAGAATTGGGCTTGGATTTCTTTTCAATTAATTTAATATTTCATTAACAGTTCTGTAGTGCCTTCATTAGTTAGATTTGTAAATATGCATTTTGTGAATGACAGAATATTAAAACCATTAGTTGCCCTAATTTTATTGGCAGGTTTAATAGGACCTTATTTTGTAAAAATATCACATGCATTAAACGAGCATGAAGAATTACATTGTGTTTCCAGAGATTTACACATACATGCGGTAGAATTTGACTGTGATTTTAATCACTATCAACTTTCTTCTTTTTATTGTCCAGAGTTTATTTATCCTTCCTTTATTGACCATACTCCTATTACAGAGTCCATAATCAATAATTACATTTTTCTAAGTAAATACCAACAGCTTCATTTTGAATTAAGAGGACCACCAACTTGTTAAGTATATAGTTCAACAAGTTTATATCCAAAAATCTTAATTCAATTTTATATGAAAAATATTTATATAACAATGCTATTCGCATTGTTAGGGCAATTTGTAATTGCTCAAAACACCCTTTCGGGAACCATAATCACAAATGACACGCAAGAACCTTTAGAACAAGTATCTATCTATTTTCCCCAACTAGAAACAGGTACGGTCACTGATTCCAAAGGGTTCTACAAAATCAATAATTTACCTACAGGTAAGTTTAAAATCGTAATATCTTATATAGGCTTTCAGACATATTCACAGACAGTGAATTTAACTGGAGAATCTAATGAGCTTTCTCTTGATCTATCGCCAAGTGCTATAGAAATGGAAGAAGTTATTGTTTCTACCCCATTTCATAAACTACAACGCGAGAATGTTATGAAGGTAGAAAGAACCAGCATCAAAGATTTAAAGAATGCAGGTTCAATCAATTTATCTGAAGGCATTACCAGTATACCAGGTGTAGAAAGCGTTTCTACTGGAGTTGGCATAGGAAAACCTGTAATACGTGGGTTAAGCTCTAACAGGGTATTAACCTATACACAAGGCATACGTCTAGAGAATCAACAATTTGGCGATGAGCACGGGCTTGGAATTAGCGATGCCGGTATTGAAAGTATAGAGGTCATAAAAGGACCTGCATCATTATTATATGGTTCAGATGCGTTAGGTGGAGTATTATATCTAAATCCTGAAAAGTTTGCGAATAGTAACGAAATTGAAGGTGATGTCAATCTAAATTATTTTACCAATACAGAAGGTTATAATGGTAATGGTGGATTTAAGGCTTCGTCAGACAAGCTTAAATTTCTAGTTAGACTAGGCGGAAGTTCTCATGTAGATTATAAAACCGGTGGAAACAATCGCGTTACCAATTCTCGATTTAACGAAAAGGATTTGAAAACCGGATTAGCCTATCAACTTTCTAATTTTAAAACCGAATTACGTTATAACTACAATAATTCTGAATTAGGAATTCCTGAAGAAATTGGAGAGCAATCTACTGATCGAACTCCAATAGAGCCTTTTCAAGATATTACAAGTCATATTATTAGCTCAAAATCTAATATTTATTTTAACAACTCAAGTTTACAAGCTATACTTGGTTATACGATAAACAGTAGACAAGAATTTGAAGACCATCATCATGAAGAAGAAGAGCACGAGGAAGGCGAAGAAGAACATGAAGAGGAAGAAATGCAAGGCGACGAAGGACCTGCTTTAGACATGAAACTAGAAACATTTAGTTATAATATTCAATATAACTTAGCTAAAATTGGTGCTGTTGAGACCATCATTGGTTTACAGGGAATGAATCAAACCAATTCAAATTATGGTGAAGAAGTTTTAATACCAGATGCAACTACTAATGATATTGGTATTTTGGCAACATCACACGTACATTTTAATAAGAGTGATATACAACTAGGTATTCGATTTGATACACGAACTATTGATAGTGATGAAAATGGAATTGTAGACCAAGAAGGTTATATAGCTAAATTGGATAAGAGTTTTAATAGCTTTAATCTGGCTGCTGGTTATAAATTAGACGTTACCAAGAACTTTATAGCAAGGCTTAACATTGCATCAGGCTTTAGAGCTCCCAATTTGGCAGAACTAACTTCTAATGGTTCTCATGAAGGTGCTAATAGATTTGAGGTTGGTAATCCAGAATTAGATAATGAAAGTAACATACAAACGGACCTATCCTTTGAACTTAATAATGAGCATTTTGAATTTTATGTAAACGGATTTTACAATTCTATTTCAGATTACATTTACTTAGAACCTAACGGTACTACTATTGATGGAGATGCTGTATTTCTATATCTACAGCAAAATGCAAACCTATATGGTGGCGAAGTAGGTTTACATTATCACCCACACCCATTAGACTGGTTACATCTAGAAAGTAATTTTTCTACCGTAACAGGAGAACTTAAAGAAGGTGGAAATCTACCTTTAATTCCTGCAAACAATTGGGCAAATACACTACGTTTCGAATTCAATAAAATCAATAAAAATTTCAATAGTGGTTATGGCTTTATTACTTTAAAATCATACTTTGAACAAAATAAGATAAGTGATTTTGAAATACCTACAGATGGATATTCCCTATTAAACTTAGGAATTGGTGCAACGGTGAAAATTTCAAATCAACCTATTGATTTTAAAATAAGCGCAAACAATATTTTGGATAAAGAATATATTTCTCACCTATCAAGGTTAAAAGCCGATGGAATATCTAATATTGGTAGAAACATTAACTTGGGTATTAGTATGCCTTTGTAACAACAATTTCTAATTAAATAAAAAGACCCTGAGTTCCGTATAGTTTACTCAGGGTCTTTCTATATCTATTCTTCTAGTTGATACCACTCAATATCAGTCAACACTTCTCTTCTACCCTTTTTACTAGGTGGATAATTGGTTACTAGATAATTGATAATCACTTCTTCATTCTCTCCTAAATCCCACAGATTCTGAGTCTCTTGCATCCATTTTATTGTAGATTTCCAACGCTCTTCATCCATTCTATTTTGTATAACTAATTTAGAAGAATGGCAATTAGTACAATTTTGAACGGTCTCCATCATACCAGGTGCCTCAACGAAACCTGTACGTAAATGAATCCCATTTTCAATCTTATCAAAATCATCTTCCCTAGTTGGTATAGTAACTATTTCTGTTTCGGGTTTATCTTTTTTAAATGCCGACAAACTTGGGTCTACCATAAAATAAACTAATGCAATAGCACCAATAGCTATAATTGCAGAAACCAAGATAATTTTTCGATACAATTCTTGAAACGCTAATTTTAGTTTTTCATTAGTATGCTTTTTCATCTATGCTATTTTTACAGCTATTCTATGACTAGCATTATTTAAATAACCTTTAGGGTTCCAGCCTGGCAATAACATAGGCTGACTTATACCTTTGGAGTCTGTTGCTTTAGCCCAAACTTCATAATAACCTTCTTGCGGAAAAGAAATCTGTGCAGAAAAATGTTGCCATGCCAAACGATTGACTGGCTTCTCAATTGTACATACCTTCCAGGTAGCGCCAAAATCTATAGAATATTCCATTTTAGAAACTTCCAGTTCACCAGCCCATGCATGACCTCTAATATTCAACTTTTTTCCTAGAGAAATTGTTGCACCAGATTTAGGGTACGTAATAAGGGATTTTACAGGCATAGATTCAATAATACACATATCTTCATCTGCCACCTTTTCTCCAGGTGCAACTGGTTTACAAGGTACTCTGTAAGCAGTCCCTGTCATTTTAGTACCATCATGCACTATATTCCTAATACTTAAACGTTGCAACCATTTTCCTGAAACCGATGCTGGCCATCCGCCAGCAATTATACGTAACGGATAACCATGGGCTAAAGGAATATCTTCACCATTCATTTTAAATGCCAGTATAGTTTCATCCTGCAATGCCTTTGACATTGGTGCGCCTCTAGAAATAGGTTCTTTGGTTGGATCTCTACTTAAATGAACATCTGCAGCATGGTAGCCAAAATAAACTGCATCATCTTTAATACCAACATCTTCTAATACATCACGTAGTCTAATTCCTGTCCAGTTTGCACAATAAACAGCACCAATTGTCCATTGATTTCCTTTTGCTGGAGGATCAAATTCGCTTCTACCATTACCACCACATTCAAGTGTTAGTTGATAGGTATACTGCTTAAATTTAGATTTTAATTCTGAAAGTGAGTATGTTTTTTCTTGTTCTACCGACTCCCCGTCTATTGTCAACGTCCAGTTATCAACATCTATTTGTTCAGGAATTAGTCCATTATTCCTAATGAATATAGACTTGTTTGGAGTAATTCTATCATCTAGAAGATGCGCCTGAGCTTCTATGTTCCAAGGCTTATCGTTAAGGACAACCATACCCTTGTCCTTATTAAATAATTTGAATGGATCTGAATCTTGTAGGGCTACAGGAGTGTAACCGGCTGGCATTACATTTTTATAAACTATATCTACACCTAATAAGGCAGCTAGACCACCTAAACTAGATTTTGCAACAAAACTTCTTCTCTTCAAAACGAATTTTATTTGAGTTAAAGTTAAGGTTTTTGTTAAAAATATAAGTATGCTTTACACTTCTATTGTCTGTCCTTTTTTGGCTCCCTTAAAAACATAAGTATACAACCACATTAATGTAAAAGAAGGTATAATATCAAAACCTGGAATAATTTCTTCAACGAAAGTAAATATACCGGCAGCCTGCCCTACTTTACCCTTATACATACGGGTCATTAACCAAGCGGATAATGGTGCCCATACAATATCAGAAAATTCACCTACAAATGGTATTACAAAAGACAGCATACCTACAACGTCAAAAAGCAAGCCCATTAGTAATTGCTTATATTTTTTATTTTTTAAAATTGACATATTTAAAAATTAGTTATTCTATATAAAGAATGCAACAAAGATGCCAAAATTTCAAAATAAACATACCGTAGTTAGTCGCTTAATTAAGAAAGTTTTGCGCTTATTAACTTTAAGAATTCGTTTCTGGTCTCTATTTTTTCAAACTGACCTCTAAACCCTGAAGTAGTAGTAACAGAATTTTGTTTTTGAACACCACGCATCATCATACACATGTGCGAAGCTTCAATTACAACCGCAACTCCTTTAGGTTTTAGTGTATTATTAATACATTCTAAAATATCATGAGTAAGGCGTTCTTGAACTTGTAATCTTCTTGCAAAAACATCTACTACACGTGGTATTTTACTGAGTCCAACTATATGACCATTAGGTATATATGCTATATGAGCTTTACCAAAGAATGGTAACATATGATGCTCACATAAAGAATAAAGTTCAATATCCTTTATTATAACCATATCGTCATATGATTCTTTAAACATTGCCCCTTTTAATATTTCAACTGCATCTTGCTGGTAGCCCTGTGTTAGAAATAACATAGCCTTTGCTGCGCGCTCGGGTGTTTTAACAAGTCCTTCTCTTTTTACATCTTCACCAATTTCATCAATTATAGATGAATATCTACTTTTAACTTCATCGGTAATTTCAAGATTGTATTCTTCTAAGTTTTTATAAGGAGACATAAAATGAATTTAATGTTTAACCTAATTAAATTTAGGTTGAACAAATTTAATATATTCTTTCATTATGAAACATAAAAATATCATAAATAGTTAAGATTATATCATAACATAAATCTATAAACAACTATTAGAACCTTACTATATAAGTAAAAATGAAATTCTATTTTTAACGTGCTTCTTTTTGATTAATTTTGAATTTCAACTTATTAAAATTTAAAACACACTCTTACGCATGATAAAAGCTTCTAACATTCATAAATACTACGGAGAATTAGAGGTTTTAAAGGGAGTTGACCTTCATATTAAAAAAGGAGAAATTGTTTCCATCGTTGGCGCGTCTGGGGCAGGTAAAACAACCTTACTACAAATTTTGGGGACATTAGATATTCAGTCCAACAGAAAAGATAGTACGCTACTTATCAACAATATAGAGACAACTAACCTCAATGATAAGGACCTTGCTAAATTTAGAAACGAGCATATTGGGTTTATCTTTCAATTTCACCAATTATTGCCAGAATTTACAGCAATAGAAAATGTTTGTTTACCTGCATTTATAAAGAAAACACCTAAATCTGATGCTGAAAAAAGAGCAAAAGAGCTTTTAGATTTCTTAGGTCTATCTCATCGATATAACCATAAACCATCAGAACTGTCAGGTGGGGAACAACAGCGTGTTGCAGTAGCACGTGCATTAATTAACAATCCTTCTATCATATTTGCAGATGAACCAAGTGGTAACTTAGATTCTGAAAGTGCCGATAATCTCCATAAACTATTTTTTGAATTAAGAGAAAAATTTGGTCAGACCTTTGTTATTGTTACTCATAACAGTGAGCTAGCAGAAATGGCAGACCGTAAATTAACTATGGTAGACGGTAAAATTGTAGATAAAGAAATCATTTTAGCATAAACCAGAACAAATGCTAAACGAAATTTTACTATTTGCAAAGCATCCCGTTTACGAGCAGGATGCAAATACGTCTACATCGCACAAATTAAGAACGTTATTTAAATTGTTGATTTTGGCATTATGTTTAAGTATTATACTTTTAATGGTCGCCAGTTTTGCAGAAAATATACTTCATCTTAATGTCGGTAAACATGCCATAGATGATTTGTTCGAAAATTATTCGGTTACATTAATCTTTTTCTTAGCGGTAATAATAGCTCCTTTTTTCGAAGAACTCTTTTTTAGGGGACCACTAGTCTTTTTTAAAAAATCTAAATTTTTTAAAATTGCTTTTTACTTATTTACAGTTCTTTTCGGTTTTATGCACATAAGTAACTTTGAAATGACCAAGCAAGTTTTACTATTTTCTCCGCTATTAGTTGCTCCACAAATTAGTGTGGGTTTTCTTCTGGGATATATTAGAATACGCTTTGGTCTTATATGGTCAATGGCATTACATGCCTGCTATAACATGGTATTAATTGTCCCTGTATTAATCATGCAATTATTAGATATCCCCATTGAATGACTAAAAATGAATTAAAAATATTTCTTGATGAGAAAGTTATTCAGTACAATAATCCTGAATTCTTAGAAACAGATCCTATTCAAATACCCCATCTTTTTAATAAAAAAGAAGATATTGAGATTAGTGCTTTTTTAACAGCAACCATTGCTTGGGGCAATAGAAAAAGCATCATCAACAATTCTCACAAGCTAATGGAAAAAATGGGTCAAAGTCCTTATGATTTTGTGATGAATTACTCAGAAGATGATTTAGAAAATCTAGCCGGTTTTGTACACAGAACCTTCAACGATATTGATTTAGTCTTTTTTATTCAAAGTCTTAAAAACATTTATACTAAGCACAATGGCTTAGAAGGTGTTTTTACTCTTCACCAAGGCGTTGATTCCTTACAGCCCACTATTTCAAAATTTAAGGAAATATTTTTTGAAATACCTTATGAGCAAAGGACAACCAAACATGTTTCTGATCCATTAAAAGGTTCTGCTGCTAAAAGAATAAATATGTTTTTGCGATGGATGGTTAGGGGTGCAACTACAAACGTAGATTTCGGAATTTGGAAAAACATCAACCCATCTAAACTATCTTGTCCTTTAGATGTACATTCTGGAAACGTAGCTAGAAAACTAGGTTTGTTAAAACGTAAACAGAACGACGCTAAAGCTCTTGCCGAATTAGACAAAAACTTAAGGGAAATGGCCCCACTAGACCCTGTTAAATACGATTTTGCACTATTTGGATTAGGTGTTTTTGAAAAATTCTAAATTATAATTTCGTTTTATGTCTTAGTCAGTATTTTTATAATTGTAATAATAATTACAGCTTAAATTAACTGAAAAACAAAATTTTACGACACAATACCTAGATAACCTAAATCAAGCATTTGCTCCTTTCCTCCTTCAGAAATTGATTTGTAAATAGCTTCAACAATAATCATATCACGTTTTCCCATCTCACCTGGTGCTATATTTTTAGAACCTGTTAAAATATGCTTAGAGAAATCATCCATTTGCAGTGCTTGTTGTCTTTTGTGCGGAAATTCTAAAGTATTTCCGTTAGAAGTTCTACCACTTATAGGTCCATAACTATGTGCAGGGTCAATTTCGAACCAACCGTCACTACAATGTACTTTTAACCTATTACCGTTTGCGTTATGTGAAGTCATCATATGTGCCACAGCTCCATTATCAAATTTAAATTGGGCAGTAATGGTTTCATCGGTATCCTTAAAATAATCGGGTCTAGTACTAAATTCTTGAGCAGAAACAGATATTGGGTTTTGTCCGGCACCATAAATACTAGTTTGTATTGCATATACACCCATATTCATTAAGGCACCACCACCAGCCATTTTTTTATCTAATCGCCATTGCTCTGGGTTACCTTTAGATATGTAACCCGCATCTGAAGAAACAAAAAGAACGTCACCAAATGTTTTCTCTTTTACAAATTTCTTAACCTCATTGGTGTAAGGGTCACTTTGCATTCTATATCCTACGGAGAGTTTTACATTATTTTCATTACAGGCATTAATGATAGCATCACATTCGGGAACACTAACAGCCATAGGTTTTTCACATATAACATGCTTGCCCGCTTTAGCAGCACGAATACAAAAATCGACATGCATGCTATTAGGCAGTGCTACATAAACAATATCAATTGTATCGTTCATTGCAATAGCATCAAAATTATCATAGTTATAAATGTTCTTCTTTGGTATGTTATATTTCTCTTGCCAAATTGACTCTTTCTCTTTTGTGCCTGTCACAATTCCAGCCAAATAACAATGGTCTGTGTCTAGTAACGAAGGTGCCAATTGATAAGTACTATAACTACCTAAACCCACAAGAGCTATACCTAACTTTTTATTCTTTTCACCCAAGGTAAGCGCATTTGCCATAGGCATGTTTCCTAATAATGCAGATCCTAAAATTCCTTTTGTAGCTAGACTATTAAAAGAGCGTCTTGTAAAATGTTTCATGTATTTATATTTATAATAAAAAATATTGAAAATTAAATAAAAATCACTGAACTCATAAATAACAGCGTTGAAATTTACATTTAAAAATATCATTAAAATTCAAAATAAATTGACTTATCCTTTTTTATAGAAGCCTAAATTATTGATATGATATTAACTTAGAAATCAACCTTTTCAGAAGATAGATTAAAGCTTTTATTCTTATTTTCGTTATTCAACAGAACCTTAACAAACCATGAAAAAACTTTTACAATTATCTATTTGTCTGGTAACTACCTTTGCCCTAGCCCAGTCTAGAGAACTACCTATAGACACTGTCATTACCTCCCAGCACAATGCTACAATTAATGGCACAACGTTTTCTTATACCGCCCAAACGGGTACACAACCTGTATGGGATGAGAATGCAAAGCCAATTGCATCATTACATTATACCTATTACACCAGGAACAATATTAAGGACCGCGCAGCAAGACCTTTATTAATTTCATTTAATGGCGGACCAGGTTCTGGTTCTGTTTGGATGCACTTAGCGTATACCGGACCTAGAATATTAAAAATTGATGATGAAGGATACCCTGTTCAACCTTACGGTGTAAGTGAAAATCCGCATTCTGTCTTAGACATCGCAGATATAGTTTATGTAAACCCTGTAAATACAGGATACAGCCGTACCATACCTGCAAGTGGTAAAGATATTGATAGAGATAAATTCTTCGGAATTAATGCAGATATAAAATATTTAGCCGAATGGTTAAACACCTTTGTTACTAGAAACAATAGATGGCGTTCTCCTAAGTATATTATTGGAGAAAGTTACGGTGGCACACGTGTTATGGGGCTTTCTTTAGCGCTACAAAACCAGCAATGGATGTACTTGAATGGTGTAATAATGGTATCCCCTGCAGATTATAAAGTAATAAGAAATAGTGGACCGGTTGCCGAAGCCATAAATCTGCCATATTTTACTGCTGCAGCATGGCATCACAAAGCTTTACCGCCTGCGTTACAGAGTAAGGATTTGCTAGAAATTCTACCAGAATCAGAAGCATATACAATTGATAAATTAATACCTGCTCTTGCAAAAGGCGGATTTTTAAGTGCTACAGAAAAAGATGCCGTAGCAGATAAAATGGCGTACTATTCTGGACTAAGTAAAAAAGATATACTTGATCAAAATTTAGTGGTTCCTACATCTTTCTATTGGAAAAATCTTTTAAAAGATAAAAGTGGTTACACTGTAGGGCGTTTAGACTCTAGATACTTAGGTATAGACAAGCAAATAGCAGGCATGCGCCCAGATTATAATTCTGAATTAACTTCTTGGTTACATAGCTTTACCCCTGCTATTAATTATTATTTACAGGAAGAATTAAATTTCAAAACCGATGTAAAATATAATATGTTCGGACCTGTTCACCCATGGAATAATGATGATGATAATACTAGAGAAGATTTAAGACAAGCAATGGCACAAAACCCTTATTTGAATGTTATGGTACAATCTGGTTATTATGATGGTGCTACTACTTATTTCAACGCTAAATATACGATGTGGCAAGTTGATCCGAGTGGACGTATGAAAGATAGGTTTAGCTTTAAAGGCTATAGATCAGGACATATGATGTACTTGAGACGAGAAGATTTAAAAACAGCAAATGATGATATTCGTGATTTTATAAAACGAACAATAGCTATAGATAAAAGTGCCAAATATTAAACGGCACTTAAATTTATTTTTGTAGAACACTAGTAGATATTCCCAATACTAACAATGAATTAATTTCTGTTGTTTCTATTGGGAATATCTTTTTAGAGCTAAACTCAGCAGTTTTAATCGCGTCCTTAAATAACTGCTCTCTTTTGCGTTGTTTCCGTTTTTTGAAAATATCGATGGTCACTCCTACTGTAGCCCCACCTAACACAGTAGCCAGTAAATCTTCATTACTCCAACCTCCATATTGATTTTGATCAATACTTTCTTTTGCTAATCCAATAAGTAAACTACCACCTACTGCACCGATAAAAGTCCAGGTTCTGTCACCATCAGAAATTTCATTGGCAACTCCTGCACCCACCAAACCATATAAGTTACCTCCTAAAAAGTGAAGTACTTTATCTTGTTCTATTTGAGAATAGGTGCTATGAAGAGTAAAAAGAAGAAATAAAATTGTAATAATCTTTTGCATACCGCGCAAAGATAAATATTCTAGCCTATGCCACAATTTTAAATTACGCTACTATTTGTACGTTAAATACCCATTCGATTTATTTTATATTATCTTAGAATTTTAAAAAATATATGGAACTAAAAAATTTTATCAAGAGCCTATCAATTATGCATTTGTTCTTACTTGGAGGGTTAATCATTTTTACTATTTGGGTTATTCTCCAAATAAACACATTCAATACGAGTACCAATGGTCAAGGTCCTTTTTTATATGCAGTACCTGTTTTTGCTATGTTGGGCTATTTCGGTAGTCAATGGATTTTTAAGAAAATGACATCTAAAATAAAATTGGATATTAAGTTTGAGGAAAAATTAAAAAAATATCAATCTGCATTACACATTAAGTATGCCCTTATAGAAATGCCAGCATTTATAGGGCTCTTTGCGTATTACAATACAGGTAACGCATTACCGCTTGTCATTTCTATATGTCTACTCGTTTATTTAGCAGTACAAAGACCAAATAAGGACAATATTATAAAGAGCATTCCATTAACCACAGACGAACAAAACCAAATTCAAAATACCTAACTAGTTATATATAATGAAAACAGTAAATAAATTAACAATAGCCTTTATGCTAACTTTATTAGGTTTGACTTCTTTGCATTCACAAGATTGGGCAGATTTAAAACATTTTGAAGAAGCAAATGCAGCATTATCAGAAGCCCAGGGTAATGAAGACCGTATCGTTTTTATGGGAAATTCAATCACAATCGGATGGTTAAAAAATCGTCCAGAATTTTTTAAAGACAAACCTTATATTAATAGAGGAATTAGTGGGCAAACTACACCGCAAATGTTAATACGTTTTAGACAAGATGTTATAAACCTTAACCCTAAAGTGATGGTTCTTTTGGCTGGAACCAATGACATAGCAGGAAACACAGGCCCTTCTACGTTAGAAATGGTAATGGACAATATTAAAGGTATGAGCGAAATGGCACATGCCAATAATATAAAGGTGATTTTATCATCTACCCTACCGGCTTATGACTATCCCTGGAAACCAGGTTTAGAACCTTCAGGTAAAATAATCACTTTAAACAAGATGATTAAAGAATATGCAGATAAACAAGGTCATATCTACTTAGACTATTTTTCGCATATGGTTGATGAGCGCAATGGTCTACCAAAAAAATACGCTAGAGATGAAGTGCACCCAACTGTTGAAGGCTACAAAGTAATGGAGCCTTTAGTAGAAGCTGCAATTGCTAAAGCTTTATATGATTAATATTTGATTTACATAGTTTTAAATCAATAGCTCTCAATATACAGAACCCTACACCTATTGCAATTTCAACTAAGAAATCAATTCAAATTTGTTGGCATTAATAAGCTAACATTTGATTATTTTTGAAAAAATTTGACTTATATAAAATGAAAAAAACACTATTCCTATTGGTCGCTACGGCCATTTCATGTAATTCTTCTCAAAAAACTGTTAAAGATGTCTCTACGAAAACATCTACTGTTGCATCTGAAATTACGTTCGCAGAATCAATTACAGAAGCAGAATTAAAAGAGCATTTATACATCTATGCATCAGATGACTTTGAAGGTAGAGAAACAGGTCAGCCAGGTCAGAAAAAAGCAATAGCATACATCAAAGCAGAGTATGAAAAATTAGGAATACCTGCGGCAAAAAAAGATGGAAACTATTTTCAAGAAGTACCTTTAGAAATCAGTAAACTTCCTGTTGGAAAACTAAGTGTAAATGGCACAGATTTCCCCATAGGTGAGCATGTTCTTACATTTACAGCAGCTAATACATCAACTGATGAAATTGTATATGCAGCATATGGTATAGAAGATTCATCATACTCTGATTATAATGATATAGATGTTAATGGTAAGATTGTTCTAATGAAATCTGGTGAGCCAAAAAATGATGATGGTAATTTTACATTATCTGGCACTACCGAAACTTCCATCTGGAGTAATATGTCAGAATCTTTAACAAAAAGAATACAGATAGCAGTAGATAAAGGTGCTACTGGTGTTTTATATTATGACGTTGATAATTTTAATAGGTTTAAACGTAGGTTTGAATCTATGAAGACTAATAATAGTGGGCGAATGGAAGTTGTTGATGATAATTCTCCTGAGTTCTATAGTTTATTTATAGACCAAGTTCTTGCAACAAACTTATTATCTAACATAGCGACGGATAATAAGTCCAAAGTTTTGAGTAAAAGCTTACAATTAAATTTTGAAAGTTCTAATGATAAAATTGCTTCTGAAAATGTTGCTGCAATCATTAAAGGTTCTGAGAAACCAGATGAGTATTTGGTAATTTCATCTCACCTAGATCATATTGGTATTTCTTCTAATGGAGAAATTAATAATGGTGCAGATGATGATGGTTCTGGTACAGTTGCTCTTTTAGAAATTGCGGAAGCTTTTAAGAAGGCAGCTAAGACTGGTAATGGTCCTAAACGTTCCATTGTATTCTTACATGTAACAGGAGAAGAAAAAGGGTTACTAGGCTCTCAATATTATACCGATGTAGATCCTATTGTTCCTCTTGCTAATACAGTAGCCAATCTAAATATTGATATGATAGGAAGAATTGACCCAGCACGTGAAGGAGATCGCAATTATATTTATTTAATAGGATCGGACAAACTAAGTTTAGAGCTTCATGATCTTTCTGAAGGTGTAAATAAAAAATTCACAAATATAGAATTGGATTATACTTATAATGATGAGAATGATCCAAATCGTTTTTATTACAGAAGTGATCATTACAACTTTGCAAAGAATAATATTCCTATCATATTCTATTTTAATGGCACTCATGATGATTATCATAAGCCTAGTGATACTCCAGACAAAATCAACTACGATTTGTTAGAAAATAGAACAAGATTAATTTTTTACACTGCCTGGGAAATTGCAAATAGAGATCAAAAATTAAAAGTAGACTAAAAGTCTTTAGATAATTTTACAGAAAAAGCCTAATAGTAACTATAGCTATTAGGCTTTTTTTTGTTCAAAAAATAGGTTTACAATTGACTTTAAATAAAAAAAAGCCTTAGAAATAGATCTAAGACTTTTAGTTTGCTTTTAGGGTGGAAGACCGGGTTCGAACCGGCGACCCTCGGTACCACAAACCGATGCTCTAACCAGCTGAGCTACAACCACCATTTGTAAGCGAGTGCAAAGATAATTTTTTTATACAATCCAAACAAATAATAATTGATATTTGAAGAAATAATTAATTTTAAGAATTGTTTAATTAATTTATTTTTAACTTGATACCTTATTATTAAATAACCTACTTAGAACTCCCAACATTTGTAATGCATTCTATATCAAATTATAAACGTAATTTTTTAATCCTAGCATTTATTTGTTTTAGCAATTTTACTGCTTTTGCACAGTTGGATAGTGTTCAATTTTATAAAGAGAAAATTTCTCAATTAACCATTTGTCCCGATTTTTCAGAAAATGACTTCGAATACATCGATAATCTAAATCAACTATCTTATTATTTAAGATTAGTTGGTCAAGATTCTATGTTAATACATTCAGAAAGAGCACTTTCCCTAAGTAAGATAAATAATTACAAACAAGGTGAATTTGAGGCTTTATCTAATTATTCGACCTTATATCTATATAAAGGCGAAACAGATAAATCAATTGATTTTGCCTTAAAGGCTATTAACGATCCAGAATTAAAGAAGTACCCAAAAACAGAAATGAAAATTTACAATGTTCTTGGGCAATCATATTTTTATAAGCAAGACTATCCTACTACTTATTCTCAATTTTTACATGCATTATCAATAGCTGAAAAGAATAACGATCAATTCTTTTTGTTCCGTATGAACATGAACTTAGGTACAATTTTTAGTTTATTAGAAGATCATGAAGAAGCCGTTGAATATTATGCTGCAGCTTTAGAATCATCCAAAAATTTAAATGACCCAACTAAAGATGTTATGCTCTTAAGTAACATTGCTTTTTTAAACATCAAGCTGGGAAACTTAGATGTAGCGAAGGAAAGTTTAGATCAATGTTTTATACTTTTTGAAAATCACACAAATAACACATGGCTAGCATGGACTTATTATACCCAAGGTGTGTATTATCAAACAAAGAATAATTATAAAGAGGCATTAATAAACTATGAAAAATCGCTTATTATACATGAATCTTTTAATGATGTTAAAAGTAAGGCCGACTTAAAGTTTGGTTTGGCAAGAGCTTATTTGGGCTTGAATAATTTACCTAAAGCAGAAGAGTTTATTGTTAAGAGTCTGGATCTCTATAAGGCTGCTGAACATGAAACAGGACTAGAAGAAGCTTATAGAACTTTGTATGAAATTAAAAAAGAGCAAAATGAAATTGGGGAATCTTTAGCCTATCTAGAATTGACCGAACAATTATCTAATGATAATTTTAAGAAAAAGAATAGAAGAAATCTAATGATGCTCAATGCTAAATTAAATTTCGAAAAAGAAACTGAAAGTTTAAAAGCACAGAGCGAATTAGCCCTAAGCCAACAGCGCAAGTACGTAAAATGGGCATTAGCTGCACTATTCACTTTACTTGTAATAGTATTCCTTATTTTAAATGCCAACAGAAGAGAAAAAATCTTAAATAAAAAATTAGCTAGCCAAGCCAAAATATTAAATGAAAATCAAGAAGCGTTAACTCAAATAAACGCCAATCAAGATCGTCTTTTTTCCATTGTAGGTCATGATTTAAGAGGACCAATTATTTCATTGAATGAAATTTTAACCTTGTATCTAGAGGACCCGGAAGGAAAAGATTATTTCGAGAAATTTGCGCCACAAATAAAAGAAGATTTAGAGCAAGTTCAATTTACAATGGACAATCTTCTACATTGGGGAAAAACCCAAATGCAAGGAAGTACCATAAACGTAAGAAGTATTTCTGTAAGAAATGAATTAGATGTTATATTACAGCTATATCGTAATGAGATCAATAAAAAAACCATAACAATAAATAACCAAGTTGCAGCGAATCATAATGTTTTTGCGGACCTTCAACAGTTCAATATTATATTTAGAAACTTAATCAATAATGCAATTAAATTCACTCCGAACGAAGGCTTGATTACTATCTCGACTATTATAAAAGATAAAAACTTAGTTATTGAGGTTTCTGATACTGGTGTTGGTATGACAGAATCTGACGTACAAAAATTATTCAGTAACACTGAAAATTTCTCTAATTATGGCACAAATTTGGAGAAAGGTACCGGATTAGGACTACGCTTAGTTAAAGCAATGGTCATTAAAAATAGTGGAGAAATAATTGTAAAAAGTGAACCAAACAAAGGAAGTCAATTTATTGTTCAATTACCCGTAGATATTGCTTAAAGAATGTTGTAGATAAAATGCATCATGTAATCTTGTTGTTATAAATAATTTCTAAAAGATTGATTTCATTCCGTCTTGTATCTTGTAATATTCATAGCGTAAAAGCGAAAATCATCGACAAAATACACTTTTAGAACGTTAAAACACACAACAATCAGCATTTCACAACATTTATTACATATACGTAATCTTCTAAACTAATTTTAGATTCACATTTCAGTGCTATCTATGAATTTTAGAATATTAAAACCATTTTATCGAAACAACCTGCTTCAGGGTTGTATGGTTATATTCCTAATTTTTACATTCAATAGCTTATCAGCTCAATCTTCAAAAAGAGATACATTGTTAAGTGAAATTGAGGAAATAAAAAAATCTTCGAATTTCAGTTCTAAGGACACTCTTTACATACACAATTTAATTGCGCTTGCTTACGAGTATCGCTTTCATAATTTGGATAGCCTTTATACGCTTAGCCAAAAAAGTTTAGCTTTAAGTAAAAAGGCGAAATATACTAATGGTGAGATCAGTTCATATCATTCTATGGGAGGATATTATTCTGACAAAGGTAAAATAGACCAAGCTATTTTATATTTCAACAAGGCTTACAATCTTGCAAAAAAACATGAAAATCATTTTTTAAAAGTTAGGACCTTAAATGATTTAGCTAAAGAATATGGTTACAAAGGGGAATATGCCCTTTCTTTGAAATGGTATTTAGCTGCAATAGAAATTGCAGAAAAACATGATTTCAAAAATTCAATTTCCATCATAAATGACAACATAGCTCATCTATATTTAGAACAAAAAGATTACGAGCACGCCATGCTCTTCTTTAAAAAATCTAAAGCGATTCATGAAGAAATTGGGAATCCTGTTTATATGGCAGAAACCATGAGCAATATGGCTTCTACATATGCAGACATGAAAGAATTGGACTATGCGATGTATAACATCAATAGCAGTATCGCAATTTTCGAAAAAGAAAAGATATTAGAATGGCTCGCATATAGCTATGAAATAAAGGGGAAAATATACCTTAAAAAGAATAAGAATACATGGGCAATGTATTGGTACAAGCAAAGTGAATTATTACACAAGGAAATAGAAGATGATCGTGGAAAAATAGATTTATTAAATGGTATGACCGAAGCCTATTTAAATCTAAAAAAGGATAGCATTGCAGAGGTTTATGCTTTAAACGCATTTAATCTCTCTAAAAAAATTGGTCTACGATCAGGAATAAAAAATAGCTCTCATCAATTATTTAAGATTTATAAGAATAAAAATGAGTACGAGAAATCACTTTGGTACCACGAAATATATCAAGTTACGTATGAATCCTTATCTGTTGCTGGGAATGAAAAGTCTTTGAACATGCTTAAAACAAGGATGGAGTATGATCAACAAAAACAGCAATTAATCATTGACAATGAAAAAGCACTAGCTAAGCAAAATGTCTATATCTATGTTTTTGTAATCATCTTAATAATCTTTGCAGTTATAGTTTTCATAATACACAGAAACGAACAAGAGCAGAAAAAACTCAACTTAGAATTACGCAGTAAAAAAACTGATTTAGAGGAAAATCAGGCTTATTTAAATGAATTAAACCAAACTAAAAATAAACTATTCTCCATTATAGGTCACGATTTAAGAGGACCTATTGGTGCTTTTCAAGGACTTTTAAAATTATTTAAGGAAGGGGAAATGACTAAAGATGAGTTCTTAAACTTTGTTCCTAAACTTAAGGTAGATATAGATACTATTTCTTTTACTCTAAATAACCTATTATCTTGGGGACAAACCCAAATGAATGGATCTATTACAAGACACTCCATAACCAACTTAGATTGTATTGTTGAGGAAAATATTGCGCTGTTATCTGAAATTGCAGAGGCTAAATCAATTACTTTAATTAATAGAATTGAGCCTAATTGTCAAATTTGGTCTGATCCCAACCAAATTGATATTATCATTAGAAACTTACTAAGTAACGCCTTAAAATTTACCCCTAATAATGGTCAGATAATTATTGGTGCAATTCAAAAAATTAAAACATGCGAAATCTATGTTAAGGACAATGGCTTAGGCATGAGCGAAGAGATCATAGGTAAACTTTTCGAAAAAGATTCTAACCACACCACTTACGGTACCAATGATGAAAAAGGTACTGGATTAGGGCTTTCCTTATGTAAAGAAATGGTTGAGAAAAACAATGGTAAAATATGGGTGCACAGCGCCCTGGGCAGAGGATCAAGCTTTTACTTTACCATTCCCAGAATACAAAAACAATACAAAGTATCTGCTTAAATTAAGCTGTCTAGCGAATCTACCGCGACCATTCTTTCTACCGTAAAACCTTCTGCATAATCTACGCCAACCAATCTTCCTAAATCTTTTGCTCTATAGTGAACGCTTTCTATAAAAGTTTTACTACTAATAGGAGTTTCGGGCTCGTTACTATTAGGGTCATGAAATTGAGAGCCATATGCTAAAATTGCATCTGTCTTAGCTTTTAAATAATTACTAATATCAACAACAAAATCTGGAGTTATATTTTTCCATTGTATATAATGGTATACCAATTTAGGCCGCCATTCTTGTTGACTCTCCTGCCCTATTTTAGTTTCTATACGTCTTAAGCCACTTAAAAAACAAGCGTCGCTTACCAAGCGACTTCCCTTACCATGATCAATATGTCTATCATCAACAGCATTGCACAACACAGTATGTGGTTTGTATTTACGAATCATTTTTATGATTTCTAGCTGATGTATTTCATCATTAACGAAAAAACCATCTCTAAATCTTAGATTTTCACGAACTTCTACTCCTAATATTTTTCCCGCAGCAGCAGACTCTTTATCTCTAATTTCTGCAGACCCCCTTGTGCCTAATTCTCCACGAGTTAAATCAATAATACCTACTTTTTTACCTAATGCTATTTCTTTGGCAATGGTACCACCCGCTCCTAATTCGGCATCATCAGGATGCGCTCCAAATACTAAAATATCCAATTTCATTCTATACTAATTCTAATTGATGCTTATTGTTTTATACTTTCTAAAGCTTGTAAAATATCTTGCTTTAAATCTTCTACTTCTTCAATGCCTACAGAAAAACGAATTAATCCATCAGCAATGCCTTGTTCAGCTCTTACCTCTGCACTCATTAATGCGTGAGATGTTTTAGTCGGCGATATAACCGTACTCTCTACACCCGCAAGACTCATTGATGGCTTAATCAAGGATAACGCTTTCTGAAATAGTGATGCGTCTAAATCTGAATTTAGTTCAAAAGATAACATTCCCCCAAATCCTTTCATTTGCTTTTTTGCAAGTTCATGTTCGGGATGTGATGGTAAGCCTGGGTAATATACTTTTTCAATTTGTATTAATCCATCAAGGAAATGAGCCATTGCTAAAGCATTCTCATTCTGTGCCCTTACACGAATACCCATCGTTTTTATACTTCTCTCTAACAGCCATACCGTGTAATCACTAAGACTGCCACCAAAGTTTTTTGCTAATTGAAAGATTCGGTCCATATATTCAGTAGTTGAAGCTACTGCTCCGGCACAAATATCTGAATGACCACCCATATATTTCGTCGCACTGTGTATTACGATATCTATTCCAAAATCAATTGGGTTTTGGTTTACGGGACTTGCAAAAGTATTATCGATCATGGTAACTAACCCATGCTTTTTGGCAATTTTTGCAATAGCCTCCAAATCGGTAATCGTTAATAATGGATTTGAAGGAGTTTCAATATAAATAACCTTAGTATTTTCTTTTATTTGAGCTTCAAAAGCATCTGCTTGCCATCCATCTGTAAAAGAATATTCAATACCAAATTTAGTAAACTCCTCGTTTATTAAATTATAAGTTCCACCATAAAGGGTTTGCTGTAGCACTACATGATCTCCTGCATTTAAAAAAGCCAATAAGGCTGTACTAACAGCAGCCATACCGCTACCAAAAATTAATGCAGACTCTGCATGCTCCAGAGCAGCAACCTTCTTACATAACCCTTCTTGATTTGGTGTATTAAAATACCTAGGATAACGTTTTACATCAACATCTTCATAAGCATAAGATGTACTCATATATAACGGTGAAATTGCACCACGATGCTGCTTATCTTCTAATTCACCAACATGCGTACAAATGGTGTTCAATCCTTTTTTATTCGAGTTCATATGCGAAAATTATAGAGATTAAAGGTAAGAAAATAGAATCTAAATACTCTCTCGAACCTCCCTATGAATGTTATTGTAAAGAACATTATCACATACGTCTCCAAACAGGTTTAAAACTTTCAAAAATGTAATGGAAAAGCACTCAAAAATGTACAACAGTAGATTAGCTACAATCTATTAATACCTTGCATAATATTACCAGAAATTATAAATTCTTGAATAGTTTCTTCAAAAACCTTTAAAACACTAGAACTGTCATATTTTGTTTTTAGATTTATAAGTATATCCATAAAAGATAGATTGGCTGCTGTTTTTAAATTATTAATCGCCAATGTGAACATTTATTTATCATGAAAAAATTAATTTATATATCTCTGCTAATTGTAGCGTTTGTTGCTTGTAAAAATCAAAAACCAGTTACAAAAGGATATCAAGGTCAAGGGAAAAGCGCAGTAGTCTCCACATTATCCAAACCAGTTCAAAAACAATGGAAAGGTGTTTGGACTTTTGACAATGAAGCAACGTTTTTCAGTAATGATTTTGAAAGCGGAAGACTAAACGGAATAACCTCTGACGGAAACAATCATTATACAGCCTTAATAACTGCTGAAAACACACCAGTTAATGTGAGTCCCTGGTATGCTTTTAAGGTTTGGTCAAAAACTCCAAAAACTATTACCATTAAAATGACGTATCAAGATTCTCGAAGTAGATACTACCCTAAAATAAGTACAGATGGCGAGAATTTTAAAGCTTTAGATAGCACCAACTATACAGCATTAAATAAAGGTGAAGATGATTTTGGTATTAACGCAGCACCAGAATTTGTAGAAATAAAAGTCGACATAAGCGAATCGCCAACATATATTTCTGCGCAAGAGCTTTATGGCTCTACACGAGTAAAAAACTGGATAGATTCCTTATCAACCAAGTCGTTTATTTCTACTTATGAAATTGGAAAAAGCAGAGAGAATAGGGCTATGAATTTATTGAAGGTTAGTTCTAAAAAGAATAAAAAAGCAGTTATGGTGATTTCTAGACAACATCCACCAGAAGTTACTGGTTTTCTAGCCATGAAATCCTTTATTGAAACCCTGAGCGCAGACTCCCCAAAGGCTCAGAAATTTAGAGATAACTATGATTTATTTGTTGTTCCATTAATGAACCCAGATGGTGTTGATAATGGTAATTGGAGACATAATATGGGCGGCATAGATTTGAATAGAGATTGGCAAGATTTTAATCAGCCAGAAACAAAAAGTGTTAGAGACTTTCTGGTAGCTAAAGAAACCGAAGGCTATGAATTTGTTTTTGGTGCAGATTTCCATTCTACATGGGATGATATCTATTACCCTATCGATACAATTATTACAGGTGAAAAAGGAAAAATTGTATTTGATTGGATAGAAAATATTACCAATAGGTTACCTCAAAAACATACCAATGTAAAACCGTCAACAAATATCAAACCTACTATGGTATCACGTAATTACTTCTATGTGAATCATGGTATGCCAGCTATTGTTTTTGAATTAGGAGATAATACACCTAGAGATTTCTTAAAGCAAAAAGGTCAAGTAGCCGCTGAAGAATTAATGGATTTACTTGATAATCAAGATTAAATAATCAGAAATCTTTTGATGTATATTAATAAAAAAAGCCCCGTGGTATATCACGAGGCTTTTTTTATACTAAAATTTTTATTTGCTATAATTAACTTTATATCTCCAATAACTTATTCCTCCTAATACCAGTACTCCAGCAACTAAGTAATAGATGAAAATTGGTGTGATTACCTGTGCTCCACTAGCATAACTATGCAGTCCAACCAAGTAAAAGTTAACACCAAAATAAGTCATCATAATACTACCGAAAGCAACAACACTCATAAAATTGAATGTCCATTTACCTCTTAGTCCTGGCACTAATCTTGTGTGTATAACAAAGGCATAAATCATAATTGAAACAAGTGCCCAAGTTTCTTTTGGATCCCAACCCCAATAGCGCCCCCAACTTTCATTGGCCCATTGTCCACCTAAAAAATTTCCAATGGTAAGCATAACAAGCCCAGTAGTTAATGCAAGCTCGTTAATTATGGTTAATTCTTTAATATTGATAGCCATGCGTTCTTTGTTCTTATTGGTAGTCAATATCATTAGGATTAAAGAGACAAGACCTAAGATCATACCAACGGTTAAAGGACCGTAGCTACCAACGATTACAGCGACATGTATCATTAACCAATAACTGTCTAAAACCGGCTGTAAATTAGCAATAGACGGGTCTATCCAACTTTGGTGTGCTATCCATAAAAGCATAGCTGTAACAAAGGCAGATGCAGCAAAAGTCATATCACTCTTACGCCCTAAAGCCCAACCAATACCCATAGTAGCCCATGCTACATATAATATACTTTCATACGCATTACTCCATGGTGCATGGCCAGAAATATACCAGCGTAGAACCAAGCCAGCCGTATGCCAAATAAAAAGTAACATAATAGTTCCCTTAAAGAAATATATTGCTACTCTCCAAATTGAACGGTCTTTGAAAATTTGAAAAACAAGAATAAAGAACATTAAAAGACCAACAACCGAATAATATCTATACAGCCTATTGAAGATATCTAGTTTGTTATAAATAACCTCAGTATCAATCTTTTGCTTAGATGGTAATACTTCACTACCATGATTTAGTTGATTCTGCTGAAATGCAGCTAATAATTTATCTGCAGAAGCATAATCTCCACTTTCCTGAGCCTTACCTAAAGTCATTAAATAATAAGGCATCGCATTCTTTACAAAGTTAGAGTAAAGGGAATCTCTAATTTCATATTGCCCACCTCTGTACTCTACGGCTGAAATCCATTTATTATTCTCATCGTCAAGCAATGGAAATATCTTAACGATATCTTGACCTAAAGCTTGATTCAACAAACTCAATCTAATATTGGCATCTTTAAAATCTTGTTGAAATTTATTCGGATTTGTTGTTGCTGTTGCCTCCCTTAAAAACGGTTCTAATTTGTACTGCCCTTTCTTATCAAAAAAATCGGTCGCCTTTACATATTCTTGACCTGACGGAATACCAATGACTTTTCTAATACTATCATTCTGTGATTTCTTATCTAAAGCAATAAACTCTGTATTATACCATACAGCAGGGTTCATCATCATAGAAAGCAATACCTGATCCGAAGAATAATCTAAATACGTATCCTTCAAACTTAACTTACGTAGTAATTCTGAAGAAAATGTATTGATTGGCTTCATACGCCCACCTTCATCTTGTATAACTAGTTTACCAAATTTATCGGCATGCTCTTTACTTACCATACTAGCTTCAAGCAAAGAATCTATTTGCATTTTGCTAGGCGCTTGTTGATGCCCTTCATCCGGTGTGTGCTGTTCCTGTGCAAATGAAGAAAATGAGAAAGCCATTAAAACAGCCAATACTCCAAACATTTTTTTCTTTTTGATCTTAAGCTGGTCTAGAGAATCAGCTAAATCTTTAAAACGAGTCTTTCCAAAAAACATAATTCCCATTAAGCCTATGTATAGCAGAAAATATCCAATGTAGGTAATCCAAGTCCCCCAAAAATCGTGATTTACAGAAAGGGTGGTTCCTTTTTCATCTGGATCAAAACCTGATTGAAAAAAGCGATATCCATCATGATCTAGTACATGGTTCATAAAAATGTCGTAATCAAAAGGTCTTTCATCTTCAATAGTTACCCTGCTCATGAAAGATGCATATCCTTTTTCTGTACCAGGATATTTCTCTGCGATAAAATCGTTCAGTTTAATGCCGAATGGCAATTCATATACTTTAGAACCATATCTAATGGAAAAATTTAGTCCGCCTATATTAACCTTTTCGCTAAAATCGGATGGCCCTTTGCTTCCTAATAATTTTATCTGTTTTGTTTCTCCATTCGCAGTAACATCAAAAATAATGGCATCTTGATCCATTTTTGTTTTCTCCGCCTCAGGTATTTCAACAATACCATATGACCCTTGAGTTATTGAATCTGGAATAACAAACTGCATACCAGCTGTATTATATAACGAGCGTAAGACTAAAGGCTGCAAACTGTCTTTAACCAAGACACCTTGAAACTGATCTGCCATGCGCATATAATTACCCTCAAAAGGAGAATGAACTTGGTAAACAGAATCGGTAGTCATTATATTAATGGCACCATCAGTTTTGTTATTCAAAGCAAATAGGACATTATGTATACTGGCTACTTTACCATCTTCTAAAAAATGATCATGACGTTCACCATCACCTGCTTCTACTATTTTTAAAAACTTAGTACCATTAGCATCTGCCAACAGACCTTGCTTGGCGCCTTTTATAAAATCTACATAAGAAATTTCAAAATCTTCATTGTTAAAATCTGCCTTCCATGGAAGGTTAGATTTTATAGCTTCAGGAGTAACAATCAAATCATCTTCTAATATCTTTCTTCTAGCCTCTCCTTCAATTTCACCATCAACATAAACAGTCAAAAATGTTTTATCAGAATAAAATACATTTTCAGTTTTACCCTCTCGAATAGGCATCATACCTTCAAAACTGATGTATCGGGTTACAAATGCACCTATAATTATCAACACCCAAGATAAATGCAGAACTAACACGGGCCATTTTTCTAAACGCATTAAGCGATATCTAGATATGTTACCAAAGAAATTAATAACAAAAAATACCATGATAACCTCGAACCACCAGGCATTATAAATCCAAATTCGCGCGGTTTCTGTGCTATACCAGCTTTCAATAAAAGTTCCGAATGCCATCGCTGTTGCAAAAACGACAAATAGAATGGACATTAACCGAGTAGAGAAGAATATTTTCTTGAACATTTCCGTCATGGAAGATAGGAGTTGATTTTCAAGATGCAAAAATACGGTCTTTTCATCATTTACGAATGCCTTTTACTGCTTTAAAACTTCAACAAAACTGTTAATTTTAATACAACAAGACTACTATAAACTTTGTACTTTTGCCACATGATATCGGTTGTAATAGTAGGCACAGGAAATGTAGCACAGAATCTAGTTAATGCTTTTGATAAGGCAAATGATGTAACCATTGAACAGGTAATTGGTAGAAACCAACAAAAACTGGCTTTTGTAAATAATAAGGCTCTAAAAAGCACAAACTTTGATACCATTGTAGCTGCAGATATTTATATTCTCGCTATTTCAGACGATGCCATAAGCTCAGTCGCCCCAAATTTCAAAGATATTAATGGCATTTTAGTACATACATCTGGGGCTACTTCTATAGCTGCATTAAATACAGCAAAACGCCCAGGCATATTTTACCCATTACAGACATTTACGAAAGATAAAATTATTCCATTCGATGAAATTCCAATGTGCATAGAAGCGACTACCGAAAATGACCTGAAATTATTAAATAAGCTAGGCAACACGTTAAGCAACAACGTTGTAGAATTAGATTCTCAACAAAGAAAAACACTACATGTATCGGCAGTTTTCGTTAATAATTTCACCAATTATATGTATACAGTAGGCGCAGAAATCTGTTCTGAACATCAATTAAATTTTAAACTACTACAACCTTTAATTAAAGAAACAGCGGCTAAATTAGACAAGATCACTCCTTTAGAAGCCCAAACCGGACCTGCTAAACGAGGAGACCAAAAAACATTACACAATCATTTACAATTAATAAAAGACAAACACCATAAGGAACTATATACCTTATTAAGCAACGCAATTAAAGAAAAACATGGAAAAGAGTTATAAAGAATATTTAAAGGACATTACTACATTTATTTTTGATGTTGATGGCGTTTTTACCGATGGTAGTCTTTTAGTGACTAGCGAAGGCGAACTATTACGAAAAATGAGCGTTAAAGATGGTTATGCCCTTAAAGTTGCATTGAAAAAAGGTTATAATGTTTGTATAATAACGGGTGGCACTAATGAAGGTGTAAAAACTAGATTAAGAGCTTTAGGTGTTACCGATATTTATATGGGTGCACATTATAAAATGGATGCTTTAGAAGAGTATATGGATATTTACCATATTGATGCGGAAAACGTATTATACATGGGTGATGATATACCTGATATTCCTCCAATGAAAGCTGTAGCATTAGCAACATGCCCACAAAATGCCGTTGCAGAAGTAAAAAGTGTTAGTCAATATATTTCTCACATTAACGGAGGTCATGGTTGTGTTCGTGATGTTATAGAGCAAGTATTAAAAGTCCGTGGTGATTGGAATAGTCATTTTAGCGCAGCAAACGATTAATAAATGTTAAAGAATAAATTAAAGGACCATCATTTAATTTTAGCATCAGGCTCACCAAGAAGACATCAGTTCTTTAAAGATATGGAGCTTGATTTTGAAGTACGAATTAAGTCCGTAGAAGAAGCATATCCATCAGATTTAAAAGGAGCTGAAATTTCAGATTATCTAGCAAAATTAAAAGCTGAAATTTTTAAAAACGAATTACAATCCAAAGATATTTTAATAACATCCGACACCGTTGTTTGGCATAATAATGAATCTTTAGCTAAGGCTGTAGATAGTGAAGAGGCTGAATCGATGTTAAAGAAAATGTCTGGAGAATGGCATCAAGTAATTACATCTGTATGTTTCACAACTATTGAACGACAGATAATACAACATTCGATAACTGAGGTTAAGTTTAAAGAATTATCCATAGAAGAGATTCGTCATTATATTAAAGAGTATCAACCTTTTGATAAAGCGGGTGCTTATGGTATTCAAGAATGGCTTGGCTTAATTGGTATTGAACATATTAAAGGTTCGTATACTAACGTAGTAGGGCTACCTACCCAATTAGTTTATGAAACATTATCAAAATTAGTAATCTAGTATTTTGAAATTATAAAAACATAGCAGGTATGAAATTCTTAAAACTAAATACAACTCTTTTCAGCATTTTTAGCATATTAATAATGCTCGTTAGTTGCAACGAAAAACCAGCAAGTAAGAGTGACACCTTAGCTATGTCAACTTCAGTTTTAAAAACAGAAACCCCTAAAAAAGAACTTTCGCAGGAGTTTAAGGATTATTGGTACAATGGCACCGCAGAAATTACCTCTTATAATTTAGAACAAGCCAGATATGGCGAAATAAGAGAAGGAAGCGCTGTTATGATATTTGTGACAGAACCTTTTGCTCCTGGAGCACAAGTTAAAGCAGACAATAGTAGCAAAAATAATATTCCTGTTTTAAAACTGAATGCTACAAAAAATTACATAACAGGTATTTACCCATACTCTATTATGACAAGTAGTTTTTATCCTGTTCATGATAATGAACATGCGATAAAGCTTTCCTTTTCATCTCAAGAATGGTGCGGACATGTTTATGCGCAGTTAAATAATAAAGATGATTTTGAAATTACGAGCCATTCTTATTTTGAATCTGAAGCTGATCAAAATTATCATTTAGATAAGGCCCTTCTAGAAAACGAGATTTGGAATAAAATCAGGATTAATCCATCAGACTTGCCAACTGGAGAAATATCAATGATCCCCTCTTTAGAATTTATCAGGCTTACTCATAAAGAGTTTAGGTCCTACAAGGCAAATATATCTTTATCGGAGGAAAATGGAATGAAGACTTATGAAATTAGCTATCCTGAGTTGGAAAGAACACTGAAAATAAATTTTGAAAATAAATTTCCGTATAGGATTGAAAGCTGGACAGACACCTTTCATGATGGATTTGGGGATGACAAAAAAGTTTTAACCTCAAAAGCAACAAGAATTAACAGGATTACAACACCCTATTGGCAGAAGAAATCGAATAAGGATTTATCTTTGCGCGATAGTTTAGGGTTATAGTGTATGAAAGAATTTATTACCGAACATCATAATGAGCTTATCTACAGTCTCATTGTTCTAATGGTTATCCTTGTTTTAAAATTTTTATTTACCACGGCGGTAAGAAAGGTTAGTAAAATCAGTGATTACAACCCTGTACGTACCAACCTCATTATCAAGTTTATAAATATAGCACTGACCATTATCACTATGGTTGTACTAACGTTGGTATGGAGTGTAAATTACAGAGATTTAGGCGTTATGCTATCCTCAGTTTTTGCAGTAATCGGTGTGGCATTATTTGCACAATGGTCTATTCTTAGTAATATAACTGCAGGAGTAATAATCTTCTTTTCGTTCCCGTTTAAAATTGGAAATACTATTCGAATATTAGATAAGGAATTACTAGACCCTAACAATACTGACCTAGACAAATTTGTAATAGAGGACATTAGGGCTTTTCATCTTCATTTAAGAAGAAGTAATGGCGAGATACTAACGTACCCGAATAACCTAGTGTTGCAAAAGGGTGTCATCTTAATTTCTACCTACCAACAAGGTGAATTTCTGAACACAGAAGAAGAGGACGAACAAACGATTTGATTTTGTTAAAGAAGTCGTAAAAAAGCAAGCGTAGGTACTAAACTTATTATATTTGGAATTACTACCAAAACCAACTTAAAATGCGATATTTATTAGGGTTTTTTGCCTGTAGTCTTTTTGTACTCAGCACCCTCAAAGCTCAAAGCCCTAAAAATAGTTCAGCAACCGACATATATCACTCCATTGAAAAACTAAATTTTCTAGGTACGGCACTTTATATCGCTGCACACCCAGACGATGAAAATACACGATTAATATCTTATTTATCCAATAATGTAAAAGCCAGAACAGGGTACTTATCATTAACAAGAGGTGATGGAGGTCAAAATTTAATAGGACCAGAATTACGTGAACTTTTAGGAGTTTTAAGAACTCAAGAATTACTTGCTGCAAGACGGGTAGATGGAGGTGAACAATTTTTTAGTCGCGCTAATGATTTTGGGTACTCTAAACAACCTAGCGAAACGCTTGAAATCTGGAATAAAGAAGCTATACTAGGCGATGTAGTTAGAACTATACGAAAGTTCAAGCCAGATGTAATTATCAATAGATTTGATCACAGAACTCCTGGGTCTACACACGGTCATCATACTTCTTCTGCAATGTTAAGTTTCGAAGCTTTTGACCTTGCCAACAATGCCAATGCGTACCCAGAACAATTAAAAAATACAAGTACCTGGCAACCCAAGCGTTTATTTTTCAATACATCTTGGTGGTTCTACGGAAGTGAAGAAAAATTTAAAGAGGCAGATAAATCCAACATGTTAAATATGGATGTTGGCGCCTACTACCCTATGTTAGGTATGTCTAATAATGAAATTGCTTCATTGGCAAGTAGTCAACATTTATGTCAAGGATTTGGCAGACTAACGTCTAGAGGATCAGAAGATGAATATGTTGAGCTTTTAAAGGGTGATTTACCAAATGATAAATCAAACCTTTTTGATGGTATAGATACTTCTTGGTCAAGAATTGATGGTGGTAAAGCAATTGGCAAAATTTTGTATGATGTACAAGAAAATTTCAATTTCAAGAATCCTACTGTTCATATACCAGCATTATTAGAAGCTTACCAATTATTACAAAAGACTACCGATCAACATTGGAAAAAACTTAAGACCGATGAATTAACAACTATTATCGCTTCAGTATCCGGGTTATATTTAGAAGCCTCTAGCATATCACCTTATACAAACGCTGGAGAAATTGTAGATGTTCAAATTCAAGTATTAAATAGAAGTAATATCAATATTAATTTGAAATCTTTATTCTTAAATGAACAGAGTATAAATATTAATAATTCTATTTTGGACAATAATAAATCGTTCGAGAAGAAAGTGAAACTTACTATTCCAACAACAACAAAATTTACTAGTCCATATTGGTTAATGGAAAAAGGCACATTAGGTACGTATACTGTAACCAATACAGAATTAATAGGTAAACCAGAAACACCTAGAGCTTTCAATGCTATTTTTAATATTGAAATTAACGGTATAGCCATTCCTATTGTTAAGCCTATAATGTACAAATATGCAAAACCTGAAAAAGGTGAAATTTATCAGCCTTTTGAAATTGTACCTGAAGCTACCGCAAGTTTTGCAGATAAGGTTTTAATTTTTGCCGACGCATCATCTAAAAGAATTCCAGTAACTATTAAGGCCCACAAAGACAATATTTCGGGTACTATAGAACTAAAATACGAATCGGGATGGCAAGTAGATAAGAAGTTACTACCATTTACGATAGCTAAAAAAGGTGATGAGCAAATAGTTTTCTTCACATTGAGTCCTCCATCTACCGAAAATGAAAGCAGCATCTCCCCTATTATAAGATTAAATGGAAAGGAAATCAATAAAGAGCTGATAACAATAGAATATGATCATGTGCCTACCCAAACAGTTCTACTACCTTCAGAAGCAAAAGTTGTTCGTCTAAACATTCAAAAGGCTGGGGAAAATATTGGCTACATAATGGGTGCAGGTGATGAAGTACCAACAAGTTTAGAGCAAATTGGATATAATGTTCAATTGATTGACCCAACCACAATTACTAAAGAATCATTACAAAAATATGACGCTGTTGTTTTAGGTATTAGAGCTTATAATGTTGTAGATGAATTGAAATTTAAACAGCGATTCATTCTTGATTATGCTAAAAATGGTGGTACAGTAATTGTGCAATATAATACGGCTAGTAGATGGGGTAGCCAATTTGAAAATATAGCTCCGTTCGAATTAGAGATATCAAGAGATCGTGTTACCAATGAAAATTCTAAAGTTGAAATAATTGCGAAAGATCACTCGTTAGTACATTTCCCGAATGAAATAGACCAAGATGATTTTAATGGTTGGGTACAAGAGCGCGGATTGTATTTTCCAAACAAATGGGCAGACGAGTTTACTCCTATTTTAGAGATGCATGATGAGGGAGAAGATTCAACAAAAGGTAGCTTGTTAATTGCCCCTTACGGAAAGGGTAACTATATTTATACGGGACTAAGTTTTTTTAGAGAATTACCGGTTGGCGTTCCAGGAGCATATAAATTGTTTTCTAACATGTTATCCATAGGTAAGGACAAAGTTGAAACGAAAGAGAAAATTAAAGGATGAGCAAAGAACGGGACGAAAATAAAACTTGGAAAAAAGAGTATAGCGTTGTGCTAATACTCAATTTTATATATGTTATTATTTTTTATTACGTAATGACTTCATTTAACTAATATGGAAGGATTAGACTGGATTATTCTTGCCGGCACACTTCTCTTTATTGTAGTTTATGGTGTTTGGAAAACCAAAGGAAGTAAAAACGTTGATGATTATGTTCGTGGTGGCAATGACTCTAAATGGTGGACGATAGGTTTATCTGTAATGGCCACCCAAGCCAGTGCAATTACTTTTTTATCAACACCAGGGCAAGCTTTCCATGATGGTATGGGCTTTGTTCAATTTTATTTTGGACTACCGTTTGCTATGATTATCATATGTATGGTATTCGTTCCTCTATACCATAAAATGAAGGTATACACCGCCTATGAGTTTCTAGAAGGCAGGTTTGATCTTAAAACTCGTTCTTTAGCCGCTGTCCTATTTTTAATTCAAAGAGGTTTGGCTGCTGGTATTACCATATTTGCTCCCTCAATAATTTTATCTGCAGTCTTAGGTTGGGACTTACGTACATTAAATGTTATTATAGGTACCCTTGTAATAATCTATACAGTATCGGGTGGTACAAAGGCCGTTAGTGTTACTCAAAAGCAGCAAATGTTCATTATCATGACAGGTATGTTCATTACCTTTTTCTTTATTTTAGGTTACTTACCATCGGACATCACCTTTAGCAAAGCAATGAAAATTGCTGGAGCCAGTAATAAATTAGAAATATTAAATTTTGATTTAGATACTTCAAGCAGATATACTTTCTGGAGCGGAATTACAGGAGGTCTCTTCTTATTTCTTGCTTATTTCGGTACCGATCAAAGTCAGGTTCAACGTTATTTATCTGGTAAGTCTGTCAGAGAAAGTCAATTAGGTCTTATTTTCAATGCCATTTTAAAAATACCGATGCAATTCTTCATTCTATTGGTAGGTGTAATGGTTTTTGTTTTTTATCAATATAACCCGTCTCCACTAAATTTTAATCCATCTGCAACACAAGCAGTAATGGAATCAAGCTATGCGGAAGATTATAAATTATTACAAGAAGGACAAGTTGCACTTGAAGCAGAGAAAAGAATTGCACAAAACAAGTTTTCTGCAGCATTAGAAATTAAAGAGTTTACAGCCGTTGAGGATGCCAAAAAACAAATCATACGTATTAATCAAAAAGATAGCACCAATCGTGTTGCGGCAAAATCACTTATTAATCAAGCAAATAAGACGGTAGAAACTAACGATAAAGATTACGTATTCATTCACTTTATCCTCCATAATCTACCAACTGGTTTAGTAGGTTTATTACTAGCTGTTATTTTATCTGCCGCAATGTCATCTACTGCTTCTGAACTAAATGCATTAGGTACCATTACAGCATTAGACTTATATAAGCGCAATAGACGAAATAGCACATTAAGTGAAGAACATTATGTGAAGGCCTCTAAATTCTTCACTTTAATTTGGGGAATCGTCGCCATATTAATTGCTTGTGTAGCCAATCTTTTCGATAATTTAATTCAGTTGGTAAATATTATCGGTAGTATTTTTTATGGCAATGTATTAGGTATTTTTCTAATTGCATTCTTCTTTAAATTTATAAAAGGTAATGCTGTATTCTTTGCAGCAGTGGTAACCCAGGTTATAATATGTATTATTTATTACTACTTAATTCATATATACCCATCGGGTCAAGAGAAACTAGGTTATTTATGGCTTAACTTTTTTGGCGCTGCCTTTGTCATTGTAATATCGTTCATATTTGAAGCTTTTGACAGAATGCTCAAAAAGCCTTTACCAACAGCTTAAGAATTTAGGTATATTTTAAAATATTCAATGGTACATAAAAAAATTGCAGCCTATTTTAAAGAGCATTACAATAACTACCCTACCCTTATAAAAGCACCGGGAAGAATTAATTTAATTGGTGAGCATACAGATTATAATGAAGGTCTAGTATTACCCGCATCTATTGAAAAAGGTATTTATTTTGCTGTCTCAAAAAATGAACTAAATACTATACGAATTGAAACTTTTTTAACGCAACCGGAGAAAATAGAATTTCAGCTTAATGGTAATCATGAATCCTTTAATTCTTTTTGGGGTAATTATTTTAAAGCAATCGTAGAAATTTTGGTATCCAAAAATTATCCACTAAAAGGCATGGATTGTGTTTTTGGTGGAGATATTCCTATTGGATCTGGTCTTTCCTCTTCCGCGGCGCTCTGCTGTGGTTTTATCTATGCCATCACCAAAATATCAGGTAAAAGTATTTCAAGAGAAGAGATAGCATTGATTGCTCAAAAAGCTGAACATAAAATTGGACTTAACTGCGGTTTAATGGATCAATATGCAGTGCTATTTGGTAAAAAAGGAAATGCATTTTTACTTGACTGTAAAGACTTAAGTCATAATTATATTCCTATTAATCTTGATGGCTACAGTTGGGTACTTGTGAACTCTAATATCAAGCATAATTTGGCAGTAGATTCTGAGTATAATAAACGACGAATTTCTTGCGAGAATATCGTTAAAGAGGTTCAGAAAATAAAACCTGAAATTAAATCGCTACGTGACGTAACTATAGAAGATTTAAATAATTTAACTAGTGTTTCTTGTACCATTGATATTAAGCGAGCAAAGTATGTTATCGAGGAAAATGACCGTGTGCGCCACATGATGAAAGTGCTGACCATCGGTGATGCTTTAGCTGTTGGTGAGATTCTAAAAAAGGGTCATTGGGCCATGTCTACGGAATATGAAATAACAACTAGTGAACTAGATACATTGGTTAAAATCGGAGAAGGATTAGAAGGAGTATTAGGCTCTAGAATGATGGGCGGTGGCTTTGGAGGTTGTACTATAAACCTAGTACGAACCGATACCTTAAATGCCAGCATTAAATCTTTACTTCTACAATATAAAGAACAAACCGGTATTGATGCCGAATACTATCCTTTAGCCATAGATGACGGCGTAAAAGTTTTCGAATAATATTTAAATTATAAGTCCATAAAAAAAGTCCGTGTTTTAGAACACGGACTTTTTTTATGGACTTATAAAATGTTTCTCTTATTTGGAACCCCAATCTTTTAATGAATCGTTGTTCATTTTAATATAATCATTGTTACCAGCTTCAGTAGCTCCTACCAATGATTTTTTAGCAGCTTCTATTGCTCCTTTTTTATCGCCAGCTTTAGCTAAAATTAAAGACTGTTGTCTTAATTGCCAGAATGCCGGCTTTTCTGTCATTGACATTGCTTTGCCCATCCATTCTTTAGCTTTATTAATATCTTTTCCTTCACTTGAGTAATAAACAGCAGCTGCATAGTAATCATCAGCTGTTGGACCGTTTAAAGCTTTATCAATACTACTCATTACAGTTGCATCTGTAGGTACTGTGAAAGGAATTGCTACATAAGTATTTTCCCAAATAATACCAATGTTAGCGCCATTTCCTGTTACATCATCAAAAGTGATTGTAAAAGTCTCAACTGGCATTTCAATGTTATGAACAGTAGCAGATAATTGAGCAACTACTTTACTTTCTTCCCAATTACTTGGAGTACCACCACCTACAATATCAGTATAGATGTAAACTTCCCATTTAGAAGCGCCTGGTTTAGTGAATATAGAATATGTTCCTGCTTTCACTTCTTTTCCAGCAATAGTTACATCTGTATCAAACGTTACTGTAGTGTAACCATTTGCTCCTGTACGCCATAACTTATCAAAAGGAACTAAGTTACCAAACACTTTTCTACCTCTCATAGAAGGTCTAGAATAGTCAATACTTACTTCTGTTAAACCTACTGTCTGCATTAATTTTGCAGAAGGACTTGGAGCAGGTGTATTTATTTGAGCTTCAACAGTTAATGAAGCTACAATTGCCAATAAAAAGAATACTACTTTGTTCATAATTATTTTGCTGATTAGTTTATAATCGCAAAACTACTTATAAAGAAGGGCTAGATATGTTAACAAAACCTTAAATACTTGAAACCTACATTAATAAACAGCAAAAGAGGTTGCTATAACGCCATCTTCAAGATATAATGCTAAATAATAAATAGAAGATTCTAGATGATGAGAGATAATACCTTTCTTTTCTATTTCACCAGAATTTTCCCAAATCTGTCTACCCGATAAATCATATATTATTTGACCGAATACAGCTTTATCTGTCGATATAGAATAATAATATTGATTGGAAGAGGTATCTCTATAAATTATAACTTTATCTTCTACATCATCATTTTCCGGCAGTTCTGGTTCAGAAGGATTTTCCTCATTTTCAGGTTCTTCTGGAGTTTCAGGTTCCTCCGGATTCTCAGGTTCTTCAGGAATTTCCGGTTCTTCTGTAACAACATCTGGGATTTGAAATGAAAATAATCTTGAAGGCGATTCAATTGTAGGGGTTTGTCTAGAATAATATTCCGAAGAAAAAAAATATGAAGAAGAACTCGTTTGTGTTAAACCTTCTGCCTGTATAAAATTAAGACCAAGTGATTGCTGTATAAATCCATCAAAAACTGAATTTAAATTTAAACTTTCAATAATACCAACAAACGGACTTAAGATAGAAGAATAACCAATAACAACTAGCCTATTAGTTTCTAGGTCATAAGATGCATCGGTTATTAAGCCTACATTTTCTACGGCTCCTACTCTACTAGCTACATATGTTCCTGGTAATTTAGGAAACTCATAGGCTACAGAACCTAAGCTTTTCCATTGCTTTGTTAGAATTATTACAGTATCATCAATAACAAAAAATGCCTCTGCATCCCAATCGCTGTTGCCATTGTTACTGAAATCATTTTGGTCTTCGTATGAAAAATTAATAGTCGTGGCAGTTACTGTATCTGAATTCAAATAATCGTCTTTCAAAATTCTATGAACAGCTAAATCAGTTCTAGTACCAACATTGTTACCAAAATCACCAATATAAATGTAATCCTCATCTTGAGAAATGGCTTCCCAATCAATATTGGTAATATTAGAAATTGTTACCCTTCTTTGAATAGAAAGTGATACTGTATCTAACTCATACAACACAGCCTCATTACCAGAATCATTATGTGTTATTAGATTTCCATTAAAATAGATCAAGCCAGATGTTTCAAATATTTCATCCGGTAAATTACCAACAGTCTGCACATTCTCTTGAGCGGTGGAATACGCCGAGCATGCGAAGAGTAAAATAGTAGTTAAGTATTGAAAGAAAATTTTCATTGTTGCAAAATAAACTAGAATAAAGTTAATCCCTTGTATTTAAGAGACCTAAATTCAATTTAATCGATAAAGTTAATTTTTAACCCATTAAAAATACGTTTTTAATATTGTTTAACTATTTTTACATAATATTAAACAATATGAGTATTTTTCGTTGTCGAAATAAAACATATGAAATTATATCAACTGCATTCAAAGCAAGCTTTGCCAATATCCAAGAACGAAGCTTGGAGTTTTTTATCGGATCCTACTAATTTAAAAGTTATTACTCCAGAACGTATGGGTTTCAATATTCTTTCTGGTGCGGATAGAGAAATGTTTCCTGGGCAAATTATACAATACAAAGTATCTCCATTTCCTGGATATACCACAAAATGGGTTACTGAAATAACCCACGTTGAACAGGGTAGTTACTTTGTTGACGAACAGCGTTTTGGTCCTTACGCACTTTGGCATCACAAGCATTTTATTAATGAAATAGACGAGGGCGTTATAATGGAAGATATAATTGATTATAAAATTCCTTTTGGTCTACTAGGTCAACTAGCCCACCCCATTATCGTAAAAAAACAATTGATGGAAATATTTAAGTTTAGGGAGCAAAAGCTGAAAGAATTATTCGGGACTGTAAACAATATTCCAAATCAACTTCAACTAAAATCATTTTAAATGAAAAATATACTTCTTATTGGCGGCTCTCATGGTATCGGCCTTTCTATTGTTAAAGAATTACAAGAAACACATCATCTCTTTGTAGCATCACGAACATTCGAATCATTAGATCACGAAAATGTAACACATATTAATTTTGATGCAACTACCGATACTTTAGATATTTCTAAATTACCTGAAACTTTAGACGGTTTTGTGTACTGCCCAGGTAGTATTAATTTAAAGCCCTTTAAAATGATGTCTTTAGATACTATAAAAGAAGATATGCAACTTAACTTCTTTGCAATGGTTAACGTCGTTAAAGAAATAATATCTAGAATGAACGAAGGTTCTAGCATGGTCTTTTTTAGCACAGTGGCTGTTGGTACCGGTATGCCTTTTCATACTAGTGTAGCTGCTGCAAAAGGTGCAATTGAAGGTTTTGCAAAATCAATGGCTGCAGAATATGCCCCGAGAATTCGAGTAAATGTTGTAGCCCCTTCATTAGTGGATACACCTTTAGCAAAAAGACTCTTAAATAATGATAAGAAGAGAGAGTTAATGAGTGAACGCCATCCACTTAAAAGAGTTGGTAACGCCGAGGATATTGCCAACACAGCAGTTTTTCTATTAAGTGACAAGAGTACTTGGATAACTGGGCAAATAATTGGAGTAGATGGCGGACTTTCAACTTTAAACGTAAACTAAATGTCAAAAAAAATATCCATATTTTGGTTTAGAAGAGATTTAAGGCTCGATGATAATGTTGGTTTTTTAGAAGCATTAAAAGGAGATTATCCTGTGCTTCCAGTTTTTATTTTCGACAAAGAAATTCTTACAAAACTACCAGAAGATGATGCTAGGGTAACTTTTATTCATGAAGCTTTGCAGACAATGCGAAATGAATTGCAAGAAGAACATAACAGCTCATTAGCAATGTACTATGGTAAACCAATGGATATTCTTGAAAAATTGACTGAAGAATATGAGGTCATGTCATTGTATACTAACAGGGACTATGAGCCATATGCAAAAGAGAGAGATGATAAAGTATCAGAATTTCTAGAAGAGAAGGATATAGAATTTAAAACATTTAAAGATCAAGTAATTTTTGAAAGATCTGAAATAGTTAAAGGTGATGGTGATCCTTATGTTGTGTATACTCCCTATAAAAATAAATGGCAAGAGCATTTCAATGCTGACCAAGATTTAAAAATTTATTACACAAGCCAGTTTTTATCAAATCTAATACCCAATTCTCGTCTACCAAATTTATCGCTCAGTGATATTGGTTTTGAGAAATCGTCTATTGCAGTACCCGACTATGATGTTACCCCCACGTTAATTGACAATTATGAGGATACCCGCAATTTTCCAGCGAAGGAAAACGGTACTTCTTTGCTGGGTCCACATTTACGTTTTGGAACCGTATCTGTACGTAAAATGATGAAGAAAGCAATAGCAGAGAATAATAAGGTTTTTTGGAGCGAATTAATATGGCGTGAATTTTTTATGACCATTTTATATCATTTTCCTCATACAGTAAACAATGCTTTTAGAGCTAAATATGACCGTATTGACTGGCGAAATAACGAGGCTGAATTTGAAAAATGGAAGAAAGGTGAAACAGGTTACCTTTTAGTAGATGCCGGTATGCGACAATTAAATGCGACGGGTTACATGCATAATCGTGTACGCATGTTAGTTGCCAGCTTTCTATGCAAACACCTTTTGATAGATTGGCGATGGGGAGAAACTTACTTTGCCGAAAAATTATTGGATTATGAAATGAGCTCTAATGTTGGTAATTGGCAATGGGCAGCTGGCAGCGGTGTTGATGCAGCTCCATATTTTAGAATATTCAATCCAATGACTCAAGTCGAAAAATTTGATAAAGACAAAAAGTATATTAAAACTTGGATTTCAGAATACGGCACTGATAACTACCCAGAAAAAATGGTAGACCATAAAATGGCTAGAGAGCGATGTTTAGAAACCTATAAGGAAGCGATAAGCTAAATCTATTTAGATAATTGACGCTCTAATTCTTTTTGGTTCACCACTCTTCTTTTAAGCATATTTACATATTGCAAAGCTTCTTTTGTTTCGTAATCTGTATATGCTCTTGATGCAAATTCTATAGCCTTAATAAGATTTCCGTTAATTTCATTACTAATAGCCATGTTATAATATGCCCTACCAGCTATTTTACCTTTACTATTATTTAATTCTGAATTCCATAAATCTGCTGCGCCATCCCAGTCACCTGCTTGCGCTCTTCTTTTTGCGATTTCAAAATTATCACTACCCTTAACAAAATAGTCTCTAGCAATACGTATTTTCTCTGGTCTAGTAAAAAGCGCATAATTAGCACCCAATTTAGAGCTAGTACTTAAAACAGCTTCTTTTCTACCAACAACCGCTTCTAATGCTTTGACTGGATTTATACCCTCACCCATAGAATATAATCTATCGTTAGAAACATACTCATCAACAATCGTTCTATTTAAAGGATCATATATTCTCCATCCGTTTTTAATTGCTGTATTTAATTTAATTCTATGCCCTGGCACGTTAGCTTTAATACCTAAATTATTAGGAATATTAACCATTGTCATTTCATAATCAGCAGCAGTATCTGTGTCATAAAATTCAAGTGAAAAAATAACATCAACACCATTTTCCTTACATAAACGATCAACAATTTCCCAGGAAAGTTCTGATGGAAAAACACTTAGTCCTTTAACAATATCCTTTTGGTTGTCAATAATTTTTACCGTTTCAAATTGGTTTCCACGTTCAAGTTCATACTTAAGACCAGAAACAGCATTCTGTGCTCCTTCTTTGTCTAAATTAAGTCCTTCTAAGGATAAAATCTTATCAATATCATCTAAGACTTTATTCTTTTCTGAAGCACTACTTCGGTTAACAATACCAACATTTACAACATCATTTGGAATAGATACTTGAGCCGGCTGTGTAATACCCATTGTCATTCTATTGGTTGAACTACAGGCTACAATTGAAAAAAATATAGCTGTCACAGATAATTTAAACACTAGATTTTTCATAATTCTAAATTTTTAAAACGTGGTGATTTGATTATTAACGAAAAATGAGTCATTAAATTATATAATTAGTATGCGATTGCTGCCTAAATAAGCATATCTAAAATATAGCTGCATAATTTTATCAACTTCTATATCATCAAATACCGCAACCAATAAGCAAGTGAAAACCATGAATTTAAATTGGTATATTTACTTAGAACTTTAATAACCAATACCAAACTAAAATGAAAAAAACGTTTTTAATGGCGCTTTGCCTTTGCATGAGCGCATCTGTTTTTTCTCAGAAAATGAGCAAAGACAAAAACCAACTCATTTCTTCTATAGAAAAACATAAAGAAGAACTTATTAAAATAAGTGATTCTATTTGGGCTCTTGCCGAAACAGCCTTTGATGAAACCGAATCTTCTAGAATTTTAGCTGATTATGCCGAAAAGAACGGTTTAACCGTTACTAGAGGCGTTGCAGATATACCAACTGCATTTACTGCTACCTATGGTTCTGGAAGCCCTGTTATTAGTATTCTAGGTGAATTTGATGCACTACCGGGTATATCACAAAAAACATCTCCTGTAAAAGAACCTTTCAAAGAAGGTGCTGCAGGTCATGGTTGTGGACATAACATGTTTGGTACAGCAAGTCTTGGCTCTGCAATTGCCATAAAAGAATTAATGGATGCCGGTAAAATTAAAGGAACCGTAAAATTCTTAGGTACTCCTGCTGAAGAAAAATACTTTGCTAAAGTATGGATGGTAAAAGCCGGACTTTGGGCTGATGTTGATGTAAATGTAAGCTGGCACCCGTCTGCAGGTATAGAAGCAGATGTTCAAAGCGGATTATCATTAATTGATTTTGTTGTAGAATTTTATGGTCAAGCGGCACATGCCTCTATGGATCCATGGAATGGTCGTAGTGCATCTGATGCTTTAGAATTATATACTACAGGTATTAACTACTATAGAGAGCATATATTACCAACTTCTAGAATTCACTATCATATACAAGATGGTGGGCAAGTTGTAAATGTTGTACCTGATTATGCAAAACTTTGGGTTCGTGTTAGAGACCCTAAAAGATCAAAAATGTTACCTACATATGAGCGCGTAAAAGCAATGGCAGAAGGTGCTGCTATTATGGCAAACGTTGATTATAAAATATCTTTAGTTTCAGGTATATATGAAACCTTGGTAAACCGTTCTGGTGGAGAAATTATGCAGAATAATCTTGAGTTATTAGGACCAATCACCTATACTGAAGAGGAAACAGTTTTTGGTAAAGCAATTCAAAAAGCTACAGGTAAACCTGAAGTTGGTTTAGATGGAACTGTTCATCCTTTAAAGGAAACGGAAGAAAACCCAGGTGGTGGTTCTACCGATGTAGGAGATGTTAGTTGGAATGTGCCAAACATTAACTTAGGCGTTTCAGTTGCACCGACTGGTACACCATGGCATTCTTGGGCAGTTGTTGCCTGCGGCGGTATGTCTATTGGTCATAAAGGTATGATTCACGCATCAAAAGCAATGGGTATGACAATGTTAGATTTGTTTAAAAATCCAAAATTGATAACTAAAGTTAAAGAAGAGTTTAAAACACGTAAAGGTGATGAAGTCTATGAGCCAATGATTGATGGTCCACCACCATTAGATGGTAAATAGAATACAATTAAAAAGAAGCTATCTTAACAGATAGCTTCTTTCATTTTTAAGTAACTTGAACGCTCAAACTTATACCGTTTCAATGAAAAAAATTATCGTTTTAATCCTTTTTATTTCAGGTCCGTTTTTGTCTGCGCAATCTTTCGATTTTCAATACGACCATTATTCGGTCATCGTTAAAGACTTGGACAAAGTTGGAGCTTTTTACAAAGACGTTTTAAATTTAAGAGAAATTCCGCATCCTTCTGCACCTTCAGGTTTTAAGTGGTTCGCTATTCAAGGAAATTCGCAATTGCATTTAATAGGAAAAGATAGTGTAGCCATGGAACACAGTAAAAGTGTTCACCTATGCTTAGCTACTCAAAAATTAGATGAACTAATTGCTTCGTTAGAAGAAAAAAAGATAACATATTGGGACTGGCCAGGCAAAGAGAATACAGTGACTCTAAGGGCTGACGGAGTACGTCAGATATATTTAAAAGATCCAGAAAACAATTGGGTTGAAATCAACAATGCTGTCCATTAAACCATCACCTAAATCACAATTCATATGAAAAGTATCATTAAAAATGTTTTTCAATTGGGTTTCCCTTGGCAGACACAAGATCCATTTTTATTCTGTGTATATCATTTAGATCAATACCCTAAAGGGAATGGAGAACTAGGTCCTGATGATTCTTTGGAAGGAAGAAATTTAGGAAATGATTTTACTATTAAAGATGGTTATAGAATGTACCACGGTACAACCATACCAGGTTTTCCTGCACATCCGCATCGCGGATTTGAAACTATTACTGTAGTGAATAAAGGATTCTGTGACCATTCAGATTCATTGGGTGCAGCTGGTCGTTTTGGCGAAGGAGATGTACAATGGATGACTGCTGGTAGCGGTGTACAACATTCCGAAATGTTTCCACTAATACATACCGATAAAGAAAATACGTTAGAGCTTTTTCAAATATGGCTTAATCTACCTAAGAAAAGCAAACTCGTTGATCCACATTTTAAAATGTTATGGCATGAGGATATTCCCTTAGTTAAGTATGAAAATGGTACTATTAAAATTATTGCAGGTACTTTCAACACAATACAGGCTCCTAGTCCAGCGCCAAATTCATGGGCTAGCGATGATGATAATGATGTTGCCATCTGGAACATAAAAATTAACGCCAACGGCACTATTAACCTACCAAAGGCTCAAGAGAATACTATAAGAACAATTTACTTTTACGAGGGAGATACTATTGAGATTGATGGTGAATTAATACAACCAAATCATGGTATTGAAGTTGATTCTACAAATGAGATAACCTTGAGAGCTATTGGCTCTAACGCCCATCTTTTAATACTACAAGGCAAACCAATTAAAGAACCTGTCGCTAAATATGGTCCTTTCGTTATGAATACGGATGAGGAGTTACAAAAAGCAATGGAAGAATTTAGATTAACACAATTTGGTGGATGGCCATGGAGACACCCTGACCAAACTCATGATACTGAAAGAGGTAGATTTGCTAAATATCCCGATGGAACAATAGTTGAAAAATAATTTTTAAATAGCACTTAAATAAAAACTCCTTAATTAGATGCGATATCTAATTAAGGAGTTTTTTATGTCATATGAACAAATACTTAAAGCCTTACAATTTTAGCTCCTATTGCACGTAATCTCTCATCTATATTTTCATAACCTCTATCAATTTGTTCTATGTTATGAATTGTAGAAGTTCCTTTCGCTGACAATGCTGCAATTAACAATGAAACCCCAGCTCTAATATCTGGCGATGTCATTGTTGTAGCCTTAAGCGTTGACTTAAAATCATGCCCAATTACCGTAGCTCTGTGCGGATCGCATAAAATAACTTTTGCTCCCATATCTAACAACTTATCTACAAAAAACAAGCGGCTTTCAAACATTTTTTGATGAATAAGAACCTCTCCCCTAGATTGTGTTGCCACTACTAAAATAATACTCAATAAATCAGGAGTTAATCCTGGCCATGGAGCATCGGCAATGGTCAAAATAGAACCATCTATATAATTTTGTATTTCGTATCCATCTTTATGAGCAGGAATATAAATATCATCACCTTTTCTTTCTAATGTGATACCTAACTTGCCGAACACTGTTGGTATTTGACCCAAGTCATCCCAGCTAACATCTTTAATAGTCAACTCACTTTTGGTCATTGCTGCTAAACCTATCCAGCTACCAATTTCAATCATATCAGGTAACATACGGTGATCTGTACCACCTAATTTATCTACACCATCAATAACTAAAAGATTAGAACCAACACCAGAAATTTTGGCGCCCATTCTATTCAACATTTTACATAACTGTTGTAAATAAGGCTCGCATGCAGCGTTGTATATCGTTGTTTGGCCTTCTGCTAAAACAGCAGCCATAACTATGTTGGCTGTTCCTGTTACAGAAGCTTCATCCAACAACATATAGGTACCTTTTAACTTATCTGCTTCTACACCATAGAAGTACTCTTCTCTGTTGTAACGAAATTTAGCACCAAGTTTTATAAAACCTTCGAAATGAGTATCTAAACGTCTACGACCAATTTTATCTCCTCCTGGTTTAGGTATATATCCCTTACCAAAACGTGCCAGTAAAGGCCCTACAAGCATAATTGAGCCCCGTAGACCTCTACCATCTTGTTTAAATTGATCAGACTGTAAATAATCTAAATTAATATCGTCTGCTTTAAATGTATATGACCCCTTACCTTTCTTCTGTATTTTTACACCTAAATCCTCTAAAAGAGCTATAAGTTTATTTACATCAACAATATCAGGAATATTATTAATGGTTACCTTTTCATCTGTAAGTAGTACTGCGCAAAGTATTTGAAGTGCTTCGTTCTTTGCTCCTTGAGGGGTTATTTCACCAGATAACTGATGCCCTCCTTCAATTTTGAATGTCCCCATCTAGTGAAGTGGAAATTTAATAGCGTTTTTTACCGCGGTTATTATTATTATTTCTTTGATTTTTCTTATTCGAATTTGAGGCTGACCTCGGAGTTTTAGCTACTCTATTCTTAAGAAATTGACCACTATCTGTCAAACTTTCTCCTTCTGCAGCTAAATCTATACGACCATCACTCAATTCAAACAAATGCTTGAATATTGCTGAATCATCTACAACATCTTTATTCCAGTTTAAATAGCATTTTTTCATGTGGTTTGCAATAGCATACTCCAATCCAGAACGTTTATCACCTTTCTCCCACTCTACAGCTACATCAACCATACGTTTTATGTTATTACCATAAAATCTGTATTTTGGAAAATTCTGTGGATATTCTAAAGCTTCTGGTCTTTGTCTTAATATCTCTTTTGACGTAATTGGAAAAGGAGAATCTACATCCAATTTAAAATCGGACATAATAAACAACTGATCCCAAAGTTTATGTTGAAAATCTGGCACATCACGTAAATGAGGTTGTAAGTTCCCCATTACACTAATAATGGATTGTGCTACTTTATTTCTTTCTTCACGGTCTTCAATTGATACTGCATGGTTTACCATTTTTTGAAAATGACGACCATATTCAGGAATAATCAAATGCTCACGCTCCGTATTATATTCTAGGTTTTCTACTAATTGCAAATTGAAAATTTTAGCTTAATGTGTTTGAGAAGTATTCTTATAACGATGCCAAATTAATAAAATTATAGATGAAAAGCTATTTTACAAGGAGATAACGCCCTCAATAGCTCCTACTTCTTTATATTTTGCAATTACCTCGTCTGGACTATCTAAATCTACTGTTATAGAAACGCTGGTATATTTACCGTTCTTAGATTTCTTTAGATTAATAACCGCTCCCATATTATCAAAGATGGTGTTTATTCGGTCAATTTTATCTGTTTCTGTCTCTACAATAAACTTATATAGGTAGTTAGAGGGCCATTTTGATGTTTCAGTTAATTGCTCCTTTAACTTTTTATAAAATTCAACTGGGTTATTTTCGTCCATAACTAGTGTTTTATGCAAAGATAAGTGTAATGTACCAGTTTTTTAATACTCTTGGTTTATGTACTTTTGTATTCATAAATTTTGAGTTTGAAGAGCAAAAGAGTTGTTGTCACAGGAGGTCCAGGAACCGGTAAAACGGTATTAATATCATCGCTTGAAGAAAATGGATACCATTGTTTTCACGAAGTGATAAGAACAATGACACTAGATGCACTAGGCGATGTATCATTAGATGATCAGTTAGTCAACCCTATTGATTTTGTTAAGGATGCAAAAAGTTTTAATGATGAACTTATCAATGCCCGTTTGCAACATTTCATTAATGGTCAAAACATAGATAAAGATCATTTATTTTATGATCGTGGGTTACCAGATGTAATAGCCTATATGGATTATTTTGGTCAACCTTCGGAGCAGCGTTATGGTGATTTATGTGCGGAATACAGATATGACGAGGTATTAATTTTACCACCTTGGAAAGAAATTTATGTTCAGGATAATGAACGAATGGAAAATTTTGAACAAGCATGTGGAATTCACGAAGCGCTTGAAAAAGCGTACATTAATCTTGGGTATTCACCAATAGAGGTGCCATTTGATACTATAAAAAATCGTATGCAATTTGTAGTAGATTTTATAAACAAAACGGGTGAATAATACACCAAAAGAAATTTTATCAAAATATTGGGGGTTTGACAGTTTTAGAGGCTCTCAAGAAGAAATCATCAATGCCATTTCTAATGGTCAAGATGTGCTAGGTTTACTACCCACAGGCGGTGGCAAATCTATATGTTTTCAAGTACCCGCTTTAATTAAAGATGGTATTTGTATTGTAATATCCCCTCTAGTAGCGCTAATTGAAAACCAGGTAGACAACCTTCAAAAACTTGGTATTAAAGCCATAGGACTAAAAGGTGGGCTTAAGTTTAACGAGGTAGACAAATTACTGGACAACTGTATTTATGGCAATTATAAATTTCTCTATTTATCTCCAGAACGTTTGCAACAAGAATTAGTTCAAGAGCGCATAAAGGCTATGAACGTTTCTATGTTAGTTATAGATGAAGCGCATTGTATTTCTCAATGGGGTCACGATTTTAGACCTGCCTACTTAAGTTGCGCCATATTAAGAGAACTACACCCCACTCCACCAGTGGTTGCATTGACCGCAACAGCAACCAAAAGAGTTAGTGACGATATTATTACTTCATTAGATCTTAATTACCCTTTAATAGTTAAGGATTCTTTTTTTAGAAAAAATATTGGTTTTGCAGTATTGCTGACCGAGGATAAAAATGGACATTTAAAAAAGTATTGTCAACAACTAAAACATAGCGCCATTGTCTATGTTAGAAGTAGAAGAAAGGCTGAAGAATTATCGAGATTTCTAGTTAAGAATAATGTGAAGGCAACCTTCTACCATGGTGGCGTTGATCAAAAAATGAAAACGGAACGTCTAAATCTATGGCTAGAAGATAAAGTAAAAGTAATGGTAGCCACCAATGCTTTTGGCATGGGTATAGACAAACCAGATGTTGAATTGGTAGTTCATTATCAAATTCCAGATAGTTTGGAAAATTATTTTCAAGAGGCTGGCAGAGCTGGCAGAAACGGTGCATTAGCAAAAGCCATACTTCTAACCAACACCACGGACAAGGTTTTGGTTAAAAAACAATTTATAGAAATATTACCGGATGTTGCCTATGTAAAATTGATTTACAGAAAGCTAAATACATTTTTTCAAATTGGGTATGGAGAATTTACAGAAGAAAAATTTCATCTTAACTTCAATGAATTTTGTAGTATTTACAAGTTAAATACATTTTTGACCTATAATGCATTGCAATTACTAGATAGAAACTCGGTCATATCTCTTTCAGAAAATTTTTCCAAAAAAATCACTATTAAATTTATTTCCGATAAAGATTCTCTCTATCGATATATAGATCAAAATTCTAAATTAGCCGATTTTATAAAGGTAGTATTGCGCACTTATGGAGGTCTTTTTGAGTTTGATACTCAAATAAACACCTATATGTTGTCAAAAAAAACTTTACTACCAGAATCGTTAATTCATCATAATTTCGAACAACTAGCCAAAGACGAAATTATAGAATACACTAGTGTGTCAAGTGATTTAGAACTTTTATTTTTAGTACCAAGAGATGACGATAGAACAATCAATATGTTCGCAAAAAGTATTGACGAACAAAATCAACTTAAAGTCGAGAAAGTCACCAAAATGCTGAGTTACATAGAAAACAATACTACATGTAGAAGTATTCAATTATTACATTACTTTGGAGAGATCCAAGAAAAAGAATGTGGTATTTGCGATGAATGCGTTAACCAAAAACTTGGTAATACCGATATCGTTCATACCAAAATAAAGATTCTTCAAATTTTAAAAGGAAAAAAAGTAAGTTCTAGAGAACTTCAAGCTCACCTAAACACCAGTCAAGAAATAGTAATTACTGCGCTGCAAGAGCTTTTAGAAGAAAATTATATAACATTAAACGCTATAAACGAATACCAACTATTATAATATGGAAGCATTGAGAATTGTATTTATGGGCACCCCAGATTTTGCAGTAGGCATTTTAGATATGCTTGTAAAAAAGGAATATAATGTAGTTGGTGTAATTACCGCACCAGATAGACCTTCAGGTAGAGGTAGAAAACTTAACGAATCTGCGGTTAAAAAGTATGCTGTAGAAAATGACCTTATTATTTTACAGCCTACCAACCTAAAAAACGAGGATTTTATAGAGACCTTAAAATCTTTAAATGCCAATTTACAGATAGTGGTAGCATTTAGAATGTTACCAAAAGAAGTTTGGAACATGCCAACATACGGAACCTTTAATTTACATGCCTCATTACTACCGCAATATCGCGGTGCAGCTCCTATTAATTGGGCAATAATTAATGGTGAGTCAAAAACAGGAGTTACCACATTCTTTATTGACGAAAAAATAGATACAGGTGCTATAATAATGCAGGATGAAGCACTTATTAATAGTAGAGATAATGTAGAAGATTTACATGATAGGCTAATGCATTTAGGCGCGGAAACGGTAGTTAAAACTGTGGAACGTATTAAAGAAGGTAATTTTGAAACTACAAAACAACCAGAATCTGGTAATTTAAAGGATGCCCACAAACTATTTAAAGAAACATGTGAAATAGACTGGAGTATGTCATTAGATAAAATTTATAATTTCATTAGAGGTTTAAGTCCCTACCCAGCTGCTTGGACAACATTGACCAATTCAGACCAAAGTATTATCACAAAAATCTACAAAGCGAGTACACAAGAAGAAGAACATAATTTACCTACAGGAGAACTTGTTTTCAATAAAAAAGAAATGAAAGTTGCAGTGTCTGGAGGCTATATAAACCTAGAGGAAATACAACTTCAAGGAAAGAAAAGGATGCAGGTTAGAGACGTTCTCAATGGTCTAAATTTGGAAAAAAATGCTAAAATGGGTTGAGACCCCGTGGTTATTGGGCTGCGAGAAACGTAAAAAAAAACCTACTTTATCAACAAACACGCTGAGTTATCAACAAAATAAGGGATTTCCCCCCGTTTTACTTGTGTTGCTCAGAAATCCATATAAATTTGTTAGTAGGTATAAATTATTTAATCACAATTAATTATCACATTATGAACAAAACAGAATTGATCGATGCAATGGCAGCAGACGCTGGCATCACAAAAGCTGCGGCTAAAAAGTCATTGGAATCTTTCTTGGGAAATGTTGAAAATTCTCTTAAAAAAGGAGATAGAATTTCTTTAGTAGGTTTCGGTTCTTGGTCCGTATCTAAAAGAAATGCAAGAGAAGGTAGAAATCCATCAACTGGAAAGACTATCCAAATCGCTGCTAAAAATGTAGTAAAGTTTAAAGCAGGTGCTGATTTAGGCAAAGCTGTAAACTAATTTTACACTGATAAATTTATTAAAAGCGCCTTTATTGGCGCTTTTTTTATTTCCATGTTTTTGCGTTTAAGAGGATTTGTCTTACATTAGGTATATATTCTTATACTATATATGATTGCTTTAAAGCCAACCAAAGGAAAATTACTCATTGCCGAACCTTCGTTAACAGGAGATGTTTCTTTCAATAGATCTGTTGTATTGTTGGCGGAACATAGCAATGAAGGCTCTGTTGGTTTTATTTTAAACAAGCCTTTAGAATATCAAATAAACGAGTTAGTAACTGAAATAGAAATTCCTTTTCAAGTTTATAACGGCGGTCCTGTTGAACAAGACAACTTATACTTTATACATAAAGTACCACACTTAATTGATAATAGTGTTGAGATTTCTGATGGAATTTATTGGGGTGGTAATTTTGAAACTACTGTAGAACTTATTAATAAAGAAATAATTTCTGAAGATGACATCCGTTTTTTCTTAGGTTATTCTGGCTGGTCATCATTTCAATTAGATGAAGAACTTACATCAAAATCATGGATTGTTGTAGAAAACGAACACGAAAGTAGAATCATTCAAAAAGCGGCACAAGCTATTTGGAAAGAGAATATGATTCAATTAGGCGGAAACTATTTATTATGGTCTAACGCACCTGAAAACCCTAGTCTAAACTAAACGCTTTTACTTATAGACATTCTAGCAGCTGCATTCAACTTACCTATTAAATTTTTTGCAGTTGTACTTACAAACTCCTTTTTTCTATACTTTGTAATAGAAATCAAGCCATTAACGTTATTGGCTATGAATAATTCATCTGCTTTTTGAAGTTCAAATGGAGATATACTTTCTTCAAGAAATTCAACCTCTTTTAAATTTGAAACAATATCTGTTATTTTTTTTCTGATAACACTATTTACACAACCATCAGCTAATGGCGGAGTTTTTACTTGATTCCCTTTTACAATAAAAATATTGCCATTTAGAGCCTCTATAACCTGTTTTCTTTCATTTAGCAACAAACAGTCTTGGTAATCATTTTCTTGGGCGTAAATAGCCCCTACAACGTTTAAGATTTTATTGTTTGTATCTAGATTAGAAAGCATACTAGAGTTTTTATAGAAATCTTTAAATAATTCTACCTCGTATGCGCTCTCTTCTAACACAAAAAACGGATTAGTTAACTTAGTACTAGTAATGAAATAGGAAATACTATTATCAGATTTCGAAAAATCATTAATGCTGGTATTTCTATAAATTGTAAATTTTATTTTTTTGGTTTCTCTTAATCCGTCTTCAGAAATTAATTTCAAAATTTCCTCTTCCATAAATTCCATCGTGAAATTCATAGGAATCTCCATTCTTAGAATTCTCATAGAGGACATTAACCGTAGATAGTGATCTTCTAAAAATATAACATCGCCATTTATAACACGTAATTCTTCAAAAACGGCATCCCCTAACTGTACTCCCCTATTATTTTCGTTTAAAAAATCAGTATTCTTATCAAGAAGTTCACCATTAAAATTGAACATAAAAAAAGCCTTAAAAAATTAAGGCTCAAAGATACTGTAAATAAGGATATTTCTAGGACGAACCCAAAACCTGTTTTAAATCTGACACTTGGTTGGTCCAAAGCATTTTAGACTCATCTACTTCGTCGTCTTCGGCAAAGTCAGTTATAAATAATGAAACATCTTTAGTTATTTCATCAACAATTATCTTCATCTCGAAAAAGCTATCATCGTCAGCTTCTTCCCAAGCAAAACGAACGAATTCGTCCGTTTTCCTTTTTAATAATTTAGCTTCTTCTTCAGCTCCGTCCCAAATGAATGTAAACATTTCACCTCTAGAATTAACGTTATCTGCAAACCATTCTGACAGTCCAGATGGGGTTGCCAAATATTGATATAACATTTGTGGTGAAGACTGAATTACAAACTCTATTTCAAATTTTATTTTATCGCTCATGTGCATGCTACTTAATTACGGGCAATATATATATTTCTAAATGATAAAAAAATAAATGATCAGTATTATTTTTTTAAGCAAGTTTTGTTGAAGAACAAATAAATTACCACTATATTTGCAGCCGTTTAAAAATAATATGGCGAGGTAGCTCAGTTGGTTAGAGCGTCGGATTCATAACCCGGAGGTCGGGGGATCGTGCCCCCCTCTCGCTACCAGTAAATACAAGGGTTTCAATAGATTGAAGCCCTTTTTTTATTCCTAAAAAATAGACTGGGTACAACATAGGTACAACATATTGATTTTAGAAAAAGTTCATACGAAATGATATCCATTGATTGTATTTGATATTCTAAGCGTAGAAATTTGAATACTAAAATTTTAGGGACTATGATTTTTTTTGGCTTATATCTCCATAATTAAACCAAAAGCAATTTTCTAAATCAGCGTTTTACATTCTATTTTTTCTTTAGCATCTTCTTTTTCATTGTTAATAACTCTGAAATTCAGCAAAATATCAACAATAACCTCAATTATAAATAATGTCATTTGTTATCAAAATAAACCAAAGAAAATTATAGGTTTACTTTGTTCATAAAATTTAATTCCAATTGATCTAATAAGCTGTTTATCAAATATTTGTGAACAACTTATAAAACTTATCCCCTCTTCGAACAGTCTCATTTTATACTTTTATTACCACACTCCCATAAGGGAAAGCAAAAGCGCTTTTGTTCATTTTATAAACATTAAAATCATAAAAATGGACACTATTTTATTACTGGAACGATTGGATCGTTTAGAACAACTTCTGATAGGGAACAAAGAGGTTTTGACCTTTGATGAAACCTGTGACTATACCGGAATTTCTAGAAGCTACCTTTATAAACTAACAGCTTCAGGAAAGATTCCACATTCAAAACCCAATGGCAAGATGCTCTTTTTTGAAAAAAAGAAGCTTGTGGAGTGGTTGCTCCAAAACAATCGGGAGCCACAACAGGATATAAAAACCAAACCATTGGTACATACCATGCGCCACAAAAGCCATAGCTAACATTTTCATATTACTACAAACTAATTACCACCTAATAAACTTGGGTGATAAAAACAATCCTTATGAAACAGATACCTTATATAAGGGTAGGCACGTCCTATTATAAACATGTCAAAGCCCCTACCATTGCAGGCCACTTTAACGAAATCTTGGTACACTGGAATATGGAGACCATTAAACAAGACCACGGCAAAGATCATTTAAGTAAAATTTCTAAATATGATGGATTTACATGTATTCCAAGTCATCAAAATTTTAAACAGGAATATTTGGGTTTTTACAATATTTATTCCCCTTTAAGTAAAATACCTAAAGAAGGAGACGTAGAACTGTCCCTAAAATTCGTCAAGCATATTTTCGGAAAACACTACGAACTGGGATTGGACTACCTCCAATTATTATATCTAAAACCCATACAGGTACTCCCCATCCTCTGCTTAGTCTCTAAGGAACGTTCTACCGGAAAGAGTACCTTTTTAAAATGGCTCAAAGAAATCTTTGAGAACAACCTGACCTACCTGACCAATGACAGTTTTAGCAGCCAGTTCAATGCAGATTGGGCAAACAAACTCCTGATCTGCATAGATGAAGTCCTGTTCAATAAGGAAGAGCTTACGGAGCGCATCAAATATCTTAGTACCACCAATATCAATAAATTGGAAGCCAAGGGCAAGGATAAACGTGAAGTTGAGTTCTTCGGCAAGTTTATCCTTTGCAGCAACAATGAAGATAACTTTATCAAAATTGATGCCAATGAAACTCGGTTTTGGGTGATAAAAGTTCCTATACCGGAAGAGGAACAAACAGACTACCTAGAGAAACTGATTGAAGAGATTCCAGCTTTCCTTTACTACCTAGCAAATCGAAAAACACATTCAAAACATTTGACCCGTATGTGGTTTACTGCGCACCAAATTAGAACTAATGCATTAATAAAATTGGTCCAAAACAATCGTAACCGGGTAGAAAAAGAACTGGCCAGTGTTCTAATGGGGGTCATTGAAAAATTTGATTTGGAAGCTGTAGATCTCTGTCCGATGGATGCACTGTTGGCACTGAATAGAACCCGGGTAAAAACGGATTTGACCCAACTACGAAGGCTGCTGAAAAATGATTGGAGATTAAGCAACAAAGACAACTCGAATAGTTACCGAAAATTTGTGATTTGGACGGATGGCGATATCAACCTAATCGATGCGAAAGGTCGCTATTTTACCGTTGAAAAATCATTTTTGACCCAAAACTTCGATGATTTGATGACAGGGTGATGAAACCGCTGTATTTGGTGGACTAAAGCTGTCATCATTCTATCATCCTTTTGTCATCAAAAAATATAATGATGACAGGATAATACCATAAAAAACCGAGTATGATGAAATGATGACACCTTGATGACTGAACAAACGTAATGTTTATAATGCCTAAGAGCGGAAATCATCAAAAAAACAAAAATAGACCTAAAAATAAATTGGCTTATGAAAGAAAAAATAAATTGTGAAACAGCCCGTAATTTTTCAGTGGAAAAAGCATTGGAAAAATTAGGGCACTTTCCCAAAAGGACAGCGGAAAAAGAAGCTTGGTTTCTAAGTCCTTTCAGGTCAGAAACCCAAGCCTCTTTTAAAATCTCCAGAACCAAGAACCGATGGTACGACCATGGCGAAGGTGTTGGCGGCAACGTGATAGACCTTGTATGTCTGATTTTAAAATGTTCCATAGGTGAAGCCCTGGAATTTTTAAGCGATGGTATTGCAAAAAACATAGTAAGTCCACAGCAGCCTTTTAGGGATAAAAACACAGGACTTGGCATGGTTAAGGTTCTTGACATCACGCACCCTGCCCTTGTTCAATATCTGGTTTCGCGGGGTATTTCATTAAACACTGCCAAGACCTTTTGTAAAGAGGTGTGGTACCAGTATGAGGAAAACATTTTTTTTGCAATTGGCCTAAAGAACCATCTAGGCGGTTGGGAACTGCGGAACAAATTTTTTAAAAACAGTAGCAGCCCAAAATCCTATATCTATCTCCAAAACAATCACAAACAACTCATCATTCTGGAAGGGATGTTCGATTTGTTATCATTGGCCACTTTAAATGATGCTCTAATAAAGGCTTCTGACATTATTGTTTTGAACTCTTTAGCCTTTATTAAAGGCATTGAACCTTATTTAAAAAACTATAAATCTGCCTTTGTTTATCTCGATAACGACAAGGCTGGAAGACAGGCTACCAAGTATCTGATGGTGCACCATAGGCATGTCATGAATAAAAGCCATATCTACAGAAACCATAATGATTTAAACGAAATGTTGTGCCATGAAAGCGGATGATTTTAATTCCAAACCAAAAAATCATAAGGAACGATCTGTAAAGATTCCTACCGAAGAAGTGAACCGATCGGATAGTATAGAATTAGATTTGGAAGGGAATGGATCGGAAAACGAAATTATCGTGAGTAGGAATTCGAGATGTGTGTCTGTGGACACATTCTCGTTTGCTCCCGAAGGTCGCAAAGAAAAAAAAGGAGTTTTTAAGGGGAAAGGTGATCTCGTTAAGTTTCGATGTACCGTTTATGAAAAGAAGCTGTTGAACATCAATGCTAAACGGAGCGGATTGAGTTTGAGTGAATATATCCGGAGAAGCTTATTTGAACAGGAGATTACGGAACGTTTTTCCGAGGAACATATTGAGATATATAAAATGCTTATCAAGTACCATAACAATTTTAAGTCCATTGGGAATATGTACAAAAAGCGAAATCCTAAGCTAACCCAAGAAGTTTATGCCCTGGCGAATGAAATCAAAGCCCATCTTAAAAAATTTCAATAATGATAGGAAAAGGAAAAAGCATATCACATACCAGGGCTTCCATGTCCTACGGCTGGAACCAGGAAAAGAATGCGGAGATCGTACTCAAGGAAATTCTACATGGCGATTCACCTGCAGAAATCACCAAAGAGTTTAAAATGCTCCAGGACCAAAATCACCATTGTACAAAAAACACTTTATCCTTTGTCATTAGTCCAACGATTGAAGATGGTAAGCGATTGGATAAAAGTAAGCTACAAGCTATTACAAAACACTTCATGCATGAAATGAATCTAGGAGAACGACAGGCCATAGCCTTTGTACATCAGGACAAAGAACATAAACACATTCACTTATATGTCAATCGTATTGATTTTAAAGGGGTCGCCTATAACGATAGTTTTATTGGCAAGCGCAGTCAACAGGCGGCAGAAAAAACAGCGGAACAAATGGGACTGACCACCGTTAATCAGATCCAATTTGAAAAGGAATTCAATCTAAAGGAAATACGAACTGAGGTCAAACGCCGGCATGACTTGACCATGAAACAGTTCAAGCCGAAATCCTTTGATGAATATGTAAAATTTATGGAGACCAATGGGGTCAAAGTCATCCCATCGATAAATAAACAAAACAAATTACAGGGCTTTCGGTTTGAGTTTGATGGTCATAACCTCAAAGGTAGTGAGGTACACCGTAATATGTCCATTGGCAATATCGGGAAACAAATGGCGGGTATTGAAGGGGCTAAATTTCAAAAGAACAATAACGCCACCATTAAATTAGGTGATAAAATTGTTGACTTGACCCCCAATTTAGCCTTGAAGATTGCAAAGTTTATTATCAAAAAGGCCATAGATAAAGGAATTTCATATTAACCAAAAACAACAATCATGACAAAACTCGAAGAAATGACCGCCTTACTGGTCAATGAGCTCAATGATTTTAATAAAAGCGTTGAAAGACTGGAAAAAATCAGTAAGCAATTGGAGTCGACAAAAATCAAGATGGATGTAGCGGAATATAAAACCATTATTGAATCACATAAGCAGCAAATGGCATCCCATGTAAACGGCATGGAGCGTTTTGAAAATTGGTTTAATAAAAAAATTGAAGATCCCAAGATATATCCTACTTGGGCGGTGGTGCTATTTATAGTCTGTATGGTATTTACTGTTGGATTAGTTACTTATATAATTATGAAATAGTGAATACAATATTTCGTGATAATGACTTTATTTTGGTTGTTTCAATATAGCATTTAGGTCATCTAGAAACTCACCTTCATCAAAAGGTAAAAGTGTTTTTGCCAGCTCCAAGTTTTTCCGAATATCTCTTCCATGGTTTTTAATGTGGGGCGGTGAATAGGAATCACCCTGAGTAGCCAATATAATCACATTGATTAATGCCTCTATGGTAATAAACAGATCCAGATAGCCTTCAAACTGCAAATACGTAGCTTTAAACTGATTCTTTTGTATATCTGAAGGTTGTAATGTGTCAAATTGATGCCTTGCAGATTTTAATAGTTTCTTGAGTTTCTTCTTTTTCGTTTTCATAGTGATTGAAATTTTAAAAGGGTATTCTATTTTATATACACTTTTAGTTTTAAACTCTTTTATGATTAATTTCCGATAGGATTTTAGTGATTTCATCCAAGGCACCCATTTGTTCCCTAGACAATAGATTAATGATGAATTCCAATGATACTATAACATTAGACTTAGGATCCCCATTGGAAAGTGTAGATAATGAAAAGGTGGATTCTCCCTCAAGTGCCAACACATATGTTTTCAGTAAACAGGATATATTGGATAAAAATTCATCATTGTCACCTATTAGAAATTCTCCTTTCACCACAGGTTTATGGTTGCACGAATACCCAGCAGGTTTCAACAGTCCTCCCTATATGATAAAGCCTTTTGAATTTGTTTCAATATTATTTTAGTTTTCCTTTTTTCTTTCATCAGCTGTTTTTTTCTGTTTCTAATGTCAAATACCTAAGTGTGTCCAAAAGTTCCATTTCATTAATCCGGAGTTTACCTCCAAGAATTTTATGAACAGGTGCAAAAGAACTTTATAGAAATTAAATATACACAACCGGGAAAATCAATGCAAAACGGATATATAGAACTATTTAATCGCTTTTTTAGAGAAGATATATTGGATGCATATAATTTCAATCACATTTATCTACTTCAAAAGATAAGCGATAAATGGCGGGAGGACTATAATTTTAACCATCCGCATAAATCATTAGGCAATATATCGCCTAAAGAATACATGCGCAGATATGAAGATTAGATTTATTTTGTGAAATAATGATTTTATAAAAATCTATCAGCTAGATATATTTAGAATCACACTTATACATAATGTTACAGCGATAAATTTCCCTAAGGGTTTCCCTATCTGTATTGGTTTTAAGCCATCTTAACGAAATAAGCTTTTAGCTCCTCCATCAGTTCCAAACTCCCTAGAAAACTTATCCCAAAAGGTATTGAAACTTGAATGAAAGACTCTTAACATCTTTTATTTAAACTTTTCCAGTAGCTTACTCGCCTTTATTGAAAAAAAAATTAAAAAGAATAAAAAATTTATACCACTTCAAATTATTTAAATATATAGCCGTTTTGAAATTGAATATACAATTGTGTTATTTTCGATTAATGAAAATACTGAATATGCAATGAAAAAAAATATAATTTCAAAAAAGAGTGCGTTTTTTTATTTATTCCCAGTAGTTTTTTTTTTATGGTCGGGTCATTTATCTATTTCAATTGTGTTGATTGGGCTAGTCTATTTCTCGGATAAAAAATCTCTTGGTAATTTCCTCTTAAAAGGTATTAACCGAAACATATTATCAATAATGAGGGTCATATATTTCTGTTTTATGTCTTGGTTTCTAATTACCATATTTAGAATGTATTTTTTTGATATTTATCGAGTTTCATCCTCATCCATGGAGAAGACCTTATTAGTTGGTGACTATGTTTTAGTAAACAAATTTTACTATGGTAGTAATATTCCTAATTGCAGTATTGATTGGTTTTGGTCAAATTTAAATAAAAGAGAATACACACGACCTTTTTATAAATTTTCTAGCTTTACTAAAGATTTTTCAAGAGAAGATAAAGTCGTGTTCAAATCATTAGATGATTCTAAAAATTTAGTGAAACGAATTATTGGTATGCCCGGAGATACTTTAGAAATAAAAAACTCAAGAGTTCTAGTTAATAACAACCCTCTTACAGAAAGAAGCACATATTCACACATATATTTTGAAAAGAATAGACCCAACTCCAAAAAGACAAGAATATATTCAAATGAAGAAATAATTAAATTGAAAAATGATTCTTTAGTCAGGTTGATTCATAAAAAAGATGGAACAAGTGTTAAATTAAAAAATTCATCGACTCTAGACAATTACGGATTGATTATCATTCCTAATGAAGGGTCAACCATTTTTATATCAAAAGATAAACAAGATTTTTATAGAGACATATTAACGAAATTTGAGCAAAAAAATAATATTAAAATAGAACATACTTTCATTAATGATTATTTTTTCCTTTTGGGTGACAATAGACATAATTCAGTAGATTCTAGGCATTTTGGATTGATTCCAAGAAACCATATTATGGGAAAAGTCATCTTTTCATTTCGATTAAATGCCAAATAACAATTTTTAGCACTACGCTTATAGGAATTTATTTATTAACATACTGTAAGATTTATTTTTTTTTTGTGAGAAAAAAGTTATTTTTAACTGCATAACATAAACATTATATAACTATGAAAAAAGTAATTTTAGGTTTAGCAGCTTTATTAGGTGCTGGTTTATCTTTTAACACCAGTTCAGCTCAACAAGTTGAAGCTCAAACTTATAGACCAAGAGAGTCTGAGCAATGGGCTGATTGTTCTTATGTACTGGGCAACTGCATTGAACTTGATACAGTTGTAGTTATGCCGATTGGGTAACGATTTGGATAAGATTGTTAATTTTTCATTACGTAATTAACTGCCTTAATATAGGCTACGCGCAATCTTGAGCGTAGTCTATTCTTATTAGAACATATATGAAAAAGTCTATTTTCCTTTCTATATTCATTTTTTTATTTTTTTCTTGTCAACAGAGCCCAATAAAGAAAGCCATAGAAGATACATACACTATTGACTTAAATACCAAACTTGAACTTCCTCTTGCAAATAGTGACTATTTTAGTTGGTATTCTACTGTAATATATATTCAAGATACCCCTTACTTATTTAGAGAAAACAATTTATATGAAAATATACAGGTCTATAACCTTGCCACTAAGCAATTAATTAAAGAGATAAAATTAAAAAAAGAAGGTCCAAACGGGATAAGAAGTTTTGTGAGTTTCGGTTTTCTACCTGAATCTCTAGATGAATTTGTTCTTGTCAATAGACTTGAAGAAATGTTTAGGATGGAGAATGATTCTGTTATTGAAAAATATGACTTGCAATTTGATATTTTGGGAGGAACAGCAGCGTCAATCTCCCCAAGGAATGATGCAAAGTTGATTCAATTTAGTGATTCAATATTTGGAATACCGCAAGTGAAACAAATGGATTGGAGTAAATCCTCATTCTTAGAACAAAGTGTTTTTGCCATTTATGACAAAAACAGAAAAGAAATCCGAGACGCTCCCATTTATTTTCCAAAAGATTATCAAGAAAAATGTTGGGTTCCAGAAATGCTAGACCCTACTTTTTGTTATAACGAAAATAAGGGCAAGGTGATTTTTTCCTATCCTGCTACACACAATTTAATTGAGTATGACTATACTTCAAATACTTCTACTGAGATACAAATGGATTCTAATAGATATTTTAAAACAATTGAATCCTTCGACGTTTATAATTGCAGTGAAGAACGACAAAGACAAGATTATTATTTTAAAAGTAACCCACGCTATCTCTTTATAACCTATGATAAGTATCGAAAACTTTATTATCGTTTTTTTTCGATACCTCCTGAACAAGAGAATATTATGAAGAATTCATTAATTTATGGCCAGATTGGAGTTGTAGTGTTGAACGAAAAATATAAAATTATCAACCAAACTATATTCAAACCATTTAACTTTTATCCAAAAGATTATTTCGTTACAAAGGAGGGTTTGTGGTTATCAAATAATAATCCCCAAAATCCTGAATTTGATGAAGAATTATTAAAATTTACTTTGTTAAAAGTTGAAACGAATGAATAGAGAAAAACTATATATAATTTTACTTATTTTTTTACTTTTTTTGAATTGCGTACAAAACCAGAATCACGAGATACTAGAATATATGCAAAATATCCACAATATAAAAAATATTGAAAAAGGTCTTTTTGTATTTATGCCAACAAATGCATGTTCAGGCTGTTATGACTCAATTATGGAAGAATTGAATAGTAATACATTGAGGGCTAACACTCGTGTTGTTTTGATGGGTGACAGCAATATCACTCTAGCTGGTCGTGCCAAAAAATTTGAACAACAAGACCGAATATTATTTGACATATCCAATAGTTTAAGTAATAATATCACGGACTATAGGCATCCCTTTATTTTTGTTATAGTAAATAATGAAATAGAGGTATATATCGATGTCATACCAGAAAAATTGGAATATGCAAAAGAAATTATTCGAAAATATAATTCAGAACTATGAAATACTTAAAATTGTCAGTGATAAAACCTCTAAACTATTAAAGGTAAAATGTAAACTAAATTTAGAGGTTTATGCTATTAAATTAGTTCCCATAAATCATGATTTCAAAATACCTCATTACGATGTGGAAGTTTCGCATACTAATGTTATTAATTGTTTTAAGGTATTTGATTCTATACTTTATCAAAAGAAGTATTATAAAGCTTATATTTTAGAATGGTCTGAATTTGGTGATATAAGGTCATTAGCTAGTTCTAAATTTAAATTAACCAACTTTTTTTTTAGTGATATAATTTTAGGTTTAAAGCATCTTCAAAATTTGGGATTATTTCATGGAGATTTGAAACCTTCAAATATTTTAGCGTTTAAAAGTGATACAAGAATAGTATTTAAACTTGCAGATTATGGTGTTAAGTACAAAGGGATTGGCTCGTATATTACACCAGAATATGCTCCTCCAGAATACCTGAATAGAGAAGTGAACTCAAAATATGATATTTGGTGTTTTGGTTGTATATTATTTGAGTTATTTACGGGAGACCTTCCATTTGGTTCAAGAACAAATGATAATCAAATAAGTGAGATATTGGAAAATATACAAAACAAACCTCTTCCTAAAGAATGGATGAAAATTAAGGAACCTTATAGATACATAATTGTAAGATGCTTGACCAAGGATGCTCAAAATAGAATATCTAACTATAATGATATTTTGGATTTACTCAAAAGGAAGCCGAATCTTTTTAACCGAATTGAATATCTATTCTATTATATTAAAGGTTTTAAGAATCAAGATATTTGATAAGCTTCAATTTGCTTATTCTTTATTTAGAGTAAATAGGGGTAGATAAAATATAAGTCCCAAATAAGAAAAAATCAACCCACCAATAGTACCAGCTCCCAAAGCAAACCAAAAAACTTGGTTTTGACCGTCCATTATAAAAGGTATAAAACCCATTATTGTAGAAATAATGGTAAGGTTGATAGGAAATGCTTTTAATTTAAATGCTTTTAAATAAAGTTTTAAATTACTTGATTTAGGAAATTCCTTTCTGAATTTATTATAGGAATCAATTATAAAAATAACTGAATTAACAGTAATACCACTTAATATGACGAAACTTGCAAGACCGCCTTGGTCAAAATTTAGATCAAAGAGATAAAAAGTGAGAAATACACCTATAAAAGAAATGGGAATCATACTTATTATTATAAAGGGTTGTTTAAAACTCTCAAATAATATTGAGCAAATAATATATATAATACCTAAAATGAAAATCAATAATATAAAATAAGAAAAACTTTCTTCCTCTCCAAAACTAATATTTTCATCTATTCTTTCGAATTTATAACCTATGGGCAAGGTGGATCCCAAGCTATTAAGTTGTTCATTTACAAAAATTGATCCAAATTTTGCGGCGCCAGCGTACTTAATATCTACTAATCGGACATATTCTTGATTGAATTTGTATATACTTTCATCTTCCCTCTTCTTATCAAAATTAGATATGCCGTCAAGGACTAACCTATTATCAAATCGTGCCAAAGAAGTATTATTTATATTCCAAATTCCAACGGTATTTGAGTTTGAAGACTCCAGGCGTATTGGCACATATCTACTATCAATGGTAAGACTGATATCTTCATATTTAGAGGATGTTAAGTTTTTGAGATTTTCAAAAATTGAAGAAGGAAATGTTTTTAGTTGTGCTAAACGATTATTGTCCATCCTTAGTATATATTCATAGGAAGGTTCTTTTGCAATGCGGCTTTTATCCCTTACAACCACATTTAAAACCTTTGAATTTGCTAGGAGATTTTGCTTAAGAGTATCGGCAATTACGTTTAGGATATCATAATCATAACCTGTTGCCTCTATTGTAAAATTAATAGGTTCTCGAGTTATGCGCGTATTATTGAATGCCTTGCCAACTCCGAATATACTCCAATCTATTCCGCCAATATCTAAAACTTTTCTAGAAAGTAATCCCTTTAGGAAGTAAGGATATGATGATTCTGAGAATTGGTCTTGAAAAATTATCTCTATTCTTCCAAAATTTTTATTTTGAATATTACTGTTAAAATGCTTTATTTCAGAAAATCCCGATATATAATTCTCTAATCCCAGAAAAACTTCATTCATTTGGTGAACAGTTCCTCCTTTTTCCATGGAGGCGTTCACAAATAATCTGGTTTGCTCATTACGTCCGTAATACGCATTCTCAAATACATATTGCGAAAAGAGTTTAAGTGTACCACCTAGATATTTATCAATCTTTGGTTTAATCTTTGCTATATACAATTGAGATCCTAATGTATTATTATAGAATGTGTTAAAAACATTTCCATTATTTTCTACTCGTGAGGGTAACATAAAAAGAGGAATGCCGAAAACTAAAATTAAAAATAGAATTGTCAATTTTTTAAATCTTAACAAGACAAGAATTAAACGTTCATATTTGGAATAAATATCTATGGTCTTAATTGCTATTAATTTTACACCCTTGTCTAAATTAATTTTCATTTTTTTTAATATTGCAGGTACTAACCACCAGGCCACTAAAAATGAAACAGTTAAATTGATGGCAATAATTTTTGCAAAATCAATGAGATTTACCTTTAATTTTTCACTCAAAAAAAATATTGTTGTCAAAGCCCCTATAGTCGTTAAAGTAGAAGCCAATAAGGGTGTGAAAATATTCTGAACACCTTTTTTCATGATATGATCAGTGGTAATAATTACATTATCAATAATCAATCCGAGAGAAATAGTGATGCCGGCCAAAGAATATAACTGAATTTCAATATTAAATGCGTAATATAAGAGAACGGCTATTCCCAAGTTGGCTATTATAGTTAGAATTACCACAACCAAGTATCTTAGAGTATGACTTATCATCAATATAAAGACTAACAACATAATTGCATATAAACTTCTTTTATAAATTTTTTGTAGTTCCTCACTAAGATATTCAGAAGAATCATAGGTTTGCAAAACATTATATGAAGAGGGCAGTAGTTCTTTGAGTTTATGCAATTCATTATCAATTCTATTACTTACTTTGATAATATTTACATTCTTCTTCGCAGTAATAACTAAACTGATTGCATTTTCACCATTAACCCTAAAATAAGATTGAGGTTCTTTCCCCTGCTTAGAAATCTTGACTAATTGATCTAAATAAATTATACGCCCATTTTTAGAAATGACTGGTAAGTGCCAATCAATACTATCATTAGGAAATATAGTGACTGTACTATATCTATCATTTAAATACACCTGACCAAGACTTTCACGGCTGAAGAATTTTTGTATTGCATTTATCAAGTGTTTTTTTGATATTTTCAATAAATTTAGCTGTTGCAGGTCATATCTTAGTAGAAACTCCTCTTTCTCAGCTCCATAAATCTTTATTCCCTCAACACCTTCAATGGACCCCAAGACCGGAGCTATAACACTTAATGTCTTTTTTTGAATATCCAATAAGGATTCATTTGCATTTATACTAAGAGTTAAAAAGTTTTCTAAATTATCTTCATCTGAATGATTGGGAATAATTACGGGATAAGCAACTGAAGTGGGAAGTTTTTTATACAGCCTACGTAAAACGGCTGAAACTTCAAATCTTGCAATATCAATTTTTGTATACTTGTCAAAGTCCAAAGTGATACTACCATAGCCTTTTGAAGATCGAGAACTCATATTTTCCAAACCCTTGATTGTGGCAAATCCACTCTCCAATACAGATGTCACTTCCCTCTCTAAGCTATAAGAATCAGCCCCTTGCCAATAATAACTTACATTTATCGAAGATGGATTTATTGAAGGGTTTAACCTTAATGCAAGTTTAGGAATAACAAAAATCCCAAGTAATGTCAGCACAGTAAAAATAATGTATATTTTAAACGCCGAAAGTTTCATCAATCTAGCCAATTGTGTAAAAGTTTATAAATAAAAGGAATAAAATAAAGACTTATAAAAACACCTATTATCATTCCCCCAATGACGGTAAGGGCAAGAGGTTTCTGCAATTCACTTCCTAAACCACTAGCAAATAAAAAGGGTGACAAGGCTAAAATTGTTGTTAAAGAAGTCATTAAAATAGGTTTAAGTCTTAATTTTCCACTTTGTTTAATTGCATCTTCGGTAACCAATCCTTTTTTTCTTAATAAGTTAATTGTATGTAATTTTAAAATACTGTCATTTATAATTATTCCACTCATTATTACTATACCCATTGCCGACATGACATTGATAGTACCTCCAAATAGCCAAAGCAATAATAACCCTCCACCAATGTCTATAGGAATTTCAGTAAGAATTATCAACGGTTGCCAAAAAGATTCAAATTGAGCCGACATAATGAAGTAAAGCAATAAAAGTGATACTAGAGCCACCCAAAGTAGTTCTCTATTTAAATCTTTTAAATCGTAATAGCTTCCGGCAAATCTTACATTCCATACTGATTTCTCCTTGAAACTTTCTCTGATATCTGTTACAGTTAATTCTTCAGTTTTTTCGGGAGTCAACTCAAAACCCAAGTACTCACCACTTCTATCTGCATGAATAGATTTATAGTTAAGTACTTTGTTTACCCTAATTAAATGTCGTAACGGAATGGCTTCTCCATTTTTATTGGTTATGTTTAACTCATAAATATTCCTATTTATTTCAGATTTTTCGTAATTTAATTTAATGGGGAAAAACTTTTTATTTGCCTTTAGGTCGTCAATCAAATTTTGATTAAAAATTGTTTTGAGTTCGTTTATCAGCTGATAATAGTCTACTCCATATAGTAGTAAATTATCGTGAAGAATTTCAATTGCAGAAGTATTTTGTAAAGTTACATAGGATTTATTTTTTGGACCCATAGTATTTCTTATTTCACTGAATTCCCTTTCGTTTGGCACTTCTAGTGAGTTACTATTAGATATCTTAGCTAAAAGGTGCGCTTTTTCATTACCAAAAACATATTCAAAAAGATTTTTAGGAGGGTCAAAACGAAATTTTGCATTAGGATAGCTTTTTGACAAATAAACTCCAATCAAACTTTTAAATTTCGATAAGTCTTCGACAGTCTTTAATTTAAAATACACTTTGGATTCAGAAAAACTTTGTAAATTATCCCTTTTCAGCAAAAACTGTTGTATGCCCACTTCAGCATAATAAATTTCTAAATTTGGGTAACCATGAAAGATATTTAAAATTCGACGGTGATTCTCCTCAACATTAATATTTTCATTCCAATCTAAAGTCAAAATTGCTTCTGTTTGATTAATTTGAGGCAATTTTTCGTACTCCAATTGTATAAAAAGGATTAAAGCCAATATCATAAAGCCAATTGAAGTTATATAAACAATGTACTTTCTCTCATTAAAATAGTTGTATCCTTTTTCATATAAATCTTCAATTTTCAATTTTTCTAAATTTAAATCAAACCTCTTTTCCCATAAAACTCTTTTTGATTTAATTTGGTTGAAAACTACTGGAATTATTAATATAGAAACTAAGAGCGAAGATCCCAAACCTATCGAAACAGCCATCGCCTGATCATAAAACAAGGCACCAGTTATACCTCTAAGAAAAATCAATGGAACAAATACTGAACAAGTAGTTAGAACAGAACTGAACAATGGTGAAATTATCTCATTAGTCCCAGTAATGCACGCTTCAATCAAGTTGACTCCTGCCACTAACTTTTGGTTTATATTATCAATTACAATGATTGAATTGTCAATCATCAATCCAACACCAAAAATTAACCCTGATAAGGAAATTATATTAATGGATAATCCCAAACCAAACATTATAAGAATGCTCATTATTAGCGATATCGGGATACTTATGGCAATGATTAAAGATGATTTAATGTCCTTTGAAAAAAGGAACATTATTAATATCGCAAGAACGCTTCCTATTAATAAGCTAAGCTTAAGATTGTCAATTGACATTTTTAGTATGGAAGTTTGGTCTTGATTAATTTGAAAATCTAGTTCTGGATAATCAGATTCAAAAGAAGTTATTAACTTTTCTAAAGAAGTTTTTAGCTCATAAGTTCTTGCATTGGCTTGCTTAATAACTGCTAAAACTAAGGCTCTTTTTGAATTATTATATACTAATCCAAGGTCTTGCTGTGGTTGAACCTTTACAGTTGCAATATCCTTAATTTGAACTAAGCGATTTTCCGAAGAAACGTAAACATCTTCAATATCTTTTTTTGTTCTTAGAGAATTAGAAAACTTAAAATTATATTGATAGTTACCATTTTGAACGATTAAATTACCTTGTTCAAAATTATTTTGTTGGACGGCGTTTGCTATTGTAATGAGATTAATGCCTAAACTTTGCGTTAATTGATTGTTTGGAGTAATGCTTATCTCTGCTTGAGTCTGACCACTTATATCTGCAAGAGCAACTTGTGGCAATTGTTCTATTCTCTTTACCAAAACCGTTTCAACAAATTCACTTAACTCTAAGAATCTGGAATCACTATAGTCTTCTTTAAGTGAAACCGTTAGATTGAGGACGGGTATGTCAGTTGTCGATGCTTTTATAGCTCTTGGCCTGTCTATATCTTGGGGCAAAAAACTGAGTGCTGCATCAATTTTTTCGTTTGTCTCAATAAATGCGAAATCGGTATCGGTGCCATATTGATATTCTAGGATAATTATAGCCGAACCATCTCTACTTTCGCTTTTAATATCATTTAAATTTGAAATTTGGGATAATTGATTTCTAAGCGGCCTAATTACCTTAGTTTCTATTTCTCTAGCCGTATTGTTGGGATAATTAACATGAACAGTGATTTCAGGTATTGAAATATCCGGCATTAGTGAAATAGGTATCCTTAGGATTGCAACTAAACCCAGCAATACCAATGCTAAGATTGTCATAAACACTGCAATTGGTCTATGCAAAAGAAAGCTAATCAATTTGTATTGCCTTTTGTTGATTTACACTAGAAATAAAATTTACTTTTAACTTAGCACCGTGGGTTAAATTTAGATTACCGGAAACGACTAACGTATCATTAACATTCAATCCTTCAGAAATTGCATAACTACTGCTATTCTCTTCAAGTATGCTTACATAATTCCATTTTGCAATACCATTTTCAATTGTAAAAACCACCTCTTTATTTGATCGCAAAACTAAAGCTTCCTTGGGAATCACAATAACGTTTTCTAATGATTCATTAACCGAAATTTGAACGTTCATTCCATCATACAATTTGCCATCAAATTCATTTAATACTGCTTTTATCATTACTAGACCATTTTCATTGACGTAAGGATTTATCTCAACGATATTTCCTGCATACTTTTTCTTGCTATTGGTATTATGACTGACAGTCACATCTCTTCCAAGTTCGATAGACGATAATTCACTTTCTAGAACCCAAAATATTACTTCCATATTTTTATTATCTATAATATTACAAAAAACCTCACCTACAGTATTGAAATTCCCAGTTTTCGAGGTTATGTTGGCGACAATGCCTGAAAAAGGAGCCCTGAGAATAGTTTGTTCATAAAGAATTGTGGCTTTTTTGACTTCGTTTTGGGCTTCTAAGTATCCTGTTTGGATAAGCAGACTAGATAAGATAGTTGAATCAATTTCGGAATTTGAGAGGTTTCCCTGCCCATAATTAATTTTTTGTTTTGTGAATTCCATTTTTGCCTTCTCAAATTGAATCTCTTTTTCCTTTAGAAGATTGGCTAATAATGCATTGTTTAAATTAGCCAAAAGTTCATTTTTTTTCACTTGCTGACCATTTTTTACAGCTATTTTTATTATTTCTTCGCTAATTTTAAAACGAAGTTCACTTTTGTTTTTGGCTTCAACAATGCCATTGGCAATTAATTGTTTTTCAAAAAAACTACTGGTAATCCTTTGTGCGCTAACTTCTACTTTCTGTAATGATACTTCAGTAACCCTTCTATCTTTTTCACCATTAGGATGTTCTACTGAGGCATTACATGAAACCAATGATAAAAAAACAAATCCTATATAGATTTTATTCATTTGTAACTTTTAAATAGAAATATTCTTATTCGAATGTAAGAAAAATTCTTATATTTGAACTTCAAACTTAAGCTCTCGGAAAACATTAAAGCCATTAATAAATTTTATTTGTATTAATTGTCTTCAAAGGTCAATTTGTAAAAAGTGATTTGTAAAAAAATTAATAAGTTAATCTATAAGAGCAAACTCACACTTTTCTAGCACATATTATTGCAATAAAATATGATTCAAATACTTGATATTGAGTTGAATATTTGTTGTTTTTCTTATTCATTTATTATATTAATAATCAATTATTTAACCCTATCAAAAACAACAAACAAGTTCAAGTCCATTTTCAGGGGGATAGACGACCCCAGGAAGTTGTTCTCCTTCTGGATACCCTTCATCATAATCTAACAGGATAGTATTTGATTCAGGAGAGAAACGGTCTTGAACCTTATTTAAATTTAAACTAGCAATTTCTTCAAGTTCAATTTCATTTTCAGATGCAATTACAGATATATACCAAAGTACGTCTCCTAATTCTTCTTTAAGATTAATTTTAAAATTAACATAAGATTCGCCATCTCTTAATTTTTTCTTTAATTCACTAATTACTGAACCAGCTTGCCCAACAATTCCCAGAAATGGTATTACTATGTTGGCAATTTCATTAGCATTATACCTTTGAATCGTTTTGTATGCTTTTGACTGGTATTGGTTAAAATCCATATTATTTAAATTACTGACTAATTTAATTTAAAGCAATGTTCTAGCATTACGGAAAACCGTAAACATTCTAAAATAAATACTTATCTATTATAGGGGAGGAAAACAAACTTATTGTTTTTTAATTAATTCACTTTCTTTTTGTTAAAAAAAATTAAAAACAATAATTCTTGAAATTTGCTTTTCACTTAACGAATTTAGCAGAGCATAAATTAAGGAAAGGAAACCAAATGTTCTTTGATATATGGAGGAATTGGAAAGTTAACTTATGGGGTAGTCTGATTTTTATAAGAATTATAATTTCAAAAGTTAATTACTTTATCAAGTGCATCATCAGTGTCTCTTTTCATAAAACTGGACTGATATGAAATTGTAGTAGTAATAGAAGAATGGCGATAAAGCTTTTGTAACATTTGAATAGGAATTTTGTCTCCAGATATGTTTCCAAAACTATGTCGAGCAATATGCATGCTTAACTTCTTATCTATTTTTAATTGCTTTGCTACCAATTCCAATCTTCTATTTATGGTTCTTGTAGCTGTTTTAGTTCTAGTTAACAACTCTTTTGCATCATTGAAATTAGTTCCTTTTAAATATGGAAAAATAACGCCGTTTTTTCTAAGACTGGATTCTTTATATAATTCCAAGATGGCAGTAGCCTTTTCTGGCACTTTTAATGAAACTATTTTTTGATTTTTATTCATTCTGTATACCAACCTACCATCATTAAAATCAGACCATCGTAATTGCAAAACATCACTTACCCTTATCCCTGCAAAATAAAAACTAGTTAGCCAAATGTTAATAGCATTTTGTTGGGCAACTGTTAAATTGCATGCATTTTCCAGCATTTTTACTTCTTCAATAGACAAACCCACTTTATCAGATTCAGGAATTCGAATTTGAATTTTCCCTTTTCCAAAGGGATAATTACAATGCTCAGCTAAACCATCATTAATAGCAATATTATAAATCTTACGAATTAAAATCATATAATTTATTGCAGTTCTCGGTTTTCTTTTCTCCAGATTAAGTAGAAAACTTTCAAAATTCTTCAATAAGAAAACAGTTATTTCATTAAAATAAAGTTTATCCTTACCAATAAATTTTTTAAACTTCCCAATACGGCCTTTCTGCGTTAGATACTGAGGATATTTTTCTGCATACTTTAAATTTTCAAGGTGCAATTGTGCTATTTCAAAAAAATCCTTTTTATTTTTTCCTGTTACGTTTTCTCGAACCTGTGATGCTGAAATCGCATCTTCTTTAATTTCAGAATCTAATAATTTATTATTGGCGTGAGCAAGCTTTTTCAATATCAAGTGATTTATTCGAGAAGCATTGGGATGAGATTTTTTGACTCTCCTGTTTTTTACATCCCACAACTTTTCATCTATATATTGACCAATGGAAATAAAAGATGATTTCCTATCCTTTGTTATTCGAATAGTGATTGGATATAAATTTTGGGCATTCTTTTTTTTTCGTAAAACTGCTTGAACTGTTGCCATAATTTTATCTTAAATATCAAAGATAAAAATTTTAGGTACAACATAGGTACAACATTTTTTAGTTTCAAATGATACCAATTGAGATTAAACTATATTTTAAATAACATAATTAATTCATTTTCAACTAGTTTGAATTAATTTGATATATGTATGTAAATTTTCATAACCCGGAGGTCGGGGGATCGTGCCCCCCTCTCGCTACACTAGTAAAACGTACCAAAACAACGGTTTAGTTCACTCTAAACCGTTTTTTTATGTCTATATTTTTAGAAACAATTACATTTGAACACGAAAGTGAACACGTTTTAGAACACGATTTGTCAACAAAAAGTAATTTCTCGGCTCCAAAAATCTACACCGCAAAGGGTGATCTCTCCAAAAGATGGTACGTCTATTTTTCATTTAGAGACCCAATTACCAAAAAATTGGTGCGGATGAAGAATATTTATGGCAAAGCAAATTATTATAAGACCAAAGCTGATAGACTTACTATTTTAACATCTTACAGAAAAAATTTACTAAAATTGCTCAAAGAGGGATATAGTCCTTTTGAAAAAAACGAAGAATTAAAAAAATCTACTTCAAAAAACACTTCTAACGTTAAGATTAAAGAAGAAATTCTGCCTAAACCTGAATCCGACACTTCTATAACGAACAAGGCACAAGATATAGGTATGCCATTAAATGAAGCCTTTGAGTATGTAATGAAGTTGAAGCAAAATCAGGTAAAGTCTAGAACATTACAAGATTATCGTCTAAAAACGAAAGCATTTTTGAAATGGTTATCCGAAAATTATCCTGACGTTAAAACCATTGACCAATTATCAAAAAAAATATTATTGGATTTTCTTAATGAAATAGTAATAAAGACCAGTGCCAGAAACAGAAATAACTTCAGGCTTACTCTTGGTACAATATTACAGACCTTAGAGGAGAACGAATTATTGAAGTTCAATTTTATAAAGACCATTAAAGTATTGAAATCAGTCCCGAATAGTAACAAAACTTTTACACAGGATATCGAGAAAAGCATTTTCAAACATTTAGCCAAAGAAGACCCTATACTTCTTCTGTATATTAAATTTGTAGCATATAATTTTCTTAGACCGATAGAAGTATCAAGATTAAGAATCAAAGATGTTGATATTCAGAATAAAACACTCACTTTTCAAGCAAAGAACAGCAACTTAAAACGAAAGACAATACCACAAATGTTGCTGGACGAATTACCCGATTTAACAAACATGAATCCTAATCATCTTTTGTTTACACCAACCGCAATCGGTAGTTTCTGGGACACCAAAGAAACAAATAGAAGAAACTACTTTTCTAAGCGTTTTAAACAAAAGGTAAAAAGACATTTTGACTTAAATGAAAATTTTGGATTATATAGCTTTAGACATACCTATATCACAAAATTATATCGAATGATATTAAAGGATTCTACACCATTTGAAGCAAAAAGTAAACTTATGTTGATTACAGGTCACAACTCTATGTCTGCCCTAGAAAAATATCTAAGGGATATAGATGCTGAATTAGCACAAGATTATTCAAATCTCCTAAAAGGATAATATGGATTCTGGAAAAACCCTTAAGCACTTAATAGAGCAGCTCTACAGACCGCTTCTATTCTTTTTTCCAAAGAGTATTATACCTGACAGCGAAAAATCTAAATTTGAAGGTATTAATTCAGATGATTTTTTTAATACTCCGGTACTTATTTCCACGATTGGTACAATAGATAAAATTAACTCTGTAAAAAATTATGGATCAGTACTAGAAAAGGCAACTATTCTTAATTATAATCTTCTAAAATTATTAGATGCCAAAGAAGACCTAGGCACATTGCAATTTAAAACACTGCTAGAAAATTACATTTTACATCTTCGCTTTTACGTATTCATTACTAAATGGATGAATGAGCACTTCAATAACCATTGTGAAATCAATAAAAGTCTAAAAAGTTATTTTCACCTACAGCAAGATTATTTCAATCATCATAAATTGGCTGTAGAAACTAAGTTCAAAATTAATATAATAACAGATTTAAACTCAAAAGAAGTCTTGACCTACTTTGAGAACGATACTCCTCCCCTTCTTAAAAACATCATTAAAACAGACAAAGTTTTAGAGAAAAATAATGCTATAAAAATAGCAAACGATAAAAAGAAGACAGTATTGATAACAGACCAAGAATCAAGAAATTTTCTTTTGGATAATGTTTTCAACTTGGAAAATTAATTGTTACCATAACCTACTAAGGGTTTTGTTTCAGTTATATAATAATCATCAAAACAACAAATTATGCGTCAAACTTACGTACATTTAACGCATAATGGATACAAAACACTACACCTGCCTTTATTGCTATGAGGAATTCATTCCGAAAAGAAGACACGTTCAGAAATTCTGTAGCGCAACATGTAGATCTAAAGCACATCATCAAAAAACAAAAATAGATGCTCCACAAACAGGTTTACAAACAACAAATTCCACTAATTCAACTAATAAAATAGAGCAAATAAGTGCTGCTGGAATTGGTAATGCAGCCGTTGGTGCTCTTGCAGCAGATGTTTTAAAAAATGTTTTTACAACTAACAATAATAAACCTGCAACCAAAGGTGACATTTTAGCATTAAGAAGAAGCTATAATCGATATCAAAGAATACTAAATATGCCAGGAAGGCCTGACGGAACCCTACCCTACTATGATATGGAAACTAAATGTTACATTTATTTAAAACCTTTTAAATAAAAAATCAAATATTCTAAGGACACCACAATTAAAAGAAAATTAATTAATAATAGGTATGCTGCCTTAATAATTTTGAAATATTAAAAGCCTCCTGACTCTTAGAAAATTATAAAAGATATATATAACATATGTTATATATATCCTATATTGGAAGTATATATAACATTAATGTTATATATACTATTGTTAGGCACAAGTTAAAAAAAATGACAGACTGCACATTAAATGATTTGAGAGATAAATTAGAAAATTCTGGCGATTTTAAATTGGTCTTGGATTTTTTTCTCAAAAAGTCAATTAAAGAACAAACGGAAATGCCTGATGAAAGCGACGGAATTCCTTTCTCGGATTTTTTTTCTTCTTACATTGAAAATAGTTCCAAGATAAATGCAGAAATAGTTGCGGAATTTTGTGAATCCCCAATTGAGAGAATATTTATGAATTCGCTTATACTCCTATTCATTAAAAATCAATTTATAAATTTAGAAATTACAGAACCTTTCAAAAATGCCGAACTGGAAATATCTAATATTAGAATAATCCATAAAAACATTTTGAATATAATTGAAGATTATAAAACGAAAACAGGCGACTTTGAAATGACTGGTTTTGAATCTGCGATGAATAACCAAATTAAAGCTGGTGTTTATACAAATGAGGATTACAAACTTTTTGAATATCATCGCTTAATTGTCAAGAATTTTGTTTGGGACTCTTATCACATTACACTTCAAGCAGGGTTTCCCGAGTTTAAAATTGACAACAAAAGCACAAGGGTTGACTTGCTTATTTGGAAACCTAATGACGAAAGATTTAAATTAATTGTAGAGTGTGATGGATTTAAATATCATAACACAAAAGAAGCATTTACAAGCGATAGAAAAAGAGACAGATTATATAAATCAAAAGGATATCAAGTTATTAGGTTTTCAGGAACTGAAATATGGAAAGACCCAATATCTGTAAGTAGTGAATTATATGATTTTATAGAAAATTACGAAAGAAAAACCAGTGCCTAACAATGTGTATAAGCAATGGCTTGTCCTCGCTTACTTGGAAATTCCTGCGGAATTTCCAATGGCAAGTACCTGTTTGCAATTGTCCGTGACGAACCACGCCACTGCTCATACACTAAACGTTGTAAAACATTTAAAATTGAAATTAAAATATTCTGAATCTCACCCTCTGAAATCTTATTTAGTGAATGAACAATTCTTGAAAAAAGATGAATTCATTGATAAATTTAATGATTTCCAATGGTTGGAATTACTTAAACTTCAACTCAGCGCAAATGAAAATCAAATACATTGCTCACCTTCCTTAAATATTGAAGATGATAATGGAAATGGAGTATCTGTATCCATTGTTGGAGAGTTAGATGAATATGAATTTTACGTTTGCTATAAAAGACCTATAACTCGAAAAAGGAAAAAATGGCTCGGACTGGTAGAATATGACTTTTACGATAAAGATTTTTGTAGCATAATTCCAGAACAAACCGAAAAAGATGGACTTGATGCTTTTATCCTGTTTTATGACGAGAATTATGAAGAATTGGAAGAGAAATGGGGATAAAACGTTTTACAACAAAACCTATAAACAATACGGGTTTTGGGCTTAATCGCTGGGTTTGTGTATTTTTATAAAGACCGCAAAATCTTTGGGATTTTGCTTTAAACAATAAAAAGAAAAAACAAAACAAAAAGATTTTGCTATTTGCTTGGCGGAAAGCAAACGCTAGTTTGCTCCCGTACTGTTCATAGCTCAGTCGTTGTGCTTAATTAAAAAATGACCTACAAATACAATAGAACTTGCGAATGTGGAAATGTTGATTCAATAGAAGTTGACAAAAGAGAAGCTGCATTTGAATTGAAAGATAGTTATGTTTATAACTTAACTTGTTCAAAATGCGGAGGAAAAAATTTCTCAGCTATCAGTTCTAACAAACCTGATATTGACGAAGAATTACTTGCTGAATGGAGCGAAAATCCTGAATTTTACTTTTCATCTCAAGACGAAGACTTATTACTTGCTCAGGAACACAAAAATATTGACTTGTATTTAAAATTTATAGACGAGGAAAAAATTGATATCGGAAAACGAAATACCTTAATCGAAGCTCTTTGCGTAATGATTTACGACAATGTAAATAAAAAGGAAAAAGAAAATATAGAAATCGTTAATACTGTATCATCTGAATTAAAAAAGCGTATTGAATTAGTTGAGCAAGCTGAAAGTTGGATTATGGATTACATTAAAGAAATATCGTTTCCCTTAATCGGAATTGAATTCAGAAAGAAAACAAAATCATCTGAGCAAAATATAACAGTTGAGAATAAAGGTTTGTGGAATAAAATAAAACAAATTTGGAACTAAAAATAACTAAGCACAACAAAGAACTGAGGTAAAAAACAAACAAATTCTTCTTTAATCTGAGACAATATTATTCTAGGCTCATAGATTCTAAAATCAGATTCTTGAGCTTTTTTTATTCAATTTATCTGCTATTTATCTAGGCAATACAGAAACGTAGGTTTCATCATAGGG
>LAZR01000039.1_pt1 | contig 199794 bp, 152 predicted proteins | sample 329461 | NCBI WGS metagenome assembly LAZR01 (sample SAMN03002196, study PRJNA259156) | marine sediment metagenome | biome: sea floor; feature: Hydrothermal impacted sediments; material: marine sediment; isolation source: Loki non-amplified sample from Loki's castle hydrothermal vent sediment ...
GGATGTACGTCTTCCGGACAGAGACAGGCGAATACCCCGATACAAAGCTGGACTTCATGCCGCGTCCCTGCCAGCACTGCGACAACCCGCCCTGCGTCAAGGTCTGCCCGGTGGGAGCGAGGTTCAAGCAGGAGGACGGCCTCGTGCTCACCGACTTCAAGCGCTGCATCGGCTGTCGCTACTGCGAGGTGGCCTGCCCGTATGGAGTCAACTACTTCAACTGGGAAAAGCCGAAGGACAACTACTACCTCGACTGGGACGACGAAGAGAAGCTGGAGCCTGTCACCAAGGGAAACATCCCCCCCTGGAAGAACCCGGATCTGGACAAGCGCTACGGACCCGACGACCGGCTCGTCGCCGGCGGCGATTCGTTCGATCAGCGCGCGCGAGGCGGCGATGCCGGGGCGGGCCCCATCGGCCAGCACCACACGGGCCCCATTCGTGGCGACGGCCGCCACGTCGTCGATGGTCAGCGATCGGCCGTCGAGTGTGATAACGCCGTCGGTGTCTTTGGCAGCGGACATGGCGTCCCATGATACGCCATCGCCGGGCAAGCGAAAACTATCAGGCTGATGGTTTTCGCCCCAACGCGGCCGCGGTAGAATCCGCTTGGCCGATGAAAGGAGACACGACCATGAGCGACCAATTGGCAAAACGTGTGCGCTTGGCGGCGGCGGCTGGGTGGTGGACAATCCTGATCGCGGCGATCTGGATGACGGTGGGATGGCTGTCGACGCTCTGCATGCTCCGCAACAAGCCGGACTGGGTTCTTTGGGCCTGGGGGGGCAAAGAGTTTCTGACCTGGGACGAGGTCCACTCGATCACACTGACGGTCATGGCGATGTGGAAGTTGATCCTGTTCGCCCTCCTGCTGGCGACGATCTGGCTGAGCCTCTGGGCCCGCAAGCTCAAACGTTCCGCCTAGGGCGCTGGCCCGGCAGGCCTGCTGCGCGAGAAATTCTGGTGGGCAAAATCCGCGTTCTGACCGTAGCGGCGCTATGATGATTAGGCGGCGCCAGCCACGTGGCGGGGCCGGAAACACTATCAGGAGCATTATCTTATGACCTCTCGCCAGTTGGTCAGAGCCGCCATTGAGCGCAAGCTGATAGATCGTTCACCGCACCTGTTGGACATCACGCCAACGGCGTGGGAGGCCATCGCCTCCCGCATCGAGGCCGACTCGGTCGAGGCGTTCTTCGACAACGACGTCCTGGACGTCTGTCCTCCGTGGTGGAGCTTCGACCTCGCGCGCCGCCCGGCTGACTGGCTGGATACCACGCCGCCAACCACCGAGTTGTCCATCGTGCCCGTCGGCACGCTAAAGGGCCTCCATGATCGTGTGCGGGCCCTCCGCGAGGCCGGCAACGACAAGTATCTGCTCGTGCGCCTCTACGGCATCCACTTCGAGCAGGGCGCCTTCGCGCGCGGGTACGGTAACTTCATGCTCGACATGGCCGCCAGGGCCGACTTCGCTCGCCGGTTCCTCAACGACTGCATCGAGCGGAACCTCGCTCACATGGAGCAGTTCCTGTCGCTGGAAGACATCGACGGCGTCTTGCTGGGCAGTGACTGGGGCAGCGATGCGGGCCTGCTGATGTCGCCGAAGATGTTCGATGAGATGATTCGCCCCGGCGAACAGCGGATGATCGACGCCATCCACACCGCCGGAAAGAACGTCTGGCTGCATTGCTGTGGTGACGTCCGCGAATTGATGCCGACCATCATCGAGATGGGCTACGACGTGCTGAACCCCATCGAACCGGAATGCATGGACCTGCTGGCCCTCAAGGAAGAGTTCGGCTCGCAGATATGTTTCTGGGGAGGCATCAGCACGCGACACCTCCTGCCGCAGGCGACCCCCGACGAGGTCCGCGCCGAGGCGCGGCGCGTCCGCCGCCTGCTGGGCGACGGCGGCGGGTACATCTTCGCCCCCGCCCAATACATCCAGGAAGACGTGCCCCTGGAGAACATCCTCGCTCTGCTCGACGTCGCCCGCGAAGGCCGCCAGATCGTCACGGCCTAGGCCCGCCGCACTTGCCGGAGGTCGGCGGCGATGCTACGGTGGGGCCATGCGACAGCGTGAGCCGGCGATTTGTCTGCGGACGAGCGACTACAGTGAGACCTCTCAGGTGGTCGCGTTTCTGACGCGCGGGACGGGTGTGGTGCGCCTGATCGCCAAGGGGACCAAACGCGCCAAGAGCAAGTCCGGCGGGGCGCTCGATCTGCTGGCCGAGGGTGAGCTGATCTTCACGCCCAGCCGTTCGGGCGGGCTGGGTGTGCTGGTGGAGTTCACCGAGACCGTCACGCGCCGCGAGATTCGCCGCGACGCCGCTCGCCTCAATGCGTCGTTGTATCTGATCGAGCTGGCCGGAGCGATGCTGGCTGTCGACGACCCGCACCCGGAGGTCTTTGACCTGCTGCACAATGCGCTGCAGCGTCTGGGCGAGCCCGCCTCGCCGGTGTTGGCGGTGGTGGCGTATTTTCTGTGGCGGCTGTTGCGGCATGTGGGGTTGCTGGGCGAGCTGGATCGCTGCGTCTCGTGCAGGCAGCCGACGGCGGGGCACAGAGGCAAGCTGTGGTTCTCTTCGAGCGCAGGCGGCGTGCTGTGCGAGCAGTGCGCCTCGGGCAACGGCGAACGGATGGCGTTGGACGGGCGAACGACGGCGGCGCTGGCGGCCCTGTCGGCGGCTGAGAGCGGCCGAAAAGTTTCCCTCCCCGATGCGCAGGCCCGCCGCGTAGCCGATATGCTCAACTACCACGCCGCCCACCAACTAGGCCGGCCCCTGCGGACGGCATCGAGCGTGCTGGGCAGGCGATAGCCCGCCCCGGGGCGAGCCCGTGGAAGCGGCGAGGTTGTCTCGGCCTGTGGGTTCGCTATAATGAAGGATTCGGGCGGTGGTGACCGCCGGCCCGGGGCCCTATGAATCTGACAGTTGCGAAATATATCCTTTGGATGGCGTTGGTTGTGTTGGCTGGGCTGGCCTTGGCATGCGACCGAGAACCCGGTGCGGGCAAGCCGTCTTTGGAGATCCGCGGCGGGAAGTGGCTGATGCTGGACCCCAGCGCCCCCGAGACGCCGGCCGGCAGCCTGGCCCGGATCCGAGACGCCTCTCAAGGCACGCGGTACGGTCGCGTCGTGCGCTGGTCCAAACGGCACGTCAAGCGGTTCGGCAGCGACCCGACCACCGAAGAAGCGCTGCTTCTGGCCGGCCAGGCCGAACTGGCCCGCGAGCGTTACTATCAGGCGTTCGAACGGTTCGACGACCAGTTATCGCGGTACCCGGCTGGGGAGTTTTCCGCCCAGGCGCTGCTGGGCGAGGTGACCGCCGGCGAGGCGTTGATATCCGGCAAGAAGCGCGTGGTGTTCGGCATCTTTCGAATCGGCGCCACCGATGAAGGGGTCATGATCCTCGAAAAGGTCGCCGGGCACGCGCCGGGGACGCAACTGGCGGAGGACGTTCTCCTGCGGATCGGCGACTGGTACTACGCCCACGCCCAGTGGGCCAAGGCCATCGAATCGTACGACCAGTTCATGAAGTTGTTCCCACGCAGCCGCCGGACGCCGGATGCGATGCTCAACGCGGCGCGGGCGTCAGTGGCGTCGTTCCACGGGATCGACTACGATGAGACCCCGCTGCTGGAGGCCCAGCAGCGCTACGAGCAATTTGTCGAGCAGTTCCCCGTCCAGGCCGAGGCCGAGGGCGTTGTCGAGGCGCTGGCCGATATCCGCGACCAGCGGGCGGGAAAGCTTTATGAATGTGCGCGATTTTATGAGCGAACAAATAGGCTCCAAACAGCGATATATTACTATAGGAAGCTGACCGAGCAGTTTCCGGACACGAGCTACGCGCTGCTGGGCGAGGACGCTCTGATGCAGATGGGCCTGCTGGACCTGCCCAGCCAAGAGGTGCTCGAACGGGCCGAGCGGCAACGACAGCGACTTGCCGATCGACGCCGCACCGGCGACGGGCCGTAGGCGTGTGGGAGAGACCGATGCAAACGGCAGTGATGGATAAACTCAAACACGGATGCAGCCTGGCGGCCGGCGGTGTGGTTCTGGTCTGTTTGCTGGCGGCGTGGCCGTTGGGCTGTGTGGAGCCCGGCGGCGACGGCATCGGCGCCTACACCATGCGCAGCCAATACCGCACGGACGTGTCCTCGGTCTTCGTGCCGATGTGGACGCGAGGCGATGACGTCTACCGCCGCGATCTGGAGTTTCGCCTGACCGAGGCCATCATCAAGCGGATCGAGATGGACACGCCCTACAAATCCACCAGGAAGTCCCGCGCCGACACGGAGCTGTCCGGCGAGATCTTGCTGATTGAGCAGAGGGTCCTGAGTTTCAATCCCGATACCGGAAATCCGAACGAGTTTGAAATCGTGATGACCCTGTCGTTCACATGGCGTGATCTGCGATCGGGCGAGAACCTGGTTGAAGAACTCGACCTGCAGGTCGCCAGCACCTACATCGCGGATGCGCCGCTGAGCGAAGACTTCTTCCAGGGCAGCCAGGACCTGATCGAAGAGGCCTCGCGGCTGGTTGTCGAGTACATGGAAGCCGAGTGGGGCGAAGAAGCCGCCGAGGCCGACCGTAGCGAGAACGATATCCAATGACCAATCAACCTCCGGAAAAACCCCGTGGGCCGACGCCCACACCGCCGACCCCGCCCGCTCGCTTCGGCCGATCGCTGATGGGCTGGGTGCTGATCGGCGTGATGGTCTTCGCGCTGGTGTCGTTCATGCAGGGGATGGACCAGCGGCGTGAGATCACAGCGACGGACTTCTGGGCCTACGTCGACAACGGCCAAGTGACCGGCGAACTGGTGATCACACCCGAGCGCATCAAAGGCGAGAACCCGCCCGGGGTGGCCGGCCTGGAGGCCGATAGCCCGAAGAAGTTCTTCGTCATCTTCCCCGAGGGGGCCCGGGGCGAAGGATTCCTGGCCGATCTGGACAAGCGGCTGGCCGGCCGCGAGTACCCCGCCAAAGTTCGCCTCGAACGCACGAGCTGGTGGAGGGCCATGCTTCCGCACGTGCTGCTGATGATGGTGGTGTTCTTGGCGGTCTGGTTCCTGGTGTTTCGGCGGATGGGTCAGGCCAGCGGGGCGGGCTTCTTGGGATCGTTCGGACGGTCACGACACCGGGTCACCAACAAGGAGCAGTCCAAGATCACCTTCAAGGATGTCGCCGGCATCGATGAGGCCAAAGATGAGGTGCTCGAGATCATCGAGTTCCTCCGCCACCCGCGGAAGTTCCAGCGGCTGGGCGGGCGGATCCCGCGCGGCGTGCTGCTGGTGGGCGAGCCGGGCTGCGGCAAGACGCTGCTGGCCAAGGCCATTGCCGGCGAGGCCGACGTGCCGGTGTTCTCGATCTCCGGCAGCGACTTTGTGGAAATGTTCGTCGGCGTGGGCGCATCGCGCGTGCGCGACCTGTTCAAGCAGGCGCGCGACGCGGCGCCGTGCATCATCTTCCTCGACGAGATCGACGCGGTCGGGCGGCGGCGCGGGGCGGGCTTCGGCACCGGTGGGGCCGACGAACGCGAGCAGACCCTCAACGCCATCCTGGTCGAGATGGACGGGCTGGGCACCAACGACCAGGTCATCATCATCGCTGCGACCAACCGGACCGACGTGCTGGACCCGGCCCTGACGCGACCGGGACGGTTCGACCGGAACATCAACGTGCCCTTGCCGGACCTGAAGGGCCGATATGATATCCTCAAAATCTACGCCGCCAAGATCGAGTGCGGCGCCGATGTGGACTTGCACCGACTGGCCCGCGGCACGCCGATGTTCAGCGGCGCCGACCTGGAGGCGCTGGTCAACGAGGCCGCCATCGCCGCGACCATGGCCGACAAAGAGTCCGTCGAGCAGGAAGACCTCGAAGAGGCCCGCGACAAGGTCCGCTGGGGCCGGGCCCGTCGCAGCCGCGTCATCGACGAGCAGGAAAAATCGATGACCGCCTACCACGAAGCCGGCCACGCGCTGGTGCAGGTGCTCACGCCCGAGGCCGACCCGCTGCACAAGGTCTCCATCATCCCGCGCGGGTCAATGGGCGGGGCGACCTTCGCCTTGCCCGAAAAGGATCGCTATCTCTACACCAAGGTCTACTGCCAGGCGCAGTTGACGATCTCGCTCGGCGGGCGCGTGGCCGAGGAGTTGGTCTTCGGCGATGTCTCCAGTGGAGCTTCCAACGATATCCTCCACGTCACCGGGCTGGCGCGGACCATGGTCGTCGACTGGGGCATGAGCGAGCAGTTAGGGCTGATCAGCTATAACGAGCAGCAGCGCCACCCGCAGATGATGGACCTCGGCGGCAAGGACTACTCGGACAAGACGGCCGAACTGATCGACAGCGAGATCAAGCGCATCGTCGATGAGGCCCATCAGCGCGCGCGCAAAGTGCTGGAGGCTCACCGCGACGAACTGGAGCGTATCGCCCAGGCCCTGCTGGCATACGAGACGCTCAATGCCGAGGAGGTCAAGCTGATCATCGACGGCAAGACACTCGACAAGACCTCCGTCAACGACCTGATCGACATCGAGCACGCCAAGACGGCTGAGCCCGGCGAAGCGGACGCCCCGCCCACCCCAGCCGAGGACGGCCAGACCGACCTCGGCGGCGTCCAGCCCCAGTCAGGATGACGTCCGACTCGCGTTAGCCGCCGGCGCTGATCCCCTCCCCCGTAGGAACAGCAGGTCGCCAACCGGTCCCTACGGCTCGATCGTGCTGCCGAGGAGTTTGCAGAACTCGGCGATCCAGGCCGGGTGGGCGGGCCACGCCGATGCCGTCACCAACTGGCCGTCCACGACCGCGTTGGAGAACGTCTCGTTAGGCGCTATCCAGTTGGCGCCGGCGCGTTCGACGTCCGGCTGCAGCGCCGGGTAGGCCGTACACGTCTTGCCGGCCAGGCCGTCGGCGGCAATCAGCAACTGCTGGCCGTGACAAATCGCGGCGATCGGCTTGTCGGTGTCGATAAAGTGTCGAACGATCTCGACGACGCGCGGATTCAGCCGCAGGTACTCCGGGCTGCGACCGCCGGGGATCACCAGCGCGTCGTAGTCGGCCGGATCGACCTCATCGAACGTCGCCGTGAGGGCGAAGTTGTGCCCGCGTTTCTCGCTGTAGGTCTGGTCGCCCTCGAAGTCATGGACCGCTGTGCGGACGCTCTGGCCAGCCGTCTTATCGGGACAGACCGCATGGACGGTATGGCCGACCAGCGTCAGCATCTGAAATGGGACCATCGCCTCGTAGTCTTCCACGAAATCGCCGACCAGCATCAGAATTGTCTTGGCAGCCATGGTGTGTATCTCCTTAGCGGTGTTGGGTCCATTATCGACCGGTCGGGGCGGGCCCGCAAGGCAACGGGGCGTTGTGATGGCCGGATCGTGCGGATAAGATGCCGGCGATGGCGGCGACACTGGACGATATTCTAAGCTCGCACCGCACGGGCCGGGCAATCGTGATGGGCATTCTGAACGTCACGCCCGACAGCTTCTCCGACGGCGGGCGATTCCTGGCCGTTGGCGACGCCGTCGCCCAGGCCGAGCGCATGATCGCTGAGGGCGCCGACGTGATCGATATCGGGGCCGAGTCGACCCGCCCCGGCGGCGAGCGTGTCTCACCGGCCGAGCAGATCGACCGCCTCGGCGGGATTCTTCCCGCCGTCGCAGCCGCCGGCGCGCGGATCAGCATCGACACGACCAACAGCGAGGTCGCACGGTTTGCCCTGGACACCGGCGCGACGATCGTTAACGACGTCTCAGCCGGCCGGGACGACCCGGCGATCTTCGCCCTCGCCGCCGAGCGTGGTGCACCGATCTGCCTGATGCACATGCTGGGGGCCCCCAAGACGATGCAGGCCGACCCGCACTACGACGATGTGGTGGCCGAGGTCTGCGACTTCCTGGCCCAGCGGCGCGACGCCGCCGTCGCGGCGGGGGTGGTGGCGGATCGCATTATCCTGGATCCGGGCATCGGGTTCGGCAAACGGCTGGAGCACAATCTGGCGCTGATTCGCCACGTCGATCGAGTGGTCGCGCTGGGCCATCCGGTGCTGGTGGGCCCGTCGCGAAAGCGCTTCATCGGTGAGGTGACGGGTATCGACGCGCCCGACCGGCGCGGGGCCGGCACGCTGGCGGCGTCGCTGGCCTGCTGGCGGGGCGGGGCGACGATCTTTCGCGTGCACGATGTCGCCGCGGCTGTCCAGGCTTTCGCCGTCGCCCGGGCGATCGAGTCGATGCAGTAGCGCCGTCGCCGACTAGGGCGCGTCGTCGGGGGCGCGTAGGGCGCGGGCGAGGTCGTCGTGGTAGACCTTCATCAGCCGATCCGCCGCCCGCGGCCAGACCGTCCCCAGCAGGATCAGCAGTCGCCCCCCGGCGGTGAAGATCATCTGCGGCGTGCGCTTGCCGGTGCGGGCGACAATGCGGCGGGCGACTTTGGCGGGGTGCATCTTCTTGGTGCGGCGCAGGTACTCGCTGCGCTGGCGGACATCGCCGTTGCGGACGTTGCCGGAGAAGCCCGTCTCCGTCAGAGCGGGGCAGACGTCGGTGACGTGGACGCCGAAGGGCCTCATCTCCACCCGCATCGCCTGCGTCAGGCCCGAGAGGGCGAACTTGCTGGCCGAGTACGCTCCGTGGAACGGTGAGCCGACCTTGCCGATGACGGAGGAGATATTGAAAATATGCCCGCGGCCCCGGTCGATCATGATCGGTGCGACGGCCCGGCAGCCGAAAAACGCCCCGAAGAAGTTCACCTCGAAAATGTCGCGCAGGTCCTGCTCGTCGAGTTCGTGGACCCGCGCAAACTGGCCGTAACCGGCGTTGTTGACCATCACGTCGATTCGGCCGAAGACGTCCATGGCCGCGGCGATCAGAGCATCGACCTGCCGGTGCTCCGTGACGTCGGTGGGCACAACCAGTGCGACGTCGCCGGCAGCGCTTTCGCCAGCGGCGGCGCGACAGCGGCCGGCGACGGCGTTGAGGTTGTCCACGTTGCGGGCGGCCAGGACGACGGCGTAGCCCTTGGCGGCGTAGGCGAGAGCTGTCTCGGCGCCGATGCCGCTGGAGGCGCCGGTTACGACTGCGACGGGACGTTCGGTCATCAACCAGTCTCCAGAAGGACGAACAAGCCGGCGTGGGCGGCGACCGCCGCCGCCAAGGCCAGCCACACCCCCCACTTGATCCGCCGCACCAGCCGGTCGATGGGCCGGCGCGAACCGCCGGAAGCGCCTAGCGAAAGAATATAGCGCACGCGCGACGCAATCGACCCGTGGCGCCAATTCGGCTGGGTCGTGGGCGTGCCGTTGAGCTGCGCGATGCGCTGCAAAGCGCCGGCGAACAGGGCGGCCCCTTCGGGCGTGATGTGCGGATCGTCCCAGTGTTGCTCCTGAGGCCCGTCGGCCTGTCTGCTGAGGATCCACGCGGCGGCGACGTCGCTTTGGCGCTCGAGGCGGCGCGACATCCAGCCGAAGGCGAACGTCCACAGCGGCACAAGCAAGCCGATGGTGGCGCCGATGGCGACCCAATTGTCCAAGGTGGGCGCATCAATTGCGGCCGTGAAGACAGCCGAGGCCAGCATCGTTACGGTGACAGCGAACACCGCCATGGTCAGCAGGTGTCGGCCCGTCACGTGCCCGGCCTCGTGGGCGAAGACGCCCATAACCTGACGCTCGTCCATCCGCTCCAACAGTGCGTCGGACAGCAGGACGTAGCGGACCTGGGGTATCAGCCCCATCACAGCGGCGTTGGCCAGTACGCCTTCGGTTTGCCAAACAAGCACATCGCGGTATCGCAGGTTGAGGCGGTCGCACAGCTCCTCGATTCGGCGGCGCAAGGGGCCGTCCGCCAGCCGGGCGGTCTTCCAGATGCGCGTGATCATCAGCGGCGCCAGCAGGAACACCGCGCCGGCCGAGATGAACGCGCCACCGGCGGCGATCCACTCGGCCTGGGCCGGGGGCCACAGCGACACGGCCGCCCGCCACAGCAGGTCATTGGCCAGCATGATCGCGCTGAGCAGGGCGACGATGAACAGCAAATGTGTGCGGAGGTGGAACAACACGTATTGACTGCGCGTCCAGATAGCCAGCGGCCGCTCGCCGGGCGGCCATTGCCCGGCCATCTGTTGGCGGATGGCCCGGTGGGCGCGGTAGTCAATCGTCCACGTCAACAGCAGGGCGGCGACGAACGGAATCAGCGCTGCCCACAAGGCCAGCAGCGGCACAGGCCCCAGGGCCAGCGTCGAGGAAACGAAGTTGGCATATCCACTGGCCAGCAGGGCGGCAAAGCCCCCCAGCAGCCACGCCCGCTCGGCCATCGTCAGCAGCCGCTGTCGCCGCGCCGCCGACGGGCCCGCCCCTGCGGCCCGGGCCAGCACTCGCAGTGTGGCCGCCACGCCGATGCGGGCCATCGCGGCGGCGCCGCCGATGTAGACGGCCGCCATCGCAGCCGTCCACCAGCCGACAGGCGTCATCGAGGTCGCCGTCGAGGCCGCCTTCGGGTCGGTCAGAAAGCTCAGGGCGATCACGAAGCCAATAAGTATCCAAACTTGCATAATGGGGCCGCGATTCTAATCCAACGCCTCCCAGCAGAAAAGGTCTTGCAAACCCCCCCGCCTGCTCGCGAGAATACTCGTTCGCTGCGGCGGCGTAGCTCAGTTGGCAGAGCAAGGGATTCATAAGCCCTGGGTCACTGGTTCGAGTCCAGTCGCCGCTAGTTATTGTTCGGCTGACGGGACGAACCGCTGAACGGGCCAGGTGTTGCCGCCGGCCGCGATCTGGCGCCCGATGGCGGAATGGATTGTAAGCGGTCCAGCCGACCAGGCTTGGCAATGAAGGAGATGATGATATGCTGGCATTATTTGGCGGTGTCATTCAGTTGTGGCAGCTCATTCCCCTGGTGATCTTGATTGGCCTGATTATCTTCTGGGTCCAGTACCGCAAGCGCCAGTTTTAAGCTCGTACATCGCGGGCGGACGGCAAGTTGACCCACCCGGTCGGCGGGCCGTTGCGCATCGCTGAACGGGTGAACCATGCCCCGTGGGTCCGTCGTCGTCGGCCGGCCCACGGGGTTGGTTTGTTTGCGGCCCGCTCGATCGTGCGGCAGGTTTCGGGAGAAGATTTTACCGACGGGGATTTTGTGTTATCGTTGCGGCTATGACGTTGCAACCGGTCAAACCTGTCTACGTGCTCGTCGGCACGGACGCGTATCTCCAGGACGCCCATCGTCAGGAGATCATCTCGGCCGTCGTCGGCGAGGCCGACCCGCAGATTGCGGTGGCCACCTACGACGCGTCGGCTGAGTTGGCCGAGGTGCTGGATGCGCTGCGGACGCTACCGTTTCTGGCGGCCCGGCGGGCGGTGGTCCTTCGCGACGCCGATGCGTTCATCAGCGCCAACCGTGAGACGTTGGAGAAGTATCTGCAAGCGCCGGTCGAGACGGCTGTGCTCGTGCTGATGGTCTCGAGTTGGCCGAAGACTACACGGCTTTACAAGCTGGTCGCCAAGATCGGCCAGACGTTTGACTGCGCTGTTCCGGAAAAGACCGATCTTCGCGGCTGGCTGATGCAGGCAGCCAAGAAGCGGGGCAAGACGCTCGCCGGCGATGCGGCGGGTCTGCTGGGCGAATGGATCGGCGGCGACTATGCGGCGCTGGATGGGGAGATCGAGAAGCTCTCGCTCTACGTGGGCCGGCGCGACACGATCACGCTGGCGGATGTGTCGGCGCTGGTGACGGCGACGGCCGGGCCGGCGGCCTTCGCGCTGACCGATGCGTTGACGGCCGGCGACGCAGCCGGGGCGCTGACGGCGATGGGCGGGATGCTGACAGTCCGGGGGGAGGAGTTTCGCGTGCTGGGGTTGATTGGGTGGCACGTGCGGCGGGTGATGCAGGCCCACCAGATGGTGGCGGCCGGCAAAGGCCCCGATGTCGCCATGAAGGCCGTGCGCGTTTACTACAACAGGCAGCAGTTCGCCAACCTGCTGCGCCGCCGTCCGATGAACCGGCTGGTGAGCGATTTTCGCCGCCTGCTGGCCGCCGACCGCGCCATGAAAACCGGCGCCGACGCCAAGACCGCCCTGCAACAACTCGTCGTCGGCCTCTGTGCCCAAAGCGGCTGAGGGGATTGTCCCGTTGTCATAGCCTTCGGCGTGGGGCTACCACTCATCCAGGAGCTTTTGGGCTTCTTTGGCGGCTTCGGTTTCGCCGTAGAGGTCGATGCAGTCCTGGAGCTTCTGTCGGGCCTTGTCGATCATGCCGTTGCCCTTGTAAAGCTTCGCGACGCCGATAAGGCTGCGGGCCTTGGCCTCCTTGTCATCGGCCGGCTTGTTGTCTGCTTTGTCGTCGTCGCCGCGATCCACCTCGTCGTCGCTATCTGTTTCGTCGACGCCCGTCTCATCGTCGTTCGTCTGGCCGACAAGGTCAGCGGGATCGATCTCGCCGCGGCGGACCTTATTGAAGTCAATGCGGATCTTCGGGTGCTCGCGGAGGAGTGCCTTCTGCTTGTCCTGGGCGTCTCTGCCGGTCTTGGTGCGCGAGGTGAAGGTGTCGATGATTCTCTGGTAGGCCAGGGCTGCGCCGAGGAAGTCCTCGTCGGTGAGAAGCTCTTCCACGTCATCGTTGAGATCGTCGATGTGGCTCTGCATTTTTTCGCAGAATTCTTCGCACTGCTCGGCCAGTTCAGGTGGGTGCCAGACCTTCTTCAGCTTCCACAGGGCCGGCTCGGCCTTGGCGTAGAGACTCTTTTCCAGATCTCTGTTGGCCCGTTTGAGCAGGCGGGCGATCTGGACGCGGGTCCTCTTGCCGGTGGGCGGATGGTCGCGGGCGATCTCGCTGGCGGTCTTGCGCCAGCCCCCTTTGCCTTTGGCCCCGACGGTCTCGTAATCTCCCCCGTCCAGAAACTCCCCATTGGGCTTGAACAGGCCCCAGACGGGCAAGTTGCCTCCATCGACGTTCCCCCGATAGCCCGGGCCGTGCTTATCGTTGGGGACGATCTCGATCGATCGGATAATGAACTGCCGCGTGATCGACCGGAGGGTCTGAGTTATGAGGATTGACTTGGCCCGGCGGGCCTTGGGCGAAGCCTTGGGCTTCCAGTAGACGAACATGACCAGCCGACCGGCGTCGTCAGCGCGCGTGAAGACGTCTTCGTAGAACTCATCGAAGTCCTTCGACGTCATCTCGGAGACAGGCCTGCCCGTGGCCGCCGAGACCACGTCAATGATCGGCCCGCCCGATCGGCCCCACGGCGCCACCAAGGCGGCGACGACGATCAAGACCCCAGTTAAATGCTTCATTTGCCGGTTCCTCGGCCCCCGCATTGGGGGGATAAACTCAGTCCCACAGATTATACCCACCCATCAGGCTGGCCGCAACGCTGCCCCGGGCCGGACAGGGGCCGATCGCTACCGCTGGGCGGTGAATTCATCGCGAACGATCTCGATATCGGGCAGGGCGTCGACGAAGGCTCGGCCGTAGCGTTTGGTCGCGATGCGATGGTCCAGCACGACCACGAACCCCGTGTCCTGGGTCGATCGGATCAGGCGCCCGAACCCCTGCTTGAAGCGGATGACCGCCTCGGGAAGTTGGTATTCCATGAACGGGTTACCGCCGCCGGTGCGGATGGCGTCGATGCGGGCCTCGGTCAGCGGCTCGTTGGGCACGGCGAACGGCAGCTTGGTGATGATCACGTTGGATAGCGCCGCCCCGGCCACGTCCACGCCCTGCCAGAAGCTGGTCGTGCCCAGCAGGATCGACCGCGGCTCGGCGCGGAACGATTCGAGCAGCAGGTTGTTGGGCATATCCTCGCCCTGGACCAGCACCCGATAGTCGCAGTCGGCGGCGAAGGGCGCCAACCGTTCGGCCATGGCGTTGAGCATCGCGTAGCTGGTGAACAGGACGAAGCATCGGCCCTCGGATTTCTGCACATAATAGGCGATGGCCTCGGCCGCGATCGGCGCGAAGGCGGCGAGGTCGTTTGGCTCGCCGAGGGTCGTCTCGACGTAGAGCTTTGCCTGGCGTCGAAAGTCGAAGGGACTGGCCAGCAGGACCTCCTGGCCGTCTTCCAGGCCCAGGCGGTGTCGCATGTATTCAAAGCCGTGCCGATCGCCGCGCGCCGTCGCCAGCGTGGCGCTGGTGAGCACGGCCGAGGGGACGGCGTCGAACAGCAACTTGCTGACGATGGGCGCGACGTTGATGGGGGCTGCGGCCAGCGTGATGGCCGGCCCCTGGCCCCGGCGCGGCGGGCGGATGGTGGCCCAATAGGCGCGGTCTTCGTCGGCCTGGTCGACAAGGGCCTCGATCTTTTCGGCCAACTCGCGACACTTCGACTCATACCCGAGAAGCTCGAACGCCTGGTCGCTCTGGCCGGCCGATTGGCGCAGCTGCCGCAACTGCTTAGCCAGCGCCTGCAGCGCCGGCGACAGATCGTTGGGTACGATATCTCGCTGGACGATCCGCCCGTTGGCAGCCAGCGCCGGACCGTGGTAGTCGGCGATGGAATTGAAGAACCCCTCCGCCGACTTGGACGCCCGGCGGGCGGCATCGAAGGCCTTGCGATCGTCCAGCAGCGCCAGCAGGCCGCGATGGTGACGGTCGTCGTATAGATCTCGCAGGACGCGCTGCACCCCGGCGGCCGAGACGCTGGCGCCGAAGTGGTTGCTGACGACCTGCTCGACGGTGTGGGCCTCGTCCAGCACGACCAGATCGTAGGGCCCGATAAAGCCGGCGTGCTGGGCCCGCAGCGCCAGGTCCGAAAAGAACAGGGCGTGGTTGACGATGACGACATCGGCCTGCTGCATTCGCCGGCGGGCGGCCTGCATGTAGCAGCGCGGGTAGTGTTCGCACTTGGCGCCGCTGCACAGGTCGATTTCGCTGTAGACGTGGCGCCAGACAACGTGCGAGAGCGGGAAGTCGATTTCCTGACGGCTGCCCGTTTCGGTCTGCATGGCCCAGTCGGCGACGGCCTGAAGTTCGTCGAGGCGCCGGGGGTCGGCGAACAGCTTGTCCCGCCCGCGGATCGCCAGCGCCAGGCGACGGATGCACAGGTAGTTGTTGCGCCCCTTGCCCACGGCGGCTGCGAACTCGATCGGCAGGACCTTGGCCAGGAAGGGCAGGTCCTTGCCGATGAGCTGTTCCTGCAGGGCGATGGTATAGGTTGAGATGACGACGCGCTGGTTCTCCTCGGCGACGCGCAGGATCGCGGGGACGAGGTAGGCGAAGCTCTTGCCCACGCCCGTGCCGGCCTCGGCGAGCAGGTGCTGGCGGTCGCGAAAGGCCTCGTCGACCGCGTGGGCCATCGCCAGCTGTTGGGGGCGGAGTTCGTAGCCGTCCAGATGGTCAGCGATCAGGCCGCCGGGAGCGAGGATATCGTCAACGGAGAGTGTCATTCGGCTGCGTGGCGGGCGGGGGCGCTGTGGGGTGGCGGAGCTTTTGGACGAACCGTAGCGTGTGCACCACGGACAGCAGCACGACGGTGATGGTGATGATCGTCGCCAGTACGGTGATCAGCGTTCGCCCGCGGAGGATCGTCACCCGCATCGACGAGGCGATCCGCTCCTTGGCCAACGTCAGCATCGCCAGCATGACGGCCCCGACGGTGATCCAGACGCTGATCGAATGGACGCCGCTGTAAATGAACTCGCCCTGCGAGACTTCCCTCTTGGACTGGAGGAAGTAACGATAATGGCCGGCCGAGTCCTCAACGACCCATCCGTTGACGGCCTCGCCATACAGGTAGGAGTAGCCGATCACGAACGCCAGGAAATTGACCAGACCGATGACGATGATCCACAGGCAGATGCGAGTTTGCCGATGCATCCGCGTGACCTCCGCCGAATCGGCCGGTGGGGTGGATGGCGGTTGGTCGTCGATTTGGCTCATGATCGTTCGGCTCCGATGACACCGTCGAGGGGGCTGGAGGCCGTGGCGTAGAGCTTTCGCGGGATTCGGCCGGCCCGGGCGGCGAGATAGCCCGCCTCGATCGCCAGGCGCATGGCCCGCGCCATCGCTAGCGGGTCGTCGGCCCCGGCGATGCCGGTATTGAGCAGCACGCCGTCGGCGCCGATCTCCATGGCGATCGTTACGTCGGAGGCCGTCCCCACCCCGGCGTCGACGATCACCGGGAAGTCCGGGTCGCCGTCTTTGAGCTGCTCGAGGATGATGCGGATATTCCAGGGGTTCAGCACGCCCTGGCCCGAGCCGATGGGGCTACCGGCCGGCATGACCGAGGCGGCCCCGGCCTCCTTCAACCGCTGGGCCATGATCGGATCGTCGCTGGTGTAGCACAGGACATCGAAGCCGTCGGCTTTGAGTTCCTTGAGGGCTTCCAGCGTGCCGACCGGGTCCGGCAGCAGCGTCTTCTTGTCGCCCAGCACCTCAAGCTTGACCCAGCCGGCCCCGGCGCTACCGAGGCCCTCCAGCAGCTCGCGCCCCAGGCGGGCGGTGCGGACGGCGTCTTCGGCCGAGAAACACCCGGCCGTGTTGGGCAGCAGCGTGTAGCGGTCCAGGTCGAGAAAATCCAGAATGCTCCGCCCGTCGGGGTCGACCATCCGCTCGCGGCGAACCGCGACGGTGACGACCTGACACCCGCTCTCGGCCAGGGCGTCCCGCATCAATTCATACGTGGCGTACTTGCCCGTGCCGACAAAGAGCCGGCTGGCGATTTCGAAACTACCAATGGTGATCGGGGGGATATCCATGACTATTGGTTCTGATGACCATCCGGCTTGGGGGCTGGCTTGCAGGAGTGGGTCAGAATGGCCAGGGCTACCAAAGCTCCGCCGATCATAGCACCTCCACCAGCGCCGGCGGCAAGGTCGTGGTTCAAGCCTTCCACAAGAACGTAGCCTCCCCAGCCGAGGGCGATGAGCGAGGCAACGAAGAGGCAGATCCTAATGACACAGATCACCATTGTGGAGGTCCTTTCTTACCCGCCACCGACGAGGGTGACGATTTCCAGTTCGTCGCCATCGGCCAGGGCGGTTTCGGTGAAGGTCGCTCGCCGCACGAGTTGCTTATTGCGTTCAATGGCTACGCGCGTCGGCTCGAGCGACAGCTCGTCCAGCAGTTGGGCCACGGTCAGGCCGTCTGCCAGTTCCTTGTCATCACCATTGATTCGTAAACGCATTTTCAACCTCGCCAGCCGGAATCTGTCCAGCGGCCGCCAGGAGTTGATTATAGGTCACCGACAGGCCGATTCAAGCCGCGGCCGCCCCGTCCGAGGGGGCCGCCAAGACGTCCCTCTGGAAAACGGTCTCACTCGGTAGTAAGCTGTCGCCTCTCAGCCGTCGGCGCTGTCCGGCGGCCAATAGGAGTGTGCGATGATTCAGCTCTATTGGAAGAACGCGACAGATAAGGTCGTCGGCGATGCCCACGGCGTCAGCCAGGCCGACCTGGACGAACTCAAGCCCCGCATGTGTCAGGCCCACGAGGCCGTCAAGGCTCAGATCGACGCCGGCCGGCTCGGCTATGCCGCCCTGCCCACGCACGCAGGCTATGCCGCGCAGGTCAAGGCGCTCGTGGACAAGTATCGCTCGACGACGACCGATCTGGTGGTGCTGGGCATTGGCGGGTCGGCGCTGGGCAACATCGCCCTGCAGGCCGCGCTGAACCCGGCCATCTACAATCTGCTGTCCGACGCTCGGCGCGGCGGCCCGCGGCTGTTCGTGCTGGACAACGTCGACCCGGCGATGGTGTCCGATACGCTTAAGCTGGTCGGCCGGCGCGGGGCCCGGGGGCTGCTGGTCAACGTCATCTCCAAGAGCGGCGAGACCGCCGAGACGGCCAGCCAGTTCATGATCTTCCGCGAGATGCTCAAGAAGAAACTCGGCGACGACTTCGCCTCGCACATCGTCGCCACCACCGATACCGAAAAGGGCACGCTGCACGAAATCGCCATCGCCGACGGCTACGACATGCTGGCCGTCCCCGGCGACGTGGGCGGGCGGTTCAGCGTGCTCTCGCCGGTGGGCCTTTTCAGCGCGGCGATGTGCGGGATCGACATCGACGAGCTGCTGGCGGGGGCTGCGGAGATGCAGGAACGGATCGCCACCGCCCCGTGCATGAACCCCGCGTGTCGGCTGGCGGCGATCAAGTACATCGCGACCACCGCCAAGGGCAAGCCCACGCACGTGATGATGCCTTACTCCAACCGCCTGTATCCGCTGGCGGACTGGTATCGCCAGCTCTGGGCCGAGTCGCTGGGCAAGCGGGTGGACCGGGATGGCAACGAGGTTTTCACCGGGCCCACGCCGATCAAGGCCCTCGGCACGACCGACCAGCACAGCCAGGTGCAGCTCTATCGCGAAGGGCCCAACGACAAGCTGACGGTCTTCCTGGAAGTCAAAAAGCACCCCAAGGACGTCCGCGTCCCCGACGACTTCGCCGACGTGCCCGGCCTGACGTATCTGCGAAAGACGAAGCTCTCCAAGCTGCTCAGTGCCGAAAAGGTCGCCACCGAGTATGCCCTGGCCGCCTCGAATCGGCCGAGCGTGACGATCCGCTTCGACGAAATCATGCCGCATTCGGTCGGCGAGTTTATCTATCTCTACGAGTTTGTCACCAGCCTGATGGGCGAGCTGCTGAACATCGACGCCTACGATCAACCGGCGGTGGAACTGGGCAAGAAGGCAACGTTCGCCCTGATGGGCCGGGAAGGCTACGACGATGTGGCGGCGGATATCAAACCGTTTACGCGCGTGGATAGGAACTATCTGTCGTGAAAGGCCGCAACCCGTGAAGGAACCCAATTGCCAGGAGGTCGCCGAGTTGACTGCAACGCACCGCATCGAAATCAGGCCGCAAGAGGGAACCGGCGACCCGCAAGGGGCGGCCGTTGCGCATGAGATCGCCGAACTCGGCATCTCGTCGGTCTCCCACGTGCGGGCGGTGCGGCTGTTCTTTCTGTTCGGCGACCTGTCGGCCGACGACGCCCGCCGTGCGGGCGATGACCTGCTGACCGATCCGGTCACCGAGACCGCCTACCTGGGCTCCTCGCCTGGGCTCGATGGCGGGGCGGTGATCGAGGTGCACCTCAAGGCCGGCGTGATGGACCCGGTGGCCGCCTCGACAGAAACCGCCATCGCCAACATGGGCCTGGCCATCGAGTCGGTCCGGACGGCCCGTCGATACGAGCTGATCGGGGATGTATCGCCCGAGCAGTGCGAGACCATCGCCCGACGTCTGCTGGCCAATAACGCGATCGAGGAAGTCTACTTCGACGCCTACACGCCGCCGGCCGCCCAAGGCCAGTCCTACACGCTGGACATCGTCGACGTGCCGATCCGCGATCTGGATGATGCGGCTCTGGAAAAGCTCTCCAAGGACAATGACCTGTTCCTGAATCTCACCGAAATGAAGGGCATTCAGGACTACTACCGCCGCATCGGCCGCGAGCCGCGGGATATCGAACTGGAGACGCTCGCCCAGACCTGGTCCGAGCATTGCATCCACAAGACGTTCCGCTCGGACGTGGCGTATGAGGGGACACCGATTCCGGGTTGGCCTCAGGACGAATGGCGGGTGCGATCCTCGGAGATGCTGGCGGATCGAAAGGACGCAATCCTGGCCAGTCTCGCAAATGCCGGTATCTATGATGACAGCATACCGAGGGTCTGGGATGAGATATGCCGTATCGCGGAGGAGGAATTTGCGACGGGCGAGGCGATAGTCAGTCTCTCCTTGGAGGAGGAGACCATCGGCGTTCGTGTTAATGAGCGGGAGGTCTACGGAGGCCAGTGGGTGGATATGGACGGAAAGCCCTTTGTCAAACTGAGGATACCCGACCTCCTTAAGACCACGATCTTCTCGGTCACCGAGCAGTTGGCCAAGCCGTGGTGCATCAGCGTCTTTAAGGATAACGCCGGCGTGATCGAGTTCGACGACAAGCATGCGATCTGCTTCAAGGTCGAGACGCACAACCACCCCTCGGCCATCGATCCTTATGGTGGGGCGGCGACCGGCATCGGCGGGGTCGTGCGCGACCCGATGGGCACGGGCATGGGGGCCCGCCCGGTGGCCAATACCGATGTGTTCTGCTTCGGCCCGACCGACATGTCGCTGGACGATCTGCCCAAGGGTGTGCTGCACCCGCGGCGGGTGATGCGGGGCGTTGTGGCCGGCGTGCGCGATTACGGCAACCGCATGGGCATCCCGACCGTCAACGGGGCGCTGTACTTCGACGAGAAGTACCTGGGCAATCCGCTGGTCTACTGCGGCACGGTGGGGCTGTTGGACCGCGACAAGTGCTTCAAGCATCCCCAGGCCGGCGACGCGATCGTCTGCGTGGGTGGGCGAACGGGCCGCGACGGCATCCACGGGGCGACGTTCTCATCGGGGGAACTGACGCACGAGCACGAGACGGAGTTCTCCCACGCCGTGCAGATCGGCAACGCGATCACCGAAAAGAAGATGCTCGACGTCATCATCCAGGCCCGTGACGCCGGGCTCTACAGCGCTATCACCGACTGCGGGGCGGGCGGCTTTTCCAGCGCTGTCGGCGAGATGGGCGAGGAGCTTGGCGCCGAGGTGCATCTCGAGCGGGCGCCGCTGAAGTATGCGGGCCTGAGCTACACCGAGATCTGGATCAGCGAGGCCCAGGAGCGGATGGTCCTGGCCGTGCCGCCGGAGAATGTCGACCGCATCCTCGCGCTGTGTGCGGCCGAAGACGTCGAGGCGATCGTGATCGGCCATTTCGGCACCGAGGGCCGAATCCTGCGGCTGTTCTACGACGGCCAGGTCGTCGGCGAGTTGGAGATGGAGTTCCTCCACAACGGTCTGCCCCGCCCGACCAAGGAAGCCGTCTACGAGAAGGCGGATCGCCCCTCACCTGCTCCGCCGGACCGCGACAGCTACAACGACGTGCTGCTGAAAATCCTGGCCGCCCCGAACGTGGCCAGCAAGGAATGGGTCATCCGTCAGTACGACCACGAAGTCCAGGGCGGCAGCGCCGTCAAGCCGCTGGTGGGCGTGGATGGGGACGGCCCGGGCGATGCGGCCGTCGTGCGCCCCGTGCTGGCCAGCCGAAAGGGCGTGGTGATCTCCTGCGGCCTCAACCCGGCGCTGGGCGATCTGGACCCGTATCAAAGCGCCCTGCACGCCGTGGACGAGGCGCTGCGGAACATGATCGCCGTGGGCGGCAATTTGGCGCGTACGGCGCTGCTGGATAACTTCTGCTGGGGCAACTGCAACAAGCCCGACCGCATGGGCTCGCTGGTGCAGGCGGCCAAGGCCTGTCGCGACGCCGCCCTGGCCTTCGAGACGCCCTTTATCTCCGGCAAGGATTCGCTCAACAACGAGTTTCAGACCGACACCGGCGAGACGATCGCGATCCCGCCGACGCTGCTGATCTCGGCGATCAGCGTCATCGACGACGTCGGCCGATGCGTCACCGCCGACGCGAAGGCGGCGGGCAACTACCTGTTCATCCTCGGCCGGACCGGCAGCCTGCTGGGCGGCAGCCATGTCCTGAAGGTCATGGACCTCCCAAGCGGCACAGACGTGCCGCCAGTGGATTTGGCCGTGAGTCGAGAGGTGATGGAAGCCCTGCAGCAAGCGATCGAGGCCGGCGCGGTGCGCAGTTGTCACGACCTCTCCGAAGGCGGCCTGGCCGTGGCGGCGGCCGAGATGGCGTTTTCCGGCGGGCTGGGCGTGGATCTGGACCTGGCGGCGATGCCCGACGGCGAGCCCGGCCTCCCCCCGGCGGCGCTGCTGTTTGCCGAATACGCCGGGCGCTTCCTCGTGGAAGTGACCCCCGAGCAGCACGACGCCTTCCTGCGCATCGTCAAGAGCTGCCCCTTCGGCGAACTGGGCCAGGTAACCGACACCGGCTGTGTTGTCCTGCGATCGAAAACCCAAACACTCATCGACATCCCCGCCGCCGATGCCAAAGCCGCCTGGCAGCAGACATTCAACTGGTGATTCAAATGTGGATTGCGGATTGCGGATTGCGGAATATGCCACGACCGGTCGTTTCTTCTACTCCGCAATCCGCACTCCGCAATCCGCAATGGCAGTAGAAGGATTACAACACAACGACCGATTGGACAAGTAAGCGAAATGACCACACCCAAAGCATTGGTTTTAAGGGCTGCTGGGACGAACTGTGATCGGGAGACGGAGTTTGCGCTGGAGCAGGCGGGCTTTGAGGCCCGGCGGGTGCATGTGTTTCGACTGATGGACAAGCCCGAGTTGCTGAAGGACTATCAGTTCCTGCTGATCCCGGGCGGTTTCAGCTATGGCGACGACGTGGCGGCCGGGAAGATCCTGGCCGGGCAGATGCTGCAGCGGCTGGCCGGGCCGCTCAACGAGTTCGTGGCCGCCGGCAAGTGCGTGCTGGGTATCTGCAACGGGTTCCAGGTGATGGTCAAGAGCGGCCTGCTGCCGTGGGGCAACGTGACGGCCGATCAGGCCCACCGCGACGTGACGCTGACGTGGAACGATAGTGGGATGTTCGTAGACAAGTGGGTTCGCCTGCGGTGCGATAGCGACCGCTGCGTGTTCCTGCCCAAGGGCGAGGTCATCGACCTGCCCATCGCTCATGGCGAGGGCAAGTTCATCGTCCGTGGTGGCGACGGCGACGCGCTGGGTCGTCTCAAGGGCGACGAGCAGGTGGCTGTCCGCTATGTCGACGCCGACGGCAAGGCCGCCTTCGAAGGCGGCTGCCCCGACAGCAATCCCAACGGCAGCGTCGAGGACATCGCCGGCATCTGCGACCCCTCCGGCCGGGCCATGGGCCTGATGCCGCACCCTGAGCGGTTCGTCGACATCACCCACCACCCGCAGTGGACCCGCGGCGGCGTGCAACGGGCCGACGGACGACTGTTCTTCGATCGAGCATTTGAATACCTACGGCAGGGGTGATACCCAGGCCGATAAGGAGGCCTCGAAATGGCTGACCGGGCCAAACCCAAAGGCCTTTTCGTTCTGTCGGAGGGGAACCACAAGCTGCTCTATGCCCTTGGCACCGACGAGGCGATCGGGGAGTTGGTCAATCTCGTGGGCGAGCGGCAGGACGCCGAGAGTGTTGTCGCCAACTGCCCGCAACTGGCCGATGTTGAGTTGCTGTTTACGGGCTGGGGCGCGCCGACGCTCGACGAAGCCTTCCTGGCGGCGGCGCCGAAGTTGAAGGTTGTCTTCTATGGGGCCGGCTCGGTGCGCGGCATGGTGACCGACGCTTCCTGGGATCGCGGCGTCCGTATCGTCAGCGCCTGGGCAGCCAACGCCGTGCCCGTCATCGAATATACATTCGCCCAGATCATCCTGGGCCTGAAGCTGACGTGGCACCTTGTGCGCGAGCAGCGGCGCGAGGGCGCGTGGAACCGTTCGCTGCCCGTTTTCGGCGCCAACGGCAGCACGGTGGGCATCATCTCGCTCGGCAAGATCGGCCGGGGTGTCTGCGAGCGGCTCAAACAACTCGACGTCAATGTGATCGCCTACGATCCGTTCGTTGCCCCGGCCGACGCCGCAGCGCTGGGGGGGGACCTTGTATCGCTCGAAGAGGTCTTCGCCCGGGCGGACGTCGTCTCGCTGCACACCCCGAACTTGCCTGAGACCAGGGGCCTGATCACGGGCGCACACCTGGCGTCGATGAAGCCCTATGCGACCTTCATCAACACCGCCCGCGGGGCCGTCGTCCGCGAGGACGACATGATCGACGTTCTGCAGGATCGCCCCGACCTGATGGCGGTATTGGACGTGACCGATCCCGAGCCGCCGGCTGAGGGCTCGCCGCTGTGGTCGCTGGCCAACGTCGTGCTGACGCCACACATCGCCGGGGCCATGGGCGGGGAATGCGCCCGCATGGGCTGGCTGATGGCCGACGAGCTGAAGCGTTACCTGGCCGGCGAGCCGTTGGCCCACGAGATCACGCGCGAACAGGCCGCGAAGTTGGCTTGATGAGTTTCGGATTTGAGCAATGAGTCCCTTTAACGAGGAATGACGATGATTCATCCCGGTTTGTGTTCGATCACGTTTCGTGAATTGTCGCAGCGACAAATTGTCGAACTGGTGGCCGAGACGGGATTGGCCGGCATCGAATGGGGTGGGGACATTCACTGCCCGCACGGCGACACGGCTTCGGCTGCGCAGGCTGGGGCGATAACGCGCGATGCGGGGCTGGCTGTCAGTTCCTATGGGTCGTACTACCGCGCCGCGAGGCCGGCGGGCGGTAAGGACGCCCCGCCGTTCGAGGCTGTGCTGGCGTCGACCGTCGCGATGGAGGCGCCGCTGATCCGCATTTGGGCGGGCGGGTATGGCTCGGATGCTGCCGAGGCCACCGAAGCCTATCGCGCCGAAGTGGCTGATGACGCGCGACGAATTGCGGACCTGGCGGCCCCCGTCGGCGTGCGGATCGCGTTCGAGTACCACGCCGGGTCGCTGACCGACACGTTGGAATCGACCCTTCGTCTGCTGGCGGCTATCGATCACGATAACGTCGGCTGCTACTGGCAACCGCCGTTCGGGGCAGCCAAGTCCGACAACCTCACCGCCATCGAGGCGCTGGCCGACAAGCTGGCCAACGTGCACGTATTTCACTGGCTGACCGCACCGGGGGACAAGATCGATCACCGCCCGCTGGCCGATGGCCAGGGCGATTGGACAGACTACTTCGCCGAGATCGCCGCCATCCCCGGCGACCGCTGGGCGCTGCTGGAGTTCGTTCGCGACGGCTCGGAAGAAAACTATCGTCGCGACGCGGCAACGCTACGCCAGTTGCTCGAAGGGTGGTAAGGAACACTCATGAGCGGCCGACCCACCGATCACGCCAACATCGACCTGTGTCAGTTGAACCTCGACGTCGCGTTTGGGCGAGCGGGCGGCAAGATTATCTGGCAGCCTCGGATCGGGGCGTGGCTGGACTACAAGCGGTTCAAGGGCATTCCGCTGCCGGAGTGGTGCGCGGATAAGAACGCCCATGAGATCCTGCGCGAGCTCGGTGTCGCGGCGAGGCTGTACGATTTCAACGGCTGTTTCGTCAGCTGCGACGACCCGCGCGTCAAGACCCACCAGGAGGTGCTCGACGAGCGGCGCGTGCAGAGCACGATCGAAACGCCCGCAGGCGACCTGACGGCTATCATTCACAGCAGCGAGGACAATTGGACGCAGCGACAGCGGAAATGGTTCGTCAGCACCGAAGAGGACATGAAAGTCGCCACCTGGCGCGCGGAGCACCAGACGTGGAGCTTCGATCAGGACCTCTACGACGAGTTGCTGGCGAAATGGGGCGACCTGGGCGCGCCGACGATGTACATGCCGCGCACGAACGTGCAGGGACTTTACATCCACTTCGCCGGCGTCGAGGGAGGGATCATGGCGATCTACGACCACCCCGATACCTGCGAGGCGTTCTTTCGAGCGTTGGATGATTCGCACGATCGGCTGTGCGATGTGCTGAACGAATCGCCGGTGGAACTGATCAATTTTGGGGACAACGTCCATGCCGACACGTGCTCACCGGCGCTGTTCGAAAAGTACATGCTGCCCGCCTACCAGCGGCGGTGCGAGAAGCTCCACGCCGGCGGCAAGTTCGTCTTCGCCCACTGGGACGGCAACTGCAAGCCGTTGCTGCCCTATGCCCACGAGACCGGCTTGGACGGGATCGAGGCAATCACGCCACTGCCGCAGGGCGACGTGACATTGGAGGAATGCGCCGAGGCGCTGGGCGAGATGGTCATGATCGACGGCCTGCCAGCCGTCTACTTTGATGAGACCTTCTCCGAGCAGGAGCTGATCGACTGCACCAAAAAGATGATCGACCTGTTCGCCCCGAATCTGATCCTGGGCATCTCCGACGAGATCTCCACCTTCGGCGACATCGAACGCGTCCGACTCGTCACGCAAGTGGTCGACGACTACAACGCGTCGCTGTGATCGGGAACCGGGAACCAGGAAGCGGGCCTGTCGTCCGCAGCTCGTGTCCTGCGAAGCCACCGGCGAAGCATGATCTACGAAGGCGGCGGCCGCTGAGAGGGCGGGCGAAATAGTTGGTCGTTCGGCCCTCTCTGAGGTATGATGTGGCCCTGTGGCTGTGGCGTTCTGTGGGTGAGAAAGCCCGGGAACGGCTGTGAGATGCGCCCCGCACAGTGAGTGGTCGGTTTCTTCGGTCCGGCCTGTCCACGGCAGAGATGGGGCGGCCATATTGGAGCGTAACAACAGGTGTACCCTCTAATCTGGGTTGTGGTCACCACGGCCCTGTCGTGCTATTTCACACTGGCCGGTCGAGTTCTCAGCGCGTATCAGCGCGTGGAGTTGGAACAGGCCTTTCGCGGGGACAAGGGCAAACGCCGGCTCGAGCTTCTGGAGCGCCACCTGGACGCGCTTCGCTGGACGGTCGGTCTGCTGGGGCCGTTGGCCTATCTCGGGATCGGAATCGCCCTCGTTGAGGCATTTGGTCTGCGCCATGAGGCGACGGCTGGCGCCGTCGTTGGCGCGGCGGCCGTGTGGCTGGGCCTGGTCATCGTCTTTGGCGTCGCCGTTCCGTTGGCATGGGCCCGTTCTGCGGGCGAGCGTGTGTTGGCCGTGACGCTGAGGTTCCCGCTGCTGCTGCGGTGGCTGTTGTGGCCGGTGTTGTGGGTGGTCTGGGCGGTGACGCTCCTGGTGCTTCGGCTTTGCGGCTTCCACGAGTCGGCCGAGGAAAACGATGAAGCCGCCAAGCAGGAGATCCTCCACGCCGCCACCGAAGGCCAGGCCGAAGGCGCCGTCGATGCCGAGGAAGTCGAGATGATCGAGTCGGTCATGGAGCTGGACGAAACGCACGCCGACGAGATCATGACGCCACGGACCGATATTTTCGCCCTGCCCGTTGAGACGAGCTTCCGCGACGTCTGCCGCGAGATCACCGAGGCCGGCCACACGCGCGTGCCCATCTACCAGGGCGACCTGGATAATATCATTGGCATCCTCTACGCCAAGGATCTGCTGCAGTACCTTGTCGGCGAGCAACCGACCGATCTGCGGACGATCATGCGCAAGCCGTTCTTCGTGCCCGAATCCAAGGTGCTGGACGACTTGCTGACGGAGTTCAAGTCTCGAAAGTTTCACATCGCCGTCGTGCTGGACGAATACGGCGGGACGGCCGGGCTGGTGACGATCGAGGACATCCTCGAAGAGATCGTCGGCGAGATCGACGATGAGTACGACAAGCCCGAAGGCGAGTCGATCACCCTCATCGACGCGCGGACGGCCGAGATCGACGGGCGCGTCTACATCGACGACCTCAACGACGTGCTGAAGCTGCGGATCCCCGAGGACGAGGACTACGACACCGCCGCCGGGCTCGTCATCAGCGAGATGGGCCACATCCCCGTCGTCGAAGAGACCATCGACGCCTACGGCGCCCATTTCACCGTCCTGGCCGCCGACGAACGAAAAATCATGCGACTCCGCGTCGAAGTCCTGGATGAAGGCCAAGGGCAGAAAAAGGCAAGACGTCTTCCTGCAGTGTGATTTTCGATTTGTGAGTTCGATCCCCCGGATGCTTAGATGCTTTGCCTAATCGGCATTCGACAATCTCGAGAGGAGCCCCCGTGGTCCACGTTCCCGATGATCGCAGCACGTGTGAACCGTTCTTCCTGGCCTACATGGGGCTTGGGCCGGATCCGATTCCGCATTGGGAGCATTGGTCGTGCCCGGACGCCGAGACGTACCTGACCGGCATCGACTATTACGACTACCCGCGCGAGTGTCGGCTGAAGTTGGCTGAGCTTTACCCGCAACTCCAGCTCGGCCTCCCTGAGACCGACGAGCCGGTCGCTCGGCCCACCCTTGGCCATGACGCCGACCAGGCCAGTTCCGACGCCGACGCCCACACCGTCCGCTGGGGGGCCGGCGCGACGGCGACCTTCGAGCACGGGGAAAAGTTCTTCAAGAGCGCAGGCGACGTCTTCGCCTTCAGCCCACTGGCCCAGGGCGACTTTCGCGATTGGCCGGTCATCAACAACTCGGACTTCCGCGACGAGGAAGAGCTCTATCAGGAGTTCCGCGCCGGCTTCCCGGACCAGTGGGGCGATACGGCGCCGGAAGGGTCGGCTTCGGCCAGCGGCTTCTACAACACAATGTTCATGTGGCCGATGCTGACGTTCGGCTGGGAGCTGTTCCTGGAGTGCTGCCTCGACCCGCGCTTTGAGCGGATCATGGACGAGTTCGCCGAGATCAACCGCCGCGTGTTCCGCAGCATCGCCCGCCTTCCGGTGAATTTCGTGGTCTGCCACGATGACATCGTCACCACCCGCGGCCCGGTCTGCTCGCCGCAGTGGATGCACAAGTACATCTTCCCCCGCTACGAAGAGTTCTGGGGCCTGTGCCGCGCGACGGGCAAGGAAGTGATCTTCATGGTCGACGGCTGCGTGGACGCCTACGCCGACGATGTGCTGGCCTGCGGGGCGCGCGGGATCATCTCCGAGCCGATGACGGACTACAAAGCCATCGCCCGCCGCCACGAGGGCAAGAACCTGTTCCTCGCCGGCGAAGGCGACAACCGCATCCTCACCCGCAACAACCCCGACGAAATCCGTGCCATGGTCGACTCGATGATCGAAACGTCCAAAATGACCGACGGCTACACCATGTGCATCGGCAACCACATGCCCTGGAACGTCACCCCCGAAGGCATCAAAACCTACCTCGACTACGCGGCTGAGCTTGTGCATCGGTAACGAAACAGCTTCACCACAAAGGTCACAAAGAGCACAAAGGGGTAGAAACACAAAACAAAGGTACTCCGTGATTTCTGTGGTGAGCTTCTGTTTCCTCTCTTCCCCTTTTCCTCTGTGCTCTCTGTGGCAAGCCTCTGTTTCTTCTTCTTCTTTCTCCCTTCGTGCCCTTTGTGTCTTTTGTGGTGAGCTGTTGTCGGTTGCTGTCCCGGCGGGGCCACGCGGAATGCTTGTAGGCAGACGGGTCAACAGTCACAATGGGTGGGCCTTAGCTGAGGGAGAGCGATCCTATGGAAACTGCTGAAAGCAATTCGCGGGCTCAAACCACGTGTCTGATCATCCTGGCCACGATCGCGGCGGCGGTCGCGGTAAGGTGGCTTCGGCCGGCGCTGATTCCGTTTGTGCTGGCCGTGTTCCTGATGATCGGCCTGACGCCGCTGGCCCGCATGCTCACGCGGCGCCTGCGCCTGCCGCGGATACCGGCGGTGATGATTACATTCGTGATCGCCTTCCTCGTCCTGGTCGTTCTGGGCGTCACGATCTCCGGCTCGCTCAGCGGGCTGGCCGACAACGCCGACACCTACACCGACCGAATGCAGGAATTGCTCAACCGGATCGCCGACGCCTTGCCCCTGGAGCGCATGGCCATCGATCGCGAGCAAATCCTCAAGCCGTTCTCGCAGATCTCCGGCAAAGCCATCGGCGGCCTCATCGTCACCATCGGCAGCGCCCTGGCCGATCTGGTCTCCAACGGCGTGATGGTGCTGATCTTCCTGGGCTTCCTGATGTTCTCCCGCCCGCGTCAGGCCACAGCCAGCGGCCACTGGGAGGAAATCGAATCCAACGTCCGGCGATACATCGTCACCAAGGTACTGATCTCTGCGGTGACGGGGATATTGACCGGGTTGATCCTGTGGATCCTGAAGGTGGACCTGGCCGTGCTGTTTGGGCTGCTGGCGTTCCTGCTGAACTTCATCCCGACGATCGGATCGATCGTGGGCGTTATCCTGCCCTTGCCCATCCTGCTGATCAGCCCGGACATCACCACGAGCAAGGTTGTCCTGGCGCTCGTGCTGCTGGGGTCGGTGCAGTTCGTCATCGGCAACATCATCGAGCCGAAGCTGATGGGCAAGCGTTTCGACCTCCACCCGGTCGTGATCCTGCTGTCGCTGATGTTCTGGGGCATGCTGTGGGGCGTCATCGGCATGTTCCTGGCCGTCCCCGTAACAGCTGTCATCAAAATCATCCTCGAAAAACACGAACGCGCCCGACCAATAACAGAACTCCTCTCCGGCAGAATGAGCTGACGCGGCGCTGAATGTCGAATGAAGCGCGTAGGGCGTGTCCGCCGCAGGCGGATTGCACGCGCGATCGGAAATATGTGGTCCTACAAGTACAATCAGTACGTCACGCTCGTCATTAAGCTTACGGTGACCCGACTTCTTCCTTTCGCCGTTGTGTGGCTTGGCCTGTGCGCTCTCTTGCTCTACGCCGGGCTCTTCAGCGCGGCGTGGTTGGTCGGCGGCCTCGGTTTCCTTTCATGGTGTGCGATATGTATCTACTACGCCCCGCGCTTCTGGCGGATATTCCTATTCAGCGACAAGAAGGACGATTCTGAGGAAGGGGGGTAGGACGGCGCTTGGCCGGGGCCCACCGATTCTCCACGCGGTTTTCTTCGCCATCTCCCCGGCGGGATCAGGGCGCGGGCTGCCTGCGATCAATCCGCACTCCCCACTTTGAAATGTCTTCTCCTCTGCGCCTCCGTGCCTCTGTGGCCATTAGTTGCTGTTTCTAAACGACACCGTCTGGAACTTACGATCCAGGCCCATGCCGATGGCGATGTGCATTTGGCCTGCGCGGGGGTGGAAGACCATGCTGGATAGCGTCCACTCGTTGTTGATGCCTTTTTCGTGGTCGATGTCTTCGCTGTCGGTGATGAAACTCTTGGCGTTGTCGATGGTGATGTTGGGGTAGCGGGCCTTGACCAACTCGGCCATGCGGCAGTCGCGCTGGCGGAGTTCGGGGCGCTTGGTCTCATCGTTGCCGAACAGGGGCGGCTCGTAGATCACGTTGGCGTGCGTGAAGAACGTTTTGGAGTAGCTCGCCCCGAACGCGCTGGGCGCTGCCTCGACGCTGCAGATGCCGTCCGACTCGTGCGCCAGCAGAAAGGAGTTGGGCATGGTGTGCGGGATCGAGCGCAGGTAGTCGACGGCCTCATCGAGCGTGCGCTTGGTCAGCGTCTCGCGCGTCATGACGCAGGAGGGCAGGGCGTAGGCGCGGTCGCCGTTGTCGATGTACATCCACATCAGCACCAGCCCGGCCGAGTTCATACCCATGTAGGCCGGGATGCCCGGGTGCGTGTAGGTCAGCGTCTCCAGCCCGTCTTCGTCGATCAGGTGCAGCACCACGTCGTGGGTGGCCTCGTCCCACTCCCACGGCCGTTCGTCGTTGTTCTCGGCGCAGATCAACCCGTCGGGCGTAAAGGCCGCAAACGACGTGCACCCGCCTTGCTGTTTGGCCGCATCCGCCTCGGCCGCCTTCTTGGCCTTCTCGACCTCGGTCCAGTACAGGAAGCTCTTGTCGTACGCGCACACCAGCAGCAGGATGTCGTCGAAGGGCAGGTCGGCCCCCTCGGCCGTGCCGTGCATCTCAGCCAGTGCGGTCGGTGCGTGCTTTTCGATCAGCGGCACGGTCGCCCGCGCTTTCGGCAGCCACTCCCGCAGGCTCCCGCTGCGGTCCAGGATGTTCATGAAGTCCTGGCACTCGAGCAGCCTTCGGATGCCGGCCCCACACACTCCGCCCACGATCTTGCCACGAGCGAACGCGTCCCCTTCGGCGACAATCAGACGATCATTCATGCTCCCATCGTAGCCCACAACCATCCCGGTGAACAGAGAGCGGGATCAGAGGAGTGATGGGATCAGGGGATTGGCCCGAAGAAATCGGGCGGCAGTGGGGCGGGTCACTTCTTGCGGCGGGCCTTGCTGAGGGAGAGGATGTCGGAGCAGTCTTTCAGGAAGCTGTGGGCTTCCTTGCTGGCGGCGCCCAAGTCGATGCTGATTTCCGCCTCGGCGGCGGCGGCAGCGGCTTGGGCGTTCAGGAAAAAGAAGGTCGACTCGCAGATCTCGATCGTATCGCCGTGGTGCAGGCGCCGGCTGGCGGCGCCTTTGAGTCGGCGGCCGTTGACGATCGTGCCGTTGGTCGAGTGTTCATCGACGATCGACAGGCCACCGTCTTGCTCGCGAATGATCGTGCAGTGCTGTCGCGACACGCCGGCGGCCGACAGTTGAATGGAGTTGGTGGCGTCGCGGCCGATGGTGGCCGTTTCGGTGGCGATGACAAAGGACGCGCCCACCAACGGGCCGGTGACGGCCAGCAGTCGGGGCAAATCCCCCTCGCCCTCGCCCAGTTGCGGCGACTGGATAAACTGGGTGACGTCGATTGGCATATCGTTTTGCATAATCGCGCCCATCCGGAGGCCGGAGTTCTTTATCCTCGCAGCCCTGGTGCAACAGGATACCTCTTTTGGGCCCGTTTGGCCATTGCCGAGTCAACGGTCGGGCGGAAGGGCCATCAAGAGCGACCCCTCAATCCCGTCGATCATCTAATGGCGATCTCTGTTTCTTGCCGCCGAAGGTCCTGCTGAGCCAGAAGGGCATATAGACGATCATCATCAGGCCCAGCCCAACGCCCTCGAGCATCACGATGTACCACGGCCATGGCAGGAAGAAGAACGGCGAGTCCCCATGCGGCGGCTCGGACAGGAACATGTAGTTCGCCCCCAGCAGCCAGTTCGCCCCAGCCACACAGAGCAGGTACACGTTGGTGATGACGGCGATTCGCAACATCGCTCCGCGCTTCGGCCGAAGTCCCATCGCCACCGTCGCGAACAGCACGCCGACGACGATGGCGCCGTGGTTGATGAAGTAGGTGAAGTACCAGGTGCTGGGGAAGTCGTCGCTGAGGCTGGGGGTCAGGATCGCCTGGACGGTCCCGGCCAGGCCCCAGAAGTAGGCGACTTCGTAGAGGAGCTGGCGCGGGGCCAGCAGCACCCAGACCGTCAGAAAGATGCCGATCCCGCAGATGTGCAGCGGCAGGGCCTTTTGCACGAACTCCGTCGGCGACTGTGTGATCCATGATTGCCACAGATAGACGGCCTCGCTGCCCAGCAGCACCGTCGCCAGCACCCAGGCGACGACGCGCGTCAGCCGTTGCGACCGGGCCGCTCGCACCAGGACCGGCAGGCCCGCCCCCACCAGCACAACGGCCCCCATGGCGACCCAGTGCGAAGCGCCGAACGTCTCAAAACTGTCGCTGCCTTCAGGCGTCATCATGATATGGTCGCGGGCATTGTCGCTCCGTCACCGGTGCGGCACAAGCGTCGCCTGCCCCGAGGTCGGTCGGCCTATGCCATCAAGCTCCGAATGTGCGTCTCGACCGACTCGGCCAGGCCCGCCAGGCCGTAGCCGCCTTCCAGGACGCTCACCACGCGCCCGTCGCAGCAGTTGTCGGCGATCTCGCACACCATCTGCGTCAACTCGCCGAAGCCACGCGGCGTGACATTCATGCCGCCCAGCGGATCGTCCACGTGCGCGTCGAAGCCGGCTGAGATCAGCACGAACTCCGGCCCGAACGCCCGCGCCGCCGGCAGCAGCACGCTCTCCAGCGCGCGGCGAAAGTGGCTGTCACCGGCGCCGACTGAAAGCGGGGCATTGACCGTCAGGCCTTCGCCGTCGCCCGTGCCGGTCTCGGCCTCGGCGCCGGAGCCCGGGTAGAAGGGCCAGCGATGCACCGAGAAATACAGCACGCTCGCGTCGTCGTAGAACACATCCTGCGTGCCGTTGCCGTGGTGGACGTCCCAGTCGACGATGAGGACCTTCGCCGCGCCGCGGGCCTGCTGAACGTGGCGGGCGGCGATGGCGACGTTGTTGAACACGCAGAACCCCATGCCCGCATCCGGCGTGGCGTGGTGGCCGGGGGGGCGAACGGCGCAGAACGCCCGCCGCACCTCGCCCGCTGTGACGGCGTCGCAGGCCGTCATCACGCCGCCGACCGCCCACAGGGCTGCGGCCAGCGAGTCGGGGCAGACCGCCGTGTCACCCGTCGACAGGGCGGGCCGGCCTTGGGTGATCTCATGGCAGGCCGTTTGGATATAGCGCTGGCTGTGGACCAGCGCGATGTCAGCCAAGCTTGCCTGGCGGGCGGGGGTGTGGGTCAGCGAATCCCACAGGCCCGAGTCCTGGAGGCGCTCCACAATGGCGACCAGCCGCTCGGGTCGCTCGGGATGGCCGGGCCCGGTGAGATGCCGCAGGCAGGCGTCGTGCGTGACGAAGCCGACGGAATGATCGTTGGCGGACATCGTTGAAACCTTTCACCCGGCGATTCTAACGCAAACCGATCGGCCTCGCACCTGCCGCGGCGGCTCCGCCGACCGGCGATGCGACCAGCCGCGTTGACTTTCGCTCGCCCAGGGGCGACAATGCCCCCCGACTCGGCCGGCCGATGGCCCGGCCGACGGATCACGCGCCCGTAGCTCAATGGATAGAGCGCTTGCCTCCGGAGCAAGAGGTTGGAGGTTCGAGTCCTCTCGGGCGTAGTCCAACAAGCCACAACGCGGTAACGAGTTGTGGCTTTGTTCTTCTTGGGGCAAGAAATGATGCCTGTCCGCCGGCTTGTCCGGCGTAGCTTCAGCGAAGCCGGAAGCCTTGGCGAAGGAGGGTGACCCCTCTCACGGCCTCCCATAAGAAGGCCCATGCATGGGCCTCTGTTGTCATCACGATAGCGAGTTCAGGCAACTGTTCGCAACTGGGCCACGGTCAAGGAGCCGTGAAAGCATCTGCTCCAGCTAGGCCGTTGGTGGGGGCCGGTACGGGCGGCTTGCCACGTTCATTCTTGAGCAGCCATGCGTGGAGCTCATTCGTTGCGTGCGTCGCTGGCGTCCGGAAGCTGGAGCTCGCCGACGATTTCGTCATCTACGCATAGAAAGAGTAGCCCGTAAGTCTCTCCGCGCGGAGGCATGGGCAACACAACCTGGCCGCTCACCCGACCTGAGTCTTCGGTCAACCGTGTCTCAGTAAGCACGTCATAACCGTCAGCAACCTGCACCGTCTTGCCGGCCAGTTCCTTGACCGCAAAGATGTTCACGCGCACGCGGGTCAGGTCTTCGTAGTAGCCCTGCGCCGTCGCCTTGAACGGCTGTTCGATCGTCTCGGACAGACGGACCCGGTGCGACTTCCTGGTATTGGACAGTGTCCCCGCCAGCGGGTGCCACAACGCCGCCATCCAGCCGTCCGAATCGAGGTCACCGATAAAGACCTGGACGCCCAGCTCTTTCCCGACCGCGGCGTCAATTCTCGCCGCCTCCCACGGCACGAACACTTCGAAGGTGTATCCGCTCTCGGTCCGGACGCCTTTCGCAACGATACCCTCGACCTCGACGGCCGCTTGGCCTTCTTCCAGAAACTTGGCGACGATCTGTGCGTCCGTGTGCTCACGGGCCATTCCCGGCGAGATCACTGCTCTGAGCATGGCGCTGACGCCGCGCTGACCGATCACGTATAGGCCGATGCCGTCCGTCTGCCCCTCCCACAGCCGTGTGGGGTCGGTTGCCTCCCCCACGTCGTCGTCGACGACGACACCCGCAATCAGCAAGCCGTCTTCGGTCCACCCCAGTCTAAAGGCCGGATCGAAATCCTCCGGCGATTTCGGGCCGAGCGGACGCATGAACGGCACCCACAGCCCGCGATCGCCCCAGTCGCTGTCATCGCCGTCTATCGTAATGCCGGTGACGACAGGAATCCCGAATACGGGCGGCTCGGCCAAGACGGCGTCCCTTTCGATGTCACGGCTCCCGTCATACAGTTGCGGAGTTGAGCCCCCTGCCCTCGCCGCGTCAGGCTGCGCCGGATGTTGGCCGGTGGCTTCCGGCTTACGAGGGTCCGTATCGTTGAGATACTCCTCAACATTGGTGTAGCCGTCCTTGTCGGCATCGGCATTCCCGTCCGCTGCGATGTTCGGGTCGAAACCGTGTGTCTTCTCCCACGCGTCCGGCATGCCGTCCGTGTCCGCATCGGCCGGCGGCGCAACGCTCCTTAACTCCGGCCATCCTCCCACTTGCCTCGGATGGCTGATAATAGTGCCGGTGCGATCGTGCACCTCCTGGACCAGGCGAGCGTCGGCGGAATCCCGTCGCGGAAGCGTGGCGCCGACGTATGGCAATACGAACGTATGCAGGTCCTTGGCGGCATGCGTTACAACAGGTGGGCAGTCGAACTCCTCGTCGACCTGACGGCCCGCGCCGACCATTGCCATGCTCTCCGGATCGGATGATTGGGTCCGGATGGCGCCGAGGTTGTCTCTCAGGAAGACCTGAGTCGGGACACCGAGAATGAGGCAGGGCTGCACGCGGCCGGTCATGCTTGGCCCGGGGATGTACCGATTGCCGATGAAATTGAGCCGGCCATTGTGGTTGGTCTTGACATAGGAAACGGCCGTGGCGAAGCCCCAATCGTAGACCAGGTTGTTGCGGACATCGACGATGAACGGCAATTCGCCCTCGGCAGGGAGGTTGGGATTGCGGTCCCCGTTGTGGGCGATCAGGTTGTGGTGCGCCGACACCCTCGACGCACCGTAGGCAATCATCAGTCCTTTGCTGCTGTGGGGGCCTCTCGGCAGAGGGGTCCGGTTCAGGCCTTCGGCGATGATGGACCACTGGACCGTGATGTCGCGGGAGCTATCCGATACGATCGACAGGCACTCGTCGACACCCCAGGTGACGGAACAGTGATCGATAATGACGTTCCGACCGCCGCGGATCTCCACGGTGTCCGGTTTGTATCCGTCCTCCGGCTCTCTCCCGCAGCGAAAACGCACATGCCGGATCACGATGTCGTGGGTGTTGTGAATAACGAAGTGATCGCCACGGATGCATATGCCGTCTCCGGGCGCTGTCTGGCCCGCGATGGTGCAGTAGGGCTCATCGATCCGCAGAAGCGCCTTCAGTTCCACGGTGCCCGAGACCCGGAACACAATGATTCGAGGCCCTTCGGCCATGCACGCGGCGCGGAAGCTGCCGGGAATGACGGCTTCGGTCTCTGGGTCGAAGTCCTCAATGTTCGTGACCGGGATAACTCGGCCGCCGCGGCCGCCCTTCGCGTACGCGCCGTAGCCCTCGGCCGTGGGGAATGCCCGGAGGCTCCGGTCTTCCGTCCCGCAACCAGAGAGCGCGAGGATGATCACGCCACAGCACAGGACAGCCGCAATGATTCGTGGAATCTTAGATATGATTACCATGTGTTTTCTCGCCTCCCGTCACCAGCACCTTATCACGCTGGGAAGCACTTCTCAAGCCTCGCCGCGCACATCCCGATCGTCACGGTCGGTCGTAGGGACGCGGCTCATTCCTGGGGGTAGGACTGGTGGCTCTTCTCGACGGTTTCGGCCTGCCAGTCCTTGATATGTCGGGTCCATTCGGTATCGGCGTCGCGCTCGGCCACGTTCGTCGTGATGCCGGGCGAGGCGAGGACAATGGCTTCGAACACCTTGTTGGCGAGGATCATGTTGCCGACTTTGTTGGCGTGGACAGTGTCGGGGTGGATCAGGTGGTCCTTCTGGGCCTCCGCACTGTAGATATCCGCGTAGACGCAGCCGCGTTCGGCCGCGAGCTGCTCGAGCATGCGATTGTACTCGTCGGTTACGGCCACGCCGCCTTTGTCGTAGGGGGGATAATGGCAGTAGGCAGACTGGTGATAGACGTTCACGATTACCATCATCGCGTCAGTCGATTCATCGATGCGGTCGAGCACGGCGACCAGCTCGGCCTTGAAATCCGCCACGCTCATCCCGGCCCGCATGTCGTTCAGGCCGTATGCGACAACGACCAAGTCCGGATTGTGGGCGATGACTTCCTCGTCAAGTCGTTCGGATGCGCTCGGTTTGACGGACGCCTCGTAGCCGGGGCTTCGAGGTGAGATGACGCTCGCGCCGACGCCGGCGTTGTGGTAGGCGAGGGCTTGTTCCTGGGCGTGCTCAAGCAGGTGCCAGAGAAGATTGGCGTATCGTTCATCCGGGCCTGACAGCCAGCCGCCTCCTTCTACGGTACTTTCTCCGAGCACGACCAATGACTTGAAAGGGCCTCGCGGCGGATCTGTGTGCGGCATGTTGACTCTCCTGTGTGAGTTGACCTGATAAGAAATCGCTTTCATCGCTTGTCGGCGAAGCAAGAATGAGGTCCAGCTTCAACGGCTAATCAGCGACGTTTGTACTGGAATGGTAGCAGGTTCAGATGGTCCTGACCTCCTTAATTCTGGAGCAACCCCTGTGCCGCCAGGATTCGCCCGGTGCCAATTTGACGAATTGAACCATTCCGTTGATGCAGTCCACAATGATCGTCGCACACAGGGCCGCTGGTGAATTTCGAGCCTTTTCTCTGGGTCTACCCCTGGGGGGGCTATGGATTGGGTCCCTTTCTTGCCCGCAGGAATCCCTTACGGAGAAAAGTAACGATGCTCTTCGGTGAACTTATTGGGTCACGGATCGTATTTCCAGAATGGGTCGTCGTCAATGAACTGACCTGTCTCCATGCTGTTGCGAACGGTCTCCAGTGGTACGCCTTCATTCAGACAATTGACGCCGTAGGACTCCATTTCCTTGAAGAAAGCATCGATCCTCTCTTGGCGATTCGGTGCGTCAAACGGCATGCGTTGAAGTCTTACATACGTTATTGCCAGCAACTCATAGTGAATCCTTTGACGGAACGTCTCGTTCTCGGCGAGCCTTTCGGCCTGGGAGATCAAGGATTCACCCGTATCGAGGAACTCCTTTGTGAACATTCTTCCGTTTGGTGTGAAGTACATGCCGTAGTGGAAATTGTTCTCCGTTACATGCATCTCCATGAACTTGATCCATTGCTTCAGAAGAGGCGCTGCAGATGTGCCATAGTAGAACGCCAGGAACTCATCCATGCTCCGCTCGAAATCATAATAGGGATCCCACATTAATTTCGCGGATAGGTAGTTGCGCATATCCTGGAAACCGCCCTTTGCGCCAGCGCCGTAAACGCTCTGCATGTATATGCCAACGACGTGGTTCTCTGCAAAGAACTGCACGTCCTTTTGCATGACATGAAAGTTCGGCAGGGGTTGCAGGTAGTTATGGAAGTTCGTCAGATAATCCCATACGAACACGCGATCCGACAATTCACCCCATCTACGTACCAGTGATACAAACCGTCTCGGGAATGTGTTTTCTGCCGCCACCGGATACGCACAGTCCACAAGCGGATGTGACATGCATGATTCATAGTCGCACAGCCTTACCAGGATGTTCTTGTGGGGCTTTGTCTTTGTTGGCGGATTGACTGTGAAGAAGTACGCGAGCATATGAATGAGCTTGTTGGGATACTCCTCTTCGATCGCTTCGGCGATTCGATTTGCCAGACGTAACTGTCCACCCATGGGGTTTGGTCTGTACAGCATGCCCTCTTCCACATAGATGGCCATGCAATCAGGGCAATGGCAGAAGCCGGGGCCATCATCTTGCGAAACGCTGAAGATATCGATATCGGGGTTCTCGACGATCCATCGCTTAACCGTTTCAATGCATTTGCGTATGACTTCTTCGTTGGAGGTACACAGCTGATACGGCTGGCGCTGGCCATCGATCATGGCAAACCATTCCGGATGCTGGTCGAAATGTTCTTTGGGATCTATCAATGCACTGAATGAGTGCCCACCGGGATAGATCCTTACCTTGCCGCCTTGGTCATCGGTAACGGCTGTGCCGGTCCCGTTGAGTTTGTGTTTGATAGGCCAGTTATTGCCGCCTTCCCGGTTTGATATGCACAATGTATCGCGGCTAATGAATGTGGGGATGTCTTTACGATCAATCGGCAGGATTTCAATAACCTGCCTGGCCGGCACGAGCTCTTCTTGTGGAGTCCACCATCTGCAACCTAGATAGTCCTCCAGGAAAGAGTATACGGCATACATCGTGCCGCGTTTCTTGCCGCCTGCTAGGATAAGCTTTGTCCCGATCGTCTTGATGATGAAACCATCGTGACCAAGTTCGCTGTAATCATAGCCGGGCAATAGGGTGTCCGTGCGGCTACCGAATCCCAGGACTATCTCCGCGTCCGTCTGCGGGCTCGCATCGTCAACAACTTCAAACTCTATACCTGATATCAGTTCCAGGTATTTGGCCAGTTCGGCGGCAGCTATCCGTTCAGTTGAGGTTGGTTCGCTAGGCACGACAATCCTGTAATCCGTCTTGCCATTGGCTGCGATGCAAAACAGCGGCTTGGGGATGTTGCTCTCCCATAGTTCATTACGTGAAGTTGTCTCAATCATATGACGACCTGCCTTTACAGATAACGCGGGATGGTTGCCATTAAGCGACGCGGGACGGTACCTGTGTGTCTCCGCAATGAAAACGGTAGCCACCCCTGTTTGTCCATTTGTTGTCCCCGATTGCCCCAATATCCATACGCCTATCAAACCAAGGGCGATAGTCACTAGCGGCACGACACACTTCAGAATGACCGATGCCCTTGACGAGGTAGATGGTCGTCCGCGCACATATTCCATCACGATCAGCCAAACCGCTGCAATGACGAACCAGGCGCCTGCCGACCCAATTCCAAGCCAGGTAATCGCTAACATTCTTAGCCCTTACTCCATCATTTCTCTGATTGCCCCATACGTGGGCAATCCAAGGTAGCCGAGAGTTACCGTTGCCGCTCTGTATACCTATTTCTGCACCGCCGGCGGCGCCGGATCAAGAATCAAGTTCTGTGCGCCACCAATACTGCATGGCCGGATGTCATTGAATATCGTCCGCATGTGCCAAGACCCTTTCTAATCGAGCCAATCGAGGGACACAATGCCTAATTCGCATCGGTACCGGAATCGGGGCGGGCGGGGGCGGCGATCGGCCTTACGGACTACGGCGAGGTGAAAGGCGGCGGGCTGGAGCTCTTCTTCCGGGACGAGCCCATGACGCTGGCGCGCAAGCCAAACGAGGGCTTTATTTTCATTTCGGGTCGCGGGGATCCCGACGCCGCCAACGACTGGCGTGTTTCTTTGGGTGTTCGCGGGTTGGCGTTGGCGATCCGAAGAGGATAGTCTCTGCACTACACCTCAGCCAATCGGAGAACGACATGAACGTGATACTGGTGATGTCGGACAGTTTTCGGCGCGATCACATCGGCGCGCTGGGGAACAAGGGCATCAAGACCCCGGCCCTGGACCGGTTCGCCGCCCAGGCGACGGACTTCCCCAACTTCCGGATGGGGTCGTTCGCGACGATTCCCCAGCGGACCGACATGATCACGGGCCTCTACAGCTACCCAACCCGTCCGTGGCAGGCGTTGGAACCGGACGACGTGGTCCTGGCCGAGTTGTTGAAGGCCAAGGGCGTCAGCACCTACGCATCGGCCGATACTCCGCATCTGTTCCATTCGGGCGGGATGACGTTCATGCGCGGCTACGACGGGTTCCACTGGAGCCGCGGCTCAGAAGGCGACATCTGGTGGACCGATTACTACGGGGAGAAAGACTACAAGAGCCCGTCGGGCAAGGGACGGATCCGGTTCCGGGAGGAGTTCTTCAAGGGCATCTGGAGTCAGGGGCAGCGACGGACGCGGGAACTGGACTGGACCACGCCGCAGACATTCCAGGCGGCGATCGAATGGCTGACGCAGAATTACCGGCGCAAGAGCTTCTTTCTCTACGTCGATACCTTCGACCCTCACGAGCCATGGGACCCGCCGCGCTGGGCGCGGGATTTGTACCTGCCCGACGCCAAGGGGGTCCCATACGCCTGGGCCGAGTATGGATCGGCCAAGCAGTTCGGCGCGTATGAACTCAAGCATCTCCAGGCCCTGTACGCCGGAGAATGCACGATGGTCGATCGCTGGTTCGGCAGGCTGATCGACACGGTGGACCTGCTTGGGCTTTCCGGGAACACGATGGTGATCTTCATCAGCGATCACGGCCATTACCTGGGCTACCCCAACGACGGGGGGCAGGTGGGCAAGCATCAGGGCTACCGCCGCAGTGACGGCAAGTTGGCCGGCGCCGATGCGGACGTGTTCGTTCCCTTGCTGGACTCGGTCAGCAACCCCCCCTTCCTGGTGCGCATGCCGGGCCAGGAGACCGGGGCCGCCTGCCGGGAACTGGCCCAGCCGGTCGACGTGATGCCAACGGTTCTGCAATTCCTCAAGGCACATGTTCCCGGCGGGCTGCACGGGCAGTCGCTGTTGCCGCTGCTGGCCGGAAAGAAGAAAGCTCTGCGATCGACGGCCATCACCGCCTGCCACGGCCAGTTTGCGCAGATCAGCGACCGGCGATGGTTATACGGGGTGTGGATACACGACCACGCGCCGCGGCTGTACGACCGAAAGGCCGATCCGGACCAGAGGCGAGATGTCTTCAAGAAGCATCCGGACGTGGCCCGGAGACTGCATCGCAAGCTGATCGCCGAAATGCGACGCTTGGGCGCCGCCGAGGACTGGGTCCGCCTCCTGGACGCCCGCAGCGCCTGAACCAGTGGCGCACCATCCCTGGGAGAAGAGGATCGTCGCCAACGGAGACGGGAAGAAAGCGGCCACTGTTGAGGTGTATGAATCGGGAATCGGGGACACAGTGCGTATTTGTCTTGTGCAGGGCCGGGGGCCTGCCTCTCTACGGCGGCGAGTGGAGAACTTGGGGACGAGCCGCACGCGCCCGGTTTCGGCTTCCCAGCCTTGAATGCCCCGGATATCCTTGAACGATCACCCACGAGACTCAGCGAACAGGCACGCTTGACACATAGGAGAAAATCGAATGAAACATGCTCTTCTGATTTTTCTGGTCCTGTGTGCGTTGACATTGAGCGGCTCTATGTCCACTAGCGATAAGACACTGATGGCCGGCGCTGCCGAAACGGTCATCACCCGCGTGAAAGACAGGCCGGAGGTCTACCAGGATTTATACGCCCGCGCACTGGTGCTGGCCGAGGGCGCGCAGCGCCTGGCCGTCGTCACGCTGGATATCGGAACCGTTAACTACGCCGTCAGCGAGCAGTTGCTCAAGGCCATCAACGCCGCCACCGGCATCCCCGCCGAGAACATCCTCATCTGCCCAAGCCAAACGCACAGCGCCCCGGGCGTCGACGGGCGACATCTGTCCCCTGAATCCAGGGAATGGTTGGCCGGTAGTCTTGCAGAGCTGGTGAAGGCCGCAGCCGATGGCCTCCGGCCCGCTACGCTACGTGTCGGCCGCGCGCCGGCGCAGATCGGTTACAACCGCCGCCTCATGAAGAACGGCCGAATCGTCATGGAGCCGAACCCCGACGGCGCCGTGGTGCCTTGGGTGGATGTGCTGGCCGCCTATGACGAAGAAGGAAATCGGATTGGCGTGTTGTTCTCGCACGCCGCCCACCCGGTGATCGTTCACTGGTCCAGCAAGGCGATCGGGCCGGACTTCCCGGGCTACGCCGTCAAGCACCTGCACAAGCTGCTGGCTGCGAAGGACCAGCCCGAGGGCGTGTTCATGTTCGCTCAGGGCTCTTGCGGCAACATTAATGGTTATCCGCTGCGCGGCGGCTTCGCGGCCTGCGATGCGGCGGGGCTTTCGTTGGCCTTCGCCGTGACCCAGGCGCTCGAGGCCGATCAGGCCATCGCGCCCGGACCGCTGAAATCGCGCTCGCTGACGCTTTCGCTGCCGCACCGAGCCAATCAGAATGGTGAGCGACAGTTTCTGCATTTTCCCATGCGGGCTGTCGCCATTGGCGATGACGTGTGCATCCTGACCGTAACGGGCGAGCTGTTCGCCGAGTACCAGTTATGGGTGGACGAAGCGTCGCCATTTAAGCACACGTTCGTGTTCAACCACGTCAACGGGCTTTCGAGTTATATCGCCACCAAGAAAGACTACGACCTCGGCCCGGCCGGCGGCTATGAGGCCTGGGACGGCCCCACACGCGGCGGCGGAATGCCCCTGGACCCGTCAGTCGAACAGATCGTCAAGGACGGCATGCTGAAGCTTCTGAACGACCTGAAGTCAGCCGGCAAGTAGCCGGCAACGCGCCCGGCTGAGACGTCAGACAAGCGAGATGGGATTTGTCCAGGCCCGGTGACCGGCCCGGTCGGTGACAACGGCCCGCACGAAGGACCAGTCGGGCCTCGGGATAGAGAACACGCTGACCCCTCTGCCCGCCGACGGCGCCCGACGCACGGCTTTCTTCCGGCCCGGGCCGGCGAGCGTGATGGTCCCACAGGATGAGCATCGCAATTCGACCGTCTCGGACGTGACGTGAAAATCCTTTATCTCGGGGCCGGTAGACGCATAGCAGGCGCCGGTGCGGATCGCCGACAGGACGGATCTCTTCGACAACGATTTCATCTTCAGCCAGGTCCACGCCGTCGCCACGTCCGATTCCTCATGAGCATCGTCTGTCGCTATGGCCGGCAGGTAGATGCCGGCGTCAAGCCCCTGGGCCCACTGTTGCTCTCGATCGCCACCACCGGTCGCCTGTTGGTGCGAGGCCCAAAGCTCGAACGCCGCAAGGCCGGGCATATCCGCATAGAGATGCGGCCGCACATCGACGCCGGGCGGATGGGCGAGTATCGCAATGCCGCCGAGGTCCTCGATCTGCTGCATGCACTGGCGGACATCTTTCTGGGCCGCACGTGACAGCGGGTAACCATGCGGAACACCAAGGCCAACAATGTGATGATTCCGACACTTGTGGCCCGGATACAGGGGATGCAGTTCAATACCGTTGATGACAAGAAAGCCCGGCCCGGACAGCCCCCGGATATCGTTCGACCGCTCGTGATCGGTCAGGGCGAGAACATCGTACCCTCGCTCTCGATAGAGCGCCGCGACGACCTCCGGCCACCACGCACCGTCAGATGAGCTGGTGTGCGTGTGCAGGGCGGCCTTGTACCACTTGCCGGGCAACTCGAACGGATTGGACAGTTGTTTGCGGTTCATTGCTGCAATCTCACCCGCAGGGCTCTGCCGGGCAAGAGAAAACCGAACCGTCAAGGCCCAAGACCCGCGCTCGGTTGACACCGCACGGCGTCTTGCAGTAGAAGCATACGGACGAATATCATCCGGAAGGGCTCCTGTGAAACCAAAGTTCACCAACCCGTTCGAGTTGCCCGGCAAGTGGTACAAGGGCAACTTTCATCTCCACACGAGAACATCGGACGGAGGCGTCTGGGTCGAGGACGCCGTTCGGATGTACCGCCAGCGCGGGTACAACGTCCTGGCCGTCACCGACCACATCAACACCAACGACATCAGTGGACTTTCCGATAAGAAGATGATCGTGATCAACGGGGCCGAGGTGCATCCGCCCTTCCACAAGCGGGTGAACCCGAACGTGGAGTATCACATCTGCGCCATCGGCCTCAAGCACGGCTACCCCTTCCCCCGGAAGATGTGGCGGAACGTGCAGGATTGCCTGGACCATATTCACAAGGCCGGTGCGGTGGCCATCATTGCCCATCCCAAGGACGTCAGCCTGGTCCCCGCCACGGAAATGGTGGGCCTGAAACATGTGGCCGGCGTGGAAGTATGGACGTCCCTGTCCGAGATCGACATGGACCACGGCTGCGCGGAGGAAGAATGGGCCGAGTGCATGGAGCACGGGATGTTCCTGGCCGCCACCGGATCCGATGACGCTCACTGGGCCCCGCGGCACGGTTGGTCGGAGGCCTTCGGCGCTTGGACCATGCTCAAGATGCCGTCGCTGACCGAGGCCAATGTGCTTAAGGCTCTGCGGACAGGCGCCTGCTACGCATCCGGCGGACCGACCGTAAAGGACTTCAGGGTCGTGGACGGCCAGGCGATTCTGAAGTGCTCACCTGTGACGAGAATTCACTTCAAGTACGGCTTGGAGGATCGGCTGAATCGGTGGGCGAAGCTCGGCAAAACCATCAATGGCTTCACGGCTGATGTGTCAAAGTGGAAATGGGTACGGGCGGTCGTCGTCGATGCCGAAAACCGGAAAGCATGGACGAATCCGATTCCCGTGGTCTGAGACCAGGGATGACCATGGCAAATCATTCGGGACATTCTCGCTCAAAGATCCGTCCCATGAAGTCCTTCCCCGCGCTGCTGGTCATCTCGCTCGTTGCATTGCTGATCGTCTGTCCCCGGCCCGCCGGCGCGCAAACGGCGACGATGCATGCGGGTCAGTTCCCCCGCATCGAGCCGCCCACGGAGTTTCCCCCGCACCCGCGGCTGTTTCTCAATCAGAAGGAAATCAAGGAACTAAGAGCCTGGATCGCCCGCGACGCCAAACTCCGCAAATACCTTCGCCCCTTCGTGGCCAGGATGCGCCAGGCCGCCGCCAACCCCGACCTGCCGAACGCGAACAAGAACCGCAACGTGCGCGTCGCCCGTCAGGCCAACGAGCTCGCCCTGGCCTACACGCTGACCGGCAAGGCCGAACTGGCCAAGGCGGCCGCGGCGATCCTCAAGGGCTACGTCAGACTCTTTCCCAGCTACCAGGTCAGCAACTACAAAGGCAAAGCCACCGACTCGACGTTGGCAGAGGTGCAGTGGGCGGCTTACGCCTGCGGCGCCTACGACCTGATCTATAACTCCGGCGCGTTGACCGAGGCCGACAAGACCGCCATCGAGCAGCAGGTCTTCAGGCCCTCCGCCGAGGCCTTGCTCGCCTGCAACCACGCCCACCGTAGTAACTGGCGCATCGCCGGGACTTCGGGGGCCGGCGTGATCGGTTTCTGCATTGGCGACCGCGACCTGATCGATCGTGCCCTCAACGGCCAGCGGGATGGCGCCGGGCGCCTCGTTCACGGTGGGTTCGTCAGCCAGATGGCCTGGTCCATGCTCGCCGATGGCGTCTACTACGAGCGGGCGCTCGGCTATACCAACATCTCCCTGCTGTTCTACAGTTGGATGCTCGAGGCCGCCCGACACAGTGGCGTGGATCTCTGGCACGGCGAGTTCGGCGGCAGCGACCTCGACCTCGGCAGCGATGTTGACCGGCAGTTCGACCGCAAGGGCCCGAAGGTATTCAAGAGCTACTTCGACGCCATCTGCTACCGCACGTTCGGCGACGGATCGGTGGCCAAGGTCGGCAACGACGGCGACGGGCGACTGAAGCGCGCACACTACTGGGCGGCCGCCTGGCGGGCCTACCGCGACCCCAAGTACGCCCGCATCTTCAACCAAGGGCTAGGCAGCGCCCCCGTCGGCGATCCGCTGGAGTTGATGTTCGTCTCGCCGAAGATGCCGGCCGGCAAGTTCGACCTGGCCGCCGACGCCCAAATCGGCCTGACCGGACAACACACCAACGCCTGCACGCTCCTGCCCAATGGCGGATTCGCCATCCTGCGCCAAAGCGCCGCCCCCGACGCCGTCGCCGTGGCCGTCACCTACGGCGAGTACGCCAACGCCCATTCGCACCCCGACCTGCTGAGCATTTCCCTCTACGCCGCCGGTCACGTGATCGCGCCGGATATGAAGGACTACAAGTACGGCCACGAGGGGCACCTGGGTTGGGCCAAGCAGACCATCGCCCACAACACCGTCACCGTCGACGAGGTCTCGCAGTACCCCCAAGGCGTTCACCAAGACGTCTGGGTCGGTGACACCGAGCAAAAGCCCGCCTTTGGTCGATTGGTCCTGTTCCAGCCCGGCAAGCGCCTCAAGGTCGTCCGGGCCAAGACCGATACCGCCTACGAGGGCGTCACGCTCGACCGAACGATTGTGCTGGTCGATTCGGTGGTGGTCGATTTCTTCCGCTGCCGGTCGGCAAACGAACACCAATACGACCTGGCCCTGCACATCGACGGCGAAGCGGCCAAAGCCGACGTCGACTTCAAACCCCTCGCGGGCGGGAGGCTGTCGGACCGGCTCGGCTATCGGGTCCTCATCGACGTCTACCGAGCGAGTATTCCCGGCGAGCGGGTGGAACTGACGTATCGATCCGGCCGGTCCGGCCCGACCACGCGGGTGACGCTGCTGCCCGGCGCCCCGGCCGAGCTGATCGCCGCCAAAGGCTACCCCAACCAGGCCGGCCACCGCCGCAGCGTGCTGATCACGCGCCGCAAAGGGACCAACGTCGATTTCGTAACTGTGATGTCCATCGCCGGCGCCGGGAAGGTCCGGGACATCCAACGCCTCACCGACCTCCCGCCCGGTCTGCTGGGCGTGCGGATCGACCGCGGCGCGGGGCGGACCGACCTCGTCATCAGCGCCGAACGGCCCGGAACCTACACCGTTGCCGGCCAGACGTTCACCGGCCAGGTCGCCGTCCTCCGCCCTGGCGACACCAAAGCCATCACCGCTGACAAGGCAGACGACGCCGCCGCGACCGAAGAGACGGATGATGCCGCCGCGGCCGAGACCCCTTCGACGCCGAAGCCGACTCCTCCGTCCGACGAGGACCGCGCCAGAGGCCTGGTACAACTGGCCAAGATGTACCACAGCCGCAACATGACCGATCAGGCCATCGCCAAGCTCAAGACCTGCCTCGAGAAGTACCCCGACACCGAAGCCGCCAGCCAGGCCAAGGCCCTACTCAGCGCTTGGCGGTAGGTCACGACACGCCCTACGGGTTTGGCAGCGCCCGCTAGGGTTGCCATTCGTAAAGCCAGCCACGGCCAGCCACGGCCATTTCGACGCCATCCAGCGCCACGGTCACAGCCTGGTCGTTGAAGTTCTCAACGACCCAGCTCCCATCGGCGAACAGATACAGCGATACCCGATTAGGGGCCTGCAACGTTCGGCCCAGCGGCGCTAGTAGCGGCTGGCGGATTGCATCCAGGTCGGCCTGCGGCAGGTCCAGGAGTGACTTGGGGTCACCCTTAACCGGCAAGACGCTGACGTTCGAAGCGTCCAGGGCCGCCCGCCCGACCAGCCGCTGAGCCAGGCCGTCCGTAACAAGCACGGCCGCGCCGCGAGCGATCAGTTTCGACAGCCGCTGAGGGAGTTCAGGATCTTTCAGCGCGTGTGCGGAGAACAGCGCCGCCTCAGCGTCCTCGGGAAACTCATGACACGGCGCCAATGGCAGGCCCATCATGCCCACGAAGTCGAACACGTGCGGTTCGTTCTCGCAGTGACTGTTGGGCGGCATGTAGGCGGCGACGCCAACGGCTCGCCGTCGGCTGACCTGGTCGGCAACGTGCAGCAACTCGGGCCTGCACGATCGAAGGGCCTCCAGGTTGGCGGGCCCCGTCCCCTTCAGAAGCGAACCGTAGCAGAACAGGAGCGACTCAGCCGCCCCGGCCAGTACTGTTTGCCGGGCCTGCTCCACGTACGTTGACTCCCTCGTGCCATAGGGGTCGTACCAGCCGCCGCCACACTTCCGGCCGCCAATTCCGCCCAGCCACTTCATGATGAAGTAGGCCTGGTATTGCGGCCGGCCTCCCCATTCCTCGTCGTCGTAGTCGCGTGTTTCCGTGCCCACCCAGATGCGGTCGAAGTCTGCCGTCTCGCGAACGACCTCGTAGCCTTGCTCACGAAAGCGGTCATACCATTCGGGGAACTTAATGATCAATCTCACCTTCGGGTTGGCTCGCTTGGCGGGCGCCAGGATCCGCTCCCTCGCCAGATGGACCATCAACTCGCAACGGTAATCGGCCCACGTATCGCCGGCCGCGGGATAGCTCTTGTCGCCGATACGGACCGTCTTGGACTGTCGCGCGCTGTCGCACTCGGCGCACTCGCAGTCCGTGAACCAGAAGTCGTCGATCATGATCTCGTCGAACAGCTCGGCCGTGAACCCGAATATCTCGCCAAGTCGGTCCTGCGTCTGCGGGTCGGTGTAGCAGGCAATGATATTCCAACCGGTCGACTGCTTGCCGACCACCGTCGTCGTCACGCACCCGGACACTTCCAAGCCGGCGCCTCGGAATCGATCCCTTACGTGACGCAGCGTTTCACGGTCCGCCAGATAGCCGCTACGAAAAGTCTCGACGTACACCTTGGTCACAGCCTGTCGCCGGCACCAGTCGATGGCGGCGTCGATACCGTCGTCCGTAGCCAGCAGATCCCGCACCCCCTGGGCCTCGATCAACGTCGAGAAGCGGTGGGGGTCCTGATGGGGCATCGATGTCATATCTCCAGCACCACATCCTGTCGCCGCAGCTCGGCCTGGACCGGACCGATATCGACCGCATTAACGGGGACGGCTTGCTTTGTCGCCTCGGCGGCGGCGATGCCGGCTGCGCGACCGATCACCAGGCAGCCGGCCTGGCCGCGGATCATGCCGGGGCGCTGCGTGCAGGGGTTCTTGGCCGAGCCGACGATGACATTGGGCGGCTTGTCGCCGAGCAGGATGCTGAGGGGGATGTTTCCCGCTTTGCGGAGCAGGCCGAACGGCTTGGTTCTTCGGTCGACCTCGGTCACCAGGCCGACGACGTCCGGAAAACGCTTGCCGTCTTCGAAATCGTCGGCGCTTAGCCTGCTCTTGCCGACGAAGGTCCTGGAGATCCGGTGTCCGATTTCCGATGCCGTTTCCAGAAGGTAGGCGTTCTCGAAGCCGGGGAAGTGCTTGATGAGGAACTCAGCCTGCATCTCCGCCAGCAGTCGGCCTTCTTCCTCGCGCTCGCTTTCGGCGATGACATCGTAGCAGTCGCCATAGAACCAGTTGGAGTTGATCAGCACGGTTCCTCTGTTGCAGCGCGCGGAGAAGAGCCCGAAGCAGGCCAGGTTCTCCGCGCGGGTCCCGAACTGCTCGGCGTACTCGCCGGATGCCAGCGCATCTCGGACGACGCCGATGGCTTTCCCGCCGCCGTGAGGAAGATGGAAGACGCCATACTCCCGCCAGTTCCGGATCGTGTCGGCCAGCGACGTGGGGACATCGCATTGGGGTAAGTAGCTGTCCGGGTTCTGCTCGATCCAGTCGATGGTCTTATCGAGATCGACGTTCGCCATCCGATTCAGCAGCGTCGAGCCGTCGTCCTTCTCGTCATACTGGCCGCCGGCCCTGCCGATGATGCTGAGATCGCCGGAGGCATCGACGAATTGGCGGGCCGTCACCGCGAAGAGCTGGTCGCGCGCATGGAAGAGGCCGGCCTCGACCGCGCCGCCAGCCATGAGCACATCGCACAGGAGGGACCCGTAGAGGGTTCTCACGTTGGACTCCCGAAGCATCTTGATCATGACGCGTTTGACAACTTCGGGATCGTTGGGGATCTGCGGCTGGGTCGGTCTGCGGTAGTCCGGCATGGTCCCGCCCTCAGCGACGAGGCGGTCGATGAGTTCCACCGGCAGGCCGGTCGTGACTTTCGTGCCGTCGCGGGTAACGAAGTAGTTGCCGATGCTGCACATGAGACCGCTTGTCGAGACGCCGCCGGGGAAGTGGTTCTTCTCGACCAGAACGGTGTCGACGCCTGCACGGGCTGCGGAGACAGCCGCGGCGAAGCCGCTCATGCCGGCCCCGAGAACGAGGACGTCGCAGTCCAGCAGGACGGGAGCTTCCCTTTGCAGCGTTGTCAGTGTCTTGGTCATGGAATGCGTCCGTGTGTCGTGTCGCGGTCAATACAGCGTGAAGTTTGTGCCGGTTCCCAAGGGGAGCGGGGCGTTGGGCTTGGCGCCCATTTTATTGGCGAAGATGCAGACCTCCGAGGCGGGGTCGGCCCAGAAAACCAGGTCCACCCGGCCGTCGCCCGTCATGTCGCCTTTGGCGCACCTACCGATTTCAGCCGCGGGCACGTCGAAGACGCCGACCTTTTGGCCGTGGCCGTCGAACATCGCTGCGGCCGTTCCCATCACGATCGAGTCGAGGCCGCCGCCGAACCAGTCGACAAGCATATGATGCCGGCTGCCGTCGGTGATGATCTGGCCCAGCAGGTTGCCCCGATCATCCAGCACCCACAAGGGACTATAGCCTACCTCGCGGTGATCGATGTCGACCACGACCTGCTTGCCCGGCACATCCGCGCAGACCTTGCCGACATCGATCGATTCAAAATGATGGCCGGTCACCGACCAGACTGGGCCGCCGTCCCCATCGATCATGGCCACGCAGTAGCCCGTGCAAAGCGTCAGGGCCAGGCGGGAATCCCTTGGCGTCTTGCCCATCTCAAAGACGCGGACGCAATCCAGGTGGCCTGGCTCGATCGACAGCTTGCCGACGGCTAGGTCCCAGCGACTCGTGCCGTCGGGGTTGAGCATGGCGTAGCCGGCCATGATCTCGTCTCGCCCGTCGCCGTCGATATCCATCGGACGCGGCTGGTGGGCCGTGCCGTAGCCGGCCGGCTCTTCGATGGTCCACAGCAGCTCCCCGTCGCGGGTGAAGGCCCATATCTGACCATAGCGGGTCTTGACGAGCACCTCGCTCGCCCGGTCACCGCCTGACAGATTCGCGAACACGATGCAGTCGGCTGAGTCGGGGGGAATGGGAAAGCGATGCTTCTCCCGGCCGGTCGCGCCGTCCAGTTCAACGACGGCGTCCTTGGTCGCGACGACGACCTCGTTCCGCCCGTCGCCGTCCCAATCGTGGATTTGACAGGCCACGTCGTGGTGCAGTGTGTTGCGGCCCCCGGCGGGATCGCCCCATCGCCACAGAACGCTCCCATCCAGCCGGTGGACGATGACCGAACTGGTGTAGTGAACGTCGTCGGCATCAAAGTTCTTCGCGCTGACGATCTCCACCTGGCCGTCGCCGTCCACGTCGCCGGCGACAATCCACGCCCCGGCGTAATCGGGATCGAGCGCAATACGCTTCCAGGGCCTGATCACGGGGACCCCTTCGCTGGAGAGGTCGTTGGCTCTCACGTCAAACAGGCTGGGCGTCATCGTCTGTCCGTCTTTATGCATCAGACCTCCCGGCCAAGGCGGCGTGGGCTTGCTCGAAGTTGAACGCCGGCTCCCAGCCGAGGATGCGCTTAGCCTTGGAGATGTCGTAGGCCGGACCGATCCACTCGCCCGAGTAGCCATTGGCGACCAGCCAGTCGTAGGCGTCGGGCCAGCATTGCTGGGCCAGGCGATTTGGGTCGCCGCCCGCTTCGCGACACATCTCGGCCGTGTAAGGCAGTCGGTTGACGGTATTGAACGCTTCGAAGTCTTCCACCGGCCCGCCGGGCTCTTGGCGGCCGCACAGGACGCGTACGGCCGCGACGTGGGCGTTGGCGATGTCGTCGACCACGCAGAACGATCCGATCATGGATAGGCACGTGTCCAGTTCGTTTCTCGGCATGAAGGCGGGCGGGCGGAGCGCGAAGGTGCGGACCTCGCCGGCGCCCGCGCGCAAGCGGGCGATTGTCTCCTGCGTATACTTGGTGTAGCTGTAGATGTCACTAAGGGGGAACAGGGAGTCCTCACGAATGGGCCAGTCGTCCATCGAGATCTGGCCGTAGCCGATCGCGGCGATGCTACTGGTCAGCGCGATGCGGCCGATGCCCAACTCGGCGGCCAGGGCATACAGGCTCCATGTGCCTTTGACGTTGGCGTCGATGTACTGGTCGTCCGTGTAGGTCTTCCACGGATGCAGAGACGCCGTGTGCACGACAAGGTCCACGCCTCGCAGCGCTTCGCGCAGCGCATCGCGATCCGACAAATCGGCCTGAGTGAAGGCGCATTCGTCGAGCAGCGGCGCAGCCGGCGGGGCCATGTCCAGGCCGCGCACATCGAAGCCTTCCCCCGCGAGCATCGGAACAAGATGACTGCCGAGATGCCCGGCCGCGCCTGTTACAAGAACGGTGGTTGCGTTGCTGTTGCTCATAGTTATCTCACCAAGGCGCCTGGGCCATCGGAATCACGACGACATCGAAAACGTTCACATCCGGCGGGGCTGTGGCTACGTGCAGCACGGACCGCGCGATATGCTCCACTCGCAGCCAGCCGGTGGCGTCTTCACGTTTCGGATTCGTCAATGTCGTATCGACCACGCCCGGACATACGAGGCTGACGGCGATCTGCGAGCCCGACCCGTGGAGCTGACGCGCCACCGATTCGGTCATGCTGCGCAGGCCGGCCTTGCTGGCGTTGTAGGCCCCGCCGTCGCCGCCTTCGGTCCAGTGGGAACGCACCGAGCCGATGTTGATGATCTTGCCGACATCGCCGGTTTCCTTCATGAAGCGCACCGCATGACTCATGCAGTTGAAGGCGGCGACAATGTTGAGTTCCAGGCATTTGCGGACATCCTCGACCGCCAACGTCTCCACGGGGCCATGCGGCGCAATCCCGGCGTTATTGACAAGGATGTCCAACCGGCCGAAGCGCTGGCGGACCTCGTCGAACAACTTCTCCACGAACGGCTCATCTGTGATATCACCGGGCAGCGGAATGGCCTCACCGGAGGCCTCTTTCATTTCCGCTGCGAGCTCGTCCAGTTCTTTCGCCGTTCGGGCCGTGGCGATGACGGTGGCCCCTTCGGCCGCAAAGTGCTCCGCCACGGACCGTCCGATTCCCCGTCCCGCTCCTGTCACGATCGCGATTTTGTCCGCGAGTTGTCCCATAGTAGGCTCCTGCCGGTAAGGTGGGCGTGTCCTTTATTCTTCCCACAGCGAGGCGATGGCTTTCTTGATGATGATTTCGGCGCCGACTTCCGGCGGGCCGAACCATTCGCTCAGCGCGCCGCACGCCCACCAGAGCGGCAGCTTGCCCGCTTCGTAGCCGCCCTTGGGGCCCATCGCCAGCGACGCGTCGTCGGCAATGTAGCCCTGGCCGAAGTTGGTGTAGGCCAGCGTCATGTTGTGTTCGAATGGGGCGTTGGCATCAACCCACAACTCGTATTCGCTGAACATCTCGTGCGGCAGGGCGACCAGGATCCATTCCTTGCCGAGCATGATGGCGGTCACGTCGAGCCGACGCGGCTTGCCGCGTTCGACGCCGCGGCGAACCATGTCCTCGGCTTCGGCGAGCCGGTCGAGCCTGCCCTTGTTCTCGTCGCTTGGCTCGGTCGACTGAATGCGCTCCAGGTGCTTGCGCACCTTGGCCAGGTCTTCCATGGACGGCAGCGAGGCGCTGGGTAGGTCGACGTGGGTGACCTCGCGCACCGTGAACTCATCGGCCGTGATCAGGACGGCCGTTCGAACGGCCTCGGCTACGGCGTCGCCGAGCGTGCGGCCGACCTTGTCGGCATTTTCGTGCGTGGTCCGCAGCGGATAGGCGTTGACGTCGCCTCCGCAGCCCTGAACGAACAGGGGCACGACATCCTCGCCAAGCAATTCACGGATTCGCACCACGGCCCCGCCGGGATAGTCGGCGCTGATCAGGCCGCTCGTGTCGGGCACGATCACGGGGTGCGCGGCATGTTCGAAGAGCACCGCCAGCGGCGAGCCGTCGGCCCGTTCGGCCACGAGAACGTTCACCCACGGCACGAGCGAGCCGTCGGCATTGGGGGCCATGATGACTGAACCGTCTGCGACCATCACGCGCCGGTTGTACCCGACCTGGGTCTCGGCCCGTCCAACACGCAGACGAGCCGGGCCGAGCGAGTCGACCGCCTCGGCCAATGCCTCCATGATCTTGTCCTGCACGCTGTTGATCCAATGGCCATGGGGCGTGTCCTCCTCACTACGGCCCGTGAAGTACGGCACGGAGTGAGGGTGCGAGGAGTTCAGCAGCAAGTGATCGATGCCAAATCGCTCCTTGGCTGTCTTCCGCCAGGCCTCGGTCTGCTCGAGATTCATCCCCAGCAGGTCAAAGCGTATGATGCCGATGCGCTGTCCAAGGCGATCCTCGATGACCAGCACGGCGAGCTGCAGCGGATCGTTAACGCCGACACTTGGCCTTGGCGGCTGATAGATGATTTCGCCCACCGGCGGGGTGATGTCACGTTGACTCGCACCTGCCTTCATTGTCGGGCCGGTATTCTCGGACTGCGTCATGGCGATTCCCTTATCCGAAACAGCGGCCGACTGATAGCGTTGCAGCACCGCCCACACAGCAGTCGCCACAATAAGCAGGCAGGCGCCCGCTATGATTTGAGTTTTCATCAACACTCCAGGAGAGGGTGAATCTGAAACAAGTCGCTTGTGATGACGTTGATTGTAGTCCCTCCGCGCTAATCTGCAACTGTGGGCGGCCGGTCCGGCCACGGGCGTCTTATAGGTCGGTCAAGTACCCGGCCGCCTGGTACATGGCCAGCACGTTATCGACCGGCGTGTGAACTTGGATGTCGTGGCTGGGGGCGAGGATCAGCCCGCCTTTTGCGAACAGCCGCAGCCGCGTGCGGACCTCCTGGCGAACCGAATCGGGCGAGCCCTGGGCCAGGATGGATTGCACGCACATGGACCCGCAAAAGGCGATATCCGCGGCGAAGTCGCGGTGAAGGCCCTCGATGTCCATCCCCCTGGCAGCCACCTGCACGACGTCCAGGATGTCCAGGCCGATCTCGATCAGGCGCGGGATCATCGGGCGCACCCCGCCGCAGACGTGCATCATTGTTAGCGCCCCATGCTTGTGGGCCAGGTCGAACCCACGGCTGAAGCAAGGAGCGAACAACTCATCGAACGTCGCCATGCTGATCAGAGGGCCGTTCTGCCCGCCCAGGTCCTCGCAGAAGTGGACCACGTCGATCTCGCCGTCGGCGGCCTCGAAGACTCGCCGGTCCGTTTCGTAATGACACTCGAAACGCTTTTCCAGCAGCAGCATGAACACCGGATCGCGCAGGCCGATATCGAGCATCGTTTGCGTGACGCCGCGCGTGCGGGCAATGTTGTTCATGAAGTCATAGCTGTAGGGCGTATACATCGCCACGCCGCCGCGGGCCTTGATGGCTTGGCAATCGGCGCGGACGTTCGAGACGTCGAACCAGTCGGCGGTCGGCCAGGGGTAGTCCGCCAGTTCGGCCGGGTCGGTGACATCGGCAAAGGGCAGGTAGGCGGCCTCGCCGTAGGTGCCGGCGGTGTCTCCCTCGCCGTAGGCCTGCGGGGCGTAGATCTCCCCCCAATTGCCGATGTGGGCGCCGTCGGGATAGTCGTCCACGTTCCCGCGCGTCGTCGGCGAGACCGTCTGGGTCGGACCGACGCCGTCGAAGACATCCTCGACCATGTCGTGGAACTGCTCGTGGTCCACGCCCAGCCGCGCGTAGAACTTGCGGTGAAACTCCGGCGTTCCGTAGTGGTGCGTGACCGGGATGCGGTCATAGCCGCCGCGCGCCATGCACGAGAAGAACCGTTCTCTTCGGGTCACCGCGATCTCCTTTCCATTCCTGTCTTCGCTTCCTCTTCAGCCGCCGCCATCACTGTTCAGCAGCGCGCATGTCTGCCATAGGAGCGTCACTGCAGGAGTTTGGCAAATCCAGGGCAACAGTCTACAACTGCAGACGCCAAGGGTCGAGCCGCTCGGGGCCGAGCTGCTCGCCTCTGTTGCCAGTGCAGGGCCCGGTCCGGGTCACACCCTCGCCCTTGACACACTGACCGCGGACCGAACTTACAGTTCTGGTGAAAGATCCCATTGCGACCCCCAAGGCCCTTTCTCTGACGTCGCGCATTGGCGTACAGTAATGGGCAGCATGAGTAAATCACCGAATATTCTTCTCATCCACTCCGACCAGCACCGCTATGACTGCCTCGGCGTCAATGGCCATCCATTCATTGAAACTGCGAATCTCGACCGGCTGGCGGCCGAGGGCATGAACTTCACCCACGCCTTCACACCGATACCGCTTTGCACGCCTGCGCGCAATTGCCTGCTGCACGGCCAGTGGTCTTTTCAGCACGGCAACATCATGAACGCCGACTCCGAAGCCCCGGCCGAACCGCCCGTCGGCCTGCCCAGCTTCAGCCGGCAACTCCGCGACCAGGACTACTACCTCGCCTACGTCGGCAAGTGGCACGTCTCGACCACGCGCGGGCCGGACGCCTACGGCTTCTGCGAGTTTCCCTCCCACGACGCCTACGACCAGTGGCGCGAGTCCCAGGGCTGTCCGCCCGCTGAATACGCCAACGGCTGGTTCGGCGAGACCGTCAGCGGCCGAACGCCCGAGCAAACGCATCTCGCTTGGTGTGCGGACCAGACCATCGACTACCTGCGCAAGGGCGCCGACCACGAGGGAGGGTTCTTCATCCGATGGGATCCGCCCGAGCCGCACCTGCCGAACATTGTGCCCGAGCCTTACGCAAGCATGTACCCGCCGGAGACCATCCCGCCTTGGCCGAACTTCGACGATCCGCTCGACGGCAAGCCCATCGTCCAGCGGCAACAGCTTCGAACGTGGAAGATCGACGACTGGACGTGGGAGGATTGGGCGCCCATCGTCGGGCGATACCTCGGAGAGATATCGTTGATGGATGCCCAGATCGGCCGAGTGTTGGCGGCGCTGGAGGAGCTTGGCCTGGTTGACAATACGCTGGTGATCTACACGACCGACCATGGGGATGAGTGCGGATCACACGGTATGATCGACAAGCACTTCGTCATGTACGATGAACTGGTGCGCGTGCCCCTCATCGCCCGCTGGCCAGGCCGAATCGAGCCCGGCTCGCGGTGCGACAGCTTCGTCTCTCACGAAATTGACCTGGCGACCACGTTCTGTGAAGTCGCCGGCGCGCCCGTACCGGAGACGTTCCAGGGCCAGAGCCTGATCCCGCTGATGGGCGGCGGACGTAACGACCGGCAGGACATCCTGAGCGCCTATCACGGCAATCAGTTCGGCCTGTTCAGCCAGCGAATGGTCCGGGACCGGCGATGGAAGTACGTGTGGAACGCAACGGCCGAGGATGAGCTGTATGATCTGGACAGCGATCCGCACGAGCTGACCAACCGCACCGGCGACCCCGCGTGTGCCGGTGAGCTGACGCGGCTGCGACACCGACTCATCGACTGGATGCGACAGACCAACGATCCGCTCTGCAACGAGTGGATCGTCACTCAACTCAGCGAGGATCTCAGTATCTAGCAACGTCCACACAGCATGGCAAAGCGCAACATCATCTTCTTTCACGCCGAAAGCTGGGACGGCCGCATGATCGGCCCGATGGGCCACCCCGCACTCCAGGCAGCCACGCCGAACATCGATCGCATCGCCCAGGCCGGCGCGATGTTCGACGACGCCTACTGCTCTCATCCCATCTGCTGTCCGTCACGCGCCAACATGTGGTCCGGCCGGTATACCCACAACTGCGAGAGCTGGAACAACCACAAGGGCTTGGAACCGGGCATGTGGTCGCTGCTTGATGAACTACCCAAGACGCACACCGTCGGCACGTTCGGAAAATTGGACTATATGTCGGGCGGGCACACTCAACTTGCCCGTCTCAGCGCGTGGCTTGGGCCGTCGGGTGTCCGCAAGCCCGTCTTCGACGAGGATCCGTCTCAATGCTTCACCGTTGCCGATGATGACGAGGTGCGCTGTCACAAGGGCGACTGGGAGTTGGTCGACCAGGCTATCGAGTTCCTCAAGCAGGAGGCCGGCGAGGACAGGCCGCTGTTTCTCTATGTCAGCACCAATCTCGTTCACGCCTCCTTCCATACGAACAACTACTGGCTCAGCAGGATCCTCGAAGACGCGGTGGATATTCCACCGATCGATCGCGGGAACCATCCTGCCCGTCGGTACCAACTGATGGCGAAGGCATGGCGGTACGGGTTCGATGAATCCACCGTCAGACAGGTGCGCAGAATCTACATGGCCATGTGCGCCGAGGCCGACGCCATGGTCGGTGCGCTCTACGATGCGATGCAGGAGGCGGGACTGAGCGACGACACCTATTTCGTATTCTCGAGCGATCACGGCGAGATGGCCATGGAACATCAGGATTGGTACAAGATGTCGATGGTTGAGGCTTCCGTTCGTGTGCCGCTTGTAATGACCGGTCTGGGGGTCCAACCTGGCCGGCGCGTGACCAACCTGGTGTCACTCATCGACCTGTGCCCCACGTTCATGGAGATGGCTGGGATACCGGCGCGAAGCGGCCTCGACGGGGAAAGCCTGCTGCCTCTGGCGACGGGGCGCACTGCCAGCAGTCGTGATTGGGCCTATGCGTGCTTCACGGGCTGCACCTTGAACACCTCCGCCTACATGCTTCGCAAGGACCGGTGGAAATATGTCGCCTATGCCGGCTTGCCTTCGCAACTGTTCGATATTGACAGCGACCCGCAGGAGCTGGCGGACCTGAGCGGGCACCATCCTGATGTGGTCGAGCGCCTCGATGCCGACTTGCGGTCTCTTGTCGACTACGATCAGACACATCGCGACTGGACGGCATACTGCAAGGACGCTTTCCGGCAGTGGCGGCAGGAGGCCCTCGACGGGCAGCATGTTGATGGCAGCTACTCGCTGGCGGACAATCCGTCGAGCGACTATTGGACAATCATGGCCAACTGCTTCACCGGCTATGATCAGGACGACGAGGCAATCGTGAATAGGTGGCTAGATGGCGAATGACAACGGACGCGGATGGCAAGCCCGACTGGCCAGGCAGGACCGATACTTCAAGGAGGGGAAGGGCAACTTCCTGATACTGGGCGGCTACTCTGAGGGTCAGCCCGAGCGGACCAGGACACACGACATCGAAGGCCAGATCGACGAACTCCTGTCCGAGCCGTTCCTCAAGGACCACGCGTACGACCTGGGAATCCAGACCGCACTGTGGGCGACGCACGAGTTGGCGGTGCGCGAGCAGTTGGATGACGACGCTCTTCCCTGCCACGCGATCGATTTCGGCGTCGGGTCGACCGCGTCACTGTTCACCGGTGGCGAGGTGTCCTTCCACGAATGCACGAGCTATTCATTGGATACCTTTGTGAAGACATGGGACGACATTGACCGACTCCGGTTCGACCCGGACAACCGGTGGGTGCACTACGACCTGGAGTTCTGGCGCGGGTTTTCGTCGGCCTATACGCCGGGGCTCGCCATTAGTCCGCACTTCTTTAGAAGCCCGCCTGACCTGGCCAACGACCTGCGCGGCAACCAGCTCTTCATCGACATGCACGACGAGCCGGAGCAGGTCGACCGTCTGATGACGGTCTGTGCGGACATGACTATCGAGGCGGCCGCCTTCCTGAGAAACGAGATACCGCTGCTGCGCGAGGCGCCGTCGGGCATTTGGGGCATGGCCACCAGCTCACCCGACATCATCGTCATCAACGGCGATACGGTCGATCTCATTTCCGTGGAGATGGGCGAGCGGTTCAATCATCCCCACATCGACCGCATCGGCCGCGAGGCTGGGCCGGTGTTCTTCCACCATCATACGCTGGGCGTATCGCGGGTGACGAGTGTGGCCAAGATGGAAGGCATCATCGTCCAGAACTTCATCTACGACATGAAGGCGCCCAAAGTGCTGGAGATTCTCGATGACGATTGGATCGAGGCGTCCAAGCGCGTGCCGATTGATGTCTGCCAGGATCTCACCGAAGCGGAGGACCTGGATGCCGTGCTTGAGACTATGTCGCACGGCCGGTTCATCGTCCACTGTTACGCTGAGACCAGCGACGAGTGCAACGAACTCATTGCCCGCATCCGCAGCCACGAGAGCTCATGAAACATAAAGGCGACACGTGGAACGAGTCGAGCGTCCACAAGGACGCTGAGACCGGGCGAACCGTAAGACGGCTCACGACAATGGGCCTGTGGAACGAGAAGCCCACCTACCACACCAACACCGCCTTCACCGCTGACGGCGAGTGGCTGATCTTCGCACGTGCCCATGAAGGTCGGACCGCAATGATGAAATGCCACGTTCCGTCCGGTGAATTGACGCAACTGACCGATCCGGTCGACGGCGTGGGCAGTCCGTGGGGAGTGCACAAGATTGGGACGTCCGAGTACTTCGACGGGAAGGGGATCAGCGGCATCACAGTCTGTATCGCCCCCCGCAGCCGCACAGCCGTGTTCGGCGTTGGCAGAAGCATCCGAAGCGTTCACCTCGACACGCTTGAAGAGACAACGCTGCTCGATGACTTCGGCGCCGACTGGATCGACGGCGCCATGAGCGTCAATCCCGCCGAGACCCACGCATTGCTTCCGCTCATGCCGGCCCATCCGGAGGTGCTGGCCGGTAAGAGTCCGAGCAAGACCTATGTGGAGAGTTTCGCCGACGGCGGCATGCGAACGCGATACGTCGAAATCCCCCTCGATGGCGGCGAGAGCAAAATCGTGTTTGAAGATGAAGGCATGGGCTGCGCCCATTGTCCTCACTGCCCCACCGACGATGACCTGGTCCTCATCGACCGCGACCGCGCGCCCCTGTTCTGGTGCGGGGGCGATCATGGCATCAGCGCCCGGTGCTGGACGCTGCGCCTGTCCACCGGCGAGCTGACCGAGCTGTGTCCCCGCAACGACCAGCGATTCCACGTACACGCGGCCTGGACTTGGGACGGCGAGCACGTCGTCTACCACGCCTTCATGCGCGAGGGCGGGTATTACATTGGGATCACTCACAAGTCCGGCCAGGTCCTCAGGGAATATGAACTCCCGGATGCGGGCGCTTATGGACACGTCTCGGCGGCGCCGGACCGGCCGGCGATCGTCCTGGATGGCAATGTGTCCGAAGATAAGCTCACTTGGCTTTACTACGACCGGGACCAGCCGCGCCTGGAGACGATCGCCACCCACGCCACCCAATGGCGCAGCATTCCCGGCCAGTATTCGGATCCGCATCCGCAAACCGACCCTACTGGCCGATGGATCGCGTATCACGTCGCCAAAGACAAGAGGACCGACATCTACGCCGTTACGGTCTGAGGCGGATTCCATGGAGAACACAATGGCCAACTCCAAGCCGCGGCGCGAGCGCTATCGGCCGCAGTATCACTTCTCCATGCGGCAAGGATGGATCAACGATCCCAACGGTCTGGTCTACTATGACGGCCTGTACCACCTCTTCTGCCAACATTACCCCGACGACACCACGTGGGGACCGATGCACTGGTCCCACGCGGTGAGCGACGATCTGGTCCATTGGAAGGAACAGCCCATCGCGCTGTTTCCCGATGAACTGGGCACGTGCTTCTCCGGTTCAGCTGCGGTGGACTGGCACAACACCAGCGGTTTGGGCGTTGACGGGCGTCCGCCGTTGCTGGCCTTCTATACGGCCGCGGGCGATTGCGTCGAGCCGCCCAAGCCGACCACCCAGGCCCTGGCCTTCTCGACCGACAGCGGCCGCACGTGGGCGAAGTTTGACGGCAACCCCGTGCTGGAAAACGTCATCGGCGCCAACCGCGACCCGAAGGTGTTCTGGCACGAGCCGACCCAGCGATGGGTCATGGTCCTCTACCTGGACGTCAACACGTTCGGCCTGTTCGGTTCTCCCGATGCACGGACCTGGCAAGAACTGAGCCGCTTCGAGGTGCCCGGCAACTGCGAGTGCCCGGACCTGTTCGAAATGCCGGTCGCCGGAGATGAATCGCGCCGCAAATGGATATTCCTATCCGGGGCCGGCCAATGGGGTGAGGGCGACTGCGCACGGTACGTGATCGGGTCGTTCGACGGGGTCACCTTCACGGCCGAGTTCGGCCCTATCCCGATCGAGGACGGTGCGTGGAACTATTCCACCCAGACCTATTCCGACGCGCCGGACGGCCGACGCATCTTCGTGAGCTGGTCCTCCACGCCCTTCGGCGGGGCGTGTGTTCTGCCCGGCAATCCATTCAACGGCCAGTACCGTGTCCCCTGGGAATTGTCCTTGGTCGAAACGGACGTGGGTCTCCGTCTGGCCCGGCAGCCGGTTGACGAATTGACGACACTGCGAGAAGCGCCGCTGCAACTGCCCGCCGGTGAGCTTGCGCCCGGTGACCACGCCGTGGCGGGGCTCGATAGCCGTAGCTTCGATATCGAGTGCGTGATCGACCCTGGGAAGGCGACCTCGATCAGATTTCGGGCTGAGGCGGTGGAAATCGTGTGCTACGATGTCACATCGCAAACGATGCGGGTCCTCGATCGAGAGCACTCCTGGCCGTTGGAATCGGATGGGACATTGACGCTCCGCATCCTTTTCGACGTCAACTGCGTGGAAGTCTTCGGGCCCCGCGGCCTGAAGGTGATGTCCAGCGTCTACTCGCCGAAGACCCTCGAGAATCAGGATGAAACCAAGCCGCTGCTGAGCGTCGGAGTTACCGGCGGCCCGGTCCGCGTAGATCAGATGAACGTCTATCCCATGCGGAGTATCTGGTGAGATGACTGAGCAGCGACAGAGAACGGTCCGTGTTCCCGGCCTGGCCGAGCCGCTGTCGCTGGCGCTGCCGCCGGACCTCGAGGCGCTGCGGGAAGAAACGCTCCGTATTCACAAGAACGATGGTCCTTATTGGGAGTCGCCACCGGCCGTGGTGGCTGCCGTTGCCGAGGCATGGCAGGGATACGGGCGAAACGAAGACCGCCAGCTCTGGTGCGCACGGCGTTTTGCTGTCCGCCTGGCTCACATTCCCCTCCAGCTCGAAACGGGTGAAACCATCGTGGGCAAGCCCCTCGTCCGCGGCCTGTCCGATGCAGACACAGCCCAGATCGATCGCATCAATTCGGCGTGCGGTGATATTCCGTTTTGCCCTGGCGGGGACGCCGGGCACTTCCACCCCAATTACGAGAAAATCCTTCCCCTCGGCGTCGTCGGCCTGCTGGAGACAATCGTCGCTTGCCGCGATGCGGCTGGCGATGACGAGCAGAAGCGCATCTTCTACGACGCTTGCGAAATGGCGATGCGGGGGTTCCAGTCCTTCATCCGCCGCGTGGCTGCTGCTTGCCGAAGCAAGGCTGACGACTCCGCGCATTGGGAGGAGACGGCGACGATCTGTGAGAAAGTAGCTATTGACCCGCCGGCGACCTTCCATGAAGCCTGCCAGTTGATGTACTTCGTCCTCATTGCCAGTTGGGTCGGCGAAGATCACGTGATGACCTGCTATGGCCGGATGGACCGAACGCTCGCGCGGTTCTACGAGGCCGACGTCGCCGCGGGTCGGATCGGCCCACAACGAGCGATGGAACTCATCGCGGCCATGTTCATCCAGCTCAACCGGATATGTCCGATCGGGCTGGCCGATGCCGTGATGGTGGGCGGTCGAGACGCTGCCGGCCGAGACACGACCAACACGTTGACCTACCTGTGTCTGGCGGCGCGCCGGGCGACGTGGCTCCGCAATCCTTCGTTGGCCATTGCCTGGCACGAGGGCGTCCCCGATGACCTGATGGAGTTTGCGTTCAAGATGCTGGGATCGGGCATTGGCTGTCCCGCTTTCTTCAACGATGAGACCATCTCGGCCGGGCTGCAGGATCACGGCGTTTCAGTTGAAGACTCGCACAACTACATGAACTCAACCTGTGTTGAGATCAAGACCGCCGGCAGCAGCAATATATGGGTCGCCACGGAGTACGTGAACTGTCCGAAGGCGCTATTGGAAGCGATGCGCCGCGAGGTCCAGGGCGAGTGCCCCCCAGCCGCTGACCTGGACCAACTGGAACAGCGCCTCCGGGACATCATCCAACAGCAGGTATCCAACACGGCGAAGGAGTTGGACCGGACTTGGAACGAGCGCGCCGAAACGTGGAGCATGCCGTTCGCGAGTTGCCTGATTGACGACTGCCTCCAGCGCGGCCTCGATCATGACCGCGGTGGTTGCCGGTACAACTGGGCGGAGAACTCGTTCGTGGGCCTGGCGAATCTTGCCGACGGCCTGGCGGCGATCGATGAGTTGGTGTACGCCAGCGGCGAGATGACGCTGGCTGAACTGTACGCCGTGTGCGAAAGCAACTTCGAGGGCCGCGAAGCACTCCGGCAGCGGATCGTCAACGACCTTCCCAGCTACGGCAACGATGATGAGCGCGTCGACGCAATCGCTCGCCGATGGGCTGACTTTCTGTGCTCAACGACCGAGGCGTGCGAGGTCGCCGGCCATCGCTACGTTCCAGGTTTCTTCTGCTCGCAATTCCACGCATGGCTCGGGTTCGACACACCCGCCACGCCCGACGGCCGATTGGCGGACAAGGCCCTTGCCAACGGGGCAGGGGCGTTCCAGGGGCGCGAGCTGTCGGGCCCGACCGCCAGTGCGCTGTCCACCACCAAGTGGTCACACCGCAAAACGCTCGGCGGACTCGTGCACAACGTGAGATTCTCCGACTCGGTGTTCGCAACTGCGGCCAACAGACAGGCCGCCCGCGGGGTGATCGAGACGTATCTCCAACGCGGCGGCTTCGAGATCCAGGTGAACGTGGTCTCGGCCGACACCTTGCGTGCGGCCCAGGAGCGGCCGGAGGACTACCGCGACTTGCTCGTCCGCGTTGCCGGGTACACCAACTACTTCACCAGCCTTTTGGAATCGCTGCAGGAAGACGTCATCGCCAGAACCGAGTTCACCCCCTGACAGGCGCAAGCGAGGCCCAATACATGAGACTCAGACCGCAACTGACTGTCGAGCAGGTCGAGCGCATTCATCACAACGCGCTTCGTGTCCTGGCCGAGATCGGTGTTCGCGTTGAGCACACGGCCCTGCGCGAGCGGCTGGCTGACATCGGCGGCCAGCGCGATGAACACGCCGAGAGAGTGCGGTTCGCTCCCGCGATCGTCGAGCGATTGATCGAGGATGCTCACAAGGACCCGATGTGGGAGGACAGAACGCACATCGCTCTTGGGTGTGGCGTGGGCCAATGCCTCTATCACGATCCCGAGACCAACGATCTCGTCGAGTTCGACGAACATCGACTGGCTCTCTACATCGCACTGGCCCGCAGCCTGCCCGACATCGGCTGCACAAGCCTGTTGGGCATCCCGTTTAACGACAGCGATATTCCGCGGGATCTCCACCCGCTGGCCGAGAAGCTCTACGCCTGGAAATATGGCGGCCATCAGGGCCAGAGCGTCCAGGCCACCAGGCTGTGTCAGCCGGTGCTGGACATGTTCGAGTGTCATGCGAGCTACACCGGTCAGGACCTGGCCGACATCGTGCGCGTGTTCGGGTTCATGGTCTCGCCGCTCAAGCTGGCTCGGTCGGAATGCGAACGATTGCTGTTCTTCCATGAGCGAGGATTCGCCATGGGCATCGGGCATCTGGCGACCCAAGGCGGGACAGCGCCGGTGACGATCGCCGGGTCGCTCACACTGGCGCTGGCCGAGCAGATGTTCATCTTCCTGCTGCGGCGAGCGTTGGACCCGGAGACGACCTTCAGCTTGTATGCGTCGGTGTCGACCATCGACATGCGGCGCGGCGGATTCTGCTACGGCCGGCCTGAGCAACACCTGATCAATGTGCTATTCGCGGACATCGCCCGGTTCTACGGCTGTAGTTGCAGCGGGCACACGGGATTGACCGACGCGAAGATGCCGTCGGCCGAAGCCGGCGCACAGAAGGCCGTCGGTGCGCTGGTCACTGCGCTGGCAACGGGTTACGGCAGCATCGAAGCCGGCCTGCTCGGCACGGATGAGATATGCTCGCCGATTCAGATGTTCCTGGATTGCGACATCGCCAACGGCCTGCGCGCTCTGCTTGCCGAGCCCGTCATCGATGACATTGAGTGCGCGTTCGATGAGATCAAGGCCGTCGGTATTGACGGCAATCACATGGGGACCGACTTCACGGCCGAGAACTTCCGCCGCTGTTTGTGGCAGCCTGATCTCTGGTCGTCTGGTAATGTGGCGACGTGGCTGGCGGCTGGCGGCAAGGCCGACGCCGACCTGGCGCGAGAACGGGCCGTCGACTTTGCGCGCAATTTCGAACCAACCAGCTTCATCTCAGCCGACGAGGAACGCGACCTGCGAGCCATCATTCGGCGGACGGCCGAGCTATAGCCAGACCCGTCTGCCATTCATTGCCCTTTCGGCCGGCGTAGATCATCGTGTAAGTGTCGCCGACCTTGATGACCTGCGGCGTCAGCACGCCGTCACAATCCCAGGCGTCGGGGTCTTCGTCGGGAACGAATACCGGATTGAGGGGGCTGGGCTCGAAGGCGCGGAAGTCACGGGTCCGCACATGCCCGATGCGACACGTCTTGCCGTCACAGCCGCCGTAAAGCATATGGATGTATTCCGGCCCAACGAACAGCTCTGCCTCGCGAACGCCAAAGCTGTCCCATGGCTGACCCGTGCCCGTGAAAACAGGATTGGCGGGATTCTTCGTGACGTTGGCCGGGTCGCTTGTCGGGGCTGTCGCGTGACAGATTGTGACGCCTTCCTCACACGATCCCGTTGGCCTGCCCGTGTAGACGATGTGGATCGTATCGCCCACGACGGCCACGGACGGATGCGTCGCCCCCCATCGTTCATGATCGGTGTCCGCCAGGATCACGGGGGTTGTCCCGACGCGTCGCCATTTGCCGAGATCGCCATCGCTGACCAACAGGCCTGTCTGCTCGGGCGCGTTGTGGCCTTCCCCGCGGTAATACATGTAGAAGGTCCCATCCGCAGGATTTCGGAAAGGGAAGGGGTATTCGACCGACTTGTCGTCGAACCCATCCGCCGAGGGTTGCAGGATCGGGTTCCTTGGATCGTGCTCGACCTCCCAGGGGCGGCTGACAGGCGCCGTGCTGTGCATCAACACCCACCGGTTGTTCTGATTTCTGGCCCAGATGTAATGCAGCGTATCGCCCACAACAATGCCGTGGGTCGCAGCCGCCCACTGGGGCGGCCCGCAGGCGATGATAGGATTGCCCTTCTCAATCCGTTTGAAACTCGCAAACACTTCGAACGGAAGGATCTCTCTCTTTGCAGGCCTTATAGGTCCTCTCATTTCGTCTCCTGGCCCGATAGGTTCACCTGCGCCCGCGCTCAGGGTCACTACACCTTGCAGACAAGGTCCTTCCCACGGCCCGCGGTCAGTCTGCGCGGGCGGCTGAACTCGATGGCGCCTTTTCCGGTCAGTTCGAGTGTCTTCAGCTCCAGTTGGCCGAACAGCACCTTCAGCTCCACGCGAGTGCCGCTTCGCGTGGGTCGCTGTTTGATGGTGCCCCAGGCGTAGCCGTTGGACCAGAAGAACGTGGACGGGGTGTCCGTGGCGGTAAAGGCCATGGTCTTGGTCACGCCCGAATACTGGAAGCCGGTCAGTGTGGTGACGGCCGCCCAGCTTGCCATGGCCCGGCCGTAGTGATGGCCGCATTCGGCTTCGTTGAATGGGCTGCGCTTCTTGCCGTCGTACCGGTCGCGGATATCCTTGATGCACGTTAAGCCCTGCTTGGTCAGGCCCTCCTGCAGCATGTGGACGGCCGCGGCGTACTCGAAGCCCGTCATCACGTCGGCCTGGCCCGGCACGGGGATCTTCGGCCGATCGCCCTTGGGGTACACGGCGATCAGCATGGCCGACTCGTCGTTCAGGACGAACGAGTTGCGGTAGTTGAGATGCCCGAACATGTTCTCGCGGCGGTTGTATTTGAAGATGCTCCGCAGCGTCTTGCGGATGTGGCTGGGCTTGAACAGGTAGCCCAGGCCGCACACGTGGGCCATGAACTGGCCGGCGAGCTGGTCGACCAGGCAGCCCGAGGCGAGCTGGAACCAGGGCTCCTTGAGATCGATGTCGGCGGAGGCGAGCAGACCCTTCGCAACGTTCGAGGCTTTGCCCGGCGGGACGATCTGCTGTTCGTAGTACTCGCCGTTGAAAAGGTTCTCATCGGTCCACTCGCGGCCGCGCTCGAAGAGGGAGCGACATTTGTCGGCGAAGTCGTCCTCGCCGAGGTACCGGGCCATTTCCTCGCACGCGCGTAGCGCGCCGAGGTACCAGCCTTCGCACAGCGGGTTGGGGCCGAAGTATTCGGTGTCCAACGTGTGGTGCTGGGCGCCTTCCATCACGCCGTCCTGGTCGCCGTCCCAACCCTTGGGAATCCAGCAGAACTCGAGGGCCTTCTTCGCAGCCGGCCAGTAGCGGCGGAGCACGGCCTCATCACCGGACAGTTGCCAGTCGCGGTAGAGCTTCATGATGCAGCCCATCTGCCCGTCGGTGGCGGCCCAGTTGTAGCAACCCGGCTCGGCCAGCAGATGGCCCGGGCGGAAGTCCATGTGGCCGTCGGCGCGCGTGGCGTCGATGAACTCCACTTCCCGCATGGTCAGCGACAGATCGCCGAACAGGTAGGCCGTCGCCTGCTCGTAGTTCCACACGTGCGTGCACGTGCCGTTGCAGCAGCCGCTCTTGTCGAAGCAGCCTTCCCAGGCGTAGAGCTTGCCATCGGACAATCGAAAGCAGGTCTGTGTCCGCAGCGTGCTGGCATTGTAGAGGGCGGCCTCTTTGACGACGTCCGGCAGGTCGCTATCGCAGAAGCTCTTGACGAAGGTGAGCGTCTTGGCCTCCAGCTTCGGTAGTTCCGCAAGCGTCTTGGCGGCCACGTCCCAGGCGTTTCGGTACTGCTTCGTGTAGTAGTTGCCGATCTGATCATTCGGCGGATCGCAGCAGGTGTGCTTGGGTCCGTACGGATCGCCGGGCCAGGCGATGCGGTTGGGGAAGTGCCACGTCAGCAGGAAGGTGAAGGTCTTTTCGCCTTTGGCGGGAATCGTGCCCTTGACGGCGAGCGATCCTCTCGGCCCGGAGACGTTGGGGCTGCGCTTGCGGTGGGTGAGCTTGCCGTCGGCGCTGAAGTCGTCGAAGAAGTCCATCACCGCGTGGCCCCACCAGCGGTCGAGCCAGGCGGTGCGGTGCGAAACGCCGGTCTTGGCGGGCGTGGCCAGGGCCATGGTGCCGAAGCACTCCGACTGGGCCGGCACCTCGCGCGAGGTCATGTAGATGCCGCGAAGGCCGTTGGCATCTTTGAACGTGTTGACGTTCTCACCGACCTTGCCGTTAGTGCCGTCGGTGCCGATGGTGTTCTGGACCGTGCCGGCGATCGCGGCTTGGATGGGGCGATGGGTCTTGTTGCGGACCACGAAGCGCAAGACCGCCACGGGGATGCTGCTGGCGTCGGTATCGGCCGGAATGAACGGATTGAAGCCCTCCAGCCGCACGTCGACCGGCATGTCCGGGTCGGATAGCAGCACCTGCCCGAACGGATAGGCCGCATGGAACTCGCAGTTGCGGAACCGCGGCAGGTAGTGGTTCTGCGCGTTGCTGCCGAGAAATCCCTCGTAATCTTGCGGCTCGAGCAGGCCCTCCAGGCCGAACGTAACGGGCGCCTTGCCGGGCTCCTTGGCGAATAGCGCAAAGAAGGAATCGCGCGGGGCGTAGCCCTTGGCCGGGCGGTTCATGATCTCCCAGTCGCGGAGATCGCCGCGGCCGCCCAGCGACACCGTGCCCGTGCCGATCCCACCCAGCGGCAGGGCGATTCGGGTCAGATGGTCTTGATCGTAGCTCGTCAGTACCGGCCAGTCGGGGTTCAGTCGTTTTGCCATGCTATCCTCTGTCTAGGCCCAAGGGTCGGACCATTGGTTGACGCACGTGTCGTTGGCTTCGTAGTAGTGGTCCAGGCCGTCCCGTTGAAGGTACGCCTGGCCATCGAGAAACTCATCGCCGAGGGCGTCGAGCCGGGCTTGTAGCTGTCGCTCTAGGTCCGCCTGAAGTTCCTTTTGCTCAGGCCGGTCAATCAGATTGCACATCTGGTACGGGTCGGCCTCGTTGTCATAGAGCAACCAGGGGCCATCAAGGTCTCGAACGTAGGTATAACGCGCCGTCCGCAGGCCGCGGTAGGCTTTCATGCCGTTGATACGAAGCTCATGGAACTCAGCCGGCATGACCAACAGCGCGGCCTCATCTCCGGTGGGCGCTTCTTGGCCACGAATGAACGGTGACCAGTCCTTGCCTTCGACCGTCTCCGGTATCGGCACGTCGCACAGACCGAGCAAGGTGGGCATGATATCCGGCGCGTCGAGTGGCAGCGGCATCTGGCGGCCTGTGTCGTGCAAGGCCGGCCAGCGAAGGAGGAAGGGAACTCGTATGGACTCATCCCACGGGAATAGCTTTGTGCCCAATCCCTGCGAACCCATCATGTCACCATGGTCCGAGGTGAGAATGACGATCGTGTTCTCGGCCATGTTGGCAGCATCGATCGCCTCCAGCACGACGTTCAGGCAATCGTCGAGGGCGGCGATGTGGGCGTAGTACCCACGCAGATTGTCGGTGGCCTGTTCGCGCATCTCCGGAGGGACGTTGGGCCGCAACTGGATGGGGCGATTCTCGTAACGCTGTCGGTATTCTTCGGGCGCTGAGTCCAATGGAAAATGCGGCGGCCCCCAGGAGAGCATCAGCAGGAATGGAGAATCCCCATCGGTGCGGGCTTTGATATAGGCGGCCGCATCGCGGCTTTGCGCAAGTGCGTCATAGCCCTCCCACTCGCGCGGCGTGGGGTCGTCGTTGAAGAAGTACGTTGAGTTGTTGTAATCGTGGGTGCACTCGAACCCCTTCCAGTAGTCGAAACCCATCTGGCAGTCGCGAGGCACGAACGTGCTGCGCCGCGAGTACTGTCCGTCCGGACTTCCGTGCACATGCCACTTGCCAATGTAGGCCGTGTCGTAATCGCCTGCCTTGAACGCACGCGCGATTGAGACGCACGTCGGATCCAACTCCACGTCGTTGATGTAGACCCCGTGCGTGAGCGGGTACTGGCCGGTCAGCAGGCTTGCGCGGTACGGACAGCAAACAGGCGCTCCCGCGACGGCATGGGTGATGTTGACGCTTCGTGATGCGAGGGCATCCAGAACGGGCGTGTGGCAGTTGGGATCACCGTTATAGCCCGTGGCCTGCATCCGCCACTCGTCACCGAAAATGAAGACGACGTTCGGTCTCCGGGACACCGGTCACTTACTCCTGACAACAATGAATAGGGACAATCGCCTATTCTATGCGGTCGACCACCGTGATGCCAAGACCGCGAAAGGTGTTCATGTCCATCAGGGCAGGGATGGATTCTTCCAGCGTGATTCTGTTGCCAATGAGCTTCTCGGGCGCCAGCGTGCCCTGCTGGATCATGCGGAGCATGTCCGGATAGGCGTGTGCCTGCATGCCGTGACTGCCGATGACTTCGAGTTCCTTCGCGATGATCAGATCCATGGGGACGGGCGAATGGTTGTGGCCGCCCAGCATCAGGCCGACCTGGACATGCCTGCCGCGCGGTCTCAGGCAGGAAATGGAATTGAAGCATGTCTCCGGACTGCCCAGGGCATCGATCGACACGTGCGCGCCGCCACCGGTCAGTTGCTTGATCTCCGCCACGACATCATCGCAGGAGCTTGCGTTGATGGTGGCTGTCGCGCCGATGGTCTGTGCGAACTGCAGCTTGTCGTCCGCGATATCGATGGCGATCACGCCTGCCTCCAGGGCATGAGCGATCATCACGGCCGACAGCCCCACGCCGCCGCATCCGTGGACCGCCACCCATTCGCCGGCCGTCACCCGTCCCTGAGCGACCAGCGCGCGGAAGCTGGTGGCGAAGCGACACCCCAGGCTCGCAGCCGTAACGAAATCGATCGACTCGGGCAAGCTCACCAGGTTCGTGTCCGCGTAGTTGATGGCGACATATTCAGCGAACGATCCCCAGTTCGTGAACCCCGGCTGGAACTGGTCCGGGCAGACCTGCTGATTGCCCGATACGCATTCCGCGCACGTGCCGCACCCGGCTACGAACGGCATCGTCACCCGATCTCCGACCTGCCACTGGCGGACATCCTTGCCTGTTGCCTCGATCACACCGGCCAGTTCATGCCCGGGCACGTGCGGCAGCGTGATGTCGGGATCATGTCCCATCCATCCGTGCCAGTCGCTTCTGCACACACCCGTCGCTTCAACCTTGATGACCACACCGCCGTCACTTGGGCTCGGATCAGCAACAGTCTGGATCGCGGGCGTTGCCTGGAACGCTTCGTAGACGACCGCCTTCATACCGTTGTTTCCTTCATGTGAGCTGCTCAAATCGTTGGCATGGATCCGCGCGTATTGTAAGCGGGCGCTGACGTGCCCCCAAGACCTGTTCCAGGTTGAATGAGTGACCCGCTCTGTGGCCTCCAAGGTGCTATTCGTGTCTTTCGTTTGGGCGAGGGGTGCGTATACTTGTCGCTTTGCTATGGAGAGGAATCCACCACGATGAGCGAACTGAAACTGAATCCGACCACGTTCGCCCCACTGCCGCTTGGCAGCGTGCGGCCTGAGGGTTGGTTGAAACGCCAACTGCGCATCCAGGCCAATGGGATCAGCGGCAAGCTCGATGAGTTCTGGCCGGACGTGATGAACAGCCAGTGGTTCGGCGGCGAGTCGGAAGGATGGGAGCGGGCCCCTTACTGGCTGGACGGCGCCATCCCCTTGGCGTTCCTGCTGGACGATGAAGCGCTGAAGGCCAAAGTCATCAAGTACATGGAGTACATCCTCGAGCACCAGCAAGAGGATGGCTGGCTCGGCCCGCGTGACATGAAAGCCAGCGACGGCGACCAGACAAACTCTAACTACGATGTATGGGGTCAATTGCTGGCCACGAAGGTGCTAGCACTGTACCACGAGGTCGTCGACGATGACCGTGTGCTCCGCGCCCTGGAGGTCAACCTTCGCAAAATCGAAGCCCACATCGACACATCGCCCCTGTGGAACTGGGGGGCGTTCAGGTGGTTCGAAACGCTCCTGGCCATCTACCTGCTGTTCGAAGAGACCGGCGAGCAATGGCTACTCGATCTGGCAGTAACCATCCACGCCCAGGGATTCGATTGGCGTTCCTTCTTTGCACGCTTTCACGAAACCAAGCCCACCAGGAAGGATCGCTGGAACTACATGGGCCACGTCGTGAACTGCGCCATGGCCATCAAGGCGCCCGGCCTGTGGTGGCGGGTCAGTGGCGATGAGGGCGACCGAGCGGCGGTCTATGACATCATCGACAAGCTGGATGATTTCCACGGGATGGTCACGGGCGTGATGAGCGGCGACGAGTGTATCGCCGGCACGAGCCCGTCCCAGGGCACCGAACTGTGCGCGGTGGTGGAGTACCAGTTCTCACTGGAAGTGCTGCTGTCGGTGATGGGCGATCCGGCGTTCGGCGACCGCCTTGAGAAGATCACGTTCAACGCCCTGCCGGCTACGTTCTCCCCGGACATGTGGTCGCACCAATATGACCAGCAGGTCAACCAGGTGGAATGCAGTGTGGTCGAGAACCGGCGATGGAACACCAACGGCGCGGACGCCAATACTTTCGGCGTGGAGCCCAACTACGGATGCTGCACAGCCAACCTCAGCCAGGGCTGGCCGAAGTTTGCGATGAACCTTTGGATGAAGACCGATGACGACGGCCTGGCGGCGGTCGCCTATGGGCCGAGCCGTGTCACGACGGACCTGGCCGGCACGCCGGTGACGGTGGTGCTCGACACGGAGTACCCGTTCCGCGATTCGCTGCGGTTTACGGTCACAGCCGAGAAGCCCACCAGCTTCCCGCTGGTGCTTCGCATTCCGGCATGGGCTGCGGGTGCGACCGTTCAGGTGGCCGGCGGCGAAGCTGCGGTCGCAACGCCGGGCACGTTCCACCGCATTGAGAGGGAGTGGAGCGGATCGACGGAGGTGCTGTTGACCTTGCCGATGGCGGCGAAACTGACGCGCCGGCCCAACAACGCCGTGGCCGTCGAACGCGGCCCGCTCATCTACTCGCTGAAGATGGGCGAAACCTGGAAGCGCATCAACGAGGACAAGCCCTACCGTGAGCTGCCGCACGCGGACTGGGAGGTGCTCCCCACGACGCCGTGGAACTACGCGCTGGAGGTGGATGAGAGTTCCATTGCCAGCGACGTGACATTCGCCGAATCACCGGTTGGCGATATGCCTTTCTCGCCGGACCAGGCGCCGGTTCGCGCGACGGTCAAGGGCAGGCGAGTGCCAACCTGGCAGATGGAGAACGGCTCGGCCCAGGACGTGCCCGCCGGCCCAGTGGAATGTGCGGACCAAGTCGAGGAACTGACGCTAATCCCGTACGGCTGCACGAATCTGCGCGTGACGGAGTTCCCGGTCGTGAAGCGCTGAGTCTCGGCTGGCGCGGCCGTCGTAGGGTGGGCAACTTGCTTGCCCACGGGAGAGCTACCTGTTCTTGCGTAACCGGCGGCCAGTCGGTAGCGTGAGCGCATTATCAACGTCCGCCTGCGGTGCGGCCGCAGGGATTTCCAGCTTCGTAAGGAGGCATACTGATGCCACTGCATTTCAGGAAGCAGTTCATCTCTGAGGAACGGTTCGAGTCCGCCGGCGTGTTCGATGTCGACGGCGACGGCCATCTGGATATCGTCAGCGGCGGCTACTGGTATCCAGGGCCGGACTTTCGACAGAGATGCCCCATCGGCGAGGTGATGGCGGCCGGCGATTACTACGACGACTTCTCCACGATCCCGCTGGACGTCACCGGCGACGGCCGGCCGGACTTCATTACGGGCGGTTTCTTCGGGGCCGCCCTCCAGTGGCGCGAGAATCCCAAGGGCCAGCGCGATCAGGCGTGGGAACTCCACGAGATCGACAAGTGCGGCAACATCGAAACCACCCGCGCGTGGGATATCGATGGCGACGGCCAGATCGAAATCATCCCCAACCTGCCCGGAGGCCCGTTACTGGCGTTCAAGCTCGCCGGTGGTGAGTTCAAGCGATACGTGCTGTGGGAAGGCGAGCAAGGCCACGGCCTGGGCTGCGGCGATATTGCCGGCAACGGCCGAATGGACATCGTGCTGCGGCATGGTTGGCTGGAATGTCCCGAAAGGCCTCTGGAAGAGCCTTGGACGCTGCACGAGGAGTTCGACCTCGGTAGCGCATCCGTGCCGATTCTCGTCGCCGACGTCAACGGTGACGGCCTGAACGATCTGATCGTCGGCCAGGCGCACGAGTACGGCCTGCACTGGTGGCGGCAGCAGCGTGAAGGCGACAAGCGGACGTGGACCCGCCACGCCATCGACCCGTTCAACAGCCAGTACCACGACATGCAGTGGATCGACATCGACGGCGACGGCCAATGCGAGCTCGTTACCGGCAAGCGATACCGCGCCCATTGCGGCAACGACCCCGGGGCGGACGACCCGGTCGGCATCTATTACTTCAAGTGGACGGGCGAGGGCTTCAGCAAGCAGGTGATCGACTACGGCGCGGCCGGCAGCGCCACCGGATGCGGCATCCACTTCGCCATCGCCGACCTGACCGGCGACGGCCGACTCGACATCGTCGCGCCGGGCAAGGGCGGGCTGTGGGTGTTCTTCAATGAAGGCGAGCGCTAGAAGAAAGGGCCGGGTCCAATGGCTCTTAGTTAAGCAATTGGCGGCCCCGCCCTAAGATTCCTTGAGGCCAACGGCCTCGTATGTATCAGCCTGGGGCGCAGCCCCAGGAAAGGAACGACCCAAATCGGTGAGCCCTGACGGGGCGGAATGAGAGAGGCGGGTGCTCAGCAATCGATCATTACGCCCCTACAGGGCTCAATCGTTCGCTTGCTTTCATCCTGGGGCTTCGCCCCAGGCTAGCGCATCTGAGCCCTTTGGGCTCAACAACAACCAACAGGAACCTTATCCTAGGGCCCCAATCGTTAGTGCTCGGAAGCAGTAAAAGAATAGGCTATGGCTAATCAACCGAACATCCTGTTCATCACATCAGACCAGCATCGCTGGGACAGCTTAGGCTGCGCGGGCCATCCGTGCGTGCGGACGCCTCACCTCGATCAGCTCGCCTACGAGGGCGTGCGGTTTGAAAACGCGTATGTCGATTGTCCCGTCTGCATTCCGGCCCGAACGACCCTGATCACGGGCGTCAAGAGTTCCACGTACGGCTGTCCGTACTATGGCGAGGAGTTTCGCATCCAGCGCGACCGGTCGCAGTTCCTGGGCAGCCTGATGACCCGCGCCGGCTACCAGACCGCCCTGGTCGGCAAGCGCCACTGGCACACGGCTGAGGACTTCCGGGCTGGGTTTGAGACCGTGATCCCGACCGAACGCTGCAACCGCCAACAGCAGTTGCACCTCGGCCGCGACGGCTGGGTGTTCGGCACGGGCGCTAACGAGCTGCACCCGACGCTGTCGCCGCTGCCGCCGGAGCTTTACAGCACGGACTGGATCGTCGACCGCTGCATCGAGATTCATCGGGAGCGCGAAAAGGATCAGCCGTTTTTCCTGTGGTGCTCAATGGACGACCCGCACCCGCCGCTGGCGATCCACGAGCCGTACTACAGCATGTACGACAACAGCCCGATCCCCGAGCCCGCGATCGGCACCTGGGAAGACGCCGACGATTGCCCCGTCCAGCAGTTCGGCCATCGCACCGCCTACAACAGCAAGCCTATGGGCTGGGATGAACTTCGCAAGGCCCGCGGCGTCTACTACGGCATGATCACCAACATCGACCACCAGCTCGGCCGACTGTTCGGCTACCTGATGACGCAGGGCCTCTGGGATGACGTGTGGATCGTCTACACCACCGACCACGGCGAGCACCTCGGCGACCACTACGACATTGCCAAGTCCAGCTTCTACAATTCAGCCGCCCGGCTGCCGCTGATCGTCCGCCCTCCGCGAGCCCTGCAGAGCGAAAAGGGCGGATGGGTCTCAGACGCCCTGGTGGAACTGGCCGACCTGCTACCCACCTTCTGCAACCTGGCCGGCGCCGACGTTCCGGATGATGTCGACGGCGTCGATCTATCCGCGCTGATCGCGGGTCAGACCTCAAGCGTGCGCGATCGTCTGTTCGGGGCCATTGACGATCAACACATGGTCCACGACGGAACCCACAAGTACCTCTACTTCACAGCCGACGGCCGAGAGCAACTCTTCGACCACAACGCCGACCCCAACGACCTCAACGACATCGCCTCGTCAAATGAGAGCATCGTCGCAACCATGCGACAATCCCTCATCGACCGGCTAAAGTCGATCAACAGCCCCGACCTAACCAACGGTGCCCTCCGTAACGACGGCTACACGGAAAAGAATGCCCAAGCCCTCCGCCGTTACAACCCCCTAGGCTGGGGCGGCATGGGCCGCGCGTTGGAATAGGCGGGGACCGGCCAGAAAACGCCGAAAGCCAAGATACGGAGCCCAAGTGAGCATGGAGCCGTTCCACCTGGACATTGCGTTTCGAGATGGCGTCGACCACGGGATGCGGCCGGGGTTTCGGTTGTCGAATTGGGCTGATGGGACGTGGGAGATCGAGGGCGGCTTGCTGTGGCAGCGGCGGAGCCGGATCGCTGAGCTCGACGAGCGGCTGGCCTACCGAAAGGAGCACTACGGCGACGGGCCGTCGTGGATCAAAATCCCCCGAGCGCCCTTCCCGGCGCTGGTGACCGGCGGGGTGGAGTGGACGGACTATACGGCTGCGGCGCGGGTGCGCGTTGTCGCCGGCGGCAGGGCGGGGTTGGCTGTTCGCTGGGAAGATGGGCGACACTGCTATTACGTTTTTCTGGAGAATGGCTGCGAGGTAGCAGTCTATCGTCGGCTGCAGGATGAGTTGGTGGAGTTGGCGCGGGCAGCGTTTGTCCATTCGGCTGAGGCGTTCTACACGTTGAAGGTGGAGGCGCACGGCGAATCGCTGATCTGCTCCGTCGATGATGGGCCGACGCTGGAAGTGACGGACGATCAGTTCCCGACCGGCGGCGTGGCGTTGGTGGCCGAATGCCCGGCCGCTTACGAGTGGCTGAAGATAGACGGTCTGCGGCGCCCGACGCGGGCTCATAAGTTGCCGGGCCGGGTTGTGCCGCGCAAGCAGCTATCCATCCCCATTCCAGCGCACGATGCAAGTAGCACGCTTCGGCCGATGCTGTGTCAACTGGACGGACAGCCTTTGATCATCCTGCGACTCAATGAAGGCAGGGAGCTGCGCTTGGTCGGGCCCGACGGCGCCGAGCTGTGCTCGATCGGCCCGTGGGACGAAACGCTGGGTCGTGTGGGCCACCTACCGGTGCAGGTGTTCGATCTAAATAGCGACGCCTGCGATGAGGTCGTCCTGATCGCGGGCGGCCAGATTCGGGTCTACGACCTTGCGGGCGAGCAACTGGCCTCATGCGACCTCCCGCCGCCCAACCCTTACGGCGAAGGCGCGAACGACCCCGAGGCGACTTGCGTCAACGACTCCCTCTGCCCGGTCCGTCTCAATGTGCATGGCGACATGGGCTTCTACATCAAGGACCGGTACTGGAATATCCACTTTTACGATTCCGGTCTGCGGCATCTGTGGCACAAGGCGATCAACACGGGCCATTTCCCCTTTCCGGTCGATGTCGACGGTGACGGCCGCGAGGAAATAGTCTGCGGCCACACGCTGTTGGATATCGATGGCAACGTCATCTGGAAAGTCGACCTGCCCGACCACACCGATGGCGCGGGCTACCTGAGCCTGATCGAGGGCGGCCCGCCGCTGCTCTACCTGACGGCCGGTGAAGCCGGGCTGGTGTGCCTGGACCCAACCACCGGGGAGATTCTTGAACGACTTCAGCTCGGCCACGTCCAGCACGGCTGGTTCGGCCAGTTCATCGACGGCCAATCGAAGCAGGTCCTGGTCGTCACGCTGTGGTGCGAGAACAACATCTACTATCTGCTCGACGACCAACTCCGCGAAGTCGCCCGATGGGAACTCGACTTCGGCACGAGCAGCGAGGGGCCCAGCATCTTGCCCTGGGGTGAGCGAGACCTGCTGGCCAGCGGCGACGGCCTGGTCGATCCGCTGACAGGGCGGTTCTTCGATGGCGTCGATCCTTGGCCACTGGCCGATGAACTCCTCGCCCAGTGGGTGGTCGATTGGCCCGGCGCGGGTCCGAGCCGGCTGGTGCAGTTGTTTCCGGACCGGATCGACATCTGGCGGCCGGACGACGATCACGTCCGGCGCGCCTCGCCGGTAGGGACGTTCTTTTCCGGTTACCTACCGCACACGAGGAGATGACATGACATCGAATGCCGCCAAGCCCGTATACGGTACGACCAACCCGACCCCCGGGCAGGTCGAGGCATCGGGCGTAAAACGCATGGGCTCGGTCTTTGCGCTCGATCCGGAACACGAACAGCTCTATCGCGACCTGCACGCCAACGCCTGGCCCGGAATCGTCGAGCAGCTTCACAAATCCAACATTCGCAACTTCTCGATCTTCATCACCGAGTTGGCCGGGCGGAAGTATGTCGTGAGCTACTACGAATACATTGGCAGCGATTTCGAAGCCGACCAGCAGGCGATGGCCGAAGACCCCGAAACACACCGCTGGTGGCAGGCGCTGGGGCCCTGCGAGATGCCCGGCATCGACTGCGGCGAGATGGACCCCGTGTTCCTGATGGAGTAGAACCCTATCAGCAACGGCCGACGGTGGCGTCGGCCATAACAGCAGCGAGGAACCCATGAGCCAATTGATAATCGATCGAGCCGTTTTCCGGGACAAGGTCTATGCCTGCTGGATGGGCAAGAACATCGGTGGCACGCTGGGCGGGCCGTGGGAAGATAAGCAGCACACCCATTCCTTCACGTTCTATGAGCCCGTGCCGGATGAGGCCGCCCCCAACGATGACCTGGACCTGCAACTGGTCTGGCTGAAGATGCTCGAGGACTGCGGGACCGACCCGTCGGTGCGGACCTTCGCCGAGTACTGGAGCATGTACGCCGAGCGGTACCCGTGGAACGAGTACGGGTTCTTCATGCGGAACTTCGGACGGGGGTTGCGGCCGCCGGTGGCGGGGTGCTTCGAGAACTATTACGTCGACGAGATGGGCTCACCCATTCGCAGCGAAATCTGGGCCTGCCTGCACCCGGGGGACCCGCAGGCTGCGGCGCGGATGGCCTGGAAAGACTCGGCCCTCGACCACGCCGGCGGGGAAGGCATGCACGGGGAGATGTTCTGGTCGGCGTTGCAGGCGGCGGCGTTTGTGGAAAGCGATCCGATGACGCTGATTAGGATCGGGCTGAACATGATTCCGCTGAGCAGCCACATCGCCCGGTCGATCCGCGAGGCCGTGTGGTCTCACCAGAACGGCAAGACCTGGGGCGAGGCCCGCCAGCGAATCGCCACCCGCTTCGGCCACATCCAGTCGTGCAACGCCGTGCCCAACCACGGATTCACCATTATCGGGTGGCTGTACGGCAAGGATTTCGGCGACCGCCTCTGCCAGGCCGTCAACTGCGGCTTCGATACCGATTGCACCGGGGCGACGCTGGGCGCACTGTTGGGCATCTTGGAAGGCACGGCCGGCATCCCGGCCAAGTGGACCAAGCCGGTTGGCGACGGCATCGTGCTGTGCCAATTCACCGGCGAGTGTGACGCGCCGAAGACCATCGGCGAACTGACCGACCGGACCGTCAAGCTGGCGGAGGTATCGCTGGCGACCAAGGATGATATCGCATTCGGCGACGCGCAGAAGCTTCCCGATGACCTGCTCAGCCGTCTGTTCCGCAGTGAGGTGGCCCGCAGCGCCGGCGGGCAGGATATCCACGCAGCGGTGGAGCTAGCCGGCGAGCGGGAAGTGTGGCTCCACTACGGCGGCGAGCCCGTCGCTCGGCCCGGTATCGCCAGGGATGTCGAAGTGACCACGGTGCCGGAATCGGCGTCGGAAGTAGAACTGACCGTCCCGGACGACTGGGGCTGTGAGCGCTTGGGCCCGACGCGGTTCCGAATCATGGGGCCCGACAACGTGCCCGACCGGAACACGATTACGGTCACGGTCGATGGCGCTTCCATCGACTTCACCCTCCTCGGCCCGGGCGAGGCCCAAGGCTTCGCCGCCGGCGACAACGTCGAAAGCTGCACCAAGTGCTGGGCCCGCGTGGAAGCCTGCATGTGCGAAAAGTGAATCGTAGGGAGGGCAACTGCGCCTGTCCCATTGGGGTTGCAGGAATTGGGTCCCATTTTCTCCAAGAAGGGATTCCTTGTATGGGACCCACCTTCGATCCCAAGACATTATCCGGTATAATGTTGCAGAATCCGGTATAATGCCGCAGAACATAAAGAATAACGGAGTATTTTTTATATTATGTCTTGACCGCGGTAATTATAGCTAGTATAATGCGGCAATTGGTTGAGAATGAAGAGGTGATGCTATGATTATATGCTTTGACTGCGACAAGAAGACAAAAACACTACTGGATGATATCTTGGATGGCGATGATTATAGTGCCTATGACGAGATTATAGTTTCTGCTGTCCATAACCTTTACGTCTTGAGGAACAGAATGGGCGATTCAGGGTCGGTCGTTCTGTCAGAGGGGAATGCCGGCGGCAGTTCTCAAGCGACCAGCCCCGAATCGTTCGGTACTGAGGCAAAGACTAGGCCGTGGATCAGTGGATCCAACGGTAAGAAGGAGCGCGCCGATGTTGAGGGGCCTAGGTCAGTACCAACGTTCTTCACAATGCCCGAGTTGGTGACTGAGGACATTTCGCTGGCCCCGCTGGTGGCGGATCAACTGCCTGCGGGCGGGAGCGTACCAATGCGCGAGTGGCTCTTTGGCCAATACAACAAGCTCTTACCCGCAAAGGCTAGTTGTCGGGGGCTGGTGAGTCTTCTCCAAGACAGCCCTGATGGTGTGGAATTGGAGCGCGCAAGAGACAGGGTCTCGGCGGAAGCGGCCAGGCTCTGTACCTACCTGGCTTGGCTGGATGAGCGGCATGGGCGGGGCAAGGGGGAATCCCTAGCGACAGCCTTCCCCAAGGAAGGTAACGAGAAGTCAATCCGCAGGTATGCCGATCAATTCGTTGGCAGCGTCAACAAGAGTGGCGCACTGTCTGGGATACTCGTGGGCCTGAAGTTGGCCGACAAAGTGTCAGAGGCGGATGGGGCCTATATGCTTGGGTTGACCCGCGCAGGTCTGGCTTTTGCCCGGCTCGCCAACCCTCTGCTCGACGCGGCTGGGCGCGAAGCGCCGGAAGGGAAGTTCTCGGACGAAGAGCGAGAGTTCCTCGTAAACCATATCAGAGAAAACGTCGCCGTCGAGTACTACGCCTACAAGATGGTGGCCCGTGGGGTCCTCGAGGACGCGGATGCTCCTGAGTCTCTCAAGCATTGGCTCGCCCAGAGCGTTCCTCTCGGCGACGGTAGTCCCCCGAGCGAAGCCTATCTCGGGTCGCAGAAGGCAGGTGCTGTGTCTCGCATGATCGACCTAGGTCTGTTGGTCAGATCGCACGAAGGGCCACACGTTCGCTACCAGGTGACTGACAAAGGACAGGAATTGCTTGCGCCCTAGTTGAGGCTGGGAACATGACTGATAAGACAGATAAGAACAAAGCTCCAGGCAAGACGGTCACACTTGATCACGAACAACGCTTGACGGAGGTGTCCTCGAAGGATCCGGAAGCCTATCAGGATGAGTCGTTGGCAGCGCTGACGGTCTACAGTCTCTATTGGTTGCACGCTTGGGAATTGCGGCGCACCATCGAAGCGGTGGCTGTGCTGAACTGGCGACTATTCCCGGCGAAATTCGGCATGGTGGGCTTTGAGCACTTCCCGGATGCGTTTCGGACAAATAGGTCATTGCTACAGGGACAGCCGAAGTATCGGAACTGGTTGACCGGCTCGGCGAAGAAGGGCTATAACCTCAATGCTCGGGGCATGCAGCTCGCCGAAGGCCTTATTTCGAGGTTAGGCCCGCCGTCTCTTTGCGATGGTAGCCAAGTGCAGGTCCGTCGTCCCGCGACACGAAAGCCCTTATTGGGGCGAGCAAGGACAGTGGAGCCTCGGCGAGTAGTGGCGAAGATACGACAGGGCATGTTGTTCAAGAAATGGCAATCACAAGCGCTCGGTGAAAGAGACATTATACATGTGCATTCGCTTCTCGACATATTCGATCATACCCCCGCAGACGTAATAGACCGAAAGCTCACAGACATAATCAAGCATGCCAAGGACGCGGGTGACGAAGAGGTTGGGAGGTTTCTCGAAGAGATACAAGGGGAGTTCCCAGAGATATTTGAGAAATAGATCCGATTAGACCGCTAGCCGAAGGAAGGGGTTTAGACATGGCCAGAAGGAAGATACAGACAGCAACCCGTGAGGTCTTGAGACTAGCCAATGAAGGTGTTGGTAAGAGTTTCCTGAAGACAATAACGGAACTGACAACCAATGCGGATTCGGCGCTCAAGGACCAGGCTTGTGTTGCCCATGCTTCTGGCCTTGTCGAGCTGTTGCTCGACCTAAAGGTGGGGGATTTCGTCGAGACCTCTCAACTGAAGAAGAAGATCCCGCACGCGTCCACGCGAAAGATCGTGATACAGGTCTACGCAACAAGCACGCACGGCATGCCGGGACGGACCTGTAGGGTCATAGACGCGGGTCCGGGCATGACGGAGCAAGAGCTTGACCAGAAGTTCGGTGAGTATGCATCGGCGAAGGCCAAGGGCAAGCAGACGCGAAGCCTCTTTGGTAGAGGCGCGCTGGATGTATTCCTTTTTCACGACGAAGCGGAGATACTCTCCGTGGCCAATGGTGTCTTGTCTCGCTGTCAGTTTTACAGGGATTCCTGTGAATGTGACCCAATGGAGATAGGCCCGGTGAACGAGAAACTCCTCAAGAAGTATCGTCTTCCTGACTATCTGAAGCTCTCCGGCACGGTGGCCCAATTTCGGGTACGGGATAAAGTTGCGCGTATACCTCAGCAGGCCGAGCTATCAGCCAAGGCGTCTTCGTTCTACATGCTTCGGTTGATTGCCGCCGACCCCAATACCGAGGTGATTGTCGAGCAGTACCGTACGAGCGGCCATCAGGCTGACCGATTGGTGTATGACTTCCCGGTCGGCCAGGTCGTCCTCAGAGCTAAGGATAGACTCCATTGTGAGGACGGTTCGGTGCTAGCCGTAGATATGTTGGTGGCCCGGGCAGAAGATCCACTGCCCAGCCATCCCAGCTCCAGGGAGAAGCGACAGAACGGTTTGCTGTTCGTTGATGAAAATGATGCCGTATTAGATCTGACGCTGATGCCGGGCTATGACAACGTTCCCTACCTCAAGCACATTTATGGCGTAGTCAGGATTACGGGCATCAGAAAGATATTGGAGGACAAGCTTGAGGCGAGTCCGCCTGAGGCAGTTCTCGCAGCGACCCGTGATGGGTTTGTTACCACAAAAGAATTCACGAAGCGATTATTCAAGCTTGTGGAGAAGCATGTTGGGCCTGTTTATGAAAAGGAGGAGAAGAGGCAGAAGCGGGGACTGGGCAACAGGTCCGAAGAGTTGGCGAAACGAGTGAAAGACGCCTTGAAGGCGATCAACGACTTCACGACTGAGGAAACGGGGGAAGACGATGGGGTAGGCCCGGAGCCGGCTGAGAAGAATGACGCCATTTACTTCGGCATGGACAAGACGAGGCTACACGTTGATCGACCCAGAAAGGTCACGCTCTATGTCAATCTGAAGAAGGTCAAGAAGGGAGAGGGCGTATTCTTCATGACGGACAACGACGAAATCAAGGTTGATCCTGATTCGGAGGAGGTCAAAGGTCGGAAGAATTCAACTCGGCAGAAGATACCAGTCACGTTGAACTGTAGTCTCAGTGGCCAATCCGGGACGGTCAAGGCCGAGACGCTCGACAAGGACGGCAATGAGGTGTCGGCTGGGCTGAAGATACTCAACGTTGAAGAGCCGCCCGTATATGTTCCCCCCGAAGACATCGAGTTCTCCGCTCCGCGTTTCTCCGGCACCCCCAACAAGGTACAGCGAGCAACACTTCGAGTGAACCTCGACAAGTTCACCGGGATGCCAAAGATCATCTTCTGGCTGGAGAAGCACCAAGCTAGCGTCAGTCTTGGGGAAGCGCGCGAAGATCGGTATGAGGTCAAAGTTGAATCGGCACACATAGTTGTTCCTGACCATCGAGTAGCGCAGGTGTCTGCGCCGTTCTACGGGACAGCCTGGGGCCAGTCGGGGATCCTTAGGGCAAAGGCAAAGCTTTCCGATGGCAAGATCGCGGAAGCGAAATGCCGCCTGGTCTTTCAGCGGCCGCCAGGGGATGAGAAGTTCACTGATTTCCTGTATGAGGAATTGGATCGGAATGTTCTTGCCGATGTTGCCCGAGACAAGATCTACGTCAACGGCAAGTACCCTTTGCATCACAAGATATTTGGCAGATCCCAGGAGGATTTCGACAAAGCTCTTGAGGAGAATCCCATTGCCCAACTGCGAACAGCCCAGATTGTCGTCGAGGCGGCCGTTTATGACGCAGCGGCAGTAAAATTAAGGGCAACTGGTGGCATGTTAATAGATATGGACGATCCTATCGGGTCGACTCGGACGTATATTGAAGAGCGACGGATGAAGCTTGAGCCGCGTGTGATACAGGCATTGGCAGCGGCGGCTATTTCGAAGGACTAGCTAGCGGCATCCGCGCGGGCGAGTTATCCCAGTCTCTTGGCTAGGGATTGCCGAACATAACCGGCAGGCGGCGTTGTGAGCGGAGTGTTCTCGGGTGGCTGGTAAACTGGTTTGCCAATCGGTCGGATCTTTAGGCCCCCTGAAGCGGCGGCCTTGACCCGTTTGCGGGCAGTGGCGACGTACTCCTTGACGTAATCGACTCCAGCTGCCCGCCTGCCAAGGAGAATAGCCGCAACGGGCGTTGTTCCTGCGCCCATAAACGGATCCAGGACCAAGTCGCCGGGGTTGCTGAGGGCTAGAATAAGGCGAGCTGGGAGTTCGATCGGGAATTGGCAGGGGTGGCCAGTCTTCTCGGCATGGTTTGCCTTGACGTTGGGGAAGACCCATACGTCTCCCGAAACTTCATTGGTCGGGAATGCCCAGAAATCACCGGGGTTCTTACCTAGAGGGTTGCCCGAGTACTTGCCCCGATTCTGCCCGTTGTAAGCTTTCTTTCCCGGATACTTCTGAGGGATGCGGACATCATCGAGATTGAAAAGGTAGTCGTCTCCCTTGGTGTACCAGAGAATCGTCTCGTATCGGCCGGAGAATCTCCTCTTGCAGTTGAGGCCGTGCTCGAAATGCCAGATGATCCTATTGCGCAGTTGAATGCCATCTGTGCGGCGGTGCGCGTCAAACAGAGGGTGCAACGCAATGTCCAGGGGCAGAATCCGGCCTTTGGTACGGACGTGATTGCCAACCTGCCAGCAGATGCTTCCTCCTGGCTTCAACGCGCGGACACACTCAGAAATGGCCTCAGCCTGAAACGCCAGGTACTGGTTCCAGTCGACGTTCCTTTCGTACTCTTTTCCGATTTGGTATGCAGGCGAAGTTATGACCAGTTGAGTTGAGTTCGGGGGAAGGCGCCTGAGGAAGGGCAGCGCGTCTGAGCATTTGAGTGTCACGTGGTTGCGGTGGTTGTAACGGGCGGCCATTCGTAGCCGTACGATACCAGTCTGTTTCGAAGCTGAACTTCGAGCGGTCAGCTTGCCTTTCCGGTCGCCACTTCTGGGTTTGATCTTCTTGCTCATCTCACCATAACTCTGCGCTCAGTATAGTATAACGCTCCGTTGCGGACAGATCCAGGGCTTTTTCGAAGACATGGCTAGAACGCAACCTAGGAAGCCTTTGTGATGGCTCCTGAGATTATTGTTTCTCGGCAGTTACGCAGGATTGTCGAATGCCAAGGGGACGCTCTCGATCACTCACAAGAACTTCGTGGGTGCGAGGCTGCCTGCCGTAGTCCCGGCGCGCCAGGACGAAAGTAGGCCTGCCTGCTGTAGCCCACAGGGCGAAGGCAGGTCCCGCCGGGCGTATCTTTCTTGCGCTGGCCCGGAAGGCGTGCGCCGGGGTCAGGCCCAGAGGCTGGTGACGAGGTCGTGGATGATTTTCTCGGCGCCGACGGCTGGGGGGTTGTAGTGGCGGGTCATCACGTCGCACGAGCCGAGGTTAGGCAGGCAGCCGGCTTCGTAGCCGCCGTTGGTGCCCAGGGCCAGGGCCGCGTCGTCGGCGACATAGCCGGTGGCGCCGTTGGTCAGGCCGAACGTCATGTTATGTTTGAAGGGGGCGACCTCATCGACCCACAGCTCGTACTGGCAGAACATCTCGTTGGAATAGGCTACCAGACCCCACTGGTCGCCCAAGGAAACCACCGTCGCCTCCATCCGCCACGGCGGAGGAGATTCGCCCCGTGCGAGCATCGCCTCGAGCTTGTCGAAGTGGGCGATGAAGTTGTCGATCTCTTCCTGTCGCCAATAGGGGCTGTCGCCGGCGACGAAGTCGGCCTTGAACTTCTCGACCGGCTGGCGGATGACGTCCCACGGAGGCAGCTCGCACGTTGGCATTTCGGTTCGGCCGGTGCGGATGCGGAGCGTGTCGGCGGTGATGGGCTCGGCCGATTCAATTGCCTGCAAAACCGCATCGCCAAGCTTCACACCGGCGGCGTCGGCGTTCTCGTGGGTTGATCGCAGCGGATGGCCGTTGATGTTGCCCTGGCAGCCCTGGGCGAACATGGCTATGACGTCGGGGCCGAGGGCTTCGCGGACTCGCACCACCGCCGCTCCGGGAAAATCGGCGCTGACCAGGGCGGTTCCGTTGGGGACGATCACGGGATGGGCGGCGTGTTCAAACAGGATCGCCAGGGGTTTATCCCGAGCCCCGTCGAGGGGCTTACCGTCGGCGTTATCAACCTCGAGGACGTTGACCCACGGCACGACCGGGCCGTCGGGGTTGTCGTCCATATAGACGTAGCCGTTTTCAGCCGTCACGCGGCGATTGAAGCCTACCTGCACCGCAGCGCGCCCGGCCTTGATCGTGACGGGCGCGAGCTTGCCGAGCGCTTCTGCGATGACGGCTACAAAGGCATCGCGCGCGCCCTGTGCCCAGGCGACGGCCTCTGCGGATTCCTCGGGTAAATCCCCATAGCCGCCAAAGCCGCGGGACGAATGCGGGTGGGCGAAGTTCAGCAACACGTTCTCGATGCCGAGCTCATCTGCAATTCGCTTGCGAATTTCGTCAGCGGGGCCGAAGTCGGTGCCGATCAGATCGGTGCAGACGATGGCCAATGTGGTTCCGGAATCGTCCTGCAGCACCAGCGCTTTGACGAACAGCGGATCGTGGGCGCCCACGTTGGCTCGGACGGGGTGGGTGATCTCCAACCCCACCGGCGGCGTAACGTCTCGTTCGGCTGCGCCTGCTTTCATCAGTCACCTCTGGTCTGCCGCCTCTGACCCGGGCGGCGGTTTCAGTCTCAGGCAGGATAGTCGGCGCGGAGGCACGCGGCAAGCCACCCTTATGTTCCACGACCACCGATCTTGACATGGGCGGCGCGCATGCTCACCTTACGGATATTGGGCGCCACGCGCCTGGCCGGACATTGAATGAGGACATTCCATGACAACCACGTCGCCGCAATCCCGGCCGCGGCAAGATCCCGTAGACAGCTCTGACATGACATCACGTCTAAGACATCACCTGCTGTGCGGGTTGCCTTTGTTACTTGTCGCAGGGGGATGCGGGTACGGCCCGTTCGACAACAAGGGCTACGTCGGGCCCAACGTGATTCGCATGGCCCAGCCTCGCGAGAGCGGCCTCGAAGAAGCCCTTGAACAAGACAAGATCAAGACCATTGTGAACCTGCGCGGTGAGAACGCGGGAAAGGACTGGTACGACACGGAGTTTGCCTTTGCGCAGGAAAACGATCTCGAATTCCGCTCGGTCAGGCTGAGCAAGGGAAGGCTGCCAACGCGGCAGCAGCTCGGCGACCTGATCGAGATATTCAAGACAGTCGAGTACCCACTGTTGATGCACTGTCAGAGCGGGTCGGACCGCACCGGATTCGCCGCGGTCGTCTACCGGCTGGTCGTATTGGACGACCCGCTCGAAGCGGCGTTGGAGAGCTTCTCGATATGGTATGGCCACATCCAACGACGCACGCCGTTGGACAAACTGTTCGACGCCTATCGAGACGAAGCCGCCGGCAGAAGTTTCGAGAAATGGTTCCAGCAGGACTACGACGTCGCCCGCCTGGAGGAAAAACTCGACCTCCCCCCCGACGAGCGGACCCAGTGACATTTCGCCCGCCTACGGCCCCGATGCGTGGTCTAGCCCGGTGTGGGTGCGGCGGCGCTAGCGGGCCGGTCGCATCCAAGTTGCCTTGAAGGTCCGGTGTGGGCGAAGTAGAGTTTGCGTCTTGCCTAGAGGAGTTGAGATTTGAGTAGATATCGCGCGAGGCCGAAGAGGTCGAACACGGGGTGGGTGGCTGGGATTATCGTTACGGCTGCTTTGGTGGCCATGGTGGCGATCGTTGTGCATCTGCGCGGCCGGACGGATGAGCCGTTCGAATCGCCCGTGGCGACATCGCCCGAGCCGTCGCTGCCGCCGGAGGTGGCGGCTGCGACCAAGCCCGCGACCCGGCCTGCGCCGGTTGCGCCGCCTGCGACCAAGCCGGCAGCGACATCTCCCGCCGTCGAGTTGGTGACCACCTCTCCGGCAATCGGGCCGGTGGTCGCGTCGACTGCCGCCGCGCCGGTGACCACATCGCCTGCGGTCGAGCTGCGTGCGGCCAAGCCGGCCGCGCCCCCTGCGCCGGTCCACGAGCCAATCTTCGGCCTGCCCGCCTATGCGAGCGAGCACTTCCTGATCTACAGCAACGCGTCAGCCGAGGGCGTCGCCGATGCCGCCGCGCGCCTGGAGAACATGTACGCCGAGTTCCGCCGCGATTTCGCCGACGTGTACGAGCCGTCCGATACCAGGGCGAAGGCGTTCTTCATCGGCAACAAGGACGCCTTTGAGGCCGCCGGCGGCGTGCCGGGCCCGCCGGGGGCGTTCCGCGTCATCGGCGATTCGGTCGGCCCGCGGCTGCTGGTCCGCCACGGCGGCGACAACATGTACATCGAGATCACCCAGCTCGTGCAGCACGAGGGGTGGCACCAGTTCTGTTGGGACCACATCCGCCAACGCGCCCCGATCTGGGTGGACGAGGGCCTGGGCTACTACTACAGCAACGCCATCTGGACCGGCGACCTGACGATCCACGGCGGCATCAATCCGTCTGTGTACCGCAACCTCTCGGCCGCCACGTCCAACTTCATGCCTGTCGGCGATCTGGTGGGCCTCAACGACACATCCTGGCAGTTCTGGCAGAGGCAGGTGGGGTTCTGGCCGCCGTATATGGAAGTCTGGTCGATCATCTATTTCCTCAAGCACGCAGACGGCGGGCAGCACGAGCCGCTGCTGCGGCAGTACATTGCCGACGTCGCCGCCGGGGCCGACACGAGCGCATCGCTCGGGGCGATCGTCGCCCTGCAGGATCGCTGGATGGGGTGGCTTAACTCGTTTAAGCCGACCGCCACGCACGTGAAGTTCTTCGAGGCGATCGCCGCCACGCTGACCGGCCACCTCGCCCGCGCACAGATCAACGGGCAGACGTTTGAGTCGATCGATGAGTTCCTGACCGCGGCCAAGGCCGGCAAGCTGCAGCTCGGGCCCATCGGCAGCGACACGTGGCTACCACGATCGATCATGGGCGAATGCGTGCGGTACATCAACATGTTCGGCAAGGGCTATGTAGCCCGTGGGGACGGGCCGTTCGAGATGGTCCTTGAATACGTCGACGGCGTGCCGGCCGCCCGGGTGAAGCTGGGCAAGGTCACTCTCGACATCCGCGCCACAGCCACAGTCATCGACGGCCGTGTCGTGTCGGTGAAAATCGAGCATCTCTCCCAGGCCCACCCGGATATGCAGTAGGGGTCCGACGGGCGACCTCCGGACCGGCGCGAATTCCCCAGACACCTCAGGCGTGCATCCGGGCGCGGGGGATGGTCTAATGCCCCCTTTCCGGCGGCGGCGTATTTGTCGCCACGGGCCGTCCCGCCCCAGGCGCCGACAACAGGAGACATCATGGCCAAGTCACTCAAGCAGCTTCAGCAGCAGCGCCGCAACTACCTGGAGGAGTTAACCGGCAGGGACAAGCGCGACAAGGGCTTGCGCATCGCCGCCAGCCGGAAGTTGTTCAAGATGAAACTCGCTACAGCCGATCTGCACAGCCACTCGAAGTACTCCGACGGGCAAAGCTCCGTCGCCGAGAACGCCGCGCGGGCCAAGCTGGTGGGTGTCGATCTTTTGTTCGCCACCGATCACGGCCGGATCACCCAGAAACGCGACACCGCCAAGCTCCCTAACGCCACCTGGGGCGAGGAATCCCACGCCGGCGGGTTCGACATGGGCCTGCTCCAGCCGAAGCGCGCCCACAAATACTCGCCAAACCAAAGCGCCGCCGACGGTTTCGCCCAAGGGCGTACGCTGGCGCCGTTCGTCTGGGCGGCTCATCCGGTGGGCTTCAGCCCGGTCAACAAGGTGTGGTTCAAACGCATGTTCAACGGCCTCTGCTCGATCGACGATCTGGCGATGGAGGTGCTCAACGGCTTCAATGCCATGCGGTCGTACTTCCGCACGGGCATCTGGGGTGTGCGGATGATGGATGCGCTGCTGTGTGCAGGCCGCTCGGTGACGCCTGTCGGCGTCAGCGACGCACACTTCCTGGTCGAGATCGGCAACAGTTGGACGGGCGTGCTCGCCGCGACCAAGAGCCCGGCTTCGATCATCAAGGGCCTGCAGGAAGGCCGATGCTTCGCCTCCGAAGCGCCGCTGCTGGAACTGCGGTGCAACGGCAAACCGATGGGCTCGAAGCTCAAACCCAAGAGGGGCTCGGCCCTGAAGCTCCGCTTCCGCGCCGCTGATTCCTTCGGCCTAAGCAGCGTCCGCCTGATCTCCGACGGCAAAGTCATCAAGGAAGTCGACGCCAAGGGCGCCCAGTTGGTTGAAGACGCCCTCACCCGCAAAGCTGCCGGCAAACGCACCTACTTCCGTCTGGAATGCACCGCCAACGACGACCTCCGCGCCTTCTCGGCGCCAATCTATGTGAACTGGTAGGATTAGGTCTGAGGTTTGCGGTTTGAGGCGTAGCAAAAGAGACTATCAATAGGGAAGGTGGATCATGAAACGATTGGCGATCTTGCTTGCGGTACTCGCGGCTGTGGCGCTCGTTGGGTGTCGCGACACGAAGGACGATAGTCGCGAACAGGTCCGGAAGGTGCTGCGGGAGTATAGCCAAGCGGTGCATGAGGAGGTCGTTCCGCATATGCACGATCTCGGCGAGCAGGAGATTGTTTCGATTGCGAAGCGAATCGCCCGGGACAAGCTCGTTCCGCATAAGGCCTTGCTCATTGCCGACGCCCAGCGACGTCTTGCCGAGTTCCCTCATCTTGTCGATCTGGGCGACCGAAGCGATTGGGAGAATGTCATTGAACCCATTGAGTTCACAGATGGGGACCTAGTCAGGCGGTGGCTCTCACAGATGACCGGCGCCAGTGATGAGGGTGGGGGAGACCTTTCGGAAGAGGACGTTCTTGTGTTCGGTTTCTACGATCCTTTCCGTGTTGCTGGGATGGCCCAAGGCTGGTACCTCTCTTCCGCCCAGCCGCTGGGAGACCTAGCAAAGCGCAGTTACTTGGCTGCCCTGGCGCCGCCCGCCGGCGGCGTGGCGGACCGCAATCCGGAAAACCCCGTGATCGTCAGTCTACGAGGACCTGAGATCACGGTCGTGAAACTCAGACGCGAACAGGCGGGATATTACCGTCCGGTCCGCATCGAATGGTTGAGGAGAAAGGGCGCCGCCCCGGCGACGCAAGAGGCAGAATGAACACATTGGAGAAATGTATCGCTGATGGTGTCTTCCCGATTACCTTCCACAACTACAGCTCGTGGGGTTCGCCCGCGGCTGTGCCGGAGGCGGTTAAGACTTGGACGGACTTGGGCCTGACGGTCGGCCGTACGCCTGGGTACGACTCGGGCAAGGTCGACAAGGCCGATATGCTGGCGATTCTCGACGCGTGCGCCGAGGCCGGCATCAAGTGCTTCGTGCCCGACCGCCGGGCCGGCACGGGGTCGCTGCGCGATGCCGATGAAGACAGCTTCCGCCGCAGCTTCGAGGAGGCGCTGAAGGATTTCGGCAGCCACCCGGCCGCGTTCGGATTCGACGTCGGCGACGAGCCCGCCCGCCAGCACATCACGCCGGCGTTTCGCACGGCGGCGCTTCATCGCGAGATGGCCCCGCACCTGACGTCGTTCCTGTCGATGGGCGGCTATGACCCCGGGGCGGTCGAGTGGATGGGCATTCGCAGCTACGGCCGATATCTGGACGAGTACTGCCAGATCGCCCAACCCCGCATGCTGTTCCAGAACAACTACTACGCGCTGCACGAAGGCGACTACGCCCAGGACTCCTACTTCCGCAGCCACAAGATGTTCACCGACTCCTGCAAGCGAAACGGCGACATCCCCTATTGGGTCACGCTGTGCTGCTCGGGCCACATGAACATGCGGTGTCCGTCCGAGGACGACCTGCGCTGGCAGATCAACACGTCGGCCGCCCTGGGGGCGAAAGGCTTCGCGTGGTTCCTGGTCTATGTCACCGAGCCGCATATGAACTACCGCCTCAACCCCATCGACGAGCACTGGGAGCGGACCGAGACGTTCAGTTGGCTGAGCCGCCAGCTGCGGACGTTCCAGAAATGGCACGGGCCGACGCTGATGAAGTTGACGTTCCAGAAGGCCTTCTTCTGCCTCGGCGGCGGCCCGACGGGCGGCTATCCGACGACCATCGACAGCGAACTGGTCAAAGGCGTGCGGGTGCGGGACGACAAGTTCGAGGTCCTGATCTCCGAGTTCAAAGACGCCGATGGCCGCGACTACGTCGCCATCGTTAACCGGTCGCTGACCGGCTCGGGCCAGGCCATCCTTCGCTGGCACGGCAAGCCGAAGGTCTTCCACGTCGGCTGGGAGGGCAAGCAGTCCGAAGTCCGCGCATTCTTCGACGACGACTGGCCCGAGAACCCCTACCTGGAAACCGGCCCGTGGCTCGCGCCGGGACAAATGGAACTATACCGCGTCGAATCCGATGCGCCGCAGCGGCTATAGACAGGCTTGGGGCGTGGGGCTTGAGGCTTGCAAAGAGGATGGCGTTGCCGCCCCCCAAGCCCCAAGCCCCTGCACAGGCCTGAGGAATGGATATGCGAGACCATCGGAAACTGACGGCGTTCCAGTTGGCTGACGCATTCGTCTTGGCTGTCTACAAGGCCACCAAGGCGTTTCCTCGAACCGAGCAGTTCGGCCTGACGAGCCAGCTTCGGCGAGCGGTGGTATCCGTGGCGGCAAACATCGTGGAAGGCTCTGCACGGAGCAGCGAGAAAGACTACGTGAAGTTCCTTGGAATCGCTTTTGCGTCCTTGCGGGAAGCCGGCTACTTCATTGAGTTAGCGGGTAAGCTGGCGTACTTGGAGCCAGCTGCGACCAAGGATCTGCTTGCACAATACGATCACTGCGCTCGGGTCTTGTCCGGCCTGGTGTCCAGCTTTCGAGAGAACGGCTAATGTCGCCGCTTCTCAAGCCCCAAGCCCCAGGCCCCAAGCCTGCTGAGGTAAGCATGAATACTCTTCAAGCCATCATGGATCGGGGCGTTTTCCCCGTTACGTTCCACAATTACAGCTCGTGGGGTTCGCCGGCCGGTGGGCCTTGGGCGGTCAAGGACTGGGTGGACCTGGGCATCACCATCGGCCGATCGCCCGGCTACGATCCCGAGCGCCATAAGAAGGAAGACATGCTGGCGCTGCTGGATGCGTGCGCGGAGGCCGGCATCATGCTGTTTGTCAACGATGCCCGCTGCTCGGTCAGTGCGATGGCCAAGGCCAACTGCGATGAAGACGTGTACCGTCGCGGGTACGAGGCGTCCTTAAAGGATTTCGGCGATCACCCGGCCAACTTCGGCTACGACGTCGCCGACGAACCGGCCCAGGACGCGATCACGCGGACCTACCGCGCCTATGCGATCCATCGCGAGATGGCCCCGCACCTGACGCCGTTTATGAGCACGGCCGGCTACACGCCCGAAGGCGCATCGTGGATGGGCCTGCGGAGCTACCAGCGATACATCGACGAGTTGGTCGAAACATCCGACCCGCTGCTGCTGTTCCACGGCAGCTACTACATGCTGCACGAACAGCCCGACGCGATCGAGAAGCACTTCCTCACCCACAAGATGTTCACCGACGCGATGATTCGTCACCGCCTGCCGGTCTGGCTGACGCTGTGCTGCACGGGCCATTACACGCTCCGATGCCCCGACCAGGAGGACATCGCCTGGCAGATCGGCATCTCGACCGCCCTGGGTCACAAGGGCCTGGCGTGGTTCAACGTGTACACCCACCGGCCGGAGGAGAACTACCGCTGGGCGCCGATCAACGAGTTCGGCGAGCGGACGCACACGTTCGAATATCTCAGCTACGAACTGCGACGCCTCCAGAAGACCCACGGCCCGACGCTGCTGAAGCTGGACTTCCAGAAGGCCTACCACATCGACAACGAGCGCCTGGGCGGGTACCCCAACACCATCGACAGCGAACTGGTCAAGGCCGTCGAAGCCCGCACGATGAAGTTCCCGCTGATGATCTCGGAGTTCAAAGACGCCGAAGGCAACGACTACGTCGCTCTGCTGGCCAACACCAAGACGGGCTACGGCCAGTGCGTCATCACCTGGCACGGAAAGCCCACGGTCTACAAGATCGGCTGGGAAGGCACGGAAAGCGAATACCGCGTCTACTTCGACGACAAATGGCCCGAGAACCCCACCAAGCAAACCGGCCCGTGGATGGGTCCCGGACAGGTGACGCTCTACCGCGTGGAATCCGACGCGCCGAAACGACTATAGATTCGTGGATTCGTTAATCCGTTAACTCGTCAATTCGTGGTTTTGCCGCGAGACGAGGGCTGGATTGACGAGTCGACGAGTTAACGAACTAACGAGTCAACGAAGTAACTACACATGAATACTCTTCAAGCTATCATGGACCGGGGCGTTTTCCCGGTTACGTTCCATAACTACAGTCCGTGGGGTTCGCCGGCTGGTGGGCCTTGGGCGGTGAAGGACTGGGTGGACCTGGGTATCACCGTTGGCCGGATGCCGGGCTACGATCCCGAGAAGGATAAGAAGGAAGATGTGCTGGCGATCCTCGACGCGTGCGCCGAGGCCGGCATCATGTGCTTTGTGACCGACCGGACGTGCTCGATGGGGCGGATGTTCGAGCTCAACGGGGATGAGGATGCGTACCGCCGCGGGCTGGAGCGGTCGCTGAAGGATTTTGGGGATCATCCTGCGCTGTTCGGCTACGACGCGGGCGACGAACCCGCCCACGACAAGGTCCAGATGGCCTACCGCACCTACGCCATCCAGCGCGAGATGGCCCCGCACCTGACGCCGTTTATGAGTTGTGCGGGCTATTCGCCGGCCGGCGCCGCGTGGATGGGCCTGCGGAGTTACCGGCGCTACATCGATCGGCTCGTCGAGGGGTCCGATCCGCTGCTGCTGTTCCACGGGTCCTACGCGATCTGCGCCAACGAGCCGGAAGCGATCGACATGCACTTCCTCACCTACAAGATGTACAATGACGCCATGCTGCGTCACAACCACCTGCCGCTGTGGACGACGCTGCTGTGCACGGGCCATTACACCTACTCCTGCCCGACGGCCGACGAGTTGGGCTGGCAGATCAACATCTCCGCCTGCCTCGGCCAGAAGGGCCTGGCGTGGTTCAACGTCTACACCCATCGGCAGGAAGAGAACTACCGCTGGCCGCCGATCAACGAGTTCGGCGAGCGGACGCACACGTTCGAGTGGCTCAGCTACCACCTGCGACGGCTGCAGAACACGTTCGGCCCGACGCTGCTGAAGCTCGACTGGCAGCAGGCCTACCACATCGGCGCGCCGCGATGGGGCGGCTTCCCCAACACCATCGACAGCGAATACGTCAAGGGCGTCCGCGTGCAGGAGTGCGACAAATTCCCGCTGCTGGTCTCGGAGTTCGAAGACGCCGATGGCCGGCCGTACGTGGGCGTGCTGAATAACTCCCGCGAAGGCTACGGTCAGGTCGTCATCAGTTGGCACGGCCAGCCAAAGGTCTACAAGATCGGCTGGCAAGGCGAAGAGACCCCTCACCGCAAGTACTTCGACCACAACAATCCCAAGAACGCGACGATGGAAACCGGTCCATGGATGGCGCCGGGCCAGATGGAGCTCTACCGCATCGAACCCGACGCGGCGGAGAGGTTGTAGAAACAGCTCACCACAAAGGTCACAAAGGACACAAAGAGCCAACAGCAAAGTTTCTTCTTTGCCTTCGTGATCTTTGTGTTCTTTGTGGTGAAAGAAAGAAGGCGAATGTGATGGACACACTCGATCAATGCGCACGCGACGGCCGGTACCCGGTCACGCTGCATAACTACGTCGGCTTGGGTGATAATGGCGGAACGGTTCAGACCGTTGACGACTGGCATGAGTTGGGGATTACGGTGGGCAAGACGCCTGCGCAGTCCGGCGGGGAGGCCGTGCCGCTGGTGCGGGCGATGCTCGACCGTTGCGCGGAGTTGGGGATGATGTGCTTCGTCAACGACAGCCGCTGCGCCGGGCACGTGATGCTGGGCGGCGGCAGCGAGGATGACCTTCGCCGCGGCATCGAGGCGGCACTGAAAGACTACGGCGACCACCCGGCCCTGATGGGGTTCGAGGTCGGCGATGAGCCCGCCCAGCAGAAGATCACAGCCGTTTTCGGCACACACGGCATTCAGCGGGAGATGGCCCCGCACCTGACGCCGTTTCTGAGCATCGGCGGCTATTCGGCCGGGGCGCTGGAGTGGATGCAGATTCGCAGCTACGGGCGGTATCTGGAAGAGCTGGCCGAGGTTGGCAAATCGCGCGTGTTCTTCCACAACAACTACGCCCTGGCTGCCAAGGACGGCGAGAATCACGTAGACAGCTTCTTCCTGACGCTCAAGATGTACGCCGACAAGGCCCGCCAGCTTGGCGATATCTGGACGTGGGTGACACTGTGCTGCGTGCCGCATGGGTACATCCCGGACCTGAACTGCGACGACATTCGCTGGCAGATCAACGCCGCAGCCGCCTGCGGGTTCAAGGGCATCGCGTGGTACTTGCTCTACATGTCCCGATTCCAGAACTACCGCAACGCCCCCTACAACATCCACGGCCGCAAGACCGACATGTATTGGATCCTCTCCGACCAGCAGCGGGAGTTTAACCACATGCACGGCAGCACACTGGCCAAGCTGACGTTCAAAGAGGCGAGCTTCATTGGCGGCGCGTATGGCGGCTGGCCCAGCACGCTCGACAGCGAACTGGTCAAGGCCGCCAAGGTCTTCGAGAACGAATACCCCATTATCATCTCGGAGTTCAAGGACGCCGACGGGCGCGACTACGTCTCGATCGTCAACAACTCCGGCGACAAGATGGGCAACGCCCTGATCACCTGGCACGGCAAGCCGGACCTGTTCCAGATCGGCTGGGACGGAGACGAGTACAAGCCCCGCGTCTACTTCGACGACGACTGGCCCGAAAACCCCTCACTGCAAACGTGCGTGCCGTTGGCGCCAGGCCAGATGGAACTATTCCGCGTAGAATCCGACGCGCCGGAACGCTTGTAGCGGCGCGCCACAGAGAAATGAAGTTCTCGTGAACCCTTGGAGCCCTTGGGCGTCCAAAGCTCTGACGGAAGAAGCCCGGCCAAGCCGAGCCGTTTACGAGAGACGCGCAGGCGATGGATCCTCGTGCGGGACAATGTATTGAAAGGGCAGGCAATCATGTGCGGAGCGAACTCGTGGCGACACACGATGAGCGTGTGGCTGGTGATGCTGGCGGCCGTCGGAGGATGCTTGGGGCGAAAGCCACTCCCCAAGCCCATCTCGGTAGGGACGTTTCTGAAAGACTATCCTGTTGCCAGCGATGGCCTCACGATCACTTCTGGCGACGTAACCGCGGGGCCTTCGTGGGGACACATCTTCCCTGCTGAACTGCCAGAGCATTTTCCCGGCCTCAGAGGCATGGGTCTTCTTGTGGAGACGCCTGACGCGATTGAGATCGTTACGTCTTACGCTTCGGACGGGACGGGCGGACAGTATCTTGCCGGAGAATGGCAGCTCGGCCGTGAAGGAAGCGAGAACAAGAACCCCAAAGAGAGCTTCATCCGCCGAGTCGACCCGGCGGGAGGGACCGTTCTGTGGGAGCGACGTCACTACTCGCACTACTCGGGCACGTTCTTCATACGCATGACGCGCGTCATCAGTGACGCCGAGGGTAACGCCTACCTCACGGGCTGGGGCATGCCTCCTTTGAAGAATCGCACCGACAGTAACGTGGGCGTGTGGGTGGCGAAGTATGATCGCGATGGTGAATTGCTGTGGGATCATCGATACGGCCATCATCCAAGATGTGCTCCGCAGGGGATTGCTCTCAGCGGCGACGGGATCCTAACGGTGTTCGTAGAACGAACGTTCCAGGCTAGGCCAACGCCGGCGTGGTTGTTGCGGATAGACGCCGCCACAGGCAAGGAACTCCTCTACACCCCCATCGACTTTGAGATGCCTCCCTCTGTTCACATGGCTATGACCCCCGACGGCCACATCTGGCTGGCCATGGCCTATTGGAAAGGGCCTAACGAGAAGCCCGTCAACGTACCCACCGACGCGAACGCCATCTGTTTCTTCCGCTTTGACCGGGACAACCGACTCCTGCAGAGGGAGAGCATCAACACCCCGCTGACCGACAGCATCGTCCAGTTCCGAATAGACTCGAAAGGTGTAATGTGGTTGCTGGCGAGCGCGGCTCAAAAGGTCCCCATTGGATATGGGCGCCCCTTTAATGGCACGGTTATCGATGGCCCGCCCATCGTGATTCAAGAGCACTACTACTGGGTCTCTCTCAAGCCCACAATCAGAGAGAACTGGTCACCTCAAGACTGATCGGGCAGCGACGAGGCAAGGCCCGGCAACTCCTTGGGTGGCTTGCAGGCAGAGCCTTCTTGGGCGACAATCCGCCCATGACTTGTCTATCAGACAACGACCGTCAAGTACTTCGCGACGCAGCCAAGCAGGTCGCTGAGATCGCGGCCGACCCGGCGCAGGAGGCGAAGCTCGCCGAGTGGCGGCGGCATAACAGTATGAGGCCCGGCAAGCCCTTGGTGTTGGTCTATCCGGAGGATGTGTGGGATGAGTTCCTGCCCCGTAGTGAGATGCAGTGCGAGGGCGAGGCCGCCCGGTCGAAGGAGTGGGGGCTTCGGTCGCGGTTGTACATGGCGGAGCACATTCGCGACGACCGGCCTGTGTCGGCTGATTGGGATGTCGAGTTGGTCATTGACGATCCCGGATGCGGGTTGGCGTGGAACTACTCCCGCCATGACGTCGACGGCGGCCGACGCACCGAGGAGTTCCAGTCGGTCATTGCCGACGATGCCGACCCGGACCAGATCGTGCACAACCGGACCGTCACCGTCGACCACGAGGCGACGCAGCGTGAGTTCGACGAGAGGAGCGAGTTGTTCGGCGATATTCTCAACGTGCGGACCCACGGGGTCAGGGGCTTTGGGATCGCGGTGGTCGACGTGTTTATCCAGTGGCGGGGCATCGAGAAGATGATGTGGGATATGATCGATCGCCCCCAATGGCTGCACCGGTTCTTCGAACTGATGACCGAAAGCGAGATCGACGCCGCCCGGCAGTTCGAGGCCTTGGGCGTGCTGGAGTGCAATAACGGCAACAATGGCGTGGGCTCGGGCGGCCTGGGCGCGACGGATGAATTGCCGGGGCCGGGCTTCGACGGGGAGCACGTGCGGCTGCGCGATATGTGGGGCTTCTCGACCTCGCAGATCTTCTCGGAAGTCTCGCCCGCGATGCACGATGAGTTCGCCATTACCTACGAGGCCAAGTTCCTGGACCTGTTCGGCCTGAACTGCTACGGCTGCTGCGAGCCGCTGGATAAGAAGGTGGACCTGGTCCGCAAGCTGCCGCGCATCCGAAGGCTATCAATGAGCCCGTTCGTGGATTGGGTTGTCGGGGCCGAGGCCATCGGCGGCGACTTCATCTACTCCGCCAAGCCGCAGCCGTCATGGCTGGCCAGCGATGTCTGGGACATCGATCTCTGCCGCGGCGAGATCGTCACCATCCTCGACGCCTGCAAAGCCAACGGCTGCACCGTCGAGTTCGTCCTCAACTCCACCCTCACCAGCCGCAACGAGCCCTGGCGCTACGACGAATGGACCGACATGGTGCAGGAAGAAGTGTCACGCTACGCGTAGGGAACCGGGAGCTAGGAACCAGGAGCCGGGAAACAGAGATGACGTCCGTTTCGCAGCATGACCGCAGCATCATTCGCGAGTTGGCCAAACAGGTTGCGGAGTTGGCGGCTCGGCCGACCGAAGCGGCCAAGATCGCCGAATGGAAGCGGCACAATCGTTTTGAGCGCGGCAGGGCGTTGCTGGTTGTCCGCCTGGAGGATGTGTGGGACGAGTTCGTTCCCGCGGCATCGCTGGCGTGCGAGAATGAGCAGTTGCGCGAGGCCGAGCGGATTCTTCGGCAGCGGCTCTACATGGCCGAGCATATCCGCGACGACACGCCGGTCGACGGCGGGTGGGACGTTTACTTGAAGGTGGCCGACCCGGGCTATGGGTTTGCCGAGGACTGCCGGCAGCTCGCCCCCGACGGGCATGGCCGGACCGGCGCGAAGTACTGCAAGGTCCTCCCCGACGGCGCCGACCCGGACGAATGGATCCGGGATCGAGAGCTGATCATCGACCGCCAGGGCACGCAGGCCGAAGCTGACCTGATGAGGGACGTGCTGGGCGACATCATGCCGGTCAGTACTCGGGGCAAGCAGGGGTTCTGGTTCACGCCGGTGGATACATTGGCGATGCTGCGAGGGCTGGAGCAGTTCTTCGTGGACATGCTGGACGATCCCAAGTGGGTCCACGCGCTGCTCGACCGCATGACCGAAAGCGACATCCACTACGCCAGGCGCGCGGAGCAAGCGGGCGCCGTCGACCTCAATAGCGGCCAGCGCGGCCTGGCGGGCGGGCCGGAGAACTTCACCGACGAGTTGCCGGGCGCAGGCTTCGACGGCCAGCACCCGCGGCTGATGGACATGTGGGCGCTCGGCGCGGCCCAGACATTCTCGGAAGTCTCCCCCGCGATGCACGAGGAGTTCGCCACGCCCTACGAGGCGCGCTACCTCGATCTGTTCGGCCTGACGCATTACGGCTGCTGCGAGCCGTTGCACAACAAGATTCACATCGTCCGCAAGCTACCCCGCATGCGGCGCGTGTCCATGAGTCCGTGGGTCGACTGGGCAGTCGGCGCGGAAAACCTCGGCCGGGAGTTCATCTACTCGGCCAAGCCCAACCCGGCATTCCTGCAGGGCGTCGGCTGGGACGTCGACATCGCCCGCCGGGAGATCGTCACCATCTTAGACGCTGCGCGCGCTAACGACTGCCAACTCGAGTTCGTCCTAAACGGCACACTCACCTGCTGCGGCGAGCCCAGCCGCTACGACGAATGGACCGACATGGTCCAGCAGCTCACGCAGGAATATGCATAGGCTATAGAGCGTGCATACCTGCACACGGAGTGTTCTAATTGTCCCCTCGTGCTTTGAAAGGGATCGGTATGCTCGACAATATTGCTCGAATAACAAATGGCAAGACAGCCCGGCGGTCGTCTTGGGAGACGAATGGGCGGAATTGGGATAACTGGACTGTTCCGGCGGGGGAGTCTCGGGTGTTGGCGGATATTGAGGGGCCGGGGCAGATCACGCACTTGTGGCTGACGCAGGCGTGTGGGTATCGGGAGTGCCTGCTGCGGATCACGTGGGACGATGCAAAGAGCCCCTCGGTCAACGTGCCGTTGGGCGATTTCTTCTGTCTGGGCCATGGGATCGTCAACAGCTTCCAGTCGCTGCTGTTCACGGCCTCGACCAACAGCAACAACCAGTTCGAGGCCGGGGCGGCGCTGAATTGCTACGCGCCGATGCCATTCGCCAAACGAGCCAAGGTCGAGCTGGTCAACGAAGGCAAGACCGACCACATGCAGTACTTCTACGTCGACTACGAGACGTTCGATCAGCCGCCGGCCGATCTGGGCTATTTCCACGCCGAGTTTCGCCGGACCAATCCCTTCGGCGGGTGGGGCCATGAGGTGACGGTCAACACCGCCGAGGCCAACGTGGTCAACAAGGGCCGCGTCGCCTGGGACAACAACTACGTGATCCTCGAGACCAAGGGCCGCGGCCATTACATCGGCTGCAATCTGTCGGTCACCAATCTCCAGGGCACATGGTGGGGCGAGGGCGACGACATGATCTGGGTGGACGGCTACAAGTGGCCGCCCGACCTGCACGGCACGGGCAGCGAGGACTACCTCAACCAGGCCTGGGGCATGCAGGACAACGCCTTCCTGCGCAACGGCTCGAGCATCTACGAGCCCAACACGCTTCCCCCCACAGCCGGCTACACCGGCGGCTACCAGACCAGCTACGTCCTGCACCCGGAAAACCCCGTGCGGTTCACCAAGGAAGTCAAAGTCACCATCGAGCACGGCCACGGCAACCACCTGCAAAACGAGATGTCCTCGGTCGCCTACTGGTACGCGGCCAAGCCCACCCGCGTCGCCCGCCCGCCGGCCGTCGCCAAACGCATGCCCATCCTCAAGGACAGCCAGGGCAACTGGATCATCGACCCCAAGAACCAATGCCCGGGCAAGCCCGTCCGCCTCACCGATGAGATGAAGCGGATGAAGAAGAAATGGGCGAAGCGGCGGCGGTGACGATCATTTCAATTTGCGCTCCCTATCGCGCCGGTGAAGGGGTAGAATGATCATCGACCGAGGGGCCCGGCCGATAGCCGGTGCAGTTCTCAAACATGCAGGTGACTGCGATGAGGATGACAAGTCGGATCATTGTGACGACTTTATGTTTCCTGTTTGCCGGGGCAGCGCGGGCGGAACTATCCGACGTGACCGGCGAGAGCTACAGTTGGGTCGCCTACAACAACATGACGGCCACCTTGGGCCAGACCTTGCCCGCCAATACCACCGGCTTTACCGTCGACAATGACCGCACGTCGTTGGAGGTCCCTTCCGGGGAATTGGTTGCTTACGCTTCGGGTGCGGGGACCGGCGTGACACTGACCGTCAGCGAAGTGAACCCAGTACCCCAGTACCTTTGGGTTGACACCACCGCAGCGCAGAATCCGGGGCTCATCTTCTCAGATGCTCTGGGCGCCAGCTACACGGGCAACGTGATCGCCCACAACCTCGGCTCGACCCAGTTGCTGACGTTCGCGGGCTTGGATCCCAGCGTGACCTACACCTTCGCCGGTGTGGCGACCGCCCCCAGCCGCTACCACAACAGTCTCTCGACGGTCGTCATTCAGGGGGCGGACGCCGCGGTTAACGAGAGCGTTATTACAGCTAACCCGACGTTGTCGTGGCGCGGGAATTCGATGACGGCTAGTTCTGCCGGCGACACGATGTACATATCGTTCTTGGACGACGACCTGGCGATGTGGAGCGGCATCGATCCTGGGGCCGATGCCTCGTTTAGTGTCCTTGTGACGAGTGTTCTGATTGGCGACCGTGAGTGGGCGCCCGGTCTCGATGCGATTGTCCTCGCCGCCGAAGGGAGCGCCGGCGCGCCGCTGCCCGGCGACTTTGACACTGACGGCGACGTTGACGATGACGATGTCGATCTGCTGCGCGACAACCTCGGCGACGGCCAGTATGACCTCGACGGCGACGGCGATGCCGATGGGGACGACCTGGTCTACCTGGTCGAGAATCTTCTCGAATGGTACAACGATAATCCCGGCGCGGGCGAGGGCACGGCCTTGGGCGACCTCAACCGTGACGGCCACGTCAACGGCGACGACCTGACGCTGATGAAGTTCGGCTACGGAGGCCGCTGGGCGAACGGCAATCTCAACACCGACAGTCTGGTCGACGGGACCGACCTGGCCATCCTGAAAGTCAACATGGGCTTCGACGCTGCCGGCAGCTCTGGTACGACAGAGCCCCCCCCAGACGTTCCCGAGCCCGCCTCCGCCGCCTTGCTCGTGTTGGGCGGCTCGGCGGCGCTGGTTCGAAGGCGTCGCCGCACGGAATAGAGATCGCGCGGCTACGGCGGGGCAAGCCCGATGACGCTGACGATCCTGCTCGTCGGGGCGACAGTGATTTTCAAACGCCGCCGCTAGGTCCTCGCCCGGCGGATCTGATCTCGGCCAACACGTCCGGCAGGCGGTAGATATAGGCGATCATCAGATAGGCCGCCAGCGCGCCGAACAGGTGCCACAGAAAGTGCGTCCCCATCGGTATCGCCTCCGGCCACCGGCTATCGGTCGTCCGGGCCAGCAGCGCCAGCGCGAAACACACGACGGCCGCCAGCGTGAAGAGACCATTGCGCCCGCGCGTTTTGATCAGGACGCCCGCCGCGGGCACCAGGATCACCATGCCCAGCAGCGCGTACGTCACGGGGATGGCGACGCGGAAGTTGCGGTGGAAGATCAGGCCGAAGTTTAGCGTTAGGACGATGACGACCGCCGGGATCAGCAGCAGGGCGTAGGCCCACCGCTGCCGCAGCAGCTTGGCCCACAGGTAGACGCCCGCCGTGATGCAGAGGACGAGGATCGGCACCCAATCCAGCATCAGCCATACGCGGTGTGCGCGGAAGGCGTGGTAGACCGTCCCGCCGACGCCGCCGACGATCATCAGCGGCAGGCAGCACGTGATGAACGGTCGCGTTCGCCAGCGGCCGCGGAGACGGACGATCCACACGCCCGCGACGATCAGGAAGGCCAGGGCCGACGCCGCATTGACCGGCTCGACGATGGTGCGGGTCAGGTCGGTTTCGAGATACCTCGGCCCGCCTCCGGGGATGCGCGATCGCACATATTCCGCCTTCGCCAGCAGCGCCAGCATAGGATGGACTATCGCCTCTACCACGGGCGGTATCATACGGCATCGGGCGGCATGTTTGTGCTGGCATCGGCCGGGCCGGCGCTGGATACTTGATCGTCGGCGCGGTCGTCGCCGATGGATTGTTGGTTTTTTTTTGTTCACCCGATCACCTGCGGGGGGTGGAGAACCAGCGATGAAGAAGAAGACCAAGCAATTTTCGATTAGTCTGGCGAACAAGTCCGGGCAACTGTCCCAGGTAACCCGGTGCCTGGCCGACGCGAAGATCAACATCATGGCCTTGTCCGTCGCCGACACCGCCGAGCAGTGCCTGCTGCGGCTGGTGGTGGATAAGCCCGGCGAGGCAGCCAAGCTGCTCAAGGACTGTCCGGTCACCGTCGCCGAGACCGACGTGCTGCTGATCGAGCTGCCCAACACCGTTGGCGCACTGGCGAAGGCGGCCGATCGTCTGCGGTCCAAGCGGGTCAACGCCAACTACATCTACGGCAGCACCGGGCGAGGTCGTGCCAAGACGTTCGTGGTCGTCGGCGCGGCGAATCTAAACGCCGCCTCCAAGGCCCTGGTCCGGCTGTAGCCGCCCGCGCCGGGGGGGGCGCGTGCGCCAGGTCGATCGGGGGGAAAGCTTGCGGTCTGGGTGCATCCGGCCGCCGGGTGGGGCAGTTCCGCCGGCCGACGCCGATGGTGGAACCGCGCAGACGGCTCTGTGACACCGCCCACCGCTACGGTAGAATGCCCCTCCGCAAGCCGCCAACCAAGCACTGCGATGGGCGGCCCCTGCGCCCGCCCGCGATGGAGGGCGGCAGTGAAAGGACAGCGATCATGACCACCGGTGATTTTCCCTCTGCGTTTCCGGGCGCTAACTGGATGGACGAGGTCGAGCAGCAGGCGGTTCTCGACGTCGTCAAGAACCGCGCGCCGTTCCGTTTCTACGGGCCCAACGAGCCCACCCACGCGCTGGCCTTCGAGGCCCGGGCCCGCGAGGTGTTCGGTAAGACGTTCGCCCTGGCCGTCAACAGCGGCACGGGGGCGCTGTCCTGCGCGATGATCGCCATGGGCATCGGCCCGGGCGACGAGGTCATCGTGCCGGCGTTCTTCTGGGTGGCCTCGGTCGGAACCATTGTCCATTGCAACGCGATTCCCATCCTTTGCGAAGTCGACGAGAGCCTCACCCTCGACCCCAAGGACCTGGAAAAGAAGATTACGCCGCGGACGAAGCTCATCATCCCCATCCACATGTGCGGCGCCCCGTGCGACATGGATGCGATCATGGCCGTCGCCGACGCCCGCGGCGTCGACGTCATGGAAGACTGCGCCCAGTGCAACGGTGGATCGTTCAAGGGCAAGCCCGTCGGCACGTTCGGTCGCGTGGGCATGTTCAGCTATCAGCTCAACAAGAACATCACATCCGGCGAGGGCGGGCTTCTGATCACCGACGACGAGCACCTCTACTGGAAGATGAACGCCGCCCACGACCTCGGCGTGCCCTGGCGCGGGGCCGAGCCCGACAGTCAGCCCGCTGATTATCTCTGGGGCGCCGGCCGGCGAATGGGCGAGCTGTGCGCCGCCGTCGCCAATGTCCAGCTCGAAAAGCTCCCCACCATTGTCGAGCACATGCGGGCCAGCAACCGGCGCATTCAGAAGGCCGTCAAGGACCTCCCGGGCGTCACGCTCCGCAAGCTCAACGACCCCGCCGGCGATACCGGGCCGTTCCTGGGCGTGATGCTCACCGACGCCGACACCGCCCTGGCGGCCGTCGACAAGCTCAAGGCGACCGGGCTGACCGATCTGTGGCGGCTGGCCGATTACGGCCTGCACTGCTACTTCAACGTGCCGCAACTGGTGAACAAGACGCCGCTGTCGCCGGCGGGCAATCCCTGGTCGATGCCGCAGAACGCCGAGTTCGTGCCCGACTACAACAAGGGCGCCTGTCCGGTCACCGACGACCTGCTCGAACGCACCATCGTTATCAACATTCCGTCGAAGCTCACGGCCGAGCAGGAACAGACCATGATCGACAGGATTCGTGAGGGCCTTTCATGACGTCGAAGCAGCGTATCCTGGCGGCCTGCACCGGCAAGCCCGCCGATCACACGCCCATGACGGCGTGGTGTTTCGGTTTCCCCGCTCCCGAACACCTCAAGTGGGAGACCAACGGCCGACCCGTCGACTACTGGTACACCAAGCGGCTGGAGCACATTCACACGCTGCCCCAGCCGTGGGAACTTGAGGATGATTTCAAGCGGGCCGAGGCGTGGCTGTTGGTGGGCATCGACGATCTGCTGGAAGTCTCCGTGCCCTGGTCGACCGATCCGGAGGTGAGTGTCGCCGATAGCACGCTCGCACCCGGCGCTGCCGGCGGCGATCCGAACTACCCGGTCCTGGTGCGCGAGTACCAGACCCCTTCGGGGCCGATTCGTCACGCGATCAAGAAGACCGATCCGGAAGGGCCGGGCTGGCCCATGCAGCCGGATTGCGCTCCGCTGTTCGAGGACTACAACATCCCGCGGGCCGTCCAGCACGCCGTCACCGAGCCCCGACACGTCGACGCCATCGCCCACCTGTTCGCCCCGCCGGGCGAGGCCGAGACACAGTGGTTCGCCGAGCGAATGGCGGCTATGAAGGCGTTCGCCGACGAGAAGGGCGTGTTCACGCAGGCCTGGAGCGCGTTCGGCATGGACGCGGCGGTATGGCTGACCGGCGGTGAAGGCGCGGTGATGATGTCGTTCGAAACGCCCGCGGCGTTCGGCCGATTGATCGAACTGATCAACGATACCGACGCCGCCCGCACCGAATTGGCCGCCGCCACCGACGGGGTGGACATGGTCTGTCAGCGCGGCTGGTATTCGTCGACCGACTTCTGGTCGCCGGGGCTGTTCGATCAGTACGTGTTTCCGCACCTGGAGAGGCTGACCGAGATCGCCCATCGCAGCGGCAAGCTGTTCGCTTACGCGATGACGACCGGTGTGGAACTGCTCGGTCCGCGGCTGGCTGATGCGGGCGTGGACGTGCTGTACTTCATCGATCCCGTGCAGGACCACGTCTCGCTGGAAGCGGCCGCCAAACTCGCCGAGCGCATTACGGTCGTGGGCGGCACGAATGCCCTGACGCTGCAAAGCGGCGACCCCGGGCGCATTCGCGATGAGGTCCGCAAGGCGGTCGATGCGCTCGCCCCGACCAATCGCTTCATCCTGCACGCGGTGGATGCCGTCTTCCCCGATACGCCGTGGGACAGCGTCGAATGCATGATCGACGCCTGGCGCGAAGCGAGCGGGTTGTAAGAGGGACGGCATTTGACAATCGGACAGCTTGCTGAGCAGTAGAAGGGCTTCAGACATGCAGGGAAATGACCAATGTCCAATGACCAATGTCCAATGTCCGATGGCGGCGCGATCTGGGGGTGTTTGGTCATTGGGATTTGGTCATTGGTCATTCCTCAGCTTTGAGTCGAACCCGTGAAGATGCACTTGAGAGGTCCGGAAACATGAATCCAGCACGATCATTCATTCCGAGAGTCGGGGTCGCCGCGCTGTCCAGCCCGTTGGAGATCGGCGCCGATCGCGCCCCGGCGGCGGCCGCCGACCTGGCTGCGCTGCTGGTGTCGGCCGGCTGCGAGGTCGTCGAACTGGGACCCATCGGCGACCCGGACCATGCCGTCGCGGCCGGACGGAAGCTGGCCGAGTCGCACGTCGACGCCGTGGCCTTCGCGGCGGTCAGTTGGTACGAAGACTACCTGGCGCTGGATCTGCTGGAGTACTGCTCGGCGCCGGTGTTGCTCTGGTCGCTTCCGGGGATGGAGACGGGTGCGCTGTGCGGCTCGCAGCAGTTGACGAGCTATCTCAAGCAGTTGGGCCATCCGGTTGCGTGCGTGTTCGCGCCGCTGGCGGCCGGCGGCGAGCTGGATCGGGCAATGGCGTTTTTGCGGGCGACGGCCCTGAAGCTTCAGTTGCGGCGAGCGCGGGTCGGCATCGCGGGCCATCGTGTCGCGGGCATGACCGAGGTCGCCGTCAGCGAGTTCGCGCTGAAAAACTCCGTCGGGCCCCGCGTCGTGCCGCTTGATCTTCCGCACCTGCTGGACCGCGCGGGCCAGATCGACGACGCCCCCGCCCGGGCTGCCTGGGCCGATGTGACGGGGCGCGCTGCGGCGTGCAAAGTCGACGACGCCACGGGCATCGATTCGATGAAGGTCTACCTCGCCGTGCGGGAATTGGTCGAGCAACATGGATTGGCGGCGCTGACGATCGGCTGCTATCCGCACCTGATGGGGCGGGTGTGCCTGGCGTCGAGCCTGCTGGCCGGTGAGGGCATCCCGCTGGGCTGCGAGGGCGACGTCAACGGCGCGGTCGGGCAACTGATGCTGACGCGGCTGACGGGCGAGCCGACGCACAACACCGATTGGCTCGAACCGCTGGACGACGGGACGGTGGTCTTCACGCACTGCGGGTCGGGCTCGTTTCAACTGGCCGAGCGGGCCGAGGACATCACACTCGATTCGGTGCGGCTGATGGGCCAGGGCGTCTGCGCGCTGTTCCCGGCCAGGCCCGGGCCGGTGACGCTGATCAACCTGATCCCGCGCGAGGGCGGCTACCAGTTGGCGCTGCTGGAGGGCCAGGCGCTGTCGACGGAGATGGTCTTCCCCGGCAACCCGCTGCGCGTGCAGTTCCGCCAGCCGACGGTCCAGGTGATCGATTGGATTCACGACGAAGGCATCGGCCATCACTGGATGGCGGGCTATGGGTGTGTGGGCGATGAACTCCGCTGGTGGGCGAGCCTGGCCGGCGATGCGCTTCGGCTGGTCGAGTTGTAACCCGTCTGCCGGCGGACAGCTTAGGGAATTAACGAATGCACATTCAGGCGCTTCGGGCGGAGGACATCGAGCGGATTCATCAGGCCTCGCTGACCGTGCTGGCCGACGTGGGCGTGTTGTTTCACAAGGCCCCGCAGGTGGAGGAGTTTCTTGTCGCCAACGGGTGTCGGGCTGAGGGCGGACGCATTCGGTTTCCGGCTGAGTTGGTCGAAGACTGTCTGCAACGCCTACCCGATCGCGATACGCTGACCTTCGGCGATCCGTCGCTGGGCTACGGCGAGCAATTCAGCCTGGCCAAGGGCGCCAGCAATATCACCATCAACGGCAACGCCTACACGATCTACGACCACCAGGCCGGCGCGCCGCGCCATTGCGTGGAGGCCGATTCGGACGAGTTCTCACTGATCGCCGCCCATCTCAAGAACCTCGTGGCCGACCCGTGCGATTTGGTGTTTCATTCCGAGCGGACCAGCGCGGGCCGGCGCAAGCAGATCACCTTCGACAGCGCCGACGCGCGCGGGGAGTTCCTGCGGCGGTGGCTGGCGGGACGGCAAGGCATCGAGCGGCCGTTGGGGCTGAACGTTCGCAACTATTCTTCGCAGGAGGTGGCGCTGGCGACGCTGGCGCTGGCGATCCGCGATGGGGCGGCCACGCTCGAGCAGCGAATGAGCCTGTGGGAGCAATACATCTGGTTCAACCCGCTCAGCCCGTTGCAGTGGCACGCCGAGCAGGCGCCGATTGTTCTGGAGCTTCTCGATCCGGCCCGCAAGTGCACGCTGGTGATCATTAGCCCTGAGGTGATGATGGGCACCAGTTGCCCGGTGACGCTGGCCGGGGCGCTGACCCAACACAACGCCGAGGTGCTGGCGGCCGTGACGATGGTCCAGCTCGCACGGCCGGGCGTGCCGACCATGTACGGCTTTGTTGGGGCGCCCACCGACCTTCGCACTGCCGACATCTCTCACGGCAGCATCGAGACGGGGCTGCTGAACGTCGCGGCGGTTCAGATCGCCGACCGCTACGGCCTGCCCAGTCGCATCTGCCCGGGCAACCCCAGCGCCAAGGCGCCCGGCGCGCGGGCGGCGGTGGAGACGGCCCTGGGGTTGGCGCTGGGTCTGGCGGCCGGGGGCAATATCATCATGACGGCCATCCTCGACTCTACACTGATGCTCAGCTACGAGCACCTGATCGTCACCGACGAGATCGCCGGGCAGTTGCTGAATATCAACGGCGAGATTCACACCGACGCCGACAGCCTGGCCGTCGAGGTGATCGCCGCCTGCAGCGCCCAGTCGGGTGGGAGTTTCGCCTTCAACGAGCACACGCTGAAGCACATGAAGCGCGATATTTATTACTCGGACTTCACCGGCCGCGTGGCGGCGTCGCAGGAGGACTGGTACGATAAAGCGCACACGCGCGTGAAAGATATTCTCGCCCGTCGCAGCGATGGTGTGACCGGCGCAGAGACGCTCGAACGACTCGCCGCCGTCGAGAAGCGCCTGGCTGAGGACGACCGAAGCTGGCGCGCCAAGGCGAACGATTGGTGGCGCTTCTACGTGCAGGATTTCGCCTAGAGCCGACCCGAGGACACACCCATGACGTCGCAGGACACACCCCGCAGCTTCGCCACCAGGGCCACTCACCTGGCCAACATCCCAGGCTTCTCGGCCGTGCCGATTTACATGGGCGCCGTCAACGAAGGCGAGTACACCCGCGACCGCAACCCCACCATGGATGTGCTGGCCAACGCCCTGACCGAACTGGAGGGTGGCGCGATGACCGTGCTGTCGGCCAGCGGGATGGCGGCCATCTCGCAGACGCTGATGACGCTGCTGCACACCGGCGGGCGGGTGATCCGCCACCGCACGATCTACGCCTCCACGCTGGCGCTGCTGGAGAAGGTCTTCGAGCGGTTCGGCGTGACGACCGACGTGGTCGACCTCCGCGACCTGGCGGCGCTCGATGAAGCGCTCAAGGCCCCGGCCGCCGTCGTCTACGGCGAAACGATCAGCAATCCGAACATGGACGTGATCGACATCGCCGCTGTCGCCGAGCGGGCCCACGCCGCCGGCGCGTCGCTGGTGATCGACAGCACGTTCGCCACGCCCTATTTCTGCCGGCCTTTGGAGCATGGCGCCGATGTCGTGATCCACAGCGCCACCAAATACCTCTGCGGCCACGGCGATGCGATCGGCGGAGCGACGATCTGCAGGGACGAGCGGTTCGCCAAGACACTGTGGGACCTGATGACGCTTCACGGCGGGTCGATGAGCCCGTTCAACGCGGCGTTGATCCTGAGAGGAATCAAGACGCTGCCCGTTCGCATGGAAGTCCACGCCGCCAACGCGGCGAAGCTGGCCGCATTCCTCAAAGGCCATCCCAAGGTCACCTACGTTCATTACCCCGGCCTGCCGGACGACAGTGAGCACGCGCTGGCGGCCAAGCAGTTCTCGGGCTTTAGCGGGATGGTGGGGGCCGGCATCGACGCGGACCAGGCCGCCACCGAGGCCTTCGCCGACCGGCTGACCGTGGCCAAACACGCCCCCAGCCTCGGTGACGTGCATACGCTGGTGACGATCACGCGCAAGTGGGATCCGCTGGCCATTGCGGGCTCGTACGCTCGCATATCGGTCGGCCTGGAAGACGCCGAGGACCTGATCGCCGACTTCGACCAGGCCCTGCGGGCGATCTGAACGGGTATGGGGGGCTAGCCTGCTTCGGGCTCGCGGCCGACGTCCACGCCATCGGGCAGACGGTCACCCATGAACTCGGCTACGCGGGGGCTAACCCATACGACGCTGTCCCAGCCGCCGTGGGCGGCGAGGAACTTGTCGGACAGCAGATATCCCGGTCCGGCCCCGGTGACGCCGGGGGTTTGCTTGCCGGCCAATTCGTAGTAGAGGTCACCCCACGCCCGCCCGTCGGCGCAGGCGCCGCCGAAGCCGCGGTCCATCACACCCACGCCCTCGCGGGGCGCCGCGGTCTTGAACAGGATCAGCCGAAAGCATCCGCAGCCGGTGTGGGGGACCTCGTCGAGGCAGTGCAGTTGGACGCGCTGCGTCCGGCCGTCGGTCATGCGCTGAGCGTGGGCGTTGACGCCCGACCACTCGCCGCGCACCGGGTCGATACACTCGCCCTTGTCGATCACGATGAAGGAATTGACGTCCTTCTGCAGGCGGCTGTGATGGATGCCGCTCATGTCGTCGTAGGCGTATTGGGCGTTGGTCTTGAGCAGCCCCATCGGCCGCCCGCACTGCGTGGGACGCTCGGGCGTGATGATGCACACGTGGTCCGGCGCGAACGGCGAGCACCCCGTGCAGCCGATGAACTGCTCGGCCGATTCCTCGGTGGCGCGGGCGATCTGGTCGGCGCGGGCGAGCTTCTCGGCCCGAACGTCGGGGGCGATCTCGCCGAGCGTGGCGACGTCGAAGATCACCTCCACGCGGGTGCGGTCGTGAAGCTTGGGAAACTGGTTGCCCACCGCCGCCAGCAGCGCCTCGCCGATCCGCTTCGGATCCAGTTGAATGCCCTCACCCATGTGGATCGTCAGGCCGTCGTCGTCGGCATCGACGGCCACGCCGTCCATCATCGCCAGCGTCGGCAGGACAGCCTGCTCGATGTAGTCGCAGTCGACGGCATCCATAGGCTCGGCGTCGGCCGTCACGACAATGCCGATCGGCCCGGTCGGCTTGGCGGTGACGGCGAAACCGGGCTTGCTGACCGATCCCTTTCGGACGATGAAAAAGCTCTCGCTCGTGCCGCCCCAGGTGACGGCCGGGGTAATCTCCTGGCCGGCGAATTGCCCGTTACAGTAGGGGGGCAGTTGCGGAATGTCGGGCACCTGCAGGAGCCGCCGGATGTTGGGCAGGCCTACGACGGTCTCGGCGACCTGGTCGGGCGTGTCGGCTTGCAGCGTGCGGCCCAGGCCGAACGGGTAGTCGGCGGGCACGACGGCCGGGACGCCCATCTTCATCGCCGCCAGGGCCAGCGTCCATTCCAGGTCGCTCAGCGCCCCATGACAGACGATCACGCCGGGGGCCAGATCCTCGACGAAGTGCGAAAGCGTGTGGCTGTCGCCAGGCGCCACGGGCCCGTAGACGAACGCGTATCGGGCCAGCATGCTCAGCAGCACGTACAGGCCGGTCGGCCGGGCCGGGCCGGAGAAAAACTCGAACAGCCACCGGTCGTTGACAGCCGATTCCAGCGCAGCGCGATCGCCGTCTCCGACGACGGCGATCCACCCATTGCGGCGCTTGGAGTTGAAGCACGTCGCCACGAACGGCATGTCCTGGAGAATATGTTCGGCGATGTCGGGCTGATTGCACTCGTAAAGTTCCAGCAGGGCCAGGACCTCGTCCAGGATGCGGATGGGGTCCGAGTCCTTCCGCGCCTCGATCTCGACCCGCAGGGCATCCAGGCCCGGCAGCTGGGCGTGGGCGACGGACGTCAGCGGCAGGGGGAACTTCTCGGACGCCACGGGCTGGAAGGTCATGGCCTCGGTCATCTGCAGCAATTCGTCGATACCGCGCCGCAGAATGTCGCGGGCCCGGTCGCTCAAAGCGGCGCCGGCCCCGTGGGAATGGTCCGAATCATGATCGTGGTGCGCGTCGGAAGGAGCCATGGTCATGTGTTCTCCCGTGGCCGCTTGTGGCAGCCGTAATGGCCCGGCGCCGGCGGCGAAGACGATGTACGGCCCAGTCGAAACTCAGAAGTACCGCTGCAGGTATCGTTGGGTTACCGGGTCCAGTTTGCTGATATCGGCGACTTCGAACGTGTTGCCGTCGACATCGCGGAACAGGCCGCGCGTGGGCGAGAGGATTCGCACATCCTCACGACTGTTGAAATCGAAGGTCACCTGTCCGCGGTCGGTCTCGGCCGTGACGGTGGTGATGCCGAACTCACGCTTGTGGCTGAGCACGCGCGTGATCTTGGGGTTGAAGACCTTGTCGGCGAGTTCGGCCTCGGCGAGTTCGCGGCTTCCGGGGTCGAGTTCGTGGAGCGTGTGGAGCATCGCGAGTTCTTTGCCGTCGGCGTCGCAGATCGCGAAGTAGTGCTCCGGCTGCGACCAGGGGAAGTAGCGTCGGACGCGGACGTCGGTGAGGGGCTCGTCGCAGCCCTCGAGGTAGGCGACGAGTTGGCCCTTGCTGTTGCGCTCAAGTTTGCGGACACGCAAAGCGTCCAGGGCCACTTCGGCGGCGTTTCGGTGGGTATTGTCGGCGTTGCACATAGGTATTGGCTCGGGCATCAGGTCTGCAGGGCGATGTAGGACTGCATTTCCTGCTGCTTTTGAAGCAGCCGGGCGTATAGGCCGCCGTCCTTCCTGGCCAGTTCGTCGTGTGAGCCTTGTTCGACCATCAAGCCCTTATCGATGACGACCAACCGGTCGGCTTTTCGTAAGGTCGACAAGCGGTGGGCGATGGCGATGGTGGTCCGGCTGGCCGTCAGGCCGTCCAGAGCTTTCTGGATCGTTTCTTCGGTCTCGGTGTCGACGGAGCTGGTGGCCTCGTCCAGGATCAGCAGGGAGGGGTTATGGAGGATAGCCCGGCTGATGCTGATCCGCTGGCGTTCGCCGCCGGAGAGGGTCTGCCCGCGTTCACCGACCATGGTGTCGTACCCGTCGGGGAAGTTGATGATGAAGTTGTTGGCGTTGGCGGCCCGAGCGGCGGTGATGATTTCCTCTGACGACGCCTCGGGCATGCCGTAGGCGATGTTCTCCCCAATTGGCCCGTGGAACAGGAAGGGCTCCTGCAGGACCATGCCGATCTTGCGTCGCAGCTCGCCGATGTCGTAGTCGCGGATGTCGACGCCATCGATCAGGATTTGCCCTTCGATCACGTCGTAGAAGCGGCAGATCAGGTTGACCATGGTGGTCTTGCCGGCGCCTGACGGCCCGACCAGGCCGATCATCTCGCCCGGCTCAATCGTCAGGTTGATGTTCTTGAGCACCTTGTTGACGCCGTCGTAGCTGAAGCTGACGTTGCGAAGCTCGATGCGGCCTTCGATGGTGTCGGGGGTGTGGGCGTCGGCCTTGGTGTAGATGCGGGGCTCGGTATCGAGGATTTCGAAGATTCGTTGGGCGCTGGTGGCGGCGCGGTTGAGCTGTTCGTCCATGTGCGCCAACTGGTGCACGGGACGAAGGAACATGTTCATGTAGAACAGAAAGGCCATCATCGTTCCAAAGGTCATGGTGGCCGTTTTCGGCTCGGCTTGGACCATTGACCATTCGCTGCAGATCGTCCAGCCGGCTACAAGGTAGATAATCAGCGTACTCAGCGAGGTGGCGAACATCATGGTCGGGGCAAACAGCGACTTGGCGCCGCGGATATAGTTCCGCTCTTCATCAAACAGGGCGGTGGATCTTTCCTCGAACCGGTCGACCTCGCGTTGTTCCTGGCTGAAGGCCTTGATGACCCGCATGCCGGGCAGGGCGTCGGCCACGACGGCCGTCATCTGGCTCCAGCGGTGCCACTGCTGCCGGAAGCTGCGGTGGAGGCGCTTGTGGAAGAAGGCCGTCAGGAAGATCATCAACGGCACCGGCATCAGGGCGAACATGGCCAGCTTCCAGTTCATCAGGAACAGGGCCACGCCCACGCCGACGATGGTCAGGATGGCCAGGACCATTTCGATGGCAATGGATGCGGTGAAGCTCCACAGGCGTTCGGTGTCGTTGGTGACGCGCGTGACCAGGGCGCCGGTCTGGCGCTTGGCGAAGAAATCCAAGCTCAGCCGGTGCATGTGGGCATAGACGGCATGACGAATGGCCCGAGCAACGCGTCGGGCGACCTCGCCGGACAGACGCGATTGTCCCCACTGGCCAATGGCCCGAAACATCAGCAGACCCAGCATGCCGCCCACCGACATGAGGACGATGGCCCAGTTCGCTTGTTTGCCCGGTCCGGCGCCAAGGCCGTCGTCAATTAACCATCGCGACAGCAGCGGAGTGAGTAGCGCCAGCCCCGTCATCGTCAGGGCCAGGAGGAACGAGGCGATGGCCCGGTCCTTGTAGGGGATGACGAAGTCCAGCAGGCGCCAGAGGATCTTCCGGCGACTCATGCAGGCCCGGCAGACTTCCGACCATGAGGGGATCGGGCGGTCGCACTTGGGGCAGCGCCCGCGCTGCTCGTCGCCGTGTCGCGGGCGGCCTTCGTCTTGCTCCTGGTGGCTTTCACCGTGGACCAGCCCCTCCAGATGGCGATGGAATCGCCCCAACTCGCGGCTGTGCTGTAGCGTGAAGCGGTACTCGGCCACCAGCCGTCCGTCGGCCATCAACTGCAGCAGGTTCATCCCCAGCCCTTCGACCAGGGTCGCCTCGTCCAGCTCGCCTACCTCGAGCCATTCATGCATCCATTGGCCGTCGCGATGGCGGAAGTGGCCAAGCCGGCTGTCGGTCAGCAGCAGGTACCCTTCGGTGTACTTCCCGTGCTCGTCGAGGTCATACGGCACGGCGGCCACCACGTCAGCATGGCGCTGCGTCTGGTGGAGGTGTTCGATCAGATCCTTGGACAGGCCGTCGAGTGGATTGGCTTGTGTATTTTGTTTCATCACTATTGCAGCAGTGCATCACCCCCGGCCGAACGTTATGATGACTTCCACCGGGTTGTCTGCACAGCCCTCCAAACGGTCGGGCTTTCGATAATATCTTGTTATCCTCCCATGTCGTGGCCGTTAATGCAACCCCCTAGCTGTCGAATGGTCACTGCAGTCTCGGCCGTGTGCAGACACGGGAGGCGGGGTCTGGTAGCATACCCGCGCAAAACCGCCGCCAGCTGTGGGATTATCGAATGGATATCGCAGGCCAACTGCAATCGCACCCGCTCTTCGCGACCTTTTCGCCCGAGGCCATGGCCGAGGCCATCCGTGTTGGCGTGGCTGTTTCCTACGAGCCCGGCGAGGTCTGCATCCGCTGCGGCGAGGCGGGCGAAGTGCTCGGCGTGCTGCTGGCCGGCCGTCTCGAGGCCGTCCAGGGCCATGACACCCCGCAGCGCCAGCGGCTGGGCACGATCGAGCCGGGGGAGTGTTTCGGGGAGATGTCGCTGCTGACGGGCAACCCCTCCAGCGCCGACGTGGTGGCCGTCGAGCCCTCCCAGGCCGTGGTCTTCCTGCATGAGGCGATCGCCCCGCTGATCGCAGCCAACATCGATGCGGCGCGGTTCCTGGTTCGGCTGATGACGGCGCGCCTGGCGCCGCCGGCCGGGCGGATGGCCGCCCCCAGGCCGACCGCCGTGCGATTTAGCCTGGGCGCCTATGAGCCCATGCGGATTCTGTCGGTCAGCTGCCGCCAGGGCGATATGCGCTACCGGTACTTCGACACCGCCTCCGAAGGCGCCCTGGCCGGCGGGAGTGTCGACGGTCTGGGCGGGCCGCAGGCGGTTCATGCCTATTGGGGCCCGGCCGGGGCGGGCGAACAGCCCATCGATCCGGCCACGCACGAGGCGGCCCTGAAGGCGATGCTGGCGACGCTGACGGCCACAGAGGGGGGCGTGCTGTCGGATGTGTCGGAGTTGTCGGCCATCGGGCACCGCGTCTGCCACGGCGGCGGGCGCTTCAACGGGCCGGCGCTGGCTGACGATGAGGTCACCGACGAGATCGCCCGCCTGGCGGACCTGGCCCCGCTGGAGAATCCCTACAACCTTCGCGGCATCGAGATCTGCCGGTCGCTGGCCGGCGACGTGCCGCAGGTGGCGGTGTTCGATACCGCCTTTCATCTGAAGATGCCGCCCGCGGCGTATCAGTACGCCCTGCCCGATGACCTGACCGACGGCGGACGGTTGAGGCGGTTCGGCTCGCACGGGATCTCGCACGAGGGCGCCGCGCGGGCGGCATGCGAGTTTCTGGGCGTCAACTTCGAGGCGTTGAAGATCGTCGTCTGCCATCTGGGCACGGGGGCGTCGCTGGCTGCCATCGACCGCGGCCGCTGCGTCGATAGCAGCATGGGCCTGACGTCGCTGGAAGGGCTGGTGATGTCCACCCGCCCGGGCGACCTGGATCCGGGGCTCGTGCTGCACCTGATCGGCCGGCGAGGGCTGGACGCCAACGAGCTGACCCACCGCCTGTACACCGAGGCGGGCCTGCTGGGCCTGTCGGGCGTTTCCGGCGACGTGCTGACGGTGATGCAGGCCGCCGAGGCCGGCCACGCGCGGGCGCTGTTGGCCATCGAGATCTACTGCCGCCGCGCGCGGAAGTACCTGGCCTCTTACGTCGGCCTGCTGGGCGGCGCCGATATCGTTATCTTCACCGGCGGCGTTGGCGAGAACGCCACCGGCGTGCGGGCCCGAATCTGCCAGGGCCTCGACAGCATGGGCGTTCGACTGGATGAGGCCCACAACCGCACCACCCACGTGGCGGCCGGCGAGGTGGCCGAGATCTCCGCGGGCCCAGGCCTCACACGCGTGTTCGCCGTCGGCAGCAATGAGGAACACACGATCGCCCGCCAGACCGTCCAGGCCCTGGCCAACCGGCGCGTCACCGACATCATGCGCCTCCACCACGAGCCGATCCCCATCAGCCCGTCGGCCCATCACCTCCACCTGACCGATGAGCACGTGGAGGCGCTGTTCGGACCCGGCCACGAGTTGACTTGGCACGCCGACCTGAGCCAACCCGGGCAGTTCGCCTGCGGGGAGACGGTCACGCTGCAGGGCCCCAAGGGCGCCATCGAGCGCGCGCGCGTTCTTGGCCCGGCCCGTCCGCAGACCCAGGTCGAGATCTCGCGCACGGAGGAGTTCAAGCTGGGCATCGATGCGCCCATTCGCCTGTCGGGCGATCTGGAAGGCACGCCCGGGCTCACGCTGATCGGCCCGGCCGGCCAGGTGACGCTCGAGTGCGGTGTGATCTGCGCGATGCGACACATCCACATGTCACCGCAGGATGCGATGGAGTTCGCCCTGCGCGACCACGACATTGTGCGCATTCGCGTGCCGGGCGAGCGGTCGCTGATCTTCGGTGACGTCATGGTTCGCGTCGATCCGGACTATCGCCTGGACATGCACATCGACACCGACGAAGCCAATGCCGCCGAACTAAGCCCCGGCGCCGTGGGCTACCTCGACTCAATCCAGCAGCGCGCCTAGGCAGGGGATTATCCCACAGGGAAGTCAGTAAATATTGTCAAAATAGATTGTTATGGTGTTTGCTTTGTAGGGAAACGGGGCCGGTGGGCGGAAGAAGCCACCAATCAGATCGGATGTCGAAAAAAGAATGGAGTTTTGTTTGCATACCCAAACAGGTGATTGTATATTCCACCGCCCATGGCGAATACGCAGAGAAAGTTCGAGCCCCAAGGCCTGACCCACAGCGCGTCGCATCACCTGTTGGCGGTCGATGAGTCGATCGGGCGGCAGGGCTACGCGCGGGTGACGGATATCGCTCGCCGTCTTGGGATCACGCGAGGCAGCGTGTCGGTGGCGATGCAGTGCCTCAAATCCGCCGGCTATGTTCGGCAGGACGGGAACCACTTTTTCCATCTGACCGACACCGGCCGGCAGGCGGTGGCGAGCCTGAAGATGCGGCACGCGGTGGTTGAGGAGTTTCTCACCGAGGTGCTGGGCATGTCGGCGGAGCAATCGCACAGCGAGAGCTGTCGCCTCGAGAATCTCATCAACGCCCCGACCGCGCGGCGGCTGTCGGCGTTGGTGGCCTACTGGAAGGATAACGATCTCAGCGGGGTGCTTGACGAGCGGCTCGGGCCGGAGTGCCCGGTCTGCACGGGCCGGCCGAACGATATCTGCCCGTGTTGCGGGCTGGAGTGCATCGACGGGGCGTGCCCGCTCGCCGAGACAAAGAGCGCCTGACCCGCACCGAGAAAACAGCAACGACCCATGGCCCACGAGCCCGACCATTCTAGAAGCGACCGCGTTGACACCGATTATCCGGCCGAGCGAAACGGCCCGGTGATTTTGAACGCCGAAAAGCTCTTCGGCGGTGCGCGGGAAGTGCGACTGATCTACCGAAGCGAGGAGTATCGGCTTCGGATTACGCGAAACAGCAAACTGATTCTGACGAAGTAGCGTTCCCGCCCGCTCGGTGCGGACGGTGACGCGGCCAGCCAGTTCCAGCCCTCTCGGGCAAACCAGCCAGCCAGATGAGATAAGCCACAACTGCGCCGCCCGTCTTGTGCGCCGGCGCGGTGAACAGGAGCACGAATATGGCTGCCAAAACGAGAAGCAGGAACGACACTGTTTGGACGGGCGCGCCTGGCGCCCGCGGGTTCACGTTGGTCGAACTTCTTCTGGTGATATCGATCATCGCGCTGCTGGCTACGCTGCTGCTGCCGGCGATTAGCCGGGCGCGCGAGTACGCACGATCCACGGTCTGCCTGACCAATGTCCGGCGTCTCGGGATCGCGGGGCAGATGTACCTGGCTGAGCACCGGGTGTTTCCACCCGTACGGCTGAAGTACAACAAGAACGGCAGTGATTTCGTCAATGAATACGGCCGGACCAAGCCGAGATGGCAGTGGTTCCTCGACCAGGGGGCGGGGCCTGTCATTGATCCGGAGCCCTATGGCGGCGCGACCTTCGGCGACGGCGACTCGCGGACGATGACAAACGACTACTACATTTGTCCGTCGCTGCGAGACAAGTATGAGCGCGACATCCGTAACGGCGCCTACGGGTACAACTACCAGTACCTGGGCGATTCCCGGAGCCTCGAGGACGATGGTTACTTCACAAACTTCCCGGTCTCCGAAGAACGAATCGAAGTGCCCGCAATGACGGTATTCTTCGCCGACAGCCGCGGCGGCGACCCCAACCACGGCAAGCATTCCTATACGCTCGACCCGCCGAAACTGGCGGCGAGCATGGGAATCCCGAAGTTCGGCCCAACCGCCGGCCCGGACGGGCCGATCGGCCACTCGCCGGCCGAGGCACGTCACCGCGGGAATGTGAGCGTGGCTCTCGTGGACGGGCACGCCAGCTCGATGACGCTGGAAAAGCTCGGCTACAAACTCGACGAGGACGATGTCGTCATCCCCGGGGTGGGCAACAACCGTCGATGGACTGGCACGGGCCGCGACGAACCCGCCACGGTCAGCGACGATCCGGATGAAGGCAGCGATGGACCGTAACGCATGAGATTGGCGCGGCTGTGACGCGCCGGATTGGCACAAACGACCGGTCCGGGCATAATGCTCGGGTCGGTCGTTCGTCTTTGGTCTACCTGAAATATCGCTCAGGCCGTAGAATGGAGGGTTACAGGGCACGGACGCCCTGACCATTGGAGAGTTGAACATCTGTGATTAAGCGAATCGAGACGAGCCCCCGTATCCAGCGGCTTCGCCGCCGGATGGTGGGCCTCGATCACGTGCGGCATCGTGTTGCCCGGCCGGCCGATTGGTCGGTAGCCGAGTTGGACTGCTCCCTCCCCGAGCGCCGCGCCCGCGCCCTGCACCTGGTATGCGAGCAGATGCCCGTCGCCATCGAGCCGGACGAGTTAATCGTCGGCATGCGGACGATCATCCCCCCGCCGGACGATGCCCGCCCGGAGCTTGTCTGGATGCCAACGCTGCCGGAGTTCTACCGCGATGACGATGAAGCCGCCTGCTACGACCGCGGCCGAGCCGCCAGCCATAACGTGCCTGGCTACGCCAACGTCATTGACTACGGCCTGGGCGGGCTGGCCGATCGGGCCCGCCGGCGCCTGGCCGACGAGAGCGATCCGACGCGGCAGGACCACCTGCGGAGCTTTGTGATCGCCTGCGAGGCCGCCGGCGTGTTGTCGCAGCGCTATGCCGATTGTGCGGCCGAGCTGGCCGGCCGGACCGATGACCGGGGCCGGCGAAGCGAGTTGGAAACGATCGCCGACGGGTGCGGCCATATCGCGACCGGCCCGCCGCGAAACATCCACGAGGCCCTGCAACTGCACCGGTTCGTCTGGCTGGTGACGACGCTGGAGGTGGGCTCCCTGGTGACGTCGGGGCGGTTCGATCAGCTCATGGGCCCGCTGTGGCCCAGCGACCCGGACGACCAGGAGCGGGCGCGGGAACTGATCGACTGCGCCATTATCAAGTGCAACGATCAGGACGACCTGTGGGCCGGCGGGAGCCTGGTCAACAACAACCTGATGCTCAGCGGCCTGACGCGCGACGGCGTCGACGGCACGAATGCTGTGACCTGGGCCGTGCTGGATTCGGTCGCCCGGCTGAAGCTGCCCGACCCCCAGCCGGCCGTGCGCCTGCACCAGGGCAGCCCGCCCGAGCTGGTCCGCCACGTCGCCGAGCTGCTGCGAGACGGGGCGGCGCAGATTTGCGTGTTCAACGACGATGCATTCGTGCCGGCGCTGATCGGGGCCGGCTTTCCCCCAGCCGACGCGCGCGACTACGCCATCGACGCCTGCCAGGACATCAACATCGCCGGCAAGAGCGACTTCTACCTGGCGGCGGATATCGATCTGACCGACCGGCTGTTGGCCACGCTCGAAGCGATCGATGACGATGCAGACTGGCAGACGTTCTATCAGGACTACTGCGACCGGACCGTTGCGGAGATCGACGTTCACTTGAAGGCCTATTGTCAGGCAATCGCGGACAGACCCGGCGAGCCGCTGCCGTTCCTGTCGGCGCCGATGGACGACTGCATCGCCAACGGGCTGGATGTCGCCAACGACGGCCTGCGCTATCGCGACAAGGGCGTGTTCCTGGCGTCGCCGGTCTGTGCGATCAATTCGTTGGCGGCCATCCACCAGGTTGTCTATGTGGATGGGGCAGCGACCCTGGCTGAGGTCAAGGCCGCCTGCCGGTCGGATTTCGCCGATGCCGAGTCGCTGCGGCGGCGATTGATGGCCGCCCCGAAATGGGGCAACGACGACGACGCTGTCGATCAGATCGCGGTGGAGTTCCTGGAGCTGGCGTGTCGTGAGATCATTCGCCACCGCATCGACGACGAGGCCGGTTTTCTGGCCGGCATCCACCAGGCCCACCACGTCGCGCGGGGCAGGGATCTTGGGGCCACCCCCGACGGCCGCCACGCCGGCGATCCGCTGAGCGTGACGCTGGCGCCGGCCAACGGCACGGCCCATAAAGGCCCGACGGCCGTCATGCGGTCGGTGACGAAGATCGATTCGATGTGGTGCCAATGGAACGCGTCGCTGACGATGACATTCGACCCGGCCTCGCTGGCGGGCGAGGCGGGGCTGGAGAAGTTCGCCATGTTGATTACGACCTACCTGGCGATGGGTGGGCTGCAATTGCAGGTCAACTGCATCGGAGCGGACACGCTGCGGGCAGCCCGGAAGGACCCCGAGGCCTACGACGATCTGATCGTTCGCGTCTGGGGTTTCTGCGACCGGTTCGTCGCGCTATCGCCCGAGTACCAGCAGGAATTGATTGACCGGACGGCCTACGCCGTCTAAACGGAGTGAAGAATCGGAGTTGTTTACTTATGTCGGTGACTGGACAGATTTTTGACATTCAGCGTTTCTCGATCCACGACGGGCCGGGCATTCGCACGACGGTCTTTCTGAAGGGCTGTCCGCTGCGGTGCCTGTGGTGTCACAACCCCGAGGGGATGGACTCGCGCGAGCAGCTTTCGTTCCTGCCGGACAAGTGTATCGGGTGCGGGTGGTGCTTTCGCGCGTGCGGCAACGACGCCCACAAGATGGTCGACGGCGGGCACGTTATGGACCGCGACGCGTGTGTCGTGTGCGGCAAGTGCGCCGAGGAGTGCTACGCGCGGGCGCTGGAGATCGTCGGGCGGACGGTGACGGCCGAGCACTGCCTGGCCGAGGTCGTTCGAGATCGACCGTTCTACGAGACCTCCGGCGGCGGGATGACGCTCTCCGGCGGCGAGCCGATGATGCAGCCCGATTTCACCGACGCCCTGCTGACCAGCGCCAAGCGAGAGAGGCTCCACTGCGCCGTCGAGACCTGCGGCCACGCGCCGTGGCGGCAGTACGAGCGCATCACCCCGCATGTCGATCTGTTCCTCTACGACATCAAGGAGACCGATCCGGCCCGCCACGTGGAGGTCACCGGCGTCGGCAACGAGCTGATCCTGGCCAACCTTCGCAAGCTCCACGATAGCGGGGCCGCCATTCTGATGCGGCTGCCGATTGCACCGGGGATCAATGATCGCAGCGAGCATTTCCGCGCGGTCGCCGAGCTGGCGGCGTCGCTGCCCGACCTGCAGGGGGTGGAAATCATGCCCTATCATCGGCTGGGGCTGTCGAAGCGCGATCGCTTCGGCCTGGGCGAGGTCGACAAGTGCCTCCTGGACGTCGAATCCCCCGACAGCGACACCGTCGGCGGATGGATCGAGCAATTGCAGCAATTCGGCACGTCCGTGATCAACGAGTTCTAGCCGCCGCCCGCGCGGCGGGTGCTTGACGGGTCCGCGGGCCAGGGGACAATGGCGGGATGGACGCCATTTCTCAGACCGATCGTCAGGTCGTGAGCGATCTGGCTAAGCAGGTCGCCGCCGTCGCGGCCGACCCCATCCAGCAGGCTCGTCTCGATCTGTGGCGCCGTCACAACAGGATGCAGCGCTGCAAGCCGCCCGTGCTGGTCTACGTCGAAGACGCCTGGGATGAGTTCATCCCGCCGGAAACATATCAGTGCACGCACGAGCTGGCCCGCGGCTTGGAGGTCGACCTGCGGCGGCGGCTGTATGCGTTCGAGCACATCCGCGACGACCGGCCCGTGACGGCCAACGTGGACACGTATCTGGTGATCGACGACCCGGGGCTGTGCACGGCCGTTGGCGAGACCATCCACACCGAATCGCCCACGCATCAGCGGACGGGCGTTCTGTACGCCCAGGTCCTGTGCGACGATGCCGATCCCGAGGCAGTCTTTCCCAAGCGGACGATCTCCGGCGACTGGGAGACCACGCGAAAGAACCAGGAGCAACTGGCTGATTTGGTCGGGGATTGGTTGGACGTTCGGATCGTCGGCGCCAACGGCTGGTGCGCGTGTGCGCTGGACTATCTGGTCTTCCTTCGCGGGGCCGGGCAGATATTGATGGACCTGGTCGATAGGCCGCAGTGGATCCAGGCGCTGGTCAAGGCCATGATCGACAGCGAACTCGACGTCGCCCGCCAGTGCGAGGCCCAGGGCCTGCTCGGGCTGAACAATGGCAACAACCACGTTGGCTCCGGGGGCATCGGCGCGACCGACGAGTTGCCGGCTGACGGCTTCGACGGCGAGCGGGTTCGGTTCAAGGACCAATGGGGCTTCGGCACCGAGCAGATCCTCTCGGAGGTCTCGCCCGAGATGCACTGGGAGCTCGCCCTGCAGCACGAGATGCCGCTGCTGAAGCTGTTCGGGCTGAACTGCTACGGCTGCTGCGAGCCGCTGCATAAGAAGATGGACATGGTCCGCCGTATTCCGCGGCTGCGGCGGGTGTCGATGAGCCCGTTCGTCGATTGGGCCGAAGGGGCCGAGGCTATCGGCGGCGATTTCATCTATTCAGCCAAGCCGAACCCGTCCTACCTGACCACGGGCGTGTGGGATATCGAGCCCTGCCGGCGCGAGATCGAGACGATCCTGGCCGCCGCCAAAGCCAACGGCTGTGTGGTCGAGTTCGTCCTCAACGGCACACTCACCAGCCGCAACGAACCCCACCGCTACCAGCAGTGGACCGACATGGTCCAGCAATTCGCCGAAGCCCACGTCTGACCCGCCGTGTTCTCAATCGGGGCCTCGGGCGGGACGTTCGGGCCCGGCCTCTACCACGCGCACCCACGCCTCGACCAGGTCGGTGACATGGCCCCAGCCGAGGGCGGCCGCGGCTAGGATGGCGGCCCAAGGCTGGTCGGCTCGTCGCAGGTGGTGGCTACGACCGGACAGCCGACGGCGCGGGACTTGATCTGCCGCCACAGCGCGCTTCGGGCTGCCCTGCCGGCCGAGCGGATCTCAGCGGGGGCGTCGTTTCCGCACAGCGTCCGCACCTGGATCGGCCAGCCGGGCCCGGGCCGGGCGCGGTTGATCATCTCTGGGCCGAGGCCGTTCATCAGAGGAATGTTTTGATAGATTCTGGCAGTGTCCGGGGTTTTCGTGTATTATCCGCCAACAATTTCTTGGCTGACGGCCAAGACTTGAGGAATTGCCAAATATCCCCCCCATTGGAATAATCGTCTATGGAACTGCCTCCACGTGCTGACGGCGATATGCTGCTGAAATCGGGCGAGTTGACGGATATCCGGCGACGCCTGCGCGCTATCTCGTCGAGACACGACTTGAGAAGCGTCATTGCCTGCTCTTTCGATCACCGCACCCGTATGCTGCCGTTTGTCTTTGCGGACAAGCAGATGTCGCCAGCCGGCGTGCGGGCGATCGGGTCGGCGATGGTCGACATCGGCTTCGACAAGACCCGCATTGTCCTGCAGCAGTGGAACAAGCACTTTCGCCCCTCGCAGATGCGGTTGGAAGGGGCCATGCCCGATATCTTCATGGTCTCGAGCATGCTGATTCACTACTCCGAGTGTCGCGCCATGATCCAGGATGCCTGCACGATCGATCCGGCCGATCGGCCGCTGATCATCGCCGGCGGGCCCAAGATAATCTACCAGCCTTGGGATGCCTTCAGCACGGACCCGGCCAACCCCTGGGGCGCCGACGTGGCCGTCACCGGCGAGGAGTACGTCCTGCTTCACCTGCTGGAGGTGCTGCTGTCGATCCGCGGGGACCGGGAGTCGATGCGGGCGACCTTTATCCGTGCGCGCGATGGCGGCCTGCTGGACGAGGTGCCGGGGCTGGTCTACGCCCGGGGGGAGACCGACGGCGTGGCCGAGGAACTGATCGACACCGGCATTCAGAGGCTGGTGGGCGATCTGGACGAACTGCCGCACCCGGTGCTGGGGTACCGATTGCTCGAGCCTCCAAGCCGCCGAGGTACCCTAAGCTCCCTCGCCGTTGCCGACGAGCGGGTTCGGCGGCTCAGTTCGGTGGGGTCGGTGGTGTTGACGCTGGGCTGTCGGTTCGTGTGTCCGTACTGTCCGATCCCGGCCTACAACCAGCGCAACTATCGCCTCAAGAGCGGCGAGCGGATCGCCGACGAGATGGCGCGGCTGCATATCGAATACGGCATAAAGTATTTCTTCGGGGCGGACGATAATTTCTTCAACGATCCTCAGCGGACGATCGAGATCGCCGAGCAAATGGTGAACAAGGAGGTCAGCGGCATCCGAGTGGGCAAGAAGGCCCGATGGGGCACCGAGGCCACCGTGTTCGACACGATACGCATGAAGGACCACCTGCGTCTGATGCGCAAGGCTGGCATGCGGGGTCTGTGGATGGGCGTCGAGGATATGACCGGCTCGCTGATCAAGAAAGGCCAGACCGTCGGCAAGACCATCGAGGCGTTTCGGCTGTTGCGCGAGCGGGGCATCTGCCCGATGTCGATGCTGATGCACCACGATTCGCAGCCGTTGGTGACCTTCGGCCGCCCGGAGGGACTGCTCAACCAGATCCGGCTGCTGCGGAAGGCCGGCTCGATCGACATGCAGGTGCTGATGATCACGCCGGCGACCGGCGCGAAGGTGTACGAAGAAGCCCACACCTCCGGGTTGGCGATCGAAAGCGCCGGCGGAAGGAAGGTCGAGTCGCACATGATGGACGGCAACTACGTCATCGCCTCGACCCATCGGCGGCCCTGGCGCAAGCAGTTCAACCTTGTCATCGCCTACATGTACTTCTACCACCCGCTGCGATTCCTGTGGGCATTAGTCCGGCCCAAGAGCAGTTTGTACCTGGCCGACTGCGGGATCCAGGCGATCGGGATGATAGGCCTGGTGAAGACCATTCGGCGCACGACCGGGTGGGGGCTGAGGCTGATGTTTTCCAAGATCAAACGCCACACCCGGGCGCCCGCCAGTGGCGTGCCGATGCGAAATCCCACCGGCGGCCCGGCGGCCCACGCCGTGCCCGGGACCCCGCAGCCGCTAGGCGCCTACGTCGCCTCGCCGGCCGAAGCGCCCGCCGAAGCGCCCGTCGAAGCCGAAGCCGATTCGGTCCACTCGGCCTGACCGCAGCGCTACCGCTGTCTCGCCGGCGCGAACGAAATTTGCCGTGCAATCTCTCCGCGCGCGGGCACAAGGGTCGCTGAAGATGAAAGAACTGGACAAAGCGTTGGCCTCGGCCGTGACGGGAAAGCTTCGCGACGAGGCGCTGGCGGAGTTCAATAAGCAGATCGACGCGTGGGGGTTGGTCATGCCTCCGGCCGAGGCGCTGGTATCGGACTTCGGCCTCGGCGAGTTCCGCGCGACGGGCCTGATCGAATGCTGGGTCGCCAACGAGTTGGAGGCCGGCTACTGTGGCAAGTTCCTGTTTGTCTTCGACGGTCAGAGCTGCCCCATCCACCACCATCTCATGAAGATCGAGACGTTCTTCATCGTTCGCGGCACGGTCGAGATGGTCTGCGACGGCCGGCAGCGCCGGATGCAGGCCGGCGACGTGTTGCGTGTCGACGTGGGGAACAAGCACACCTTCACCGGCGTCGGGCCCGGGATGCTGCTGGAAGTCTCCAAGCCGTGCCTGGTTACCGACAGCATCTTCGAAGACCCCCGCATCCAGATCGGCGGCTGAGACAGCTGAACACGCGGCCGGCCCGCCATAGGTCCGGCCTCTGGACTCACCTTCGTGGGGGCTGGAGGGCTTTCTTTTTTTCGAAGTGTTAGGGCTTTTAGGCTTTACAAGTCTAGGTTTTTTTCTTATAATGGGGCTACGTGTGAGGGCACGGAGGTTCACGTCTATGGAACACAAGACAGTGTGTCAGTGCCAGTTTCGCGCACACTGCGCGACGTACGGTGACTCCTTGATCGACACATCGCGCAAGGGCCCGGCCGGGCTGGGCTGTTCCAACCAGACTGACGAGTACCGCAGCAGGCACTGCAAGGCGTTCGCCTGCTCGTACCTGTCGATGGTGGTCGCTGACGGCTTTAGGCAACTGGCCTGGCAGCAGCAACACGCCAGCGTGTAAAACACCAGTCTATCTTCCTCCTTTGGCCGGTGACGGCCGGGCTCCGGGTGTCTTTGTGCGCCGACACGGCGGCCCCGAGGGCGATCTCCGCCTGCTCTTGGTCGTATGCCGCTTCCGCTGGTCTTGCAATTGGCCTAATCGATGCCGAAGATGTCGGCCTGTTCGGATTCGAAGGAGGCCGACTTGGCTCATAAGACGACGTTGACGTTGTATTCGCCGCGGCCGTGGCAGGTGTTCCAGCGGCAGAGCATGCGGACGGGGAAGGTGCTGATCGATGGACGTCTGGCCGATCGGGCCGACGTGGTCGAGGTGAAGTTCACCGGCCGATCGGCCGGGGGCGCGCTGGATGGGCGGTGGCGGCGAGCGAAACTGGACCGGGCCAGCCGGGCGTTTCGCCTGTCGGCGCAGTTGCCGGCGGGAGGGTGGTATTCGCTGGAGGTCCGCGCCCGCGTCGGCGGGGAGACTGTCGCTTCGGCCAGAGCTGAGAAGTTTGGCGTTGGCGAGGTGTTCGTCACGGCCGGCCAGTCGAACTCGACCAGTTGCGGACAGTTCCCCACCAAGCAGCGCAGCGGGATGGTGTCGGCCTTCAACGGGACCCAATGGAAGACTGCGACAGACCCGATGTGGGGCGCGTACGATCTGATCGGCGTGTCCCCGACGGAGTTGATCGTCTACGCCGGCGGCAGCCCGTGGCTGAGCTTCGGCGACGCGATGTATAAGCGCTACGGCGTTCCCATTGGCGTGGCTGTCACAGGTCAGGGCGGATCGAGTGTCCTCCAATGGCAACCGGGCGAGGACGTGTTCGCGTGGATGATGACGCGGATCTGGCAGCTCGGCGCGGGCGGGTTCCGCGCGGTGCTGTGGCACCAGGGCGAATCGGACTGCGAGATGCCGCCCGGCCAGTATTGCGAGAAGCTCGCGCGGGTCATCGAGGCCTCGCGGGCCGAGGGCGGCTGGGCGATTCCGTGGTCTGTGGCGAAGGTGTCGTATCGCGGCCCCGACCTGCCGCGGCTGGACAGCATGCGGGTGGAGTTCGACGCAATCTGGGAAAGCGGCATCGCCCTGGCCGGCCCCGACACCGACACGCTGGGCGGCGACAACCGCGATGACGACGGCAAGGGCGTGCACTTCAGCCCCAAAGGCCTGCGCGCCCACGGCCGGATGTGGGCCAACGTTATCGCCAAGTGGTTGGGCAAGCCATGAAACAAATCGCACGAGCGCGGTATGTTCGACGGCGGTTCGACAATCCCGAAATACGAAATACGAAACAAATCCGAAGCACGAATGATCGAAACATACAACACCCGATGTCAGGCTGTTTGGGGCATTGGAAATTCACATTTCGGATTTTAGATCTCGTGCTTGCCCACAAAGGCTGCACGGGCCGGCAAGATGTGACAGAATAGCAGGACCAATCATGGGCGATCGAAACCTACCGGATGTCATCGTGGCCGGGCACGTGTGCCTGGACATCATTCCTACCTTCACCCAAAGCGCAGGATCGCTCGAGGAGGTGCTGGTCCCCGGCAAGCTGATCGACATGGGCGCGGCCGTCGTGTCCACGGGCGGGACGGTCTCCAACGCGGGGCTGGCCCTGCATCGCCTTGGCATAGCGACCGGGCTGATGGGCAAGGTGGGCGACGATATTTTCGGCCGGGCGATATTGGAGTTGTTCGAGCGACAGGATGCGGCGCTGACGGCGAACATGATCGTCGCCGCCGGCGAGCAGACCAGCTACACCGTCGTTCTCAGCCCGCCGGGCGTGGACCGGATGTTCCTGCATTGCACCGGCGCCAACGATACGTACTGCGCAGCCGATCTGGATGTGGCCAAGCTCGCCGGCGCCCGGCTGCTGCACTTCGGCTATCCGCCGCTGATGGCGCGGATGTACTCCGACGGCGGGGCCGAGTTGGCGGCGCTGCTGGCGGCGGCGCGAGAGCAAGGATTGACGGTCTCGCTGGACCTCGCGCGGCCGGACCCGGCCTCGCCGGCCGGGCGGGCCGACTGGCGGACGATCCTGGCGATGGCCCTGCCGCACGTGGACATCTTCGCGCCCAGCATCGATGAGATAGTCTTCATGCTCGATCGCGAGCGGTTCGACGAACTGGATGCCGCTGGCGACCTGGTCGCCCACGTCGACGGGCCGCTGCTGGCGGATGTGGCCGGTCAGTTGCTGGCGATGGGGGCAGCCGTGGTCGCGCTGAAGCTTGGCGACCGCGGCCTGTACCTGCGCACAACCGACGACGCCGCGCGCCTGGCCGCCACCGGCGCGTGCGCGCTGGACAAGCTGGACGGCTGGCTGGGCCGCGAGCTGTACGGGCCGTGCTTCCGGGCGAATGTCGTGGGTACGACGGGCTCGGGCGACTGCACGGTGGCTGGGCTGCTGGCGGGCGTGCTGAAGGGCTTCGGGGCCGAGCAGACACTGACGGCCGGCCTAGCCGTCGGCGCCTGCAGCGTCGAAGCCGCCGACGCCACCACCGGCGTCATCCCCTGGACCGACATCGAGAAACGCCTCGCTAACGGCTGGGACCGATTAGACGTGACCATCTCCCTCGACTGAGCTCGGGACAGCGCGGGCGAGTTTGGCGGCGGCGGAAGACGTAGCGCGGGTGGATGTTTCACGGCTGCCGTCGCACTCTGACATGTGGACTCCGTCGGCAGGGGCGCTGCTCTCGAGCGATTGATGGGGACGAGTATTCTTGGTTTGTTGCGGGGCCGGCGCTGGTAGAATGCAGCTAACGGCCGCGCACGTGTGAGCTGCACAGTGCGAGTTTGGATTCATCTCTGCGTGTGGCCTGTCTCAACGGTCGAAGCTCGTTGAGACGCAAGAGTTCACGAAAGGATCGTGATCGGCTATGACACCCGCGTCCGGTCAATCTCCTGGCAAGCCGTCCCGCCCGTCCGCCGCCACTTCGGCGCCGGCCGAAGCATCCGTCGGCGCGCCCGGCGGGGCGCAGCCGCCCACAGTTGCAGCGCCGGCGGAGCGGGGGGCCTATGGCGGCCGATACCCGCAGGGGGTGCGAGTGCCCGGCTTTTGGGCCCTTCGTGTGGCGGCGTTTTGTCATTTCGTTTTCGGGACCGTCTGCTTCGTCGCCGGGCTTGCCCGGCTGCTGCTGCTGCTGGAGAGGCGTTGGCTGGGCGATGGCGCCTTCTACGCCCGCGGCCCCCGGATCATCCGCACCTTCACTGTGACGGCCGTCGGGCTATTCCTGTTCGGCGTCGGCACAGCCCTGCACGCCTTGCGCGACTTTCTCCGCAGCCGCTACCGCCAGCGCGGCTAGGGCCCTGCGGCCATTTTGTCTCGGCAGAGGATAATCGGTTGGCTTGGTGAGGAGATGGGGGTATAATACCACCGTAGGCCGAGGGCTGCTGTCAGTCTCTCGCGGCGCAGCAGTACCCGGCGGGAAAGAGTGTGGGCTGACAAGGACTTTCCTATGGGTCAAAGGGGCACGAAAATGGGACCTGCACGTTCGACCCGGTCGACGGTGCATCCTGTCTTCGAACACCTCGAACAGCGTCTGTTACTCAGCGGCACGATCGAGGGGACGGTGTGGGAGGACCTCAACGCCAACGGCCTTCGCGAACTCGGCGACGCAGGCATGAACGGCTGGACGGTCGAACTCGTCGATTACGACACAGAGACAACCGTCGCAACGGCCGTGACCGTCGGCGACGACCGCGACGGCGACGGCGCGATCGACCCGATGACCGAGGCGGGTCGGTACCGTTTCGACGGACTGGCGCCCGGGACCTATTCGACGCGTCTTGTTATCCAGCCGGACTGGACACAGACCGCGCCGCTATTCGACCCACTCTCGGATCACCCGGGCATACAGATCCACACTGCGCTGTATGGGACTGATTTCTACACGGATTTGCAGAACCTTGAGCCTGTCTGGGACACACAGGCCTGGCTCGACGTCAATCCGTCGCCGTGGGTCTGGAAGATGAATGACGATTACTACAACGATGTGTGGGTCGATATGCGGGGGAGGATCGGGGGCTTCAATGCCGCGGCCCTCATCCCCTATACGCCCGGCGGCGACCCGAACACCTATTGGTACATTGTGGGCGACTCTTTTCCGGGCGGTATGGCGATCGAGGATGACTTCTATGATCTGGACGTCAAGATCGTCGAAGACCCGTCAGCTCTCACGTGGACCGTCACTGCCATCCCGAGATACACAATCGCCGACTACTATGTCGTCGGCCTGGACGGGACCGAATATCTAGTAGACGACAACTGGGGCCCGAGTCACGGGCCCGACGACATCCTGACGGTTACCCTCGATATGCCGCACGTCTACGTCGTTACGAGCGACGAGGTCTTCAGCGATGTTGATTTCGGTGCGGCGGGACAGGGCTCGCTGTCCGGGCAGGTCTTCGAGGACATCAACGGCAACGGTATTCGCGACGGCGTGGAGGCGGGGCTGGACGGCTGGGCCGTCGACCTGCAGAACGTCGACACCGGCGAGCCGATCCAAACGACCACAACGGCCAGTGTCGATCTGAACGGCAACGGGGCGATCGACCCCCAGACCGAATCCGGCCTGTACTTTTTTGACGGTTTGTTTCCCGGCACGTACCGTGTTCGCGAGGTCGTCCCGGCGGGCTGGCGACAGACCACGCCGTTCGAGGCCGCCGCCGGCCGCGTGTTCATGTATGGCGAGGGTGACTACCTCGGCGACGGCGAGTACGGGCCCACGAAAATCTATGAGCTCGATCCGGAAACCGGGGTGATCATGAGCACCGTTTTCGGTCCTGAGCTTGCGGCTGGTGAACACTTCGTCGACACATTGGCCGTTGGGCAGACCAGCCTGTTCCATCTCCGGACCGACATGGGCCAGAGCATCCTGTACGAACTGGATCTCAACACAGGCGCTGTCCTCGATTCGGATGTCCTGGGCGATCAGTACGCCTATTTGGCCTACCTCGACGGCCTGCTCTATGCCTATGGCGGCATAGGCACCCGGAGGATCGACGTGTTCGATCCGGACACGGATACGTTGGTGGACACGCTGGAACTGGCGGCGCTGGGATTGTCGCCGCTGGGTGATATGGCCGCTGCGGGTGATCTTGGCATGCTGGTGCTGTCGGAGAGTGACGTGAGTGACGGTATCTTCGCCGTTGTCGACCCGGCGACCGGCGCCGTCGTGCGCACCACCGTGCACCTGGACAACAAGTGGATGTATCGCAACGGTGAGGTCATCTCCTATGAGTGGGAGAGAGACAGTGATACTGCTGCCATGAAGCATTTCGATCCTTTCACGGGCGTGGAACTCGGCGAGACAACCTGGGACCGGGTGGGTATCGCCCAAGGTCGAGCCATTGCCGCCCAGCCCTCACCGGGCGCGCGGCGCGTGGCCGTACTATCCAGCGTAGCCCTCGACGATGTATCGTTCGGGAACAACCAGCCTTCCCCGGCTGTTATCGGCGGGCGGGTCATCAACGACCTTAACGGCAACGGCGTGCAGGACGTCGGCGAGATCGGCATGGATGGGCAGCCGGTCGAGCTTCAGGACCTCCTCGGCGTGACGGGCCAGTCGACCGTCACCGCAAGCGTCGACCTTGACGGCAACGGCGTGATCGACCCGGCAAGTGAGAGCGGCTGGTACAGCTTCACCGTCGCCCAGGCCAACTACCTCGTCCATCAGGTCGTCCCGGACGGATGGCAGCAGACCCACCCCATCGGCGATCACCTGGTCAGGCCGCTCGCCGGGGAGGATATCTCCGGCATCGATTTCACCCGCACCCAGAGCGCCGTCATTACCGGCCGGGCGTTCGATGACCTCGACCGCGACGGCCGCGAGGACCTTGCCGAGCCGGGCGTTGCCGGATGGGAGGTCCAACTTGTCGACTCCGCCAGCGGCGCCGTCGTGGCGACGCAACTGACGGCCGATGTCGATACGAATGGCGATGGCGTCATCGATCCGGCGACCGAGGCGGGACGCTTCGAGTTCGCCGGCCTGCTGCCGGGGGACTACGAATTGCGGGTGACGGGGCAGGACGGCTGGCTCGTCACGGTGGGTGACGGCTGGTCGGCCGTTCTCTCGGCGGGTCAAAGCGCCCGCGTCGGTGTCGGCATCGCCGACAGTTGGCAGACGTTCGATCCCATCAACGACATCATCGTCGACAACGAGGATGACGGCGTCACGCAGTATGCTCACATCGATCCATTCGGGTGGTATGAGGGCAATTTCTGGTTGTTCACACAGGCGGCCCCGACTCACGAGATGAGCTACCTGCGCACGGATGCCAGCGCGACTGCACGATTTGCCGTTCAGTTCAGGCCCGATCTCCCCCAGGCGGGCAACTACGCTGTCTATGCGTGGTGGCCGACGGATAGCCGTTATCCCGCCACCGACACTGTGCCCATGAGGGTCGTTCATGATGACGGCTCGGACGAGTTCGTTGTCGACCAGACCGTCGATCTCGGCGGCGACAGCGCGATCGCCGAGGATTGGCACTCTCTGGGTATTTTCTATTTCTCCACGGAAACGGATGCCTACGTTATGGTTGAGTCGACGGGGGAAGTGGGCGTGATGGCCGACGCCGTCAAGTTCGTCCTCGTGCCGTCGCCGACGGCGCCCATCACCGGACGGGTCTTCGAGGACCTCAACGGCAATGGCGTGCAGGATGCCGGCGAACGCGGCCTGAACGGTCGAACGGTTGAACTGGTCGATGCCGCCACCGGACAGGTGCTGGTGGCGCAGATCACCCAAATCGCCGATCTCAATGGCGATGGGGTGATTGACCCAACGGCCGAAAGCGGGCTGTACGACTTCCTGTTCCTGACCCCCGGTGACTACGACGTTCGCCTGGTATCTGCGACCAACTGGAATGCGACCGACCCGGCCGACGCGGCCCATTCCGTGAGCATCGGGTACACCGTTGGTCAGAGTTTCCCAGGCCGTGACTTCGGCAGCCGCCTGATTGTCGACGAATGGTTCTCCAACGTCGGCCCGGTCGGCGCGATCGACCCGGCCTACGACCTCGACGACGACGGCGACGTCGATGCCGAGGACGTGGCCATCCTCATCCACGACGTGCTGAACACCGAACTGGGCGACACGAACCTCGATGGCATCGTCGACGGCATCGACCTGGCTGTGATGCGGACCGACTTTGGCCGCTCGCCCGTTGGCTGGAGCGGGGGCGACCTCAACGGTGACCGCCTGGTCGACAGCACGGACCTGGCGATCCTTCGCCAGACCTTCGGCTTCGTGGCGCCCATCGCGCCCATCGCGCCTGCCGCTCCGTTCGCCCCGGCCGCTGCGAGCCAGCCGCAGATCGATTCGACCGAGGCGTCCAGCGTCGTCAGCTATGTTCGCTTGAGCGCGCCGGCCCCGGTCCCGGCCTCGCCGCCTGCCAGGACGCAGCGCGATGAGCTGGTCAGTCCCAGGCCTGTACAGTTGCCAAGCCAGCCCCAGCCCAGCGCCTCGCTGTCAGGGACGAAGCCGTCCGAACTGAAATCGCCGCCAGCTGCGCGACCAGCACCGCCGAGCGGCCGCGCGTCCCTGGGACCCGCCCGGTTGACCGCGCCGACGCTGCCGAGCCAAGCCATTCGCCCGTCTCTGGCCGGCGGACGCGCCATTGAGCATCGGTGGCTCCTGGCGGACAGCGACCTGAATGTTCTGCTAGAGGCCACGCCTCTCGTTCCCTTGTCGATTTGAGCCACCTCCCCGTCGGTCTCAGATTATCCCTCCGCTGTGGCAGACGCCCTTGGACTGGGATGTAACAGGGTTGTATACAGCATGTTACACCGATAGCCAACTCCATTGCTGCGATCGCCGCCCTCAAGTGCCCTCGGGGCCGCTCTTAGGATATTTCCGCCCACTTTCTGCCCCTTCACGGCCGCATGAGGGAGCTATGTTTCCTAGCTTACCTATGATTCCCATCTTACCTGGGATGAGCGGTTCTAGGAGACGTGGCTATGAGAGGGCATCTGAACAAGGCGGCTGGCGCGGCTGTACTGATGGCGGTCGTGATGACATCAGGAGGGTGCGGGTCGCTGGTGACGTTCAACGCAGAACATATCGACGATGGGATCGTCTTTGTGCTGCCCGGTATCGATGGGCCGGGGTTGGGCCCGCTGGGTGTGATGGTAGCGGTTGCCGAAAACACCGACCTGGCCGTGCGGCAGTTCGACTGGACTATCCCGTTCGCCTTGGTGCTCAACCAGACGGCCGAGTGGCGTAACCGTGATATGGGTAAGCTGTTAGCGTCGCAGATCGTCGAGTATGCCCAGAAGCATCCGGGGGCCCCGGTGTACCTGATCGGCCATAGCGGCGGGACGGCCGTTGCGGTCTGGGCGGCTGAGGCCTTACCCGCCGACGTCCGCATCGAGGGGATCGTGCTGCTGGCCTCGTCGCTGTCGCCGGGCTACGACCTGTCGAAGGCGCTGACCCGGATCAACGGCGGGATCGTGAACGTGTTCTCGCGGAGCGATTCGGGCCTGCTGGGGGCGGGCACAACGATGTTCGGCACGATGGACGGCGTGTACGGGCAGTCGGCCGGCATGGCGGGATTCTATCAGCGGGGCGCGTGGGGCTACGGCGGGCGGCTGGTGCAGATGGAGTGGACGGGCGGGATGTCGCGCGTGGGCTATCACGGCGACCATTTCAGCGTCTGTTCGTCGAGCTTTATCGCCGCTTACATCGCGCCGATGATGGCCGACGGCTCATGGCAGCCTATCAGCCCAATTTCATCAGCGGACACCGTAACTCTAAATGTTGTTTCGCGATAGAGTTATGGTTTTCGGATCATCCGGGAGACCCGGCTGAGCGCCGAAGGGGGTAGCCAACGAGGCGCCGTGGACAACAAAAAAAACGACGCCGCGTCGGGCGTCGCGGCGTCGAAAAACGGAAGAGAGAGAAGGAAACAAGGTATTGGAAGACGTCTTTTTTGTTTTCTCATAACACTATAGGCACCGTAAAGGGCGGAAGACGGAATTTTCCGGTCTTTTTTTCGACCCATTTGTAGGATGGCTGCGGGATGACCAACGGCGACGATCAACGACGGATAATGTTGTTTTGCAATAGAGTTATGGTTTTCGGATCATCCGGGAGACCCGGCTAAGCGCCGAAGGGGGTGCCAACGAGGCGACGTGGACAACAAAAAAACGACGCCGCGTCGGGCGTCGCGGCGTCGAAAAACGGAAGAGAGAGAAAGGAGCAACGTTTTGAAGAAGGTTCTTTTTCGTTTGCTCACTACACTCTAGGCAGCCCTGGGGGCGAAAGACGGAATTTTCCGGTCTTTTTTTTCGACCCATTTGTAGGATGGTTACGGGATGACCAACGGCAACGATCAGCGATGGATGGCGACGGCCCTGGTCCAGGCGGCCGCAGCGGCTGAGGCCGGCGATGTGCCCGTTGGTGCGGTGATCGTGCGCGATGGCGTCGCCATCGCGGCCGCCCACAACCGCCGGATCATCGATTCGGACCCGACGGGCCATGCGGAGATGCTGGCGATCCGCGCAGCGGCCGAGGCGATCGGCGACTGGCGGCTGAGCGGGTGCGAGTTGTTCGTGACGCTCGAGCCGTGCTGCATGTGCGCCGGCGCGATCGTGCTGGCCCGCCTCGACAGGTTGGTCTACGGCGCCGACGACCCCAAAGCCGGGGCCGTCCGGACGCTGCATCAGCTCTGCAGCGACGACCGTCTTAACCACGTCGTCGAGGTCACCGCCGGGGTCCGGGCCGACGAGTGCGGCCGGTTGCTGTCGGAGTTCTTCCAGGCGCGCCGCGCCGAGGGCAAGAAGTAGCTCCCCCCCGGCCGGCGGCAGTGACGGCCACCAGCCCCCCTGAACGAGAGGCCCTCGTAACCGGCCAACTGCGGGGGCCACTTCGTTGCATAACGTTCGGCCTGGGGAGCAGCGTGCGTATATGGTACGAATACCTTACTAATCGCATTGGGGACTCCGTGATAGAAAAAATATAACATTCTTCTATAAAAGGAGTTGGCGCGGCATATGTGGGGGAGGTAAAAGACCATGATCTGACTGTGGTTTTGCTGTGGAGAAACTCCCACGGAAGAAACCGAGCGGCCCAGAGACGCCGAGTAGTGAGGTGTTTTTTTTGGGCCCGGCTTTGTGAATGCATTCACACAGTATGGAGCGGACGTGATGCACATGGTTCAAGCACGCTCGCGCAAGGCTGGCCGCACGCGGCCGGGCCTTGAATGAAAGGGCAGGGCGGATTGCGAATCGGCCTCGCCGGTGAAGAAAGGAATTGAATATGACGAGTCATTCGGTGACTGCGAAGTGGCGCCATGTTGTGGGCGTCTGGATTGTGGCCCTGGCCGTGCTGGCCGGGCCGGCGCTGGCGGGCAGCGATGCCGCGGCGCGGCTGAAGAGCTGGCTCGACCTTGGCGCGTCGCTGGCCGCCACCGATGAGTCCGACGCGTCGGTCGACGAGCCTGCCGTCAAGGGCCCGCCGCTGCCGCTGCACTGCATCGAGGGTTACGGCGGCGGCGCGATCACGCCGATTGCCTATGTCGTCAACCCGGGCGCCAAGGGAAACATCCTTTCGGTGCCGACGACGGCCTACACCTTCATCAACATGGGCAGCAAGAAGCTGCAGGTGTTCTCGGTGACGCAGGTGTTCTTCAATCGCCTGGAGTTCGGCTACGCGCTGAATCATCTGGAGGTCGGCTCGCTCTACGACGATCTCCGCAAGGCCGGGCTGAACATGGGTCGCGACCATGTCAACCTGCACCACTTCAACCTGCGCTTGAACTTCCTCGACGAGAACGCGTTCGATCTGCCGCTGCCGGCGATGACGGCTGGTATTCACTTCAAGTACAACGACAGCATCAATCGGATCGACAAGAGCCTCGGCGGGGCGTTCAGTGGAATCGGTTACGAGCATCCCTACGGCATCGACTACACCATGACGGCTACCAAAATGCTCCCGAAGCTCGCGTTCGGCCGGCCCGTGATTCTTACCGGCGGCCTGCGACTGAGCAACGCGTCGCAGTTGGGTTACTTCGGCTTCGGCAACGAGCACAACCTCACGTTCGAGGGCAGCATTCTCTACATGCCGATCGATCAGGTGCTCGTGGGCTACGAGTTCCGCCAGAAGAGAAACCCCTACCATAGGATCCGCAAGCTGGTCGATGAGGAAGACAACTGGCACATGTTCTCGCTCAGTTGGATCGTCAACGACCGCCTGACCATCAGCGGGCTGTGGGGCGTATTCGGTCAGATCGCCAACACCAAGGCGGACTGCTCGCTCGGCCTTCAGATCAAGTACGAGTTCTGAGGCCCACCTCCCCCCCGGCGCAGCAAGAACCCCCCAGCCGCCTGCCAACCAGCCTTGCAGGCGGCTGTTCTATGCGCGCGATGGAGAGCGGGATTAGCGGGATTGATGGGATTAGAGGATTGTTGTTCTGCTCCCGGTTCCAGATTCCCGGTTCCCGGCTCCCTTAGGGGAAGGGGATGATTTTCGATCGTCTATTTGCGGTTAGGCTGTGTCCTGGTGGCCGTGCGAGGGGGACGTTGGTACAATCTCGCCCTTGATCTGAACGCGACATAGCTGCGAAAGGACTTCCGCCATGACCGATAGCGTGACGTCTCCCGATGTTAGCAAGCTCTTTACTCCCAAAGCGGTGCGGGCGACCAACGCCGCCTGGCGGGAATTGCTGGGTGCCGGAAACATCCCGGCCGAGCAGGCGGATTTCGGCCTGCTGGCCAAGCAGGATATTCTGGCCGCACTCGCCGATGACAATACGGCCGTGATCGCGGGCTTCTTCTACCGCGACAACGACGGCGACGGCGCCTACACCCCCGGCGAGGCAGCCACAGCCACCGTGCTCGGCCTGCCGACACTCGCCGGCCCAGGCGCCGGTGAAGCGACCGGTTACTGCACCAGCTATTGCTTCGGCCCGCTCAAAGCCGGCGAGACCTACTCCGTCAGCTACGACGTCGAAGGCGTCGAGAGCTTCTCGGCCGAACTGACGGCCCAGCCCGGGCTCAACCTTGTCCATTTGCCGATTGTGCCCACCAAGCCGCTGGTCTACGTCGTGCCGCACTCGCACTTCGACCCCGAATGGCGAGACACCTACGACGGCTACATTCTCCGCGAGGTCCCGCAACTGCTCGACCGCATTAAACTGCTCCGCGAGCAGCCCGAGCATTGCTTCGTGATGGATGAGGAATGTGTTCTCCGCCCGCTGGTCGATCGCCACCCGGAGATCGTCGACGAACTCCGCCAGCGCGTGCTGGAAGGCGCTATCGAACTGAAGGGCGTGATCACGGCCGGCGAGCTGCTGATGCCGCTTGGCGAGTCGATGATCCGCCAGATGACCGACGGCGACCTGCTGGCCTCGAGCCTGCTGGGCATCACGGTGCGGCCGAAGATATTCTGGAACATCGATAACTACGGCTACGGCTTCCAGACGCCGCAACTGCTGCTCAAGGCGGGCCGGCCCTACTTCGTCATCGGCGAATACGTGAAGGTCCAGCCGCGGCCGCACGAGGGTCGCGAAAGGCAGATGACGGAAGTCCGCCACAGCAACTCCGAGGCGTGGGATCACCCGGACTTCTGGCTTCAGGGGTTGGACGGCTCGAAGGTGCTGGTCCACCGCTCCAACTACGGCACGCAGTCGCCGGGCACGCACCTGCCGATCGACGAAATGCTCTCGCACAACAGCGCGTTCAATTTCCGCGGCGGCGACTTCATGCCGGCGGAGGAGACGCTGCCGGTGTTCCTCCGCGAGGCCAACGATCCCGAGGTGGCAGCCAAGTTCGAAGGGGCCAAGACCCCGTGGAACTGGGACGTCCTCAAGTCGCCTGCCGGCTCGTGCCAGCACATCATCGCCACCAGCGAGCAGTTCTACCGGGCGATCGAGAACGACCCCGATCTGCCGACGATCCAGTCCGAATCGTGGCTGGGCTTCTGGGACGGATGCTACGAAACCCGCGCCCGCAGCCGGCAGATCAGCCGGCGGGTCGAGTGTCAGTTGCTGACGGCAGAGGCGATCTCTTCGGGGGCGACGCTGGCCGGCCTGCCGAGCGCCTTGGAAGATATTCGCGAGGCGTGGTACGGGTTGCTGATCAGCCATCACCACGACCCGCAACTGGCGGTGATGGGTCCCTACGAGATCTTCGAGGTTATGCAGCGCAACATGGACTCCGGCCGATGGGCGAAGCGAATCATCGACCGGTCGACGAAGTTCCTCACCGATCGGATCGCCACCGACGCCCAGCCGGGCACGCCGGTGGTTGTGTTCAACCCCGTCGCATGGCAGGCGTCGTCGGTCGTCGAGATCGACGCCGACGCAACCGGCGACGTGCGCGTGGTCGACCCGGCCGGCAATGAGGCCCCGCTGCAAATCGTCAGCGACGCCGACGGAAACACGTCGCTGGCCTTCCTGGCGGGCGAGATGCCCGGGGCCGGCTGGCGGACGTATTACGTGCAGGCTGGGCAGGCTAGCGGCGCCGCCATGGGCGTGAGTGTCAGCGAGGAGTGCATCGAGAACGAGCACGTCCGCGTGGAGCTGGCCGACGGGCTCGTGCAGAAGATCATCGAAACTACGACAGGCAAGTGCCTGTTCGCCGCCAACGACACCGCAGCCGTCAACGAGCTGTTCGTCTGGGACGATGAGGGCTGTCCGGCCCAGATTCGCCCGTACGACTTCATGAACACCGCCAAGCTGCTGACCCGCTCCTCGCAGGTCGATCGGGACGTGTGCGTGTCTGAGGCCGGTCCGGCTCGGGCGGCTGTGGACGTGTCGTTCGCGATGGAGTGGGGCACGTTCCGCCAGCGGATCATTCTGCAGGCCGGCGCGCCGTGGGTGGATTTCGAGACGCACGTCGAGTGGTTCCCGGAGGCCGAGGGCGGGCGACGCATTCGGGCCGCATTCCCGTGGGCTGCGGGCGATGCGAAGGTCCGTCGCGATATCCCCTTCGGCGTGATCGACTGGGAGCCGACCGACACGATCATCCCCACCAACAGTTGGCTCGGCCTGGCCGACGAGCAGGAAACGGTCGGGGCGGCGATGATCCACGACGGCACGTGCAGCCAGCAGGTGCGTGACAATCTGATGTGGCAGACGCTGTTCCGCTCGACCCGAGTGCCCGGCGACATCAAGGACGACAAACCCGATCCGCCGTGCGGTTGGGATGTCTCGGGCGACACCGCCCTGGAGGAAGGCGCCGGCATCTACCGCCAGCGGCTGGTTGTTCACACCGGCACGTGGCAGCAAGCGGCTGTGCCGCAGAGGGCGTTGGAGTTCACCATGCCCATGTCGACCGTGGCCGCCGACCGCCACGGCGGCGAGCTGGCCGGTGAGAAGTCCGACCTCGCCGTCGAAGGCGACGGCCTGGTCGTGTGCGCCTGGAAGCAGTCGGACTTCACCGACGGGACGGTCGTCCGCGTGTACAACACGACCGGCCAGGCCGTCAGCGGCGCCCTGACGCTGGGCTTCGACGTCAGCGAAGCCGACGAGACGAACTTCCGCGAGGAGCACACTGGCGCACTGACCATCCAGGACGGCCGAATCGCACTGGAGTTCGGCCCCTACGAGATCAAGACAGTCCGTTTGGCCGCTCGCTAACGCCCCCAACGATGATGATCCCGCCAATGCCCTGCCCGCGTGAACGTTGGCAGGGCATTGGCGGGTGTGCAAGTCCGTTGCCGGGCGCCACGTCCTGGAAGTGTAAGTGCCTGAGGCTGTGTATGCCGAGCCATCGGCGGAGGATGTGTCGGAGTGCTTCGGTCTCTACGATCCGTCGATGTTGCTGGCTCGGCTGGAGTTGAAGCGGCTGGCGGAGGAGGCACTGCAGCCTGAAGTGATCCGGGATGCGGGGCCATCACCAGCGCCTTGATCCGGCGCGTACGCTGAGGGGATGCCCACGCCGCCCGGTAGGCTCAACAATTCGCATTCCGAAATCTCTTTGTGTCCATCGTGTCCTTCATGGTAAGTGTGGTCCTTCTTGAGAGCCCGAGGATCTCGTTGGAGGACCCATGACCTCACGCGAACGTGTAAAGGCGGCGATCCGGCACGAGCAGGCCGATCGGTGCCCGTACCTGATTACGATGTGCGGCGATGCTGCCGAGCAGCTCGCCCCGCACACCGGCGGCAAGAGCTTCGCCGAGTTTATCGACAACGACGTGATCATGGTCTTTCCGCCGTGGTGGCAGTGGCACGAGCTGGGTGAGGATTGGATCGGGATGGACGTGCCGACCTCGCCGCAGAAGGTGCGCGGCACGGGCAGCTACGGGGAGTTCTTCGACAACCTCAAGGAGCTGGCCGAGACGACGGACAAATACCTGTTGGTCGGCATCTACGGCAGCCATTTCGAGAAGGCCTATTTCTCCCGCGGGCTCGAGAACTTCATGGCCGACATGGCCGGTGCGCCGCAGTTCGCCCATGACCTGATGCGGCGGATCGTCGACCGCAACTTGGTCATGCTGGAAAACATCCTGACAGCCGACGAGATCGACGGCGTCCTGCTGGGCAGCGACTGGGGCACGCAGAGAGGGCTGTTGATGAGCCCGGAGGTGTGGGACGACATGATCCGCCCCGGCGAGCAGCGCGAATACGACCTGATCCACACGTTCGGCAAGGATGTGTGGGTGCATTCGTGCGGCAAGATCGACCCGCTGATCCCGCGCCTCGTCGAGATGGGCCTGGACGTGCTCAACCCGGTCCAGCCGGAGTGCATGGACCTGGAGACGTTGAAACGCGATTTCGGCGACAAGCTGGCCTTCTACGGCGGCATCACTACGCAGACGGTCCTGCCGTTCGGCACGCCGGAGGAGGTCCGCGCCGAGGCCCGCCGCGTCCGCGACCTGATGGGCGCCGGCGGCGGGTACATCTTCTCGCCCTCCCAAGACCTCCAGGCCGACGTGCCGGCGGAGAACGTGCTGGCCCTGCTGGACGTGGCCCGGGAGACTCAGTAGTGCGGATTTCGGAGTGTGGAATGCGGAGTGATGATGTTTCTTGATTGAAACATTCGTGCTTCGAATTTACGGCCCCATCCCACACAAGTGGGCAAGGACAACATGATGTCTGACAACGGGATTCCGCAGAAAGACGTCGATGTCCTCCGCCGGCTAGTGGGGCGGAAGCTCGAAATTGTTGACGATCCGGTCAATGTCGAGCGGCGCGAGGCGTGGTATGCGTTCGACGCCTGCGATGCCGGCGCGCGGCCGATGGTGTTAGCGGAAGTCTGCGGTGTGATGGGCGAGGTGTTCGCCACCGACGACGACCTGGAATGCGAGCACCCCGAGGCCCGGGGCATGGAGCGCGGGTTGCGGATCGAGATCTGGCAGTTCGCGCAGCTCGGCGACGATCATGTTGTCGAGCCGCAGCTCCACGTGCAGTGGCATATCGGCGGCAGCGGCTACGGTGTGGAGGCGGTGACGCACAGCGCCGACACGGCCGACGGGCGGATGGGCGCACGCAACTGGGATGCGCCGATCACCGACATCGACAAGGACTTCGACAAGCTGCACATTCGCACCTGGACCGTCGACCGCGAGAAGACGGCCGCCGACGTCGACCGCATGACGTCACTGTTCGGCGGCCTGATCGACATTCGCCTTCAAGGTGGTGTCGGCTGGACGCAGGGGCTGACGTGGCGGGCGATCGATCTGATCGGCCTGGAAAATCTGATGATGTTCATGTACGACGATCCCGACGGCCTGGGTCGGCTGATGGCGCTGCTGCGGGACGATCACATCGCCTACCACGATTGGATGCAGGCGGAGGGGCTGCTGACGGTCAACAACCTCAACGACTACATCGGCTCGGGCTCGCTGGGCTACACCCACGACCTGCCGGCGAAGGACTACCGCCAGGGCGATCCGGTGCGGATCAAGGACATGTGGTGTCTCAACGAATCGCAGGAGACCGTCGGCGTCGGGCCGGACCAGTTCGCCGAGTTCATCTTCCCCTATCAGCGGGCGGTGGCCGAGCGGTTCGGCAAGTGCTACTACGGCTGCTGCGAGCCGGTCCACAATCGCTGGCACGTGATCAAGCAACAGGCCAACATCGCCCGCGTATCCGTCTCGCCGTGGTGCGATCAAGCCTTCATGGCCGCCGAGATGGGCGGCCGCTACGGCTTCTCGCGCAAGCCCAACCCGTCGCTGATCTCGACGCAGATCTTCGACGAGGCCGTCATCCGCGACGACCTGGCCAACACGCTGCGAATCACCAAGCAGCACGGTTGCCCCGTCGAGATCGTCATGAAAGACGTCCACACCCTAAACCGCGAACCGGGCCGCCTGGCCCACTGGGTGCGGTTGGCCCGCGAAGAGATCGACAAGGCCTATTGATTTTCGATTTGTTCAACATGGTTTGAGCGGTTGGCTTCAACAGATCGGGCCGCCGCCAGGGCGACGAACCTGCCGGCCGAGATCATGACCGCGGTGATCCACGAACACCCTAAGCAGAACATCGGCACGGGGCCAAAGCTTCTGGCCGGCAAGCCCGGCGACACTGAGCCTGGTTGCCCTCGGTGTATTGGCGCTGCTCCGTGGCGAGTCGAAGGCGACTGTCCACGGCTGTCAATTCGTGTATAATGGCGTTGGACTGCACGCCATATCGCAAGAGCACGAAAGACGTCGGCCAATGGACAAATGGACACAACTCACCCGCAGGCGATTCTCCACCGCCCACGCAGATGCGAGCACGACGGACAGGCACACCGGGCGTTTCCTCTACGAGAGCTGGAAGAATGCATCCCAGTCCCTTAGAGACGAACACTTCGACATCTATTTCGGCAAGATATTCCGCTGCAAGGACATGAGTTGGGGCAACACGATGGGGATCGAGGCTTCAGATGAAGCCACGGATTGGCTGTTTCGAATACAAGACGATTTCGAAATACCCATCTCTCTCACAATGAATCAAATGAGCGTTCCATTCGAACTGCTGTCCGGCAACAAGGAGGTGTGGAACGCCTTTGTGGATTGGCTGGGCGGGTTCTATGGGCGTGGGCTAAGGAGTTGCACGATTTGCAGCCCCCATATGATGAGGTCTGGCCTGCTCCAGCGCGCCTTTCCGGACATGACGTGGAAGAACACCGTAAACCAGATACTCGACAACACGCAGAAGGTGGCCAATTACATAGCGCTTGGCTACAACTTCATCCAGCTTGACCGGTCGTTGAACAGGAACGTAGACGAACTGAGGAACGTAAGGAAGTATGTTGATGCGTATAACAGGGCAAACAATGCGCACGTCTTGACGTGTCTGCTTGTGACAGAGGGTTGCCTTCCGTTTTGTCCCTACAAGCGGGAACACGACGACATTCAGGCATGTCCTTCCGCAGAGCCCTACTGGGGCTCTGCGCGCCTCGGCCGGATGACCTGTGCCACATGGCGCCGCCATCCGCAATATAGCGCCCTGCCGAGACAGGGCACAAACTGTTTCTGGAACAGGCGAGAGACCTTCGAGACGTATGCCAATCTTGTCGATGTCTTCAAGTCCTCCGGACGACTGGCCACTTCGCGCCCCGATGATAGCGATCTTGAAGAGACGACTCCCAAGAACTGTTACTGTGTGATCCCCGAAAAAATCAAGGGCGGAAAAGTAACGACCCACGAGGAATTCCTGGCCTCATGGACAAAAGGATGCTGGATCATTGCCAGAGATTCCTTCGCTGAGATCCTCAGAGAAGACCTGGCCCCATTGATGACCTGGAATTTCGCATTTCGCGACATCAAGCATCCCATCAACAGGCCCCCGGGTTATGATGAGATGGAGGCTTTTCGTCGATTCACCGCAGATCATTTCTGGAATACCGAAGAATACTATGACCTCGAGAAGGTGTTGATGAACTGTAGGAATCAGTGCTGGAGATGTCACAAGTGTGAAGATGTGTACGGTGTTCCCCACATGGATTCGGCGGTGGCTCTGCCCATGGCTGTGCCGGGCAAGCGGCCCGGCCCCTCAGACCCCACACTCATCTGGTCCTCCATCAGAGACGACACCTCCGGACAGTAGCTTCATCGCGCACGATCACGTATGACATGGCTTGTTGGGCGGTTAGCTTCAACAGTGGGGGCCGGTCCAAATCGAAAATCGCAATTCGAAAATCAAAAATAAGCGCCAGCCCTGCCCCTCCTGTGGTAAATATCTCTATCTCAACCTGCTGACATGGAGACACCGTATGCTCGACAAGAATCCCGTTGAACCGCGGAGCGAAATTGACAGCCGTCATTACAAGACGTTCATGTATCAGCCGACCGATCGTGTGCCGGACATTGAGTTCAGCTACTGGTCCCAGACGCTCCGCCGCTGGGTCGGGGAGGGCATGGACGTTGGCGTAGCGATCGACGACCCCACGTTCCACGAGAAGGTCCACGAGTATTTCGGCTACGACAACCTAAACCATCACCACATCGGCTGTCGGGTGCAGATGGACCCGCTCTTCGAGGAGGCCGTTATCGAGCGGAAGGAGCGTTCGGTGATCTCGCGCAACAGCGGCGGCGTGACGGCGGAGTATTTCGAGGATTCTCGGCAAGAGTCCTCGATCCCGCACTACCTGGAGTTCCCCGTCAAGAGCCCGGCCGACTGGCCGGATATGAAGCGCCGATTCAACTCCGGCGATGCCGACCGGGCCCGCCCGGCGGAGGAGATCGACGCCCTCCGCGAGGCCTGCGGCGCCGGCAAGATGATCTTCATGTTCATCTACGGCCCATACGGCGCGCTGCGCGACTGGATGGGGTTTGAGAATCTCTCGACGACGTTCTACGACTATCCCGAGATGGTCCACGACATGGTCGATACCTGGACGCAGCTGCTGGTCAGCCAGATCGAGCAGATCCCCGAGGACCTGTTCGTGGATGAGGTCATGATCTGGGAGGACATGGCCTGCAAGAACGGGCCCTTCGTCTCGCCGAGCATGTTCCGCGAGTTCATCCAGCCGTGCTATCACGCGTTTATGACGGCCCTGAAGAAACGCGGCTGTGTGCTGGCGACGGTCGATTGCGACGGCGACCCGCACGACCTGGTCGCCAACTGGCTGGAAGAGGGCGTGAACATCATGTTCCCGCTGGAGATCGCCGCCGGCGTCGACGTCTACGCCTGGCGCGAGGAGTTCGGCCTGGAGATGCGCCTTCGCGGCGGCGTCGACAAGCGCGCCCTGATCGAAGGCGGCAAAGCCATCGACGCCGAACTCGAGCGCCTCAAGCCCCTGCTCGAGCAGGGCGGTTTCGTCCCGCACCTCGACCACCTGGTGCCGCCGGATGTGAGCTTCAAGAACTACCTGTCCTACCTCAAGAAGAAGCGCAAGCTGATCGGCAAGAAGTAGGGCGGTCAGAATCGGGCGCCCGCAGTCGGGTTACGGTAGGCCGTCTTTCATGAAGTCGTAGCACGTTGTCATCGCCGCCAGGATGTCAGCGCCGCTTTCTTCGTCGGTCGACACCCATCCGTCATAGCCGACCTCGCGGATGGCCCGGAAGATCGGCCCAAAGTCGATGGCCCCTTCGCCCAGCACGCGCCACTGGCCGTCGGCGAAGTCCTTCAGGTGGAAGTTATCGATCGCCCCGGCGAAATCGCGGATCACGCCGGCGATATCAGCCACGCCGGACTTGACCAGATGCGCGGTGTCCACCGTCAGGCCGATCGCGTCGGTGTCGGCGGCGCCGAAGAACACCTCGATATCCTCGCGCGTCATCACGGGGTTGTTGAAATGGTTGTGCAGCGACAGCTTCGCCCCGGCCTGCAGCGCTTCCTTGCCGATCTCCGAGAACGCCCGGGCGTGGGCCTTCAGATCGTCGCGCGTCATGCCCTCGCGGCTGGCCCCGTGACAATAGATAACCAGCTCGGTCCCGACGGCCGTAGCGAACGAGAAGACTTGTCGCAAGGAGGCCAGGCCCTCCTCGTCGAGCCGGCCGCCCGTGATCAGTCCGGTAGCCACGCCGGGCCGATCGCCCCAGGCGTCCTTGAACCGCTGCGGGTCGTCCAGGTCGTCGGCGAACTGCTCGCCCTTGAGCTCCAACCCGTCGTAGCCGATCCGTTGATAGTTGTCGAACAGCACGCATCGCTGGGCCTCGTCGGCCGTGGGGGTCGAATAAGCGAACTTCATGGCAGAAGGCTCCTTTCAAGAGGCGTCAGAGTACCCGACCTCGCCCTGGTTGTGAAGCCGCGACGGATCTGACGACAGGGCCGGCAGGTCTGTGCCGCCAGCGTAAAGCGGTGGCTCATCTGGATTTGTCGCCAAGTTGCGGCAAAAGTTCCATCGCGTCCAGTCCGATTTAACGGATAGCCTAAGTTGCTGGAAAAGAGCTTATGGTGGGCGCCGGCGAGATTGACGGCGATTCTTAATTTCATATATCACAAGGACCTAGCAAGCATGACGGGTCCCTGGCAATAGAGACGACTTACTGACAAGAGATGAGGAGACATCGCCCATGTTCCATTCGGATGACTACGACGTTGAAGGAACCAGATCGGCCCGCACAGGCTGTCACCTGTTCCGATTCTTTTTGGCCGTGTCGCTGGTGACGGTGGTGACGATTCTGTCGGTGGCAGGGGTCGGGTTGAATCGGGTCTTCCGGGCCAACGTGATCGGCGAGGCCGAGAAGGATGCCATTCGCATTTCAACGGCCCTTCGGGATGGGCTGAACGATTACGTCCAGCCCTCCTCGGATATCGACGGGGAATGGACGATTTCCGATGATCGGTTGGTCGAGTTGGACGCGGAGATGCGGTCCTTTTTGGGGCCCTTCCACATCGTCAAAATCAAGGTCTTCAACACGAACACACGGATTGTCTATAGCACCGACCCGAAGATCATCGGCAAGATCGACCCGGACAACGCCAAGCTGGCGGCAGCCCTGAGCGGCCGGCCCGTCTCGAAGTACGAGACCAAGGAGCATGTCTGGGACCTGACCGATGAGCAGCAGTTCGACGTTGGAATTGTCGAGACCTACGTTCCCGCTTTCTCGGCGGACGGTACGATCATAGGCAGCTTCGAAATCTACAAGGACGTCACTCCCGATTTGGCCCAGGCGAACCGCACGCTGACCCGCGCGATGGTGGTATTGTCCGCCATCGTCCTGGTGGTCTTCAGCATCCTTGTATTGATCATGCACCGCGCGGCTCGCACCATTCATCGCCAAACGGCCAAACTGGCCCTCAGTGAGGAGAAGTACCGGCGCCTGTTCTCCACAGTGACCGACGCCATCCTCATATTCGATCCCCAAACGAGCCAGGTCATCGACGCGAACGGAGCCGCCTCGTTGCTCTACGGGTATTCCAAAGCCGATCTTCTGGCAAGATCCATCGAGGAGATGGGCATTGATGCCGATCACCTGTCGCAAGCCCTGCTGGACCCATCGGGTCTGGGCGTCGATCAGGTCGTCCAATGTGAGCACACCAAGGCTGATGGGACTGTGTTCCCTGCTGAGATGTCTGGCGGGTGCTTCATGACCGGCGACCGAGAAATCATGTTCGTGGTTGTGCGTGACATTACCGAACGCAAGCAAGCAGAGGCCGAACAGGCCGGAGCAATGCGCGAGATTGAACGGTTCAATTCCCTCGCTGTCGGCAGGGAGAGCCGCATGCTTGAATTGAAGCGAGAGGTCAACGAGCTGGCTCGCAAGGCCGGCGTTGCCCCGCCCTACGACCTGGCGTTTGCCGAGCCCGGGGGAGAGGCCGAGCATGGCGCGTAGGCTTTTTCTATCTGAAAAAGGAGGGCCGGTCAGATTCCTGGCGGGTGTCCTCTTTCTGACTATGGCGGGTCTGCTATGGATGGGTTGGTCCTCATACGACAGCGTCCACAGCACAGGGGCCGCACATCACCGGGCAGCGAGAATGGCGGAGTTGAACGGGGTCATCGTCCAACTGGACGAAGTCCTGACGATGTCGGCCTGTATGGCGGCAGCGACAGACGACCCGAAATGGGAACAACGATACCGCAGCTTCGAACCCAAGCTGGACGCGGCCATCAAGGAGGCCATGAAGCTTGTCCCTGCGGCCGGCTTGGGAGATATGGCCGCCAAGACCGATGCGGCCAATATCGCGCTCGTTGGGATGGAGCATCGGGCTTTCGAGATGGTCCGTCAGGGCCGCGCCGACGAAGCGACGTCCATTCTTTTCGGCGATGAGTATGCCAGGCAGAAGGTCACCTACGCCGAAGGGATGAAGGAGTTCTCTGCCGTCATCGATGGAGAGATCGCCAACACGCTTGCGGAAGATCGGCATGACGCATTCGTCCATGTTGGGATTACCGGCGTCATTGCCGCGCTGTTGGCCCTCATCTGGGGCGTCTTGCTGTCTGTCACACGAAGATGGCGCGCCGCCCTGGCGACGAACGAAGACCGTCTCATTCGTCAAAGCGAAGACCTGGCCAAGTTGAATCGCTCTCTTGACGCCAAGGTGGCCAAACGGACAGTGGCCTTGGAGACAGCCAACGAGAAAACCAATCGCACCAACGCCGAGCTGGCCCAACGGGCCCGGCAGCTGGACGCCGCCCGGGCGGCCTCGCTGAACCTGGCCGATGACCTGCAGCACGCACGCGCAGCAGCCGAGTCGGCTAGTCAGGCCAAGAGCGCATTCTTGGCCAACATGAGCCACGAGATCCGAACGCCGATGAACGGCATCATCGGGATGAGCGGTCTGCTGCTGGACACCGACCTCGATGAGGACCAGCGGATGTATGCCGAGACGGTCCAGACATGCAGCAACCAGTTGCTGAGCTTAATCAACGACATCCTGGACTTCTCGAAGATCGAGGCCGGCAAGCTCGACCTGGAGACGCTGGATTTTGACCTTCGTGTCACGGTCGAGGACACAGTCGACATCGTAGCGGCCAAGGCCGACCAGCGAGGCCTGGAGTTCTCCTGCTTCGTCGCCCCGGACATCCCGTCATTTCTCCGGGGCGATCCCGGGCGATTGCGGCAGGTGCTTGTCAACCTGACCAACAACGCCATCAAGTTCACCCCCAGCGGCGAGGTGGCCGTCAGCGCGACGCTGGAGGCCGAGACGGACGCCAACGTGACCGTTCGGTTCACCGTCCGGGATACCGGCATCGGCATCCCGCCCGATCGCATGGACCGGCTGTTTGGGTCCTTCTCTCAGGTCGACAGCTCCACGACCCGCAAGTACGGCGGCTCGGGGCTGGGACTGGTCATCTGCAAGCAACTGGTGAATCTGATGGGCGGGTGGATCGGCGCTGAAAGCGAAGAGGGCATAGGGACCACCTTCTCGTTCACGGCCATTCTGGAAAAGCAGTCCGCAGACCAACCGCATCCACACATGGACACCAAGGGAGTCAAGGACCTGCGAGTGCTGGTCGTGGATGACAACGAGACCAATCGAGTCATCCTCGACAAGTACCTTGCGAACTGGGGATGTCGAGCGGAACAGGCCGCCACGGCCGAGCAGGCCCTCACGATGCTTCGCTCGGCAGCGGCCCAGGGCGACCCGTTTAGAGTTGCGCTGCTGGACCTGCTGATGCCCGACGTGGGCGGAGAGACCCTGGGTCGCACTATCAGGGAAGACGACGATCTGCAGGAGACGGCCCTGGTGATGTTGACCTCTCTCGCCGCGCGAGGCGACGCCGAACGCCTCCGATCGCTGGACTTTTCCGGGTACCTGCTCAAGCCGATCAAGCAATCGCAGTTGCTCGATTGTCTCAAGATGATCATTGCCGGCCCGAGCGAGACCTCCCACGTCGCCCCCAAGCCGCTCATCACCCGGCACACCATTGCCGAATACCACAAACGGAACGTTCGCATCCTGCTGGTTGAGGACAACATCATGAACCAGGCGGTGGCCCTGCGCATTCTGGAACGGAAGCTGGGCTACCACGCCGACGCCGTCGCCGACGGCAAGGAAGCCCTCGAAGCGCTGCAGCGGTCGGACTACGACCTGGTGCTCATGGACTGTCAGATGCCCGAGATGGACGGCTACGAAACGACCCGCATCATCCGAGATAGCCGTTCACCCGTGCGCAACCACGACATCTGTATCATCGCGATAACGGCCAATGCCATGAAGGGCGACCGCCAGGCGTGCCTGGACGCCGGTATGGACGACTATGTCAGCAAGCCCATCACGCCGGCGCAACTGGCCGACGTGATCCGGCGGAACACCGTCGGCGTCGACGAACGGCCGGCCCAGAGGGCCGGCCTGGCAGCGCCGTCGCCGGAGAGGATCGTTTCGACATTCGCCGATGATCCGGATCTCACAGACATCATCGAGACGTTCGTCGCAGGCCTGCCCGGCCAGGTCAAGGCGATGGCCCAGGCGCTGGCCTACGGCGACCACCAGGGGCTGGCCGGTCTGGCCCACCAACTCAAGGGTTCTGGCGGCAGCTACGGCTACCCCGCGTTGACCGATGCGGCCCGGGTCCTGGAGCAGGCCGCCAAGACCCAGGACGTCGAAGCCGCTCACCTGGCGCTAAACGAGTTGGAGAAACTCGTACAAGCCATCGCCGCCGGACGCTCCACGAACGCCCCCTCCAAGACACCGGAGTCCTAAGCACTTCGGCAGTCGGATGATTGCAGTAAGTCATCCCCCCGACAGCCGGCGACGATGAGCCTGCTGGGTATCGGAGCAGCCGCCTTCTTGAGACGACGTCGTAGATCCGCCGTGGTGGAAAGCCGCAGGCCCGCCGGGGAGGGTCGTAGACGCGCCGGGGTGGGCCGTTAGGCGGAGACGCTTGCTGCGGCGGCGCAGAAGCTAACCGGGCGCGGATGCCGGTTGGGCCGTTTGCCCGCGGCGTTTGTCGATCATCGCGGCCAGGCGCGTGCCGGCGTCGAAGGCGGCCTGGAGGAAGGCGATCTCGTCGTCGAAGCCATCTCCGACGGATGATTCCATGGAGACACACTTGGTGTAGGACGATTCGGCCAGGATGCCGACCAGGCGATCCCAATCGACCGTGCCGGTGAACGGCACCTTGTGCTGATCGCCCGAACCGTCGTTGTCGTGCAGGTGTACGGAGATCAGCCGGTCCTTGAGCGGCTCGAGTTCATCCAGTCCGCCCTCGGTATTGAGATGCCCCATGTTGCCGTGGCCGCAGTCGTAGCACATCCCAAACGCCTCCGGCGGGTACCGGTCGCAGATGTTGGCGATGTGGCGGATCGGGCCGTTCTCGATGGCGATGCGCACGCCCGTCGACCGAATGACCGGGGCCAACTCGTCGAAGCTCCGCCAGAGCTGCTCCCAGACGTCGGGCGCGTTGTCGAGTTTGTCATGCATGCCGGGTAGGTGCAGGATGGCCACGTCGGCTCCGAGCTCGGCCGTCATCTCCAGGCGGTTTTTCACCAGTTCGACGCCAGCCTGCCGCTCGTACTCGCGCAGCGAGCCATAGTTCTTCTCCGGGCCGACCGAGGCGTGCAGGTCCAGCAGCTTCAGGCCCAGCTCGCCCAGCCAGGCCTTGATTTGCCGAATCTCCGGAGCGCCGTAGAGAAAATCGCCCGTCCACTGATGGCCCCAGTGCACGTGCGAGAAGCCCGCCTCGGCGATGCGGCGCAGGTACGGCTCGGGGCAGCCGGTATCGGCTGCGTAGTCGGTGGTGATCGACAGCATGGTCGCTCCCATCACTTGGCCCGTCGCCGGCGAGCGGGTTTGGTGGTCGCGTCGCGGCGGAGGCGCCGCTTCTTGCCCGCGTTGAGATCGAAGGGCACGGGCTTGAGATGTTTGACGTTAATGGCGGCGACCTTGCCATCCTTTAGCCGAAACGCACCCGTCAGTTCGAGATCGACATAGTCGCCCTTCAATCGTAGCGTCGGCCGGTCGTCCCTGTAGGTCAGCGTCAATTTCATGTCGCCGTAGCTGCTTCTGATCTGCCGGATGTACCAGAAGCACTCGACCATCAACGATGGCGGAAGCCACTGGTCGTCGCCGATGGGCGCCAGGTCGAGTGTGCGGCCCCGCGCGGCGGCAAGGAAGGCCTCGGCCGATTTGAACCGCTGCCCGCGCGCATGGGCCCGGGCGAGGTGGCTGGTCAAGATGGCGACGACGGCCTCGTAGAACTTCTCGTGCGTCAGCGTGGGCGTGATGGCCTTGACCCATTTCTGGTATTGCGGGTCCATCTCCCTGATGGCGGCCGCCGAGGCCGTCGGACGGCGCCCCGAGCACAGGTCGTCCATGTAGGCCTGTAGCCGCGGGCGGTACTTGCCCTCCTCGGCCGTGGTCAGAAACTCCACCAGCGACCACGACTGCATGTAGCCGCGCCATCCCTCATCCGTGCCCGCCGTCCCCAGCCACTGCCCGCCGGAGGTGGGCATGAGTTTTCTCAGCGGGATGATTCGCCCGGCGTCGGCATAGCCCTTGATGCTGTGGTAGGCCTCCGGGCGGATCGTGCCGTAGATCACGCCGTCGCCGGTCCAGATGCCGTAGCCGATGTACTCGGCGAAACCCTCTTCCAGCCACGTCGGAAAGCGGCCCGTTACGTTGGTGGAATTGAAGTGGTGCCACACCTCGTGCCGCATCAGGTGGTCGACGGGGACCTCCACACGGTCGCTGTGGACCATCAGCATCAGGCGCGAGCCGGGCCACCGGCCGGTCCTCATGCTGATGCCGGGCATAAGCGGATGCCCGCCGGCGGCGACGAACCGTTGGCTGTCGGAAAACAGGAACACCTTGAACCGCTTGTTGTTGGGCCGAAGGTACTTGGCCATCAGCGTGCTGTACTCGGCGTGCATCGCCTCCAGCCGCACCGCGAAATCGTTGATCATCTCCTGCGACTTGTCGCAGTAGATCGAGAAGTGCTCGGTGTGATAAGGCGGCATGCCGAAGATCGGCGCATCCTCACCCGAGGCCGCCGGCTCGGTAGCTGCCGGCTTGGTTGCCGGCTTCGTAGATGCCGACTCGGCAACAGCCGGCGCGGTGGTGGGCGCCTCGACGGGGGCCGGCTTGACATCCGCCGGCGGCGGGGGCGTCGGCACATCACCGGCCAGACACACCGGTCCAACAATCGCCAGCCAGGCTGCCAGGACACATACCACCCGTCTGCCAGGGGTCGGCATCACTCTATTGGGGCCTGGTTTCACCAATCGCCTCCTGAAGTCGCCGAGCAGCTCGACGCGCCAAACCCCTATGCTACACGAATCCCCCGGCGCACTTCCACCCTCTCAGACGGATCGGCCGCCCGCGCAGGACAACGGGCGGCGGCCTGTGAAGGGCCGTCGCCCGTTGTGTTGATACTCTCTTGTGCGAGGGGCTATTTTCCGCCCCAGGCGGAGCTACTTCTTGCGACGACGCAGCAGGGCCAAACCACCGAGACTCAGCAGGCCCATTGTCGCCGGTTCGGGGATCGAAATCGTGTCGACCACGACCTGATCAATAGACCCGCCGACCGGTACCTCCAGGAAGAAGGTCTCGATGTCGGGGTTGGGAAACAGGGAGTACTCGAACAGAATGTGCCCTGGGGAATGGAGCGTCGTCCCTGTGGGCACGATGATGACGGACCCAACCGAAGGGTCGAAGGCGCTGATGGCGGCGATGAACGGGGTCGGCCCGGCAAACGTGACCTGGATCCTCAAGAACTTCACCAGCTCGGTGTCGATCCAGTTCGGTATATCGAAGTCGATGAACATCGCGACCGTGCCGGCGGCGAACCATTCGCCATCGCCGTCACCCGGGCCCCACGTGGGAAAGCTTCCGGCGCCGCCGCCGAAGATCGACGCCGTCGGGATGCCGCCGGCATCGCCCACGATCGTCGCAACGGTACCACCGTCCGGCGCGTGGGGGCCTAAGCCCGCCGAGGTGAACTCCCATTCGGCGGCGGTGGTCAGCGGATCTCCTCGGACCCACGCCGGCGGGGCAAAATCATCCGCTCGCAACGCCGGTGTCGCCGACAGCACCATCACACAAACGATACAGATTGCCCAGAAATGTTTCTTTGCCATAATCCATCTCCTCTCAGTAGTGACCACAGACCTCTCTCTTGCCTTCCGATGGTTGAGAGATCATCGAACTCTACAGATGTGTTGCACGTCCTGCCTCAAGGACAGATAAATATTGTACGACCTTTGCCGATTCAGTCAATAGAAAAACCTGTCCTACTTATCGATCTTTTTAGGAAGGGGCCATTAGAATGCAAATCATGTGATGGCAGGTAGTTGTCGCCGTTCTTAACGTGAAACGATCGGCGACCCGACAGGGGCTGTCGCCCGCTTGTTCGTGCATCTAATCAGTTTTGCACCCACAAGGCCGGATGTTAGCAGTGCAAGTCTCTGTCACGCAACCTCGAAAGACAGGGAAGTGTACCCGCCAAGTAGAACGCGGTGGACTAGGTCGAAGATCCGCCGGGGCGGGAAATCCGCCGCGCTGCGGGCAGTGGACCCCAAGCCCCAGGCCTCACCCCTCCCTACGCTTCCTTCATCGCCGCAACGAGGTCGGTGAGCATGGCTTTGCCGTCGCCGAAGAGCATGAGGGTCTTGGCGTTGTAGAACAGGTCGTTGTCGATGCCGGCGAAGCCCGGGGAAAGGCTGCGTTTGATGATCATCACCGTGCGGGCCTTGTCGACGTCGAGGATCGGCATGCCGTAGATCGGGCTGTCCCGGTCGCTGCGGGCGGCGGGGTTGATCACGTCGTTGGCGCCGATGGTCACCACGGCGTCGGTGTTCTCGAACTCCGGGTTGATGGTCTCGAGGTCGCACAGTTGCTCGTAGGGCACGTCGGCCTCGGCGAGCAGGACGTTCATGTGGCCCGGCATTCGTCCGGCGACCGGATGAATGCCGTACTTAACCGTCGTCCCGCGCGATTCGAGCAGGTCGGCGAGTTCCTTGAGGATGTGCTGCGCCTGGGCGACGGCCAGGCCGTAGCCGGGCACGAAGATCACGCTGTCGGCGTTGGCCAGGATCATCGCCCCGTCCTGGCCGGTGTAGCGCTTGACGGATTTCTGACGCTCGGTGTCGATGTCGGCGACCTTCGAGCCGACGGCGGCGAACAGGACGTTGGCCAGCGAGCGGTTCATGGCGTGGCACATCAGCCGCGTCAGCACGATGCCCGACGCCCCGACAAGCGACCCGGCGATGATCAGGCCGGGGTTATTCAGCACAAACCCCGTCGCGCAGGCCGCCAGCCCCGAATAGCTGTTCAACAGGCTGATCACCACCGGCATGTCGGCCCCGCCGATGGGGATCACGAACATCACGCCGAACGCCGACGCCAGCAGCGCCAGCGGGATGATGATCCATCGCATCTCGGGGGCAAAGCCCCACACCACGATCGCCCCGACGCAGGCGAGCAGGACGAGGAAGTTGGCGATCTTCTGCAAGGGGAAGGTCACCGGCTTGCCCGAGAACACGACCCCCTGCAGCTTGGCGAACGCGATCACCGAGCCGGTAAACGTCACCCAGCCGATCAGCGTGCTGACCCCGACGGTGACGGCCAGTGTTTGCCCCGCTTCGGTTGCCATGTCGGCTGCGCTGCGGCGGAAGACCACTGCAAAGACCACCAGACCCGACGCCAACCCGCCGAAGCCGTTGAACATGGCCACCATCTGCGGCATGCCCGTCATCTTCACCGTCAGCGCCAGAAACGCGCCGATCAGCGAACCGGCGACTATGCCGATGATCACGAAGACCCATCCCGTCGACGTTATGGCCGGGACGGTCAGCCCGGTCGGAATCCAATTTCCGTGAACGATATCCCTGATCATCTCAGGGCGCTGGGCCAGTAGCGTCACGCCGATGGCGATCAGCATCCCGACTGCGCCGATCAGATTGCCGCGTCGGGCCGTCTTCGGCGAGGCCATCGCCTTCAGCGCGAACACGAACAGCACCGCCGCCAGCACGTACGCATAGATTGCGATCTGTTCACTCATCGACCGTTACCTTTTCGTCTTGAACATCCGCAGCATCCGGTCGGTGACCAGATACCCGCCCACGACGTTGACCATGGCGGCTGTGACGGCGAGCACGCCGAACGACCCGCCCAGCCAGCCGCCCGCCCCCGCGGCCAGCAGCGCCCCGATGATGGTGATCCCGCTGATGGCGTTGGACCCGCTCATCAGCGGCGTGTGGAGCTGCGTGGGCACCTTCGTGATGATCTCCAGCCCCAACAGCATGGCCAGCACAAGAATCGTGATCGCCAGAACAAGTGGGAGAACCATGGTCTATTCCTCACTCCGGCCCAAGGCCTTCAACGCCGCCGGGTGTACGACTTTTCCGTCGTGGGTCACCAGTGTGGCGGTGATGATTTCGTTTTCCAGATCGACGTTCAGTTGCCCCTCGACCAGCAGTTCGCCCAGGAACGACGCCACGTTCCGCGAGAACATCTCCGATGCATTGATCGGCGCCTGGGCGGGCAGGTTGGTGGGCCCCAGGATCGTCACGCCGCCATGCGTGACCGTCTGGTCGGGCTGCGACAGCGTGCAGTTGCCGCCGGCCGTCGCGGCCAGGTCCACGATGACCGACCCGCCTCGCATCGACTCGACCATCGCGTCGGTGATCAGGATCGGCGCCGGTCGGCCTGGGATCAGGGCCGTGCAGATAATCAGGTCCGCCTTGGCCACGTGCGGGGCGAGGATGTCCTGCTCCTGCTTGTAGAACGATTCGCCCAGATCGGTCGCGTAGCCGCCGGTATCCTGGGCGTCGTGGGTGGTCTCCAGCGAGATGAAACTCGCGCCGAGACTTTCGACTTGCTCGGCCACGGCCGGCCGCGTGTCGACGGCCGCCACGCGAGCACCCAGACGCTTGGCCGTTGCGACCGCCTGCAGGCCGGCCACGCCCGCGCCGATTACCAGCGCGGCTGCGGGCTTGATCGTGCCTGCCGCCGTCATCAGCATCGGCATCATCCGTCCCAGGGCGGCGGCCGCCAGCAGCACGGCCTTGTAGCCGGCCACCGTCGCCATGCTGGAAAGCACATCCATCGACTGGGCACGCGTGATGCGGGGCATCGCGTCCATCGCGAAGCTCGTCACGCCTTGCCGCGCCAGCGCCTCGGCCAGCGGCCCGCCGGTCGCCGGATGCAACAGCGACACCAGCGCGGCGCCCGAATGAAGCATCGCCAACTCGTCTCGCTCGCCCGTCGCGTCGGCGGGGGGGTTGATCTTCACGATCAATTCCGCCTGGCGGCAAAGCTCGCCCGCGTCGGCGCAGACCGTCGCGCCGGCGGATTGGTAGGCCTCGTCGTCGAAGAACGCCCCCGCCCCCGCCCCGGCCTCGACAAGCACCTCGTGCTCGTCGCGCACCAGGCAGCGGACCGTTTCGGGGACGATGGCCACGCGGGTCTCGCCCGCCGCGATCTCTCGCAGAACACCGATCTTCATCGCTGCGTCACTCCCATAGCCCGCAAGGCCCCGATGGCCGCCGCGGAGCGGCTAATCTAACCACGAGCGCGCAATCGGACAAGGCAAAAGCCCCGCCTGCCGGTGATAGGGGCTAACGCAACACGCTCTAACTCGACGGAGCGTCGAGCCCGAGCAGTTTCATCACCTGTTGGAGGTCGGCCCAGACGTTTCGGCGGTTGTCGGGCGTGTATTGTCGCAGCAGGTAGGCCGGGTGGAATGTCGGCATCACGGGCGTGCCGGCCAGGCCCTCGCCGATGTCGGGCAACTGCTGGAAGCGGCCCCGCAGCTTCGTGATCCCCACCCGCGTATCGAGCAGCCCCCGCGTCGACGGGTTGCCGAGCGTGACGATCACCCGCGGCTGGATGATCTGCAGTTGTCGCACCAGGTAGCCCCAGCAGGCCGAGACCTCCTCGGGCATCGGGGCGCGGTTGCCGGGCGGGCGACACTTGACCATGTTGCAGATGAACACCCGCTCGCGTGAGAGCCCCATGGCTGTGATCATCTTGGCGAGCAGCTCGCCGGCCCGGCCCACGAACGGCCGGCCGGTGGCATCCTCATCGGCCCCGGGGCCTTCGCCCACAAACACCAGATCGGCGTCGGCATCGCCTTCGCCAAAGACGGTGTTCGTGCGGTTTTGGCACAGCGCGCACTTGGTGCAGCCGGTCACTTCGTTGGCGTCCATCTCCGCCAGCGCGTCGGCCTTTTCCTGCGCGGACATGCCGTTGCCGACAGCCGCCCGCACAACCGCGCCGCCGCCGGCAGCCCCGCCTCCCGTAGCCGCAGCAGGGCCGACCTCCGGCAACTCCACCGCCCGAGCAGGAACGAACGGCCCGCCCAAGAACTCCTCAATCGCCAGCAGTTGTCCCGCCGCCCGCGTCAGCTCATCCCGCACATTGTCAGCCGTCTCACTCATCCCGCGCGATTGTACGCCCCCCAGCCAACCCGAACAAGCGCCCGGCCCCGGCTTCCCACGTGATCCCGATTAGTTCTCGATTCGCCCTGCTTGTACGCTCTACGGGCTGCTCTCGAGCATGTCGAGGATGGCTCTGTAGTCCTCTTGTCCGTTGGTCAGGACGATGCGCCTCAGGTCGGGGTCCCTCCGGAGCTGTTGGACGTACTCTTTAGCCTGTCGGTAATCGATCCCTTTGGTCATTGTGTAGCTGGTCGAATCGTCCGGGGTAATGGTCTTGCCAGGACTGGCAACCATGCCGAACTCCTCCGGATGCGAGTGAATGTGGCTGCTTGGCGTCAGTAACCATGGTGTGGCCCTGATGCACCACAGCTTGTCATGGTTGCTGGCCAGATACTCCAGCGTCTCGTCGGCTTCGGCGGGCGTCTCGGTCGGAAAGCCGAACATGACGAAGTATTGCACGCGCACGCCATGGCGGACACATTCGTCAAGCAGTTCCTTGGCAACATCCAGCTTGTACCCCTTGTTCATCATGGCGGCGACCCGCTCGCAGGCGGACTCCAGGCCGAAGGCTACGAACTTCAGGCCTCCCTTGGCGGCAGATCCGATGACAGGCAAATGACCCTTTTCGATATGGAGCATTGTGAAGAAGGGCAGGGAGAGGTCCTTCTGCGCCAACCTGTCGGTCAAGTCGCGCAGTCTTGGCGGGCCCATCATCTCGTCGCAGAAGAACGCCAATTCGACGCCGAACTCATTGACGTAGGATTCCGCCGTCGCCAGGACAGTGTCTATCGGCAGCACGCGATATCGGCTGTCGAGTGTGTGGGGAAGGTTGCAGAACGTGCACTTGTTCCAGTAGCACCCGCGAGACGCTATGATCGGCGCCATGGGAATAGGCGAGAGGTACTTCTTGCCGATGCCCAGACCAGCAAGATCCATCTTGGGTATTTCATCGCCGGGAAGAGCCGCACACCTATCGTTGAAGATCACCGCACGCTTGTCTGGATCGATATAGACGAGGCTCGGCACGTCAAGAAAGGGCTCCCCTTGTGCCAGACGGCGGCATATCTCCCCAAGGGGGCCCTCGCCTTCGCCTTGGACGCCTACGGTGATGACCTCGGAGGAGCTCATCTTCCCGCCGGCAAGCGGGTCCAACGTGCCCAGCATGCTGCTGACGGCGATGATTCGGTACCCACTGTCGACGGGAATTGTCGGCTCCACGTCCGAACCGGCCGCCTTGCATATCGTGGTGAAACCCGATCCACCGATAACGACCGGCGTAGTGAGACCAGCGGCTCTGAGCGTCCTGACCAGGGACACGACGTAGAAGAACTGGTCCATGTAGCTAAAGGATATCCCGATGAGGTCCGGTGAAAGCTCTATCAGAGAAGGGACAAGATCCTCCTGATAGTACTGGAGATAGGGATTGTACCTTTGGCTGCGAAAGAGGTCCGTCGAGGCAGGGACTCCTCCCCACACCGTGATGTTGTGGGGGTACATGCGAAGTGAAGCCATAATGAGAGCATCGTTCAAGATGGCCAACTCGGACTTGAAGCCGTCTTTGGTCATTGCGAAACCGTCCTCCCGCCAGATGCTCTCGAGCTGGTCCAGGACGACTTGAGCGCGCGCCGAATCGAGCCGGGGGGGGGGCTCACCGGGAACGATAGTACGTCTTGCTGTGATCTTGGGCTCTCCTCGACCCGTCAATCCGTTCGTCAGCGACGCTAAGGCGAACTCGCCAAACTGCAGCCGCTTTTCCGGACTGAGGGTGTAGTGAATCGCATCGATATTGGCGTCTATCGGGACGACCGTAACGTCGCGCTCCTGCGCGTACGACTTGAGCGCTATGATCGACATTGGCGGACCAAACGGAGGAGTCTCTGGAGGCGAAATAAGAGCCAGTTTCATACGCGTCACCCGGCCAGGTGAAGCCCTGACCATTTTCCTTTCAATCTCTTAGAGTCCGTGCTTCGTGGCCATGATCGGGGGGGCCACATCATTTCTGAGTCGAAATTTCCCGGATGACCTTGCCGGGCCCCGCTGCCAGCCGCCCTCATCTGGATTCTACTGCCCCCCCCCCCCGCTTGCGCCTACCAAAATCCCAAGTTTTCTCACTTCGGGCTCGGAGGATGAGTCCGCCAACGGATTTCGTCGCTCCAGAACGGCAGAAAAGGCACCGTCCGGAAGGGCATTGTCGCAGTGCGAATTGACCTTGTCCGTTCCATCCCCGGCTTTCCTGAGATATGGCCATTTGGCGTCAGATCACGGCGCTTGGCTCGCCTCCAATGCCGCCCGCGCCAGCGCGAATGGAACGGCCGCGACGGGGTAAGGGGAGGTGTTCAGGGATATGCGATCGGGCCTCCGGTGAGGCCTTGGTTGCAGAGGATGTCGATTTGGAATGTGGCGAGTTGGCCGGTTAGGGCGGCTGGCGGGGGGGAGAAGAAGATTGTCAGGTAGCGGTCGGTCATGGCTTGGCGGGCGGTGGCGTCGGGCGGGCGCCGATCGCGCCAGGCGTGGGCGGCTGTGCCCTCGATCGCGCTGAAGGGAAAGGCTAGCCGTCAAATGTGATCAGGGGAATCTAATGTCGGTTCCCGGAAGTGCTTTTCGCAGTTCGCGAAGCCCCCCATCCGTGATATTTGTGCGGTTGAGGTAGAGCCGCTTCAAGCCCGTCAGCTCCTTCAGGTGGGCCAGGCCCGCATCCGTGATGTCTGTCTCGCTGAGGTAGAGCCGCTGCGAACCGGTCAGGCCCTTCAGGTGGGCCAGGTCCGCATCTGTCGCAACAAGCAACGCCAGCCCGGTGACGCGTTTTGAGTGGATTTCCCGGCTAAGCTTGGCCATGTCCACAGGGCCGCGTGGCTCGACCCACCAATACGGGCATTCCGGAATCTCAAGGAGCGTCTCAGATGGCGTGGCGCCGACCAGTTCCGTACCACCATCCAACGTCCACGTGTAGACCTTCAGCGACAACTGCGAGTTGAAGGTCCGGTTGCCGGTATCCGTATCTGCCGTATTTGCTGCGCTCGCGAGCGACTGAAGCTTGCCCCGCTGCGTGAGCAATTTCGATACCCGGTTAGCGGGCACCGCAAAATTCAAGTTCTGCGCCGAGGCTTCGTGGTAACTGGCGGATGTGACACCGACAACCTTGCCGTCTTCCGTCAAGAGGGGCCCGCCGCTTGAACCACGGCTTATAGGGGTACTAATTTGGAGGAAATACATGCTCTCATCGTAGTGGGAGCCGAGACGCGACGCCTTGCGATGGCCGCTGACAATGCCTTTGGTGAAGGAGTTCTCGAGCCCCTCTGGACTGCCGATGGCGAACACCTCGGTACCAACTTCAGGCAGAGGCCCACCCGCAAGCTCCAAGAATGTTACGCGTAGGCCTCCTGTGTCCACGCGTAGTAACGCCAAGTCGCCGGCCATATCCAGCGCAACGACCCCCTTTACGACCATCTCCTGACGCCCACTCCCACCCGTCATATGGATCACAGCCCGTTGGCAGCCTTTGATGACATGATAACTCGTCACGACAAGACCATCTGTACTCACAAGAAACCCGGACCCCTGGCCTAAGAGCCTGCCTTGCCTATTGGTGCTGACAATCTTCACCACGGCTGGGGAGCATTGGCGGAAAAGCTCCTTCGTCGACAATCCTCCCTGCTCGGCTCCGGCTTGGTTGGGTCCTGCCATCTCCCCGGCCCGTCCAAGGGGGCTTGGGCGAGAGTCCGGCGGCATCTCCGGGCCTGGCCGACGGTCGGGAGCTTCGTCGCTGGATAAGGGAACTGCCGCACCGACCGCAAACAGCACTACCAACGCGCCGGCTATGGCAATCCCGAATGGGCGCAAATTGCGTGCCGACGGGACCACCGACACTTGCCGACACAGCGGGCATTTGTCCTGCTTGCCCGCCATAGCGCTCTCGGCCTCAAGCACACTCCTGCACCTGGGACAGCGATATCGGATCATTGGAAGACCCCTCTCGTGGTGCGATTATCAGAAAGATAACATAACCACCACTGTAATATAAGGCAATCCGTTTTCTCGGCGGGTGGCGTGGTTTGCGGCGACACCGGCAACCATGTTTCGGCTCCATCATCCATTGATAGAACGACCGCAATGGGGTAGGGGGAGGTGTTCAGGGATGGGCGATCAGGTGTCCGGTGAGGCCTTGGTCGCAAAGGCTGTCAATTTGGAATGTGGCGAGTTGGCCGGTTAGGGCGGCTGGCGGGGTGGCGTCGGGGGTGAAGAAGATTGTCAGGTAGCGGTCGGTCATGGCTTGGCGGGCGGTGGTGGTGGGGCGGGGGGATTCGATCAGGCCTTGGAGGGTTTGGCCGACGAACTGTTGGCGGTAGTCGGTGGCGAGGGTGCGTTCGAGGTCGGCCAGGGAGGCGAGGCGGCGCTTGACGGTAGCGTCGGGCGGGCGCCGATCGCGCCAGGCGTGGGCGGCTGTGCCCTCGATCGCGCTGAAGGGGAAGGCGTGAATCTTGGCGAACTGCGCGGCCCGGGCCATCGCGAGCGTGGCGTCGAAGTCGGCGTCGCTCTCGCCGGGAAAGCCCACGATCACGTCGGTGGTCACCGCGGGCCGATCGAAGGCGGCCCGCAGCCGCTCGACCGAGCGGCGAAAGTCGTCGGCTGAGTACTGGCGGTTCATGCGGGTCAGGATGGCGTCGCTGCCGGACTGTAGCGGCAGGTGAAAGTGGGGGGCGACGGCAGGGGAAGCGGCGCAGACGGCGACCAATTCGTCGGTCAGATCGGCCGGTTCGAGGCTGGAGAGTCTCACCCGCCACAGCCCGTCCAGCGAGGCGACGGCCTCCACCAGCGCGGGCAGGGCGGACAGTTGGTCTTCGGCGCGGTTTCTCACAGTCGTGTCGCGACCGTAAGCCCCTAGACATACGCCACATAGGACGATTTCCCTATGCCCGGCCGCCACCAATTGTCGGGCCTCGGCGACGACCCGATCGACCGGCCTCCACGAGACCCGCGGGCGGGTGAACGGTACAATACAATAGGTGCAGAAGGCGTCGCAGCCGTCCTGGACCTTCACGAACGCCCGCTGGCGGCCATCGAAGCGGTCGATGGGGCCGAGTTCCCTCGCGGGGGGATTGCGTTTGACGGCCTGCTGGCGGCGCGTTCTAATGGTCGCCGGTGACCGTATGCTCGACGGGCGGCCACCGTCTGAAGGATCTTGGCCGGCTTCGGGGCGGCTTCCATCGCCGCTGACCGGCGAAATCCGCCGGAGGAAATCATCGAGCGATTTGGCTAAGTCATTATGATGGCCTATGATAGCAGTTTTCTCTGCCGGAATCCCCATCTCGGCCAGCATCGCGGCGAGGCGATCTGCGTCGTAGTCGCCGTAGCATCCGACGATCAGGACGGCCGGGTCGTCAGCGGCTCGGACGCTACGGCGGATGGCCTGGCGACTCTTGGCCATAGCGGTGGCCGTCACGCAGCAGGTGTTGATCACCACCACGTCGGCGCAGGCCGATTCTTCAACCGACCGCAACCCCGCGCCGCGCAGCGCGGTAGCGATGGCGCAGCCGTCGTATTGGTTGACCTTGCAGCCCAGCGTTGTCAGCGTAAATCGCATGGCGTTGGCATCTGGTTGGGTGGGCAAAAACCGCTCAAGAGACAAAAACAGTGCAGCGCGTTGTATCTCGTGACCGAAAAGCCCATTATACCGTCTGGGCCGCCGCTGTGTGTGGAGCGGCCCGATGGCGAGTGCAGTCGGACTGTGCAATGAACGGCCGGACGCGTCGCCGGTCAAGCGGCTGACGGCGCGGGCGCCGAGGACAGGGCATGGCGAAAGTCAGAACGGTTTGGGGTATCGACATCGGGCAGTGTGCGCTGAAGGCGCTGAAGGTGGTCGACTTCGAGGGCATCCTTCAGGTGGTGGATTTTGACATCATCGAACACCCCGAGATTCTCTCTCAGCCCGACGTTGACAAGGGCGAGTTGATCCGTCAGTCGTTGGAGCAGTTTCTCTCACGGCACAGTACCCAGGGCGCGACGATCGCGCTGGCCGTGCCGGGTCAGAGCAGCTTCACGCGATTCTTCAAACCACCGCCGGTGGATATCAAGGAGCTGCCGCGGATCGTCCAGTACGAGGCCGCCCAGCAGATCCCATTCGCCATCGAGGAAGTTGTCTGGGAGTGGCAGGCCTTCACCAGCGAGGACTCGCCGGACATCGAGGTCGGCATCTTCGCGATGAAGCGTCAGGATATCGCCGAGGCGTTGGCGCATCTGTCGGATGTCGGCTTGCACGCCGACGTGGTGCAGGTGGCGCCGCTGGCGGTGTATAACTTTGTGACCTTCGACGAGCAGGCCGCCGCCGAGGGCGCGACGCTGGTCGCCGATGTCGGGGCCGACAAGACCGACCTGATCGTCGTCGACGGATCGAAGCTGTGGACCCGCACGATCCAGATCGGCGGCAACAACTTTACCGAGGCGCTGGCGCGGGCGTTCAAGCTGTCGTTCGCCAAGGCCGAGAAACTCAAGCGCACCGCTGCGACCAGCAAATACGCCCGCCAGGTTTTCCAGGCGATGCGGCCTGTGTTTGCCGACCTGGTCCAGGAAATCCAGCGGTCGGTGGGGTACTACATTTCGCTGCATCGCGAGAGTACCTTCACCAAGCTGCTGGGCCTGGGCAACGGGTTTCGCCTGCCGGGTCTGCAGAAGTTCCTCGAGCAGAACCTTCAATTTCCGGTGACGCGGCTGGACAGCTTCAAGCAGATCTCCCCGGCCGAGGGCGTCAACGTGCCCGGGTTCGGCGAGGGCGTCCTGTCGTTCGCGGTGGCCTACGGGCTGGCGGCGCAGGTGCTGCGCCCGACACGGGTGACGACGAACCTTCTGCCGGAAGAAATCGCCCGCCGTCGTCTGTGGGTGCGCAAGATTCCGTGGTTTGCCGCCACGGCGGCGGCGCTGCTGCTGTCGCTTGGGGTTCCGACGTATCGGGCGTTTGCCGACAGCCGGTCGCTGCCGAGCGTCAAGAAGAACCCCGCGGTCCTGAGCGAAGCGAAATCGACCGTGCGGCGGCTGGAGAACCTCCGAAAAGAATACAACAAGGTCAAAGACGCCGGGCGGGCCGAACAGCAGCAGATCGACGACTACTTCGCGATGCTGGCCTATCGGGAGGTCTGGCCGGCGATTCACGCGATGATCGGCGATTCGATTCGCAGCATCACCGCCGGCGATGACGGGCGCGACGTCCAGGCGCTGCTGGCCGCCTACGCCCGCGCCGCCGACGACGGCGGCCGAAAACGCGCGCTGGAGGCGATCGGAAAGATCAAACGGTCTGCCCGGCGGGCGATCATCGTTCAGACGATTACGGCCTCGTACGCCGCCCAGGTGGGCAAACGAATCCCACGGGAGTTGCTGGACAACGCCACGGCGCCCACCGGACGAGGGTTCGTGGTGACGATGGTCGGACGGACGCCGATGCCCATCGACGAGACAATCCTGCGCCTGGAGCGCATGCGTCATCGCAGCAAGCAGATTGCCGGCGCCCTGCCGGCGATCTCGGTGCTGGCGTGCAATATTCAGACGTCGGCCGGCCGGCCGCCGGTGGAGAGCGCCGACGGCGAGGCGCTGCCCATCAGCCAGCCGGACCCGCTGCTTCCCGACGAGGATATGGCTGGCGACAGCCTCGTGATGGTCACGTGGTACATCGCGATCGACACAGACGGTCAGCCCGGCGGCGGCGAGGGGCCCTAACGCCCGGAGAGCGACAAGATGGAATTCATCCGACAGCATCTGGTTCTCATCATCGTGGGTGTGGCGGTGGTCGTCATCGGCGGGTTGCTGCTAACGGCCAACATGTCGCTGGACGACAATATTCAGGCCGCCGTCAAAGAGCGAGAGAACCTGGGCAATAAGCTGCGTAACCTTTACCGCCGTCCGATCAATCAGGAGATCGTCGATGCCGAGGAGCAGCGCGTCGAATCGGTCAAGGCCGGATTGGAGCAGGTCATCAACGACAGCACCAAGTGGAACAGCCGCAATCTTGAGGTGCTGGCGGCCACAGTCGTCGACGAAACCGGTGAGCAAGAAACCATCCACGCCTTTCCCATCGACCGTGCCGTCTATACCCAGTGGGGCATGCACCTGAAGTACAATCTCACGACCAGCTACATCGAGCGCCTCAAGGCGATGCTCGAGCCGCTCAAGGCCGCCACCCCCGCCACCGAGGAGGATGTCGACGACGCCGTGCCCGTGTGGATCAACAACCTCCGGGCGACAGACGAGTGGCGCGCCGCCAAGCCGGACGATCCGGCCCTTGTCAAGCAGGCCCGAATGGCCGCGCGCGACGCCGTCCGCCAGGAGAGCGTGCGGGACAAGTTGATCTACGCCGACGCGTCGGCGCTGGATTTCGTTTTCACACAGCCGACCACCGACGCCACGGAGAAGCAGTTGTGGCAGGCCCAGCTGAACCTGTGGGTCACCCGCGACGTCCTGGCGGCGATCGGCAAGACCAACGACGCCGCAATCACCGCCCTGCAGCAGGGGGATCCCGACAAGACCATCACACCCAGCGTGGCGCAGTCGGCCGTGCGGCGCCTTTGGAAGTTGAGCGTTTTCGGCTACACCTCGTCCGCCGTCGCCGCTGCGGCGCCGGCTGCGGGCGTGATCACCGCCGGTGCGGAAGAGGGCCCGCCAAAGCGGGCAACGTTGACCGAGCGATCGGCCAGCAAGCTGTATGACGTTGTGTACTACCAGTTCATCGTCACCCTACCCTTGAGGCATGTGGGCGAGTTGGAGCGGACACTGACGTCCATCAACTACCATACCATCCTGAGCGTCGACATGCAGGAAGAGGTCCAGATGCCCCAGGATCTTTATTACTACGGGCCGGACCCCGTCCTGCGGGTGACGTTCAAGTGCGAGTTGCTGCTGCTGGCATCGTGGGAGCGCGGTTCGTGGGACGCCCAGGCCAAGGCCTGGTCGGCCGACCGGCCCCCGCTGATGCCGGTGTCGGTGCTGCGGACGCTGCCGACGGTCGCGCTGCGCGACGAGGACAAGGAACGACTGAAATAGGACGCTCGCGGCGGCCGGCTAGCCCCGCCGTCGGCGAACCGAGGAAACGGGCCAATGCCTCAGGGCACGAAGATCAACATCGTCGAACAGCACGTTGAAAAGGCTGTCCTTGCGCTGTGCACGCTGCTGGTGATTTACGGAGTTGTGCACTGGGGGATCGCCTCGCCTCGAAAGATCAAGGTCTACGGAGGCCAACCCCCAAAGCGGCTTACCATCGCCCCGTCCGACGTCGACGGCGCCATAGGCCAAGCCGCCGAAGCCGTTGATGAAAAGGCTAAGGAAGAGCCTGTAAGGATTGGCCGGCCAAGGAATTATCTCGCGGATATCCAGGCGGCCCGCACCGATCCCTTCGGCGTGGACCTCCAGAACGTGGTGGCCTGGTCTCAGCCGCCCGCCCCGGTTGCGCGGCGGGAGTTCGCACGGGGGACCTACATAACGCTTCAGAAACTGCAGGACGAAATGCCCTCCCCTCCCAAGCCGGATCTGGTAGTTGTCAGATCGCTGACACGCCGCCCGGGCGATGACGAAGACCGTCCCGAGCCCGTTATCGTCGCCCACCTGTGGGCTCAGTATCCCTGGGAGAAGCTGACAGCTGCATGGGAGACGATGCTCAAGAAAGCCGCCACCTCGACGCGTGTCGTCGTCGTGGCCGTCGAACTCGAAAGCCGCTACCTGGGCCCCGACGGAAAGTGGCTCATCGGAGAGGCCAGAACTGTCCCGGCCAAGACGCTGGAGCTGCCGGCCTTCACCGGAGACAACGGCGGCGAAATCGCCACCGCCATCGCCACGCTGCGCGACAAGCTGCAGGATGGGATCCTTCGCCCCGGCTATTGGCAGGTCTACAACCCCGCCTCGACCACATGGGTCGATTGGGCCAAGCGCCTGGCCCGGCCTCTGCCGGAGCAGACCGACACGCTGCTGTGGGCCCACGAAGATGAGCTCATGGTCGAGCGCCCCTACGCCTATCGCTATCGGCTGGTGCTGGTCAATCCGCTTCTGGCCTCGGCCGTCGACGTGGATGACGCCCACCGCCAGGACGCCGCCACGCCATTGGCCTTCAGCGGCTGGAGCCCGTGGTCGGACTCGGCGGCGGCTGCCCCAGTGACGGAGTTCTTCATGCGAAGCGCTAGCTCCCAGGGGTTCGTCCGCGTGGAAGTCTTCACCGACGCCATGGGCAAGACCGTCCAGGAGCAATTCCGCACCGAGCTCGGTGAGCCCATCGGCGCGGAGATTACCAAGGACGTCACCAACCCCATCACCGGGCGAAGCGAGCCGATGTCCGTCGACTTCCGCACCGGCAAATTGGTCGTTGCCTTGGGGGGCGGACGCCAAGTGCTTGTGAAAAATTTCCTGCGGTCCACGACCGCCGTAATTCTGCTGGACAGCCAGGGGAAACTGCAAATCCGCCTGGTGCAGCTCGATCTGGCAAAACTGAAGCAACGCAAGTAATCTCGCTGGTTTCGGCGGGCGCCCGGGCGCAGACCCGGGCCATTGGGGGGGAAGTCTTTGGGGTAATCGCGGAATTATTATTGTGAATCCCGAGTTTAGGGTGGAAAAAAACTGGCCGAGAAGTACACAAATCTCCGAAAGAAGAGAAGACTACAGTCGCTCTGTGACTGATAAAACGCAATCCGGCACCACTAATGTGCACGGAAAGCCAGCGACAGGACGGTTCAGGCCGCAAGTTCTGTCTGTAAGAAAGGAATCAAGCTGTGGTGGCTCGACGTAGGATCTCCAAAGCAGTATTAATCGCATTAATCGGGATCGTCAGTCTCCTTGGGCCTTTGGCTGGCGCTGGGGAAGAATCTTCTCCCTCCTCGGCCGTTCTGCTGAACAAGGCATTGGGCCTGTACAGTCAGTTCCAGTTTGCTCAGGCCAAGTCCCTGCTTGCGACGGTGGATCGGGCGTCGTTGTCTGATGACGACGTTGTGATGCTGGACCGTTATCTCAAATGGGCCGATGCCGCTCAGCAGCGTCAGGATGCCGCTCGCCAGTTGCTGGCCGATGGCAAGCAGGCCGTTGCCGAGGGTGATCTGGCCCGGGCGAAGGCATGCTATGCTCAGGCTGCCGCCTGCGAGTTCCTCCAGCCCGATGGGCGTCAGACAGCTCGCGATCAGTTGGCGGAGGTCGGGAAGCTGCTCGGTACCAGCCGGCACACCTCCGAGACGGTGACCATCCTGGCCGACGAAGCGACCGACGAGACGCACGCTGCCCCGGTGGTCGTCACCCCCGATGGGCCGGTCAATCCTCCCGTCGACGAGCCGACCGATCAACCCGCCGATGCGGGGGCCGAAAAGACCGAGACTCCACTGGCTGAGGAGACCTCCGACGCGCTGCCCGTGTTTGATCTGCCTGACCCGACAGATGAGACGTCGGCCGTGGCCGCTTCGGCCGTTGACGACGCCACAGACGCCACCGATCTTGAGACGCTCGCCGTCGACGCCGACCGGCCGGCCGATCTGATCGCCGACGCTGCGGCCGACGTTACGATCGACGCCGCGACCGACCCGCCTGCCGACTCGGCGAGCGATGGCGCCGCCGACTTGCCGACCGATCCGCCTGCGGATCTGCACGTGGGTACCGTCGCCACCATCGAGCTGCCGGACGTGGCCCTGGGGGACCTGCCCACCACCGTCACCATTCCCGAGGGCGGCACGCTGCTGCCGAAGTTCTCCGATCCGCCTGCCGACCTGCCTGCCGCGCCGGCGAGCGATGTTGTCGCCGACGCCGACAGTGGCGATGAAGTCGTCGACGCCGACAGTGGTGATGAAGTCATCGACGCCGATAGTGATGATGAAGGTGATGCTCCGGTCGATTCGCCTGCCGATCTGCACGCAGACTCGACGACGGACCAGCTCGATGCTGAGCCGGAGTTCTCCGGTCTGCTGGCCGATGCGACCTTCATGGCCGCCGCCGTTACCGCCGAAGACCTGGAAACCGCCGACGTCGTCAGTGGCGCCGGCTCTGTGGACGGCCCCGTCGACGACACCGCGTCGAGCGGCCAGGACGAAAGCACGCTGACGCGGCTGGAGCTGAAGCGCCGGCTCGCCGCCCAGGAGGCCCGCGTGGTTTTCAATCTCGCCATGAAGCGCGCCCTCGAGCGCGACGTATCCGCCAACACGGCAGCCGACTTCCAGGCTGCTCGTGAAGCCGTCGCTGCGGCCATGGACATCCTTGAGAAACGCAAGCACCTCCTGCCGCCCGAGGGTTACCGCCAGAAGCTTGCCGAAGCGCAAAATCGCCTGAGGATGATCAACGCCCATCACCGGACGTGGGAGATTGAGCAGGCTGAAAAAAAGGGCAAGGAGCTGAAAGAGGCCGAGGAGAAGCGAAAGAAAGAAATGGAACGCCGCCGCCGGCAGAAGGTCGACACGCTTCAGGACCGGGCCGGGGACCTGCTCGCCCAGCGCCGCTACGACCAGGCGCTGGAGATCGTGGATGAAATCATCAAGCTCCAGCCCCGGCACACCTTCGCCGTCGGGCAAAGGGACCTGCTTCGTGAACTGGTGCTGCTGACCAGGCAGAAAGGCGTGATCGAGACAATCTCACTTGAACAGCGCAGGAGCCTCCTGTCCGTTCAATCGTCGGAGATCCCCTGGGAAGAGCTTCTGACGTTCGGGCCCAACTGGAGGGAACTGTCCTATCGCCGCCGTCAGGCGTTCGGGCGGACGCGCGAGTTCGCCTCGGAAGAGGATCGTCGAGCCCACCTGATCCTGCAGCGCAAGATCGGGAAAATGGAATTCGATGATATCGCGCTGGAAGACTTCATCCGCTACCTGCGCGACTATCTGCCCGACGCCGACATCGACGTGCGATGGAATGCGCTGGCCGCGATGGGGCTTGACCGGCGAACGCCGGTGGGGCTGTACCTGGGCAACCCCACGCTCGAACAGGCCCTGCGCGTTGTGCTCAAGAAGCTCAGTGATCCCAACCCCGTCTGGTACGCCGTCCAGAACGGCGTGATCACGATCTCGTCGCTCGATGATCTGCGCGACCCGGAGAACATGATCACGCGTCTGTACGACGTCCAGGACCTGATCTTTCGCGTGCCGGATTTTGCAGGCCCGCGACTGGATGTCGCCGAGGTCCTGGCGACCGCCGGCGAGGAAGGCGGCGGCGGGTTCATCACCGACGAGGACGAGGAGGATATCCCAGAGCCGACGCGCCGGGAAATGCTCGAGCAGTTGATCGAGGTCATCAAGACCAGCATCGACCCCGAGTCGTGGAATACGGGCGCCGAACTGACCCAGCATCTGGGCCAGTTGACGATCAAGCAGACCCCCGAGAACCATCGAAAGATCATCAAGCTGCTGGACGATTTCCGCGCCTCCCGTGCGGTGGAAATCTCCATCGAGGCCCGCTTCATCGAGGTCACCACCGGCTTCCTCGAGCGCGTCGGCGTCGACATGGATATTCTTCTGAACGTCGGCTCCAGCCAGTCGGGCACGATGAGACTGCTTGACGCCGGGGGCGCCCCGGTCACCCCACCCCCCCTCTGGGCTATTTCGCCGAGCCAGGACGCCGATTGGTTTGTTGGTTACGCCCGCAACGATCCGAAGACCGGCCTGGGCATTGAGCGCCGCGCCGGGCGCCAGGACGCCTGGAGCAACCGCTTCAGCCCGATCGCCGTCGAGAGCGGCAACAAGTTGGCCTTCGTCACCATCGGAACGGGCGTCGCCGGCGACTTCGGCAGTGGGACCACCGGCGTGCCGACCGCCTTAAACATCGCCGGTGCGTTCCTGGATGACATCGAGGTGTCGTTTATCATCGAGGCCACCCAGGGCAGTGAGACCACTCGCATCCTGACCGCCCCGAGGCTGACGCTCTACAACGGGCAGCGGTCCTACGTCACCGTCGGCACCCAAACGGCCTACATCAAGGGCTGGGAACCGCTGGTGGCTGAGGGGTCGGCCGCCCTGAAGCCCATCATCGGCTACATCCCAACCGGCAGCGTGCTGGACGTGGAGGCCACCGTCTCGGCCGACCGGCGCTACGTGACCATGACCATCCGCCCGCAGGTCGCCGATCTGCAAGGTGCGCCGCGGCAGATTCAGTTCGCCGTCGGTAGCGGCCTGAACGTGGGGACCGTCGCCACCATCGAGCTGCCGGAAGTGGCCCTGCAGGACCTGTCCACCACCGTCACCGTTCCCGACCGCGGCACGTTGCTGCTGGGCGGGCAGAAGCTCGCCGGCCAGGTCGAACGCGAGGTCGGGCCGCCCGTGCTCAGTAAGATTCCCATCCTGAACCGTTTCTTCACCGCACGCGGCACGGTCCGAGACGAGCGAACGCTGCTGATCCTCGTCAAGCCCGAGATCATCATCCAGCGCGAGCGTGAGGAAGAAGCCGGCTATTGATCGTCTGACATCCTTTGATCCAACGGGCCGCGTCCTTACCGTGGATGCGGCCCGTTTGTATAATGGCTTTGCCCGGGCCTTCGCCCCTGGTGGGAGAACACCATGAACCGGATCCTTGCCATGTCATTGGCCGCTGCGGCCGCCCTGACAACCGTCGTCCTGATCGCCGCTGCTGGGCCCGCCACACCGGTCCAGGCCGACGAGCCGACCGCTGAGGGGGCCCAGGACGCCCCCACAGCTGCGCCTGCCACCCAGCCCGCCGACGACGAGGTCATCAAGCTGCCCCACGTGCAGTTGGATCTGGCGAACCGCCGCATCGTCATCGACGCTCGCGTGTGCCTGCAGCAGGGCCTGCTGGAGCTGCTGATGTGTCACGTCGGCACCAAAGAGCACGAGAGCATCCTGCACACCCGGGCCCGGGGCTCCGATATCCACGCAGCCTTGCTGGCGCTGGGCCTGGCCCCGGGCCAGCCAGCCCGGTGGGTGCAGATCGACGACATCGGCCGGGCCATCCCCCCGCGCGGGGCGGGGTTGAAGATCGACCTGCACTGGACCGACGCCGCCGGGGCCAAGCAGTCCGTCCCCGCCGGGCGGTGGATCCGCCCCCTCCAGGACGACCAGGCGCCGCCGGTGGGCGAGTGGATCTTCGTCGGCTCGGCGCTGTTGCCTCACGGGGCCTACTGGGCCGACAGCAGCGGCGAGCTGATTTCGGTATCGAACTTCGCCTCCTCCGTCATCGACGTGCCCTTTGAGAGCACCGACGACAACCACGAGCTGCTGTTCACAGCCGCGACCGATGCGATCCCGCCGGTCGGCACGGCCGTGACCGTGGTCATCACCCCCACGCCCGGCGGCGAAAACGCCGACTATGCCCGGGCGATCGTCACCGTCGACCGCCACGGCCGGCTGACGGCCGACGGCGAGCCGATCGCGCTGGTGCAGCTGGATGCCTGGGCCCAGCGCTATCTGGAGCGCCACGCCCGCGGCCAAGTCGTCATCCGTTCGACGATGCGAACGATGGGCTATCACACGCAGCGCGTCTACGACGAACTCCGCATGGCGGGCGTGTGGGACATCCTGGAAGCCCGCGCGGGGCTGGCCGAGCCCGTCCTGCCGCGCACGGCTGCCCGGGCGCGCGTGCGGCTGGCCGAGCTGCGACGCGATCTGGCCGAGGCGGACGGCCTGTTCGGCGATCCCCACGGCGACGCGCAGCGCACGCTCGAGCAGATCGAGCGGGAGATCCAGGAGCTCAAACGCCTCGAGTCGCTGTGGACGGAATACGCCTTGCACATCCGTCAGGCCCTGGTGGATTTTCCTCCGCCGCCCAAACAGCCCGACGGATCCACCTGGCCCGATAGGCCCGCTGACGTCGACGCCGACGGCGACGAGGGGTCCGATTCCCCATGATCGCTTCGGTCCCATCCGGCGCTGCTGGGTCCGCTAACGTTCGCATGGGCTGGTGGCGCCGCTGGTGGCCGGTCGTCGCCGCCGGCGCAGCTACGGTCGTGGTGGAACTGGGCGCGTACATCGCCGGACGAGCGGGCGGGGCCTCGCAGCGGAACGCCACGCTGGCGATGCTGGCCGTCGCGGCGCTTTGGGTAGCCCTGGCCGCCCCGGTCCTGGCGGCCGGTGGACGCGGATGGTTCGACGCGCTGTGTCGCGGCGGGATCGTGGCCGACGGGTCGGGCGTGGCGCTGGCGGTGCTGTGGCTGGCGCCCGGACCGATGACGCTGTGGGCGGCGCTGAAGGTCTACTGCATTCTGGCGGCTCTGGCGACCGCGGCCGTCGCCGTCGTGCGAGCGGGCCGAAGCGACGCCGGGCGGTGCGCGATCGCGATCGCCTGGTCGACGGTCGTGATGGCGGCTCTGGCGGCGCCGTTCTGGTCCAACGGGCTGATCGCGTCGCTGCAAGGCCGGCCTCGCCGGCTCGCCGTGGCCTGGCTGGTCCGCGTCAATCCCTTCCAGTCGATCCTGGCCGCCACGCGCCGCCAACTGGCGTGCGTGTGGAACGAAGAGCCCGTGATGTACCGTCTGACGCGGGTCGGCGAATATGTCCAGGGCCCGTCGGTCCGTTGGTATACGGCCGCGGTGCTGTTTGCGATCGTCGCGGGGATTTTCCTGGGCGTGGGTCTTCTGCGGCGTCCGGCTAGGGAGCCGTCGCCAGCAGGTCCGCCAGAATCGCCTTGAACTGCCGGACGGCCTGGCCGCGATGGCTGATGGCGTTCTTCCGGTCGGGGGGCAGGTCGGCCGTCGTGCAGCCCAGCTCGGGCACGAAAAACAGGGGGTCGTAGCCGAACCCGTTCGTCCCGTGCGGCTCGTGGCCGATACGGCCCTCGATGACACCGCAGACCTCGGCCAGAATGTTCGTGTGATCGGCCAGGGCAAGGCAGCACACGAACCGCGCGGTGCGCAGTTCGTCGGGCACGTCGCGCAGGTCTTCCAGCAGGCGCGCGTTGTTGGCGGCGTCGATCGTATTGCGATCGGCGTCGGGCGCGCAGCGGTCGGCGGCGAACCGCGCGCTGCGAACGCCGGGGGCCCCGTCGAGCGCGTCGACGGCCAGGCCCGAATCATCGGCCAGCGCCCACATCCCTGCCGCGGCTGCATAATACGTCGCCTTGGCGCGGGCGTTATCGGCGAAGGTCTCGCCGTCCTCGACCGGCTCGTCGATCGGCCCCGCGTCGGCAAGGGTGACGATCTTCACGGGCAGATCGCCCAGCACGCGGCGGATTTCCCGACACTTACCGGGGTTACCAGTTGCCAACAGGATCGACTTCATCGCCGGCGACTCCGTACTTATGGGGAATCTTCATGATGTGGGTGGAGGTGGCGACCTTTTCGCGTTTGCCGGAGACGGGGTTGTAGATGTGGTGGAATTCCTTGCGGCCGTTGACGGCGAGATCGGGAAAAGCGCGGAGGAGTTTCTCCAGGGCTGGATCGGTGATATAGGGCGTCGCGGCCCCGCCGGGAGAGATCGCCATCTTGTAGGCCGACTCAGCGAAGTCGCCGATCGTCACGACCGACTTGGCCGGGCCGTGCTGGTAGTAGGCCTGATAGCCCCGGTCGCGGAGTTGCTGGCAGTAGTCGGCGGCGAATTTCTCGCGGCCGACATAGCGGGCCTTCGGTACGTTAAAAAAGTGGGCGACCACGACGGTCCAGGTGCGCGTCGTGCGCGAGAGGTCATATTCCGGCCGGCCGATCTGCTTGCCCGGCAGGTTCATGATCGTCGCGCCGGGGAACAGGCTCATGCCGTCGGAGGCCTTGACGTTGTGGGACCGTTTGAGGTGGCCCTCCGCCTGGCTGCGGGTGACGTACTGGCCCCGGTACATCCTGCTGATCCCATGCTCATGGACGATATACACATCCTGCCAGCCGGTTTGCTCTTCGGTGTAGGCCTTGAATTTCTTGGCGATCTGCACGTGCGTGTCCGGCTCGGAGATCACCGCCAGCAGGATCGTGTAGTGCGGCTCGCCATCGGGCCCACAGCCCACCGCGCCGGCGGCCGCGGCCAAGATCGCCCCCACCAGGATGTGTCGCCTGAGTCCGTTCATCGTGCGCTCCTTGTGCCCAGGGCCCTGCGCTGGGCGGCCAGCAGTTTGGTGATCCCGCCCCGGGCCAGCCGCAGCATCTGCTGAAGCTGCTCCTCGCTGAACGGCGCGCCCTCGGCGGCGCCCTGGACCTCTACAAAGCGTTTGCCGTTGGTCATGGCCACGTTGAAGTCCACCTCGGCGCCGACGTCCTCGGCGTAGTTGAGGTCCAGCACGGCCCGGCCGGCGACGATGCCCGCCGACACGGCCGCCACCGCGCCGCTCAAAACGCCCCGGCCGAACTGTCCACCCCGCTGCCCCCGGCCGACCGCGTGGGCCAGCGCTACGTAGGCGCCGGTGATGGCCGCTGTCCGCGTGCCGCCATCGGCCTCCAGGACGTCGCAGTCCAGTGTGATCGTTCGCTCGCCCATCGCCTCGAATCGCACCACGCTGCGGAGCACGCGCCCGATGAGGCGCTGGATCTCGACGCCGCGGCCGTCGGGCTTGATCGATGGGCGGCGCTTTCGTTGCCCCGTCGACGCCGGCAGCATGCCGTACTCGGCCGTCACCCAGCCGACGCCTCGGCCCGCGCGCCAGCGGGGCACGCCCTCGTCGATGCTGGCTGTGCAGATCACGCGCGTCCGGCCGGTTTCGATCAGGCACGACCCGTCGGCGGACCTCACAAAGCCCAGGCGGATTCGCACCGGTCGCAACTCGTTGGCCCGTCGGCCGTCTGGTCGTTTTGTAGGGGGCATAGCGGGGCAGTCTATCGTCCGGGTGGGGGAGGTTTCAATATATCATCGGCCATTACGGGGGCGGATCATTCGTACCGGCGGCGCGTGCCGGTTTCGACGATGGTCCCCTCGCGGATGTGATACCACGTCAGCGTCACCAGGCTGGCCCGGCGGGCGAGTTGTGTTTCCAGCGAGATGAGGCCGGCCGCGTCGACCGCAAGGGGCATGCGGAGTGGCCCGCGGTTGGTCGCGCGCAGCACGTGCTCCCACGCGCCGTCGCGCCGCGTGTAGAGGTAGAGGTTGCCCGGCGAGTTGTCTTTGGCGAGGTCCAGCCGTCGCCGGCCGATCACGACACGGTCCAGTTGCACCAGCAGTTCGTCGCGCCCGTCGTCATCGAGGTCGCCCTGGAAGGCGGCCCCGCGCGCCACCTTCGCCGACGTCGGCGGGCTTGGGGCCAGGTCGTGGACGATCCGCAGGACGATCTCGGGGGGGATCGCCACGGGCGTCATCGTCCGGTATCCCTCGCCCAGGCCGATCACCCGCAGCCCCCACAGGGTGCGGTACCGCCGCCCGTCGAACCGCTGAAGGACCACCACCGCGGCGCTGTCGGCGACGTTGCGGACGAGCTTCAGGTCGCACCAGCCGCCCGTCGTCCATGTCAGCGGCTCGGGCAGATCGCCGAACCCACGATGCGCCACGCGCCACGTGCCGTCGGGCAGCGGCTGAACGATCGCCCAGGCGATGTTGCCGGCCGTGTCGTTGACCGTCCCGACGCCGCCGCCGATGCGGACCCACCGACCGATGTCGAACAGCAACTCGTCGCTGGCGTCGAAGTTCAGGTCGCTTCGAAGGCAGATGGCCCGGGCCAGCATCGTGTCGGTGGCGGCGCGGTCGACGTCGTTCCACGCCGGGCCGTAGGCGGCCTTGGGGTCCAGCATCGCCGCCAGCGCCGCCGCCCGGGCCGTGGGGAAGGTCCGCTCGGCCAGGGGGGGCAGGTCCTCAGCCGGCAGGGGCGGCGGAGATGGATTGGCCGATCGCGTCGTCGGTTGCGTCGTCGCCGAGGCCGAAGGAGGGGACAGGCTGCGATGCGTCAGATCGTCGCACCCGACCGCCGTCACCAGCGCCACCAGCGCCCAGCAGGCTGCGCGCCGAGCGCGTTGGCCCGGGGCGCTCATACGATCCGCTCCAGCTCGATCCGTCGGCTGCGAACGCCGACGGCCTCGATGGCGATTCGCCAGTAGGGCCGCGGCAGGGCGGAGGCCTTGTCAGCCCATTCGATCAGGACCACGCCTTCGCTGAGCATCTCGTCCAGCGCCAACTCGGCGAGGTCGGCGTCGCCGGCGGTGGTGCGGTAGAGGTCCACGTGGAAGATCGGCATGCGGCCGGGGTATTCCTGCACGAGCACGAATGTCGGGCTGGAGACCAGCCGCTCGTCGGCCAGCCCCAGCCCCGCCGCCAGCCCGCGAACGAACACCGTCTTGCCCGCCCCCAGCTCGCCCACCAGCGCGATGCAGTCGCCGACATCGAATCGCTCGGCCAGCCCGCGGGCCAGATCGACCGTCTGGGCGACGCTGGCGGTGCCGAAGACCTCGGTGGGCGGGCGATCGCCGGTCACGTGGTGTGCTCCCAGCCGGCCTGCGGCATCACGCGGCGGCCGTCGGGGCCGATCAGGACGACCTCGTCGCCGGCGACGATATCCCCGATGCGGCTGATGTGAACATCCAACGGCTGGTCGGCGGTCAGCCGGTCGGCCTGATCCCCCGGCAGCGCGAAGAGCAGTTCGTAGTCCTCGCCGTCGCCGAGGGCCTCGGCCAGCCCGCCTGCATCGGTGTGGACAGGGATCGCCTCAGCCGTCACCTCGGCCCCAACGCCCGCCGCTGCGCACAGATGTCGCAGGTCCGTCGCCAGCCCGTCGGATAGATCGATCATGGCGTGGAGGTCGCAGCTTTGGGCCAGCGCGCGGGCGGCGGCGATGCGGGGGGTGAACGTCAGGTCGCGGCCCGTTTTCCACGCCCCGCCCAACTCGCCCGTCACGCACAGGGCGTCGCCGGGTTGGGCGCCGGATCGCAGGACCGGCTCGATCCCGTCGGGGCGGGCCAGCACCGTCACGGAGACCACCAGCGGGCCGTCGGCGACAGCCACGTCGCCGCCGACCAGTGGGCAGTTGAACTGTGCACCGATATCCCATAGGCCCTCGCAGATCGCCTGGGCGTCGGCGTCGCCGAATGTCTTTGGCAGCGAGACGGTAGCCGTCGCGCAGAGCGGCTGGGCCGCCATCGCTGCGACGTCCGAGAGATTGCGGGCCAGCGCCTTTCGCCCAGCCGCCCGGGGCCCGCTGCGGTCCACGCGAACGTGCACGCCGTCGACGACCTGGTCGGTCGTGATCAGGACCCGATGCTCGCCGACGGTGACGATCGCGCAGTCGTCGCCGGGCCCGACCCAGCGGTCGGGGATCGCCCCGCAGCCCTGGCTGCGAATCCATTCAATGAGGTCTCGTTCTCGCATGCCGGCATCCAAAAGCCCAACCCTCCCGCCGCCGGCGATGGTATGCCCCGCGCGCTGCACTGTCAACGCGACAGCGAACCGGGAGCCGGGGGATGAAGAAGCGAGAGCGGGATTAGAGGATTGGTGAGATTAGAGGATTGTTCTTAATGCTTGTTCTTTCCCGGCGAATGGGCCCGGTGGAGTCGGGGCCGGAAACCTGGAACAGAGGAAAAAACCAATCCTCTAATCCCATCAATCCCCTAATCCCGCTCTCCGTTGTTGTCACCTGCGGAACGGTCGGCGGGCTGGCACGGGGGCGGCGCGTGGGTTAGGATGACGGCCATGAGTGAGCCCAGCGTCAAGAAGCGGGGGAGCTATCTGGCCGAGGTGCTGGCGAATGAGGTCGTCTGCGACGATCACGGCCGGCTGATTCTGGATGTGGCCCACTTTCCACCGACAGCGCCGGGGCAGTTTATTCAGTTGATGTGTCGCCCGCCCACACCGCCGGAGGCAGGGCGGGCGATTGAGTGGCGCGACGGGCAAACGCCGCAGTTCACCCAGGCTGAGTTGCTCGACAGCCAGCCGTTGCTACGGCGGCCGTTCAGCATTGCGGGTCGGCGCGAGCACGCGGGCGGGGCGAGTGAGTTGGATATCGTCTACTGCGTCAAGGGCGTCGGCACGCGGTGGCTGGCGGGCGTGAACGCGGGACAATCGCTCAGCGTCCTTGGGCCGCTGGGCAACAGCTTTGTGATCCGCCGCGACAAGCCGGCCGCTGCGCTGGTCGGCGGGGGCGTGGGCATTCCGCCGCTGCTGTATCTGGCGGAGCAGTTGGCGACGGCCGGCAAGGAGACGGTGGCCTTCATCGGGGCCCGCTCGGCCGACCGGTTGCCGCTGCGGCTGCTGCCGAACGCGGACGTTCGCACCGACGGCGCGCCCAGCCACTGCGCAGCCGAGTTGGCGGCCTACGGTGTCGAGACGGCCATCGCCACCGACGACGGGTCGCTGGGGATGGCGGGCGTGGTTGGCGAGGCGTTCGGCAAATGGCTGGATGGGTCGGCTGTAAGTGCTGAAAATGTCGTCGTTTACTCGTGCGGCCCCGAGGCGATGATGGAGGCGGTGGCGTTGATGTCGCTGGCGGCCGGGGCGGAGTGTCAGCTCTCGCTCGAGCGGTACATGGCGTGCGGGATGGGGACGTGCCAATCGTGCGTGTGCAAGCTCCGCGACGACAGCGCCCAGGGCTGGGCCTACAAGCTCTGCTGCGCTGACGGCCCGGTCTTCGACGCCGCCCAGATCGTGTGGGACTAGCCCGCGGCGGAAGTACAGTGACACCATACTGATTTCCAGCCGCGGCGAAGAAATAGGGTGTCTCCGTATTAGTTCGCGTCAGTCGGTCAAGGCTTGCTGCATGCGTTCATACTCAGCCAGGAGGAAATCGCAGCGTCGCGGGCAGTGGATGTGGGACCAGGGCGTGGGGGCGTTGGTGGAGATCTCGCGGCGGTAGTCGGCTGGGTCGAGGTCGGCTTGGGCGAAGGCTGTCATCCACGCGTCGTTGTTGAAATGTTCGGTCCAGCCGTCCAGGCGGGCGCCGTTGCGCCAGGCGGCTTCGATGACATCGCCCATGCGCCGGTCTCCGCGACAGAGCGTGGCTTCGAGGAGGCTTTGTTCGATCCGGTGAAACTTGAACTGCACCGGCGAGCGCCGGGCCCGGTCGCGCAGGCGGGTCCGCACCGACCAGAAGTAATCCGCATCGCGCATGGGCGACCATTGCATCGGCGTGTGGGGCTTGGGGACAAACCATGACACGCTCGCCGAGATCGCCCCGCGCTGGCCGTCCACATCGCGACGCGTATCGGAGAGGCGCAGGCACAGGTCGAAAATCGCCTCGATGTCCTCATCCGTCTCCCCCGGAAGGCCGGCCATGAAGTATACCTTCACCCGCCGCCAGCCCGCCTCGTAGGCCGCTCGCACGCCGGCGAGCATGTCGGCCTCGGTGATGCCCTTGCCGATCGCCCGCCGCAGCCGTTCACTGCCCGCCTCGGCGGCGATGGTCAGCCCGCCCTTGCGGACGGTGCTGGTGAGCTTGGGCAGTTGTTGCAGTTGGCTGTCCACCCGAAGCGACGGCAGCGAGATCGACACGTGCTGGGAGGCGAACTCGGCGGTGAGCCGGTCGATCAGCTCGTCCAGGTGCGGGTAGTCGCTGGTGGACAAGCTCAGCAGCGAGATCTCGCGGAAACCGGTTGCGGCGACGGACTCGCGGGCGATGCGGACGATCTCGTCGACCGATCGGATGCGAACGGGCAGGCGCGTGAAGCCGGCCTGGCAGAACCGGCACGCGTTGGGGCAGCCTCGCATGATCTCGATCACGACGCGCTCGTGAACGGCCTCGGCCAGCGGGACCAGCGGGCGCGTGATCGCCGGAGAGTGGTCCAGGCCCGGCAGGCGGGCGTGATCGATCGCTTCCGGCACGTCGTCGCGCAGTCGTTGCAGGCCGGCGAAACGGCCGTCGTCGTATTGGGGTTGGTAGAATCGCGGCACATAGGCCGATGGAATCCGCCACGCAGCCGCCAGCAACAGCTCCTCGCGCGAGGCGCCCCGGCGCTTCGACTGGCGGACCAGTTCGACCAATTCCGACAGGGGCGCTTCGCCGTCGCCGACCAGGAAGATGTCGATGAAGTCCGCCAGCGGCTCGGGGCTGTCGGCCAGCGTGTCGCCGGCGATGACGATCGGATCGTCGTCGGTGCGGTCGCAGCTTCGCAGGGGAATACCGGCCAGGTCGAGAATGGTCAGGACGTTCGTCACCTGCATCTCGTAGGACAGCGAGAACCCCAGCACGTCGAAATCCGCGATCGCGAGGCGACTTTCCCAGCCGAACAGCGGGATCCGCTCGTGCCGCATGATGTCTTCGGCGTCGGGCAGGGGGCAGTAGGTGCGGTCGCAGGCCACGCCGGGCAGGTCGTTGAGCAGGTGATAGAGAATCTGGCTGCCCAGATGGCTGATGCCGATGGTGTAGGCGTCGGGAAACGCCAGTGCGACGGTCACCTCGGCGGCGGCGGGGTCGTTGCAGCGCGCGTTGGTTTCCAGGCCGATATATTGGCTGGGCCGGGTGACGCGGGGCAGCAGTTGGCGGCTGATTATCTCGCGGAGGTCTCGCATTGTTTCGGTCTCAGGCGACAGTTGCCGCCGCCCGAGGGGATGCTATCATAGACGCATGCCCCGTCGCCGCAAAGGGGCCGAGCGGGCCGTATGAAATCTCTGACACACTATCTGACGTTTAATACCCGGCGCCAGCGCGAGTACATCAACATCACCGACGAGGTCGAGGATGTTGTCGCTCGCAGCGGCGTGGCCGAGGGGATGGTGCTGGTTTCGGCGATGCACATCACAGCCGGCGTGTTCGTCAACGACGCGGAGGACGGGCTGTTGGGTGACGTGGACGAATGGCTGGAGGCGCTGGCGCCGTTCCGCAGCGACTACCGCCACCACGAAACCGGCGAGACCAACGGCGACGCGCACCTCAAGAGCCTGCTGGTGCACCATCAGGTCGTCCTGCCGATCACAAAAGGCCGGCTGGACCTGGGCCCGTGGCAGCAGGTGTTCTACGCCGAGTTTGACGGTCAGCGGCCCAAGAGGCTTGTCGTCAAGGCCATGGGAGAGTAGCGATGACCATCAACTTCGAATGCGGCGCGTGCGGCAGGACGATCGAAGCGCCCGACGCCGCCGGCGGCAAGCGCGGCAAGTGTCCCTACTGCGGGCAGAGCAACGACATCCCCCGCGCGCCGGCCGAGGCCGACGCCGCCGACGATACCTTCGCCCTTGCCCCGCTCGACGATGAGCAGGAGCGCCTCCGGGCGGAGCAGGTGCAGCAGTTGATCGCCCAGGAGCGTGACCTGCTGGCCGATTCCGGCGGGGAGGAGGCCTTGCCGCTGGAGCATCGCGAGGACCTCGGCCCCGAGGACCTGCACCATTTCGTCGTCAATTACTGCCGCGATATGGCCGACGGCAAGCTCGACCGGGCCGGGGCGCACGTGCAGCAACTGCGGCGTTTTCGGCTATTGGCGCAGGAAGCGGTGGGGGCGTTCCTGTCCGGCCAGGCGAGCGAGGAGGCGCTCGGAAGCATTCCGCCGCGCGTGCTGGAGGGGTTTCTCAAGACATTGCGGGACGAGTTGAAGTAGCTTCCCCACGATGAGCCCAAACAAGAAATCGGCTGCCGACGGGATTGTCCGCCGACAGCCGATTGTTGTCAGAACCCGCGACGGCTAGAAGCCCGTGTCGTCGGGCGGCATCTCGTTGTCGCCGCCTTCGAACGGGCCGTCGCCGGCCCCGCCGTCAAACTCGCCCTCGTGTTCCTCTTCGAGCCGCTTAACTGAGGCGACGGCGTCCTGAATGACCTCGATCGGCACGACGAGGTTGATATCCAGGGCGGCCTGGTCGGTCTGGGCGAACAGCACGACGGGCGTGTCGGACTGCATGTACTTCAGCGGGAACTGGTCCGCGTCGGGCACGTCCAGTTCGGCCATCGCCGTTTGCACGAAGGCGCCGAAGTTCTTGAGGCTGAACACGCCCACGAACATCGCGTCGGTCGGCACGTCGGCCAGCGCCGCAGCGACGGCCTTGCTCGACCCGATTGTCCCGCCGCCGGCGGCGACCTTCAGCGCCTGGCCCATCATCGCCTCGCCACCGCCGAGCGTCATCACCAGCGTCTTGTCATTGGCGGCAGCGACGAACATGCTAAGCTCGCCGCCGAACAGGGCCTCGATCTGCTGGCGGACCTCGGGTTCGCCCGCGTCCATGCCCGGCAGGGGGATGTCGATACGGTCGACCGAAACACCATCGACCGTTGCAGCATCCTTGGTGTGGGTGAAGGACCACACGGTCTTGCCTTCAGCATCGGGGAAGGCGGCCTCCATGATGGTCTGCTGCAGCTTCATGTGCTCGGCCATCAGTGATCGCAGTTTCTCGGCGTCGTCGCACGTAAGAACCACCGCAACGCCCATCGCGCCGGCTCCTTCGGGGGCGCCGCCGAAGACGAACTGGACGTCCGAGACCTGCTCGTAGAACTGTTTGCCCATTTCCTCGGATTTCTTGAGGACATCGGCCGGCACGAGCGTCTCGCCTTCGGGCGTGTGCAAGAACATGTCGGAGAACGCCTTGCTCATCGTCGCTATCTGGTCGCTGTAGTCGATGTGGGAAGCGAGGGCAAAGACGTAGGGCAGGTCGGGCAGGCGGTCCAACGGTTGCAGCGGGGACGACTTGTAGGCCGCCAGTACCTTGCCCAGGTCGGAGGCGGGGGAGAATCGAATGGTCTCGCCCAGCTTCGCACCGGTCGCATCGATCTTAAGCCGCACCGTCACCGCGTCGAGCTGGTCCAGCAGATAGCCGTACATACGCATCGAAGCGTCGAGCATGTCTGCGTTGTAGCCCGCTGGGGCGCCCGAAGCGGCCATCATCTCCTGGGTGTTGGCGAAGAGCTCAGCCATCTTCTGGCGGACTATGGGCCCGAAGACCTTCATGTTCAGGTGCAGGGCTACGCCTGCTTCGGAGAGGTCGGCCAATTCGGTCTTGCTGAGTTGGTCGGCCAGCGTCGGCCCAACCTTGAGCACCGCCTCGAGGGCATCCGCGCGGAGGCCGAGCACCACGTAGCTGCCCTTGGTGGTGGCGACCATCTTGCCGAGGGGCGTCTGGACGCGGTGGAGCTCGCCGGGCGAAGCCGTCGCGGCGGGGAAGACGGCCTCGACGCTCGTGCCGGGGATGAAGACCACGACCGGCCAGATGTTGGTGTCGTCTTCCACTTCCACGGAGGCGTCTTCACCTTCCGTGACGACCTCACCGTCCACGAAGACGAACTCCTCGGTTTCTGTTTCCATGCCGGAGTCGATGTCGGCGAAGAGGTCCACGCCGTAGGCCGCCGGGTCCAGCAGCACCACGGCCAGGCCGCCATCGGGGTTAAACCCCTCGCCCAGTTGCAGGAGCATCTGGGCCATCATCAACCATGGCATCTGCAGGGAATCGTCGATGGCGGCGATGAAGGCCGTCAGGTCTTCCGAAAACGTCTGCACGTTGTTGATCACCACAAAGGCTGCCGCATCAGCGGGGATGTGACCGATGACGGGCTCAGCCGGCGGCGGCGCAGGGGCGGTTTCGGTTGGTTCGGTAGCAGCGATCTGGGCGGTCGCGACCGCGCAGATGCCCAGCACGCACAGACATGTCACAAGGCTTCGATAACGTCGCATCTTAGTCTCCTTAGAAGCCGGCCGGCGCGGGATGGCCCACCGGGAAGCGGGCCCTGCCCCACGAAGCCGAGGACAAACGAGCCGACATCCTAACCACCCGCGGGCGGCCGTGCAAGCGTCTGGCCCGAGGTCAAGGGGCACGCTCAATTGCATTCACCCGGGGCCTGCAGTACGATTCAGCCGACGCGACCGCACAGCCAACAACGCCACTTGGGAACGGTCGATGAAGAATCGTTCATCCACATCCTCTGCGCGATGCGCCCGCTCGTGCGGCGACGCGTACGCCGCCCATCCACCCGCGGGGCGCGTGCTGATGACGCCCGAGCAGATCGCCCAGCGCGTCGAGCAGTTGGCCGATGCGCTCGTCGACCGCTACGACGGCCGGCGCGTGGTGGTCCTGACCGTTCTGGCCGGCGCGATAGTGTTCCTGGCCAACCTGATTCGCCGCCTGCCGATGCCGCTGGAGGCGGATTTGGTCGGCTTCGACGTGCCCGACGCGTTCGTGGTCGGCTATGGGTTGGACTTCAACGGGCTGCACCGCAATCTGCCCGACATCCGCGTGCTGTCCGTTCATGACGAAGGGAGCTTGGCATGACGCCATCGGCCCAGGGCGGCGCGGCGGCGATCGACGACGTCACCGTCGAGGAAAAGCTCCTCCAGGACGGGGAGATCATCGTGCTGTCGATCAAGCCCAGCGGATGGTTTGTCCTGCAGATTTCCTCGCCGGTGTGGGTGCTGGCGGTGCTGGTGGCGGCGGCGGTCGCGGGGGCCCAGTCGCTGGGCGTGATGTCGGTGGGGCATCGGCTGACGTACCTGCTGCTGGCGGCTGTGGCGACGCTGCGGCTGGTTGTGGCGTGCGTGCAGTGGGTGGGCATCCGTTATGTGCTGACCAACCACCGGCTGCTGCGCTTGCGGACGCTGGCGACGACGACGATCTATGAACTGCCGCTGAAGATCGTCCACGAGGCGGCCGCCTCGGCCTCGGCGCCGCAGCGCCTGCTGGGCGTGGGGGATGTGGTGTTCCTCGACGAGCGATCGCGCCCGTTCGAGGGCGTTTGGGTCTGCGTGGCGGGCCCGGCCGACGTGGCCGAGACCGTCAATCAGACACTGCGGCAATATCGCCTGTAACGGCGCCCGATCGGGCTATGTTCCCACGATCTGCTCGGCAATTCGGCGGAGGCGGTCTTGCAGCGATTGGGCGCGGGCGGCGTCGGGGGCCTCGGCCATGATGCGAATGATCGGCTCGGTGTTGGATGCCCGCACGCTCACCCAGCCGTCCGGCAGATCGACGCGCAGACCGTCGGACTCATCGAACCGCGCGTCGGCCGTTTCGGTGAACTCCCGCTTGGCGGCTGCGATCACCTTCGCCGCCACGTCGGCGGGGCAGGGGAGCTTGTCCTTGAGCATTACGTAGCTGGGGATCGCCCCGGCCAACTCACTGACGGCCCGGCCTGTCTGGGCCATGTATTGCAGCACCATCGCCATGGCGACCAGTGAATCACGGACGGGCACGACACGCGGGTCGATCACGCCGCCGTTGCCCTCGCCGGCGAGGATGCAGCCTTCCCGCTGCATCGCCTCGACGACGTTGGCCTCGCCCGTCGGCGCGCGGACGACCTCGCTGCCGGCGGCCGCGGCGATGTCGTCGATCATCCGCGAGGTCACCATGTTGACCGCCACCTTGCCCTTGCGGCCCGCCAGCACGAACGCCGCCGCCAGGGCGAGCGTATATTCCTCGCCGAGGAACTCGCCGCGCTCGTTCACGATCACCAGCCGATCCGCGTCCGGGTCCTGCGCGAAGCCGACATCCGCCCCTGCCTCGCGCACAGCTTCACCCAGGGCGGTGAGGTTCTCGGCGATCGGCTCGGGCCTGTGGGCGAACCGGCCCGTCGGCTGGCCATTGAGGTGCAGCAGCTCAACGCCCAGCCGCTCCAGCAGCATCGGCGTGACCGCACAACCTGCCCCGTTGATGCTGTCCACGACAACCTTGAAGCCCTTCGCCCGAATCGCGTCCACGTCGGTAATCGCGCAGACGGCGGCCACGTGCTCATCGTGCGTGCGGTCGTTAGTCGAAAGCGCACTTGTCCCGAGCTCCGTCGAGGGGGCTGGCGCCTCAGCCGTCTTGAAATCCTTGGCTTGCCAGATTTCCTTGAGGCGGGCGGCGTCGACGGCCTTCAGCGCCGGACCGGTCGGCTGGAGGAACTTGATGCCGTTGTACTCGCCGGGATTGTGGGATGCGGTGATCACGACCCCGCCGGCTGCATCCAACCGGGTGGTCATCAGCGCCGCTCCGGGCGTGGAGACCACGCCTAGATCGATCACACTCACCCCCCCGGCCAGCAGCCCGTCGATCAGCGCATCGCGAAGCTCCGGCCCGCTCGGCCGCGTGTCCCGCGCGATCGTCACCGAGGCGAAAAAGGGGACTGTCCCCTTTTCTGCCTTGTGAAAAGAGGGACTGTCCCCTTTTTCGCGCAGCATCCGCGCGAACGCGCACCCGAACTCCCGCGCGACGCCGGCCGTCAGCGACGACCCAACCACCCCCCGCACACCCGAGACACTGACAATCAACTCGTCCATCGCAAGCTCCTCGCAGCCATTATCCTCCCAGCCGAAAGCTTTGCAACGCCAGGCAACCGGCAGTCGTCCGCTGATTGCGCTGATTGCACAGAATCGTTGCCGAGGGAGTTCTGGGAACACCATACGTAATCGTCCGTCACCGCGCAAATCAATTAAGTGTGGTGTCCCCAATGGCCCTAAGTTAAGGGCTGCACGCTTCAATCAGCGGGCCTGTCGCTGCTTCAGCCCAACGGGCTGACATGAGTCAGCCTGGGGCGAAGCCCCAGGATATGGACATTACCGACAGGGAAGCCCCAACGGGGCGAAATGAAATGTTCGCAATGGGCTATCGATCGATCATGGCGCTCCTTCAGAGCTTCTGCAGCTTGGCCTGACGCAATCCTAGGGCTCCGCCCTAGGCTGACACATATGAGGCCGTTGGCCTCCAAAAGAAGCTGCGCCGAGGACTCAAGCCCTTAACTTAGGGCCATTGTATGGTGTCCCCGGAACTAAGGCCAAAACTCCTTCACCAACGGCCCTGTCAAAGGGGAACAAAGGGGGGGAACAAAGGGGTCAGGGGGGAACAAAGGGGTCAGGTACCTTTCTTGTTGGCGGGGGAACAAAGGGGGGGGAACAAAGGGGTCAGGTACCTTTCTTGTTGGCGTTCACGGTCCATTCTCACCATCGGCAGGGCGTGACTCCGGACTTTCCTCCGCGGCCGGTTTCGCCGTAAATGTGTATTCGGGTCTGGCCACCTCGATATCGGCAATGATGAGGCGCAACATAGCCGTGGAGAGGCCCGTCGTGGGAACTCTGACGTGATTACGCTCCTTCCCTGTCAATTCACCCGACCAAGAATTCCGAAGTTTCGTAACCTTACCCTCACCATCCACGAACTCAGCGCCAACCATATGCCGCGATTGGGCCATCTCAACCATCTTCTCCGCCCATGCTTTTTCGCCATCTGTCCACTGCGGTGGAGGCCTCCGGATCAACTGCCGGATCCGCTCGTTGATTTCTTCCCCAAGACCATTGTCCCAAGACATCTCTATCCACACTTCGACGCCCTCGCTCTGACTCACCAAATCGACCTTACCAACAACAATGGCCACACCCCAACTCATGGCTCTCTGCCCCTGTTCCGGCTTGATTTCGCACTTGCGCGGGTTCACGCAATAGGAGAACTCGAACCTCGAGTGGATACTAGCGATGTCGTCGACCTCGATCACGCCAGGCAACCCGAATTTCCAACTGGTCATAAAAGTGGATGATCCTTGTGCTGACGGCGTCACCGTGTAGGTGCCCTCCGAAGTCGTTACCACCATGCTCTTGACCGAGGCAAACCACACTTCGTCATGATCATGGAAGTACTCCAGGAGCATCACGGACGATGGATCGGCCCCGGAAGAATTATCGACCGGCCCGACACTCGCTCGCAGCAGGCCCTTGCCAACAACCTTCATATCGATCATATCATTCGGTGGCAGTCCTACGTGGATCTGAGCATCCCCAGATGTGGGCAGAATGGCCAGGTTATTCGCTTTGCACAATTCCAGCATCCCTTGCCAGAACGGCGTGTCCTCGAAGGTGACATTGACCAATATGTTGCGGAGCCCCATGCTTCGGCGAACACGCACGTCCGATTGCTCGAAAATGACCGTGAGTACGTCGTCCAGTGGGGTCTTTTCGAAGCGCCCGTTCAACACCTTCTCACTCGTGGGCGTGATTTGCACGTTTGCTTGTTCACCTGGGGCAGTGCACGCAAGAAGAACGACAATACCTACACCCGCTGACAATAGCCGTGATGGGCAACAAGTCTTCATCCAAGCTCTCCTGCCATTGACCTTCTCCCAATTCCTGCACCAATATGAATGAGAGTCAGGTTGCTTCTTCCACACGGTCGCCGATGCCTCGGACCCCGTGCCCCGGACCGGACCGGCGCTGGGCGACCCAGCGTGCTTTGCGGCCGACGATGATTGTAGCCCAGCCGCTGGCGGGTCACAATCAGTCCTGTCGCGGTGGGGCTATGAGGTGGGCGAGGTCTTTGGAGTTCTGGGGACACCATACGCAATTGTCCATCACTGCGCAAAGCAACTAAGTATGGTGTCCCCAGAACCGGCAGCATGGGCATCCCCGACAGGGGCCCGTTGGGCTTGGCTCTGAAAACAGGCATTCTGCACGGCCGGGACGGCCGTGCGACGCTGCCTGCCCATGGGGCAGGTGGGCGAGACGCCCATGCCACTTCTTCAACAACCCTATTGTTACGAGATTTTCGGGCGTCGGCGGAGGTCGCCTTGGCGGTAGTGGTCGGTGAGTTTGCGGAGGGCGTCGTCGTCGCCGGTGGAGCGGAGGGCGTCGGCTTCGGCCTGGCGTCGGCGGAGGATGATGTGGTCGACGGCCCCGGTCAATGTGGGTTCGTAGTTGCCGCGATCTTCGCCGACGGCGGCCATGTCGACCAGGAGGGCGCCGAGATTGACCAATTCCTCAACGGCCAGCAGTTCGTCCATGTGCAGGTGGCCGGCCGAGCCCAGCCGCCAGACGTGGCGGGCGATGGTATGCAGGGCCGGGCTGGTGAAATCCTCCGGGTCGATCCGCTCGGCGGCTGTATCGAATAGCTCAGGATCGTTGATGAGCACCTCGATCACGTTGCGCTCCGACAGCGGGATATCCGTCGTCGCCTCAGCCGCCGGCAAGCCAGGGTCGAGCTGGTCTGGCGGGGACGATTCGTAGTTTCCCCTCGGCAGCCTTCGCGCCAGTCGCCGCATTTGCTGCTGCAGGTCGGCGGCGGGGACGTTGAGCATGTGGCCGACGTGCTGGGCGAGTTGGCCTCGGCGGACCTCGTCGATGGCCCCGTAGGACGCCGACGAGACGATCAGTTGCAGAAACTCGTCGATGATCCGCCGGCGGTCGGCGAGGTTGTCGCCGGCGGCCTTGTATTGCTCCATGCGGCGGTCGAGGATGTATTGCATCGCGTCGGGCGCATCGTCGATGAGCTTGGTCATCGCGCCTGCCCCCTGGGCCAGGACGAAATCGCACGGGTCGTTGCCGGCGGGGATCGTGGCCACCCGCACCTGCAGTTGCTGGCTGATGAACACCTCCAGCGCCCGCTCGGCGGCGGCCGTGCCGGCGGCGTCGGCGTCGAAGACCAGCACCGCCTCGTTGGCGAAGCGGCTGAGCATCCGAACGTGCCGGTCGGTCAGGGCCGTGCCCATCGTGGCCACCACGCCCTCCACGTCCGCCTGAAGCGGGATCAGCGTGTCGAGATAACCCTCGACGATGACGGCCCGGCCGCTGTTGCGGATCGCGTCGCGCGACCAGTTGAGCCCGTACAGCTCGCCGGACTTGTCGAACAGCAGCGTGTCGGGGCTGTTGATGTACTTGGCCTGTTCGTCATCGGCCAGCGCCCGCCCGCCGAAGCCGATCGCATTGCTCGTTAGGTCGAAGATCGGAAACATCAGCCGATTGCGGAACCGGTCGTAGCAGCCGGTCGAGCCCTCACGGCGGATTATCAACCCGGCGGCCAGCAGGACGGCTTCGCTGATGCCCTTTCGCCGGGCGGCCGACGACAGCGCATCCCATGAATCCGGCGCCAGGCCCAGGCCGAACCGCTCGATCGATTCATCCGTCAGGCCGCGTTTGTGGGCGTAGTCCAGGGCGGCCTTGCCGGCGGGGGTCTGCAGTTGGCGGCGGTAGAACTCGGTCGCAAAGGTCATCATCCGCCGCAGCAGGTCCTTGTTGACGCCGCCTTCGGCGCGAGGCTGCTGGTCGTACTCGCTGGGGATGGCGATGTTGGCCTGCTCGGCCAGGCGGCGGACGGCCTCGGGGAAGCTGAGCTTCTCGTAGGCCATCAGGAAGTTAAACACCCCGCCGCCGGCCCCGCAGGAGAAGCACTTGTAAATCTGCTTGACGGGTGAGACCCGCATGGAGGGGTTGTGGTCGTCGTGGAAGGGGCACAGGCCGACGAACTCGCGGCCCTTCTTCAACGCGACGTACTGCCCGACGATCTGGACGACGTCGTTGGCCTGCGCGACGCGATTGATGAAGCTGTCGGTGTACCTCATCGGAAACTCGTAACCCGTAACCAGGAACCGGGAACCAGGAACCCGTAACCAGTAACCGGTAACCCGTAACCGGTAACCCGTAAACAGTAACTCTCAAACAGTGACCCGTAAACAGTAACTGCTCAAACTCACGGGTCTCCACAGGCCCGAAGGGCCGAAAGCTATTAGCCGGGGGCGTGAGCCCCCGGAACGGTCGCAGTTGGAAGGACAGCCCCGAGGGGGCGAAAGAGGGACGGCGTCCTTCGCTCCATGAGGTGCGTCTTCTTTCGCCCCCTCGGGGCTCTTCATATAGTTTCTTTCCTCCCGGGGGCTTACGCCCCCGGCTAATCGCTTACGCCCCGTTGGGGCTACCGGAACTCGTCAGTTTGAGCAGTAACTCGTAAGCCGTAACCAGTAGCCGGTACGGCCATCGGCCACAGCTTGCCGGTTACGAGTTACGGGTTACGAGTTACGGGTTACGGGTTACGAATCACGAATCACGAATTACGGGTTACTCCGCAGCGTCCTCGACGTCGCGACGAAGGTTGAGCGCCTGGTTGACCAAGGCGTCGGCCTGGGTGTTCTGTTCGCGGCGAATGTGGTTGAAGCTGACCTGCCGCAGGTCCCGGCATAGGGTGTTGGCCTTGTGGAACAGTTCTCGCAGCCGGGTGTTCCGGACGCGGTACTCGCCGTTCATCTGCCGGACCAGCAGCTCCGAGTCGCTGAAGACCTCGATCGCCTCTGGCGCGAGCTCGGCGGCCCGGGCGAGGCCCTTCAGCAAGGCGGTGTACTCGGCCACGTTGTTGGTGGCGTCGCCGAGGAAGTAGCCGCCCTGGAACAGGACGACGCCGTCTTCACGGTCGCGGATGACCACGCCAGCGGCGGCCGGGCCGGGGTTGCCACGCGCCCCGCCGTCGATGAAAACTTCCAGGCCGCTGCAATTGCCGCTCATGGTCGCATCCGGTCGGCTCGCTCAGGCGTCTT